>Ga0209455_1000047_pt1 | contig 379709 bp, 345 predicted proteins | sample AraplaCol_mCL_r2_FD_184275 | JGI IMG/M metagenome (GOLD analysis project Ga0209455, IMG submission 184275) | Arabidopsis root microbial communities from North Carolina, USA - plate scrape CL_Col_mCL_r2 (SPAdes) (version 2) | ecosystem: Host-associated > Plants > Roots > Endosphere | place...
TAGTAATGCCACGTCGATCACTCCAATTCCCCGCTCAATGTCGTGAGCAGGATTGTGTCTTAAACGTGGGTCAGATTCGTTTGCAAATTATGCGGCGAAGTGGGTCAGATTTCGCTGCAAATCAACATCGAGGGTACTTACTCATCCCCTGGGGGCTTGTTTCTGCAAGTGATTGTGCTCGATAGTCAGAAAGGTGATATCGCCGCTACGACGACCGTTGTGCAGGGAGCCTGTTCTGGTACTGTCGCAGGTTTAGGAAAAGTCGCAGGAAGAAAGATGACATTCACTCCTTTTACGAAAGAAGAGAATGGTGAGGCTTGCACAATCACCGTCGAGTTCGATAAGCCATTTAAGCATGGAAAAATCAAGGGTGAGTCCTGTTTGGTCTACTCCGGCGCTGCGTGTGGCTGGGAAGGCGGTACGGTGACGAAGGGAAAATGATTCCAGCGCCACCTAACGGCCAGAATCGGACACTCGAGTCTTCAAGGCGGCCAAATAAATTGTGCGGCTTTTATGTCATATAACGGATATTAGAGCAGCTTAGTGAAGGAAAGGACAAGCAATGGCTCGAAAATCGGCTGAAGAACGCTGCCGAACCATCATTACAGGAACGATTGGTTGAAGTGCTCTCGATGGTTCCCATTTCAATCGATAAAAAATCGTTGCAGGCTTTTTGCAAAACGTGCGCGGATCGGCGGAATGACATATCGCATTTCGGAGGACTGCGACACGAAGGCGATTATGGTGGTTTCTTAACTGAGTTGATTAAGAAGTCTGAGGCACTCAAGTACCTATATCACATCGTTCTACTTTGCGAAATTGGAGTTCAGCCTGACTTGTTACGACGGCGCTTCTTCGATGGCCCGAATTCCTATGCAATGAAATCCGCGCTAAATGAGGCTGGTCTGGTAGTGACGGCGCCGACGGCAGAAGTAAGCACCGAGTGACGACGTTTCGCGTCATTCAGTAGTAAATGGGGGCAGTTTCGGCACACCTGCTGCTGATGGCCGGTTTTGAAAGTGTAAAAGATAATTGTCGAAATCCGCACCGTCATTGAGTCGCATTCATATCAAATGCGAAGGTCCGAGATGGGGCGTATGCCGACGGTGAGTATTAGATAAAACCAGAGCGAATAACATTTATTTTTTGAGGCTACTCGGTAGCGAAGGGAACCGCGTCAGGTTGCACCTGTCCAAAAGATATAACGACTTAAACTTGGGATGCACGCAATATTTTATACTGGCGAATACATTTTTTGAGGGCCTGGTGAGGGTATTTTAAGTTCGCAGATTTACCTAGGGCATTTGATAAGTGAGCGCTGCAATTAGGTCATCCCGTTTGCTCAGGGTATGGATAGGGGTAGACGCTAACCTGCGACGGACATCCGTCAAGCGGAATCAGGCCTACTCTCATCAATAGGAATCCCCCTCTCCGCCAGAAATGCAAAAAGCCGCCTTCGGGCGGCTTTTTGCATTTCTGGCGGAGAGAAGCAAGGCCCCTGCGGGCCTTGCGTGGGGGATTCGAAGGGCTCGCCCCTACCGGGGCGACCCTCTCCGAATCGTCCGACTGCCGCCGCGGCGCGGCGGCGCGCCGACAGGCGCCGCGCGTAGCGCCGATCCCGACCAGCCGCGCGTCATCCAAAAGCCCCAATCCCTACAATGTGAGGAAAAGCGAGGAGGGCAAAGACATGGCCGAACACCAAGCAGCGAAATACATACCGCTGGCAACCGAGCGCACCAAAGACGCGGTAAAAGACCTGACACCAGGAGAACGTCGCAAGATCGACGTCATCAATCCGCTGGATCCGACCGACCGCATCATCACCGACATCTGGGTGATAGAAGATGACGAGGGCGCACACTTCAGCTTCCAGGACGGTCCGCTGGGGGGCGAGGCCTACCTTGGGCCGGCAGATGAAGTCCGCATCGCCATCGACGAAGCGCCGCTGGAAGAATAAGGCAAGAACGCGGGAAGTTCCGTGGCCGTTTGACATTCCCAGTCGATACCGGTAGTTTCACGATACCTGTAACGACCGGCGCTCCCCATGGCATCCACCCCCTACGTCCACAAGCCGCTCACGCCGTTGCGCCGTGCGCTGGCGCGGTTCTCCCTTTCCGAGCTGGCCAAATACACCAAGCTCACGCTCGGCATGTGGCTGGCGTTCGGGATACCCTATTCGCTGGGCTACCCGGATGCGGCGGTGGCGCTTGCCGGCTCGACCATGCTGACCCTGGCGCTGGGCAGTTCGATCTCGGCGGCGCGCGGGTATTTCTACAAGCGCGTGATGTCCAACCTGGTCGCGATGCCCATCGGGACCTGGCTGATCTGGCTGACCGCGCCGCATCTATGGCTGGGCGTGATCCTGCTGCCGATCGTGATCTTCGCCATCGTGCGCCTCAAGCCTTCCGTTTTCCAGATGACCAGCATCACCGTGCCGATGACGCTGGTGCTGTACACGGGCGAGCATCTGCCCTTGCTGGAGCAGCGGCTGATCGGCGTGGTGCTGGGCATGCTGTTCGGCTTCATCCTGCAGCAGATCGCCTTCCCGCCCGATCACGGGTATTGGGCCAACACGCTGGTCAATGAAGGGAATCAGCAAAGCACGGCCGCGCTGGCCGAGGTGGCGGCGGGGAGGGCGGACGCTGCCAGCCTGAAACAGGCCACGGCAGCGCTGCGCCAGTCGAGCAGCAACCTGAAGCAGGCGCATGAACTGCTGAAGTCGGACCTGGAGCAATCGTGGGTGTCGGCGCACCTGGAGCGCAATCGGGACCGCCTGCCGCTGTTCCTGTGTTATCACGAACTCTTCGATTCCATCGTCAGCTTCCTGGAAACGCTGGACAGCTTCAGCGCGCAATTCGACGCGCTAGACCCGGAGTGGCAAGACGCCTACCGACGCAGCCTCGCGCGGCTGGTCGCAGCGCACCGGCAACTGGCCGCCCAGGCCGACCTGCGGGAAGAGCGTCCAGGCCTCACGGCCGCGCCGCTGACGCAGGAAGAACTGCATGCGCTGGTCGAAGCCCTGCCGGCGAACGGGGTCTACATGAGCGTCTACCTTGGCCACCTGAGCGGCTACGGCATCCTGCTGAACCGCCTGAGCACAATGCATACCGGGCATCTGCACCACGCCTGAGGGCCGCTGCTTCAGCCCGAAGATTGCGCTATCAACCGAACGCGATTGTGGTATCGTTGCGCTTCTGTTTTGAATATGATTGCGCAACCATGTCTTTTCAGGTCAAGGGATTACGCTGGTGGATGATAGGGCTGGTCATGGCAGGCGCCGTGATCAACTACCTGACCCGCAGTACGCTGGCGGTCTCCGCGCCGACGCTGTTGGCCGAGCTGCACATCAGCACCCAGGAATATTCATACATCACGGCCGCCTTCCAGGGCATGATCATGCTGCAGCCGCTGTGCGGCTATGTGCTGGACGTGATCGGGCTGAAGTTCGGTTTCGCCATGTTTGCGGCCGCGTGGTCGCTGATCTGCATGGCGCACGGCTTCGCGACCAACTGGCAAACGCTGGCCGTGCTGCGTGGCTTGCTGGGACTGGCCGAAGGTTCGGCCAACCCGGCCGGGATGAAGACGGTATCCGAATGGTTCCCGGCCAGGGAGCGCGGCATGGCGGGCGGCATCTTCAACATCGGCGCGTCGTTCGGTTCGATGCTGGCGCCGCCGCTGGTGGTGTGGGCCATCCTGCACTACAACTGGCAGTCCGCCTTCGTGATCACGGGCGCGCTGGGACTGGTGTGGGTGGCGGCCTGGCTGCTGATTTACGAAACGCCCAAGCGCCACCGCCGCCTGTCGTCAGCGGAAGCGCAGCATATCGCGGCAGGGCAGGAGCAGCATTTGCAAGGTGACGGCTCACGGCCATCCATTGTCAGCATTCTCAAGATGCGCAATTTCTGGGGCATTGCCTTGCCGCGTTTTCTGGCCGATCCGACCTGGGGCACCTTGTCGTTCTGGGTGCCGCTGTACCTGACCACGGTGCGCCATTTCGATTTGCAGCAGATCGCCATGTTTGCCTGGCTGCCTTTCCTGGCGGCCGACCTGGGTTGCCTGTTCGGGCCGACGGTGGTGCTGTGGCTGCAGCGCTGCGGCGTACGCCTGATCAATGCACGCCGTGGCGCCTTCACGCTGGGGGCTTGCATGATGACGGGCGTGGCCTTCACCGGCCTGGTCGACAGTCCCTACGCCGCGATCGCACTGCTGAGCCTGGCAGGCTTCGCGCATCAGACCCTGTCCGTCACCGTCATCACCATGTCGTCCGACCTATTCCCGCGCAACGCGGTGGCCACGGTGGCCGGCATGTGCGGCACCTTCGGCAATTTCGGCCTGCTGCTGTTTTCCCTGTTGATCGGCGGCCTGATGGCCACGGTCGGTTACACGCCATTTTTTGTCAGCCTCGCCGTGCTGGACCTGCTGGCAGCGCTGCTGCTGTGGGTGCTGGTGCGCGAACCACAATCGCCATGATTCAGAATCCTATCCTTCGCGGCTTCAATCCCGATCCGTCCATCGTCCGCGTGGGCGACGACTATTACATCGCCACGTCCACCTTCGAGTGGTATCCGGGCGTGCAGATCCACCATTCGCGCGACTTGGTCAACTGGCGCTTGCTGACGCGCCCACTGACGCGGGCCAGCCAGCTCAACATGCTGGGCGCGCCCGATTCCTGCGGCGTGTGGGCGCCGTGCCTGACCTATGCCGACGGCTTGTTCTGGCTGATCTACACGGACGTCAAGCGCTACGGCCGCACATCCAGCGGCGCAGCCACCGGCAGCGCCTCCCTGCGCGATTTCCATAACTACCTGGTCACCAGCCCGAGCATCGAAGGGCCGTGGTCCGATCCCGTTTATCTCAACAGCAGCGGCTTCGATCCCTCGCTGTTCCATGACGACGACGGCCGCAAGTATCTGCTGAACCAGTTGTGGGACCACCGGCCGGGCGGCAACCGTTTCGCCGGCATCGTGATGCAGGAGTACTCGGTGCAGGAGCGGCGGTTGGTCGGCCAGCGCGAGAACATCTTCAAGGGCACCGCGCATGCACTGACCGAGGCGCCGCACCTGTACAAGCGCAACGGCTACTACTACCTGCTCACGGCGGAAGGCGGCACCGGCTGGAATCACGGCGTGACCATGGCGCGCTCGCGCGATCTGCACGGGCCGTACGAGCTGCACCCCGATCAGACCATGCTGAGTTCGCGCCATCGTCCCGACCTGGCGCTGCAGCGCGCGGGCCATGCCGATATCGTGGAAACGCAGGACGGCCAGACCTACATGGTGTACCTGTGCGGACGACCGCTGCGCAACCGCGGCACCTGCACGCTGGGGCGCGAGACTGCGATCCAGCCGGTGGTGTGGGGCGAGGATGGCTGGTTGCGCACCGTCGATGGCGCCGGCGCGCCGGAGCTGATGGCGGCGGCGCCTGCGCTGCCCGAGCATCGCTTTGCCGGGCAGCCGGCGCGCGAGGACTTCGATACGCCGCAGTTGCCGATTGCCTTCCAGTGGCTGCGCTCGCCGTGGCCGGAAGAGTTGTTCAGCCTGACCGAGCGCCCAGGCCATCTGCGCCTGTACGGGCGCGAGACGATAGGCAGCCAGTTCAGGCAAGCGCTGGTGGCGCGGCGCCAGCAAGCGCATTGCTACAGCGCGTCCACGGTGGTCGAGTTCGAGCCTGAGCATTTCCAGCAGCAGGCGGGGCTGGTGTGTTATTACGGCGCGGCCAAGTTCCATTACCTGTACATCTCGCATGACGAGGCGATGGGCAAGCATCTGCGCGTGATGAGCAGCCTGCCGAATCACATGCAGACGGATGCGTTCACCGCGCCGATCGCCTTGCCGGCGGGCGTGCCGGTGCAGTTGCGCGTGGAGGTGGACGAGGAGCGCCTGTATTTCGCTTATCGTACCGATGGCGGCGCATGGCAGTGGTTGCCGCAGCAGTTCGACGCCAGCATTTTGTCGGACGAGGCGAGTGCGCCGGGCCAGCCCAATTTCACCGGTGCGTTTGTGGGCATGGCTTGCCAGGACATGGCGGGAACCGGCCTGCATGCCGACTTCGATTACTTCGAGTACCGCGAGCGCGAGTATTGCATCGATCCGCGCTGAGCATCAGTGGGAATTGGTGGGGTGATTCTTTTCTTCTTCCACGCGCTTGAGCAGCACCGCGGTTTCTTCGATCTGCCGTTTTACTTCGGCCTGCAATAAGGCGAAATCTTTTCCGACGCCAAGCGAAGCCAGCAAATTTGCCTGCATCGTACCGACGATGGCTGTAACTGCGAACACGCTCGTAATGCCCGTGACCACGATGGTTGTGCGCAGGCTGGCAACGCTGGTGCGGATTTCAGCGAGCATGGCCTCCATCCGGTCCATGCGCGCCTCGGAAGCACGATAACGTTCGTCGGCCGCTTTTTGTCGCTCGTCCATGAGCCTGGTAAAAGCGGAGAAGGTCGCCTCCACGGACGAGATGCGACCGTCCAGTCGGGTATCTGCGGCTTCGGCAGGATAGGGAGTGGCGGCGTTCATGCAACCATCTTGTGCCGCGCGTCAGTGATTGTCAATGTAGCCGGCACGGGTGTTTGACGCAGGTCAGCACCCTGCCGGCAGCCGGGCGGCGCGCTGCTTACCAGCGGCCGCGCTGCGAACCGCCGCCGACGTTCAGGGTCTCGCCGGTGACCTGTTCCGCTTCGGTCAGGTAGACCACGGCGTCGGCGATCTGCTGGGCGGTGGCGATCTTGCCGTTTGGCGCCAGCGTCTTCATGAAGTCGCGCGGCGTGTCCTTGTGCAGCGGGGTGTCGACTGCGCCCGGCGCCACGGTGTTGAAGCGGATGCCCTCCCTGGCGTATTCGATCGCCAGGTTGACGCTGGCGCCCTGCATGCCGCCCTTGGTCATCATCGCCACGCTTGCCGGCAGGCCGGCGACCGGATTGCTCAGCAGGGTAGTGGTGATGCCCACCACGCTGCCGCCGCGCTGCTGCGCCTGCATCTGTTTGACGGCATGCTGGGTGATGTACAGATAGCCTTCCAGGTTGGTGTGCACCAGATTATGGAAGTCTTCCGAAGTGTAGTCGGTGAAAGGCTTGGCGATGAAGATGCCGGCGTTGTTCACCAGGCCGTCCACGCCGCCGAAGCGCTGCACGGCCGTGGCCACCACCTTGGCCGCGGTAGCCGGGTCGCCGATGTCGCCGTCGACCACGGCCAGGCTGTCGGAAGCCGTCAGCTCGCTCGACTTGCTGGCGTTGCGCGAGGTCGCCACCACGTTGTAGCCGCGCGCCAGGAAAGCGTTGGTGATGGCCGCGCCTATGCCCTGCGACGCGCCGGTGACGATGATGGTTTTCTTCGATGTGCTCATGATCTGCTCCTTGAGAAGTGAGGAACGCTGCTGTTCCGGTGAGATCACTTTATTTAAAACGAGGGCATCATTAAAGGCACGGAGTGGAACATATACAGTTACACCATGTAATGAATAATATTGTTCCCGTGGTTGGTGAATTTCGTAATTGCGGCCCATGTAAGCTGCCAGCACAATGTACGGATAAAAAATACGCGAGACCTTCCCCATGCATATCTCTCACTGGCGCCTGACCGCCGCCGTGGCCGCCCTGTCGGCGTCCGCCTTCGCAGCCGCCGCCCCGCAAGAACTGAACGTGTACGCCGGCCACCCGCTGGCTTCCTGGCACATCACCGCGTCCAATTTCGATGTCAATAAAACGCTGGAAGGCGAAAGCGTCGAGATTTCCCACCAGCCCAAGGCGCCGGATAGCCTGGTCGCCGTGAGCAAGTCCGGCAAGGCCAGGAAAGACGATGCGCTGACGCTGGCCTTCGACAAGGTCTGGTACGCCGGCCTGCTTGTGGACGGCGGCAAGCCGGTCGACCTGCGTCCCTACCTGGCGAAGGGCGTGATGTCGCTGGATCTCAAGGTCGAGGACCTGTCGCACGGTGGTATCTCCTTCAAGATGCGCTGCGGCGAGAAGTGCGAGCGCGGCGTGCCCTTCATGCAGGCGCGCGAGATGCAGGACAAGGGCTGGCAGCACCTGGTGTTCTCGATGAGCTGCTTCTACCGCGACGGCGACGACTTCAGCGCCGTCACGCAACCGTTCGCGCTGGAGGGCAATGGCAGCGGCAAGGTCGCCATCGCCAACGTGAAGTACCAGTTGAGCGGCAAGCCTAATGCGTCCTGCCCGGATTACAAGACCATCTCCGTCACGCCGGGCAAGCTGAATGAACCGTGGTCGGTCGACTGGTGGACCAAGCGCCATGAAGACAAGCTGGCCGAAGCCAAACAACTGGGCAAGAGCGCGCAAGTCGTCTTCATCGGCGATTCCATCACCCACAACTGGGAGAAGGATGGCGCGGCGGTCTGGAACCAGCATTACAAACCGTTGAATGCGCTGGACCTGGGCTTCGGCGGTGACCGCACCGAGAACATCCTGTGGCGCTTGCAGCACGGCGAAGTGGACGGCCTCGATCCGAAAGTCACGGTGCTGATGATGGGCACCAATAACACCGGCTACCGCCACGAAGATCCGCGGACCACGGCCGCCGGCATCAAGCGCAATATCGAAGAACTGCAGCAGCGCCTGCCGAACACCAAGATCCTGCTGCTGGCGATCTTCCCGCGCGGCGAGAAGCCGGATGACGAGCTCCGCCAGCTCAACGACAAGGTCAACGCCATCATCGCCGGCTTCGCCGACAACCAGAAAGTGTTCTTCCTCGATTTCGGCAAAGCCTTCCTGCAGCCGGACGGCACGCTGTCGCGCGACATCATGCCCGACCTGCTGCACCCGAACCAGAAGGGCTACGAGATCTGGGCCAGGGAAATGGCGCCGACGCTGGCCAGGCTGCTGCCGGAAGCCGCGCAGTACGCATGGGACAATGTCTCCATCGGCGGCAGCGGTTTTGTGTCCGGCCTCATCACCAGCAAGACCGAGCCGGGCCTGATCTACGCCCGCACCGATGTCGGCGGCGCCTACCGCTGGGACGTAAAAAAAAACGCTGGATTCCTCTGATGGACTGGGTCTCCGATAGGGAGACCGGCCTGCTCGGCATCGAATCGCTGGCGATCGATCCCTCATCGCCCAACAAGTTGTATATGTCCGCCGGCATCGCCTACGCGAACGGCGGGCACAGCGAAATCCTCAAGTCCGACGACTATGGCAAAACCTTCAAGCGCATCGACGTCACCAGCCAGTTCAAGGTGCACGGCAACGGCATGGGGCGCGGCAATGGCGAGAAGCTGCAAGTCGATCCCGCCAACGGCAAGATCCTGTATGTGGGCACCCGTGAGAACGGCCTGTTCAAGAGCACCGATGCGGGCCTGAGCTGGCGTCACCTCGACGGCCTGGACGTCGGCGCCACGCCCAACCGCAATGGCATCAGCTTCGTGCTGCTGGACGGCGGCAAAATCTTCGTCGGCGTCTCGCGCTTCGGCGACCAGAACATGTACCTGTCGGCCGATGGCGGCAAGACCTTCAGCGTGATGAAAGGCGGGCCGAGCAAACTGATGCCGGCACGCGCGGTGGCCGCGGAGGGCAAGCTGGTGGTCACCTTCGCGCAAGGCGCGGGACCGCACGCAGTCAAGGAAAACGGCGAGACGATGGAAACGGGCGGCGTATGGCAGTACGACATCGCCAGCGGCCGGTGGACCGATATCTCGCCGCCGCTGAACCGCGCCTACGCCGGCATCACGGTCGATCCGCGCAATCCCAAGCGCATGGTGGTGTCCACCATCGATTACTACCAGATGCGCGGCGCCATCGGCGACCAGTTCTATGAAACGCTGGACGGCGGCAAGAGCTGGCGCAGCATCGTCGCCAACGGCGTGCAGATCGATGCCAATGGCGTGAGCTGGATCGCCGGCAGCTTCATTCACTGGACCGCCAGCATCGAGTTCGATCCATCCGACAGCAATCGCCTGATGGTCGTTTCCGGCAACGGCGTCTTCACCTGCAACGACATCCACGCCGCAAAGCCGGTGTGGAAGTTCGAGGACGTGGGGCTGGAGGAATCGGTGCCGCTCAACCTGGTCAGCATACCCGGCGGCCCGGTGATCTCGGCCATCGGCGATTACGACGGTTTCCGCCACACCGATGTCACGCGCTACGCGCCCATCCACACGCCCACCATGGGCACGACCTGGGGGCTGGATTACGCGGCGGGCAATCCCAAGGTGGTGGTGCGCGCCGGCAGCGCGATCTACATCTCGCACGACATGGGTCAAAGCTGGAGCAAGGCGGCCAGCGTGATGGGCAAGCAGGGGCAGGTGGCGGTCAGCGCCGACGGCAAGACCATCATCCACAGCCCGGAGAAAACCACCGCCAGCTACTACTCGCGCGACGATGGCGCGAGCTGGAAGGAAGTGCGCGGCCTCAGCACCGTGCGTGGCCGCGCGGTGGCGGACCCGGTCAATCCGAACCGGTTTTACGCGCTGGTCGAGGACCGCATGCTGGTCAGCGGCGACGGCGGCGCCAGCTTCGCGCCGGCCGGCAAGCTGGCCTCGGCCCACGGCTCCAAGGCCGTGCGCGCGGCGCCGGGACGCGAGGGCGACCTGTGGGTGGCCCTGTACGACGGCGGACTGGCGCGCTCCACCGATGCCGGCGGCAGCTTTGGCCTTGTCAAAAATGTCAGCTACGCGGCCGCGGTGGGCTTCGGCAAGGCGGCGCCCGGCGCGAGTTATCCGGCGGTCTATATCTGGGGCGAGGTGGGCGGCGTGCGCGGCGTGTTCCGCTCCACCGACAGCGGCGCCAATTGGCTGCGCATCAACGACGACGCCCACCAGTACGGCGGTCCCGGCGATGCCCAGTTCGTGCTGGGGGATATGAATGCCTACGGCGTGGTGTACATGAGCACGGCCGGCCGGGGTATTGTTTTTGGCAAGCCCGTCGCCCGGTAAGTATAAAAAACGTAATTTCTTTAGAGAATTTAGTCAATTTCGTTATGGAAGAAGCGAAATTTTTCATATCTGAACGCTCGGGTGTGCATGTGACAATACCAAGACGGCCATTTATGTCTCGGATTGGGGTAGCTGACATGCAGATGAAGTCGCATAAGATTGCGCTGTTATTTAACGCAAATAAGATCTTCGACCGCGAGGTGATCACGGGGATAGCCTCGTACCTGAGCTCGACCCGCGCTGCCTGGGATCTGTTCCTGGAAGAGGATTTCCGCCTGCGCCTGCCCGGCATCGAGCATTGGCAGGGCGACGGCATCATCGCCGATTTCGACGATCCGACCGTGGCCGCGGCGCTGAGCCGCAGCCGCGTGCCGGTGGTGGCGGTCGGCGGTTCGTACGAGAACCAGGCCGCCTATCCGAACGACGTGCCCTACGTGGCCACCGATAACTTCAAGCTGATCAAGATGGCGCGCGATCACCTGATCGAGGCCGGCCTGCGCCATTTCGCGATGTTCAGCCTGCCGGAAGCGCAGGAGAACCGCTGGGCGCAGGAGCGCGAGAGCGCGTTCCGCTCGCTGATGGCCGCCGACAAAATGGAAGCCCACGTCTACCGCGGCCTGGGCACCAGCGCCGCCTCGTGGGACGAGGCGGTGGAGCAGCAGATCAAGTGGCTGCACGGCCTGCCCAAGCCGGTCGGCATCATCGCCGTCACCGACGCCCGCGCGCGCCAGCTGATGCAGGCCTGTATCATGGCCGGCATCGCGGTGCCGGAGCAGGTGGCGCTGATCGGCATCGACAACGATCCGCTGGCGCGCATGCTGACCCGCATCCCCCTGAGTTCCGTGATCCAGGGCGCGCAGGAGATGGGCCGCACCGCCGCCCACCTGCTGGACCAGATGCTGCACGGCGTGCGCATGAGCGGCACGCGCGTGCTGGTGCCGCCGGTCGGCATCAACGTGCTGGCCTCGACCCGGCACGAAGCGCCCAAGCATCCGCACGTCATGCGCGCGCGCCACTTCATCCGCCAGTACGCCTGCCAGGGCATCAAGACGCACCAGGTGGCGGAGTACGTGGGCATCTCGCGCTCGTCGCTGGAATCGTATTTCAGGCAGGAGCTGAACTGCAGCGTGCACGACGTGATCCTGCGCTTCAAGCTCGACGCGGCCACCTCGATGCTGGCCTCCGGCGAGCACAGCATCGCCGAGGTGGCGCTGTGCTGCGGCTTCACGTCGGTGCAATACATGCACGCCGTGTTCAAGCGCGAGCTGGGCTGCACCCCGCGCACCTACCAGGACCGCGCCATGACCGGCGTGATCGATGACGGCTCGGCGCTGCCGGCGCCGGAACTGACGATCCTGCGCCAGGTGGCGTGAACGCCGGCGGCGCATAAATCATGAGCGCCGTTGGTGAGTTTCGTAATTGCGGCAGTGCGGTAGTGCGCTCAGAATTCTTCGGTTATATGAATGCAAACTGGAGAATAAACTTTGAACACGCATATCGATACTTCGCTGCTGGCGAAGCCTGAGCAGGTCGTCTATCCCAGCCTGGCCGGCAAGCGCGTGGTGGTGACGGGCGGCGGCAGCGGCATCGGCGCCGGCATGGTGGAAGCCTTTGCGCGCCAGGGCGCGTGCGTCACCTTCCTCGACATCGCCGAGCAGGATTCGCTGGCGCTGCAGGCGCGCCTGGCCACGCTGTCCACGCCGCCGGTGTTCCGCCGCTGCGACCTGACCAATCTGGACACGCTGGCCCAGGTGTTCGCCGATATCGGCACGGTCGACATCCTGGTCAACAACGCCGCCAACGACGACCGCCACGTCGTGCAGGACGTGACGCCGGCCTACTGGGACAACCGCATGGCGGTCAACCTGCGCCACCAGTTCTTTTGCGCCCAGGCTGTGGTGCCCGGCATGCGCGCGGCCGGCGGCGGCGTGATCCTCAACTTCGGTTCCATCTCCTGGCACCTGGCCTTGCCCGACCTGACCCTGTACATGACCGCCAAGGCCGCGATCGAAGGCCTGACGCGCGGGATGGCGCGCGACCTCGGTCGCGACAACATCCGCGTCAACACCATCGTCCCCGGCGGCGTGCGCACGCCGCGCCAGGAAGCCTTATGGCACACGCCGGAGGAAGAGGCGCGCATCCTGGCCGGCCAATGCCTGCCGCAGCGCGTGGAGATCGCCGACGTGGCGGCGCTGGCCTTGTTCCTCGCGTCCGACAGCGCGGCGCGCTGCTCCGGCCGCGAATATTTCGTCGACGCCGGCTGGTACGGCGCCTGAATCTGGCGCAGTTGTTAGTTTTTTAGTAGCGGCCCGGGCAGCCGGACCGCCTATCTGTCTGATCGGCGCTACGCTTGCTGATAATTATTCCTCCCCTTGGTGAATTTCGTAATTGCTAGCCTATAAAGCTGCTAGCACAATGAATCAAAGTCGCACCAGTGGCGCCCCAACGTCCACGGCAGCGATACAAAAATCAAGACGACGAGTGAGCGAGACACCACCTATGCAAAGCACATTCATGCGCTTTCCGGCGCTTGCGGATTCGTCGCACCCGCAATTCCCGTTTCACCCCACAGACAATAAAAACCAATATAAAAAAATGGCGCTAAGCCATGAAATCTTCGTATAACTTTGGAGAGCCTAGATGAAACACTTAAAAAAAACGGCAATCGCAATGGGCCTGGCCCAGATGACGATGATGCTGAGCGGCGCCGCCGTAGCCCAGACGACGACCGACACGCCCGCAAATAACGATAATCCTAACGGAGGATCGTCCGTGGTGGTGGTGACCGGCCAGCGCGCAGCGCTGCAGTCGGCCCAGAAAATCAAACAGAATTCCGACGAGATTGTCGATTCCATCGTCGCCGACGATATCGGCAAGCTGCCGGACCGTTCGGTGACCGAGGTGCTGCAACGCGTGGTCGGCGTGACCATCGACCGCACCATGGCCAAGGGCGACCCTGAGCACTTCTCGGTGGAGGGCTCGGGCGTCTCGATCCGCGGCCTGAGCTATGTGCGCTCGGAACTGAACGGCCGCGATTCGTTCTCCGCCAACGGCGGCCGCTCGCTGAACTTCGAGGACGTGCCGCCTGAGCTGATGGCCGGCGTCGACGTGTACAAGAACCCGTCCGCGGAACAGATCGAGGGCGCCATCGGCGGCCTGGTGAACCTGCGTACCGCGATGCCTTTCGATTACAAGGGCTTCAAGGCCGCCATCTCGGCCGACCGCAGCTACTCGGAACTGAAGAAGGGCAAGACCTCGCCGTCGTACTCGGGCATGGTGTCCAACCGCTGGAAAACCCCGATCGGTGAAATCGGCGCCCTGCTGGACCTGGCTTATTCGGAAAGCGGCACCCGCACCGACGCCTTCCAGGTCGAACCCTACTATCCGCTGACCGGCCCGAACGGCAGCACCGTCTACGTGCCGAAGGGCGCGCAATGGCGTACCCTGCAATTCGACCGCAAGCGCGAAGGCGCTTACGGCGCGCTGCAATGGAAGAAGGATGACCTGTCCAGCTCGCTGACCTGGTTCAAGTCGCGCTACCAGATGCAGTGGGACGAGCAGGCGATCTTCGCCCAGTCCAGCCCGTATAACATCAAGACTTCGGCGGACTCCACCTTCAATTCCCAGGGCGTGCTGCAGACCGGCACCCTGACCGATCCGACCGATGGCGGCATCAACATGGGTGACGACACCCGTACCTCCAAGCGCAAGTCGAATACCACCGATCTGTCGTGGAATCTGCGCTGGCGCATCAACAATAGCTGGACCGCCACCACCGACCTGCAGCACATCCGCGCCGACACCAACAGCTTCGACTCCACCGTGGCGACCGGCGTGACCATGCCGAAGGAAAAGCTGGACCTGACCGGCAATATTCCTCGCCTGATGTTCGATGACTCGGACCGCGCTTACCTGGCCGATCCGAAGAACTACTACTGGGCTTTCACCATGGAGCACCTCGACAAGAGCGTGGCCCATGAAACCGCCTGGAAGACCGACCTGAAATACGACTTCGATCATCCGGTGCTGCGCGACTTCCGCTTTGGCTTCCGCCTGACCGACCGCGACGCGTCCACCACCAACTCGGTCCCTGGCTACAACTGGCAGGCTATCACCCAGCCTTGGCAAGTCGGCTGGAATATCCAGAGCCTGGCTTACCTGGGCGATCCTCGCTTCTCCGGCAACACCAATCTGCACAACTTCACCAACTTCTTCGGTGGCAGCGTGCCGGTGCCTTCCGTGGTGTTCCCGAACGTCTCGCTGGCACAAGGTTTCCCGGCCAGCTACGCGCAACTGCACACCTACCACGACATCCTGTGCCAGGCGATCAATCCTGCCAGCTCTTGCACCCCATGGGCGCCAGCGACCTTTGGTACTGACCCTTCGGGCAACAACGACCAGTCGGAAAAGACCAAGGCCCTGTACGGCCAACTGCGCTTTGGCTGGGATGACCTGAAGTACCCAATCGACGGTAACGTCGGCCTGCGCTATGTGAAGACCGATTCGACCGCGCACGGCTACACGGTGTTCACCAGCAGCACCCCTAGCGGTGGCATCCTGACCGGTGTGCCGATTCCGAGCATCCTGCCGTTCTCCAAGGCCCAGGACTTCGACAACAGCTACCACAACTTCCTGCCTAGCCTGAATCTGCGCATGAAGGCGTCGGATGAGTTGCAGTTCCGTCTGGCCATCGCCCAGGGACTGTCCCGTCCGGACTTCACCCAACTGCAGGCGTACACCAGTCTGTCGCAGACCGCCAACAGCACGACCAATACCGCTACCGGCGTCACCAACGTCAACAGCGTGAGCCAGACCGGCACCGGTACGGGTAACCCGAACCTGCGTCCGACCACCTCGCGCCAGATCGACTTGACGGCCGAATGGTATTTCGCACCGACCGGCTCCTTCACCGCTGCCGTGTTCAACAAGCAGTTGAAAGACATCATCATCAACCGCAGCTACGACTACCAACTGCCTGATACCACCGGCAAAATGCAGGACTTCACGGTCACGGGGCCGATCAACGGCGCCAAGGGTTATGCCCGCGGCATCGAGCTGTCCTTCCAGCAGTACTTCGACAAGCTGCCGGGCGCCTGGTCGGGCCTGGGCGTGCAAGCCAACTACACCTTCGTGGACAGCAAGCGCGACCTGTACTCGCCGATCACCCAGAAGTACTGCTCGGGCGGCAATACGGCTGACAACCTGAACCTGAACCTGAATGGTTGCGACACCAACGGTATGACCTTCGGCAACCTGCCGCTGGAAGGCCTGTCGCGTCAATCGTATAACCTGGCGCTGCTGTACGACAAAGGCCCATGGTCCGGTCGCCTGGCTTACAACTGGCGCGCGAAGTCGCTGCAAGCCGTGAACGTCAACGGCACGCAGGGCACGGACGGTCTGGATTCCAATCCAGCCAGCCCGACCTACGGTCAGCACAACGTGGCGTGGGCACTGCCGACCTGGTCTGGCGCCTACGGTGAACTGGATGGCTCGCTGTTCTACAAGATCAACGAGCAACTGCAACTGGGCGTGGAGGCGCAGAACCTGACCAATGCCCTGTACCGTCAGTTGATGCAACAGAGCACGGGCATGAATACCCGCGCTGTGTTCTCCACCGGTCGTCGCGTCAGCGCAAAACTGAGCTACAACTTCTAAACCCTGAAAGGATAGTCTGAATGAAGCACACCGCCCGCCAGCTTGTTACCTCGTGTAGTTTGATCTTGGCCGTAACTGGCGCGGCGGCCGCCGCCGATATTCCGCAGCTCGTGCAGAAGGATGGCCGCACCGCCCTGATGGTGGACGGCGCGCCGTTCGTGATGCTCGGCGGCCAGGTGCAGAATTCCAGTAACTATCCGCTCGCCCTGAGCAAGGTCTGGGCAGCGATCAAGGACACCCACGCCAACACGGTCGAAATCCCGGTGGCGTGGGAACAGATCGAACCGGTCGAAGGCAAGTTCGATTTCAGCTATGTCGACACGCTGCTGGCGGAAGCCCGCAAGAACAACGTCAAACTGGTGCTGCTGTGGTTCGGCACCTGGAAGAACACCGGTCCGAGCTATACGCCGGAGTGGGTCAAGTTTAACAACCAGCGCTTCCCGCGCATGCTGGACAAGGATGGCAAGGTCACCTACTGCCTGTCGCCGCAAGGGGAAGAGACGCTGAAGGCGGACAAAAAGGCTTTCGTGGCCCTGATGTCCCACATCAAGCAGGCCGACGAAGCCCACCGCACCGTGATCATGGTGCAGGTCGAGAACGAAGTCGGCACCTACGGCTTTGCGCGCGACTATGCGCCGAAAGCCGAGGCGCTGTTCAACCAGCCGGTGCCCGCCGCCGTGCTGGCCCATAAAAAATCCCCCGTGCCGCTGGCCGCCAGCGGCACCTGGAAGCAGGTCTACGGCGACTACGCCGACGAATACTTCCATGCGTATTCCATCGCCAGTTATATCGAGGAGATCGCCAAGGCTGGCCGCGCGGTGTACAACCTGCCGATGTACGTGAATAACGCCCTGCGCGATCCGCTGGAAAACCCGCTCAAGCCCTGGCACGGCAACTTCGCCAGCGGCGGCCCGACCTTCGACGTGATCGGCATCTATCACGCGGCCGCGCCGCACATCGATTTCCAGGCGCCGGATATCTACAACCCGGAATCGAAAAAATTCACCGCCACGCTGGACGCCTTCCAGCGCAAGGACAATCCGCTGATGGTGCCGGAGATGAGCAACGCCGCCAGCTACGTGCGCTACACCTACCAGGTGCTGGGCCGCGGCGCGATCGGCTTCTCGCCGTTCGGCATCGACTACGCGGATTACAGCAATTTTCCGCTGGGGAGCAAGGCCACCGACAAGAGCATGACCGAGCCTTTCGGCAAAATCTACGCGGCCTTCCGTCCGATGGAGCGCCAGTGGGCCAAGTGGGCCTTTGAAGGCCGTACCTACGGCGTGGCCGAAGGCGACGATCGCGAGCCGCAAACCATCGCCATGAAAGGCTGGAAGGCCACCATTTCCTTCCGCATGTGGCAGTTCGGCGACGCCAACTGGCTCAAGAGCGTGAAGGACCTGCCGGACCATACCGAGCAGCCCAACGGCGGCGTGGCCATCGCCCAGATCGCCGACAACGAATTCATCATCGTCGGCCAGCACGCGCGCGTGGAGATCGCCAACGCGCAAGGCAAGCCGTCCATGTGGGCGCGCGTGGAAGAGGGGTATTATGACCCGTCCGGCAAGTGGATCATGGAGCGCAACTGGAACGGCGACCAGACTGACTATGGCTTGAACCTGACCGGCAATCCTGTCGTGCTGAAGGTCAAGCTGGGTACCTATTAAACATAACGGAGAGAGAATGCGCATCAAAGCCTTCGTACCCGCGGCCACGACGCTGGCCGTGGCGATGTCCGGCCATGCCCTGGCCGGCACTTTTGAAAAGACCGCCACCGGCGTGGTGGTCAAGCCCGACAGCGGCGCCGCCAAGGAAGTGCGGCTGGAAGTCATGGGCGATAACATCATCCACGTCGTCAAGCTGGACCAGGCGGGCAAATCGCTGAACCCATCGCTCATGACCGTGGCCGCTCCTGTTAGCGGTAACTTCAGCGTCGCGGCGGCCGGCAAGGACAAGGTCACGCTGAAGGCCAGGAAAATTTCGGCGGCCGTGTCGCTGGCCACCGGCCAGGTGCAGTTCTTCAATGCCGCCGGCAAGCCGTTCCTGACGCAGGCGTCGGAAAGCATGTCGCCGGTGGACGTGGACGGTAAACCCTTCCTGGCGGTGAAGCAGGGCTTCAACTTCGGCACCAAGGACGCCTTCTACGGCCTGGGCCAGCACCAGAACCACCAGATGAACCTGAACGGCGAAGACGTGCTGCTCATGCAGCACAACATGGAAATCGCCGTGCCGTTCGTGGTCTCGGACAAGAACTACGGCGTCCTGTGGGATAACAACGCCATCTCGCGCTTCGGCGACAGCACGCCTTACGCCTGGCTGAGCCGCGACCTGAAGCTGAGCGACGACGAAGGCAAGGCCGGCGGCCTGACCGCGCGCTACTACGTGGGCGACAAGCTGGTCCTCACGCGCCAGGAAAAGGACATCGCCTACCAGTACCTGAAGGACGTGGCCGAGAACTGGCCAAAGGAACTGGGCGATCCGAAGACCGCGAAGGATGTGAAGGTGGTCTGGGACGGCACCATGACCTCCGACAAGGCCGGCGTGCACAAGATGCAGTTGTACGCGTCCGACTACGCCAAGCTGGATATCGACGGCAAGGAAGTGATGAACGTGTGGCGCCAGGGCTGGAACCCCTGGTATCACAACTTCGAGCAGAAGTTCGAGGCCAACAAGCCGGTCAAGCTGCACGTCGAGTGGAAGCCCAGCGGCGGCATGATCGCCATGACCCACAACAATCCGCTGCCGGAACCCGAGCGCCATTCGCTGACCTTCTCGTCGGAAGTCGCGCAGGGCATCAACTACTACGTGATCGACGGCGACAGCATCGACAAGGTCATCGCCGGCTACCGCCACCTGACGGGCCAGGCGCCGATGATGCCGAAGTGGGCCTACGGCTTCTGGCAATCGCGCCAGCGCTACGAGACCCAGGAGCAGTTGCTGGGCGTGCTGCGCGAATACCGCAAGCAGGGCTGGCCGGTCGATAACATGGTGCAGGACTGGTTCTACTGGCCGCAGGACCAGTGGGGCTCGCACGATTTCGACAAGGACCGCTTCCCGCAGCCGCAGGCCATGATCGACGAGGTGCACAAGTCGCACGCGCGCCTGATGATTTCGATCTGGGGCAAGTTCTACGCCAACACCGACAACTACAAGGAGCTGGCGGCCAAGGGCCACATGTGGACCAAGAACGTCGAGAACGGCGCGCTGGACTGGGTAGGCCCCGGCTACAAGAACAGCCACTACGATCCGTATGCGCCGGAAGCGCGCGACATCTATTATCGCCAGATGAAGCCCAAGCTGGTGGACAAGGGCATCGACGCCTGGTGGATGGACAACACTGAGCCTGACGTGCTGTCCAACAGCCGCCTGGCCGATTTCAAGAAGCTGATCGGGCCGACCATTTACGGCGGCGGCGAAATCACCTTCAACACCTACAGCCTGGTGCACACCGGCGGCTTCTACGACCACCTGGAGGCCGACCAGCCGAACAAGCGCCAGTTCATCCTATCGCGTTCGGGCTTTGCCGGCATCCAGCGCAACGGCACCGCCGTGTGGAGCGGCGACACGGCCAGCCGCTGGAACAACCTGTACGACCAGATCTCGGCGGGCGTCAGCATTTCCATGTCCGGCATTCCGAACTGGACCCACGACATCGGCGGCTATGCGCAGGAAACCCGCTACCAGGTCGGCGACGTCGGCTCGGCGCAGGAGAACCGCAACACCGGCGCCATGCAGGGCAACCCGGAAGACATGAAGGAATGGCGCGAGCTGAATCTGCGCTGGTTCCAGTTCGGCGCCTTCTCGCCGCTGTTCCGCTCGCACGGCGAAGTGGTCAAGCGCGAGATCCACGAGATTTCGCCGGAAGGTTCGCCGATGCGCGACTCCATGGTCTGGTACGACAAGCTGCGCTATCGCCTGATGCCTTACATTTACTCGGCCGCCGCCGACATCCATTACGATTCCGGCACCATCATGCGCGGCCTGGTGATGGATTTCCCGCAGGACGAAGCGGTCAAGGACATCAAGGACGAGTACCTGTTCGGCCGCAATATGCTGGTGGCGCCGGTGACCGTGTACGGCGGCCGCGAACGCAGCGTCTACCTGCCCAAGGGCGCGGACTGGTACGACCTGTACACCGGCGAACTGCACAAGGGCGGCAGCACGCCGACCATCCAGGCGCCCGAGACGCGCATTCCGGTGCTGGTCAAGGCCGGCGCCATCGTGCCGATGGGGCCTGTGACGCAGTACGTGGACGAGAAGCCCGATGCGCCGGTCACGCTGAACGTGTACGTCGGCGCCGACGGCAAGTTCAGCCTGTACGAAGACGATGGCGTCAGCAACGGCTACCTGCGCGGCGAGTTCACGCGCATCCCGCTGAGCTACAACGACAAGACCGGCGTGGTCACCATCGGCGACCGCGTGGGCCAGTACAAGGGCATGGTGGCTAAGCGCGAATTCCGCGTGCGCTTCATCAAGCCGGGCGTATCGACCACCGACAATTTCGACGTAGCCGACAAGACGGTCAGCTACGAAGGTAAATCCATTACTGTAAAACGCTGATGATGATGAAAAAAACTCTGACTGCCGCCGTACTGTTCGCCCTCGCCACTTCCGCGATGGCGGCCGGCACCCGCCACATCGCCGTCGACGCCGCGGCGGCCGGCGCGCCGCGCGACCGCTTTGCCGACCTGTCGGTAGGCTCGGACTATCCGGGCACGCTGATCCGCGACGACAGCCTGGCGCAACTGAAGACCGCCAAGGACGAACTGGGCTTCCGCTACATCCGCTTCCACGCCATCTTCCATGACATCCTCGGCGTCTACAAGGAAGTGGACGGCAAGCCGGTCTACGACTGGACCAAGCTGGACTACCTGTACGATCACCTGCTGAAGATCGGCATCAAGCCTTTCGTGGAACTGGGCTTCACGCCCGATGCGATGCGCACTTCCGAGCAGACCATCTTCTACTGGAAGGGCAACAGCTCGCACCCGGTGCCGGAGAAGTGGGCGGCGCTGGTGGATGCCTTCGTGCGCCATGTGCAGGAACGCTACGGCAAGGAAGAAGTCCGTAGCTGGTTCTTCGAAGTGTGGAACGAGCCTAACCTGGCCGGCTTCTGGGAGAAGGGCGACCAGCAGGCCTACTTCGAGCTGTACGACCTGACCGCGCGCACGCTGAAACACATCGACCCGGCGCTGCGCGTGGGCGGCCCGTCGACCGCGGGCGCGGCCTGGGTGCCTGAGCTGCTGGCGCACACCAAGGCTTCCGGCGCGCCGGTGGACTTCATCACCACCCACACCTACGGCGTGAACGCCGGCTTCCTGGACGAGAACGGCAAGGAGGACAACAAGCTGTCGCCATCGCCGGACGCCATCGTCGGCGACGTGCGCAAGGTGCGCAGGGAGATGACGGAAGCGGGCCACGGCGACATGCCGCTGTACTTCACCGAGTGGAGCACCAGCTATTCGCCGCGCGATCCCGTGCATGATTCCTACATCAGCGCGGCCTATATCCTCAGTAAGCTGAAGGCCACCGAGGGTATCGCCCAGGGCATGAGCTACTGGACCTACAGCGACCTGTTCGAGGAACCGGGTCCGCCGACCGCGCCGTTTGAAGGCGGCTTCGGCCTGATGAACCCGCAGGGCATCCGCAAGGCATCGTGGTTCGCCTACAAGTACCTGAACCAGTTGGGTGACACCGCGCTCAAGACGGTCGATGCGCAAAGCTACGCGGCGCGCGACGGCCGTGGCGTGCAGGTGCTGGCCTGGGACTTCCAGACCCCGGACCAGGGCAGCAGCAACCGCAGCTACTTCACCAAGGTGCATCCGACCCACGACAGCCAGCCGCTGAGCATCGACCTGAAAGGGCTGAAGCCGGGCGCGTACGCGGTCAAGGTCTATCGCACCGGCTTCAAGGCCAACGACGCGCACACCGCCTACCTGCAGATGGGCGCGCCCAAGACCCTGACGCCACAGCAGGTCGACGCCCTGCAGGCGCAGACGCTGGACCGTCCGCAAAGCAGCGTGGTGAAGGTGCCGGCTTCCGGCGCCGCCAGCGTCAAGGTCAAGATGCGCGCCAACGACGTGGTGCTGGTCGAGGTCAGCCCGCAATGAAGCTGGCGCTGGCTGCCTGCGCGGCTGCGGTTGCCGTCAGCGCGGCAGCCGCGCCGGACCTGACGCTGCATTACACCCGGCCGGCGCCCGACACGGCGGCCGGCTGGGAGAAGGAAGCGCTCCCGATCGGCAATGGCCGCCTGGGCGCCATGATCTTCGGCCAACTGGCGCGCGAGCGCCTTCAATTCAACGACATCACGCTGTGGACCGGCGACGACAAGGTGATGGGCGCATACCAGCCGTTCGGCGATGTCTACATCAACCTGCCGGGACACGACCAGGACAGCAGCGCCTACGTGCGCCAGCTCGACATCGGCCACAGCCTGCACACCGTGAGCTACACGCACAACGGCGTGCGCTTCCGGCGCGAGGCGCTGGCCAGTTATCCGGCGCAGGTGATCGCCGTGCGGCTGACCGCCAGCAAGCGCGGCCAATACACCGGCTCCATCGAACTGACCGACATGCACGACGCGCAGATCACCGCGCTGGGCGACCGCATCGTCGCCACCGGCTCGCTGCGCGGCAAAGGAGAAGCATCCAGCAACGCGATGGAATACGCCAGCGAAGTGCAGGTGCTGAACGAGGGCGGCACGCTGGCGGTGGACGGCAACCGCATCACCTTCAGCGGCGCCGATGCGATCACCCTGGTGCTGGGCGCCGGCACCAGCTACGTCAACGATGCGGCGCGCCGTTTCCAGGGCGCGGATCCGCTGCCGCGCGTGTTGTCGCAGGTGGGCGCCGCAACCGCTGTCGCCGCCGCGCAGACGCCGGCCGCGGCGTGGAGCGCGCTGCTGGCGGCGCATGAAAAAGACTTTGGTGCGGAATTCAAGCGTGTCAGCGTCGACTTCGGCCGCGCGCCCGCCGCGCGCCGCGCCCTGAGCACCGACCAGCGCATCGAATCCTACACGGCGCAGGGCAACGATCCCGAACTGGAGGCGCAATTCTTCCAGTACGGCCGCTACCTGCTGATCTCCAGTTCGCGCGATTCCCTGCCCGCCAACCTGCAGGGCCTGTGGAACAACAGCCCGACGCCGCCGTGGCGCTCGGACTATCACACCAACATCAACGTCCAGATGAACTACTGGCCGGCGGAACCGGCCAACCTGTCGCAGAACGCGCTGCCCTTCCTGAACTTCGTGCGGGGCGTGGCGCCGGTGTACCGCAAGCTGGTGGCCGACACGGCGGCGCAGGCCATCGCGCATCCTGAAGCGGTGGTCATGGCCCAGCCCGACCTCAGCGGCCAGGCGGTGCAGCGCGAAGAGACTTTTGTCAGCACGGCCGGCAAGCCGGTGCGCGGCTGGACCGTGCGCACCGAATCCAATCCCTTCGGCGGCATGGGCTATGTGTGGAACAAGACCGGCAATGCCTGGTACATGCAGCACTTCTGGGAACACTACGCGTACACGCAGGACCAGGCTTACCTGCGCAATGTGGCCTACCCGCTGATGCAGGAAGCGGTCGCCTTCTGGCAGGACTACCTGAAGCGGCTGCCGGACGGCCGCCTGGTGGCGCCGCTGGGCTGGTCGCCCGAGCACGGGCCGATCGAGGATGGCGTCAGCTATGACCAGGAGATCATCTGGGACCTGTTCAACAATACCGTGGAAGCGGCCGACATCCTGGGCGACACGGCCTACCGCGACCAGGTCGCCGCCATGCGCGACAAGCTGGCCACGCCGGGCATAGGTAGTTGGGGCCAGCTTCTGGAATGGATGGAGGAGAAGCACGACAAGGTGCTCGACACGCCGGGCGATACGCATCGCCATGTCTCGCACTTGTTCGGCCTGTTCCCCGGACGCCAGATTTCGCCGACGCAAACGCCGGCGCTGGCCGCCGCCGCGCGCAAGACGCTGGAAGCGCGCGGCGATGCCGGCACCGGCTGGTCGATGGCGTGGAAGACTGCCTACTGGGCACGCCTGCTGGACGGCGATCACGCCTACAAAATGCTGCGCGGCCAACTGGCCAAGCCGGGCGCGCGCGCCGCGCAGCAAAGCAGCCAGGGCACGGAAGCGAACAACGCGGGCGGCACGTATCCGAACATGTTCGATGCGCACCCGCCGTTCCAGATCGACGGCAATTTCGGCGCCACTGCCGCCATCTGCGAAATGCTGCTGCAATCGCAGACCGGCGAAATCCATTTGCTGCCGGCGCTGCCGTCCGCGTGGCCTGACGGTTCGGTCAAGGGACTGCGCGCGCGCGGCGGCTATGAAGTCGACCTGGCCTGGGCCAGGGGCAAGCTGACCTCGGCCACGATACGCCGCGTGGCCGGCACAGGCGCGGGCAAAGTGCGCTACGGCGACAAGGTGGTGGCGCTGAATCTCCGGCCGGGGCAGAGCAAGCGCTTCGGCCCAGACCTGTGATTTACGCGCCGCGCAGCGACAGCCAGGCGCGATAACGCCGGGTCAGCCGCGACTTGCGCAGCAGGTCCAGGATCAGCGTGAACAGCGGCGAATAGCTGCGCGCCCTGGTGGCGCCCGCGCCCAGCGCCTGCATGCGGCGCTTCACCAGCGCCATGGCGGCCAGCGAGGCCATGGCCTTGTCCTTCCACTGCACAGGCGCCGGCAAGGCCGCCGGTTCATGCCCGGCCTGCCACTGCTGCGGCAGGTCAGGCACCTGCGCCATGGCGGTGGCGATGCCGGCCACGGCGACGCCGCTGGCCAGCACCTGTTCCGCCACCGCGCGCCGCGCGATGCCACCGGTGGTCATCACCGGCATGCGCGCCACGGCGGCCAGTTCGCGCGCGAATTCGAGGAAGTAGGCTTCACGCGCCAGCGTGCGCCCGTCCGCCGTGCGGCCCTGCATGGCCGGGCTTTCGTAGCTGCCGCCGGACAGTTCGATCATGTCGACCGCCAGCTCGTTCAGCATCAGCACTACCTGCCTGGCGTCTTCCGCCGAGAAGCCGCCGCGCTGGAAGTCGGCCGAGTTCAGCTTGACGGCCACGCTGAAGCCGGGCGAGACGCGGGCGCGCACGGCGCGCACTGCTTCCAGCAGCAGGCGCGCGCGGTTGGCCAGGCTGCCGCCCCAATGGTCGTCGCGGCGATTGGTCAGCGGCGACAGGAATTGCGACAGCAAATAGCCGTGCGCCGCATGGACCTGCACGCCGCTGAAACCCGCGGCCTCGGCGGCGTGCGCGGTGTCGGCGAAGCGGGCAATGACTTCCTGGATGTGCGCCTCGCTCATGGCGACCGGCTGGGCGAACATCTTGCTGTGTTTTCCCAGGTCCAGCGGCACCGCGGACGGCGCCCAGGCATTGCCGCCCAGGTCGTCCAGCACTTGCCGGCCGGGGTGATTAATCTGCATCCAGACCTGCGCGCCGCCGCGCCGCGCGGCCTGCGCCCAGGTGCGGAACGGCGCCAGCGGCGTGCCGGCTTCCAGCACCACGCCGCCAGGTCCGGTCATGGCGCGGCCGTCGATCATCACGTTGCCGGTGATGATGAGGCCCGCGCCGCCCTGTCCCCATTGCTCGTACAGGCGGAACAGGGCGGGGCCGGGCAACTGGCCCTGGTCGGCCATGTTTTCCTCCATGGCGGCCTTGGCCAGGCGGTTGGGCAGGGTGCTGCCGTTCGGCAGAGTCAGTGGCGTGAACATCATGGCGCTTGCGTGGTAGTGGAAGGAATGAGGTATCCTAAGCTTGAAGTCAACTTCAAGGTCAAGCGAAATGAAGATAGGGGAGTTGGCGGAGCGCGCCGGCATGGCGGCATCGGCGATCCGCTACTATGAAAAACTCGGGCTGCTGCCCAGGGCGTCGCGCGGCGCCAATGGCTACCGCGCGTATCCGGAGGAGTCGGTGGAGCGCTTGCGCCTGATCGCGCTGGGGCAAAGCCTGGGCTTTACGCTGGACGCGATACGCAGCGTGATGGCGCTGGAAGGGGAGGCGCTGCATGCGGGCCTGATGCAAGGCATCGCGGCCCGCATGGAGGAAATCGACCGCATGACGGCGACCTTGCAGGCGCAGCGCGCGGCCTTGCTGGAAACCCGGCAGCGCTTGCGCGAATCCTGGGACCGCGACGAATGCCTGAAATGCTGAGGCTTAGTCGACCACGACTTCGGCGCCGTTGAGGAAGGCGGCGATGGCCGGGTTGACGGCATCGCCATGCGTGATCGGGCCCATGTGGCCGCCGCGCGTCTGTTGCAGCGTGGCGTTGGGCAGGGCGGCCGCCAGTTGCTCCGCCAGCAAACGGGTGGACGCCGGGCTGTGCTGGCCGGACATCACCAGCGCAGGCATGGCCAGCATGTCCAACTGCTCCAGCGTGGCCGGTTCGCCCAGCAGGGCCTGGAAGTCCAGCTTCACCTTGGCGATCTGCGCCACCATCTTGTCTTGCGCGCCGGCCGGCGCGGCGTCGAAGGAACCGGCGCGGTTCCAGTAATCGATGAAGACGCGGGTGGCGTCGCGTTCGCTGGCGCTGGCCAGGATGCGGCCGACCACCGCGACGATTTCCGCCCGCGCCGGATGCTGCTGGGGCAGCAGGTGGAAGGCCACCGGCTCGAACAGCGTCAGCGACAGCACGCGCTCCGGCATGCGGCGCGCCATGTGCAGCGCGCAGGCGCCGCCGAAGGAATGGCCGACCAGATGAAACGCTTCGCCCGGCTCCAGGTGCGAGGCGATGGCGGCCGACACGGCGTCCACTTCATGCGCCAGCGTGTGCGTGTAGCCCGCATCGGCGCCGGCCGGGAAGGGCGAGGCGCCATAGCCCAGCAAATCCACCGCGATGCAGCGGTAACCGTCGCCCAGTTGCGCTTTCAGCGCCAGCCACTGGGCCTTGGAACTCATGGAACTGTGCAGCAGAACGACAGCAGGTTTCATTGTCAGCAGGTCATCAAAAAAAACGAAGCGGACATTATACCGTTGTGTTGTCTATACCACGCTGGCGCGGTATTTGTGTGAGCGGTTGAGCGGGACAGGAGTAGAGTAAAGCTCATGAACAATTCCAGAAAAGTCGCGGGTTTTGCAGGCATCGTCAGCGTGCTGTGGATGGGGTTGACCGCCGCGGTGGCGGCCAACCAGAAGCGGTTGCTGTTCAACCCGACCGGCAGCAAGCGCGAGGTGCTCAAGCCTTACAGCAGCGGCCACCGCACGCGGCCCGTGGTGATACGCTCCAGGGATGGCACGCGTTTATCGGGCTGGCTGATGACGCCGCCGGTCAATGGGCCGCATCCGGGCGTGGTGTATTTCGGCGGGCGTTCGGAGGAAGTATCGTGGGTGGCGCGCGACGCCGGCAAGCTGTTCCCCGGCATGGCGGTGCTGGCGGTGAATTACCGCGGCTACGGCGACTCGCAGGGCGATCCGGCCGAGGAACACTTTGTGGACGATGGCCGCCTGCTGTACGACTGGCTCAGCGAACGCCATCACGTCGATCCCAAGCGCATGGCCGTGGTCGGCCGCAGCCTGGGTTCGGGGGTGGCGGTGCAGGTGGCGATGGAGCGCGACGCGCATTCCATCGTGCTGATCACGCCTTACGATTCGATCGCCTCGCTGGCCAAGCGCAAGTTCAGGGGCATGCCAGTGGACTATCTGCTGCAGCACAAGTTCGAATCGATCAAGTACGCGCACCAGTTGAAGGCGCCGACCTATGTGCTGCGCGCGGCCTTCGACGACGTGGTGCCGCATTCGCACACCGACCTGCTGGTCGAGCGGCTGGGCACCCTGCATGCGGACGAAATCGTGCCCGACTCCGACCACATGAACATTCCCTACCTGGAATCGACCCAGGCGCGCATCGCCAGCTTCCTGGCGCGCCGCTTCAGCACTGCCTAGTGCTTGTGGCCCGACAGTTGGTGGTGCAGCCGGCGCAGGCCCAGCCACACGCCGGCGATCACCAGCGGCACGGCCGCGCCGGTCACCACGTCCGGATTGACCGGCACGCTGCCGGCCTTGAGCGCCTTGCCCACGTAGCCGATCAGGCCCAGCGTGTAGTAGGAAATCGCCGCCACCGACAAGCCTTCCACCGCCTGCTGCAGGCGTAGCTGCTGCGCCGCGCGCGCGTCCAGCGATTGCAGGATTTTCCGGTTCTGCTGTTCCTGCTCGATGCCGACCCGCGTGCGCAGCAGGTCGTTGCTGCGGGCGATACGCTTGGCCAGCGCTTCCTGCCGCTGCGCGACCGAGGTGCAGGTGTGCATGGCCGGCGCCAGGCGCCGCCCCATGAACTCGGCCAGCGTCGGCATGCCCTCGATGCGGCTCTCGCGCAGCTCGGTGATGCGGGCCTGCACCAGGCTGAAATACGCCTGCGAGGCGGCGAAGCGGTAGCTGTTGTTGACCGAGACCTTTTCCACCTGCGCCGCCAGGCTGGTGATACGGTGCAGCAGGTTCTGGTCTTCGTTGGCGCTGCCCTGCACCAGCGTGGCGGTGAGGTCGGCCAGTTCGCTTTCGATGCCGTTCAGCGTGGGCTGGGTGGCTTCGGCCTGGGGCAGGCCGAGCAGGGCCATCATGCGGTAGGTTTCGATTTCCAGCAGGCGCCCGACCAGGCGGCCGGCCTGGAATTCCTTCAGGCTCAGGTCGCGCACCACGAAGCGGCTGAAGCCGTCCGGCTGGATCAGGAAGTCGGTCCAGATCTCGGCGCCATTGGCGACCATACTGCCCACCAGCGAGCGGCCCTGGAACATGTCGCGTATGGCGTCGGTGGCGGCGTTGTCGCCCGCGTCGCTGGCGCACAGCAGGACGTGGGCGGCGACGATGATCTTGCCGCTCAAGCCGGCCAGCCATTCCTGCGGCACGTGCTGCAGCGGCATGCGGTCGAAGGAGGCGCGGCAGTCCATGCCCGGCTCGCCGCGCTCGACGAAGGTGTAGGTGGCGAACTCGGTATGGCATTCCCACTTGAGGCGGAAGCGGCCGAAGTCGTGGAAGAAGTAGCGCGCCTGCGGATGCGGCTCCGCCACGCCGTAGTGCAGGCAGAGCTGCTGCAGGATCTGGTGCTGGCTGGCGCGGTGGTTCTGGCGCGAGGGCTGGTCCTGCTGCAGGTAGAGGGCGAAATGCGTCAGGCTCTCCGGCGCTTCCAGTTGCAGGAAGGGGCGGGAGTGGATTTCGGCCGACAGCGGCACCCGCATCGGGTGGTTCAGGCTGGCGAAATCAGCGTTGGCGCGGTAAGCGAGAGACATGGACATCCTTCTTGTTAGGTACTGGCGGGCAGTTTGTTATGACACGGTGCGCCCTCGGCAAAGCAGCGCAGATTTTCAAAGGTGACAGCGGCAATCTGTCGCATCGCTTCTATGGTAAAGAAGCCCTGGTGTCCTGTAACCAGCACATTTGGGAAGGTCATCAAGCGTTGGAACACATCGTCAGCGATGATGTCGCTGGAGTGATCGTGGAAGAACAGGTTGCTCTCCTGTTCGTAGACATCGATGGCCAGCGCGCCGAGCTGGCCGGATTTCAGCGCCTCGATCACGGCGGCGGTATCGATCAGGCCGCCGCGCGAGGTATTCACCAGCATGGCGCCGCGCTTCATCTGCGCCAGGTTATCGGTGTTAATCATGTGGCGGGTGGCGTCCAGCAGCGGGCAGTGCAGGGAGACGATGTCCGACTGCGCCAGCAGCACATCGAGGCTGGCGCGTTCGGCCATGCCGTCCAGGTGCGGCGCGGGCGCGGGATCGCTGACCAGCACCTTGCAGCCCATGCCGTGGAAGATGCGCACGGCGGCCGCGCCGATCTGGCCGGCGCCGACGATGCCGACCGTCTTGCCGTGCAACGTCATGCCCAGCAAGCCGTCCAGCGCGAAATTGCCTTCGCGGACGCGGGCATAGGCGCGGTGGGTGCGGCGGTTGAGCGTCATCACCAGCGCCAGCGCGTGTTCGGCGACCGCTTCGGGCGAGTAGGCCGGCACCCGCGCCATGAACAGGCCGAGCCGCGCGCCGGCCGCCAGGTCGACGTTGTTGAAGCCGGCGCAGCGCAGCAGTATGGCGCGCACGCCCAGCGCGTGCAGGGCTGCCAGCACCGGCGCGTCCAGCAGATCGTTGACGAACACGCACACGGCGGTGCAGCCTTGCGCCAGCGGCACCGTGCTCAGCTCCAGCCGGTCGGAGAAGTAGACCGCATCGACGCCGACTGCGGACTGGCGCGCCTCGTCGAGGAAGCGGCGGTCGTAGGGCTGGGCGCTGTAGACGGCGATCTTCATGTCAGGCGTCCACCTCGGCGATCCAGGCCAGCAGGTCGGTGACGCCGATATCGACGCCGGCCTGCGTCAGCAGGGTGCTGCACTGGCCGCGATGGTGCGTCTGGTGGTTAAAGAAGTGCATCAGCACCGCGCCGAACGGCTTGCGGTAGGCCTCGCCCGTCATGCGGCGGTAGGAGAAGGGGCTGGCCAGGTCGGCCGCCCGGATCTGCGGTGCCCAGGCGCTGATGATGGCGTCCAGTTGTTCGCGGTAGGCGCGCAATGTGGCCAGGTCGTCGCCGTAGCTATGTTGAAGGCTGCCTGGCGCGGGCAGGCTTTTGGCCGCTTCCAGCGCCGCGTAATTGGCGGGATGGCTGGCGAAACGTCCCAGCCAGATGGTGTCCGCGGTCAGCAAGTGATTCATGGTGCCGCACAGGGAACCGAAGTAGGCCTTGCGGTCTGCGGTCAGTTCGCCTGGCGGCAGTTGGGCTGCCGCGTCGTACAGCCGGCGGTTCATGTCGGCGTTGTAGCGCGCCATCTGGATAGCGTATTCAGGTGTGATCATGGGCTGTGTGGCTGGTCGTCATGTCCCACCATTATAGGCTGGTTTACCTGTGCAATCGCACCGGCGGCAGCACCCGCGAGCGCAGCCAGTCCGCCAGCGTGTGCGCGGCCATGCGCGTGGCGCCGTGCAGTTGCAGCAGATGCTTCTGGTAGAGCAGCTTGTACAGCACGCTGGCCGTGGTGCCCGCCACGCGCACGCTCTTGCCGGTGATGGCGCCGGTCAGCACGCCCACCGCGGCCTGGGGGCCGAGCGAGATCAGCGAACCGTAGTCGCGATAACGGAAATCGGCGCGCAGGCGGCCAGTGCTGCCGTCCTGGTTATCGCGGCGCGACAGCAGGTCCGCCAGGAACATGGCCTGCTGGTGCGCGACCTGCGCGCGCGGCGGCGCCGCGCCCTTGACCGGGCAGACGTAGCTGGCGCAGTCGCCGATGGCGTAAATGCGCGGGTCTTCCGGCGAACGCAGGCTGGCGTCCACCACGATCTGCTTCAGGCGGTTGGTGGCCAGGCCCAGCGCGGTGCACAGCGGCGGCGCTTCCACGCCGGCGGCCCACAGCGTCAGGTCGGCCGGGTAATCGGTGCCGGCGGCGTCGGTGACTTCACCGTGGTTGATGCAGGCGATGGCGGTCGAGGTCTTCACCTCGATGCCGAGCCCGCGCAAATGGCGCTCGGCGCGTTGCGCCTGCTGCGGGTGCAGTTGCGGCAGCAGGTATTGACCGCGTTCGATCAGGGTGATGCGGATATCGTGCTCCGGGTCCAGCGCATGCACGCGGTAGTCGGCCAGGGCGCGCGCGCTGTTGCTCAGCTCCGCCGCCAGCTCCACGCCGGTGGCGCCGCCGCCGACAATTACCACATGCACCTGCGCCTTGCGCTCGCCGGCGCGCACGCAGGTATCGATGAAGCGGCGGCGGAAGGCTTCCGCGTCGGCCACGCTGTCCAGCGTGTGCGCGTGTTCGGCCGCGCCGGGCACGTTGTAGAAGTTGGTGACGGAACCGAGCGCCAGCACCAGCTTGTCGTAGGCCAGCACGCGGCAGGCGCCGTCGCCGCCGTTGCGCGGCGCCAGGGTGATGGTCTGGTGAGCACGGTCCACGCACAGCACTTCGCCGTGCACGAATTCGAATTCGTGATCGCGCGCCTGTGCGCTGAACGACAGCTCACTGACTTGCGGATCGCATTTGCCCGAGGCGACGGTGTGCAGCAGGGGCTTCCAGAAATGGCCGGGCGAGCGGTCGACCAGTACGATGCGCGCGCGGCGATGGGCGCCCAGCGTGTCTCCCAGGCGGGTGGCGAGTTCGAGGCCGCCCGCACCGCCGCCGACAATGACGATGGTTTCCATGTGGTCCTCCAGACGAGTTGATAATTCTGCGGCGCTGCCGCCGGACTTTATGCCGCCAGTTGCTTGGGGCGCTGCTGGTCCGGCGTGTAGGGACTGGCCTGCAATTCGTGCAGGGCGTCGTAGGTGATGAACTGGCGCGGGCGCAGCACGTCCTTGCCGTAAGGGGCGACCGAGACAGTCCACAGTCCCGCCTCGGCGGCGGCGCGCAGCGCCGGCACGTCGGTGTCGATGACGATGGCGTCGTGCGGCGCCACGCCCATGGCGTGCAGGGCGTGCGCGTAAGGGCCGGTGCCGGAAGGCGCGTTGAAGCTGGCGCCGCCCGCGACCACGGTGAACAGGCTGTTGACGTCCGCGCCGAAGCAGCGTTCCAGCAGGGCGGAGGTGGACGGCGCAGGCAGGTCGGTCAGGATGCAGACCTTGCAGCCGGCGTTGATCGCTTCCTCGATCAGGGCCAGCGCGGCCGGCTGCACTTGCGGCGCCTGGCTCAGGATGGCTTGATGGAACAGGCGGTGCTTATCCGCGTGCAGTTCGGCCACGCGCTGCTTGTCGCGCGCGGACAGCTTCATGGCGAGGGCGGAGCCGACGGCGTGGGCGTATCCATGGACGGCCGCGGCGGCGCGCAGCGCGGGGAGGGTCCAGCGTACCGACAGGCCGGCGTTGGCGAAGGCCGCGTTGCAGGCGGCGAGGTGCAGCGCCTCGGTATCGAACAGAACACCGTCCAGGCCCAGGAAGATCACGTCCATGCTCATGGCTACCTCACTTATCGATGTCAATTGATTATCAATATAAGGGTAGAATGAGTGAAAGAAAAATTAAAGATTTTCGATAATTAATAAGGATACCTTATGCATCACGCCAGTTTCCGCCAGTTGCAGTCGCTGGTGCTGGTTGCGCGCCACGGCAGCGTGTCGCGCGCGGCCGACGCCATGCACCTGACGCAGCCCGCCATATCGTTGCAAATCCGCACACTGGAAGAAAACACCGGCATGGCGCTGACGCGCAAGGTCGGGCGCAATATCCAGTTGACGGCGGCGGGCGAGGTGATGGTGGCCTTCTCCGAGCGCATCCTGCGCCTGTGGGAGCAGGCCAGCGACGAACTGGCGGCGCTGCACGGCGTCACCAGCGGCACGCTGCGCATCGGCGCGGTGACCACGGCGGAGCATTTGCTGCCGCCGATGCTGGTGCCGTTCACGCTGGAGCGTCCGGATGTGCGCCTCAAGCTACAGGTGGGCAATCGCACGGAGATCATCAACATGCTGGCGCGGCACGAGATCGAGCTGGCCATCATGGGCACGCCGCCGCGCGAGCTGCGCACCAACGCCGCCCGGTTCGCGCGCCACCCGATGGCGTTCGTGGCCAGCCCCGCGCACCCGCTGATGAAGAAAAAGCGCATCACGCTGAACGATGTGATGGCGGCCAACCTGCTGGTGCGCGAACGCGGATCGGGCACGCGCACGGCGGTGGAAAGGCTGCTGCACGAAGCGGGTCACGCGGCGGAATTCGGCTCCGAAGTGTCGAGCAACGAGGCGATCAAGCGCATGGTGGCGGCGGGGCTGGGCGTGGGCTTCCTGTCGGTGCACGCCTGCGGCCTGGAATTCGAAGCCGGCTTGCTGGCCATCCTGCCCATGCAGGAAAACCCGGTGGAGGCGGACTGGCACATCATGCACCTGAGCGACCAGCCCATCCCCAAGGTGGCCGCCTCGTTCCAGGACTTCGTCATCGAGAACGGCCAGGAACTGGTGCGCAAGGAGCTGGAAGGTTTTTACAGGCAATTGGGACGGCAGCGCCGGCGCGCGTTGCGCTGATTGTAGTGGCGCGACGACCAATACACCTCTGGTAAAAGATTGCAAAAGTGTACTGGTACAGCCCAGTACACTTCACCATACAATACAAGCACAGTTTACCTATGGATGTGCTTATGTCGCCCGATCTGCTGCTGCCCTTGTGTACCTTTGCCGTCGTCAGTTCCATCACGCCCGGCCCCAACAACACCATGATCCTGGCCTCCGGCCTGAACTATGGCTTCCTGCGCTCGGTGCCGCATCTGCTGGGCATCTGCTGCGGCTTTGCCTTCATGATTTTCGCCACCGGCATGGGCCTGCACGCGGTATTCGAACAGGCGCCGCTGCTGCAGGTGATACTCAAGTATGCGGGAGCGCTGTACCTGCTCTGGCTGGCGTGGAAGCTGGCGCGTGCACAGCCCATGAACGCCGAGCAGGCCATCCTGTCGCGCCCCATGGGGTTCTTTGGCGCGGCGGCCTTCCAGTGGGTGAACCCGAAAGCCTGGGTGATGGGGCTGAGCGCGCTGACGACGTATCTGCCGCAGGGCTTCAAGGCCGGCGACGCGGCGCTGCTGGCCGGCGTGTTCTGGGTGATCGGCATTTTCTGCGTCGGCGCGTGGGCGCTGTTCGGCGTGGCGATGCGGCGCGTGCTGCAGGATCCGCGCTCGGTGCGGGTGTTTAACCTGGCGATGGCGCTGCTGCTGGTGGCGACGTTGTACCCCATGTTCCTGGCCTGATACCATAGGCGTTTTACCGGATGTGAAGGAATGCCCATGTACCGTCGAACCGCGCATGCCCTCGTGCTGGGCGCCTCCCTGCTGGCTGGCGCTGCCGGCGCCGTCACCTTGCCCTCGGACCTGATGCTGCCGGAGCCAGGGCGTGCGGCGCGCGGCTATGTCGAGAGCTGGGTGTTCAGCATCGAGATCGAATCCGACCAGTTGAAAGGCATGGACGCCTGCCGCAAGATTCTGACCGAGCGCGGCATGGCGCCGACGCTGTCGAAGACCGCCAGCTCGGAATGGCCGTCGCTGCATTTCAAGGTCTCGGGCCGCAAGGAATATGCGCAGGCCAGCACCGAGGCCGACGATACGCTGAAGGCGATCCAGCAGGCCAAGTGCCCCGGCTCGCTGACCTGGAACGTCACCGACAAGCAGACCTGGGCCGAGAAATAATCAGCCGCGCCTGATGTGCGGCAGCGGCAGCTTGTGCAGCCTGCCGCGGATATCGTCCAGGTCGGCCGGCTGCATGGCCTGCTGCGCCAGCAGGTAGCCGCGCGCGAACTGGATCGCCGCTTCGGCGGTCTTGTGCTGCTCCGCCAGCTCGTGCAGCATCTGCGCGGCCACCACCAGGTCGTTGTGCCGCCCCAGCTCTTCCTGTATATCGGACAAGGCCTTCAGGTAATCGCGCGCGCCCTTGCGGCGGTAATAGGCATGGAAGAACTCCAGCGCATAGCGGGCGCGCTTGGCGGCGATGCGGGTGCGGTGCGCGGTGCGCGGCGCGCTGTCGTCCATGCGGTTGGCGCGCTTGAGCAGTTGCCTGTGCAGTTGCTGCAGCGTGTGGCGCGAGAATTGGTCGGCGCTGTCTTCCAGCAGCGGCGCGGTTTGCAGCATCCATGATCCCAGCGTCAGCATCAGGTGCGTGTAGCGCGGCGACTGCACGGCCGCGGCGGCCGCGCGGCGCTTGGCGCGCGCAGTGTCCAGCACCAGCGCCTGCAATCCCAGCATGCCCTGCTGGCCGCCCGGACTGGCTGCCACGCGCGGCAGGGTGGACGTCAGCAGCACGTCCCAGTCGCGCGCGGCGCCCAGTTCTTCTCCCAGCCATTCCACGTCTTCCAGCAGCGCCGGCGGGCAGGGCGCGGCGTCGTCGAACAGTTTCAGCGCCGAGCGCAGGCGGCGCACGCCCACGCGCATCTGGTGCAGGGTTTCCGCATCCTCGCTGTCGATGACGCCGGTTTCGTTGTGCTGGATGTGCTCCAGGCAGTTGCCGATGACCGCCAGCAGCGCGTCGCCGACGCTGGCGTGCGCCGGCAGGTCCAGCGATTGCGCGCGGTGGGGCACGATGCCGGTCTCGCGCACCAGCAGGTAGCCGCGCTGCGCCTTGTTGACGTTGCTGATGCGGAGCGGGATTTTCTCCTGCAATTTCAGCGCGAAGGCATACAGGCTGGCCGGATGGCCGTCCTTCAGTTCCAGTTCGATTTCATTGATGGCCAGGTGCTGGCTGTGACGATCGATATGGCCGTGGTCCAGCGCCAGTTCGATGTGGCTGCCGTCCACTTCCAGTTGCCAGGAGCGGCGCTCGACGTCGACCACGAACAGCGATTCCAGCCGCTCCTTCAGACCCGGCGCCTCCAGTACCGACAGCCACTGCGCATCGTCGCCGACGGCCTTGCGCAGCTTGCCCAACTGCGGCCAGGCCTTGCTGACCGGGCTTTCCCACTCGTTACGGCTGTGCAGGCCGCCGCGCACGCTGCCGCCGGCTTTCATGGTCTGTATCCACTGGCCATCTTCCTGGCGCACGCGCAGGCCGGCGCCGTGGCGCATCAGGTGCAGGTCGGGCGTGTCGAAATAGCGGGCGGCCAGGTGCTGGGTACGCATCTCTCCCACGGCGTGTGCGGCGATCAGCGGGTGACGCTGCAGCTTGTCGTTGTCCTTGTCGGCGAGCAGGAGCTTGAGTTCGACTTCCATGGCAGTAGTGTAGTGAAAAGCAGTCGACGGCAGCGCACGCTTTCAGAGCGGACGCGGCAGGGTAAGCAACAGTTGCGCCCAGGCAGGCGTGGCCTTGTGCCAGAAGCTGGCGATGGTGTCGGCCTGGATCTCCATGCCGAGAAAGCGTGCTGCCGGCAGCATGGCTTCCTTCAGCAATTGCGCGGGAGCGGCGCCGGTGTCGAAAGCACGCGCGCCGGTTTGTTTGGACAGCTTGTCGCCGGCTTCGTTCAGCACCACCGGCACATGCAGGTACGTCGGCTGCGGCAGGCCCAGCGCCTGTTGCAGGTAGAGCTGGCGCGGGGTGGAATCGAGCAGGTCGGCGCCGCGCACGATGTCGGTGATGCCCTGCGCGCCGTCGTCCACCACCACCGCCAACTGATAGGCCCAATAGCCGTCGGCGCGCTTGATGATGTAATCGCCCACCTCGTCGGTCAGGTCTTGCTGGTAGTGGCCGTACCAGCGGTCGTCGAAGGACAGCACGCAGTGCGGCGACTGCGGCACCTTCAACCGCAGCGCGCGCGCCAGCTTGCCGGGGGCGAGGCCGTGGCGGCAGGTGCCGGGGTAGATCAGGGCCTGGGCCTGGCGGCCGGTCAGGCTCAGTTGCGAGTCGGCGATGTCCTTGCGCGAGCAGCCGCAGGGATACACCAGGTCGCCCAGTTGGCGCAGGGCGTCTTCGTACAGCGCGTAGCGCCTGGTCTGCCAGGTGACTTCGCCATCCCACAGCATGCCGCAGCGCTGCAGCGAAGCGAGGATGTGTTCATCGGCGCCGGCCACGTTGCGGCCCACGTCCACGTCCTCGATGCGTACCAGCCACTGGCCCTGGTGCACCTTGGCGTCGAGGTAGCTGGCCATGGCGGCGACCAGGGAGCCGATGTGCAGAGGCCCCGTGGGCGACGGCGCGAAGCGGCCGATGTAGGGAGAACGTTGCGTCATCCCGCCATTTTAACAATTCGGGGTCAGTTCCGACATTCGGACATTTCTTCCTTAGAAATGTCCGAATGTCGGAACTGACCCCGAATTTTAGTGGAAGCCCAGGGTGACGGTGGTGCCGGTCAGGTCGATGCCGCGGATGGAGATGCTGCCGAAGCTGGGGCCGTCGCTGCCGCGGACGTGGATGTTGTTGAAGGCGATCTCGCCTATCGATGACGGCAGGCTCAGGGTCAGGGTGCCGTCCTTGTTCAGGGTCGCCTGCGCCTTGGACGGATCGTAGACCACGTTCTTCATGCTGGTATCCGCTTCAAGGAAGCCCAGCACGGGATTCAGCAGCTTGGCCATGTCGCCCATCACCTGCACGCCGTTGCTGTTCTTGGCGTTCTTGATGGCGTTGACCAGCTCGTCGCTCAGGCCCCGGGCCGAGGTTTCGCCCAGTTCCTCGTCGTCCAGCGCCTGCAGCGCGCGCTCCTTTTCGCGGTTCAGGGCCATCGGCGCCACCGAGGCCACGGCCGGCAGGGCGGTGGCCGCATAGGTCTCCATCGGCGCCAGCAGCGAGGCCACGATGGCAGCCGCCATGCGCAGGCGGCGCTGCTTGCGCAGGGCGTTCTCGATGTGCTCCTGGGTGATCAGGTTCAGCTCGGCGAAAATGTCGCCGAGCCGCTGACCGGTCTTGCGTTGCAGTTCGATCGCGCTGGCCAACTGGTCTTCGGTAATCAGCTTCTGCCTGACCAGCAGTTGACCCAGCTTCGATTTGTTCTGGTTATTGGACAGCCAACTCATGTCTCTCTCCTTATGCCGACTTGCGCGGCTTGGTGGGGATACTGCTTTTTTCCAGCACGTCCGGACCCGGCCCCGGCTGATGCGCCAGGTGCTGGATGTCCGATGGCGCCATGCCGAACCAGCGCTTGCAGGCCCGGTAAAACGCGCTCGGTTCCGAGAAGCCCAACTGGAAGCTTAGCATCTTCAGCGACAGCTCCCCGGCGCTCAGCGATTGCCGCGCCAGTTCGCGCCGCGTGTCGTCCACCAGCGTGGTGAAGCTGGTGCCTTCTTCGGCCAGGCGGCGTTGCAGCGTGCGCTCGCTCATCATCATCTGGGCGGCCACGTCGTCGCGGTGCGGCGGCCCTTTCGGCAGCAGGCTGGCCAGCAGCGATTGCACGCGCGCGCTGAAGGTGGGCGGCTGGGCCGCCGCCAGCGAGGCCAGCACGCGGTCGCCGCTGCCCGAGGTCAGCGGCGGATTGGCCGGCAGGGCCGATACCAGGTCGGTGTCGGAAAATTCCATCACGTTGTACGGCATGCCGAACTTGACCTCGCAGCCGAAGGTCTCGGTGTAGACGTGCGCCTCGTCCGGTTCCGGGAAGGCGTATTCCACCACCACCGGCGCGATGTCGTCGCGGCCGGCCGCGCAGCGCAAGGACCGCAGCAGCACGCACCAGACGAAGTCGTAGCGCTGGCGCGGCACCGCGCGCCGCGCCCCCGGCAATATCAGGCCGACGCGGGTATTGCCGTGGCAGCGCTCGATCGAGCTTTGCACGGTCGGCGACACCAGCATGATGTGGCCCATCACACCCAGCCAGCCCAGGCGGTGCGGGGCCGAGATCTTCAGGCCGATCATGGGATCGCCCGACTGCGCCACCACCAGCTCCCACAGGTGACTGAGTTTGTCCGACAGCGTCAGCGCGTCGCAGGCCAGGCCGTCGCCTTCGTCCAGGCCGGCCTGCTGGAACAGCGCGTCCGCTTCCACGCCGGATTGCGCCAGGCGCGATTTCACGCCGCGCACCAGATGCAGGGCGGAAGAGTAGGTCATGGCGTGACCGCAGCGCGCAGACGCAGGCCGATCTTTTCCTGCAACGCCTGCAGTTTCGGATCGATCACCGCGCGGGTGTCGGCCGCCACGCCTTCGCCCAGGGTCTTTTGCATTTCCGGCACCATGCCTTCGAATTTTTTCTTGACCGGCGATTCGAGGATGGCGATCAGTTGCTTCAGCTCGTCCTCGCTGAAGCGCTCGGCCAGCATGGGCGCCAGCGAGGTCTTGATCAGCTTGTCGGCGCTGGCGCGCGTGATGGGCGTGGCGTCGGCCATGAAGGCCTTGGCTTCCTTGACGATGTCGGCCATGGCGGCGTCGCGCTTGTCGGGCGCGGCGCGACCCTGCAGCATGGCGCGCGCCTGGTTGACCGCATTCCCCACCGGCTGCTGCAGCATGGACTCGCCGATGCCGTCGATGTTCCACAAGGCCAGCACTTTGTCGACCAGCGCCTGCTTGGCCGGCGGCACCGGCGCCGCGGCGGCCCAGGCGCCGGCGCAGGCTGCGCTCAGGACCAGCACCGCCAGCCCGTGTTGGATGGTGTTCTTCATATTGTGTTCTCCTCCAAATCAGAAACGCTTGTTAATCTCGAAGCCGAAGTAGCGGACGTGGATGTCGCCGTTGACGTTCTGGCCCGCGTAGGGGTTGTAGATAATGTTCAGGAAATTGGTGCAGTTCAGGTTGCAGTCGGTGTTGGCCGGCACGTTGTACTTGCCCGTCATGTAAGACCCGGTCAGGTTGATGTCGACGTCCTTGCTCAGCTTGAAGCCGATGCCCAGGCTGAACAGCTTGGTGTCGGGCAGCGGTGCCAGCAGGTCGATCTTGTTGTTCGGGACCGAGCTTTTGCGCGGCTCGTAGCCCAGGCGCAGGGTCAGGCGGTCGAAGGGCATCAGTTGCAGGCCGTAGGCGAAGTTGACCACGCTCTTGTAGCCGCGCGGGATCACCAGCGCGCCGGAGTTGGGGATGCCGTACAGCCGCGCCACTTCCAGCAGCTTGACGCTCTGGTCGAACTGGAAGCGCAGCGCGTCCCAGTCGCTCCACTGCGCGTAGCTGGCGTCCACGTTCAGTTGCACATACTTGACCGGCTTGAGCTTGACGCCGACCTGCATGTGGGCCGGGAAGGGAATGGTGGCGTACATATTGCCGCGCTGCTCGGCCGGGATGGAAGTCGGGAAGCCCAGCACCGCGCCGGCGATCGGCCCCAGCAGGCTGGCGTTCATGCCGGCCACGAAGTTGCGCAGCATGGGCTCGGCCTTGAAGTCGTAGGTGCCGGTGTAATGGGTGCGCGAGCCGCCCTGGTACACGGCGCCGATGGCGAACCAGGGCCTGGGTTCCCACAGCACGCCGAAGTTGATGGTGGGGTCGAACGGCGCGGTCAGTTCCAGCCGCATGTTGGCGGCCTTCTTGAACGGGCTGACCATGCCGTCCTTGCCGCCGCCGCACACGCCGAAGCCGAACACGTCGATGATGTTGCCGCCGTTGTCAGGGCACCAGCCCTTTTGCAATTGGCCGAACACGCCCAGCAGCTCGTTGGGGAAGCGCATGTTGGTGTCGACCACGAAGGCCGCGTGCGCGATCGGCACCGAGACGCCGAAACTCAGCGTGTCCGAAAACTTGTAGCCGACCGAGGGCGCCGCGTACACCAGGCGCTGGATCTGTTCCTGCCGGCCCTGGTACTGGCCGGGATCGTTGGGATCGGTGGTGCGGTCCAGGCTCATGGCCTGCGACATATAGCTGTCGGTGCCGAAGGTCCATTTTGAGCCGGCGTTGTGCCAGGTCATGCCGATGCCCGGCACGGCCACCGCCGGCAGGCGCCAGCCCGGCATGCCGTAGCCGGGGACGTACATCACTTGCCGCACCGGGCCGGTGGAGGTATTGGACAGCGGATCGTCCTTCCAGCCGCCGATGTCGAAGTTCGGTCCCGGCGTGAAGCTGGCGCGGGTGCGGATCGAGGCCACGAAGTTGTGGATGCTTTCCGTGTCGCCTTCGATCCGCGCCAGGCCGGCCGGATTGAAGTGGATGGACGCCACACCCGGCGGGTCGGCGGTCACGGCGTTCCCCAGCGACATCGCCACCACGCTGGTTGTCAGGTTCTCGGTCAGCGCGGCGCGCGCGGGCGCGCACAGCGCCCCGCAGGCGGCTGCGACAGCCGTGGTGATGGCGAGGCGGCGCATGATCAGAAGCTCAGCGGCATGTTCATGCCCACCACCAGGTCAGGCGAGTCCGGCGTGACGCCGATGCCGACCGAGAAGTTGATGGTGGTCTTGGGCGACACGCGGTAGCCCAGGCCGAGATTGAGCACGCCCGAGGTCTGCATGTGGGTCTTGGCTTCCAGGCCGTCGGCAAAGCGCAGCTTGGAGCCGCCGGCGATCACTTCCTGGAACGAGACCGTGGTCGAAATGCCGTAGGACAGGGCGTACGCGAAGCCCATGCCGAAGCCGACCTGCTGGCCGGGCGCGACGCGGGTCAGGATGCGGCTGCCGTTGACCTGCCACAGGTTCTTGGCCGGCGCGCTTTCGGTCAGGTTGACCGAGGCGAACAGCGCCACCGGGTCGACGATCTTGTTGACGTTCAGGCCCACGGTGGCGGCGCCGACGCCGTTGCCGGTGGCTTCGCCGCTGCCGGCGATGATCTTGAACGGGCTGCGGCCGGTCGGCAGGCGCACGCTGCTGGTGACGGTGAGGCCGGGCTGGTCGCGCCGCGCCTCGAACGGCTGCCAGCGCGCGCCCAGCGAGATGTCGCCGATGGTGTTGGAGACGCCGCTGCGGATCGCGGTGTCCGAATAGCGCGAGATGAAGGGCAGGGTGACGTTGCCGGTCAGGTTGTCCAGCAGGCCGTAGTCGGCCGAGAAGGTGTTGGTGACGGTGTGCGAGTTGTTGTTCTCGATGTTGAACAGGGTCGCGCTGCCGTTGGCGATGTCGGTGACGATGCGGTCTTCGCCGACGTAGGCGTAGCTGAGGTCATAGGTCAGTTGCAACTGGTTCTTGCGGATCAGCGTGTATTGCTTGTCGACCGCGGTCAGGGTCTGCTTCAGCAGCGCGCTCTGGTCGCCTTCGCCTTCTTTCTTGGCCAGCGCGTCGCGCGCGGCGTCGGCGGTGGCGGGAGCTGCGGCCGGCGCGGCGGCGTTGTCGCTGGTCTGGGCGTGGGCGGGCAGCGCGATCAGCGCGGCGGCGAAGGCAAAGGGAATGTGATGGGACTTCATGTCGGCTTCCTTGTGAGAGTGTGGGCGCTGCGGGGATCAGTTACGGCGCATCCAGGTGCCGGCGGCGCCGGAGTTGACTGCGCGTTGGAGTAGCAGGGCGGTGTCGCTGAGGCCTTCGTAGCGGCCGTAGCCGGTGACGCGGTCCATGTCGATCACGCCCAGTTCGTGGTCGGTGAGCGCCAGTTGTCCTATCGGCTGCTTGCCCTTGGCCGGCGAAATGATGAACAGGGTGTTCTTGTCCCACCAGTGGCTGAATTCTTCGACCGAAAACACGATGTTGCCGGCCGAGGGATCGGCGATGTAGACGATGCCGTCGCGGATGCCGCGCAACACCACGAAGTGCTTGGAGCCGGCATAGTCGATCGGCACGATGGCCGGTTCGTCCAGCGTCATCAAGTCCTTGATCTCGGCCTTGAAGCCGGCGCCGGACAGGCCCAGCGAGCCGACGTAGCGCTTCATGTCCAGCAGCGAAAAGCCGCGCCGTTCGATGATCTTGTCCTTCTCGCCCTTTTCCAGCATGCCTTCCATGGCCTGCTGTTCGTTGACCATCACGCCCAGGTGGTAATTGAGGATGGTGACCAGCGCCGCCGAGCCGCAGCTAAAGTCGAAGGCCTGGTGCACGATGTGCTTGTACTTCAGCTCGGAGAACGGCTCGATGCGCACCGATTGGGTGTAGGCGCCGCTGCCGGTCAGGGTCAGCGGAATCTCGAACTGGTCCTTGGGCCGGTCCTGCGGTTCGTGTCGGGAGATGACACCGGCGCCACCGATGATGGCGGCCACGACGCCCAGCAGCAGCATCAGCATGGGCTCAGCTTTCAGCGCACGCGCAGGCGCGCGCGTAAGAAAATGGTGGATCGGGTCTGGCACGAAACTGCGGAATGAGCTTCGCCCAGAGGCGTCAGGCGCCCCTTTATCGATTTCATGGTGTTGTCTCCGAAATTTTCTAGTACGAACGGTCGTGCTTTATTAAGCTACAACTGTCTTTAATTTTTTGTAAGGGCGATTAACGCATGATTTGGCTTCTGAGGCCATCTCCTATTTTAGAAATGTAACTCTAGGAGCACGCATGCAAGTTATGGTACTGGCCGCTTGCACAAGAGAGACAAGAATGCAACAGCGCGCCTCGCTCTGACTGGCTCGCAGGGCCACGCGGTTGGCTTTTCCGGTCAGCGCGCCGCGCTGGACCGGTGCGGCGGGCGACTCATATGATTAATTTAATTAATAGTCAAATATTAAGATTTTCGCCGACTGGCAGCGGCGCATCGATGCCCTTACCCGGGGCGGAGAGCGCGCCGCAGGGACGCGAGCCGAAGACACAAATCACACACATAAACGGAGATACAAAATGCAACTCGTCAAAACCGCAATCGCAGCCGCCCTGGCTACCCTGGCTTTCTCGGCATCGGCCATGACCCCGATCCAGGACGCTGAACTGAGCACCGTCAGCGGCCAGGACGGCGTGTCGATCGCCGCCAACCTGAACATCAAGATCGATTCCTTCGTCTACACCGACACCGACGCGGTGGACCCCACCACCGGCCTGGGCGGCGGCTCGGTCTCGTTCAACGGCATCAAGGTCAACGGCCTGATCGCCGCCAACATCGACATCCTGTCGAAGGCCTCGTTCCTGCAGGCGGCCGGCGCCGCTGGCGTGACCAACCCAGGCACCTTCTACAACCCGGCCACCGGCGGCGACGTGGTGCAGATCGCCATCCCATCGAGCGTGGTGGCTGACGGCCACTACCTGAACGTGTCGGTAGACTCGATCAAGATGGGCAACAGCGCCGCTTCGTTCGGCTCGGTCGCCATGAACCAGATCGACATGCGCGGCACCACCGTGTGGATCTTCGCACACTGATGGCCCCGGCTCCCCAGGCCTGTAGCTTGGCCTGAAGAGTCATGGACGACCTCCGCTGCGGGATCATAAGATGGTCTCGCAGCATGAGTAAAAAACAAGCTTCTTATTAAAACCATCACGGAGACTAACCCATGCAACTCGTCAAAACCGCAATCGCAGCCGCCCTGGCTACCCTGGCTTTCTCGGCATCGGCCATGACCCCGATCCAGGACGCTGAACTGAGCACCGTCAGCGGCCAGGACGGCGTGTCGATCGCCGCCAACCTGAACATCAAGATCGATTCCTTCGTCTACACCGACACCGACGCGGTGGACCCCACCACCGGCCTGGGCGGCGGCTCGGTCTCGTTCAACGGCATCAAGGTCAACGGCCTGATCGCCGCCAACATCGACATCCTGTCGAAGGCCTCGTTCCTGCAGGCGGCCGGCGCCGCTGGCGTGACCAACCCAGGCACCTTCTACAACCCGGCCACCGGCGGCGACGTGGTGCAGATCGCCATCCCATCGAGCGTGGTGGCTGACGGCCACTACCTGAACGTGTCGGTAGACTCGATCAAGATGGGCAACAGCGCCGCTTCGTTCGGCTCGGTCGCCATGAACCAGATCGACATGCGCGGTACCACCGTGTGGATCTTCGCTCACTAATCCGCTGAGCTGCGGCAGCCCTGGGGCCTTACCCGGTCCCGCCGGCTGCCGCTTAGTCCATCATGACCTCCCTCATGCATTCCTTGCGCCAGCTGATGCTGGGTGCGACCCTGCTGTGCTGCGCGCACGCGGCGTCGGCACAGATGCAGCCCATGAGCGAAGAGGAATTGTCCAACACCCGCGGCCAAGGCTTGGTCACGCTGACCAACACCAGCCTGGGCGGCTACGATTTCAGCAAGGTGGCGCTGGACGCCGACATCACGCTGAGCGCCAATATCCGCAACATGCGCCTGGGCGAGTACACCTACAGCGCACGCAACGGCACCGGCGCCGACCTCGACATCGCCGCGCTGCAGTTCGGCCGCAGCGACGCCACCGATGCGCAGCGCACGGTCGCCATCAGCAACCCCTATTTCGAATTCGTGTACAAGCCGTCGAGCGACGGCACATCGCGCGAGGCGATCGGCATGCGCTTCGGCTTCGAGGCCATCCGCGGCGACATCGGCCTCAAGATCAACACCCTGTCCGGCTCGATGCTGGTGACCGGCACCGCGGCCGACGGCAGCACCATCACCCTCGATTCGCACACCGATGCGGGCGGCGGCAAACGCTGGGACGGCTCCTGCAGTGGCCCGTGTTTATCGCTGTCGCAACTGGGCGGCGTGCACGCGGGCGATGCCAGCGGCGCCAGCACCGACTTCTGGATTTCCGTGCTGAAGAGCGGCGTGCAGTTCCCGAGCGCTGCCGGCCAGGCTGCCTCCGATCCGGCCCAGGCCGGCGTGTGGATGAACTGGCGCGACAAGCTGACCGCACTCAGCACCAACGGCAGCTTGCCGCCCAACCTGCCCAAGGTGCGCTGATGCGACGCGCTCTCGGTTCCCTGCTGGCGGTGCTGGCGGCCACGGCGCCGCAAGCCTGGGCCATGGAGCCGATGAACGATGCGGCCTTGTCCAATGTGCGCGGGCGCGATGGCGTCAGCTTCGACTTGAACGGCTTCGCCATGAGCGGCGACGCCCGCGTCAGCTACACCACGCCGGTCGGCACCACGCTGTACGTGGAAAAATTTGCCGCCTCGCGCAGCGACAGCCCGCAGCCGTTTTCCGATCCGTACAAGCTGGACGTGGTGTCCAGCTTCCCCGGCCTGGCGGACGTGATCAACATCTCTTTCCCGGTCAATGCCAATGGCGACCAGCGCTGGCAGGCGGCCTATGACTGGGGCATCACCGCCAACGGCGTCACGCGCGACATGGGCAGCGTGGTGATGAAGGACCTGGTGTTCTCGGGCGGCGGCCTGCAATTCACCACGCCGCAAGTCAATGACGGCATCGCCTTCGGCGCGGCGCTGCGCATGGACATCGGCCAGTTGTCGTTCCAGCCGCAGGGCCGCGCCGACGCCACCGAAGCCATGGTGCTGAGGGGCGTGCACATCGGCGGCGTGGACGGCAACGGCGTGCTGAATAACACGCCTTGGGTGATCGCCAACACGGCATCGCAGCCGGCGGTGATCAACGCGCTGACCGACGAAACCGGGCCGCGCCTGCACATCGGCATCGACTGGCCGGATGCGCGCTACGGCAGCGGCCAGGCGCCGGCCGGCGGCGTCGTGGTCGATAACATTTCCTTCGCGAGTCCCAACCAGCCCACCGTGGACCTGGGCTCCTCGCGGATCGGATCGATACAGATCCAGTACCTCGACATCAAGTTCAAGCAATGAAGACGACGCGCGCGCTCCTGCTGCTGTGGGGACTGCTGGCAGGCGCCGCGCAGGCGGGCGGGCTGAAGCCGCTCGACGACCACGAGCTGTCGCAGGTCAGCGGCCAGGACGGCATCAGCTTTGCCGCCCACGTATCGCTGAACGATCCGAGCCTGGTGGGCGCGGTGTCGGACAGCCGACTGTCGCTGGGCTTCAGCGGCGGCGGTTCGACCAGCTACGTGGTGTTCAAGAATGTGCGCGGCACGGTGGACATGTTTGCCGTCAGCCTGGGCGTGCAGAACCGCAGCGACGGCCAGGGCGATTACATCGCCATCGGTCTGCCGGGCTATGTGCGCTACACGAATTTCGGTTTCGAATCGCTCAGCGTGCAGAGCGATCCGAACGCGCCGGTGACGGGCAATCTTGGCAGCGTGAATATCAACGGCACGGTATCGCTGCAGGGCCAGGTCCGGCTCTGGTCACACTGAACGCCATTCCCGCGTAGGCGGGAATCCATACATTGCATGCTCAGCATGGATTCCCGCTTGCGCGGGAATGACGGTTGACGCGGGAGTGACGGTTAGTCTGTCGCGAACACGCACAGCGCGGCCAGCGGGAAGCACAGGCCGGTCCACAGCACGCCGGTCCAGCCGTGCGCGGCAAACATCCATCCCCCCAGCGAAGAACCGAGGGCGCCGCCCATGAAGAACAAGGCCATGTACAGGCCGTTCAGGCGGCTGCGGATCTCCGGCGGCAGCGCGAAGATGGCGCGCTGGCCGGTCACCAGGTTGATCGACACGCCCATGTCGAGAATGATGGAGGCGGCCACCAGCAGGCCCAGGTCCACCACGCGGCTGCTGTGGATGAACAAGGGCAGGGCAAAGGACAGCGCGCCCAGCGCCAGCGCGATGGCGGTATTGGAGCGGCTCTTGCCGTGATCGGCGCGGCGCCCGGCCACCGGCGAGGCGATCGCCCCGGCCACGCCGACCAGGGCGAAGATGGCCACGCCGGTCTGGCTCAGGCCGAAGTGCGGCCCGGTCAGTTCCAGCGACACGCAAGTCCAGAACAGGCTGAAGGCGCCGAACATGCAGGCCTGGTAGGCGGCGCGGCGGCGCAGGATGGGCGTGGTCCGCAGCAGATGCCACATCGAGGCCAGCAGCGCGAAGTAGTGCATGCCGCCGTGCGGCTGGCGCTGCGGCAGGCGCGAACGCAGCAGCATGGCCAGCGCGGCGGTGCTGAGCGCCGACAAGACAAAGATGGTGTGCCAGCCGAAAGCGTCGGTCACCAGGCTGGACACTGGCCGCGCCAGCATGATGCCCAGCAGCAGACCACTCATCACCTTGCCCACATTCTGGCCGCGCGTTTCCGGCTTGGACATGTGGGCGGCGAACGGCACCACCACCTGTGCGGCCACCGAGCCGAGGCCGATGCAGAAGCAGGCGAACAGGAATAAGCCTGCGCTGGTGGTGAAGGAGGCGGCCAGCAAGGCCAGCGCCGTGGTCAGCAGGGCGATGACGATCAGGCGGCGGTTTTCCAGCAGGTCGCCCAGCGGCACGATGAACAGCAGGCCGAGGCAATAGCCGATCTGCGTCAGCGTGACGATCAGGCCGGCCGCGCCGGGATCGAGGCCGGTGGCGCGGCTGATTGGACCGATCAGGGTCTGGGCATAGTACAGGTTGGCGACGATCAGGCCGGTGGCGATGGCGAACAGCCATACCATGCCGGCCGAGATGTCTGGATGGTCGTGCGACTGGCTCACGTGGGCTCCTTGGCTGGGGCCGGGTATTTTACCGGCCCCGGCGAAATACTGCTGAGCGTGAGCTTTTTACAGCGCCTGGCGGACCTCGGCGGCGATTTCGTAGGAACGCAGGCGCTGCTCGTGCTGGTAGATCTGCGAGGCGATCATCAGTTCGTCGGCGCCGGTGCGGGCGATGAACTCCCGTAGCTGGCGTTGGACGGTGTCCGGCGCGCCGATGGCGGTGCAGGACAGGACCGCATCCAGCATGGCGCGCTCGGGCAGGTCCAGCGATTCCAGGTAGCCTTCTTTCGGCGGCGGCAGTTGCGACGGCCGGCCGGTGCGCAGGTTGACGAAGGCTTGCTGCATGGAGGTGGCGCGGAAATGGGCTTCCTCGTCGGTGTCGGCGGCAAATACATTAAAGCCCAGCATCACGTACGGCTTGGCCAACTGGACGGAGGGCTGGAAGTTGGCGCGGTACAGCGACAGCGCCTGCAGCATCATCTGCGGCGCGAAGTGCGAGGCGAAGGCGAACGGCAAGCCGAGATGGGCCGCGAGCTGCGCGCCGAAGGTGCTGGAGCCTAGTATCCACAAGGGCACCTTGGCGCCTTTGCCGGGCACGGCCAGCACGCGCTGGCGCGGATGGTCGGATAGGTAGTCCTGCAACTCCAGCACATCCTGCGGGAAGGCGTCGGCGTCGGACTCCAGGTTGCGCCGCAGGGCGCGCGCGGTGGTCTGGTCGGAGCCGGGCGCGCGGCCCAGGCCCAGGTCGATACGGCCGGGGAACAGCGCTTCCAGCGTGCCGAATTGTTCGGCGATCACCAGCGGCGCATGGTTGGGCAGCATGATGCCGCCGGCGCCAATGCGGATGGTGGAGGTGCCGCCGGCCACATGGGCCATGACCACCGCGGTGGCGGCGCTGGCGATGCCGGGCATGCCGTGGTGTTCGGCCAGCCAGTAGCGCTGGTAGCCCCAGCGCTCGCCGTGCTGGGCCAGGTCCAGCGAATTGCGGAACGAGGCCGAGGGATGGCTGCCCTCGGCGATGGGGGACAGGTCTAGGATGGAAAATGGAATCATGGCGCTCTCTTTCTGATGGCAGTCCATGGAAAGGGTGTGGGTATAATCTTTCTCAATGGATCGGCAAATATACACAGATTGGACGCGGCGTGCAGGATGCGCCCTGATTGGGTTCGTGCTGGCCGCTGGCCCGGCCGCGGCGACGCCATCCGAACTGGTGGTGCTGGTCGATACCGGCACGCAAATGCCCATGGCCCGTTTCGACGACGGCCGCCTGGTCGAGGGCTTCCACAAAGATGTGGGAGATGCGCTGGCACGCAAGATGGGGCGCGAGGCGCGCTTCCTGCCGCTGCCGCGCAAGCGCATCGTGATGGCGCTGGACGCTGGCCAGGCGGACCTGATCTGCCTGTATTTGCCGCCCTGGCTGCCGGGGCGCTTTTTGTGGACCCGCAGCTTTTTTCCCGCCAGCGAAGTGGTGGTGACCGACACCTCGGTGCCGCAGCCGCATCATTTAACGGATTTAAGCGGCCAGCCGGTGGCCACCGTATTGGGTTATTACTATCCCGAGCTGGAATCGGTGCTGGGCAACGGTTTTATTCGCGATGATGGCTTTTCGTCATCGGCCAATTTGCGCAAAATGAGCATAGGCCGGTTGCATCACGTGGTGACTCAGCAAAGCACCCTGGATTATTATTTGCAGACTGGCCATAAACTGTCCGTATATCCGCCGCTGATGGTCCTGGATTATATGGCCCAATGCGCCGTTTCGCCGCGTGGACAGGTCAGCCTGGAAGAGGTGAACAAGGCGATAACGCAGATCAGCCGGGATGGCACGGTGGCAAAGATAATCGATCGCTATCGCCCGCCTGCGAAATAAGTTATAGACCTGTTATTTAAGTGTGGGTATTTTGCCGATATTCGGCCCGGTATTTAAAAAAACTTTTTCATCCGCATCTTCCTGCTTTACCATTGGAAACGAATAGACGTTCAGTCTTATTCTCCATTATTCCTTTTTAAATATTAATGCGGTGGCATTCCATAATGTCATTGCCGGGAATGCGCATGCCGTCGAAATTCGCCATTTGTTTTGCTTTGCTGCTGGGCTGCTGCCAGGCGGCGTTCAGCGCCGGGCTGACCGAGCCCGCCACCGTGCAGCACCACGGGCAGTTGTACAAGGTGACGCGCGACGGCAAGGTCAGCTACCTGTTCGGCACCGTGCATGCGGGACGCGAAGGTGTCGACCCGCTGGACCCGGTGGTGGCGCGGGCGCTGCTCGATTCGAAGGCGCTGGTAATCGAGCTGGACATCCGCCAGAACGCGCCCTTCCAGAAGGCGCTGGCGGCGCACGGCCGTTATGCGGACGGCGATTGCGTGCAGAATCACCTGAGCCCGGCAGCCTTGCAGAAAACCGAACAGGCGCTGGCGCGCGCGGGCATCCCGCTGCACGCCGTGCAGCAATACAAGCCCTGGCTGATCGCCAACATGCTGGTCGGTTCCGACCTCGAGCAGCACGGCTACGAGCGCAAGCAGGCCGTCGAGTATGCGCTGCTGGCCTCGGCGCAAAAACAGGACAAGGCGGTGCGCGAACTGGAAAGCGCGGACTACCAGCTCAGCCTGTTCGACAGCCTGGACGAACGGCAGCAGGAGCAATACCTGCTCGAAAACCTGGCCGACCTGGCCGATGGCGCATCGCTGAAGAAATCGGCGGCGCTGCTGGACGCCTGGGCCGCCGCCGACAAGGGCGGCATCCAGGCGGCATGGCAAAGCGCCACCAGCGGCGACAGCGTATCCGCCGGTTTCATGAACCACGTGTTGCTGGGCAAGCGCAATCCCGAGATGGCGGCCAGTATCGAACGCATCATGCAGCAGGACCAGGTGGCCTTTGTCGGCGTTGGTCTGCTGCACCTGGTGGGCGAGAACGGCTTACCGCAACTGCTCAAGCGGGCCGGTTATCAGGTCGAACAGCTCTACTGAACGGCTTCGAGCGCGCCGTTGTTGTAGCGGACGCGGTCGCCCTTGCGGTAGTTGGGCATGGATTCCACCACCACCTGCTGGGTGCTGCCGTCGTCCATGCGCAGCGTGACGCGGTAGACCTTGTCAGTGCCCATGCCGCTGCCGCCCACCGCCGCCGCACCGATGGTGCCGGCGCTGATGTCCTGGCGCTGTAGCGGTTCTATGGTTTGAATGATGCCGTAGCCAGTGGTTTGCATGCTGCCGCTATTGCTGCTCATGCCGCTGGTGCTGGCCTGGTTGTTGGCGTTGTTGTAGCTGCTGGTGCTGCTCATGCTGCCGCTACTGCCGGTGCCGGAGCTACCGGTGCTGCTGGTGTTGGCGGTGCTGTTCTGCGAGTAGCCGCTGCTGGCGCTGCCGCCGGTACTCGCCATGCCGTTGTCACGGTTCATCCTGTCTTGCGCGCACCCTGCCAGGGCACACGCACACAGCACCATCATCCATTGCTTGGTCCTTTTCTTCATATCACCCTCCCTTAAAAAAGGTCTGAGAGGCGAACGGCCGAATGGTTCCCGGGGTGCCGGCGAGCGATTGATATACATCAATTGGAGCAAGGTGCCTGCACGCAATAATTGTTCGGTATCACTTTAATAGGACACCGAAATGTTGACACGTGTGACAGATATTCTTATCGAAGAGCTCATTAATTCCGGCGAAATGCAGGATGCGCGTAGCCGCCACCTGTACATGCACGCATTATACGGCCTGGTACGGGTGGCACGGGCTGAACAGCTCCAACGGTTTCGCAGGGATGTGGCGCTCGCCACCGGAAAAATCACTCAGGCAGTGGGATACGAAGACGGTCCCACAGAATCCACATGAAGCCCGACATGGCCAGCGCCGCGCTGCAATCGACCACCCAGTCCGAGACCTGGGCGTGGCGATACGGGAAATAGCTCTGCACATACTCGTCGAGCGCGCCCATCACGGCGATGGTCAGCACCGCCTTGGCCGCGCGCAATGGCAGGCCGCCGCGGGTGCCGGTGAAGATCAGGAAAGCCAGGCCGGCGTAGGCGATCGAGTGCAGGATCAGGCCGGAGGCCACCTCGCCGATGTCCTGGCGCGCGCCGGGGATCGAGCCAATCACCAGGATCAGCACGTACAGCGTGAGCGCGGCCCAGAAACGCAGGCGGGCGTAACAAGAGGTCAGGAAGAAAGCGTGGAGTAAATTTGTCATGCAGAGACGATACCATGCGCTGCAAAAAACGGGGAAGGGGAAAGTGGTGCACCGGGAACCCGGCGCACCTGGTCTGCTGTCATGCCTATCGGTTGCATGTACGTCAGATGAGGCCAGTATAGGCAGCGATTGTGACCCCAGCATGACAAGGATCAAAAAAAAAAGCCCGCAGAGCTAGCGGGCTTAAAACTATTTTCTTGGAGGAGAATAGTGGAGACAGGAAAGATTATGCTGCATCGCCAGATATGTGTCTAATTGTTCTTTCAGATACCAGACATCAGGCTGGCATATATCTCTCCCGGCGCGCTCAGGGCTGGACCGGCACCGTATAGTTCAGCGCCAGGCGGCCGCCGTCCACGTACAGGGTTTGGCCGGTCATGTAGCTGGCGTCGTCGCTGGCCAGGAAGGCGGCGATGGCAGCCACTTCTTCCGGCTCGCCGCAGCGGCCCATGGGCGTGCGCGACAGGATGGTGTTGCGCGATTCCGGGCTGGCCATCACGGCCTGCTTGGCCAGTTCGGTCAGGATGGTGCCGGGGCCGATGCCGTTGACGCGGATGCCGTGCGTGACCAGGTTCAGCGCCATCACCTTGGTCAACTGGTTGATCGCGCCTTTCGACACCACGTAAGGCACCTGGTTGGGAATCGCCAGCTCGGCGTTCACGCTCGACATATTGATGATGCTGCCGCGCTTTTGCTTGACCATCTCGCGCGCCACCGCCTGCCCGCACAGGAACATGGACTTCAGGTTGATGCGCAGGACGCGGTCGAAGTCTTCCTCGCATAGGTCGAGGAAATTGGCGGCGTGGGTGACGCCGGCATTGTTGATCAGGATGTCGATGCGGCCGAAGGCGGCCAGCGTGGCGGCCACCATGGCATCGACGTCGGCCTTCTGGCTGACGTCGGCGGCGAAGAAGCGGGCCTGCTCGCCCAGCGCCTTGGCGGCCGCTTCGCCCTCAGGCTTGATATCCACCAGCATGACCCTGGCGCCCTCGGCGATCATGCGCTGGGCGCAGGCCAGGCCGATGCCCTGGGTGGCGCCGGTGACGATGGCGACTTTTTCGGATAATTTCATGGGATATGCTTTCAAGGACGGGATGGCAAATTCTAACAGCCCGTGCGTGGCGGGTTACAATAGAGGGTTTGCATTTTTCGTTAGGGAGAGGCCGTGACTTTTATTGACAAATTAACCGCCGCCTGGACGGCCAACGACTCCCTGCTGTGCGTAGGCCTGGATCCCGACATGGCCAAGCTGCCGGCCCAGTTCCAGCAAGACCCGCAAGGCATCTACCACTTCTGCCGCGAGATCATCGATGCGACCGCCGACCTGGCCTGCTCGTTCAAGCCGCAGATCGCCTATTTTGCCGCGCTGCGCGCGGAAGACCAGTTGCAGCAGATCTGCGATTACGTGCGCGCGCATTATCCGCACATCCCGTTGATCCTCGACGCCAAGCGCGGTGACATCGGCGCCACCGCGCGCCAGTACGCGCGCGAAGCCTATGACCGCTACGGCGCCGATGCGGTGACGGTCAATCCCTACATGGGTTCCGACTCGGTCGAGCCTTACATGGAATGGCAGGAGCGCGGCGTGATCATCCTGTGCCGCACCTCGAATGCGGGCGGCTCGGATTTACAGTTCCTGGACGTGGGCGGCAAGCCGCTGTACCAGCATGTGGCGCGGCTGGTGTCGGCGAAGTGGAACGCCAACGGCCAGTGCGCGCTGGTGGTGGGGGCGACCTTCCCCGAAGAGCTGGCGCAGGTGCGCGCGATCGTGGGCGACATGCCGCTGCTGGTGCCGGGCATCGGCGCGCAGGGCGGCGATATCGCGGCCACGGTCAAGTCGGGCAAGACTGGCAACGGCACCGGCATGATGATCAACTCGTCGCGCGCGATTCTGTACGCGGCGCCGCAAGCCGGCGAAGACTTCGCCACCGCCGCCCGCCGCGTGGCGGCAGAAACGCGCGACGCCATCAACCTGTATCGCATCTAAACACCGGGGTCAGTTCCGACATTCGGACACGGGCTCTGCCGTAGCGGCTGCTACGGCAGAGCCCGTGTCCGAATGTCGGAACTGACCCCGAAGTGTTAGTGCGCCGGGGCGACCAGCTCGGCGTACTCGTACAAGTCGCCGAGGATTTGCTCGGCGCGCTCGTCGGCGCTTTGCTGCAGTTCGTCGATCTGCGCGAAGTAGTCGTCGATGGTGCGGGCGCCGCCGGCGCCTTCGTAGAAGCGCGCCGCGCGGTGCTGCTCCCAGTGTTCCATCTCGGTTTCCGACAAGGTTTCGGGGAAGTTGCGCGCGCGGTAGCGGAACAGCAGCTCGCCCAGGCGCGCATCGCTGAACGACGGCGAGGCCGCCGCCAGCCGCGCCGGCGATTCCCGGCGCAGCGTATCCAGCAGGCGCCGGTCCTCCTTGCCGACGAAGCCGTTGTACAAATCCTCGTCCACGTCCAGCGGCTCGCCGGCCGGGCGGTAAAACACTTGCTCCCACACGGCCGACAGGTCGCGTCCCGCCGCCGCAATGGCCGCGTACGCCTTGGCCTGTTCCAGGTCCAGCCCCCACTGGGCCGCCATCTGCGGCGACAGCGTCTTCAGGTTCGCCACCAGCATCGGCGACTTGTTGAGGTGGATGCTCTTGATCGGCAGGCGCGTCATCCCTTTCGGCAGCGCGTCGGCGCGGCTGAAGATGCGGGTGCGGATGGTGTCGGCATCCAGCGTGAACAGCTCGGTCGGATCGTAGCTGCAATCCCAGACGATGACTTCATTCTTGTTGGTCGGGTGCGATCCCAGCGGCCACACCAGTGCGATGCAGCCGCGCTCGGCCGGGAACATGCCCGAGACGTGCAGGAAGGGCGCCCGCAGTTCGCGCGCCAGGTGCAGGCCGATTTCTTCGGCCACCCGTTCCTTCTTGTGCAGCGCGAAGCAGAAGTCGAACAGGCGCGGCTGCTTTTGCCGGATCAGGCGCGCCAGCGCGATGGTGGCGCGCACGTCGGACAGCGCGTCGTGCGCCGCCTCGTGCAGCAGGCCGTTGGCGCGCGATAGGTCTTCCAGCTTGAAGCTGGGCTTGCCGTCTTCCTTCACCGGCCACTGGATGCCTTCCGGACGCAACGCATAGGTCATGCGCACCACGTCCAGCAAATCCCAGCGGCCGCACTGGTTCTGCCACTCGCGCGCATATGGATCGATCAGGTTACGCCAGAACATGAAGCGGGTGATCTCGTCGTCGAAGCGGATGGTGTTGTAGCCCACGCCGATGGTGCCGGGCTTGGAAAATTCACGCTCGATGGTGGCGGCGAACTGGTGCTCGGGCACGCCCCATTCCAGGCACTGCTGCGGCGTGATGCCGGTGATCAGGCAGGATTGCGGGTCCGGCAGAAAATCGTTGGCGGGTTTACAGTAGATCATGACCGGATCGCCGATCTCGTTCAGCTCCGCATCGGTACGGATGGCGGCAAACTGCGCCGGACGGTCGCGGCGCGCCACCGCGCCGAAGGTTTCATAGTCGTGCCAGAGGAAAGTCTGTGTGGTCATAGGGCGCAATCAGGGGGACTACAGAAATTTTAAAAACTGCCGATAATTCCAGGGTCTTCAATGAGGAGCAACATCATGGCGACTCCCGTATCCGTTACTTCAAGTAATAGCAACACGACATCGCAGGTCCAGTCCACGGATGGCAAGCCGGTGTCGGTCACCGCCAAGGCCAAGGCTGAACTCAACGCCTCCATCGTGCAAGCCTCGCTGTCGGTGTCGATCAGCGCATCCAACGACCCGATGTCCGTGGTGCTGAAAACCGCGCTGACCGGCATTAACGAGGCCCTCAAGGACGACTTCGGCGATAACGCCATCCAGAACGCGATGTCGCAAGATAATACCCCGGAAGGCACCGCGGGGCGCATTGTATCCTTGTCCACCGGCTTTTTCGAAGCCTACAAGCAGCAGCATCCGGGCCAGGACGACGATACCGCGCTGAACAACTTCATGTCCACCATCAAAAAAGGCATGGAGCAGGGCTTCAAGGAGGCGCGCGATGTGTTGAAAGGATTGGGCGTGCTGAACGGCGACATCGCCAGCAATATCGACAAGACTTACGACCTGGTGCAGAAGGGCTATGCGGATTTCGTCACCGCGCACCAGCCGCAGGCGGCGGCCGCCAGCACGTCCAGCGCCACCGGCGACGCAACGGCAGCCAGCGACAGCGGCGACAAGCAGGCCGCTGTTTAAGCCGCCACTTCCTGCCGGGCCACGCGGTTGCGGCCCTGCGCCTTGGCGCGGTACAGCGCCGCATCGGCCGCCGCGATCAATTCCTGCTCGCCTTGCTGCGGCTGCAAGCTGGCCACGCCCAGCGAGGCCGTGATGTGCGGCAGCGGCAGGCGCATGTCGGCAAACACCGTGGCCTGGCGCATGCGCTCGCACAGCCGTTCGGCCACGGCGGCCGCCACCTTGTCGCTGGTATCCGGCAGCAGCACCATCATTTCCTCGCCGCCGTAGCGCACCGCGAAATCGGTCGGACGCAGCGCGCCGCTCAGCACCTTGGCGGCCGCGCGCAGGGCATCGTCGCCGGCCAGGTGGCCGTGGTTGTCGTTGAATTTCTTGAAGTGGTCGAGGTCGATCATGATCAACGCCAGCGGCGCGTTGGAGCCGTGCGCGGTGGCCACCATGGTGGGCAGCAGGTCGTTGAGCCAGGCGCGGTTGTACAGTCCCGTCAGGCCGTCGACCATGGAGAGCTGGCGGTAGAACTCGCCCAGCTTCTGGCGTCGCCGCAACTGCGCGTTGGCGGCGCGGATGCGGAAGGACAGCAGGCGCAGCAGGTTGCGCGCCAGGACATTCGATTCATCGATCAGTTGCCACACCAGGTCGGCCTCGATCACCAGCACCTCGCTGTCCTCCAGCGCGACGATGCTCGACAGGTTGGCTTCCTCGTCCAATACCGATTGCTCGCCCACGCTTTCGCCCGGCAGGATTTTGCTGACCGTGCCGTCGGCCATGCCGGTGCGGGTATCGCTGGCCACCGACAGCGCGCCGCGCAGCACGATGTACAGGTGCGCGCGCGCCGATTCCGCAACCGCTTCACCGGCGGCCAGCAGCATGACCGGGCAGGGCGCCAGCATCCGGGCGACGGCGGCGTCGTCGTCCGAGTTGCGCAGCAAGTGCAGGTCGCCGATCCGGTGGGGCGATGCGCCGAAGGTGCAGATCTGTTTCAAGACGGTCTTTCAGATGCAAAAATGCAATCAATGTTTCTTGGTCTATCATATCCGAAACACGCCCGGCTGTGTTTCAATACCGGATCGCGACACTATGGAATACAACATGGCTTACACCGACGCGCTGGGCACGGCGCACCAACCCGACCCGAACGCGCGCATCGTTTCGCTGGTGCCGTCGATCACCGAGATGCTGTGCGACTTCGGCCTGGCGCCGCAACTGGCCGGCCGCACCGGCTTCTGCGTCCACCCGTGGGACACGGTGCGGCAGATCCCCAAGGTGGGCGGCACCAAGGACATCAACCTGGACAAGATCCGCAAGCTGGCGCCCACCCACGTGGTGCTGAACATCGACGAAAACGAAAAGCCGACGGCTGACGCGCTGGCGGAGTTCGTGCCCAACCTCGTGGTCACCCATCCGCTGCGCCCGCGCGACAACCTGGCGCTGGCGCGCTTGCTGGGCGGCGTGTTCTGCCGCGAACAGCAGGCGGCCGACTGGTGCGCGGCCTTCGAGGCGGAGTACGCGTTGCTGCAGGCCGCGCCCAAGGGACCGCCGCAGACCATGTTGTACTGCATCTGGCAGGATCCGTGGATGAGCGTTTCGCAGGACACCTACATCGCTCGCATGCTGGCGGAAATCGGCTGGGCTGTGCCGGACCTGGGCGCGTCGCGCTATCCGGAATTCCGCTGGTCGCGCGAGTTGATCGACAGCGTGGACGGCGTGCTGCTGTCGAGCGAACCGTACCGCTTCACGGAAGCGCACGCGGATGTGCTGGAACGGCAGATCGGCAAGCCGGTGCTGCTGGTCGATGGCGAGATGATGTCGTGGTACGGCACCCGCGCGCTGGCGGGGCTGAAGTATGTGCGGGAACTGGCGCAGCGCTAGTTCCCGCTGGCGGGCTTACTCTTCGCCGTTGGCGGCGATGGCGGCCGAGGTGACGCCGGCGCCGTCGGCGTGGCGCTTGTGGTCGTGCAGCTTGCCGAAGGCGCTGTCGACGGCGCGCTTGAGTTTATCGGTGGCGCCGCTGATGGCCTGGTGCAGCGTGGCGGCATGGTCGCTGACAGCGATAGGCTGCAGGCCGGTGAGGCGGGCTTCCATCAGGCAGCGGTTGTCGCCGTCGGCCGATTTCTGGCCCAGGTTGTCGCTGAGATGGACTTCGACGCGGGTGATTTGTTCGCCAAAGCGGTTGAGGGCATTGCTGACGACAGATTGTACGTGCTCGTCGAGGCCTGCGTGACGAGTGATGGTTTTGTCAGTGTTAATCTGGATCTGCATCGTTTGCTCCTGTTGTTGTGACGCGTAACCATCTTACTCCTGGAGCGCTTAGGCCGGGGTTAAATCCCTACCTTTCGTATCGGTAATTGCCGATTTTTTGACGTGGCCGGATACTGCCTGGACTTTATAAATGGAATAAACGGTATGCATCGTATTGTCCCACTGGCCTGCACGTCGGCTGCACTCCTGTTCCTGTCCGCTGCGCGGGCGGATACCACGGCGCCCCCGCAGCCTTCCTGCCAGCAGGCGCGCGCAGCCGCCGACGCGGGAGATGCCATGGGCGCCGTCATGCGCGCGCAATGCCTGATTACGGGCGCCGAGCCCGCGGACCAACCGCTGCCGCTCGCTCGCCAGCTCGCGCGCCAGGCCGTGGAAAAAGGCGTGCCCGCGGCCGGGTTCGAACTGTACCGGGCTTTTTTAGCCGATCCGCAGTACCGCTATTTCGACGCGCAAGGCCGGCCGGACATGAGCCGCTACAACGCGCTGGCGGCGCTGCCGCTCGCCCAGCGAACCGACCAGATCGAGGCGTACAACGGCTTGGGTACGGCGCTGGGCGCCGGGAACGGGCCGGCCGTCCTGAGTGTCCTGTCTTACCTGACGCAGACCACCGCGCCCGGCAACCTGGAACGCACGATCAACCTGGCCGCGTCGGCGCAGCGCGCCAACCTGCAACTGCCGCAGTTCCTGCTCGCCGATGTGCAACTTGCCCAGCAAATCAAACGGCTGGGCGGATCGCAGGCGTCGGTCAGGACATTCAAGGATGCCTATCGTTCAGCGCTGATGGCGGCGGTAGGGCAGATACGCGGCGGGAAGAGCGAGGGCGCCTGCGACGCGAAAGACATCAGGATCGCCCGCGTGGAGAACATTGAGCCGGTGCTTGACGCGGCTTATCTGCCGCTGAACCGGCCATTGGCAAACACCTACCTGATGCAGGGGACCTGGTCGGAGTCCTGGGTTTTCGCCGGCTGCGACCAAACCGCCATAGTGAAGATGACCTTCAAGGCCGACGGCTGGGGCGGCGCGTTCTTCAGCACCAGCGGCGTCAAGCCATCCTGATGCCTCAGCCGTTGATCAGCGAGGCGGCGATGTTGATCGACAGGCCGAGGATGGCCAGGTTGTAGAAGAAGCACAGCACCGACTGGCCCACCACCACCTTGCGCATGCCGCGGCTGCGCACCGACACGTCCGAGGTCTGCACTGCCACGCTGATGGTGAACGAGAAGTACAGGAAGTCCCAGTAATTCGGCAGCAGATTATTGTCCGGGAAGCCCAGCGGCTTGTCGCCGCTGTCGTCCATGTAGTACAGGTGGGCGTAGTGCGAGCAGAACATCACGCCCACCATGAACCAGGAGCCGGTCAGGGTCAGCACCACGAAGCCGTAGTGCTGCACCAGGTCGGCGCGCGGCAGGTCCTTCACGGTGGTGAGCTGCGAGACGATGGCCACCAGGCTGATCATCACCGCCAGCGACAGCGCGGTCAGGATCACCGGCCCCTTTTCATCCTGGCGGCAGGCGGCGCGCTTGATGTCGTGCTGATCGGCGCGCATCATCATCGCCGTCATCATCACCAGGTAGCTCCACACCATCACGTCCCAGGAAGTGAGCAGGCGCGATAGCCAGGGCACCGCGCCGGGCAGGAAGAACCAGGCGACCACGCCCAGCAACAGGGCCAGGGTCAGGTGCGGGCGGCTGTGGATGATGCGCGGCAGGCGCAGGAGCTTGTTCATGGTTTGTCCTCGTGCGGGAAACGGTCCATGCGCGATAATACCGGGAACAGGATGGCCCAGGTGCCGGTCACCGCCAGCGTCGCGGCGCCGCCGAACAGCACGGCGCGCGTCAGGCCGAACCAGCCGGCGGTCACGCCCGATTCGAATTCGCCCAGTTCGTTCGAGGCGCCGATGAACACCGAGTTGACCGCGCTGACGCGGCCGCGGATTTCATCCGGCGTTTCGTACTGCACCAGCAAATGCCGCACGTAGACGCTGATCATGTCGCCCGCGCCCATGGTGAACAGGGCCGCCAGCGCCAGCGCGAAGCTGGTGGTGGCGCCCAGCACGATGGTGCACACGCCGAACACCGCCACGCCGCCCAGCATCCACGCGCCCACACGGCGGGTGACCGGGAAGAAGGCCAGCGCGATGGAGCACAGCGCGGCGCCGACGCCGGGCGCGGTGCGCAGCATGCCCAGGCCGCTCGGCCCGATGTGCAGCACGTCGTGCGCCAGCGCCGGCAGCAGCGCGGTGGCGCCGCCGAACAGCACGGCGAACAGGTCGAGCGAGATCGCGCCCAGCACCACTTTCCTGGACCAGACGAAGCGCAGCCCTTCCAGCACCGTGTGCCAGGAAGCCGGGCCGCTGGCGCTGGCCTGCTTGACCGACTTCACCAGCGACATCATCACCACCGCCGCCAGCAGCAGCGCGGAGGAAATCATATACACCGTTTTCGGCCCGGCCAGGTAAAACAGGCCGCCCAGCGTCGGGCCGAGGATCACCGCCACGTGGAAGCTCGATGAACTGAGCGCCACCGCCTTGCTGAAGCTTTCCTGCGGCACCAGGTTGACCAGGATGGCCTGGGTGGCCGGTCCCATGAAGGCGCGCGCGCTGCCGTACAGGACCAGCACCGCGAACACCGGCCACACGGCCGGCAGACCGGTGTAGGTGAAGGCCAGCAGCATCAGCCCGCACAGGAACTGCGCGCCCAGCGCCAGGGCGATCAGGGTGCGGCGGTCGTAGCGGTCGGCCGCGTGGCCGGCGATCAGGATCAGCAGCAGGAAGGGCAGGAATTGCGCCAGGCCGATCAGGCCCAGGTCGAACAGGTTGTGGGTCAGCGCGTAGACTTGCCAGCCGATGGCGACGTTTTGCATTTGCACGGCCAGGGTGCCGAGCGTGCGGGCGGACAGGTAGAGGGTGAAGTTGCGGTGGCGGAGGACACTGAAGCCGTTGGAGGAATGACTGTCTGGCATTGGCGCTTTCGGGGATGCGGAGCCGGGGACTCTGCATCCCCGGCGTTTGGGGGAAGGTCAGGCGTTGATGTCGGCTTCGGTGGTGAAGGCGTCCGCGTAGAACTCTTCATCCGGCAAGCCGCACTGGGCGACGAAATCGCGCTTGGCCGATTCCACCATGACCGGCGCGCCGCAGGCGTACACCTGGTAGCCCGACAGGTCGGGCAGGTCGGCCATCACGGCCTGGTGGACGAAGCCGGTGCGCCCGGCCCAGTGGTCTTCCGGCAGCAGGTTGGACAGCACCGGCACGTATTCGAAGTTCGGCATCTGGTGCGCCCAGTCGCGGCACAGGGCATCCATGTACAGGTCTTGCGGGCGGCGGCCGCCCCAGTACAGCACCATCTTGCGCTGCGAGCCTTGCGCGCGCAGGTGCTCGATGATGGCCTTGATCGGCGCGAAGCCGGTGCCCGAGGCCAGCAGCACCATGGGCTTGTCGCTGTCCTCGCGCACGAAGAAGGTGCCCATCGGGCCTTCGAAGCGCAGGATGTCGCGTTCCTTCATGGTGCTGAACACCTGGTCGGTGAACAGGCCGCCCGGCAGGTGGCGGATGTGCAGGGCCAGCGGGCCCTGGTCGGGCGCGGTCGCCAGGCTGTAGCTGCGGCGCTTGCCGTCGCGTAGCATGAATTCGATGTACTGGCCGGCGCGGTATTTCAGGGTTTCGTTGGCGGGCAACTGCAGGGTCATGACGATCACGTCGGACGCCACCTTGTCCAGCGTGGTCACGCGCGACGGCATCTTGCGGATCGGGTAGTCGTCGCTGCCGGCCACTTCGCGCGCTTCGATGGTCAGGTCGCCGTGCGGGATGGCGCAGCAGAACAGCGATACGCCGGCGGCTTCCTCGTCGGCGCTCAGGGCGCGTTCCTGGTGCGGCTTGTGGCTGACCGAGCCGGCCAGCACCTTGCCCTTGCAGGAACTGCAGGCGCCGTTCTTGCAGCCATAAGGCAGGCCGACGCCGGCGCGCATGGCGGCCGCCAGCACGGTTTCGTCGTCTTCGCAGCTAAATTGGTGGCCGCTGGGCTGTACAGTAATTTGAAACGTCATACGTGGATGAGCAGCACGATGCTGGTTGATTGCGGTAACCTGGTATTTTACCTCAGTCGTTGCGGCGCTTCGCCGTACAATGGCGGGCATGACACCCGCTTCCTTCCACCGGCCGCGCCTGCTGATCGTCGGCTGCGGCGACGTCGGCCTGCGCCTGCTGCCGCTGCTGACCCCGCGCTTTCGCGTATTTGCCACCACCAGCCAGCCCGATCGCTGCGCCACCCTGCGCGCGGCCGGCGCCGTGCCGGTGGTGATCGACCTCGACCATCCCGCCAGCCTGCGCCGCCTGGACGGCCTGGCCCGCCTGGTGGTGCACTTGGCGCCGCCGCCCGCCGACGGCGTGCGCGACACGCGCACCCGCCACCTGACGGCCGTGCTGCCCGCGCGGGGCAGGGTGGTCTACATCAGCACCACCGGCGTCTACGGCGACTGCGGCGGCGCGCTGTTCGATGAAAGCCGCCCGGTCGCCCCGCGCAATGGCCGCGCGCTGCGCCGGGTCGATGCGGAAGGCGTGCTGCGGCGCTGGGCGGTGCGCAGCCAGGCGGCGCTGTCGATCTTGCGGGTGCCCGGCATCTATGGCGCCGGCCGCTTGCCGGTCAAGCGGCTGCAACAGGGCACGCCGGCGCTGATCGAGGCCGACGACGTCTACACCAACCACATCCACGCCGACGACCTGGCCGCCATCATCGCGCGTGCGCTGCTGCGTGCGTTGCCTAACCGTATTTATCATGCGGTGGATGACAGCGATATGAAGATGGCGCAGTATTTCGATGCGGTTGCCGATGCCTTAACTCTGCCGCGCCCGCCCCGTTTGCCGCGCGCGCAATTGCAGCAGGTGGTGTCGCCGGCGCTGCTGTCGTTCATGTCGGAGTCGCGGCGCCTGCGCAATGGCCGCATCAAGCGGGAACTGGGCGTGCGGCTGCGCTACCCGACCGTGGCGGCTGCATTGGCCGCCCTGAATAGCAAGGACTGACTTGCGTAAAGATATGTAAAGCCTGCGCCGGCTATCAGTTTGGCGTCAGCCTTTTATGACAAAATGCCGGTGCCTTGTTGTTAAATATCAAACAAATTGTGCAATCGTGCGATAAGGTTAGCCATCTTCAGGAGGGAGTGATGAGCATGCCAGCCACATTACAACCGACCAAGGAGCAGGTCCGTGCCTACATGCTCCAGCGCCAGCGTGAATTTGCTTTCTGCCCGCCACCGAAGCCGGAAGAGCTGCGGCGCCAGCTAGGCTGGCATTGCAGCGCGGCACCTGGCCTGCATTTCCCCGTGTTCTTGCCCAGTTCCATCGCGCAACTGGCGGCGCTGATGGTGGTCGAATGGTGTTTCCTCGCCGCCGGCGCCGGACGCCGCCACTGAACTTGGCAAAGACCGATACCTTTTTTTACAAGTGCAATCCCACTAGCACAAGAAAAGAGGTTAGAATCTCTCTAAATCTCACAGAAATGTTGGATGAGTTAGCCGTTTTGTAATGAAAACGTGTATTATCTCGGTTAAGCACTAAAAACCGGCATAAATGTCAGTGTTTTGTAGTGCTTCATTGGTAATAAAGCTAAAATTTTTTTTACCTGGGTGTCGTTTTTATACAAATCCGACCCGAACCTACTGTAAACATCATGTCTCTGCTTAAAGAAATCACGTCGTCGCCGACGTACAACCCGAACCGCGTTCTTGACGCGATCATTGAAAAATTGCAACTGAAAAACGATGCCGCCCTGTCGCGCGCGCTGGAAGTTGCCCCTCCGGTGATCAGCAAGATTCGTCATAACACGCTGCCTATCGGCGCGACCATCCTGATCCGCATGCACGAGATCAGCGACTTCAGCATTCGCGAACTGCGCGATATGATGATTGCCGCCTGATACCGGCGCATCCCATGAAAAACGGCGCGTTACCGCGAGGTAGGCGCCGTTTTTGTTTTTCAGGCCGAGGTGCTGATCGTGGTGCCGATGCGCTGGCCGTTGCTGTTGACGGTCGGCGTGGCGGACACGGGCGGCGGCGGCGGTTTCACGGGCTCGGCCGGCTTGTCGACCGCCTGTGGCTGCTGGGTTTGCCGGGGAGGCTGGACTTGCTGGACCGTGGTGCTGCCCGGACTTACGCTATGGACGGCCATGATGAACTCCCTGCGTCAGTGGATAGCCGAGTATGCCACTTTTTTCGGCAAATCGCCCGCCTTGTTACATCACACGGCCCGCGCGGCCCGCGGACGCTCGGTGTAGAACGGCAGCAGGTCGGCCGGCATGGCGCCCGAGTGCGCGTGGCTGGCCTGGATCGCACCGGAGTGCGCAGTGGCGGCGCTGATCGCGCCCGAATGCGCGGTAGCTGCACTGATCGCGCCCGAGTGGGCAGTAGCGGCACTGATGGCACCGGAGTGGGCGGTGGCCGCACTGATCGCACCTGAGTGCGCGGTGGCAGCACTGATCGCGCCTGAATGGGCATGGCTGGCCTGGATCGCGCCCGAATGCGCGGTGGCGCCGCGCAGGTAGTCGTCGCCGAAAGTCGTTTCATACAGTTCCTGCATGCGCTGGCCGACGCGTTCGTGCGCCTCCTCGTCATCCTCGCCGCGCAGGCCGATGTAGGGGAAGTGGTGCAGGAAGCGGCCGAACACGGCCTGGCAGTCGGCTGCGTATTTCATGGTGTCCAGGATGTGGTAGTGCCAGAAGGTGTCGACATCCACCAGCGGCGCGGTCTGCTCGTTGGGGTAGCGCTTCATCAGGTAGAGGAAACGGCGGTATTCGAATTCCACGGCGTTGGCGCGTTCCAGCGTCCAGCCTTCGCCGGACTGCCGGTGCATCAGCTTGGCTTTGATCGGTTCCAGGTCCAGGGCGGCAATGGCGTGCATCTCGTTCATAAAATGTCCTTGGCGGTGTTGATGAGGATTTGATTTTGCCCATCTCACCACTGCCAATATTGATTTAAATCAATATTTGTTAGGAAATTCTTATCGCTGCCACCGGTGCTGCCACCGGCACCGACACCGCCACCGTGGTGCCGCCATTGGGACTGCCAGTGATCGAGCAGCCGCCGCCCAGCAAGCTGATGCGTTCCTCGATGCCGACCAGGCCGAACGAGTCCACCTTGTTGCGGCTTTCCGGCCGGAGGCCGATGCCGTTGTCGCTGATGGTCATGTTGAGCTGGCCGCCGGCCTGGCGCAACTCCACCCGCACCAGGCTGGCCTGGGCGTGCTGCATGATATTGCTGAGCGATTCCTGCAGCACGCGGAAGAAGGCGGTGGCGCAGTGATCGTCGACCCGGATCTCGCCCTCGTGCTCGATCAGCTCGCACACCATACCCGAGCGCTGGCGAAACTGGGCGATCTGCCATTCCACCGCCGCGCTCAATCCCAGGTCCAGCACGGTCGGCCGCAAGTCGTTGATGACGTGGCGCACGCTCTTGATGGTGCGGTCGATCTGGCTCAGGGTGTCGCTGGCCCGCTGGTGCAGGCGTGGATGGCGGTGGCGCGTGCGTGTGGCCAGCAGGTCCGCCTCGATGCGCAGCACCAGCAGGTTCTGTCCCAGGTCGTCGTGGATTTCGCGGGCGATGCGCTTGCGCTCCTGTTCCTTGATCTGGTCCGAGTGCGCCGCCAGCAGGCGCAGCTTGTGGTGCGACTGCTGCAGCTTGTCCTGGCTGTTGCGCAGTTTTTCGGTCATGGCCCGGGCCAGCTCGATGGCCCGCTGCCGCGACGAGGACAGCGCATGGAACAACAGGTAAAACAGCAGGGCGCCGACGAAGCCGCACAGCATCGCCAGCCACGGCAGCCAGGCGTCGACGCGGCTGTACAGGCTGGTCTTGGCCGCGCTGAAGTGGGCGCTCCAGTGGCGGCGGTTGAAATCGATGGGCAAGGTCACGCTGAAGCTGGCGTCGTCCGGCGCCGTTTGCGCGCCGGGCTGGCTGTCGTACAGCGGCGTCGCGCCGTCGAACAGGCGCAGGCGCATGCCGGCCGCCTGGCTCTGGTCCAGCGCCGTCTGCGTCAGGCGCGGCACGCTGAAGCCGATGCCCACCGAGCCGATGCAGGCTCGGCGCCGCTGTTCCACCGTGTCCAGCGGCAGACCGTTGCGGTAGACCGGCATGCGCAGCGCCAGGCCGGCGCCGGCCGGCTGGTGCACGCTGTTGATCGGCAGTCCCGAGGCGCTGGTCTCGTTGTGGTCGCGGCCTTGCGCCAGCGCCCGCGCCACCGGCGCACGGGCGGCGATGTCGCGGCCTATCTTTTCGCGGAAGCCTTGCAGCGGCTCGATCATGGTCAGCACCCAGTACTCGGCACGCAGCGCGGGCGGGTCGATGCGGAAGTCGGGATAGCCGTCCGGCGTACCGTCGCCGCTGTGGCCGGCCTGGCGCTCGAAGGCGGCGCGGTCCTCGGCGCTGACATACTGCGCGTAGTTGATGTTGTCGAGCGCGGGAAAGCGGTTGCGGATGTCCAGCCCGCGGACATAGCGGTGAAAATCGTTGCGGTCGACCTGGCGGTCGGCCTGGAAGAAGCTGGCGGCGCCGCGCAGCACGTCGGTGTAGGTGCTGATGCGCCAGTTGATGTTGTGCTGGGCGTTGCGCGCCTGGTGCAGGAAGCGCTCGCCGGCGTCATGTTCGATGGTCTGGCGCGCGCCGGCGTAGAACAAAGCGCCTATCCCCAGCGACAGCAGGATCCCCGTCCACCATGTCGGCCCGGACGGGGAGTAGCGCTTTTTTTATACGGCCATGCCCGGTTTATCCTTAAATAACAGTATTTTCAATATAGGAAAATTTAGTTACAGCCGTCAAGTATTTGTTCAGAAATAAAAAAAGCCGGCGCGCTTCCCCAGAGGGAGCGCGCCGGCCTGGCGGTATGTGGGCGTTGTTATTTTGCTACCCAGCTATCCTTCAGCGTGACGATGCGGTTGAACACCGGCTTGCCGGGCGCCGAATCGACGCGGTCGGCCACGAAGTAGCCGTGGCGCTCGAACTGGAAGCGCTGGTCCGGCAGGGCGGCGGCCATGCCCGGCTCCAGGTAGGCGGTGACCACTTCCTTAGCGTTCGGGTTCAGCAGCGACAGGAAGTCCTTGCCGCCGGCGTCAGGCTGGGCGTCGGTGAACAGGCGGTCATACAGGCGCACTTCGGCCTGCAGGGCCTGGGCCGCGGACACCCAGTGGATGTTGCCCTTGACCTTGTAGTTGTCCGAGCCCGGCGTGCCCGACTTGGAATCCTCGAAGTACTTCACATGCACGGCGACGACCTTGCCGTTTTCGTCCTTGTCGTAGCCCACGCACTCGGTCACGTAGCCGTGCCGCAGGCGCACGCGGCTGCCCGGGCTGTCGCCGATTGGCGGGTAGTAGCGGAAATAGCCCTTGCTCGGCACTTCCATGAAGTCTTCCTCCTCGATCCACAGTTCGCGCGAGATCGGGAAGGTGCGCACGCCCATCTCCGGGTGGTGCGGGTGGACCGGCGAGGTGCAATCCTCGGTCTGGCCTTCCGGGTAGTTGTCGATGATGAGCTTGAGCGGGCGCAGCACGGCGGTGGCGCGCGGCGCCTTCGGGTCCAGGTCTTCGCGCACGCAGCCTTCCAGCGTGCTCATGTCGATCCAGCCGTCGGCCTTGGTGACGCCGATGCGTTCGCAGAACAAATGGATGGCTTCCGGCGTGTAGCCGCGGCGGCGCAGGCCGACGATGGTGGGCATGCGCGGATCGTCCCAGCCGTCGACGATCTTTTCCTCGACCAGTTGGCGCAGCTTGCGCTTGGAGGTCACCACGTAGGTCAGGTTCAGGCGCGAGAATTCGTACTGGCGCGGCACCGGCAGCGTGAAGAAGCCGCCTTTCGACAGGGTTTCCAGCAGCCAGTCGTAGAACGGGCGGTGGTCCTGGAATTCCAGCGTGCAGATCGAATGGGTGATGTTTTCCAGCGCGTCCGAGATCGGATGCGTGTAGTCGTACATCGGGTAGATGCACCAGTCGTCGCCGGTGCGCACGTGGTGCGCGTGGCGGATGCGGTAGATGGCCGGGTCGCGCATGTTCATGTTGGGCGAGGACATGGCGTCTTCGCTGATCTTGGCGCGCAGGATGTGCTCGCCGTCGGCGTACTTACCGGCCTTCATGTCGCGGAAGATCTGCAGCGACTCGTCGCGCGGCCGGTTGCGGAACGGCGAGTTGGTGCCCGGCGTGCTGAAGTTGCCGCGGTTGGCCGCCATCTCGTCGGCCGACTGGCTGTCGACGTAGGCGTAGCCTTCCTTGATCAGCCACTCGGCCATCTCGTACAGCTTGCCGAAGTAGTCGGACGCATAGTGCAGGTGGTGTTCGACCGTGCCATCCGCCCGCGGATAGTCGTAGTCGAAGCCCAGCCACTTGACGCTGTCGATGATGGTGTCGACGTATTCCTGTTCTTCCTTGGCCGGGTTGGTGTCGTCGAAGCGCAGGTTGCAGCGGCCTTGATAATCGCGGGCCAGGCCGAAATTGAGGCAGATCGACTTGGCGTGGCCGACGTGCAGGTAGCCGTTCGGCTCGGGCGGGAAGCGGGTGATCACGCTCGGCAGGCCCGCGCGGACGTGGGTGCCGGCCGCCAGGTCGTGCTCGACGATGGCGCGCAGGAAGTTGGAGGGGAGGGCTGGTGCTGGGCTGTTTTTGTCGTTGCTCATCTGAAAAGTTGGCTATGCGAGTTCTATATTGGCCCATTTTACCGTATCCCCAGTAGGGAAACGGCTGCGCGGTATAATGGTCGATTAATTTGTTCTGGCAATACTACGGCCCGGAGTTTCCAAAATGGAAAATTATTACAACACGCTGGGTATCGCGCCTAACGCCACCGAAGACGAAATCAAGAAGGTCTACCGCTCGCTGGCGATGCGGTATCACCCGGACCGCAACCAGGCGCCGGGCGCCGACGCCCGCTTCAAGGCCATCGCCAAGGCCTACGAAATCCTGTCCGATCCCGTCAAGCGCGAGGAATACAACCAAAGCCTGAACCACCGCATCATCATCGATGCCGAGGCGGAGGCGTACCAGTTGTGGCGATCGGTATTCAATCTGCAGGGCGTGACCCTGCCTGCGGCATAAACAAGAAAGTAAGCAATGAGAAAAGTACACCCTGAGTTCGCCTATCAGGCGCGCGAGCTTGAAGGCCAGATCGAGGGCATCCTGGGCGATCCGCCCGACCACAAGAACTACCAGCGCATGGTCGATGCGCTGGTCGGCGAGTATGCGCAGGGCGGCGGCATCGAGGATGTCAACATGCTGGCCTTCGCGCTGTTCGACCACATCGAGTTCAGCGACCCCAAGGGCCTGCTGGCCGAAGCCCAGGACTACGAGTTCGGCGACCCGGCGCGCGTGTTCGCCATGGCCTCCTGCAAGGGCGGCGAATCGCCGCGCATGTACGAGGCGATCGCCGGCAGCATGCCGGAGCTGGCGCGCCAGGCCGTCATCACCGCCTTCCTGCACAAGAACCCGCGCCGCTGGGACGACGACGACCAGTCGCTGGAACAGTTGTCGGCCAACGACGAGGGCGACGATGTCGATGATGACGAAATGGCGGCGACCGACGACTTCGCCCAGATGTTCGACCAGGATGGAGAATAAGCATGTCTGAGAAATCCAATCTGCCCGCCATCAGCAAGCAGGTGACGGAACTGGTGCTGGCCGGCTCGCTGGGCCATGCCGAGGAAGCCTTTGCCGAGGCGGCCGACCAGTACGGCGACCTGGCCGTGGTGGAAGTGCTCAACAATATTCCGCCGCAGGTCACCGCGCTGCACATGGCCGGCTTCGACGGCGGCAAGATGTCGCTGACCACGCTGCTGGTGCCGCCCAAGGCCTGGGCCGACAGCCTGGCCTTCATCGCCGCCACCTGGCCGGACGACCAGATCGAGGACGATCCCGAGCGCATCGCCGAATCGCTGTTCGCCCACGTCCACGGCGTGGTGTTCGCCACCGACGACGAGGAACGCCGCAACGAGCTGCTGGCCGCCGCCTCGGCCAGCGACCATGGCGCGACCATCTTCGCCATCCTGTTCTCGCTGGCGCCGAAAGAAATCCTGGAAGTGGCGGGCGAAGTGATTTCCAAAGGCCCTTACCTGACCGGCCAGACCTCGTCCGACAGCGACATCGTGCCGGTGGCGATCGCGCTGGCGCAGGCCTCGGAAGACGGCTGGGACCGCGCGCTGTTCGAGCTGTTCCCGGAGTTCCGCCACAGCGCCGACTTGGCCGACGCCGAGTTCAACGACGATCCCGACGAGGAGCCGAACTTCCTGCAGCGCTCGACCAAGGAGCTGCTGTACCGCCTGCGCAAGCAGGTGCCGTCGACCCGCGTGGCGCGCACCTCGCGCCGCACGGTCGGCACCAACATCTTCTCGTGACAGGTGGTCGATCGATGCTGCCTGCCTTAGTAGTAGAAACCCTGCCGCGCCTGACGCGCGCGATCCAGCAGTTCGTCACCCATCCGGACGATGACGCGGCCTACCGCCTGGCCGATGAACTGACCGGCATCACCGCCATGGTGGCCGAGAAGTTCACCAACGACCGCACCGCCGAAGGCATACAGAAAGCGCTGCAACTGACGGTGGGCTGCGTGTCGCTGGGCCTGGACCAGGCGCTGCCGGACCAGGACGACCTGGCCGCGCTGGACCTGCTGATCGACGAAGGCGCGGAACACGCCTTCCAGATCGGCTTCCGCATGCTGAAGGATCTGGTGGCGATGCCGGAAGACGCGCTGGTCGGCGAGTACGACAACGACCCGGTGTACGCGCAGCGCCGCTTGCGCGACAAGTTCTTCGACATCTGCCTGGCCGATCCCAGCCAGAACTGGGACGGCACCGCGCGCTATGCCGTGCAGTTCAAGCAGCGCAAGGAAGTGCAGGGCGTGGTGCGGCTGGCGAACTGGCTGCGCCGCCACAACACCGAAGGCCCGGTCAGCGACGCCGACCTGAACGCGGAAGGCGTGATCGCGCTGGCCGTGATCTTCGCGGTGGAGGGCGGCGGCCGCATCGTCGCCCGCACCGGCCAGAAGGAGTTCGAGCGCTTCGTCAAGGCGGTGCGCAAGAACAAGCCGGACTTCGAGGCCGGCTGGGCCGAGCTGGTGGCCAAGGTGCCGGTGCAGCATCACCCGGTGCTGCTGGAGCGCATAGACAGCTACCGCCAGAGCTGCACCGTTCTGCATAACATCAAGGGCCGCACGGCCATGAAGACCCTGTTCGCGGAACTGGAAAACTACGCCGGCTCCGAACTGGACGCCGACTATTCCTGAGCCCTGGCGGCCTCCTTCGCCACCGCGACGAAGGCCGCCACCAGCGGCGAGGCCGCATCCTTGCGGCGCGCCAGGTACAGCGTGGTCTTGGCCTCGCGGTCGGCCAGCGGGCGATACACCACGTCGCGCATCTGGATGATGCTGAAGGCGCTGGGCAGCACCGACACGCCGCAGCCGGCCGCCACCAGGCCGATGATGGTGGACACTTCCGGCGCTTCCATCGCGATGGTGGGCGTGAAGCCCGCCTCCTTGCACAGCCGGTTGATCTGCAAATGGATGCCGGTGCCCACGCTTGCCGGATACATGATGAGCGGCTCGCCTTTCAGGTCGGCGATGGCGAGGCGTTTTTTGCCGACCAGCGGATGCCGCACCGGCAGCACCATCACCAGCGGATCGCGCCGTAGCATGGTCAGCTCCACCGCGGCGGGCTGCGTCAGTTCCGGCGGGCGCACCAGGCCCAGGTCCAGCTCGCGGTTGGCGATGGCGTCGATCTGGCCCAGCGTGGACATCTCCTGCAAGGTCAGTTGCACGCCGGGGTAGCGCTGGCGGTAGTGGTTGACCACGGTGGCGAACAAGGGCGTCAGCGGCGTCGAGAAGGTGAAGCCGATGCGCAGTTCGCCGGCCTCGCCGCGTTCGGCCCGGCGCGCGGTCTGCACCGCCTGTTCCGACAGGGCCAGCACGCGCCGCGCATCGTCCAGGAACAGCTTGCCCGCCTCGGTGAGGCGCACCCAGCGCTTGCTGCGTTCCAGCAGCCGCGCGCCCACTTCCGCTTCCAGCATCTGGATCTGGTGGCTCAGCGGCGGCTGGCCGATGTGCAGGCGTTCGGCCGCGCGCGTGAAGCTCAACTCCTCGGCGACCGCCACGAAATAGCGCAGGTGGCGTAATTCCATTATCTGTTTAAAGTATGACTGACGGTTTAAATATATATTGGACAGTCGTTGTATGCAATCCTAAGATGAACGCATCGTCGCTCTCGGGATCCACCCCATGTCAGCCAGCACCGCCGCCGTTTCCGCCGTTACCGCCGCCCCGATGCCCGGCCGGCCCGCCGCCCGCATCGCCCAGGGCAGCCCTGAATTCAGGCGCAGCAACCGCGCCCTGTTCTTCGGCGGTTTTTCCGCATTTGCGCTGCTGTATTGCGTGCAGCCGCTGATGCCGCTGCTGTCCCGCGAATTCGCGCTGAGCGCGGCGCAGAGCAGCATGGTGCTGTCGGTGTCGACCGGCGCGCTGGCGCTGTCGCTGGTGGCGTCCAGCGCGGTGTCGGAGCGCTTGGGCCGCAAGCCGCTGATGGTGGCGGCCATGGCCATCGCCGCCGTGATGACCCTGCTGTGCGCCTACGCCCGCAACTATCCGCAACTGCTGGCCATGCGCATCCTGCTGGGGATCGCGCTGGGCGGCATGCCGGCCATCGCCATGGCTTACCTGAGCGAAGAGATCGCGCCCGAATCGCTGGGCCTGTCGATGGGCTTGTACATCAGCGGCAGCGCCTTCGGCGGCATGGCGGGGCGGGTGCTGACCTCCCTCCTCAGCGACCACTATTCGTGGCGCGCGGCGCTGGCGGCGGTGGGCGTGGCCGGGATCGGTGCGGCGTTCGAGTTCTGGCGCAGCCTGCCGGCCTCGCGCCATTTCGTGCCGGCCCGCGGCGGCTGGCGCGCGCTGCCTGCCGGCTTCCAGTTGCACTGGTCGGACGCCGGCCTGCCGTGGCTGTTCTCGCTGGCCTTCCTGCTGATGGGCGCCTTCGTCAGCCTGTACAACTACATCGGCTACCGCCTGCTGGCCGCGCCGTTCAGCCTGAGCCAGAGCCTGGTGGGCATGGTGTCCTTCTTTTACCTGCTGGGGATTTACAGCTCGGTGTGGGCCGGCCACATGGCCGACCGCTACGGCCGCCGCCATGTGCTGTGGGGCGTGATGCTGATCATGCTGGGCGGCCTGCTGCTGACCTTGTCGAACTGGCTGCCGCTGCTGTTGCTGGGCGTGGCCGTGACCACCTTCGGCTTCTTTGCCACGCACTCGGTGGCCAGCAGTTGGGTGGGGCGGCGCGCCAGCAGCAACAAGGCGCTGGCCTCGGCCCTGTATTTGTTCTTCTACTATTTCGGCTCCAGCGTGGTCGGCAGCGCCACCGGCATCATGTGGGGACGCGCGGGCTGGCCCGGCGTGGTGCTGGTATTGGGCGCGGCGCTGGTGCTGGCGCTGCTGGTCGCGCTGCGTTTGCGCGGGCTGGCGCCGCTGGGCCAGGCGGAGCGCTAGGCCGTCAGTCCAGCGGCAGGCTGCGTCCCGCGCGCAGCAGCTCGGCCAGGGCGTCCGGCGCGATCGGGCGGCTGAAGTAATAGCCCTGGATTTCATCGCACAGGTTGCGCCGCAGGTAGGCCAGTTGTTCCGCGGTTTCCACGCCTTCCGCGATGATCTTGAAACCTAGGCTGTGGCCGAGCGCGATCACCGAGCGCACGATGGCCGCCACCTTCGGTTCTTCCAGCATCTCGCGCACGAAGGATTGGTCGATCTTCAGGTAGTCGACCGGGAATTGCTTGAGGTAGGCCAGGCTGGAATAGCCGGTGCCGAAATCGTCGATCGACAGCGCGATGCCCAGTTGCTTGAGGCTGGCGATGGCGGTCACCGCTTCCTCGACGTTGTGCATCATCAGGCTCTCGGTCAGTTCCAGTTCCAGGTATTGCGGATCGAGGCCGCTGTCCTCCAGCGCCGCGCGCACTTCGTCGATCAGGCTGTGGTCGTGGAACTGGCGCACCGACAGGTTGACCGCCACCCGCAGCGGCGGCAGCCCGGCCTGCTGCCAAGCCTGCACCTGGGCGCAGGCGGTGCGCAGCACCCAGCGGCCGATCGACACGATCAGCCCCGTCTCTTCCGCCACGCCGATGAAGCGCGCCGGCGACACCATCCCCAGGGTCGGGTGGCGCCAGCGCAGCAGGGCTTCCACGCCGGTGACCACGCCGCTGTCGAGATCGGCCTTGGGCTGGTAGACCAGGCTGAGCTGGTCGCGCGCCAGCGCCTGGCGCAGCTCGACCTCGATCAGCGCGCGCTCGGCGACGCGGCCGTGCATGGTCGACTCGTAGAACTGGATCTGGTTGCGCCCGGCCTCCTTGGCGCGGTACAGCGCGATGTCGGCATGCTTGAGCAGTTGCTCGGGCTCGGAGCCGTCGTCCGGGTAGACGCTGACGCCGACGCTGCAGGTGACGGTCAGCTCCTGGCCTGCCACCTCGACCGGCGTGGCCACCGCTTCCCGCACCAGTTGCAGCACGCTGGCCAGCGGCCGCAGGTCGGCCACCGGCAGCAGCAGCACGAATTCATCACCGCCCAGCCGCACCACGGTGTCGCCCTCGGTGACGCAGGCGCCCAGCCGGTTGGCGATGGCGCACAGCAGTTGGTCGCCGGCGTGGTGGCCCAGGTGGTCGTTGATCAGCTTGAAGTTGTCGAGGTCGATGAACACCAGCCACATGCTGTGGTTGAAGCGCTGCGAGAACGTCATCGCCTGCGCCATGCGGTCGCGCAGCAGGGCGCGGTTGGGCAGGCCGGTCAGGCCGTCGTGGTTGGCCTGGTGTTCGAGCTGGGCCTGGTAGTCGATGATGGCGGTCATGTCGGTCAGCACGCAGACGTGGTGGCCGATGCTGCCGTCCGGCGAGCGCACCGGCGCCACGTGCAACTGGGTCCAGAGCTGGGCGCCGTCGCGGTGGCGGGTGCGCAGCATCAGCGTCACGTCCTTGCGGGTGCGCATGGCCGAGGTCAGGGCTTCCTGCTTGTCGCGGCTTTGCTGGTTCAGCAGGACTTCCAGGCGCTGCCCCAGCACCGCTTCCGCCGCGTGGCCGAACAGGCGGGCGAAGGCCGGGTTGGCATATTCGATCAACTCGCCGTCCTGGGTGTGGGCGGTGATGACGATGGCGTTGACGCTGGCCGCCAGCGCCCGTCCGCGCAATTGCAGGGCCAGTTCCGCCTGCTTGCGCTCGGTGATGTCTTCGATGGTGCCGACGATGCCGGCGGTGTTGCCGTACTGGTCGTGGAAGGGCAGCTTGTTGACCACGTACCAGCGCACCGTGCCGTCGGGCTGGGTCAGGTGGGCTTCGTAGTTGAGCTTGGGCTGGCCGCTGGCGATGATGGCACGGTCTTCGGCCAGGATGGCTTCGGCGTTGTGCCCCCAATGGAAATCCTGGTCGCGCCGGCCGACCACGTCGGCATTGCTCTCCAGGCCGGCAAAGCGGGCAAACACGGTGTTGCAGCCGAGGTAGGCGCCGTCCAGCCCCTTCCAGAAAATCTGGTGCGGGATGTGGTTGATGACCAGTTGCTTGAGTTCGCGCGAGGCGTGCAGGTCGGCTTCCAGGTCCAGGCGGCGGGTGATGTCGTGGGCGATCACCAGGCGGCCCGGGCGCCCGGACAGGGTCACCGAGTGCGAGGAGACTTCCACTTCCATGCGCTCACCGTTGCGCTTGACGTGGGTCCAGACTCCCGCTTGCTCGGCGCCCTTGCGGGGCGCGGCGGCCAGGTTGTCGTCCAGCCGTTCCAGGTCTTCCGGCGGGCGGATGTCGCGGATGGTCATGTGCAGGAATTCCGCCTCGGTGTAGCCGTAGGTATCGACGGCCGCCGCGTTCACGACCAGGAAGCGCAGGGTTTCCAGGTCGTACACCCACATCGGCTGCGGGTGCGCCTCGAACAGGTACTTGAAGCGCAGCCGCGATTCATACACGTCGTAATCGTCGAGCGGATAGGCCTGGCACAGGAAGGCGGGCGGCTGGGCGGCTGCATGCCATTCGATGATCTGGGTGACCGGATGGCTGCTGCCGTCGGCGCCCACCAGTTCCACCTCGCCGCGCCAGTAGCCGCGCATGCGGGCGGTGGGCAGGGCTTCGTTCTGCAGCATGGGCAGCGACCACACCGCGTACAGCGAGGCGGCGGGCGCCTGCTCGGCCAGCGGCCCCAGCAGGCGGCTGGCGTGGTCGTTGATGGCCAGGATATGCCCACGCTCATCGATACAAAAAGCGAAATAGGGGCTGCTGCCGAATAGCTGCTTGAACGCAGCGGCTTTCGATCTGGTAGCCGGGCGCGACGGCGCGGCATGCTGGCGCTGCGCAGCACTGGGTTGGGCAGGTTGTGGAAGGTTGGCCATGGCTGCTTGCTCAGCGTGACGTTGTGTTGATGCTAGCAGAGGACATCGCGGCAGGTCGCACGGCTAGCGTGGCGACCTATCGGGCGCTGGACTGATCTGTATCAGCTCCCTGCGTCATTGCTGAAACCGCCCAGTGCCAGGGCGGTCGAACCGGCACAGGCCGTCCTGGGCCTGGTTCACAGAGGAGAGCAATCATGCTGCAAGAAAATGACATCCAGCATCGGCTGCAATTGCTGGTGCGGGCGGTGGGGCAGGCTGCGCAGGCGGCGTCGGCGGAGCGCGGACTGCCGCACGAATTGCGCGACAGCATACAACGCCTGGACAAGCACGCCGACAGCGTGCACGGGATGCGCCACGCGCTGGACCAGGCGCGGCTGCGCAAGCTGATCGCCGACATGGAATTGCTGGCCGAGCGGGCGCGGCGGGTGTGCATCAACGTCCCCACGCTGTCGGGGCAGATGAAAGGGGCGGTCAGCCACATGCACAGCCAGATCCAGGAACTCAAGCGCGACGTGTACGTCTGACGGCGCCGGCCGCGCTGAGCGCGCGCGTGAGCGCTGGCAGCGCTGGCGCTCGCGGTGGTGCCGCTACAGCACGCCCTTGGCGCGCAGGGCGGCGATGTCGGCGTCGCTGTGGCCCAGCAGCTCGCGCAGCACGGCGTCGGTGTGCTGGCCCAGCAGCGGCGGGGCGACCGCGTTGTCGGTCGGCGTCAGCGACATGCGCATCGGGCTGCGCACCAGCCTGGTCGTGCCGGCGGTCGGGTGCGGTACGTCCATCACCACGCCGCGCGCCTGCACCTGCGGGTTGCGGTACACCTCGTCCAGGTTGTTGATCGGGCCGCAGGGCACGCCCACCGCCTCCAGCGCATCGATCCAGAAATCGCGCGGCCGCTGCAGCACCATCTCGGCCAGCAGCGGCACCAGTTCATCGCGGTTCTGTACGCGCAGCGGGTTGGTGGCGTAGCGCGGGTGGCTGGCCAGCTCGGGACGGCCGCCCACTTCCACGAACTTCTGGTATTGCCCATCGTTGCCGGTGGCGACGATGATGTAGCCGTCCGCGCACTGGAAGGTCTGGTAGGGCACGATGTTGGGATGCGCATTGCCCCAGCGCTTGGGCGGCTTGCCGCTGTTGAGGTAGTTGCTGCCGGCGTTGGCCAGCATCGCCACCTGCACGTCCAGCAGGGCCATGTCGATGTACTGGCCTTCGCCGCTGCGGTCGCGGTGGGTCAGCGCGGCCAGGATGGCGATGGTGGCGTACATGCCGGTCATCAGGTCGGTCAGGGCCACGCCGGCCTTTTGCGGCCCGCCGCCCGGCAGGTCGTCGCGCTCGCCGGTCACCGACATCAGGCCGCCCATGCCCTGGATCAGGAAATCGTAGCCGGCGCGGTGCGCGTATGGCCCGTCCTGGCCGAAGCCGGTCACCGAGCAGTACACCAGGTCGGGCTTGACCGCTTTCAGCGCGGCATAATCCAGGCCGTAGCGTTTCAACTGGCCGACCTTGTAATTTTCCAGCACCACGTCGCAATGCCTGACCAGCTCGCGCAGCAGTTGCTGGCCTTCGGCGCTGGCGATGTCCACCGTGACCGAGCGCTTGCCGCGGTTGGCCGACAGGTAATAGGCCGCTTCGCTGGTGTCCCTGCCGTCGGCATCCCTGGCATAGGGCGGCCCCCAGGCGCGGGTATCGTCGCCGCTGCCGGGCCGTTCGATCTTGATCACGTCCGCGCCGAGGTCGGCCAGATTCTGCGAACACCAGGGGCCTGCCAGCACGCGGCTCAGGTCGAGCACGCGGATATGGCCCAGCGCTTTTGGAGCTGTCATGGAATGGTTTACCTTTTGAGTGAACAATCAGGCCGCTAGTGTAGTGGCTCGGTCGCGCGGCTGCACGTGGTTTTTTTGCAATCTGGCGTCCCGCGCCGCACGGCGGTGGCGCGGGAGGCGGGCCAGTTGTCCACGCTGAGCAACGGCAGCGCCATTCGTGTTAGTGTTGATATCCATGCCATGACTAATTTTCAAGCAGAGCCATGTGGCCTTATCCAAAAATTATTGCGCATCGCGGCGGCGGCAAGCTGGCGCCGGAAAATACCATCGCCGGCCTGCGCGCCGGCCTGGCCTACGGTTTCCGCGCCGTGGAGTTCGACGTCATGCTGTCCAGCGACGGCATCGGCATGGTGATGCACGATCCGGAATTCGGCCGCACCGTGCCCGGCAGCGGCCGTGTCGCCGCCACCACGGCGGCCGAGCTGGCGCGCATGGATGCGGGCAGTTGGTTCGGCCCGCAATTCCGCGGCGAGCCGGTGCCGTTTTTCACCCAGTTTGTCGAATACTGCCAAGCGCAGCGCATCTGGATGAACATCGAGATCAAGCCCTCGCCCGGCCAGGAGGCAGCCACCGGCCGCTGGGTGGCGCAGGCCACGCGCACCCTGTTCAGCAACGTGCCGGGCGGCGGCGATGCGGCCCAGGCGCCGCTGCTGTCCTCGTTCAGCATGGAGGCGCTGGCGGCCGCGCGCGACGCCGCGCCGGAACTGGCGCGCGGCTGCCTGTTCGACACCCTGCCGCCGGATTGGGACGCGATCGCGCGCGGCCTGGGCGCGGTGGCGATCCACACCAACCACAAGCACCTGACCCCGGCGCTGGCGCGCGCTATCAAGCAGGCCGGCTACGGCTTGTTCTGCTATACGGTCAATGAGCCGGAGCGCGGAACCGAACTGCTGGCCTGGGGCGTGGACAGCTTCTGTACCGACCGCATCGACCTGATCGGCCCTGATTTTGTTCAGGACGGACAGCCATAAAAACAATCAATGCTGGCTGTTACAGTTTGCGTGTATGTTGGGAAAGGCAGGAGATAAGCCAGTCCACGACGGGGGAAATATGCATCTGGCGCTGACATCCCACGCGGTCGCCGCCTACCTGGACGCCGCACTCAATCACATGCACACGGCCGTATTCCTGGTGGACGCGGAACTGCATCTGCTGCACGCCAACGCCGCTGGGATCGCGCTGCTGGAACATGATATGGTTTTACGCCTGCACGGCGACAAGCTGCTGCAGAACGTGGCCTGCGGCGACAAGTCGCTGGCGCGCATGGTGCGCGTGGTGCTGGAGATGGAACCCGACCCGGACAGCCTGCAGGCGCTCAGCCTGCCGCGCAACAGCCATCAGCCGCTGCTACTGACGGTGGCGCCTTTCCTGCCGCCGGAGATGCTGCCGGCGCTGCCGCCTTGCGCCATCGTGATGGCCAGCGATCCGGAGACTTACCGCCTGTCGCGCGACGTGCTGATCCAGTTGTTCGACCTGACGCCGGCCGAAGCGGGCGTGGCGCAGGAACTGGCGCACGGCGCCGCGCTGGAAGACATTGCCGCCGCGCTCGATGTCAGCCTGCACACCGTGAAGACCCATTTGCAAAAGCTGTTCCGCAAGACCGGCACGCGCCGCCAGGGCGAGCTGGTGGCGATGTTGCATGGATCGCCCGCTTCTTCGCCGGCTCATTCGTTCGAATGATGTGCGGCGCGCCGCCGCTGCCTATGCTGTAAATGTTGTCGCGCCATAGGTCGCGCACAGCATCACACCACAAACTAGGGGCATACCATGAAAATCCAATGTCTATTGGGCGCGGCGCTGTGCGCCGCCGCTTTGGGGGCTGCTGCACAATCGCAGCAGGAGGAACGTGTGACCATCCCGGCGCCGCGTTTGACAATCGATGTGCCAGCGCATCACTACAGCATGAATCCGTCGGAATTTGCCGACTTCCGCGGCGGCTATACGCTGTCCAACGGCCAGACCCTGTACCTCAAGCACAACGGCATGGCCATGTACGCCCAACTGGATGACCAGGGGCAGCACCGCATCGTGGCCACCGGCCCCAATTCCTTCGTGGCGCTGGACCGCAAGCTGAGCGTGCGGATCGACCTCAAGCCGGATGGCGACGTGGGCGGCGAAGTGCTGATCGCCATGCCGGTCGGCGTGGCCGCCAACGGCGAACCGGAAGAGCGGGTGGTCCGCCTGGCGATGGGCAATTGACAGGGAACCGGCGGGCATGTTCGCCTGGGCGCGGGGCTGGCTGTGGCATAATCAATCTTTTGCTCCAGCCAGCTATTTAACCCATACGACATGAAATCATCTGAAATCCGCGAGAAGTTCCTCAAATTCTTCGAATCTAAGGGGCATACCATCGTCCGGTCCAGCCCGCTCGTGCCGGGCAACGACCCGACCATGCTGCTGACCAATAGCGGCATGGTGCAGTTCAAAGACGTGTTCCTGGGCCTGGATACGCGCCCGTACTCCCGCGCCACCACCGTGCAGCGCTGCGTGCGCGCCGGCGGCAAGCACAACGACCTGGAAAACGTCGGCTACACCGCGCGTCACCACACCTTCTTTGAAATGCTGGGCAATTTCAGCTTCGGCGACTACTTCAAGCGCGACGCCATCAACTTCGCCTGGGAACTGCTGACCAAGGTCTACCAACTGCCGGCGGAAAAGCTGACCGTGACCGTCTACATCGAAGACGACGAAGCCTACGACATCTGGGCCAACGAAGTGGGCGTGCCGAAAGAGCGCATCATCCGCATCGGCGACAACAAGGGCGCGCGCTACGCCTCGGACAACTTCTGGCAGATGGCCGACACCGGCCCATGCGGCCCGTGCACCGAGATCTTCTACGACCACGGCCCGGACATCTGGGGCGGCCCGCCGGGCTCGCCGGAAGAAGACGGCGACCGCTTCATCGAAATCTGGAACCTGGTGTTCATGCAGTTCAACCGCGACGAAGCGGGCGTGATGCACAAGCTGCCGAAGCCATGCGTGGACACCGGCATGGGCATGGAGCGCCTGGCCGCCGTGCTGCAGCACGTGCATTCGAACTACGAGATCGACCTGTTCCAGAACCTGATCAAGGCCGCCGCGCGCGAAACCGGCGCCACCGACCTGGAATCGAAATCGCTGCGCGTGATCGCCGACCACATCCGCGCCGCTTCCTTCCTGATCGTCGACGGCATCATTCCGAGTTCGGAAGGCCACGGCTACGTCCTGCGCCGCATCATCCGCCGCGCGCTGCGTCACGGCCACAAGCTGGGCCAGACCAAGCCATTCTTCTACAAGCTGGTGGAAGACCTGGACATCGAGATGGGCGCCGCCTATCCGGAGCTGAACGAAGCCAAGGCGCGCGTGGCCGCCACGCTGAAGGCCGAGGAAGAGCGCTTCGGCGAAACGCTGGAACACGGCATGAAGATCCTGGAAGCCCAACTGGCCAAGGATCCTTCCCGCCTGGACGGCGCCACCGCCTTCACCCTGTACGACACCTACGGCTTCCCGCTGGACCTGACCGCCGACATCTGCCGCGAGCGCAACATCACGCTGGATGAAGAAGGCTTCAACGTGGCGATGGAAAACCAGAAGAAGGTCGCCCGCGCCGCCGGCAAATTCAAGATGGCCGCCAACGTGGAATACAGCGGCGAAAAGAACAAGTTCGTCGGCTACGACCAGTTGCAGCACACCTCGAAAGTGGTCGCGCTGTACGCCAACGGCGCGGCAGTGCAGGAACTGAAGGCGGGCGAGCAGGGCATCGTGGTGCTGGACACCACGCCGTTCTACGCCGAATCGGGCGGCCAGGTCGGCGACCAGGGCCTGATCCAGTCGGCCGGCGCCAAGTTCCAGGTGGAAGACACGCTGAAGATCCAGGCCGACGTGTTCGGCCATCACGGCGAAGTGAGCGCCGGCGTGCTGAAGGTGGGCGACAGCGTGGGCGCGGAAGTGGACCAGCACCTGCGCGGCCGCACCATCCGCAACCACTCGGCCACCCACCTGATGCACAAGGCCCTGCGCGAAGTGCTGGGCACGCACGTGGCGCAGAAAGGCTCGCTGGTCGATCCCGACAAGGCGCGCTTCGACTTCAGCCACAACGCGCCCATGACGGCCGAGCAGATCGCGCAGGTGGAAGCCATCGTCAACCGCGAGATCCTGGCCAACACCGCGACCCAGTCGCACAACATGTCGTTCGACGACGCCGTCAAGCATGGCGCGATGGCGCTGTTCGGCGAGAAGTACGGCGATGAAGTGCGCGTGATGGACATCGGCAGCTCGAAAGAACTGTGCGGCGGCGTGCACGTGCACCGCACCGGCGACATCGGCCTGTTCAAGATCGTGTCGGAAGGCGGCGTGGCCGCCGGCATCCGCCGCGTGGAAGCCGTGACCGGCGAAGGCGCGCTGGCGCTGGTGCAGGGCATGGCGCGCAAGCTGAACGACGCCGCTGCCGCGCTGAAGTCGAACCCTGAAGAACTGACCGCCAAGATCGGCGTCGTGCAGGACCAGGTGAAGTCGCTGGAGAAGGAACTGGCTGCGTTGAAGTCCAAGCTGGCGTCGGGCCAGGGCGATGAGCTGGCCGGCAAGGCGGTCGACATCAAGGGCATCAAGGTGCTGGCCGCCACGCTGGACGGCGCCGACGTCACCGCGCTGCGCGAAACCATGGACAAGCTGAAGGACAAGCTGAAGACCGCCGCCATCGTGCTGGCCGCCGTCAACGACGGCAAGGTCAGCCTGATCGCCGGCGTGACCGCGGACTCCACCGGCAAGGTCAAGGCGGGCGAGCTGGTCAACTTCGTCGCCCAGCAAGTGGGCGGCAAAGGCGGCGGACGCCCCGATATGGCGCAGGCGGGCGGCACCAATCCGGCCGCGCTGCCGGCCGCGCTGGACGGCGTGGCAGCCTGGGTGGGCGAGCGCGTCTAAGGCGGAAAATCCCGCTCGGAAGTAGTCTTTGTGCGGCCTGCGTGTCATCCTGGATGATGCGCGGGCCGTTGTTGTCTGAGGAGAGCTGTTGTATACTTTCCAGTTCCCGTTGCAAACTTGCAACAGGCAACGAACTATATTGGTGCAGCGCGTCATCGGCCTGGAAAAGGAGTAGTATGACGACTGCACCTAACAAAAAGAGCGGGTTTCTTGATGAGCGACACGATACTTGAAAACGAAATCATCGAGTTCCAGAAGGAACTGGATGCGCGCGGCTTGAATTGCCCATTGCCAATTCTTAAAGCAAAGAAAGCATTGGCGGAATTGCAAAGCGGTGAAGTGTTGCGCATCATGGCCACCGACCCCGGTTCGGTGCGGGATTTCCAGGCGTTCTGCAAACAGACCGGCAACACCCTGTTGTCGCATGCCCAGAACGGCCGTGAGTTTGTCTTTTTGATGCAGCGCAAATAAGGCCGCTGCATTTTTCCATTAAAACTACGTTTTGCTGGTTTCCTTTTTAGACGTTTTCTACTAGCTAAAAAACGCACGATCGTGCTTAAATTTCTTGTGTGGGATGGATTTCTCATATAATCTAGCCCGAATTCTTCGTATCTCTATCATTCCCAAAAGGCAAAGCTATGAAAGTCTTGGTACCCGTCAAACGTGTAGTCGACTACAACGTCAAGGTGCGTGTGAAGTCGGACGGCTCGGGCGTTGATATCGCCAACGTCAAAATGTCGATGAACCCATTCGACGAGATCGCGGTGGAAGAAGCCACCCGTCTGAAAGAAGCCGGCAAGGTAAACGAAGTGGTGGCCGTGTCCTGCGGCGTAACCCAGTGCCAGGAAACCCTGCGCACCGCCATGGCCATCGGCGCCGACCGCGGCATCCTGGTGGAAACCGCCACCGAGCTGGAGCCGCTGGCGGTCGCCAAGCTGCTGAAAGCGCTGGTCGACAAGGAACAGCCGCAACTGGTCATCCTGGGCAAGCAGGCCATCGACGACGATTCCAACCAGACCGGCCAGATGCTGGCTGCGCTGCTGGGCTGGCCGCAAGCGACCTTCGCCTCGAAAGTGGTGCTGGAAGACGGCAAAGCCACCGTGACCCGCGAAGTGGACGGCGGCCTGGAAACCCTGGCCATCACCCTGCCGGCCATCGTCACCACCGACCTGCGCCTGAACGAGCCACGCTACGTCACCCTGCCTAACATCATGAAGGCCAAGAAGAAGCCACTGGATGTGACCAAGCCGGAAGACCTGGGCGTCGACGTGACCCCGCGCCTGAAAACCGTCAAGGTGGCCGAGCCTGCCAAGCGCTCCGCCGGCATCAAGGTGCCGGACGCCGCCACCCTGGTCGCAAAGCTGCGCACCGAAGCCAAAGTCATCTAAAGGAATCCGAACATGGTCGCATTAGTTATCGCAGAACACGACAACGCTAGCCTGAAGGGCAGCACCCTCAACACCGTGACCGCGGCCGCCCAGTGCGGCGGCGAAGTGCATGTGCTGGTCGCCGGTTCCAACGCGGGCGGCGCGGCTGCCGCTGCCGCACAGATCGCCGGCGTATCGAAAGTGATCGTCGCCGACGCGCCGCAATTCGCCGAAGGCCTGGCGGAAAACGTCGCGGAACAAATCCTGGCCATCGCCGGCGCTTACAGCCACATCCTGGCGCCTGCCACCGCCTACGGCAAGAACATCCTGCCGCGCGTGGCCGCCAAGCTGGACGTCGCGCAGATTTCGGAAATCACCAAGGTCGACGCGCCGGACACCTTCGAGCGTCCTATCTACGCCGGTAACGCCATCGCCACCGTGCAGTCGTCGGATAAGGTGAAGGTTATCACCGTGCGCACCACCGGCTTCGACGCCGCTGCCGCCACCGGCGGTTCGGCCGCTACCGAAACCGCCGCTGCCGTTGCCGATTCGGGCAAGTCGTCCTTCGTCGGCCGCGAAGTGGCCAAGTCGGACCGTCCGGAACTGACCGCCGCCAAGATCATCGTGTCAGGCGGCCGCGGCATGGGTTCGGGCGAAGCGTTCAAGATCCTGGAACCGCTGGCCGACAAGCTGGGCGCCGCCATGGGCGCATCGCGCGCCGCTGTGGACGCGGGCTACGTGCCGAACGACTGGCAGGTGGGCCAGACCGGCAAGATCGTCGCGCCTTCGCTGTACATCGCCGTCGGCATCTCGGGCGCGATCCAGCACCTGGCCGGCATGAAGGATTCGAAGACCATCGTCGCCATCAACAAAGACCCGGAAGCACCTATCTTCTCCGTTGCCGATTACGGCATCGTAGGCGACCTGTTCGAAGTCGTGCCACAACTGGTTGCTGAACTGGGCTAATAACAGACACAGTCAACACAGGCCACGCTGATCCGGCGATCCCGGATTACCGTGGCCTTTTTCTTGGGAGACAAAAGATGCCGTATCAAGCACCGATCAAAGACATGCTGTTCGTGATGAACGAACTGGCCAACCTGAAAGCAGTCAGCGAACTGCCAGGTTGCGAAGACGCGACGCCGGAAACGGCCGAAGCCGTGCTGGAAGAAAGCGCCAAGTTCGTGGCCGGCGAAATCGCGCCGCTGAACCACCCGGGCGACAAGGAGCCGAGCTTCTGGAAGGATGGCCAGGTCACGACCTCCAAGGGTTTCAAGGAAGCCTTCCGCCAGTTCGCCGACGCGGGCTGGCAGGGCTTGCAGCATCCCACCGAGTTCGGCGGCCAGGGCTTGCCCAAGCTGATCGGCACACCGTGCGTCGAGATGCTGCACGGCGCGAACCTGGCGTTCGCACTGGTCGCGCTGCTGTCGGACGGCGCCATCGAAGCGCTGCTGACCGCCGGCAGCGACGAGCAGAAAGCCACCTTCCTGGAGCCTCTGATCACCGGCAAGTGGACCGGCACCATGAACCTGACCGAGCCGCAAGCCGGTTCCGACCTGGCCGCCGTGCGCACCCGCGCCGAGCCGCAGGGCGACGGCACCTACAAGATCTTCGGCACCAAGATCTTCATCACCTACGGCGAGCATGACATGGCCGAGAACATCATCCACCTGGTGCTGGCGCGCACGCCGAATGCGCCGGAGGGCGTGAAGGGCATTTCGCTGTTCATCGTGCCGAAGTTCCTGGTGAACGCGGACGGCACGCTGGGCGCGCGCAACGACGCGCATTGCGTCTCGATCGAGCACAAGCTGGGCATCAAGGCCAGCCCGACCGCCGTGCTGCAGTTCGGCGATCACGGCGGCGCCATCGGCACGCTGGTGGGCGAAGAGAACCGCGGCCTGGAATACATGTTCATCATGATGAACGCGGCGCGCTTCGGCGTCGGCATGCAGGGCGTGGGCTTGTCGGAGCACGCGTACCAGCAGGCGGTGGCCTACGCCAAGGACCGCGTGCAATCGCGCGACCTGGCCGGTTCGGCCGGCGGCGTGGCCATCATCAATCACCCGGATGTGCGCCGCCTGCTGATGAACATGCGTTCGCAGACCGAGGCCGCGCGCGCGCTGGCCTATGTCGGCGCCTCGCTGTACGATGCGGCTCACCATGGAGGCGATGCGGAAACGCGGGTGCAGAACCAGGCTGTGTACGAGTACCTGGTGCCCATCATCAAAGGCTGGTCGACCGAGCTGTCGCAGGACGTCGCGCGCGATGGCGTGCAGGTCCACGGCGGCATGGGCTTCATCGAAGAGACGGGCGCGGCGCAGCACTACCGCGACGCCAAGATCCTGACCATCTACGAAGGCACGACGGCAATCCAGGCCAACGACCTGGTCGGCCGCAAGACCGTGCGCGACGGCGGCAAGGTGGCCAAGGGCCTGATCGCGCAAGTGCGCGCGACCGAGGCTGAACTGGCCAAGGTGGACAGCGCCGATTTCGCGGCGATCCGCAAGCACCTGGCGCAAGGCGCGGCTGACCTGGAAGCGGTGGTGGACTACGTGGTGGCCAACACCAAGGCGGACATCAAGGCCGTGTTCTCGGGCAGCGTGCCCTACCTGAAACTGGCCGGCATCGTGCTGGGCGGCTGGCAGATGGCCCGCGCCGCGCTGGTCTCCCAGCGGAAGCTGGATGCCGGCGAAGGCGACGCCAGCTTCTACAAGGCCAAGATCAGCACTGCGCGCTTCTTTGCCGATCACTTCCTGAGCCAGGCCGGCGGCATCCGCGCCGCCATCGTCGAAGGCAGCGCTGGCGTGTTGGCGCTGGACGTCGATCAGTTCTAAGACCTGCCATCGCTACAGCACCAGGCGGCCTCCGGGCCGCTTTTTTTTCGTGTACTATTTTCTGTATGCGCATCGCACTCGTCTCCGATATTCATGGCAATCTGCCCGCCCTGCAGGCGGTGGTGGCGGATATCGCGCGCCGTGGCGTGACGCAGGTGGCCAATCTGGGCGACAGCCTGTCCGGGCCGTTGCTGCCGCTGGAAACGGCGCGCTTCCTGATGGCCCGGGATTGGGTGCAACTGGCCGGCAACCATGAGCGGCAGATCCTGCATCCTCATCAGCGCACCGCCTCCGATGCCTACGCCTACGGGCAGTTGGGGGCAGGGGAGCTGGCCTGGCTGGCTACGCTGAAACCGCAGGCGCGCTTGTCGGCCGAGGTCCTGCTGTGCCACGGCACGCCGCGCAGCGATCATGAATATTTTCTCGAAACGGTGGAGTCCACCCATGTGCGGCTGGCGTCGCCGGCGGAAATCGATGAGCGCATGGCAGGCGCGCAGGCTGCGTTCATCGCTTGTGGCCATAGCCATGTGCAGCGGGCGATGCGGGCGGCGTCCGGCTGCCTGATCGTCAATCCGGGCAGCGTCGGCTTGCAGGCTTACGACGACGATCACGTCCATTTCCACGTCATGCAAAACGGCTCGCCCGACGCGCGCTACGCCATCGTCGAGCAGGGCGAGAACGGCTGGACCGCCGCGCTGATCGCCGTGCCTTATGATTGGCGCCCCATGGCCGCGCTGGCCGAGCGCAACGGCCGTCCCGAGTGGGCGCACGCCATCGCGACCGGCTACGCTATGCCATCACATCAATGATGGCCTGATAAACGCGGACGGGTTCTTCGGCGATGCGGTTCAGCACATAGAGGAAATGCTCTTCACCGAAAACGGCGTATTCGCGCGTCGGGAAGCCGCGTTCGCGCAGGGCCTTGATTTGCTCGGTGCCCAGGCCGATCAGCGATTCGAATTCAAACCAGCGCGGATCGATGCGCTCTTCCAGTACCAGAGAGCTGAGGTCGTGCTGGATGCCGCGGTCGTGCGTGGCGATCGAGCATTTATGACCGCTTAACAGCAACTCGCGCGCGTGGCGGCGGTAGGCGTCGGCCAGCTCGGGACTGTTGCGGTGCCAGGAGATCGTCTCCGGTTCCAGGAAGGCGCCTTTCACCAGGCGGATGCGGCCGGGGAGCTTCATCAGCACCGGCAAGTCCTGCGCCGTGCGATGCCGCTTGGCCGGCACGGTGATGCCGACGTTGCGCAGGTCGTCTTCGCGGTGCAATCGCGTGTAGATCTCGTAGATGTCGTCCGCGCGCTCCGGGCCTTCCATCGAGATCATCACTTCGCGGTTGATTTCCGCCGCGGCCAGCGCGATGCGGCGCGCGTTGCGGTAGCCCAGTTCCTTGTCCACCAGGGAACCGACGTGCGACAGGTCGAACGAAATCGAGCAGTTCAGGTTGCGCTCGCCGACCGCGCGCACCAGTTGCAGGAACACGCCGGTTTCGGTCATTGCGAAGGCTTCGTCGCGCACGCTCTCGCCCATGTATTCGACCGAGGCGGCATGGCCTTGTGCGATGATCTGCTCGACGCGCTGCAGCGCTTCTGCCACCGTCTGCCCCGCCACGTAGCGCTGCGAGACTTTGTGCATGTACGGCCGCAGCAGCGGATCGCTGCAGAACTTTTCCTTGGCCGCTTCATCGAGCGCGAGCGCGCGCAATGCGGTGGCGGCTTGATCGACCAGGGGTTGCCATGCGGCGGGGAAGGCTGGTGTGGACACGGTGTCTCCTTATGTTGTTGCGCGCTGGCGGCGCGCTTCGTAGGTTTTCAGGTGGGCGTAGGCCATCTTCAATGTCGGCGAGGCGTGACGCGCATCGCGTGCCAGCATGTCGCCGATGATGTGATCCGCTTCGATAGCGCCGCCGCGTTCCAGGTCCTTCAGCATGGACGCGGTCAGCGGCGATCCGGCCGCCGTCAGCATGGCGCGCGTGCGGGCGGCGGATTCCTCGCGTGGCGCATGGCCGTGGGCGGCGGCGATGGCGTTGCACTCCGCCTGCAGCGCCAGCGCCACGTCGACCTGGCCGGCGGCGATGATGTCGCCCACTGAGCCGCGCAGCAAGCAGGTGGCAGCGGCCAGGGAGGCGATGAAGACCCATTTCTCCCACAGCTCCTGCCGCATCGCTTCGCTGGCGCGCGCATCGAGGCGGGCCGTGGACATGGCTTGCGCAATCGCGGCGACGCGCGGCGAGGTGGCCGCGTCCAGTTCGCCGAAGACCAGGCCGTGCATGTCGTTCAGGTGCTGTACATCGCCCTGTGCATCCAGCGTGGCCGAGATCAGGCACAAGCCGCCCAGCACCCGCTCGCGGCCGAAGCGCGCGGCCAGCCGGTCGATGTGCGCCATGCCGTTCAATAAGGGGAGGATGGCGGTCTGCGGACCGACCGCGGCGGCGAAGGACGCCATGGTCGACGCGAGGTCGTAGGCCTTGCAGCCGACAATGATGACATCGTAGTGCTGCGCGATCTGTTCGGACAATACCAGGGGAGGGGCCGCCAGCGTCAGGTCGCCGTGCGGGCTGTGGATGCGCAGGCCGCGCTGACGAAGCTGTTCGGCGCGCCCGGCGCGTACGAGAAAAGTGACATCCTGCCCGGCATCCAGCAGGCGCGCGCCGAAGTATCCGCCGAGCGCACCCGCGCCGACCACCAGAAATTTCATGACTGCCTCCGCGAGATAAAACGGAGGCCAGTCTAGCACTGGCGGGGAAGCCGTGCAGGCGGGGACTTAATTGCGGACCAGGTGGCCCTTGTCGTTGCGGACGTGGTCGCCGGCGACCATCTGCGGATCGTGATCGAAGTTGAAGCTGGCTTCGCGGCCATCGTCGTAACGCACGCGCACGGTCCACTGCTCGGTGGACTTGGCGTTCTCTTCGATCTTTTTGCCGGCGTAAGCGCCGCCCGCAGCGCCGGCCACGGTGGCCAACTGGCGGCCATGGCCGCTGCCGACCTGGTTGCCCAGCAGGGCGCCGGCAACGCCGCCGGCGATCAGGCCCAGTGCGCTGCCTTCGCCGGCTTTTTTGCCGGTCGCGACGGAGATCACCTGGCCGCAATCATGGCAGGAACCGGACGAGGGCGTGCCCTTGTACTGCGCACGCGCTTGCGACATGGATTTGTCGTATTCGGTCTTGGCGTCGCGCAGGCACTGCATGCGCGCGGTGGAGTTGTTTTCGTCCGCGCACAGCTTCTTGTCGTCGGCGTAGCGGGCGGAGATGCGCTTGGTCTCGGCGTCGAATTGTTCTTTCGGGCTTTGGGCGTAAGCGCTGGTGGTGGACAGGCCGGCCAGCAGCAGGGCGGCCATCAGGGAGCGGTTGATCATGTATTTCTCCTTATAGTTTTAGCCGTAGGCCCCGCCAGTGTACAGCAAGTCAAACAGGCGGGAGATGGTGGCGATGAGGCCGCCGGCGCCCACCATCATGCTGGCCACCAGCACCACCGCCACGGGCCAGCCGGTATCCGACTGCTGGCCGGAATGGGCGTTGTGGCGCAGGTCCCACTTTTCATCCGGCGTCAGGCCCATGACCAGCGCCTCGAGGAAACCGGCCAGGCCGGACAGGATCAACGGCAGCAGCTTGTAGAAATTGTCCGCCTGCGGCCAGATCGACGCCACCAGCAAGGCCGCCGGCAGGCTGGCCAGGTGCGCCCACAGCCAGCGGTCGCGCAGCCCGCCCAGGTAGAGGCGCTGCATGCCCAGGCCGCCGAACAGGAAGGCCAGCAGGGCGGCCAGGGTTTTATTTTTGTGGCGGGCGTGATGCATATCAGTCATGGTTGATCGGCGAGCAAGGTGAAATCAGCAGTATCCAGCATTTTTAACCGCAAGGCTATTGCCCTGAATGCCAGAACGAGGGATAATCTTCGATTACCTCAATGCCCAATTATTTCATTAACGCTTGCTGCTTCGTGGCTAAGCGCGCTATAATTTGCGGCTTTTTCCGTCCTAGCATACTTTTGGAAATATTATGGTCGTTATTCGTTTAGCTCGTGGTGGCGCCAAGAAGCGTCCTTTCTTCAACATCGTTGCAACCGATTCGCGCAACCGTCGCGATGGCCGTTTCATCGAGCGTATTGGCTTCTACAACCCGATGGCTTCCGGCGCTGAAGCTGCTCTGCGTATCACCGAAGACCGCCTGGCACACTGGCAGTCGGTTGGCGCGCAACTGTCGCCTACCGTTGCACGCCTGGTCGCACAGAGCAAAAAAGCAGCCTAAGTCTGCTTCCCAGGTTTGACCGATAAGAGTGCATCCGGGGTGAAAGTCCCCGACGATCTGGCGCAGGTAGGCTTTGTCTACGGTGCTTATGGTGTCGCAGGCTGGGTGAGGATACGTCCTTTCTCGGAAGATGCGGATGCACTGCTGAAGGTGAAAACGTGGTGGTTGGATAAGCCGGCGTTGCATGATGTCGACGTCCAGCAGGTCAAGCTGCATGGCGGCGATGTCGTGGCGCGCCTGGTGGGAATCACGGACCGGAATGTGGCCGAGTCGCTCAAGGGCGCCGCTGTCTTCATTCCGCAAAGCCGTTTCCCGGTCTTGTCCGACGATGAGTTTTACTGGGCCGAGCTGATCGGCCTGGAAGTAGAGAATCTGCAAGGTGAGCACCTGGGCGTGGTCGCCGACATGATGAGCAATGGTCCGCAGTCGATCTTGCGCGTCAAGCCGGCAGCAGCACAGGATGCCGATCCCGAAGTTGAGGCGCAGGAGCGCCTGATCCCGTTTGTGGACGCGTACATCAACAAGGTGGACAAGGCCGCGAAGAAGATCATTGTCGACTGGGGCCTTGATTACTAGCGCAACATTGAGGGCGGCCCGCCATGCAATTTGATGTCGTGACCCTGTTCCCCGAAATGTTCGCGGCGATTACGCAGTCAGGCGTGACCCGGCGTGCGTTTGAACAGAATAAATGTGGCCTGACGTTGTGGAATCCGCGCGATTTCACTACCGATAATCACCGCACCGTGGATGACCGCCCGTACGGCGGCGGTCCCGGCATGGTGATGCTGGCCAAGCCGCTGGAGCAGACCATCAACGCAGCAAAGCAGCGCCAGACCGACGCCGGTCTGCCGGCGCCGCGCGTGGTGTTCATGTCGCCCCAGGGGAAGCAGTTGACGCATGAACGCGTGATGCAGCTAAGGCAGGAGCCGGGCCTGGTGGTACTGTGCGGCCGTTACGAAGCCGTGGACCAGCGCCTGCTCGACCGCTGCGTGGACGAGGAAATCAGCCTGGGCGATTTCGTGCTGTCCGGCGGCGAGCTGCCGGCGATGGCCTTGATGGATGCCGTGATCCGCCAGATTCCCGGCGTGCTGAACACGGACGCCTCGGCGATCGAAGACAGCTTCGTCAACGGCTTGCTGGATTCGCCGCACTACACGCGGCCGGAAACGTATGAAGGCGTGGGTGTGCCGCCCGTTCTGATGGGCGGCAACCATGCCGAGATAGATAAATGGCGCCGCCAGCGCATGCTGGAGGCGACCGCGCGCAAGCGACCGGATTTGCTGGTCAAGGCTCGCGAGGCAGGTTTGCTGAGCAAGCATGATGAGCAATTTTTGGCGGGCCTCTGAGCCCGTCCGTTATAACCCCATCCTCTACTGGGCATAGCAGTACAGCGCGCCAGCAAGATGGTTTTTGGAGTCATTAAAAATGAACCTGATTCAACAACTCGAGCAAGAAGAAATCGCTCGCCTGGGCAAAAACATCCCTGAATTTGCACCTGGCGATACCGTGGTAGTCAACGTGAACGTGGTCGAAGGCACCCGCAAGCGCGCCCAGGCTTACGAAGGCGTTGTTATCGCCCGTCGCAACCGTGGCCTGAACTCGAACTTCATCGTTCGCAAGATCTCGTCCGGCGAAGGCGTTGAGCGTACCTTCCAGCTGTACTCGCCGCTGATCGCTTCGATCGAAGTGAAACGCCGCGGTGACGTACGTCGCGCTAAGCTGTACTACCTGCGTGATCGTTCCGGCAAGTCGGCACGTATCAAGGAAAAACTACCAAACCGTCGTCCAGCGGCGAAAGCAGCCGAGTAATACCGGCTGTGTTTGGGGAAAAGGGCACCGTAAGGTGCCCTTTTTTTATGCGCGCTCCGCGCGCGCCCAAGGAACGTCATCACGCGTTCTCCACGTTTCGATATACGAAAACGCAATGGGCGGCGTTAAAACCGTCATATCAATTAGCTAGTTGGCATTGATAGACTTTAATTGCGCATTCTACTAGCTTAATGCCGTTGCAATGCGGAAATTATTTCAATCGTTTGAAGGGAGGCGCTGAAGGAACATGGCGATACGTTGACGCTGGTGTCAGGGACCTGTAGGACCCGGACGGCACTCGAGGACACAAAAAAAACTACTAAGAGGGAGATATGAGCTATGCGAAACAACGATAGAAAAACGCTTAGAAAAACCATTATGGCCAGAGCTTGTGCGCTTGCAATGGCAGCGCCTATGGCCGCGCATGCGCAGGAAGCCGCCACCGCGGGTGCAAGCGAGGACACGAATGCCGCCAGCACCGTTATCGTCACCGGTCAGCGCGCGGCGTTGAAGTCGGCGCGCGATGTCAAGCAGGACGCCAATCAGATCGTCGACTCGATCCAGGCCACCGATATCGGCAAGCTGCCGGATGTGAATACGGTCGAGTCGCTGCAGCGGGTCGCCGGGGTGCAGATCCAACGCCGCTATGGCGAGGGTGGCACCGATTACGATCATCGCACCGAGCCCGCGATCACGATCCGTGGCATTACACAGGTCCGCAACCTGATCGACGGACGAGATTTCTTTACGGCCAACGGCGGTCGAGCACCTGACCTGGAAGGGCTCCCGTCTGAATTGATGGCCGGCGTCGATGTGTATAAGAACGCGGCGTCCAACTTGATCGAGGGCGGTGTCGGCGGCGTGGTCAACATCCGCACGCGACTGCCATTCGACTCGAAAGAAGACATCAACGTTATCACGCTCAAGTCCAATTACTACGACCGGATTCGCAAGTCTTCACCGGCGGGTTCGGGCTTGTTGAGCCGGCACTTCGATACGAGTGTCGGCCGCATGGGCATCCTGGTGAATGCGACGGTAAGTGAGACCTACTATCGCCAAGACGCCGTTCTTCAACAGCAGCAGCACTGTCTGACCGCAACGGTCGGGAAATGTTCAAACGACCCGACGCAAGTGCCCTCCGCGTCCAAGGTTGCGGCTTTCAATTCGATGCCAGACAAGGGATCTCTCACGGAACTCTACGTGCCGACTTCCTTCGAGATGTACCAGGACTCGGGTAGCCGGAAGCGCCAGGGCCTGGCGCTCGCCTATCAATGGCAGGTGAACGACGACGTCCTCCTCACGGCGCAAAATCTCTATTCGAATTACAGGTTTATCCGCCGCGGTGAATACATCTACGGCGACGACAAGAACAGCGACCCGCGCGCAGCAGCGGGCTCCACCTGGACTTGGGGGCCTGATGGTAGCGCTACGAGCGGTACCCTGGCGTCGCAAATTTTCTCGTCCTCGCGGTTTGACCAGGATGTGCGCAATCGCACGAACTTATCCGCCGTGAACCTGAAGTGGCGCATCTCGGACAAGCTCAAGTCCAAGACGGATATCGCGTATGAAAGCGCCGCCTATGACGCTGACCGCAACGGCGACTCCATTAAGCTTTACGACAATGAAAGCAGGAGCGTTGCGAATATTCCGAATCTGAATCTGGCCTTCGACGTGCGCGGCAAGATCCCCGCATTTTCGATCATCGATCCCGCCAACCCAAGCAACCCCTACGCATATTTCGGCAATCCGAAGAATTGGTATTATGAGTGGCTTGCCAATGCGGTCGACCGCGACAAGCTGAACATGTCGTCCCTGAGCCAGGATTTCGACTACGACATCGGCGATCACTTCTTTACCAAGCTGCACGCTGGCGTTCGCTTGGCCGATACCAAGGTGCTATTGCGGGGCAACTGGAACAACACCGGCGTCTGTAACGATACGGGCACCAACCCTAGCTGGGGGGCATGCCCGCTCATCCCAGTGGCGCAACATCCGGGCCTCGCCTACGCCGGGCCTGCCAGCAACTTCATGAATCCGGGCGTTGGCTTCCCCGTTGCCGTGTTCCCTGAGTACGCCGATCCCAACTCCAGCGTTTACAACCGCACGGTGCAGACGTACGCGCAGTTGTTTGCCGGGAAGCCCAATGTGTATACGTTTGATACCTCGTTTGCTCCTGGGGATATCAATGAGCAACACGAAAAGACGCAGTCCCTCTTTGTGACGGGCGACTTCGGTACAGAGATATTCGGTCACGACCTCGATGGCACCGCCGGTGTTCGCGTCGTAAAGACCCATCAGACTTCGATCGGCTTTATCCAGGACAGTACCGGATCGCACGCGGTGGCTCTCAACAATAGCTATTCGAATGTTCTTCCCAGCCTCAACACGCGCCTGCACCTGAACGAGGATTTGCAGATCCGCTTCGGCTATGGCAAGACGATGACGCGGCCAAACTTCAGCGATATGGCCGCCCACGTTCAGCTCAATCCGAACATCCCCTCGCAATACGACGCCAACGGACGCCCGACGGGTAGTTCCGGTAATCCGTTCCTGCAGCCCATGACTGCAACCGCGTATGACTTGACGGCGGAAGACTATTGGGGAACGTCCAATATGGCGTTCCTGGGTGTATTCAAGAAGGATATCAAGGGTTACCAGGCCAGCGGCATCCAGCCGATGACCCTCGGTGGCGTCGTCTACGATATTGGAACCAGCATTAATCTGGGCGAGGGTACGGTAAAAGGCATTGAAGCGGGCCTGACGCAATTCTTTGATTTCCTTCCCGACCCGTTTAAAGGCTTTGGCGTACAGGCCAACTATACCTATGTGGACTCGAAAGTTGAGCTCACTCCTGGGACCCTGATCCCCTTGCCGAAGTTGTCCAAGAACAGCTACAACCTGATCGCCCTCTATGAAAAGGGGCCGATCCAGGCCCGTGTCGCGTACAACTGGCGTTCCGCTTACCTTGACCAGATCAATGGCAGCGGTGTGTTTGGTGCCAACCAATATGCAGCGCCTTATTCGTCGCTCGATGCTTCGGTGAGCTATCAGATCAACAAGACCTTCACGCTTTCGGCGGACGCCGTTAATCTGAGTAACTCGATGTACCACACGTATGTCTCGCGCCCGTCGGGCGGCTTGTTGTGGCAACTTAACGACCGCCGGTATAGCGTGGCCCTGAAAGCAAGCTTCTAGCATCTCGCGGGTTGCTCCATGCAAAGCTGACCTGAGCGAACGCGCCGCGCATCTTTCTGCGGCGCGTTTTTTTCAGCCTTGCGAGGGGGGCCAATCAGGAACAGTCGCCATGCGGTTGAAGGAGGGGATGTGATGGTAAAGGGTAATAAATGGATTGCTAAAGTCGTGATACTCGGTGGCGGCACCGCCGGATGGATGACAGCGGCGGCGCTGTCCCACACATTTGGCCAAGCCGTCGAGATCGTCTTGGTCGAGTCGGAGGGCATAGGCACGGTGGGTGTTGGGGAGGCGACGATCCCGCCGATCCGCACGTTTCATCAAATGGTCGGCATTGATGAAGCCGAGTTCATACGCGCCACCGGGGCGACGTTCAAACTCGGTATCGAATTTCGCGGCTGGCTTAATGAAAGCTCGACGTATTTCCATCCTTTTGGCGCGTATGGGGTGGAACGCGACATCGGCTACTTTTTCCAGTACTGGCTGCGCTTGAAGGAGAAGGGGCAAGTTCCCGACTTTTCCGAATTCTCGCTGTGTACCTTGGCAGCTCGCAGTAACGTATTCGCGCCGGCATCTGAACGACCAGGCGATCCGCTGCAGCATCTCCAGTCGGCCTATCATTTCGACGCTGGCCGCTATGCGAAATATTTGAAGGGGCTCTGCATAGCGCGCGGGGTGTCGCACAAGATCGGCGACATGCTGACCGCGGAACGTAACCCTGAGAATGGGCATGTCACAGGCCTGAAGCTCAAGTCGGGCGAGCTTCTTTCGGGTGATTTGTTTATCGACTGCTCCGGAATGCGCGCAATGCTGATTGGGCAGGAGCTGGGCGTCGAATATGAAGACTGGTCGCACTGGTTGCCCATGAATCGCGCGTGCGCCGTGCCTTGCGAACAGCGATTGGCACTGACGCCCTATACGATTTCCACGGCCCGACCTTTTGGTTGGCAGTGGCGGATACCTTTGCAGCATCGCGTTGGTAACGGCGTGGTGTATTCGAGCGAATTTGCCACGGATGAAGCGGCAGAGCAGTGTCTGCTGGCGGGATTGGAAGGGGAACCGCTAGCTCCGGTTAACCGCATCAAGTTTACCGCAGGCAGGCGCAGAACGCCCTGGTGCAAGAACGTGGTGTCCATCGGACTTGCCAGCGGATTTCTCGAACCGCTTGAGTCCACCAGCATTCAATTTATCCAGTCCAGCATCCAGCGGCTCATTCGATATTTTCCGGATGCGGCGTTTTCTCCGGTGTGCGCCCAGGCATTCAACAGGGACGCAATGCGGGAAATCGAAAATGTCAGGGACTTCCTCATCCTGCATTACCACGCTACTGAACGCGACGACTCGGAATTATGGCGCTACGTAAAAGCCATGCAGGTCCCAGACAGCCTGCAGGAAAGAATCGAGCTGTTCCGTGAGCGCGGCCAATTGAACCTCGCTGCCGAAGAACTGTTCCAAAGCACGTCCTGGCATGCCGTCCTGCTGGGGCAGGGGATTCGGCCAAGAACTTACATGCCGACGATGGCCCTGCAGGACGATGCGGTGCTCGCGGCGGCCTACGGCAACCTTGCGCGCAACTTTAAGCAAATCGTTTCGCGGCTGCCGGATCATGCCACCTACATCAAAGAAAAGAAGCTGACCTCGATAGAGGGGAGATCATGAAGGGTGGCGACCAAAAGAGGCCAACCATGATCTGCCGTTCACTGCGGACTGTTTCGTTGCCGTGCATGGTTTTAATGGGACTGTGTTTCCTGCAAAGCGGTGCGCGTGCCGAAAACAAGGACGACAAGCCGGTGCATGTATCCGCCGCCGTTCACGTCGACTGGCGGCATCCGGGGCCGCCGTTTGAAGGATGGGGAACCGCCCTGGCCTGGTTTGCCCATGTTACCGGGAGATTCGCGGAGCCTCATCGCACCCGGTTGGCCGATTTGCTCTATGGGCGGGACGGTCTGGCACTGAACATTGCGCGGTACAACATTGGCGGCGGCAATGCGCCCGAGACGCCTGCGTATCTGCGGCCTGGCGGGGATGTTCCTGGGTTCTGGCGCAAGCCGGGTGAGCAATCCGCGGCAGACTGGAATCCGGACGCCGACAATGCCTGGGACTGGTCTGCAGATGCGGGGCAGCGCTGGTGGCTTGATGCCATCAAAGCCCGGGTAGCGCCGCAAGAATTGATTGTGGAGGCGTTTTCAAACTCTCCGCCATATTTCATGACACGCAGCGGTTTGGTTTCCGGTAACGCCAATGCGCTGGAGGACAACCTGACGCCAGGTTTTGAAATCAAATTTTCAAAGTATCTGGCGCGGGTAACAGCGGAGCTTGAGCGGCGGCACGGTATTCGTTTTAGAACACTGTCTCCGATCAACGAGCCCAACACGCCGTATTGGCTTGCCACGAACACCCAGGAGGGCGCTCATTGGTCGCCGGAAGCGCAGTCGCGGATGTTTGTGGCGCTGGCGCAGGTGTTGAGCGAATACGGCATGCGGACCGAAATATCCGGGCCGGACGAAACCAATCCTCAGACGTTTTTTGTTGATTGGGCTGGCTTGTCAGCCGATGCGAAAGCTGTCATCCGACAGATCAACGTCCATAGCTACGAATGGATCGGAAAAAGTGGGGTGAGGGATATTGCGGAAGCGTCCGGAAAACGGTTGTGGATGTCGGAGGTCGATCTGTCGCCTGCCAACGTACGTGAAGACATCAACGACATGCGCCCAGCCATTGCGCTGGCACAGCAGATCGTTACTGACATTAACAGCATGAATCCCCGCGCCTGGGTGTTATGGCAAGCGATAGAAAACAGCCCTTCTGCCGATCCCAAAAGCAGCTCGAACTGGGGATTGATCAAGGCTGACTTTTCAAGTCCGGAGCGACCGGACTATCGGCTCACGAGGAAATTCTGGGCGTTCGCGAATTTCACCAGATTCATCAGGCCGGGATACCGGTTCTTGAAATCGGATAACCCGGATGCGCTAGTGGCTGAAAATCCGAAAACGCATGAAGTCGTCATCGTGGTGGTCAACCCCGGTATCGTTACGCGGAAGCTGGACATCCCCCTGCTCGATGCGAAACGCGGCAAATTCACATGCAAGACATTTATTACGCAGGCAAAAGATAGCCTCGCGCCGCAGGAACCTGCGCCATGCGCCGCCAGCTTGTCCGTGCATTCGCAACCCCTGTCCGTGATGACCATCGTTGCGACGCCCCCCACAACATCTTCTTTCTCCGGATTGGACCAACAATGACCACCAATATCCAGCGCCGTCGCCTGCTGCAAGGCAGCGCCGCGGCATTCGGCGCGACCTTGCTGCCGTTCGCGGCCACTGTACACGCCGCCGCATCGAGCCGATTTTCGATCGGCGCCCATGACTTCCTGCTCGATGGTAAGCCGCTGCAGATCCGTTGCGGCGAGATGCACTTCGCGCGCGTACCCCGCGAGTACTGGACACATCGTTTGAAACTGATGAAGGCGATGGGCCTGAACGCCGTGTGCGCCTATCTGTTCTGGAACTACCACGAATGGCGCGAAGGGAAATACGACTGGGCCGGCCAGCGCGACGCCGCCGAATTTTGCCGGCTGGCGCAGCAAGAAGGCCTGTGGGTGATCCTGCGCCCGGGGCCGTATGCCTGCGCCGAATGGGAAATGGGCGGCCTGCCCTGGTGGCTGCTGAAGCATCCGGGCGACGCCTTCCTGCGTACGCGCGACGCAGCTTACCTTGGCCCGGCGCAGCGCTGGCTGCAGGAAGTCGGGCGGGTGCTGGCGCCCCTGCAGATCACGCAGGGCGGACCGATCCTGATGGTGCAAGTCGAAAACGAATACGGCTTCTACGGCGACGACGTCGGCTACTTGCGCGCGCTGCGCCAGGCGCTGTTGGATGCGCGCTTCGACGTGCCCCTGTTCCAGTGCAACCCGACCAACGCGGTGGCGCGCACCCAGATCCCCGAGCTGCTGTCAGTGGCGAATTTCGGCAACGACCCGGCGGCCGGCTTCAAGGCGCTGGCCGCCGTCCAGCAGGGGCCGCTGATGTGCGGCGAATATTACTCGGGCTGGTTCGACACCTGGGGCGCACCGCACCGGCGCGGCGGCGTCGACGGCGCGACCGCCGACATCGCCGCGATGCTCAAGGCGAACGGTTCGTTCAGCCTGTACATGGCGCATGGCGGCACGACCTTCGGCCTGTGGGGCGGTTGCGACCGGCCGTTCCGGCCTGACACCACCAGCTATGATTACGACGCGCCGATCGGCGAGGCGGGCTGGATCGGCGAGAAATTCGCCGCCTACCGCAAGGCCATCGCGCCGTTCCTGGCGCCGGGCGAGACCCTGCCCGAGCCACCGCCGCGCAATGCCGTGATGGCCATCCCGGCATTCGCCCTGAGCGAATCCGTGCCGGTGGCCGCGAGTTTGCGAGGGCGCGTCATCAAGGACGTCACGCCACGTCCGATCGAGCAATACGACATCAGCCGTGGCCTGATCGCCTACCGCGTGACGCTGCCGGCCGGCCCGGCCGGCGTGCTTGAGGCGGCGCGCGTGCGCGACCTGGCCTGGATTCAAGTCGACGGCAAGACGGTCGGCACTTTCGACACGCGCTACAGGCGCTACAAGGTCGAGATCCCGGCGCGCGCCAAGCCGGCCACGGTCGACATCCTGCTGTACACCATCGCGCGCGTGAACTTCGGTCCAGAGGTGCATGACCGTAAAGGCCTGCACGGTCCTGTGACCTTCACGCCCAAGGGCGGCATCGCCGTGCCAGTGGAGCACTGGGAGATCCGCGCGATCGACTTCGACGCCGACGGCGTGCTGCCGGAGCTGGCGTTCAAGCGCGGGCGCGCAAAGGGCGCGGCGTTCTGGCGCGGCAGCTTCGAGGCGGGACGTGCCGCCGACACCTTCCTCGACATGTCGGGATGGGGCCAGGGCATCGTCTGGATCAATGGCCGCTGCCTGGGCCGTTACTGGAGCATCGGGCCGACCCAGACCATGTATCTGCCTGGACCGTGGATACGGCGCGGGCGCAACGAGGTCATCGTGCTCGACCTCACCGGCCCGCGCGAAGCGCGGATCAGCGGCGTGGCCCAACCTATCCTCGACCAGTTGCATCGCGAGCGCGATCTGCCGCGTCCACCGAGCACGGCGCGGCTGCATCTCGATGGCGTCAGCCCGGCGCACGAAGGCGAATTCGCGCAGGGCTCGCAGACGCAGGAGGTACGCTTCGCGGCGCCGGTCGCGGGGCGCCAGTTCTGCCTTGAATCGCTCGACGCCTTCGACGGCAAGCCCTACGCGGCGGTGGCGGAGCTGTCGCTGCTGGGCGTGGACGGCAAGCCGCTCGACGAGTCCAACTGGACCATCGCCTTTGTCGACAGCGAGGAGTCGAACGAGGAGGACGGTGGCGCGCTGAACGCGATCAACGGCCAGAACAGCGACTACTGGCATACAGCCTTTAGCGGCGCGGGAGCGAAGGCGGCGCATCCGCACCAGTTGGTGATCGACTTGGGCAAGCGGGTGGAGGTGGCCGGCCTGCGCTACGTCCCGCGCCAGGGCAAGGACGACGTGACGGGGCGGATCCGCCGCTACCGTGCCTACGTGGGCGACGTGCTGGTCGTTTCAGAGTGAGGAGAAAAAGATGCTCGAAGCGGGTATGATGGCGGACTGAACCGCCATACACCCGAGGAGTAGCCTCTTGGCCCAGCCTTTGTTCGACCCCCAGCAATTGCCCATCGACGCCATCGCCGGCGAAGCGCCGGTCGCGGCCGAGCGCCTGAACGCGGCCTGGCTGCGCGCGCGCTTCCTGGCGCCGCCGGCATGGACGCACGAAGGCAGCGAGCGCGCCTTGCCGGGCCGCGAAGGCCGCGCGCCGACGCCGGCCTCGGTGCTGGTGCCGCTGGTGCTGCGGCCCAACGGCCTGACCGTGCTGCTGACCCAGCGCACCGCCCATCTGACCGACCACGCCGGCCAGATCAGCTTCCCCGGCGGCCGCGCCGAAGCCTACGACCGCGACGCCATCGACACCGCGCTGCGCGAGTCGGAAGAGGAAATCGGTTTGGACCGGCGCCACGTGGAAATCCTGGGCACCTTGCCGCAGTATCTGACCGGCACCGGTTATTGCGTCACGCCCGTGGTGGGCCTGGTGCAGCCGCCGTTCGAAGTGACGGCCGACCCGTCCGAAGTGGCCGCCATCTTCGAAGTGCCGCTATCGTTCCTGATGGATGGCGCCAACCACCAGCGCCTGTCGGCGGACTTGCCGGGCGGCCGCCGCACCTTTTACGCCATGCCGTACGAGGGCTATTTCATCTGGGGCGCGACGGCCGGCATGCTGCGTAATCTGTTCCATTTCTTGCGCACCTAGGCACACTACGCTATCGTAACGGGCAACAAGAACCAAAGGATGCCGAATGACTTTTCTTTCCATACTGTGCGCGCTGCTGATCGAGCAAATGAAACCGCTGCGCGCGGACAACCCGATCTACGCTGAAATCAAGAGCCTGGCGTTGCGGATGGAAACCTGGTTCAACGCCGGCCACTCGGCGCACGGCCGCCTGGGCTGGTTCCTGATGATGGCCATCCTGATGGTGCCGACCGCGCTGGTCTACTGGGTGCTCAAATACTATGACCTGGTGTTCGCCCGCTTTGCCTGGAACGTGCTGATCGTCTACCTGACGCTGGGCTTCCGCCACTACAGCCACTATTTCACCTCGATCCAACTGGCGCTGAACGCCGGCGACGAAGCCACCGCGCGCGCGCTGCTGGCCGAATGGACCCGCCAGGACACGGTCGGCATGGAAGTCTCGGAGATTTCCCGCATCGCCGTGGAAAAATCGTTGATCACCACGCACCGCAACGTGTTCGGCGTGTTCTTCTGGTTCCTGATGCCGCTCGGCCCGGCCTGCGCCGTGATGTACCGGGTGGCCGAGCACCTGGCCCGCGCCTGGAACGAGCCCGAGCACATGCGCAACGAAGCCTTCGGCCAGTTCGCCGCCCGCGCCTTCTACTGGATAGACTGGATCCCGGTGCGCCTGACCGCGATCGCCTTTGCCGTGGTCGGCAATTTCGAAGACGCCATCTACGCCTGGCGCAATTTCGCCCACCGCTGGGCCAATGAATCGATCGGCATCATCCTGGCGGCCGGCGGCGGCGCCATGGGCGTGCGCCTCGGCACCCCGGCCGAAAACGCCGTCAAGGTCGAGCTGGTCGACGCCACCGTGGACAGCAGCGACGTCGAACCGGACGTGATGCCGGGCGAGGAGCCCAGCGTGCGTTCGCTGCAAAGCACCGTGGGCCTGGTCTGGCGCGCGCTGCTGCTGTGGATGATGCTGTTGCTGCTGCTCTCCAGCGCCTGGTGGCTCGGTTCGTCGCCCTAAAAGGGTACAATAGCGTATTGCGGTGGTGCGGAATGATGATGTTTCTGCACCAAAGTGGTAGTCCGCAGGAAAACAGGTCGTCAAATCAAGAACTTACGTATTCAAGTCTTCTATAAGATATAATACGTAGGATTCATACGGAATGACACCGCCCGGTGCTGCACGCCGGGCTCTTCCCCGCATTCTTGTTACCAACAAGTTCTACGCAAAGCAGCCGCGCCTATGGCAGAGTCAGTTCAAAAACCGGCAGAACAGCAGGATTCGTTCTTCATCATTGGCCAAACCAGCAATGGCAGGCAGTTCCGCCCCAGCGACTGGGCCGAACGTCTGTGCGGTGTGATGGCCTGCTTCAAGCCGGAAGGTGTCGGCGGGGGGCGCGACTCCCACCTGCAGTTTTCCCCGTATGTGACGCCCACCGTGGTCAACGGCGTGAAGTCGGTGGTGGTCAACGGCAAGCTGCGCCAGCTCGAACCGCTGGCCTATCACTTCGTGCTGTCCTTCGCCAAGGACAACGACCTGCAAGTGGTCGACGCCTGCCTGGTCCCGGAAAAACCCGCCAAGACTTCATAAAACCGGCGTATGCTGCATGTTCTTCCATTTTTCCATGAGAGACCATGAACAACAGCCGCCTGAACCACCTCGCTGCCGCCAGCATGATGCTGTGCGGGTTATCCTTTGTCGCCACCGGTTCCGCCTGGGCCGCCGCAGCCGCTGCCGCGCCTAAACTGCCGGCCGGCGTGGTCAAGGGACCGGCGGTGGAAGGCATCACCGAGTACCACCTGCCCAACGGGCTGAAGGTGCTGCTGTTCCCGGATGCGTCCAAGCCGACCATCACCGTCAACGTCACCTACCTGGTCGGCTCGCGCCACGAAAACTACGGCGAGACCGGCATGGCCCACCTGCTGGAACACATGATGTTCAAGGGCTCGCCCAAGAACCGCAGCATTCCGCAGGAGTTCTCCAACCGCGGCATGGAGTTCAACGGCACCACCTCCTATGACCGCACCAACTACTACGAAGTGTTCCAGGCCAGTCCCGACAACCTGAAGTGGGCGCTGGACATGGAGGCCGACCGCATGGTGCATTCCTTCGTCGCGCGCAAGGACCTGGACTCGGAGATGACGGTGGTGCGCAACGAGTACGAAAGCGGCGAGAACAGCCCGTTCAGCGTGCTGCTGAAGCGCATGCAGAGCGTGGCCTACGACTGGCACGCCTACGGCCGCTCCACCATCGGCAACCGCAGCGACATCGAGAACGTCAAGATCGAGAACCTGCAAGCCTTCTATCACACCTACTACCAGCCGGACAACGCGGTGCTGCTGGTGGCCGGCAAATTCGATCCGGCGCAGACGCTGGCGTGGATCAGCAAATCGTTCGGCGCCATCCCCAAGCCCAAGCGCACGCTGCCGCCGTTCTGGACCGTCGAGCCGACGCAGGACGGCGAGCGCAGCTTCATCGTGCGGCGCAAGGGCGACGTGCAGATCGTCGCGCTGGGCTACCACATTCCGGCCGCGCTGCAGGCCGACAGCGATGCGCTGAGCTTCATGTCCGAAATCCTGGGCGACACGCCGACCGGCCGCCTGCACAAGGCGCTGGTGGAAAGCGGCAAGGCCGCGCAGGTGTTCAGCTTTGGCCAGACCGGCTACGCGCCCGGCCTGCAGATCATCGGCGCGGTGGTGAAGGCCGGCCAGCCGCTGGAACCGGTGCGGGACGAGCTGATCTCCCAGGTCGAGAACTTCTACAAGACGCCGCCGACCGAAGAGGAAATGGAGCGCACCCGCCGCAACTTCGCCAACGGCATCGAGAAGTCCCTGAACAATCCGCAGCAGGTGGGCGTGGCGCTGTCGGAAGAGATTTCGCTGGGCGACTGGCGGCTGCTGTTCGAGGGCCGCGACAAGCTGCCCACCATCACCGCGCAGCAGGTGGCCGATGCCGCCGGCCGCTATCTCAAGCGCGACAACCGCGTGGTCGGCGAATTCATCCCCGAGGATAATCCGCAGCGCGCCGAAATTCCGCCGGCGCCGACCGTGCAGGAAGTGATGAAGGACTTCAAGGGCAAGGACACGGTGCTGACTTCCGAAGTGTTCGACCCCAGCCAGGACAACATCAACGCCCGCACCGAGATCAAGACCATAGGCGGCCTGAAAGTGGCGCTGCTGTCGAAGAAGAATCGCGGCGAAGCGGTGTCGGTGAATTTGAGCCTGCACTGGGGCGACGAGAAGAACCTGTTCGGCAAGGACGTGGTCATGGCCATCGCCGGCGAGATGCTGATGCGCGGCACGCCCAAGTACACGCGCGAGCAACTGGCGGACGCCTTTTCCAAGCTGAAGATCAGCGGCAGCTTGTACAGCTTCGAAACCACCGGCCCCAACCTGGATGCGGCGATCCGCCTGGTGGCGCACGTGCTGAAGGAAGCGAACTTCCCGGCGGCGGAATTCGAGCAACTGCGCCAGCAAGCCATCGTCGGGCTGGAAGCGGCGCGCAGCGAGCCGCAGATGCTGGCCAGCGAAGCGCTGGACCAGTACTTCAACCACTATCCGAAAGGTGACGTGCGCAACAGCATGAGCATCGAGGACCAGTTGGCCGAACTGAAAACGCTCAAGCTGGAAGACGTGGTGGCCTTCCACCAGCAGTTCTACGGCGCCAACCACGGCGAGCTGGCCATCGTCGGCGATTTCGACAAGGCCGCTATCAGCAAGACCATCGATGAAAGCTTCAGCGGCTGGAACAGCAAGATGTCGTATGCGCCGCTGCTGCGCACCAACGAGGACAAGCCGCCGCTGTACAAGTTCATCAACGCGCCGGACAAGGAGAACGGCTTCTACACCTCGCGCGTCAACGTCGACCTGAACGTGAACGACCCGGACTATCCGGCGCTGGACCTGGCCAACTACATCTTCGGCGACGGCGGCCTGAAGTCGCGCCTGATGGACCGCATACGCCAGAAGGATGGCTTGTCGTATGGCGGCGGCAGCGACGTGCATGCGGGCGAGCAGGACCGCGCCGGCAGCTTCAGCATCGCCGCCATCGCCGCGCCGCAGAACCTGAAGAAGCTGGAAACGGCGGTCAAGCAGGAGCTGGAGCGCGCGCAGAAGGATGGCTTCACCGCGGCTGAACTGGCGGGCGCTAAGTCGGGCCTGATGCAGCAGCGCGTGCAGAACCGTTCCAAGGACAATGTGCTGGCCGCCGGCTGGACGCGCAACCTTTACCTGGGCCGCACCTATAGCTGGAGCAAGGACTACGAGACCAGGTTGCAGGCCGCCACGCTGGAGCAGGTCAACGCCGCCTTCCGTAAATACATCGATCCGTCCAAGATGTCGGTGGTGATCGCCGGCGACGAGGCGAAGGCCGCGCAGGCGCGCCGCTAAGCCTTGCGCTGGTTGATCGCCTTCAGGGCGGCGACCAGCGCGTCGAAGGTGGCGCCGGCATCCGGCGCCGGCTGGTCGCTCTGCCACCAGTAATTGACCATCATGTTCAGCACGCCGGTGGACTGCACATGGTGCCACCACCGCGTGGGCAGGTAGAGCGCGTCGCCCGGCAGCAGGTCGGCCACCAGCGCATGCCGCAATGCCTCGCGAAAGCGCGGGTGCCGTTCGAAATCCGGCGCGCTGAAATCGACCATGCTGATCGGCGTCGGCGTCGGCGCGAAATCCAGCGGACCGAGATACAGGTTGTCGACCTGCTGCGGCGGGAACAGGGTGAAGCGGCGCTGGCCGCTGACCACGCAGGCCAGGTTGCTGGATTCGTCGAAGTGGGCCGGCGTGACGATGCTGTTGCCCAGCCACAGGCGCGGCCGCACCGACGGCGCCAGCGCCGGCGCCACGTTCTCGGCGGCGTAGCCCGGCATGCAATCCTCGATCAGCGCGCTCTGAATGGCCACCGACGGCGGCGCGTCGAACTGCGAGTAGCGCGCCAGTTGTTCGATCACCCGCGCCACCGGCACCTTGTTGCGCGCGAAGTTAAAGCTTTTCATGTCCGGCTTGTAGAACAGCCGTCCCCGCTCGGCGGGCGGCGTCATCACCGCGTCCACTTCGTGCTCGTTGGCGTGGCCCAGCAGGTACTGGCACAGCGACTCCGGCGAGTGCAGCGCCTTGCGCACCGCCGGCCAATGCCGCACGAAGCCGCGCAGGATGGCGGGCCGGTAGCGGCTGGCGACTTCGCTGTAGAAGTCGGCGGGGTCGAGATCGCGGTATTCGGCGGGCGTGTTCATGGATCGTATGATGGCATAAAAAAACCCGCCAGGGCCGGGGAGCCTGGGCGGGTAAACTACACAATGAACTCAGGTCGTATCAGTACTTGATGTGCAGGCCGGCGTAATACTGCGCACCGTTGCTGTAGAAGCGTGCCGGCTGATCCTTGTTGTAGATGTAGTTCTTCAGGATCGGGTTGTTCAGGTTCTGGCCACTGATCGTCAGCACGATGTTCTTGCTGATGTTGTAGTTGAACGAGGCAGCCAGCGTGCCGGTGTCGTCCTGGTACAGCGGCGTGCCGCGGTCCTGCGCCGCCAGGAAGGCCGAACGCCACGAGTAGCTCAGGCGCGCATTCCAGGTGTCGTTCTCGAAGAACACGCCGCCGTTGGCCGTGGTCTTCGAAGCGCCGATCATGTCGCACGGATCGCCGGTGGTCGAGGTCTGCAGGGCAGGGCAGGCGCCGAAGTCCAGGTGCGAGTCGGCCAGGGTGACGTTGCCGTCCAGGCCAAAGCCCATGCCCAGCGGTACCTGCGCCGCCAGCTCCAGGCCCTTGACCTTGGCGCCGACGTTGATCGGCGCGGTGATGGCGTAGGTCGCGAACACGGGCTGCTTCTGTTCCTGCGAGGCGCGGGTGTCGATGAAGGTGCCGGTGGTGGTGCCGTAGCCGACGTAATCCTTCAGGTCCATGTAGAACACGCCGGCCGACAGCAGCGCGTGCGGCGCGTAGTACCACTGCAGCGACAGGTCCAGGTTGTTCGACTTGACCGGCTTCAGGTTGGCGTTGCCGCCGTTGCCGGTGTGGGTTTCGTCGGTGAGCTGCACGGTGCCGCCCAGGGCGCCGAAATCAGGACGGGTCATGGTGCGCGACAGGCCCAGGCGGGCCACCAGGTCGGAACGCAGGTCGAACTTCAGGTTCAGGCTAGGCAGCGGGATGGTGCTGTTGTTTTCAGTCGCGGTCTGCTGCACGTAGCCGCCCCATGGGAAGGCTGGCAGGTTGCCGCCGACCGGCTGGTTAGGCAGGATCTGGTAGCCGTTCGACACGCCTTCGGTGCGCACCACGCGCACGCCGACGTTGCCGCTCCAGCCTTCGCCTTCCATTTCGCCCTGCACGTAGAAGGCCTTGGTGTTTTCCTTCAGGTTGAACATGTCAGGGTAGTAGGTGCGGCTGACGTCGCGGTTGGAGTGCAGCGTGCCCCATGCGTCCAGGATGGACGGGTCCAGTATCCACACGTTTTTCGGGAAGTCGCCGCCCAGGTCGCTGGCGAAGTTGCCGGGATAGGTGGTGCCGTTCCAGGTCGGGTTGGTGGTGTTGCCGCCGACGTCGGTGTTGGCCCAGTTCGGACCCTGGCTCACTTCGTAGTTGCTGCGGGTATGGTGGGTGCCGCGCAGGCCGAACTTGATCTCGCGGAAGACCGGCTGGTCGAGCTGGAAGGCCGCGTCGATCTGGCCGTAGGTTTCCTTGTCGTCGGTGGTGGCCGGCGCGCTGCCGAACACCCAGTCCAGGTTGGTGCCGGTGAAGACGGCGGTATTAATGGCCGGGAACTTGACGGTGGCGGGTGAGCCCATGCCGTTCAACTGGTAGCTCATGCCGGAGTTGTTGATGTCGCCTTCAAACACGCCCTGTTGCGGCGTCACGCCCTTGCCCTTGGTGGTGCCGGCGCTGGCGCTGATGGTCAGGTTGCTGGTCGCGCGCCATTTGCCGGCCAGGTCGAAGAACTCGGACTGCGCGTATTCGCCGTTACGCACGATGTCGTCCACGATGCCGTAGCGCAGAGGCACGGCGGCGGTGCCCTTGTTGGTGAACGAGGCCGATACCAGCGTGCCGTTGCGGATCACATAACCGGGATCGGGAGCGACGCCGGCGCCCAGCGCGCCCGAGCCGTTCATGTCGGTCATGTAGTTGGTGTTGTAGTTGGACGCGTCCATCTTCGAACGGAAGTAGGTCGCCTCCACGTTCAGGTCGCGGCTGGGCTTGAACTGCAGGTCGATCAGGCCGCCGGTGCGCTTGCGCTCCTGCTGGAACAGCGAGGAACCGATCAGGCGCGGGAACCAGACGTTGGCCAGGTCGGGGTTGGTCTTCAGCGCGGCGTTGCCCTGCTGGACCTGGGTCCATTGCAGCAGTTCCTGGCCATCGCGGCGCAGCGAACGCTTTTCCGAGAAGCCTTGCACCATCAGGCCCAGGGTGCCCTGGTCGTTCTTCCAGTTGAACAGGGCGTTGAACTGCGGGTCGGTCTTCTTCGGCAGCGAGGCGTACACGGCTTCGGCGCTGGCTTCCAGCGACAGCGGCTGCTTGAAGTCCAGTGGGTGACGGGTGCGGATATCGATCGAGCCGGAGGAGCCGCCTTCCACCTGGTCGGCGGTCGGCGCTTTGTAGACCACCACCTGGCCGACGATTTCCGACGGCAGCAGCGAGTACGAAGTCGAACGGCCGACGGCGCCGCCCACCTGGTCCAGCACGAACCAGTCGCCCGACGACACGCTGTGGCCATTGATCAGGGTCTGGGTCAGCGACGGCGCGGTGCCGCGCAGCGAGACGCGGTCGTTTTCGTCGAAGCCGCCCGAGCCTGCGCCCGAGGTCGAGATGTTCACGCCGGGCACGCGCGACAGCGAGTCGGCCACGTTCTTGTCCGGCATCTTGCCGACGTCTTCCGCGGTGATCACGTCCACGTTGCTGGAGGCGTTGCGCTTGACGTTCAGCGATTGCTGCAGCGAGCCGCGGATGCCGCTGACGACCACGACTTCAGGCTCCTGTTTGTCCGGCGTAGCCTGTTGCTGCGCCTGGGCGTTCATCGCGACGCTCAGCGTCAGGATGGCCGCCGCGGTCGCGATAGGCGTCAGTTTGGACATATGGATGTTATTCGAATTGTGATGCATGTTCCCTCCCGTTGATGAAGGCTCCGCCGAGCCAACCGATTGTTGATGTGTCATTCGCGGTGATGGTGGCTGTCTGATTCCCCGTCGCCGCTTTTACTTCTTTTGTACCACCTTCAAAACCAATCCAACGCCAATATACTCGCGTTTCAATACCAGAACACTACCACTTTAAAATTCTTTTTTGTTGTGTTGTATGCAGCACACAGAGTGGATTCAGGGAAACTAGGTAAAACCGGATTTGAGGTGGTATTGCGAGCGCTTGTGGCCGGTAGCAACAGCAAGAAACCCTTTATCTAAAGGCTTTCCTTGATATTGCACAAAAAAATTGCAGACCTTCACGATTTGCTTGGTGCAATTTGGTCTTTTTTTGGTATTATCGCCGGACCAACAGAGAGGACTTGTCTTTATGGTCATGAAAAGCGATCAAGCGACCCCACTGGTACACATCCGACAGCACCTGAATGAGACCAGTAACCTGCCGCTGTATCAACGCCTGCAGCGCGGTCTGCGCTCGGCCATCGACCTGCATCTGCTGAAGCCGGAGGATGCGCTGCCGGCCGAACGCCAGTTGGCGGCCGATCTCGACATCTCGCGCATCACGGTGCGCAAGGCCATCGATGGCCTGGTCGAGGAGGGCGTGCTGGTGCGGCGTCCCGGCTCCGGCAACTTCATCAACACGCGCATCGAAAAGAACTTCGCCAAGCTGACCTCCTTTTCGGAAGACATGCGCGCGCGCGGGCGCACGCCGCGCAGCGTCTGGCTCAAGCGCTCGGAAGGCACGGTCACGCCGGACGAGGCGATGCGGTTGCGGCTCAGCCCCGGCACCAAGGTCTACCGCTTCAACCGCATGCGCTATGCGGACGATGTGCCCATGTGCCTGGAATACGCGACCATCGTGGCCTCCTGCCTGCCATCGCTGGATGCGGTGGACGTGTCCATGTACGACGCGCTGGAAAAAGCCGGCAACCGCCCGGTGCGCGCGCTGCAGCGTTTATCGGCGCTGCTGCTCAATGCGGAACAGGCCAAGCTGCTGGAGGCGAAGGAGGGCGATGCCGGCCTGGCCGTCGAGCGGCTTGGGTTTTTGCGCGACGGGCGCGCGGTGGAGTTCTGCCGCTCGTACTTCCGTGGCGATATGTATGACTTTGTGGCGGAACTGAATGCGAGCTAAATTCTTGAAACGTGCGGCGGCGCTGGCCGTCGCCGCGGCGCTGCCGCTGGCCGGCGCCGGCGCGGCCGATGCGACGGAAATCGTCGGCTACTATCCGGGCTGGAAGTACGCAGCCTTTCCCGTCACCGCGGCCAACGTCGACGCCAGCCGCCTGACCATGGCGCTGTACGCCTTTGTCGACATCTGCTGGGATGGAAAGCACGGCAATGCCGATCCTTCGGTGCACTTCGTCGCGCCCTGCCAGGAACCGCTGGATGGCGCGCTGGCCTGGCGTGACGAAGCGGCCGACGGCGACAACCTGCGCAAGCTGGTGGCGCTGAAGGCCGGCCACCCGCAGTTCAAGGTCGTGATTTCGGTGGGCGGCTGGGATTGGTCCAACCGCTTCTCCAACCTGGCCGCCTCGCCGGCCGCGCGCGCCAACTTCATCGCGTCCACGGTCAAGGCCCTGCGCCGCTATCGGCTCGACGGCATCGACATCGACTGGGAATACCCCGGCGAGGCAGGCGTGCCTTGCGTGGCGGGCGAAGTGTGCGCGCGGCCCGACGACAAGCAGAACTTCGTCACGCTGGCGCGCGAGCTGCGCGCAGCGCTGGACGCGGCCGGTGCGCAGGACGGCAAGCACTACAGCATCACCATGGCGGCCGGCGTCACGCCGCGCTACGTGGGCGACGGCCAATGGCTGAAGGACCTGGCGGCCAGCCTGGACTGGATCAACCTGATGACCTACGACTTCCACATGCCGTTCGAGAAGACCAGCAACCACTTGGCGCCCTTGTTCGGCGACGCCAGGGATGCGGCCAACGCCGGCGCCAACACGGCAGGCGCCGTCGAACGCTACCTGCAGGCCGGCGTGGCCGGGGACAAGCTGGTGCTGGGCGTACCCTTCTACGGCTACGGCTGGAAGGGCTGCCCGCCGGGCGCGGACGGTGACGGCCAGTACCAGCCCTGCAACGGCGGCGCCACCAGCGGCATCAACGGCGGCTACGCGTATGGCTTCGACCTGCTGCTGGAGCAGGGCATGCTGGCGCCGTCGCTGGAAGGCGCCAACGGCTACCGGCGCTACTGGAATGCGTCGGCGCGCGTGCCCTATCTGTACAACGCGGCACAGCAGGTCTGGGTGAGCTACGAAGATCCGGCGTCGCTGCAGGAGAAGGCCCGTTATATCCGGCAGCAGGGCTTGCGCGGCGCGATGTTCTGGGAAATGAGCGGCGACGGCCAGCACCGCATGCTGGGTGCCTTGTCGCAGGCGATGGGCAAATAAAAAAGCCGGCCAGTGCGAACTGGCCGGCTTTTACGGTGCAGCGCTGATTACTTCGGCTCGGCCGGAGCGATCTTCGGACCGGTGGCGTACATGATCCAGTAACGGGCCAGGTCGCCGCGGCCGTCGTTGCCGCTGATGGTCTTCAGGACTTCCACGCCTTCGTCCTTCTTGCCGGCCATGATCATGGCGTAACCCAGGCGCAGCTTGGCGTCTTCAGGATTTTTGGACACGCCCTTGGCGATACCTTGCTTCATCAGGTCGATGCCCTTGTCGCCCTGGCCCAGGGTCACGTAGTTGTAGCCCAGGTTGACCAGACCGACGCCGTCCTTGGACTTCTGCGCGGAAGCGATGCCGGCGTCGATGTTTTTCGCATCGTCGGCCGCGCCCTTGTTGGCGCTGGCGCGGATTTTTTCCAGCGCGGCCTTGTCCTTGCCGGCCGGGATGCCGTTCGGGTAGCCCTTTTCCATGGCGATCTTCGCTTCGGTGAAGAAGCCGCCCAGCACGGCCAGTTCGGCCTGTTCGGCGTAGTCTTCAGGTTCCATCTTCGATGGGATCACGAAGGCGCGGATACGGTCCATATCCAGGTCGAAGCGGTTGTTGTAGGTCTTCTTGCCGCGGGTGCGGTTCAGCAGGTCGGCCCAGTAGTCTTCGGTCGGGTAGTAGCGCGCCAGTTCTTCCACGGCCTGCAGATACAGCTCGGGTTCCTTGGCCTTGATGCCGACGTTGGCCAGCAGATTCAGGTCATCTTTCGCCGGCGCGGTGCCTGCCTTCTTGGCTTCATCGAGGTCCTTCTGGACTTCGGCCTTGGTGGTGGCGAAGTCGTTCTTGAAGAAGTAGGAACGCAGCACATACGGACGCTCCTTCTTGTAATCGCCCGACATTTCGCCGTAGCGCTTGAACCAGTACAGCGCCTTGTCGTAGTCCTTGATGTTGCTGTAGTACTGGCCGCCGATGAAGTCGACGAATTTCAGCTTGTCTTCCGGTTTGACGCGCTCGTCGTCGACCAGCGCGGTCACGGCCTGAATCAGCTTGTCGGTATCGCCGGTTTTCTGGTAGAGCTGCACGCGCATCTGGTTCAGCACGTGGGTTTCGAACGGGGTCAGGTTGGGCATGGCCGCCACGTTGTCCAGGCGGGTCTGGACTTCCACGAAGTTTTTGGCGTCCAGCAGTTCTTTGATCTGCGCCGGGTCGATCAGCTTGAAGATTTCAGGACGGACGCTGTCTTTTGGTGGTTCCGGCTTCTTCTCTTCTGCAGCTTGGACAGGGGCCATGCCGAGAATGGCAGGAGCGGCGTTCAGGCCGAGCGCGGCCAGGAGCAGACTAATACGAGCAAGACGAATGTGGGACATGTTTATCCTTCAATCAAACCAAACAAATCAGACGGCCGGCGCCTGCGCCTGGCCGCCACGGTAGTGTAAACCCGCGTATTGTTACACAAAACTCGTCAGGTTTCCGAATTCAAGTGTACCGGGGTGTAACCGGCTTCCTCGGGCTGCGGCTGGGCTGTCATGGGGATCATCTGCGACAGCACGGCCACCGGAATGGCCGACAGCATCACCCAGATGAAGAAGTGCTGGTAGCCCAGCGCGATCTGGATGTCGCCGCTGAACAGTTTGAACAGCACGAAGCCGAGCTGCATGATGCCGGTGGCGAAAGCGTAGTGCGCGGTCTGGTACTTGCCCGGTGCGACCACCTGCATCATGTACAGGATCAGGCCGACGAAGCCGAAACCGTAGCCGAACATCTCCACGCTGAGCGCGGCGCCGATCACGGTCAGGTCGGTCGGCTGGAAGGCGGACAGCAGGTAGAAGGCCACGTTCGGCAGGTTGACCGCGAAGATCAGCCACAGGATGGCGCGCTTGAGGCTCAGCCAGGAGGTGAAGTAGCCGCCGGCGACGGAGCCGACCACGAAGGCCACAGTGCCCACGGTGCCGTACACGGCGCCCACTTCGGTGGTGGTCAAGCCCAGGCCGCCGAGGTTGCGCGCCTCGCGCAGGAACAGCGGGCCGATCGACTGCACCTGCGCTTCGCCGGCGCGGAACAGGATGATGAAGACGATGGAGATCCAGATGTTCGGCTTGCGGAAGAATTCCACGATCACTTCGCGCAGCGTGCGGGCGATGGCGGCGGCGTTGGTGTCCGCGCTGATGGTGTTCTTGGCCAGCGGCAGCGACCAGCCGTTGTACAGTCCCAGCGCCACCATCAGCGCCGACAGGATGCAGAAGCTGATGGTCCAGGCCGGGATCACGCCCAGGGTCTTTTCGAAATGGCCGGCCAAGAGCAGCAGGGCGCCGGTGGTGAAGAACTTGGCGGCGTTGAAGAAGGTGCCGGTCCAGCCGGCGTACTTCGCCTGTTCCCGTTCGTCGAGGCTGGTGATGTACAGGCCATCGCAGGCGATGTCGTGGGTGGCGGCGGAGATGCCGACCAGCCCGAGCATGACCATGCACGCCGCGAACCAGAACGGCGCGTGCAGCGCCAGCGCGACGCCGCCCAGGCACAGGCCGCCGAACACCTGGAAGAACACCACCACCAGCTTTTTGCTGCTGGCCAGTTCCAGGAAGGGACTCCATAAAGGCTTGAAGACCCAGGCGAAGCCGATCAGACCCGTCCAGTGATTCAGCTCGTCGTTGGGCACGCCCATGCTCTTCAACATCTGGTTGGCCACGATGGCCACCGCGAAGAAGGGCAGGCCCTGCGCCAGGTAGAGGCTGGGCACCCACAGCTTCGGCGTGCGGACGGTTGCTTGGTTCTGGTCCATCTGTCATGTCTCCGGCCAGCGCGCCATTCCCGCATCGGCGGGAATCCATGCTGAGTATGGGTTCCCGCCGGCGCGGGAACGACGTGTTGTTGGGGTTAGGCGGCGAAGCCGGGCACCGGCGCCTTGCCGGTCGCTTCCAGCTCGCCCGCCAGCCAGGCATTGACGGCGTCCAGTGCCGGCTGGGCGAAACCGTAGGTCATCAGCGCCGGCGCCGCGATGTCCAGCGCCTGGTAGGGATTCCACAAGGCCAGGTGCAGGTCGGGACGCCAGGTGGCGCGGGCGTGCGGGCCGTAGCGCAGGCGCGAGACGGAAGCCAGCATGGTGTAGCGGCCATCCTGCGGCAGCGCGCTCCAGTCGAAGGTCTCGGCGTCGGCAAAGGTGACCAGCTCCACGTCGTACAGCTTGCCCAGCGAGGCCGCGACCACGGCGGCCGGCACGCCGGCTTCCGACACGCCGTCGCTGACCACGTCCTGGCGCGCCACCAGGCGCACCCGCGCGCCGGGCGCCGGGCGCTGCGGCATGCCGTGCGCGGTGTAGGCGGTCAGGCTCTTGCGCCAGCCCTGGGCCATGACCTCGCGGTCGGCCGCGTCTTCCTTGTAGGAGCGCGCCTTGCACGGATAGGCGCGGGCCAGCGCGGACAGTCGGTCCAGCCGCACGCGGATGTCTTCCTGCGTGATCTCGCCCGAGGCGATGGCGGCGGCGATGGCGTCCAGCGTTTCTTCCTGCGTTTCGGTGGTGCCCAGCGCCATCACCATGTCGGCGCCGGCGGCCAGCGCGCGCACGGCGGCGTTGCCGACGCCGTAGCGGCCGGCGATGGCGTGCATGTCCATGCCGTCGGTGATGACGATGCCCTTGTACTGCCAGTCTTCGCGCAGCAGGTCGTTGAGGATGCGGCGCGACATGGTGGCCGGATTGTCGGGGTCCAGCGTCGGGTAGACGATGTGCGCGGTCATCATGGCCGGCGCGGCGGCGGACGCGATGCGGAACGGCGCCAGCTCCAGCCGGTTCAGTTCTTCGACCGGCTTGTTCACGGTCGGCAGGTCGCGGTGCGAATCGACGTTGGTGTCGCCGTGGCCGGGGAAGTGCTTGACGCAGCAGGCCACGCCTTCCGCATGGCTGCCGGCCATCCACGCCATCGCCAGCTCGGCGGCGCGCTCAGGCTCGGCGCCGAAGGAGCGCTCGGCGATCACCGGGTTGTGCGGGTTGTTGTTCAGGTCCAGCACCGGCGCGAAGTTCCAGTTGAAGCCCAGCGCCTTGACCGCGCGCGCCACGGCGGCGCCGGTGCGCTGCGCCAGTTCGATGTCGTCGGCCGCGCCCAGGCCCATGGCGGCCGGCGGCGCCGGCACCCAGGTCGAGCGCACCACCGCGCCGCCTTCCTGGTCGATGGCGATCAGCGCGTCCGGCCCCATTACCGCCCGCAGGTCGGCGGTGAGCTTGCCCAGTTGTTCGGAGTCGGTCATGTTCCCGCGGAACAGGCAGACGGCGCGGATGCCGTTCTCCTTCAGGAAGGCGGCCGTGGCTTCGTCCAGCACGGTGCCGGGAAAGCGGATCATGATCAACTGGCCGGCGATTTTGCGCAATGCGTGTTGAGTGCTCATGCTTAGTTGGTCTTGGTGACTTTGCTCAGGTGGCGCGGCTGGTCCGGGTCCATGCCGCGTGCGGCCGACAGTTGCGCGGCCATGACATAGAAGGCCTGGATCGCCACGATGGGATCGAGGTCCGGCGTCACGGCGGTCGGCAAGGTCAGGTCGCGCTCTGCCACGTCGGCCGGCGCGGCCAGCAGCACGCGCGCGCCGCGGCCGCGCATCTCGGCGGCCAGTTGCAGCAGGCTGGCCTGCGAAGGGCCGCGCGTGGCGAAGATCACCAGCGGGTAGCCTTCTTCGATCAGGGCCATCGGGCCGTGCTTGATTTCCGCGCCGCTGAAGGCTTCCGCCTGCAGCGCCGAGGTTTCCTTGAACTTCAGCGACGCTTCCAGCGCCACCGGGAAGCTGATGCCGCGGCCCACCACCATGATGTTGCGGGCCGGCGCCAGCACGTCGATCGCCGACGACCAGTCCGCGGTGGTGGCGGCGCGCAACGATTCCGGCAGCGCGGCCAGGCCGTCCAGCAGTTCAGGATCGTTCTGCCAGGCGCCGACCAGGCGCGCGCCGGCCACCAGGCTGGTGATGAAGCTCTTGGTCGCGGCCACGCTCTGTTCCTTGCCGGCGCGCAGCGGCATCGCCCATTCGGCGGCATGCGCCAGCGGCGAATCGATGTCGTTGACCAGGGCAATGGTGGTGGCGCCGCCGTCGCGGAAGTATTTGATCGGTTCGACCACGTCTGGGCTCTGGCCCGACTGCGAGACCGAAATGGCCAGCGTGTCGCGGGTGATCAGCGGCGACTTGTTCAGCGTGACCAGCGACATCGGCAGCGATGCCACCACGCGGCCCAGGCGCGACATGATCAGGTAGGCCACGTAGGCGCAGGCGTGGTCGGAACTGCCGCGGGCGATGGTCAGCGCGGTCGAGAAGGACGTGCTCCTCAATTTGCGGCCCAGTTCCGCGTAGCGGTCGCCATCCTGGGCCAGTTGCTGCGCCACGCAATCGCCGGCGGACAGGGCTTCTTTCAACATCATTGAGGTCACAACAATTCTCCTTCGATATAGACGGCTTTGAGGTTCAGGTCACGATCGAGCACCACGAAGTCGGCGTAAGCGCCGGGAGCCAGGCGGCCCCGCTCGGACAGGCCGAGGTAATCGGCCGCATAGGTTGAGACCCGCGCCGAGGCGTCCGCCAGATCGAGGCCGAGCCCGACCAGGTTGCGCAGCGCCTGGTCCATGGTGAGGGTGCTGCCGGCCAGCGTGCCGTCGGGCAGGCGCACGCCGCCCATGCATTTCATGACGGTGTGACGGCCCAGCATGTATTCGCCGTCCGGCATGCCGGTGGCGGAAGTCGAATCGGTAACGCAGTACAGGTGCGGAATGCAGCGCAGCGCGGTCTTGATGGCGCCGGGATGCACATGCAGCAGGTCGGGTATCAGTTCGGCATACGTGCCATGCGCCAGCGCGGCGCCGACCATGCCGGGCTCGCGGTGGTGCAGGCCGGGCATGGCGTTGAACAGGTGCGTGAAGCTGCGCGCGCCTTGCTGGAGGGCGGCGACGCCGTCTTCATAAGTGCCCAGCGTATGGCCGATCTGCACGCGCATGCCGGCGTCGGACAGTTCCTTGACCAGCGCCTGGTGGCCGTCGATTTCCGGCGCCACGGTAATCACGCGCAGCGGCGCCAGTTCTTCCAGCTTCCGCACGTCGGCCAGCGTGGCGGCGCGCGCGTAGGGCGGCTGCGCGCCCAGCTTGCCGGCGTTGATGAACGGGCCTTCCAGGTGCGCGCCCAGCACGCGCGCTTCGCCCTTGCCGCGATTGGCGGCGGCGCGGCCTATGCCTTTCAGCGCGCGGTCGATGTCTTCCGCCGGCGCGGTCATGGTGGTGGCCAGCATGCAGGTGGTGCCGTGCTTGGCGTGCACGGCGGCGATGGTGTGAACGGCGTCGCCGCCTTCCATCACGTCCTTGCCGCCGCCGCCGTGCACATGCAGGTCGATAAAGCCAGGCAGGATATAGGCTTCTTCGTTTTGCGCGGGATCGGCTTCGCTGCCGATGATGGCGGCGACCCGTTCGTCGAATGTGATCTCGCCGCGCACCCAGCCCGCTGGTGTCAGGATATTGCCTTTGATTGCATCGCTCATGCGCGACTCCACTGCGAATTCATATTAATGAGGGCGGCATGGATCAGCCGCAGGGCGCCGGCTGCCGAGTCGCCCTGTGCTTGCACAGTGCGCGCCAGCACGGTCGCCGGAAGATACGGGCGCAGCGGCGTTGCCAGTCCGCCGCACAGGGCGATCGGCAGCGTGCGCGTGGCGTCCAGCGCATTGGCCATCCGTTCCACCTGGCGGCCCGCTTCCAGCAGGATGGCGCGCGCGTTCTCGTTGCTGTCGCCATGGGCCAGCACGATGCGCGCCAGTTGCGCGTAATTGGTCTGGGTGGCTTTCGCCAGCCAATTCTGGATGGCGTTGCGGGGGACGTCCTCACTGCCGCCGCAAGCCTGCGCCACGTCGGTGGCGAAATCGTCGGCCGGCATGCGGCCGTCCAGCACCTGTTGTACATGGTTGATGGCGCGCAGGCCCATCCAGGCGCCGCTGGCTTCGTCGCCGGCCGGGAAGCCCCAGCCGCCCACTTCCACGTGGCGGCCGTTGGCCAGCTTGACTTCGCCCACGCTGCCGGTGCCCAGCGCGATGATGGCGCCCGGCTGGCCGCGGTGCGCGCCCAGCACGGTGGTATGGCCGTCGCTTTCCAGCGCGACCTTGGCGTAGCCGGGATTGGCGGCGAGGAAGGCGGCCGCCCACTGCTTGTTGTGCACGCCGGCCAGGCCGAGGCCGATGGCGATGGTGGACTTGTCGGGGAATGCCATGTCGGCGGCGCGGAAGGCCATGGCGGCGGCTTCTTCGACTGCGGCCCAGGCGTTGTCTATGCCGTGCATCAGGCCCGACGGGCCGCTGACGCCTTCCGCAACTTCAACGCCGTCGGTGCGGGCCAGCCTGACCCGTGTGCCGCTGCCGCCACCGTCAACGCCGATTAAAAATTCGATCATGTCTGTCCGAGAATGCCTGGGCCGGGATGGCCCGTGTTGAGGCACTATAGGGGCAGGCAAACCACCTTGTCAACAGGTATTTAACTGGTATTGAAAAATATTGAAGTGGACTGGCGTTGCTTATTTATAACTTTTGAGTAACTACTTGTTTTTAATCGGTAAATATTGCCGCCGAGCGCCTCGTGACGCTGTGGCATTTGCATGCCACTTTGGTCTGGTTTTGGTAGGTGCAGGGACAAAAAAAGGGGCCTGGACGGCCCCTTGTGTGTGCGGCGGCGGCGCCGCTTAGCGGTGGTAAGTCGCGGTTTTTTCGTTGACGGTGACTACCGCCTGGCCGGGACCGCGCACGGTCACGTCGGCCTGCTTGGTCCACAACTGGCGCGCGTTCAGGTTGCCGGAGCCGCTCAGTTGCGCGGTCAGGTTGTCGGCCTTGCCGTCCAGCTTGACGTCGGCCGGACCTTGCATGGTCAGCTTGACGCTTTTGCAATCGGCGGTGGCGTCCAGTTCGCCCGAGCCGCTCATCTCGGCTTCCAGCGCATCGCTGACCTTGTTCAGGAAGATGTTGCCGGGGCCGCGGCTGTGGGCGACCGCGTGGCCGACCTGCAGGTTCTTGGCTTCCAGGTCGCCCGAGCCGCTGACTTCCGCGCTCAGCATGCCGGCGCTGCCGGACAGGTTCATGTTGCCGGGGCCGGTCAGCAGGGCGCGCACGTTCTGCGCCTGCAGGCCGCGCACGGTCAGGTCGCCCGAGCCGTGGACTTCCGCGTCCAGTTTCTTGATGTTGCCGGCCAGGCAGGCTTCGCCGGGACCATGCAGGGCGGCGCTGGCTTCCTCGGTGGCCAGGGCGCAGGCGTCCAGGTCGCCCGAGCCGTGCACCTCGGCGCGCACTTCCCTGGCGCTGCCGCGCAGCGTGACGTCGCCGGGGCCGTGCAGGGCGGCATTGACGCGGCCGGCGTGGATGTCGCCGATGTCCAGGTCGCCCGAGCCGCCCACCACCAGGTTCAGGTCGGCCGTCACGCCGCTGGCGCTGACGTCGCCGGGGCCGTTCAGTTGCAGGTTGAGATTGCCGGTCTTCAGGCTACGGATATCGACGTCGCCGCTGCCGTTGGAGGTCAGCGTCAGGTCGTGCACGCTGCCGTCGGCGTGCATGTCGCCGGGGCCGTCGGACACCAGGCTCAGTTGCTGGCCCTGGAACTGGTGCAGGTCCACGTCGCCGCTGCCGCCGTTGCGCAGGCTTTTCAGGGCGGCGGCGCTGATGCGGATGGTCATCGGCGGCTTGCTCTTGCCGAAGCTGAAGTTGAGCGTCCAGCCCTTGCTTTCCTTGCGCGGCTGGCGCACGGTCAGGGTGTCGCCGGCCACGCTGGTTTCGATCTCGGCGAACTGGCGGCGCGGGCCGGTCAGCTCGATGGTGTTGCCCGCCTGCTGAGTGACGATCACGCGGAATGGCCCCATCAGGTTGATGCTGGTGAATGGGGCGACGGTGCGGGTTTCGGTGCCGGTGCTGTCGTCCGGCTTGTTGTCGGCGTGGCTGTAGCCGGCGGCCAGGGTGGCCAGCAGGACGGCGGAGGCCAAGGTGGCGTGTTTGATCGTCTGCTTCATTTTTTATCTCTTGGGAAGAAGTGGCGAGGAGTGAACGATATGGCAAAACTCCGCACTGGTCGCGCGCAATGGGATGGACGCGGGGAACCGTGGGATGAGCTGCAAAAAAGCGGGGCTGAGCCGCTTGCTAACGTTTGGCGGCGGCCTGCCGTTACTGTTTGTGTGGCCGCACAGCGGTAGTGCTGTCATAATGAATACATCGATTTGTCGCCGGATAGGCCTGCGCGGAGAAAGGAGCGCACATGATCAAGTACATGGGGACCAAAAATACGGCTGACGGTGCTGTGCTGTACGTTTTTCTGATTAACGGCTTGCACAAGGAAATTCGGGAGCACGCCTTGAAACAGTATCCCGGCTGCTACGAAGCACTGCCACCGACCGCCAAGGCGCGCATTAGCGCCAACCGCGCGTGGTTGTCTAAAACGTAATGCGGACGCGGGGATGGCTGGCGGGCGCCTTGCTGGCGCTCGTTGCGCCCGGCGCCGCGGCGCAAGCGTCGGTGCCGACCACCTTCGGCACCGTCATCGGCAATGGCTTGCTGTGCCGGGACGAGACCGACAATAACTATTATTACAATTATCTGCTCAAGCACTTCGGCGCGGCCTACAAGCATGACGGCGGCGCGTTCTGGTTCAAGACCGACGGCGCCACGCTGTGGGGCACGCCGATTTCCGAGGTGATGGTCAGCGACGATACCAGCACCTACATCTTCGTCGGCGCGGTGGCGGAGACCACGCCGGAGAAACTGGAGCAGGCCATCATCCAGCAGGTCGGCATTCATTACACGATCATCGATACCTCGCCGTACCCGGTGCGCGAAGCCAGGCCGGCCAGCCGCATCGTGTATTTCGATACCAAGTCCAAGATTTACTGCGCGAAGTACAAGCCGCTGCCGCCGGTGCAGCCGCCCGCGGTGCGACAGAGGATAAAATAAAGGTCTGCGCACTCCCAGGGTCTTCATGTACACGCAATTTTTCAATCTGAAGCAGTCGCCGTTTTCCATCGCACCGGATCCGCGCTATTTGTTCATGAGCGAACGCCATCGCGAGGCTCTGGCGCATCTGCTGTACGGCATCGGCAGCGGCGGCGGCTTTGTGCTGCTGACCGGCGAGATCGGCGCTGGCAAGACCACCGTGTGCCGCTGTTTCATGGAGCAGATCCCCGAGAACTGCAAGCTGGGGTATATCTTCAATCCCAAGCTGTCGGTGGAGGAGTTGCTGCAATCGATCTGCGACGAGTTCGGCATCGCGCTGCCGGACGGCGCGGTCAGCGTGAAGGGCTATGTGGATGCGATCAATGCCTATCTGCTGGCCAGCCACGCGCAGGCGCGCAACAACGTGCTGATCATCGACGAGGCGCAGAACCTGTCGGCCGAGGTGCTGGAGCAGTTGCGGCTGCTGACCAACCTGGAAACCAGCGAGCGCAAGCTGCTGCAGATTATCCTGATCGGCCAGCCGGAACTGCGCGACATGTTGGCGCGGCCGGAGCTGGAACAATTGGCGCAGCGCGTGATTGCGCGCTACCACCTGGGTTCCCTGTCCGAGGCGGAGACCGGGACTTACATCGAGCATCGCCTGGCTGTGGCGGGGGCGACGGCGATCGCGCCATTCCCGCGCAAGCTGATGGGCTTGGTGCACAAGCTGGCCAAGGGTGTGCCGCGCCGTATCAACCTGTTGTGCGACCGGGCGATGCTGGGCGCCTATGTGGAGAACCAGCCGCAGGTCACCAGCAAGATCTTGCGCCGTGCGGCGGCGGAAGTGTTTGCAGGGCAGGGCGTCTCTTCGCTGAACGGCGGCGGGCAGGGCGTAAGCGCAGGGTCCGGCTTCGGTGCCGGCGCGCGCGCGGGCGCTGGCGGGCGCTGGCCTCTGGTTGCCGCCGGCGTGGTGGCGGGCGTCGCGCTCAGCGCGCTGGCCTGGCAATTCACGTCGCGCGACGCCGGGCCATCAACGGCCCATGCGGCAAGCGCGATGTCCCCCGCGATCAGCGGTAACGGCGCAACGTCCGGCAGCGGGGCTTCCGGCATCACTGGGGCGGCTGCGCGCGGCACTGGCGCAGTGGGCGGCAGTGCTGGTGCTGGCGGCACTGTGGGCGTAGCGGGAGCTGGCGGCGCTGGGGGCGTAACGGGAGCTGGTGGCGGTGCAAGCGCTTTGCCAGGCGCTGCGGCCGCGCGTAATCCCGCCGCTGATAGCGCCGCTGCGCTGCGCCAGTTGGCCGGCATGTGGGGCCTGACGCTGACCGATGGCGATCCCTGCCAGACCGCCGCGCGCGCCAATCTGCGCTGCCTGCAAACGAAAGGCGGCATCGACGATCTGCGTCTGCTGGACCGTCCCGCCATGCTGAAGCTGCACGACGATCCCACCGCACCCACCTACGTCCTGCTGACCGCGCTGGACGACAAGAACGCCACCATTGCCACCGTTGGCGGCAAGCCGCAAACTATCAGCATCGACACGCTGGAATCGCGCTACGACAACGAGTTCATCACCTACTGGCGCGCGCCGCGTAGCTGGCGCGACGAAGTCTCGCGCGGCGATCACGGCCCCGACGTGGACTGGCTGGCCAAGCGCCTCTCGCAAATCTACGACCTGAAAAAGCCGCAGGAAAACCAGCCGCTGGATGCGGCCCTGTTGCAGCGCCTGGTCGAATTCCAGACCGCGCAGAACCTCAAGGCCGACGGTGTGGCCGGTCCCAAGACATTTATCCGCCTGTACCAGCTTGGTGGCGTGCAGGAGCCGCGGCTGCGCTGATCAGATATCGCGGCCGTTGTAGTGCTTGACGGGGATCTTCTCCAAGTCGATGCCTTCGATGCAGCGGATATTGATCGCGGCAGTCGGCGTGCCGTCCGGCGCGACCGCTTCGGCGTAAGGATGGATGCCGCAGTTCGGGCAAAAGCGGTGTTCGATCTTGTGCTTGTTGAACAGGTAGGTCTTCGCGTTTTCCTCCGGCGTCAGCAGCTTCATCGCGGTGCGCGGCGCGAACCACAACAGCGAACCTTTGCGCTGGCATATCGAGCAGTTGCAGGCCAGTCCCGCATCGATCTCGCCGTCCACTTCAAACTTCACATTGCCGCAATGGCAGCTCCCTACGTATTTCATACAGCCTCCATGAATCGATCAAGTTGTTGGAAGAATGCGTTCCAGCCACGCTCGTGGTTGTTGCGCGCCTGGAGGTCGACGAAGCGGTCATGCACAAAGGTCAGCTCAGTGCCGCCGGCAACCGGCGCCAACGTGATGGTGATGCGCGAGACCCGCTCCGGCGTCGTGTGAAACGCCCAGTTGAACACCAGGCGGCGATTGGGTTCTATCTCCAGGTATTCGCCGCCCACCTGGTTCTGCTCACCGTCCGGCGACTTGAACGCAATCGTGTAGCGCCCGCCCACGCGCAGGTCGATCTCGGCCCTGGTGGCGACGGTTTCCGGCGTCGGGCCGAACCAGTGCATCAGCGCTTGCGGGTCGGTCCATGCGGACCAGATTTTTTCGGCGGCGACGGGGTAGTGGCGGACGAGCCGGACCTGGGCGTTTTGTTCGGTTGCTTGCATGTCTCCTCCTGGTGATAAAGATAGCGTCCCAAGGCGTCGAGCTGGGTATTCCAGAAATGCTCGTAGTGCGCCAGCCATTGCGCGGCTGCCCGCATCGGCGCCGCATCCAGTTCGCAGCGCACGACGCGGCCTTCCTTGGAGCGGGCGATCAGTCCCGCAGTCTCCAGCACGGCCAGGTGCTTCATGAAGCCGGGCAGCGACATCGCGTGCTGCTGCGCCAGTTCCGTCACCGAGCGGCCGCCACCGTCCAGTTGGGTGAGGACGCGGCGGCGCGTGCTGTCGGCCAGCGCGGCAAAGACCTGGTCGAGTTGGGTGTCTTGATGGTTAACCATTTGGTATAGTATTGTCGCGCAACGGCGGCTTTGTCAAGCACGGTGCATACGTTAAGATAGCGCGATGTTGATCTTCGAATCGCGGCTATGTCTTATATTCTGGAAGCACTGAAGAAGGCGCAGGCGGAGCGCCAGCTCGGCAGTTCGCCCACCATCCACGCGCCGACGTTGCAGGCGGCGGCCGATGCATCGCAAGGCGGCAAGTTCGGCAAGCCGCTGGTCGTTGCCGTGGTGGCGATGGGCGTCGTCATCGCAGTGCTGCTGGCGATGGTGTTGCGGTCCCGTGCGCCGGCCACGCCCGTGGTAGCTTCCGCGCCGCCAGCGTCGGTAGCGGCAGTGCCTACACCCGTGCAGCCGGCGGTCGTTGCCGCCGCACCCGCACCAGTGCAGCCGCTGCCGGCGCCGGTTGCAGATCTGCCGCCGTCGGTGGCGAATCTGGCCAAGGCTTCCGTGCCGGAGCAGCCAGCGCCCGCGTCCGCGCCGACCAAGCCGGCCGTGTCCGAAGACCCGGTCGCCAACCTGCGCGACTTGCCGGAACCCATCCAGCGCGCCATCCCGCAAATCGCCGTGGGCGGCTACATTTACTCGAAGAATCCCGCCGATCGCGTGTTGCTGATCGACAAGGTATTGCGCCATGAAGGCGACGAGGTTGCGCCCGGCCTGGTACTGGAAAAGCTGCAGGCAAAAGAGGCGATATTCGGCTTCAAGGGCTACCGATACCGCGTTCCGTACTGAACTGTAACGCGCATGTCACGGATTTTTGATATTTTCTTATTGTTGAGGTCTATGCAAGGGAAATATCATGAAATTCATCAAGCTTTTGCCATTGTTGATTGCGGCCGCCTTTTATGTGCCGCGTGCGCACGCCGCTAACACTAGCCATCCCGAAAAGCCGGACAGCACCGGCGTCGTGTTGACCTGCCTGGCCCTGATCGTGTTGGCCGGCCGCCGCGGCGGCGAAACCTTCAAGAACGATAGGTAATCTGGCCTGCTGCGCCATCAAATCCCGCCACGTATAATGGCGGGCAGTGATGGTTCAGAAAGGCAAGACAATGCATGAAGTGAGTCCTGCGCTGGCGCGCAAGGTCCTGGGCGTAGTGGGAACATCGGGCAGCGGCAAGACCACGCTGCTGGAAATTCTGATCGCGCGGCTGGCGGCGCAGGGGCTGAAAGTCAATGTCATCAAGCACAGCCATCACGATTTGCAACTGGAGCCGCCGCAAAAGGACAGCGCCCGCCTGCGCATGGCCGGCGCGGCCGAGGTGATGGTGGCGTCGCCGTTCCGCGTGGCCATCATCAGGGAATTGCGCGGCGCGCCGGAGCCATCGCTGGACGAGCAACTGGGCCGCTTGTCGCCCGCCGACCTGACCCTGCTGGAAGGCTTCAAGTCCTATCCGATCGCCAAGCTGGAAGTCTGGCGTGCCGAGGCGGGCAGGGCGCCGCTGTATCCGCACGACCCGCATGTGCTGGCGGTCGCCTCCGACCAGCCCCCGCCACAGGATTTACGCCCCGGCATCGCCTGGCTCGACGTGAACCGGCCGGAAGACGTGCTGGCCTGGCTGAATGCCTATCTGAAAAAAATTTCATCCGAGGCCTAAAGTTTCCCTTCATGCCTTCCGTAAATAGGGGATAGGCCTTATTGGGAGGATCAAATGGACGTTACAGGTATTGCTCAGCTTTCAACGACGATTGCCGATACAGGCACGAAAGAAGCCGTAGGCGTCGCCGTGTTGAAAAAAGCCCAGGACATCCAGGCCTCCAGCGCTTCGGCATTGATACAGGCGATCCCGCCCGTACCTTCGACGCCGAACCTGCCGGCCCACCTCGGCAACACCATCAACACCACCGCCTGAGCGTTTTTCCCGCGGCGCCCACGGCGCCCCCGGCATCTCACGCGCACCGCCCGGTGCGCGGCGTGTTTTCGCGTTTCCTACCTTCCCATGAATTGACAGGTGCAGAGCAGCGCCATTGCTGCTACGCTGCGGGTGTTTTTCACTTTTTCGAGGAGACTCCCCCATGAATAAACGTCAGGCCATGATTGCCGCCGCGCTGGCTACCGTCTGCGCCGCGAATGCCGGCGCCGCGCTGGCTGCCGATGACAACAAGGAAAAATGCTACGGCATCGCCAAGGCTGGCCAGAACGATTGCGCCACCCCAGGCCACTCCTGCGCCGGCCAGGCCAAGGCCGACAACGGCGGCGACGAGTGGGTATTCGTCGCCAAGGGCACCTGCGAGAAGGCTGGCGGCAAGACCAAGCCCAGCAAGAAGTAAGCGGCGATGACACACGCAGGCCTGGGCATAGGCGTCGGCCTGCGGGCGCCGCATTACCGGCAATTTATCGAGCAGCGGCCGCGCGTCGGCTGGCTCGAAGTCCACACTGAAAATTATCTGGATGCGGGCAGTTGGGATAGTCATGTGCTGATGCAGTTGCGGCGCGATTATCCGGTCAGCCTGCATGGCGTCGGGCTGGGATTGGGCTCGGCCTGCGGCTTTCCCGAACGGCATTTGCAGCGCGTGCGCGAGGTGGTCGAGCGCGTGCAGCCGGCGCTGGTGTCCGAGCATCTGTGCTGGGGCGCGGTGGCCGACCGCCAGCTCAACGACCTGCTGCCGCTGGCGCTGGATCGCGCTGCGCTCGATCTGTTGAGTGAGCGCGTGCAGCGCGTACAGGATGCGCTGCAGCGTCAACTGCTGCTGGAGAATGTCTCCACCTACGTGCGCTTCCACGAAGACGCGATGAGCGAGGCGGAGTTCCTCGCCGCGCTGGCCGAGCGCACCGGCTGCGCGCTGCTATTGGATATAAATAATTTATACGTTAATCAGTGCAATCACGGCGAAGATGCGATTGCAGCCATCGCGGCGATCAAGCCGGGCCTGGTGGCGGAGATGCATCTGGCCGGGCATCTGGTCACACCGCAGGCGGTCATCGATCACCATGGCGACCGCGTGGCGGAAGCGGTATGGCGCTTGTACGAAGCCGCATTGCAACGATTCGGCGCTGTGCCCACGCTGATTGAGTGGGATACCGATATCCCACCACTGGACGTGCTGCTGGACGAGGCGCAGAAGGCGGGCGCGCTGGCGCATAATGCCGCCAGCGCGCCGCCCGCGCCCGCCCCAGCATCTGGCGACGCAGCGGCATCGATCCGACGGCATCCGCGCCCGGCCGCTTGCGGCGATGGGCTGCAAGCGCCCCTTGCTGCAGCGGCTGCCGCGACCCGCAACGACGCGCCCGCGCTGGCGGCAGGGCAGCAAGCCTTTGCCGCCGCGCTGTTCGACGTGCGCCAGCCGACGCCGCAGTTCAGGAGCGGACAAGCCGATCACCGTTTTGCTCTCTATCGCGGCAACCTGACCGAAACCTGGCGCAAGACCTTGGCCGCAGCCTATCCCGTGGTGCTGGCGCTGGTCGGCGAAGAATTTTTCGGCGGGTTGGCGCGCGCCTACGGCCGGGCCCATCCTGCCGACGACCCGGACCTGAACCGCTTCGGCGCACATTTCGCGGCTTTTCTGCGCAGCTTCCCGCACGTCGCCGACTTTCCCTACCTGCCCGACATGGCCGCGTTGGAATGGGCGCTGCACCAGGCGCATTACGCGTCTGTCGCGGACAGCCTCACTACGCAACAACTTGCCGCCATCGCGCCCGAAGCTTTCGAGCAGGCGCGCCTCAAGCTGCACCCGGCCTGCCGATTGCTGGCGTCGGAATGGGCCACGGTCGCGCTGTGGCAGGCGCACCAGCCGGACGGCGGCGTTGGCTTCCCGCAGCAGATGGAGACTGCCAGCCACGCCATCGTTACCCGGCCGCAGTGGAAGGCTGGCGTGCTGCCGCTCAGCGCGGCGAGCCATGCCGCGCTGACGGTGCTATCGCAAGGTGGGAATGCAGGCGCCGCGCTGGACGCGGCGTTTGAACTGGATGAGGATTTCGACGTGGCGGGCAATCTGCAGCACTGGATCGCCCACGCCGTGCTAGTGCTTGAACGCCCGTAGGATCTTGTCCTCGCCGGTCAGATCCTTGTGCAGGCGATTGGCCCTGTCGGTCAGTTCGATCATGCGATCGATGTGCGCATCTTCGAAGCGCGCCAGTTCTTCGGTGGCGGTGCGCAGGGCCTGCGCCAGCTTGGCGCGCGCGGCCTGATACGAGGAGCCGTGATACTGGTTGGTGTTCTTGAGCAGTTCTTCCGCGTTCTCGATAACCTGGCGCAGGTCTTCCAGCAGGCGCTCCTGGGTTTGGCTGCTTGATTCAGGACCGTCCATGACGTCCCCCTGGTTTGCTGATTGAAAAGGCCTTCAATGTAACGAAAGCTGCGCCGGCCGGATTGCGCGGTCTCAAGCGCCTTCGACGGTGATCTGGATGTCGCCCAAGGTCACCACCTGGCCGGCGCGAATCTTGGCGGTCTTGCGCAATTCCTGCTTGCCATCGACGCTGACGTCGCCGCTGGCCACGATGGCCTTGCCGGCGCCGCCGCTGTCGCACAGCCCAACCAGCTTCAGGAGCTGATTCAGCTCGACAAACTCGCCATTCAATTCGAAACTTACTTTCTGCATTTTATCCTCTGTTGCCATGATGTGAAGCCGGTGTACGCCCACCCATTCACCAGTGTAGCGGCATTCCGACAAGCCCTCAGTTTACCTCATGCACGGTTCGGAATTGGATTGCTAGAGAGAAAAGAAGTTGCTATTCTGAGAGTAACTGCTGAAGTTTTAAGCAGCCCGCAACGGCCTTGATGAGTTGCATCATGGATAAGTTTTCTTTGGCATTGGCGATCGTGGTGGTCCTGCCTGCTAGCCTGGCTGGGGCAGCCACATCCGATCCTTTCTCCCCGCAGCAAATCCCCTTTGAAAAGCGTGCCGACACCCGGCTGTTGTTCGACGCGGTCGATCGCCAGCAGGCGCTGGGCGATACCTTGCAAAGCGACGGCGCCCAGCGCTACCTGGAATTTGCCGGCGCACCGCGGCTGCATTTCGGCGCGCTGCCGGAAAATATGTCGCTGCTCGATCCGCTGGGGCCGACCCTGAACGAGCATAACAAGCGCTTTCTCAGCAGCGCCGAATTCGAACGCAAGCTGGGCCGCGCGGTCGGCATCGTCACCCTGGGCATCCTGCGCGAAACGGGATCGGGACTGGCCGAGCAGCACAACCTGGCGATGGCCATGGCGACCCGGCCCACCACCACGTTCACCTCGCTGTCGCTGGGGTATGCGCTGTCTTCGAGCACGTCGCTGATGGCGATGGCCTCCTACGGCAGGACCGATGGCATCGGCAGCCCCGACAGTTTGCTATCGCAGATTTCGTCGATACGCACCCGCGCCTTCAGCATGGGGATCACGCGCAAGCAGTTGTTTAGCGCGGACGACCGCGTGGCGTTGACGTTCTCGGTGCCGGCCAAGGTGCGCAGCGGTTCGCTGGAATACAGCGGCGTCGCGCCGCAGGCCGCGTATCCCGATGCGACAGGCGTGCCGACCTTGAACCTGCACCCCACCGCCACCGAGCGCGACCTGGAGTTCAGCTATACGCGCGCGATCGGCAAGGACGCCAGCAAGGGCAGGGTGACCGGCGCGATCATGTGGCGGCAAAATCCCGGCCACGATGCGAACGCCCCGCCGGACTGGCTGATGGGCGTGCGCTATTCCTACGGTTTCTGATCATCCCTTCGCGCCTGGCTTGGTCATTGCCAGCGGCACGATCCATTGATCGAACTGCTCGGCCGTGACATAGCCCAGCGCCAGCGCGGCCTCCTTCAGCGTGGTGCCTTCGTGCTGCGCCTTCTTGGCGATGGCGGCCGCCTTGTCGTAGCCGATGTGCGGCGCCAGCGCCGTCACCAGCATCAGCGAGCGCTCCATCAATTCCGCGATGCGCGCCTTGTTCGGTTCGATGCCGTGCACGCAGTGCTCCTCGAAGCTGCGCATGCCGTCGGCCAGCAGGCGCGCGCTTTGCAGGAAGTTATGGGCGATCATCGGCTTGTAGACGTTCAGTTCGAAATTGCCGGAGGCGCCGCCCATGGTGATGGCGACGTCGTTGCCGAATACCTGGCAGGCCAGCATGGTCAGCGCTTCGCACTGGGTCGGGTTGACCTTGCCCGGCATGATGGAGCTGCCCGGTTCGTTTTCGGGGATCGTGATTTCGCCCAGGCCGGAGCGCGGGCCGGACGCCATCCAGCGCACGTCGTTGGCGATCTTCATCAGCGCCGCGGCCAGCGTCTTCAGCGCACCGTGGGCGGACAGCAGGGCGTCGTGGCCGGCCAGCGCGGCGAACTTGTTGTCGGCGCTGCGGAAGGGCAGGCCCAGCGAGTGTTCCAGTTCGGCGGCGATGCGCTGTGCGTATTCGGGGTGCGCGTTCAGACCGGTGCCGACCGCCGTGCCGCCGGCCGCCAGTTGCAGCACGCCGGGCAGGGCGGCGCTGATCGCGTGTTCGGCAAAGTCCAGGTGGGCGACGTAGCCGGAAAATTCCTGGCCCAGCGTCAGCGGGGTGGCGTCCTGCAGGTGGGTGCGGCCTATCTTCACGATATCGGTGAAAGCCTCCGACTTGGCGCGCAGGCTGTCGCGCAACTGGCGCAGAGCCGGCAGCACGTTGTTGGCCAGCGCCTGGGCGGCCGCGACGTGGATCGCGGTGGGGAAGATGTCGTTGGAGGATTGGCCTTTGTTGACATCGTCGTTGGGATGCAGCATGCGGCGTTCGCCGCGCACGCCGCCCATCAGCTCGGAGCCGCGGTTGGCCAGCACTTCGTTCATGTTCATGTTGGACTGGGTGCCGGAGCCGGTCTGCCACACGGCCAGCGGGAATTCGGTCGGGTGCTGGTTGGCCAGCACTTCGTCGGCGGCCTGGGTGATGGCGATGGCTTTCGGCCCTTCCAGCACGCCGAGGTCGAGGTTGACGCGCGCGGCGGCGCGCTTGACGCTGGCCAGCGCATGGATCAGCTCGGTCGGCATTTTCTCGGTGGAGATGCGGAAGTGTTCCAGCGAGCGCTGGGTCTGTGCGCCCCACAGTTGGTGGTCGGGGACGTCGATCGGGCCAAAACTGTCGCGTTCGCTGCGAGTGTTCATGATGGGTCCTTTGTGATAACAATGTGCATTTGATAAGTCGGCTTAGTGTAGCGCAGTTTGCCCAAATTAACCGAGGGCTACAAAACCGCAAAATTCAGCCGTTATAGCTGTTACACTTTTGGAATTCGCGCTCCGGCGACACTCGATAATGCGGCATAAGCACCTTTCTCATCCTCTTCGCGCCCTGGCGTGCGCTGCGCTGACCTTCACGGTGACGCAGGCGGCCGAGCTGGGCGACATCACGCCGCGCTCGTACATCGGCCAGCCGCTGGCGGCCGATATCGAACTGACGTCGCTGACGCCAGAGGAGGTGAACGGCTTGCAGGTGCGGCTGGCGATCCCGGACGTGTATCGCGGTGCGAACGTGACCATGAACCCGGCCTTGTCGACGGTGCGGATGGCGGTGCTGCGCAGCGGGCAGAAGCAGTATCTGCATGTGACCACCACGCGGGCTGTCGATGCGGATTACGTGCATCTCTACGTGGAGCTGGGCGTGCCGGGCAAGCAGGATGTGCGGCTGGCCACGATCTGGCTGCAGCACGATCCGAATCCTCCACCGCCGGCGCCTGTTGCCCCGCCACCGGCGCCGGCCGTGCCGCTGGCGACGCAGATGACTTCGGCGCAGGCGGCGCAGATCGCGGCGCAGGCGAAGGCGGACCGGGCGGCCAAGGCGGCGGGAGCGGCGGGAGCGGCGGGGGCGGGGACGGCGTCCCCGGCAGCGTCGGCGGCCGCTGCGACTCGTGCGGCTGCCGAGCCGGCCGCTGTTGCGGCCGCGCGCGAGCGGAACAAGCCGGCGCCGCTGCCGTCGCCGGTTGAAACGGAGACGGGACGGGCAGGCAGCAGCAAGGCGTCTACAGCGCAGGCATTGGCTGCCGTCGTGCCGGAAGGCCCGCCGCGGCGGATTGCCGGCGTGCTGGTCTCGCCTTCCGGGAAGCCGATCAAGCCGTCGCTCAAGGACGACAGTGCGGATGAATCGGTGCCGCTGAATGTGGCGCAAGCCCTGCTGCCCCTGGCGCCGCTGCCTTTGCCGAAAGGCGTGAAGCGCCCAGCGCCGATGTCGTGTCCGCCGGGCGGGATGACGGCCAAGGAATGCGTGGCGCTGGATAAGCACAACGAAGAACTGTCCGGCAAGATTACTGAGCTGGAGGGCAAGCTGAAAGCGCTGCAGGGCGCGCTGGGCGGCACATCGGCTCCGGCCGCACGCAGCAACAACCCGCCGGCGGCAAGTGGTAGCCCATCCACCCCGCGCGGCCCCACCGCATCAGCGACCAGCGCGCCGGCGGCAAGTGGCGCCCCATCCACTCCGCGCGGCCCGGCCGCGTCAATGACCAGCGCGCCGCCATCGCCTAGCGCCACGAATGCCGGCGCGGCTGTCGCGCAAGGTTCGGCCACCGCTGTCGCGCGTGCCGATGCTGCGGGGGCGCATGGCGCCGCCCCTGCCACCGCTGCGCGTGCCGATGGCGCGCGCGGTGCTGCCACAACGCCTGCTGCGCGTGGCGACGCCGTTGGTGCGCGTGGAGCTGTTCCGCCCACCACCGCGCGTGCCGATGCCGATGGCGCACGCGGTGCTGCCGTAGCTTCTGCTGGCGCTGCGAATGGCCCCACGCAGTCGGCGGCGAAAGGTGGCGCGACAGGGCGTCAAGCGTCGGGCACCACGACTGGCGGCGCGGACGGCGCGGCTGGCGGCAAGCCTGATCCGCATGCGGCCAAGGATACGGTGGCCTCGGCCAGCATGTCGGCCAAGGGCGATGTCGAGATGCGCGCCGCGCAGGCCCGCGCTGGAGGCGCTTCCGCCAGCGACCAAGCCGCCGCGTCCGCAGCCGCATCCGAGGCTGCGTCGCCCCCTTCGGTGCCGACCAAGAAAATCCGTGTCCTGCCCAAGCTGAAGTACAAGAAGGAAAAGCCGGCCGAACAGTCCACCGATTACACCCTGCCGCTGGCCGCCGGTGGCATCGGCTTGCTGGCGCTGCTGGGCGCGGGCTATATCTATCTCCGCAAGAAGAACGCCGGCAAAGGCCCGCTGAAAATCTGGCAGGGTTTCCGCAAGCGGAAAGAACCCGTGCTGGACGACGCGCCACCGGCACAGGACGCCGCCGCATCGATGGCCGAACAATGAACGCATAAGCTTATAGCGTGAAGCTCTGCCTGTGCGCGAATGATCTGGGGTATAGTGTTCGATGCTATTTTCCCACCATTGAAAGATCCCCATGAGCGCAGCAGATTACCAAGCACAGTACCAAGCCTTCAAACAACTCGGCCTCAAACTCGATATGTCGCGCGGTAAGCCCGCGCCCGAGCAACTGGATTTGTCCAACGCGCTGCTGGACGCGCTCGACACCTACAAGGCCGCCGACGGCACCGACACCCGCAACTACGGCGGCACCGTCGGCCTGCCGGAAGCGCGCGAACTGTTCGGCAAGCTGCTGGACGTGCCGGCCGCGCAAGTCGTGGTCGACAGCAGCGCCAGCCTGTCGCTGATGCATGACGTGATCGTCTACCACCTGCTGAACGGCGCGCCGGGCGAACTGCCCTGGGCGCGCCAGGAGATCAGCTTCCTGTGCCCGGTGCCGGGCTATGACCGCCACTTCTCGATCTGCGAGGCGCGCGGCATCAAGATGATTAACATCCCGATGAACGAGGATGGCCCGGACATGGACCTGGTCGAAAAGCTGGTTGCCGAAGACGCCAGCATCAAGGGCATGTGGATCGTTCCGAAGTACAGCAACCCGGGCGGCGCGGTCTGCTCCGATCAGGTGGTCGCGCGCCTGGCCGCGATGAAGACCGCCGCCCCCGACTTCCGCCTGATGTGGGACGATGCCTACCGCTTCCACCACCTCGGCGAGCAGAAACTGGCCGTGGCCAACATCCTGGACGCCTGCGCCAAGGCCGGCAATCCGGACCGCGCCTTCGTGTTCGCATCGTCGTCGAAAGTGACCTGGGCCGGTTCGGGCATCGCCGCGCTGGCCGCGTCGCCGGCCAACATCGCGTGGTGGACCAAGCACGCCGGCATCCGCAGCATCGGCCCGGACAAGGTCAACCAACTCCGCCACGTCAAGCTGCTGAAAGACCTGCCGACCGTGGAAGCGCTGATGGAAAAACACCGCCAACTGCTGAAGCCTAAATTCGACGCCGTGCTGGAACAGTTCCAGGCCCTGCTGGGCGATGTGCCGGGCGTATCGTGGACCCGTCCGGAAGGCGGCTACTTCATCGACCTGGTGACCCCGGAAGGCGCGGCCAAGCGCACCGTGGCCCTGGCCAAGGACGCCGGCATCACGCTGACGCCGGCCGGCGCCGCCTTCCCTTACGGCCGCGATCCCAAGGACCGCCATATCCGCATCGCGCCGAGCTTCCCGTCGCTGGATGAAATCACCAAGGCGGCGCAGGGCATCGCGCTGTCGCTGCGGGTGGCGCTGGCCGGCTGAAGTGGCCAGGCATGAAAAAAGCGCCCCGCGGGGCGCTTTTCTTTTTGGGGCAGGGCGTTTTATTGACGCGCCATGCCGGGAATCTGGTTCATCCACGGATCGGACAGGTCGCGGATTTCGCGGTCGTTGGCCAGGATCTGCTTCAGCAGGTCGATCTTGCGCAGGCGCTGGGCGCCTTCCAGGGCCGGCACGCCGGTGCTCATGGCGCGCTTCTCGGTGTCGCACATGGCTTCCATGCGGCTCACGCTGTTCCAGTCGCCCATCCGTGCAGCGGCGGCCATGTGATTGGTCAAACCGGCAATATTTTCGTACATCGAGAGGACTTCGGAAGAGGTCATGTGCTCACCCTGGCTAGGTTTATCCTGCGGACGGATTACCGCATGTCTGGATTAACGTCGCCTTAACGGGGAACTTTAGGGTTTTTTGAAAAAAAATCTGAAAAAATAATCGAAAAAAAATCCGCCTGCATCAAAAACAGGCGGATTTCCGTGGTTGGAATGGAAAGATGGCTTATTTGATCAGCTCTTCCAGGCCGGCGCTCAGTTCGTCCGGCGGCGGCATTTCATCGATCAGGGCATTATCTTCCAGGCCCAGTTCCTCGGCCAGGTCGGTCGGGTAGCAGGCTTCGATTTCCGACTCGCTCAAGCCGGCCTGGGCCACGCGCGAACGCCAGGCGGCCAGCGCGACCACGGCGGCCAGGCGGTTCAGCTCGCCGTTGTGGTGCGGTTCCGGGAAGGCGGAGATGGTTTCCGAGAAGGCGTGCGGGAACTTCCAGCGCTTGGCCAGTTCCGCGCCGACGTCGGCGAAGGTGTAGCCCAGCGAGGCCTGCTCGGCGTCCAGGCGGCGCGCATCCAGCGGGCCGGCGACCTTGTCCAGCGCCATGGCCTGTTCCGGCGCGGCCGAGTGCAGCACCAACTGGCCGATCGCGTGCATCATGCCGATGGTGAAGGCGAGGTCGGTGTTTTCCTTGGTCTGCTTGGCGATCCACTTGGCGCTGACGGCGGTGTTCAGGCTGTATTTCCAGAACTGCTTGAGGTCCAGGCCCGGCACGGTCTTGAAACCGCTGACCAGGCCGGAGCTGATGACCAGCGTGCGCACGGTGACGAAGCCCAGCATCAGCACGGCGTCCTCCACGGTGCCGATGCTGCGCGAGACATGGTAGTAGGCGGAATTGGCCAGACGCAGCAGCTTGGCGCTCAGTACCGGATCCGTCGACAGCTTTTTCGCGATCTCTTCGGTCGAGACGCTGGCTTTGTCGAAACTGCTGATCAGCTCTTCCACCACCTTGGGCGCGGTCGGCAACGCAGTCGGATTCTGGAACAGGGCCTCAAGTTTCATATTTATCTCCTTGGTGTTGGTCGCGTTGCTATAGGCTAACTATATAGCGATTCCTCGAATGAAAGAAGGGTTTTTGCGCCGCGGCCGTGGCTTTTCTGTCGGCCGATAACCTTCTGTTCCTCATATTCTGCATTTCGTCGCAAGCCGGCGAGCGCAATGCGGCGCCGCTGCTATAGTCCATCGTGGCGCAAAACGCCTCTGAATAACTCACAAATCGGGACATCACCATGACACCATCCATGAGCACTATCCGTGCCGCCATTTGCGCAGCCTTCCTGGCCGGCGCACCGCTGTATGCCATCTCGGCCGACAACGCCCCCACCACCGCCGCCGCCAAGACCGCGATCGCGCCCGGCGATGACTTCTTCGATTACGTCAACGGCGACTGGCTGAACAGCGTGCAGATCCCGGCCGACCGCAGCAGTTGGGGCGCCGGCCAGGCACTGGTCGAGGAAACCAACAAGCAGTTGCTCAAACTGGTCCAAGGCCTGGCGGCGCAGCCGTCCACGCCGGAGGCGAAAAAGATCGCCGACTTCTACGCCAGCTACATGGATGAAGCAGGCATCGACGCGAAAGGCCTGGCGCCGCTGCAGCCGCAGTTGCAGCAGATCGCCGCGATCAAGGACAAGGCCGGCCTGGCCAAGGCGCTGGGCGGCACGTTGCGCGCCGACGTCGATCCGCTGAACTCCACCAATTTCTTCACCGAGAACCTGTTCGGCCTGTGGATCGCGCAGGATATGAACGATAGCGCGCACTACACGCCCTACCTGTTGCAGGGCGGCCTGGGCCTGCCCGACCGCGCCTATTACGTGGACGACACGCCGTCGATGCAAAAGCTGCGCACCGAGTACCAGCAGCACATCGCCGCCGTGTTCAAGCTGGCCGGCATGGACCAGCCGGAGGAACGCGCCGCCCGTGTGTTCGCGCTGGAGCGCCGCATCGCCCAGACCCACGCCACGCGTGAAGATTCCGAGAACGTGCTGAAGGCGAACAACCACTGGAGCGCGGCCGACTTCGCGAAGAAGGCGCCGGGCCTGGACTGGAAACTGTACTTCGACGCGGCCGGCCTGGGCGCGCAGAAAAAATACATCGTCTGGCACCCGGGCGCGGTGGTCGGCGAAGCCAAGCTGGTGAAGTCCGAACCACTGGACGCATGGAAGGATTACCTGGCCTTCCACACCCTCAACCACCTGAGCGGCGCCTTGCCCAAGGCGCTGAACGAGCAGCACTTCGCGTTCTACGGCCACACGCTGAACGGCACGCCACAGCAGTCGGAGCGTTGGAAGCGCAGCCTGGCCGCCGTCAACGACGCGATGCCCGATGCGCTGGGCAAGGCCTACGTGGCGCAGTACTTCCCGCCCGAATACAAGCAGCGCCTGCAGCAGATGGTGTCCGGCATCGTGGCCGCTTTCCACCAGCGCATCGACAAGCTGGACTGGATGGCCGCGACCACCAAGAAGGAAGCGCACGCCAAGCTGAACACGCTGTACGTCGGCATCGGCTATCCGGAAAAGTGGACCAGCTATGAGCAACTGGAAGTCGTGCCGGGCGACGCGGTCGGCAACACGCTGCGCGCCGAGCAGTATCACTACCGCCAGCAACTGGCCAAGCTGCAGCAGCCGGTGGACCGCGGCGAATGGTGCATGCCGGCGCAACTGGTCAATGCGGTGAACATGCCGATGCAGAACGCGATCAATTTCCCGGCCGCGATCCTGCAGCCGCCGTTCTTCGATCCGGCCGGCAGCGACGCGGTGAACTTTGGCGCGATCGGCGCCGTGATCGGCCACGAGATCAGCCACAGCTTCGACGACCAGGGCGCGCAGTTCGACTCCCAGGGCCGCTTGCGCGACTGGTGGACCCCGGCCGACGGCGCCCACTTCAAGACGGCATCGGCAGGCCTGGCCGCGCAGTATTCGGCGTACAAGCCTTTCCCCGACCTGGCGATCAATGGCCAGCAGACCCTGAGCGAAAACCTGGCCGACCTGGCCGGGCTGGAAGCGTCCTACGACGCCTGGCTGGCCACGCTGCCCAACAAGCAGGCCACGAAGGAACAAGCCCAGCAGTTCTTCGTCGGCTACGCGGCCAGTTGGCGCGAGAAGGAACGCGACGCCGCGCTGCGCCGGCAGATCCTGACCGATGGCCACGCGCCGTCCAAGTGGCGTACCGCGACCGTGCGCAACATGGATGTCTGGTACAAGGCCTTCAATGTGCAACCGGGGCAGGCGCTGTACCTGGCGCCCAAGGACCGCGTCCGCGTGTGGTGAGGCCGATGGCTGGTCTGCGTACGCGAGCGCACAGAAACATGGATGAGCCACGCTTATAGTGGACGCCAGTTTCACTGACCAAGGAGCGCATCATGAACAAGGACCAAGTCAAAGGCAAGATGAAAGATATCGGCGGCAAGATCCAGCAGGAGGCCGGCAAGCTGGTCGGCAGCTCGGAGCAGCAAGCCAAAGGCCTGAACAAACAGTCCGAAGGCAAAATGCAGAAGAGCTATGGCGATGCCAAGGAAGCCGCCAAGGATATCGCGAAAGGTAATCGCAATTAGTGGTGTTGTCGTCCCGGCGGAAGCCGGGACCCATGCTGAGCATGCGGATGCCGATGCGGCGTATGGGTCCCCCGCTTTCGCGGGGGACGACGTTTTGGTGCTTACTTCGTCGTTGCCGGCATCAGGTTCTTCTTGAAGAAGGCTTCGATATTGCCGTACACGTGGCGGTTTTGCGCGCGGTCGGAAATGCCGTGCTTGGCGCCAGGGTAGGTCATCAGTTCGAAATGCACCTGGCGCTTGACCAGCGCATCGATCATGCGGGTGGTGTTGGTGAACAGGACGTTATCGTCGGCCATGCCGTGCATCAGCAGCAACGGCGACTTCAAACCGTCCAGGTGCGAATACACGCCGCTGTATTCATAGCCGGCCGCGTTCTCTTTCGGCGTGCCCATGAACTGCTCGGTGTAATGGGTATCGTACAGCGACCAGTCGGTCACCGGCGCCACCGACACGCCCATGGCGATCTTGTCCGAACCTTCAGCCAGCAGGCGCAGGGTCATGAAGCCGCCGTAGCTCCAGCCGAACACGCCGATGCGCTTGGGATCCACGTAGCTCTGCTTGTCCAGCCAGTCGACGCCGGCCAACTGGTCTTCCACTTCCACCCGGCCCAACTGGTGGTAGTTGGCGTCGGTGAAGACGCGCTCGCGGCGCGACGAGCCGCGGTTATCCAGCCGCCACACGATGAAGCCCTGCTGCGCCATGTACTGGTCGAAGAAATTACCCCAGCGGCGCTGCACATGCTGCGAGTGCGGGCCGCCGTAGGTCGACAGGAACACCGGGTATTTTTTCGCCGGGTCGAAGTGGGCCGGCTTGATCATCGAGTAGTACAGGGTCTGGCCGTCCTTGGCTTTCAGCGTGCCGTACTCGGTGTGCAGGTGCGCATCCTTGTACTTGAAGTAGGGATGGCCGGCGTTCAGCTCATTGTGGTTCAACCACTCGATCATGGCGCCGTCGGGGCGGCGGATGCTGACCTGCGGCGGCGTGTCCGGATCGGAGTAGGTGTCGACGAACACTTCGCCCTTGGGCGAGAAGGCCGAATCGTGCCAGCCGTCGCCCTGGGTCACGCGCACCGGCTGGTCGGCGCTGCTGCCGTCCAGCTTGAGCATGTAGGTCTGGCTGTCGACCACGTTGTCGCGGTTCGATTGCACGAACAGGCGGCCGTTCTTTTCATCCACGGCCAGCAGGCGGTCGATGCCCCACTCGCCCTTGGTGATGGGGTGCAGCAACTTGCCGTTCATGTCGTACAGGTACAGGTGCTTGCGGCCGCTGCGTTCCGACGACCAGATGAAGCCCTTGTCGTTGGCCAGGAAGCGCAGGTCGTCGAAGATGCTGACCCAGGTCGGCGAGGTTTCGGTGACCAGCACGTTCTGCTTGAGCGTGGCGGCGTCCACCGACACCAGTTCCAGTTTCTTCTGGTCGCGGCTCTGGCGCTGGAACAGCAGCGCCTTGCTGCTGGCGCTCCAGTCGGCGCGCACCAGGTAGATGTCGGGATTGCTGCCCAGGTCGACGTCGCGGACGACGCCGGTGGCCGGCGACACGATCTTCAGTTGCACCAGCACGTTGGGATCGCCGGCGCCGGGATAGCGCTGCTCGACCACGTCGGTGCGGTCGGCGAAGATTTCGAAGCGGCGCACCACCGGCACCGGCGCTTCGTCGTAGCGCTTGTAGGCGATGGCGGAATCGTCCGGCGCCCAGTAGTAGCCGGTGGTCTGCGACATCTCTTCCTGCGCCACGAATTCCGCTTCGGCGTTGTGGATGGTGCCCTTGCCGTCGGTGGTCAGTTGCTTTTCCTTGCCGGTGCTCAGGTCGATCACGAACAGGTTCTGGTCGCGCACGAAGGAGACATAGCGGCCGCGCGGCGAAATCTTCGGATCGAGCACATTGCCGGAAGCGACCATGCGCGCCGCATCGGGCTTGCTGACGTCGATCAGGTACAGGTTGCCGGCGATCGGCACCAGCAACTGCTTGCCGTCCGGCGACCAGCTATAGCTGAGGATGCCTTTCAGGCTGGCGGTGCGCTCGCGCTCGCGGCGGGCTTTTTCAGCGTCGGACAGCTTCTCGTCCGGCACCAGGATTTTCGAATCGACCAGGCGGTGCTGGCTCTTGTCCTTGAGGTTGTATTCCCACAGGTCGAGCTGGAACTGGTTGTCGTCGCGGCCGCGCAGGAAGGTGACGCGGGCGCCGTCCGGCGAGACTTTCAGGCTGCGCACGCCGGGACCGCTCAGCGAGGGATCGCTGTGCAGGCGGTCCAGAGTCAATTGTTCAGCGGACGCCGCCTGGGCGCTGCCCAGCAGGGCGAGGAAGGCAAGGATGAATCGCATGGGGTCTCTCATGGTTATAGAACCCCAAGACGATACCAGAGCGCCACTGCCGTGGCGAGATGGCAAGATTTTGAATCCGCAGTGGAAAAACGTTTTTTCTTCGGTGAATTCAAGCCTGCGCCGAGCGCAGCTTTTCCAGCGACAGCCGCTGCAGCGACCAGCTCAGCAGCACGGCCGCCACCGTCAGGCCGGCCGTGAGGCCGATCCAGAAACCGGTGGCGGCCATGTCGTGATGCAGTCCCAGCCAGCAGCCCAGCGGCAGGGCGAAACCCCAGAAGGCCAGCAACTGGATCTGCATCGGTTGGCGCGTGATCTTGTAGCCGCGCAGCGCGCTGGACGCCGCCACCTGCGTGCAGTCGGACAGTTGGAACAGCGCGGCAAACAGCAGCAGTTGCGCGCACACCTGCTGCACCTGCGGGTCCGAGGTGTAGGCGGCGGCGATCTGGTGGCGGAACACCACCATGAACAGCGCCGACAACACGCCGAAGGCCAGCGCCATCCACACGCCGACCCAGGCCACGAAGCGCGCCCGTCCCGGCTGGCCTTCGCCCATGGCCTGGCCGACGCGGGTGATCAGCGCGATGCCGAAGCTGAGCGGCACCATGAAGGTCAGCGAGGTGAAATTCAGCGCGATCTGGTGCGCCGAGACCTGGATCACGCCGTAGCGCGCCACCAGCAGGCTGACCGCGCCGAAGGCGCTGACCTCGGCGAAATAGGTCACGCCGATCGGCAGCCCGAGGCGCAGCATGGGGCGCAGTGCCGGCCAGTGCGGCCATTCCCAGTGGGTGAAGGGATAGGTGTCGCGGTAGGCCGGGGCGATGCGTAGCCACACCAGCATGGCCGCCAGCATCAGCCACATGCACAGCGCGGTCGACACCGCGCAACCGACGCCGCCCAGTGCCGGCATGCCCAGGTGGCCAAACACCAGCAGCCAGTTGCTGACGATGTTGAAGCCCAGGCCGAGGATGGCGATCACCATCACCGGCTTGGTCTGGTTCAGGCTGGTGCTGTAGCCGTACAGCGCGCGGTAGGCGGCAAACGGCGGCAGGCCGGCGCTGATGATGTGCACGAACAGCGTGGCCTTGCGGTGCACATCGGGCGTCAGGTACAAATGGTCGAACACCAGCGTGGCCAGGTTGGCGGCTGCGGCGGCGACCAGGCCCACGCCCAGCGCCTTCCACAGGCCCTGGCGCACCACGTGCGGAATGCGGCCGAACTCGCCGGCGCCGACATCGTGGGCGACGATGCTGTTCATGGCCATCATCACGCCGCTGACCGTGACCAGGATGATGGACCAGACCGAGGCGCCCAGCGACACCGCGGCCAGTTCGTCGGCGCTGGTGTGGCCGGTCATGGCGACGTCGGCCACGCCCATGCCCACCGTGGCCAGTTGGCCGATCAGCACGGGCCAGGCCAGGCACCACAAGGAAGCGGCTTCGCGGCGGATGTTCGGCAGGGTGAAGGCGTGCGGCATGGCTGGGCGGTCTGAACGGAAACCGTCGATTTTACTGTGTAGCACCGAGTTTTGCGCGTTATGATTCGGGATTGGAACCGACCTGGAGATTATCCTCATGCAGAAAGCGACGACCGCCGTATTGCTGGTCCTGGCCGCCGCACCGGCCCTGGCCGGCGACATCACGCTGTACACGCGCGCGCACTTCGGCGGCCCGGCATTGACTCTGCACGAATCGTCCCCAGATCTGGACAAGCTGGGTTTCAACGACAAGACCTCCAGCGTGATCGTGCACACGGGCACGTGGGAAGTCTGCGAGAACAAGCAGTACAAGGGCAAGTGCCTGATTTTGCAGGAGGGGGAATACGCCGAGCTGAAGGACTTCAGCAACATGATGTCGTCAGTGCGCGAAATCGAGCCCAACGGGGAAGGCAAGGGCGGCAAGCGCGAGCGCGCCAAGTGAGGAAGCGAACCACGTCCTTGCCCATTTTTCGCTAGACTGGCGGTGACGCCATACGGGGAGCGTGCAACGTGGAATACAAGGATTATTACCAGACGCTGGGCGTGGCCAAGACCGCTACGGCGGACGAGATCAAGAAGGCGTATCGCAAGCTGGTCCGCAAATACCATCCTGACGTCAGCAAGGAAGCGGACGCGCAGCAGAAAACCCAGGAAATCAACGAAGCCTACGACGTGCTGGGCGATCCGGAAAAGCGCACTGCCTACGATGAGCTGGGCCGCGGCCACCAGTACCGCGCCGGCCAGGAATTCCGTCCGCCACCGGACTGGAGCCGCCACTTCGGCGGCGGCAACGGTGGCTTCGAGGAAGCCATGGGCGGCAGCGATTTCTTTGCCGACCTGTTCGCCAACCTGGGCGGCCGCCGGCGCCAGCAGGCGCCGCGCCGCGGCGACGACCGCCATGCCACCCTGACCATCGACCTGGCCGACAGCTACACCGGCGCCACCCGCACCATCAGCCTGATGGTGGCGGACCGCGACGCCCACGACCAGATCGTCACGCGCGAGCGCAGCTTCAGCGTCAACATTCCCAAGGGCGTGACGGCCGGCCAGCAGTTGCGGCTGTCGGGGCAGGGGCAGGCCGGGCCGGCCGGGCCGGGCGACCTGTACCTGGAAATCCAGTTCAAGCCGCACGCGCGCTACCGCGTCGATGGCCGCGACGTGTTCCAGACGGTGCCGATGGCGCCGTGGGAAATGGCGCTGGGCGGCGAGGTCGAGGTGGCCACGCCGTCCGGCAAGGTCACGGTGACGGTGCCGGCCGGCTCGCAGAGCGGGCGCAAGCTGCGCCTGCGCGGGCGCGGCATTCCCGGCAAGGAGGCCGGCGACCTGTACCTGTTGCTGGAAGTGGTGCTGCCGCCGGCCGCCACCGACAAGGCCAAGGAACTGTATCGAACCATGGCGCGCGAGATGGCGTTCAATCCGCGCGCGGGAGGATGATCCATGGGACAAACCGTAGTCACGGCAGTACTGATCGATGAAGCCGCGCTGACGCTGGAAGAATTGGCGCAAGCCTGCGCCGTGGAGCCGGACTGGGTGGTACAGCATGTGCGCACCGGCATCCTGCTGGACGACGCGGCGGACGATGTGGGCGGCTGGCGCTTCACCAGCGCCGACCTGGTGCGGGCGCGCCGCCTGTGCCAGGTCGAGCGCGACTTCGATGCCAACGACGATGTGGCGGCGCTGGTGGTGGACCTGTCGGAAGAAATCCGCCGCCTGCGCCGCAAGCTCAGCGCGGCCGGAGTGAAATAGGGGCGGCCACTGGCACGCCGGCCGGCGCCTCCGGTTGCGGCGGCACAGGCTTGAGCTTGTGGTAAGTGTGCGCCGGCTCGGCAGCCCCGGCGCGGATGTTGGCGGTCAACGCCGGCTCGTCCTGCTGGCTGAATTCCTGGAACTGCTGCATCAGCCAGCGCGTGGCCGGGCCAGGCTGCTCGTCGCCGCGGCGTATCACGTACAGCGGGAAGCTGAAGGCGCTGCCTTCGGCGATGTCCAGCTTGACCAGGCGGCCCGCATCCAGGTCCCACTGCACGAATTCCAGCGGCATATTGCCCCAGCCTATGCCGCTGCGCAGCAGCGCGTGCTTGGAACTGAGGTCGCCCAGGCGCCAGTCGCGCAGGGCCAGCACGCCGAAGTCCTGGCCCTTGGTCAGCGGGCTGCGGTCGGTCAGCACCAGTTGGGTGTGCTCGCGCAGGACTTCGGTCGGCACCTTGCCTTCGATCTGCGCCAGCGGGTGGTCGGGCGAGACCACCGGCACCATGGTCACGTAGCCGCAGGCCTGGCGCTCGATCACGTCCGGCGTGCCGGGCATCCAGCCGCTGATGCCGATGTGGCACTCCTTGTCCATCACCAGTTGGGTGACGGCGCCCAGCGCCTCGGTGCGCAAGCGCATGGAGACGGTCGGGTACTCCTTCTGGAAGGCGTGCAGGATGCGCACCAGTTTGCAGGTCGAGAACATCACGTCCACCACGATGGACACTTCCGCCTCCAGCCCGGCCGACAGCGCCTTGGCGCGGGCGCGCATGCCGTCCACCTTGAGCGACACGGCGCGGGCGTCGGCCAGCAAGGCCTTGCCGGCCTCGGTCAGCGTGGGCTTGCGCTTGCTGCGGTCCAGCAGCTCGATATTGAGCTGCTCTTCCAGGTTGGCGATGGTGTAGCTGATCACCGATTGCGTGCGGTGCAGGGCGCGCGCGGCGTGGGCAAAGCCGCCGTGGTCGATGACGGCGATGAACACGCGTAGCTGGTCCAGCGAGGGGAGGCCGGGATCTCTCATGTCATTCTCTCAATATCTAGATTATCGATAGATATCATTTAAATTTCCAGTATTCCATCGATATTAAACCCGTTCTATGATGCCTGCAATCCCTCCCGCTTTGAAAGGAAAACGCATCATGGCAAACGTACTCCACATCGACAGCAGCGTGCGCAGCACCGGTTCCCTGACCCGCCAACTGGGCGCGGAATTCATCGCCAAGCTGAAGGCCGCCGATCCATCGACCACCGTGGTGACCCGCGACCTGGCCGCCAACCCCGTGCCGCACCTGACCGAACAGATGATGGGCGCCTACTTCACCCCGGCCGAGCAGCGCAACGCCGAGCAGGCCCACACCATCAAGACCTCGGACGCCCTGGTGGATGAACTGCTGGCCGCCGACACCCTCGTCATCGGCGCGCCGATGTACAACTTCTCCGTGACCTCCGGCCTGAAAGCCTGGATCGACCACGTGGCCCGCGCCGGCCGCACCTTCAAGTACGGCGCCAATGGCCCTGAAGGTCTGGTGCACGGCAAGAAGGTCTACGTCTTCGTGGCCACCGGCGGCGCCTACAGCGAAGGCCCTGCCGCGGCCTACGATCACGTGACCACCTATCTGCGCTCGGTGCTGGGCTTCCTTGGCATGACCGACGTGACCTTCATCGTGGCCGAAGGCGTGGCCATGGGCGAAGAAGCGGTCGCCAATGCGCTGGCCAAGAGCCGCGCCAAGATCGAGGAAGCGGTCGCCGCTTGATCCGCCAGTAACGGATGTTGCAAATAAAGCCCCGCTGGTCGGGGCTTTTGTCTTGCTGCGGTATCATGGGGGACTGTTATCCGGAGCCCGACATGAAACGCAATCTGCACCTGCTGCTGATCGATCCGCAAAACGATTTTTGCGACCTGCCTGCCCCCTACCTGCCGCTGGACCCGGTCACGCGGCAGACGCGCGCGCCTGCGCTGCCGGTGCCCGGCGCCCACCAGGACATGCAGCGCCTGGCCGGCCTGATCAGCCGCGGCCGCGCCGGCATCACCGCCATCAGCGTCACGCTCGATTCCCATCACCGCTTCGACATCGCCCACCCGTCGTTCTGGATCGCGCAGGACGGCGCGCCGGTGGCGCCGTTCACCCAGATCATGGCCGCCGAGGTGCGCGCTGACAAATACCGGCCGCGCCACCCGGCCGCCTTGCCGCTGACGCTGAATTACCTGGACCGCCTGGAAGCGGCCGGCCGCTACACGCTGATGGTGTGGCCGGTGCACTGCGAGATTGGCACCTGGGGCCATAATGTCCACGACGACGTGCATGCCGCCTACAGCCAGTGGGAGCAGAGCGCGCTGGGCATCGTGGCCAAGCTGGCCAAGGGTTCCAATCCGTGGACCGAGCACTATTCCGCCGTGATGGCGGAAGTGCCGGATGCCGATGACGCCGACACCCAGTTCAACACGCGCTTCGTGCGCACCCTGGCCGAAGCCGACCAGGTCTACATCGCCGGCGAGGCCGGCAGCCACTGCGTGAAGGCCACGGTGGAGCACATCGCCGACTACTTCGCCGAACATTACGGGCCGGCCTCGCTGTCCCGGCTGGTGCTGGTCACCGACTGCATGAGCCCGGTGAGCGGTTTCGAGCCGCAGTACCAGGCTTTCCTCGACCAGATGCGGGCGCGCGGCGTGCAGTTGATGCAGTCGCCCGAGGTGCTGGCGGAACTGCTGGCCAACGCCAGCCGCACGCCCGAGGCGCCAGCGCTGCCGGAGCACGCATGAAGCCGCCCATCGTCCGCAGCCTGCTGGAGACCGACTTATACAAGTTCACCATGTGGCAGGCGCTGCTGCACGGCCATCCGAATTCGCACACCGAGTATGAATTCGTGTGCCGCAACCAGCCGGCCTTTCCGCTGGCGGAACTGCTGGAGGAAGTGGAGCGCGAACTCGATCATCTGTGCTCGATGAGCTTCACCGACGAGGAGCTGGGCTTCCTGCGCTCGCTGCGCTACATGAAGAGCGACTTCGTCGACTTCCTCACCGTGTTCCGCTTCCAGCGCAAGTTCGTCCAGGTGCGCGCCGAGGGCGACACGCTGGTGATCCGCGCGGCCGGGCCGCAGGTGCATGTGATGGGCTTCGAGATCTATGTGCTCTACATCGTCAACGAGCTGTACTTCCGCCGCTTTGACCACGACAGCGCGCTGGCCGAGGGCAGGGCGCGCCTGGGCAGGAAGATCGAGGCGCTCAAGGCCTTCGGCCGTGACGAGGCGCCGCGCCGCTTTCCGTTCGAGTTCTCCGACTTCGGCACGCGCCGCCGCTTTTCCAGCGCCTGGCACGACGAGGTGGTGCTGCGGCTGGCGCGCGAAGTGCCTGAGTATTTCAAGGGCACCTCCAACGTCTACCAGGCGATGAAGTTCAACCTGATCCCGATCGGCACCATGGCGCATGAGTACATGCAGTCCTTCCAGGCCTTCGGCGTGCGGTTGCGCGACTTCCAGAAGGCTTCGCTGGAAGCCTGGGTGCAGGAATACCGCGGCGACCTCGGCGTGGCGCTGACCGACGTGGTGGGCATGGATGCCTTCCTCGACGATTTCGACCTGTATTTCGCCAAGCTGTTCGACGGCCTGCGGCATGACTCCGGCGATCCGGTGGGGTGGGGCGAGAAGGCCATCGCGCATTACGGCGCGCTGCGCATCGATCCGGGGACCAAGCGGCTGGTGTTTTCGGACGGCCTGAACTTCGGGACGGCGCTTGGCCTGTACCGGCATTTTTCCGACCGCATCATGACCGGCTTCGGCATCGGCACGCACCTGACCAACGACGTCGGCCTGGTGCCGCTGAATATCGTCATGAAGCTGGTGGCCTGCAACGGCCAGTCGGTGGCCAAGCTGTCCGACTCGCCGGGCAAGACCCTGTGCAAGGACGAGACTTTCCTGGCCTACCTGCGCCAGGTGTTCCACCATCCGGCCTGAAGCGGGCAGGCGCCCGGCTCAGGCTTCGCTGGCGCCGAAGCCGCCCATGATGGAGTCGGCTTTTTCGCGGTCGTCGTCGTCGTAGATGTCGACCGTGAGCATGGCGCCGCTGCGCTGGCGGGCCGCCGCGGCGGCAGCCGGACCGCCCGGCGTCAGGGCATCGAGCAGGTTGCCGACCATGCTGGTCGCCACGTCGGACGGCAGCGGATGGTGGCGCGTCAGCTTGACGCTCGATTGCGGGAATCCGTTGGAAAGCAGGGCCGTGCGGGCTTGCTCGGCATCCGTTACCTGCTCGAAGTTGCGATGTATGGTGCGTGTCATGATGGCCTCCTGCTGAGACTCTTCGTTGTCGCGTGGCGCCTAGAAGCCGGCCACCACGGTGTCAAAATGCTCCACTTTGGGCGGCAGCGCGAAATGCCCGCCGACCAGGCCGCGCCAGTCCAGGAAACCCTGGCTGCCGCGGAAATCGACCGTATGGTTTTCCAGTGTCTCCCAGCCTACCACCAAGTGGTAGGTGTCCGGCGTTTCCATGTCGCGGTCCAGCCGCATCGAGCGGCAGCCCTTGGCGGCCTTGAAGATGGGCACGGCCTGGGCGACGGCTGCCTGGAAAGCGTCGTGGTTTTCTGGCTTGATGTACAGCTCGGCGATTTCGTAAATCATGGGGCGTTCCTGGCAGTGAAGAATGTGTCTATTGTGCCTCAACTGCGGCGGGCGTGCGCAGGATGAAGCGCAGCGCCTGGTCGGTCAATTCCTTGACGTCGGCGCCGTTGCCGGGCTTGTACCACTGCACGGTCCAGTTCAGGGCGCCGAAGATCAGCAGGCGGTCGAATTGCGAGGGCATGGCCCAGTCGCCCGAATGGTGGAGGGCGGCGATGGCGCGGTCCCAGACCGCCTCGTAGCGGTCCTTGAGGGCGACGATGCGGGCGCGTGACGGCTCGTCCAGCGAACGCCACTCGTACAGCAGCACGGCGATGAAATGGTGGTCGGGCGCAAGCAAGGTGTGCAGGTGAGATTCGACCAGTTGGCGCAGCATGGCGGTGGGCGACAGCGGCCGGGCGGCGATGGCTTCGACCTGTTCCAACGAGCGCTGCATGCCCTGTTCCATGATGGCGGCGAGGATATCCTGCTTGGTCTTGAAATGGTAAAACCAGCTTCCGGCCTGGATGCCGGTGGCGGCGGCGATATCGCGCACCGTGGTGTTGTCGTAGCCCTTGGTGCGGAACAACTGGGCGGACTTCTCGATGAGTTGGGCGCGCAAGCCGCTGCCTTCCCCTTTCTGGGGCCGCCCGCGTTTTTTCGGGAGAGGTAGGACATCGGCGGCATCGGACATGGCGGTACTCTGGCGCTGGGGTGATGTAAGCGTCATTTTAATGCAGTGCCGCATTAAATGATGGAAGTGTGCGCTTGCTGTGCTGCGGCGCAACAACAGTCCGTTTGCGCTATCTCATGAAGTGGCAAGGTTATCGGCCTAACCTGGCTGCAGGAGGGCGTTTGCGATGAATGCTCAGCTTGACAACGGCAAACGCGCTGCCGAGGATGACATCATGGACACCGCACTGGAAACCATCCGCACCGAAATGCACGCCGGCTTCCGCGAAGTCAACGGGCGAATTGATGCGTTGCGCAAAGAAAATGGCGAGAGCTTCCGCCAAGCCGACGCCAAGATCGAGCTTGTCCGCAGCGAGCTTCGCACTGAAATGCGGGAAGGCTTCAGCCTGGTGGAGGCCAAGATTACGCAGGTCAACAGCGAGGCGGTCGCCAGGAATGACCAGATCCGCGCTGAAATGCGGGAAGGCGTCTGCCTGGTGGAGGCCAAGATTGCGCAGGTCAACAGCGAGGCGGTCGCCAGGAATGACCAGATTCGCGCTGAAACGCGGGAAGGCTTCAGCCTGGTGGAGGCCAAGATTACGCAGGTCAACAGCGAGGCGGTCGCCAGGAATGACCAGATCCGCGCTGAAATGCGGGAAGGCTTCAGCCTGGTGGAGGCCAAGATTGCGCAGGTCAACAGCGAGGCAGTCGCCAGAAATGACCAGATTCGCGCTGAAACGCGGGAAGGCTTCAGCCTGGTAGAGGCTAAGATTCAACAGGTTCGCACGGAAGCGGCAGGCAGACATGACCAGATTCGCGCTGAAATGCGGGAGGGCTTCAACCTGGTAGAGGCTAAGATTCAGCAGGCCCACATTGAAGCGGCTAGCAGAATCGATCAGGTCCGCGCAGAAGCGGCAGCCAGAATTGACCAATTGCGGTCCGAGACACTGGCAAAAATCGACGATTCACGACGGGAAACAAACGCACGCATCGAACGCCTGGGCGATCGTGGCGATAACCGGTTTCATTGGCTGGTTGGCCTCATGTTTGCGGCCTTGGCGGGCCTGATCAGCGTGCTTGTCAGGATGCAATCATGAGTGGGAATATGGTGCCGGTATATTTCCCGACCGCCGGCGCCGGTAGTAGCCGCCGTTGAGGGCGCTAATGAGTCGTTCCATGTGAGAACTGCAGCCATCATAACGGCCAAATATGACGGGCGTTTGACGTGGATGCGTGCCAGATCAAAGTACGGTAGAATAGAGGTCCTGTGGGGACGACCTGGTTTCGACGTGGGTTGCAAAGCAGAACAGGGCATACCGAGGGCTGGTTACCTCGTAAATACACCCAGAAATCAATAACTGCAAACGATAACTCGTACGCACTGGCAGCCTAAGGGCTGTTAGCTCCTAAACGCTTCTTCCCTGGGGCGGACCGTTAAAAGTCATGGAGTCATTTACAGGGAATCGCGCTGTAACGGGTCACTTGAAGCAGCGTTAAATCTAAGGTGAATCGCCTGTCCGGAACGTGTACATCCGTGACGTACGGGTTAAATTAAAAGATAGTACTAAGTATGTAGAACTGTCTGTAGAGTGCTTGCGGACGCGGGTTCGATTCCCGCCGTCTCCACCACCGAACACTGCAATAACCTTCAACGCCGTCCAAGTGACGGCGTTTTTCTTTGGTTTTCCCTCCGAGATGGCCGGTTTTTTTTGACAGTGACAAAGCGTGTTTTTTTGAGCAAGGATATGCTCTTGCGGCCGGCTGCGGCCACCAAACGATCATTTCCGCTGGCTATTGCATAAACCAACCATGGCTGACCACGATGGATTGTCCCGTCAATGCGTTTGATGGGAACGCGGCCAGGAACAACGCTGTCTGTGCAACGTCATCGACAGTAGTAAATTCACCGTCGACAGTCTCCTTGAGCATGACGTTCTTGACGACTTCTTCTTCAGTAATTCCTAGCTCTTTTGCCTGCTCGGGAATTTGTTTGTCCACCAGCGGCGTGCGAACAAAGCCCGGGCAGATGACATTGGCACGCACACCGTGAGCGGCGCCTTCTTTGGCGACAGTTTTGCACAGACCAACCAGGCCATGTTTTGCGGTGACATACGGCGCTTTCAATACCGAGGCTTCTTTCGAATGCACCGATCCCATGTAGATCACGCTGCCGCCGCGCTTTTGTGCGTACATGTGTTTCAGGCAGGCGCGAGTGGTCAGGAAAGCGCCATCCAGGTGGATTGCCAGCAGTTTCTTCCAGTCCGCAAAGGAGAACGTATCCACTGGTGCAACGATTTGAATACCGGCGTTCGACACCAAGATGTCGATACCACCCAACTTGGCCGCAGCGCTGGCAATGCCCGCATCGACTTCCTCCTCGTTGGTCACATCCATTGCCACGGCAATCGCACGCTGGCCCGATGGATCAAGTTCAGTCGCGGTGGCTTGTGCTGATTCCAGGTTGAGGTCGGCAATGACGAGCTTGGCGCCGTTCTGGAAATATACTTCGGCAATGTGTTTGCCGATGCCGCTGGCCGCGCCGGTGACGACGGCTACTTTGTCTTGAAGATTCATGGTGTTCTCTTTAAAAGGGTTAGGTCGGCTTGGTGAGGAAATCGAAGACAGCAGGGTTATTGTCGGAACTGGGTAGTTTTAGAATTTCTTCGTGTGCGAGCGTGGCATCTGCATCCGTATAGCCAGCCTGCCAGTGCTCGCTCATGGTTCGACGGGAAAATTCAACGTCTTTGTACTGGCCTTCGTAGGTCGCCGAGCGGTAAATCAATTCGACGATGTTGTACAGCGCAGGATCGGCTGCCGCTGACAGTAACTGAGCCTGCGGCGATGCCGCGATGTCGGCTGGTATGAGCGCCAGCAACTCGCTCAACGTGGCGCGCAATTTCTTTACTTTGCGCAGAGAGTCAGTGGCATTGCGTGTGCGACTGGAATACTGGATCTCTTTCATGCGCGTGGCAACGCTGGCCAGGTCGGTGGGTATTTTGCCATGGGCGCTCCACAAATCGACTTGCCAGACCAGCGTATTGAGTCCCGAGCCGTTTGACAACACCCAATCCAACGGCGTGTTGGACACCATGCCGCCGTCCCAATATCTTTCCCCATCGATTTCCACCGCATCGAAGCCTGGCGGCAAAGCCCCGCTGGCCATGATGTGTTCCGGCCTGATCTTGTCCTTGATGTTGTCGAAGTAGGCGAAATTACCGGTGCGGACATTCACGGCACCGACACTCAGGCGGGTTTCTTTCGCATTGATGCGGTCAAAGTCCACTAATCTTTCGAGCGTAGCACGCAGTGGCGCTGTATCGTAGTAGCTGGTGGCACCGCCGCCGTTCCAGAACAAATAGGGTGGCGGGATACGCGGTGTGAAAAAGCCGGGAGCGCCTTGTAGAAAAGCGCGTTCCGCCGATAACTGGTTGACCCAGGCGCGCACGGTATCGATGAGCGGCTCACCCGTCCAGCCTGCCTCAGGTATGCCACCGTAATTGCCGCTAACCAGCTCCCAGAATTCACGGAGCCGGGGAACGCGGTTTTCCCTGGCGTTACCGGCAATAATCGCACTGTTAATGGCCCCAATCGAAATGCCAGCGATCCAGGTCGGCTCGATGCCAGCGTTTAGTAGGCGCTCATAGACGCCGGCCTGATAAGCGCCGAGCGCACCGCCACCTTGCAGCACCAGCGCGACAGCACCGAACTCAGAGGTACTTTTACTGGCTGGGGTAATGCGGGCGTCGTGCGTTGCGGTGGGATCCCGCTTATTCACGTTCCGGCACCGGTACGTTAAAGCCGTTCAGCGTGGTGGAAACGAGTGCATACAGACCCACCAGGTAGATCAGCTCGTTGGTACCGTGCTGGCCGAAAGTGTTGACGGCCAAGCGATACAGCGGCTCAGGCAGCGTACCGCCACGGCTCAGCGCATAGGCGAAGTCGAAGGCGACGTTTTCGTCCTTCGTCAAATCGGTGGGTTTCAGATCGGCGACCAAGGCGGCCAACCGTTCTGCGGACATGCCTTCATTTTCCGCGACGGCGACATGGGCATACAACTCATAGGCGGCGTCGTAGCGGGCGCCGACCACAAGAATTGCGATCTGACGCACGTTGTCGGGAAGGGAGGCATTGGCGGTCATTGCCAAGGTGAGATCCCAGATGGCTTTGCCGATTGCAGGTTCATGCAACCATGGATTCCACGGGCCCATCAGGGCGCCGTCTTCGCGCTCGACCTTGAACCCGTTAAAGTTGCTGGCGACGCCTTTGCGCATGCTGTCGTAAAGCGCCTTCTGCTCGGCGGTAAGTTCGCTTGGGGGGATAAGTGGAAGTCGCAATCTGCCCTCGCATGAATGTGGTTACGATGAGGAGGCAGACCAGGGGAAACCCAAGTTGCCTCCGTAGTTATGATGGCAGGTTGCCGCAATGGTTGGCGTTCGATTGGATGAATTCAGCGCTTCTTGCCGTGTGGGAATGTGTGATTTTTTCATTTCGGCGAGCTGGTATCCTTGTCTTCCGCAATCGAAATCGCCAGGAGCAGGCGGTCAGATCGGGCAGGCACAGAGGCCACAGGCAAAACAAGACGGAGTAATTAAATGACGGCAGATGTTGAGGCGATGCTGTTCCCATCCCAGGGAGCGTTTGCGCATTGGTTGGCAGCGCACCACGATGCTTCTGACGGGGTATGGTTGCAGCACGCGAAGAAAGGGGCTCCGGTCCCCAGTGTCAGCTACCAGGAGGCGCTGGAAGTTGCGCTGTGCTTCGGCTGGATCGATGGACAGAAGCGCTCACTCGACGTCCACCACTATCTGCAGCGCTGGACGCCGCGTCGCCCTCGCAGTTTATGGTCCAAGGTCAATCGCGACAAGGCGCTCAGGTATATTGAGGAGGGTAAGATGCAGCCGAGCGGATTAGCTGAAATCGAGCGAGCGCGAAAAGATGGTCGATGGGATGCGGCATACGATTCGGCCAGCATGGCCAGCGTGCCGCCCGAACTTCAAGCAGCTTTCGCGGATCATCCGGGGGCCGCCGAATTTTTCGCCACGCTCAATTCTCAAAACCGCTATGCAGTATTGTTTCGGTTGCAGACGGCAGTCATGCCTGAGACCAAAGTGCGTAAGGCACAGGAGTATGCGGCCATGCTGGCTCGGCATGAAACGCTTCACCCCGTCATGGCGAAGAAGCGGGGCAAGGACGCCCGAAAGCGGCCAGGAGCAGACGCTTGAATCGCCAGGCCTTTATTCACCAGGCTACATCTTCTTAAATTGATCTCCACCGAGTAAAGTATTCATGCTGCGCCTACTTATCCTGCTATCCGCCTGCCTGTGCGCGTTTGCCCACGCAGACCCAGGCTTCGCCAACCTACAGGCCGGGCCGCAGGCTGTTGGCTTAAGGGTCGTCCAGGAGTATGACTACACGCGTACCTGGCGAAGCCGCGTTGACATCATCACCGGCCAGCCGGCTGAGGGGGAATTCGCGCGGCCAATTCAAATGCTGGTTTGGTATCCGGCGCGTAAGGGCGGCACGAACCTCGCCTACGCTGACTATGTGCGCACGCAAGCCAGTGACGAAGACTTCAGCGTCAATACAAACTCGGTGGGTAACTTCCTGTCTGCCCAACGCAAGAAGCAGGCAAGTCGCATTGGCGCGGCAGCGACCGATGAGGCCTTCGCCCGTGGTATGTGGGCCGTACGCGACGCCGTGCCCTTGCCGGGAAAATACCCGGTCGTAATTTATGCGCCGGGCGTCGGCGGTGTCGCGCATGAAGTAGCGGACATCGCCGAACTCTTGGCCAGCCACGGCTATATCGTTATCTCCAGCCGAAGCCTTGGCACTCGGACCAGCCTCATGAATGCCGACCTTGAAGGCATCGAGTCCCAAGTCAGCGATATCCAATTTCTGCTCGCCTATGCGCACAGGCTGCCGCAAGCGGACACAGCGCACGTTGCGGCAATGGGCTGGAGCTGGGGCGGCATGGCCAATGTATTCGCGGCGGCGCGCGACCATCGCATCCGCGCGCTGGTGAGTCTCGACGGCACGCGCGAGCCGGAGTTCACCAAACAGATTGCGCCAGAACGCATTCCCGTACCCTCCTATATGTCCAGCGCCACCCGGAGACAGTGGCTCAACTGAACCGCAGGGGCATCGAGACTTCGTTCAGCTTGCTCACGAAGCGCGCTACGCCGACGTCTACCAGCTTGTGATGTACCCGCTGCGCCACGTCGATTTTTCCTCGGCGATCTTGCGCTTTCAGCCACCGGATTGGTTTAGCGATTACTCGCGTGCCGAAGTAGAGCAGGCGTATGCATGGACGGCGAGGTATGTCTTGGAATTCCTCAACGCCTATCTTAAGCAGGACACGCGCGCCAAGACGTTCCTTGTCCAGACACCGGTGCACCACATATGTCCCATCTCGACTACGCGCCGGCGGAGCAAGGCCCGCTGCCAACCCGCCAAGGTTTTGCCGCCGCCCTTGCGCAGCGGGGCTTCGGCCGAGCCCTGGAGCTGTACAAGGCCCTGCACGAGTCCCACCCTGCATTTAAGTTGACGGAAGAAGAAATCAACCAGTGGGGATACCAATTGCTGGCAGCGGACGCCGACACCTCGAAAGCCATCGCCATCTTTAGACTTGGAACCATCACTTACCCGGACAGTGCCAATCTACACGACAGCCTGGGCGAAGCCTACGAAACGGCGAAGAGCAAAGCTAGCGCACTGGCTAGCTACAGCCGCTCACTTGAGCTCAACCCGGGCAACGTCCACGCTGCCGCGCGCATCGCAGCATTGAGCAGCCGCCCTTGAAGCATTGCGGTGCGATCTCCACCATTCTGTCGAACAAGAACAAAGGGCTCAGGCATAAGCTTGGGACATGCCCAAATATGTGATTGAACGTGACATTCCAGGCGAGGCAAGCTGAGCGCCGCCGACCTTCAGGGCATTTCCGCCCCCATCCAGCGGCTTCCCGGCCAACCGCGGGTCGCAGGCGAGGGAAATCATCGATCCGACCGCTGAAAAGTAAGGCTGCGATCAGAAGGTGATCCGCACCCGCGTGCCGCGTCCGCCCGGCCCGTCGGTGATGTGCAGGTGGGCGCCGTGGCGGGCGGCGATTTCGTAGGCGATGGGCAGGCCGAGGCCGCAGCCGCCCGCCAGTTCGCTGGTGCTGCCGCGGTAGAAACGCTCCAGCACCAGGCTCCGTTCCTGCTCGGGGATGCCGGGGCCGTTGTCGTCCACCGCCAGCCAGACCGGATCGCCGCCCAGCGTCAGCGTGACGGTGCCACCCGGCTGCTGGTAACGGATGGCGTTGTCGATCAGGTTGCCCATCAGTTCGCGCAAGAGGTGGGCGTCGCCGTTGATCGTCACGCCGCGTTCCGGGCCTTCGTAACCGAGATCGATGTCGCGTTTCAGCGCGCTGTCCGCCCAGCGCTCCACTTCCTCGCGCGCCAGTTCGGCCAGGTCGACCGCGCCCAGCTTGAGGTGCTTTTCCGTTTGCTGCTCCGAGCGCATCAGCGTCAGCAACTGGTGGGTGACGTGGTGCAGCCGCGTCACCGCCCGGTGCACATCGCCCAGCGCCTGGTCGTGCTTGAGCGGATCGCGCTCGCGCAGCACGCGCTGGGTCTGCACCTGCAACGCCGCCAGCGGCGTGCGTAACTGGTGCGCGGCGTTGGAGATGAAGCGCTTCTGCGAATCCTGTTCCTCACTGAGCTTGGCAATCAGCCGGTTGATCGCGTTGATCAGCGGCGTGATCTCGGCCGGCATGCGCTCGGTGTCGGCGATCGGCGTCAGGTTGTCGGGTTCGTAAGCGCCGATGCGCGCGGCCACGCTGTCGACCTGGCGCAGGTTGCGCGTCACCGCCAGCCAGATGAACGCCCCGGCCAGCGCCAGCACGATGATCTGCAACGGCGCCCACTGCGAGAATATCTTGGTCGCCACCTCTTCGCGCTTGTGCATGGTTTCCGCGACCAGGATGCGCACGCTGTCGCCGCCGCCGGCCGGCGCCGGCCGTTCAACGGCGACCACGCGGATCGGCTGGCCGTCCAGCGCGGCATTGTAGAACTGCGGCTTATCGGGCAGCAGGGGAGCGGGCGGCGCAGGCAGGGTTGCATTGCCCAGCAGGCTGCCCTGGCGCGAGGACGACGCTTCCCAGTAGATGCGGTCGACCCGGTCCCACTCGAACATCTGGATCGCCTCGGGCGTCAGCTCCAGCGCGACCTGCGCGCCGTTGGTCTTCACTTGGGCCGCCAGCGTCATGGCCGAATCGAGCAGCCACTGGTCGTGCACCAGGTAGCCGATATGGCGCGCGATGATCATGCCGCCGGCCGCGCCCAGGGCCAGCACGATCAGCAGCGGCACCGCAAGGTGAACCAACAACTGGCGCCGCAGGCTGGGCTGCTGCGGTTTATTCATCTGCGGCCTGCGCGCTTTCTTCCAGCCGGTAGCCCAGGCCGCGCAGGGCGCGTATCAGTACCTGCGACTGCGCATCGGCCAGCTTGCGCCGCAGCCGGCTGACGAAGACTTCTATCATGGCCGGGTTCTTTTCATCGGCATGATCGTAGATCGCATCGACGAACTGCGTCTTGCTGACCACGCGCCCCGGTCGCCGCAGCAGCAGGCTCAGTACCGATGCCTCGGCCGCGGTCAGCGCCAGTTCCTTGCCATGCACGCTGGCCTGCTTGCTGACCTGCTCGAACACGATGTCGCAAAAGATGGTGCGCGACTCCTGCGGCAAGCCGCGCCGCAGCAGGGCGCGTATGCGTGCTTCCAGTTCGGGCAAGGCGAAAGGCTTGGCCAGGTAGTCGTCGCCGCCGGCGTCCAGGCCCGACACGCGGTCGTCCAGATCGAAGCGGGCGGTGAGGATCAGCACCGGCGCCGCCATGCCGGCCTTGCGCAGGCGGCGCAGCACTTCCAGCCCGTCCATGTCCGGCAGGCCGAGGTCCAGTATCACCAGGTCGTACACGGTTTTTTTGCAGGCGGCGATGGCGCCCTCGCCATCATGGACGATCTCGGTCTGGTATTCCGACTGGGCCAGCGAGCTGCTCAGCCCATGGGCAAGTTCGCGGTCGTCCTCGACAAGCAGAAGTGGCATGACGGTTTCTATGGTGGGCAAGGTTCAGGCAAGGTTCGCTCGGTATGATCGCCGACTGCGCATCGTAAAGCGCCGACACATTGTAACTGACACGGAAAGCGGAAGGGATATGAAAAAGCAGTCGGTTGTCATCGCCATTTCTTTATCGATGGTCGTTGCTGTCGTCGCCTACCAACTGTTCCTGCATCAGCCGGCGACGGCTGCCGTGAGGCCGGCAGCCGTCGCACCAGCGACAGACCCGGACCAACTGCAATTCCCGCGCGGCGCGGCGCAACTGGCGATGATACGCGCGCAGGCGCTGCCGTCGGTCGCGCTGCCGGCCGGCGACAGCCTCAACGCCCGCGTAGTGTATGACGAGGATGCGACGGCGCGCCTCGGCGTCAGCGTCGCTGGTCGCGTGGTGGCCATCAAGGCCGCGCCGGGCGACCAGGTGCGCGCCGGCCAAGTACTGGCCGAGATCGATTCTCCCGACTTCGGCGCGGCGCTGGCCGACCTGAGCAAGGCACGTGCCGACGAGGAGCGCAAGCGCCAGGTGATGGAGCGCGCCCGCGCGCTGGTGCCCGGCGAAGCCATCGCCAGCAAGGACTGGGAATCCGCCCAGGCCGATTACCTGCAGGCGCGCGCCGAAACGCTGCGGGCCGAGCAGCGCGTCAGGAATATCAATCCGCGTGGCGATCGCGTGCAGGGCCAGCGCATCAACCTGGCCAGTCCCATCGACGGCGTGGTGGCGGAACGCAGCGTTACGCCGGCGCTGGAAGTGGCGCCCGGCATGGCGTCGCCACTGTTCGTGCTGACCAATCCCAGGCATCTGTGGCTGCTGATCGATGTGCCTGAGTCCATGCTGGCCAGCGTCAAGCTGGGCGCCGGCGTGGATGTCGAAAGCGATGCCTTCCCCGGCGAGCACTTCAAGGCCACCATCACCCAACTGGGGCAGGTGATCGATCCGAACACGCGCCGCGTCGCCGTGCGCGCGCGCCTGGATAACCCGGACGGCAAGCTGCTGCCCGAGATGTTCGTGCGCAGCACGCTGTTGCAGGCGCAGGGCAGCGCGGTCAAGGTGCCCAACAGCGCGCTGGTCAACCGCGGCCTGTACACCTACGTGTTCGTGGAGACGGCGCCCGGCAGCTTCCAGCGCCGCCAGGTCAAGATGCTGACCCACGGCGGCGACGCCAGCTATCTCGGCGAGGGCGTCAGCGGCGGGGAAAACATCGTCACCAGCGGCGCCCTGCTGCTGGACGCGGAGATGAGTACCCGCGCAGGTAGCGCCCCATGATAGACCGTTTGATCGTGTTCGCGCTGCGGCAGCGCGTGTTTGTGATGGTGCTGGTATGCGCGCTCATCGGCTACGGCCTGTATGCGCTGTCGAACCTGCCGATCGAAGCCTTCCCCGACGTGCAGGACGTGCAGGTACAGGTGGTCTCGCAGTTGTCCGGCCAGGCGCCGGCAGACATGGAGCGCACCGTAACCTTGCCCATCGAACGCGAAGTGGCCGGCATTCCGCACCTGATCAACGTACGCTCGGTGACCATGACCGGGCTGTCCATCGTCACGCTGACCTTTGACGACGGCACCGACAATTATTTCGCCCGTCAACAGGTCACGGAAAAGCTCGCCACCGTCACCTTGCCGGGCGGTGTGCAGCCGCAACTGGCGCCGCTGTCGACGGCGGTGGGCGAAGTGTACCGCTACGCCATCGAGGCGCCCGGCATGAGCGAGGCGGATATCCGCACGCTGCAGGACTGGACCATCCGCCCCGTGCTGCGCATGACGCCCGGCGTGGCCGACGTGGTCAGCTTCGGCGGCGCAATCCGCGAATACCAGGTGGACGCCGATCCCTTCCTGCTGACCAAGTACCAGGTCACGCTGGATCAACTGAGCCAGGCTCTGGGCAACGGCGCCGGCAGCGCTGGCGGCGGCACGCTCAAGCTGGGCGACGCTTCACTGATCGTGCGCTCCGCCGGCTTGTACGCCAGCCTGGCCGACATCCGCCAGGTCGTGGTGGCCGCACGCCAGGGACGCGCCATCACGGTCGGCGATCTCGCCACGGTGCATGAAGGCGAGCGGCCACGCTACGGTATCGTGGCGGCCGACCGGCGCGACAGCGTGGTCGAGGGCATCGTCTCCATGACCAAGGGCGGCAATCCGTCCAAGATCAACGCCGAACTGAAGGAGCGCATCGCGCAACTGCAACCGCGCCTGCCGGCCGGGGCGAAGATCATTCCGATCTACGACCGTACCGACCTGGTGCATCACACCGTGCGCACGGTGGCGGAAAACCTGGTCACCGGCGCCTTGCTGGTGATCGTGATCCTGGTGCTGTTCCTGTCCAGTTGGCGCGCGGCGCTGATCGTGGCCACCGTGATTCCGCTGGCGCTGCTGTTCGCCTTCATCCTGATGCATGCGCGCGGCGTGTCGGCCAACCTGATTTCGCTGGGCGCGGTCGACTTCGGCATCATCATCGACAGTGCGGTGGTGATCGTCGAGGCGCTGATGGTGCGCATGGCGATGATGTCCGCGCAGGAGGCGCGTCCGGTCGAGGCGCGCATGCACGTGCTGCACCGGACCATGGGCGACATGGCGCACCCGGTGCTGTTCTCCAAGGCCATCATCATCCTGGCCTTCGTCCCCATCTTTACCTTCCAGCGCGTGGAAGGGAAAATCTTCACGCCGGTCGCGCTGACGCTGTCATTCGCCCTGGCCGGCGCGGTGCTGCTGACTTTTACCCTGCTGCCGACGCTGCTGTCGTGGACCACGCAGCGCCGTCCGCTGCTGGAAAAGCACAAGCCCTGGCTGCAGCGCGTGCAGCACCGCTACCATGTGCTGCTGGACTGGACGCTGCGCCGTTCGCGGCGCGTGCTGTGGCTGTCGCTGGTGCCGCTGGTCGCGGCTTTCGCGCTGGCGTCCAGGCTGGGCAGCGAATTCATGCCCAAGCTGGACGAGGGGAATATCTGGCTGACCATCACCTTGCCGACATCGGCGTCGCTGGACACCACCAAGCAGGTCGAGCGCAAGATGCGCGCCACGCTGCAGTCCTATCCCGAGGTCGCGCATGTCATCAGCCAGGCCGGGCGTCCTGACGACGGCTCCGATCCCAAGGGGCCGAACAACCTGGAGACCCTGGTCGACCTGAAGCCGCGCGGGCAGTGGCGCTTCGCCGACAAGGAGGCGCTGGTGGCCGACATGTCGGCCAGGCTGGCGTCGATTCCCGGCGTGAGCACCAATTTCTCGCAGGTGATCCAGGATAACGTGGAAGAGTCGCTGTCCGGTTTCCGCGGCGAGATCGTCGCTAAAATCAGCGGCAACGACCTGGACATCCTGGAGAGCAAGGCGCAGCAACTGGTCGACGTGATTCAGTCCATTCCCGGCGCCACCGACGTGGAGGCCACCCGCATCGGCGGCCAGAGCGAAGTGGTGGTGACGCCGGACCGCCTGCGCATGGCGCGCTACGGCATCACCATCAACGATGTCGACACGCTGGTCAACGAAGCCTTGTCCGGCACGGCCGTCAGCAGCTACTTTGACCAGGACAAGCGTTTCGACGTGGTGCTCAAGATCCGCGAGCAGGACCGCAAGGGCATCGATGCGATCGGCAACCTGCGGCTGGCGGTGCCCGGCACGCAAGTCGGCAATGGTCCGGGCACGGTGGCCCTGCGCGACGTGGCCAGCATCGAGCTGCGGCAGGGCGTGTCGCGCATCCTGCGTGAATCCGGCGCGCGCAGCGTGATCGTCAAGATGAACCTGCTGGGCCGCGACCAGGGCAGCTTCATCGACGAGGCGCAGCGCGCGGTACGCGAGAAGGTCAAGGTGCCGCCGGGGTACGAGATCACCTGGGGCGGTCAGTTCGAAAATTCGCAACGCGCCGCCAAGCGGCTGGCGGTGATCATTCCGCTCACGGTGCTGATGATGTTTTCCCTGTTGTTCTGGGCCTTCCGCTCGGTACGGCTGGCGGGGCTGGTGCTGGGCATGGTGCCGTTCACGATGATAGGCGGGCTGGCGGCGCTGGGCTTGGCCGGGCTGCATTTGTCGGTGTCGGCGGCGGTCGGCTTCATCGCCGTGGCCGGGATCTCGGTGCAGAACGGCGTGATCATGGTGGAAGAGGTGATACAGCGCGTGCGCGAAGGCGCCGCAGTGGCGCAAGCCATCGTGCAGGGTGCTGCGGTACGGCTGCGGCCCATCCTGATGACCGCGCTGATGGCGGGCATGGGACTGCTCCCAGCCGCGCTGTCGCACGGCATAGGCAGCGAAACGCAGCGGCCGTTCGCGTGCGTGATCGTGGGCGGCATCGTCAGCGGCACCATGTTCACCTTGCTGGTGCTGCCTGCCGCGCTGCGGCTGTTTGGTAACTTCTCGGAGCCGGGCGAAGCCAACCCGGTACGGCCATGATGCGGCGCCTAAACGCCGTGCCGCTTCGCCTGCGCGCCGAGGCGCTCAAGCCGGGCGAAACAGCGCCTATCGCGGGCGCCGCGCCGCAGCGCAGGCACGCCGTGCTGCGCGGCGTGTTTTCCGCTGCGCTGGCGGCGCTGCTGGCCGGCTGCGCTGCGGGGCCGGATTACAGCCGGCCGGCGCTGCCGGTGCCGCAGTCGTATGGCGCGGCGACGGCCGACGTGTCGGGCCAGCGCTATGTGCTGCAGCAGGATATCCAGCGCAACTGGTGGACGCTGTTCCATGCGCCCGCGCTGGATGCGCTGATCGAGCAGGCCTTCCGCGCCAATCCGAACATCGAGTCCGCGGCGGCGTCGCTGCGCGCGGCGCAGGAAAACGTCAGCGCGCAACAGGGCTACTTCTATCCGACCGTGCAGGCCAGCTATACCCCGTCGCGCACCAAGCTGGCCGCCAACCTGGGCGGCAATTCGCCCGGCGTGCAGGGCAACGGTTCGGTGATCAGCACGACACAGAACGCGCCTGCGAGCGAAGGCGGCACGGCGCCGTTCAACGCGCCGGTGATCTACAACTTCCACACCGCGCAACTGACGGTGGCGTACACGCCGGACGTGTTCGGCGCCAACCGCCGCCAGATCGAATCGCTGGAAGCCCAACAGCAAGCGCAGCGCTTCCAGCTTGAGGCGGCCTACATCACGCTGGCTTCGAACATTGTGGCGGCGGCCTTGCAGGATGGCCTGCTGCGCCGTCAGATGGCGATTGTGCGGCAGACCATAGACGCCAACCAGGACGCGCTGGCGCTGGCCCAGCGCCAGCTCAAGGCTGGATACATCTCTCGCCTGGAGGTCGCGGTACAGCAAAACGCGCTGGCGCAGTCGCGCCAGTTGCTGCCGCCGCTGCAAAAACAGTTTGAACAGAACCGCGACCTGTTGCGCGTGCTGGCCGGTATCCCTGCCGATGGCGAGGTGCCGGCGTTCGCGCTGGACGCCTTCCACTTGCCGCAAGACTTGCCGCTGACGCTGCCGTCGCAACTGGTCGAGCAGCGGCCCGACGTGCGTGCCGCCGAGGAGCAACTGCGATCCGCCAGCGCCCAGGTCGGCGTGGCGCGCGCCGCGCGCCTGCCGCAGTTTGCCATCTCCGCCAATGCTGGCGGCGCAGCCAGCCAGTTTGGCCAGATGTTCTGGAGCAGCGGTAAATTCTTCGACCTGACAGCCAGCGTCACGCAGACCCTGTTCGACGGCGCCACGCTCAAGCACCGCGAAGCCGCAGCCAAGGAAACGCTGCGCGGCGCGGTCGCCGCATACCGCGCCACGGTCGCCACCGCCTTCCAGAACGTGGCCGACGTGTTGCATGCCATCGAAACCGACAGTAGCGCGCTGCAAACCGCAACCGAAGCCAGCGACGCCGCCAGGGCGGCACGCGAGCTGACCGCGCGCCAGCACGCACTGGGTTACCAGGACCGCCTGGCGCTGATCGCCGCCGAGCAGAACGTCCGCCAGGCCGAACTGGCGCTGGCGCAGGCACAGGCGGGACGGCTGGGCGACAGCGCCGCCTTGTTCCAGGCGCTGGGCGGCGGCTGGTGGCACCGCGGCGAGGGTGATGCGGCGCAGGAGAAAAAACAATGAATGAGGAGACGACCATGCGCAGGATGACAAGCATGCTGGTGGCGGCAGGCGCCGTTTTACTGTCGGGCTGCGCTGCCACCCATCACGGCGTCAGCGAGATCGACTGGGAGCATGGCGCCCGCCGCGCCAGGATCATGAGCGCCTACGCTCCCGATGCGCCGGCCGCCACGCTGCCGCCGTGCCTGGCGGCCCTGCCTGCGCGGGACTATGCGTCGCGCCGGTTCGTGCGGGTGCGCTACCACCATGTGAAGATCATGCTGTATGCTGTCGCCGAACAACCGGCCGGCATGGACCTGCACCCCGACGATCACGTGGAGCTGTGGCCGGAGAACTGCGGCGGCGGCAAGCTGTCGCGCATCACCAAGGTACTGCCATGAGATCCTGCATATTGAGCCTCACGCTGCTGGCCGCCTGCGCGCACGCGCAGCAGGAACAGCCGTGGCGCCTGGTGGGCGACATCGGCGCGGGCGTGAATGCCGCGCCCACCGCGGCGCGAGCGCGGTCGGACGGCGCCACCGCCATTCCTTACCTGAATTTCGATTACGGGCCGGTCTTCGCGCGCATCGACACTTTCGGCGTCAAGCTGGCGCCGGCGGGCGCCGGCAGCATCGAGTTGTTGACCCGTGTACTGGCCGATGGCTACACGCCGGTCCAGCCGGGCGCGCGGCACCGCGACGAATCGCTGCCGCTGGGATTGGGCACCATGCAGGTGACGCCGGTCGGCGCTTTCATGTTCAATGTCTACCATGATGCCGGCAAATCGAAGGGACAGTTGGCCGACTTGATGTATGCTGCGGACATTCCTCTGGGTCCGGTGGAGCTGTATCCGCAGATCGGCACGGAATATCGTTCGCAAGCCTACGTGCGTTACTACGATGGCGCCGCGGGGTATCAACCGGGGCCAGCGAACAGTCCGTTTGCCGCGTTGTTCGCGGAGATCCACGTCGGCGGCAATTGGTACGTGGATGCGAACCTGCGTCGCAGTTGGCTGGGGAAATCGGTGCGCCTGAGCCCGCTGGTGCAGCGGCGCACCCTGGATGCGGGCCTGGTGGCACTGAGTTATCGCTTCAATTAGAACAGGAGACACATGAGAACCATCACGCTGCCCGGAGGTGAACATGCGGTGCTGGCATTGCACGGATTGCTGGGCAATCCGCTGGAGATGCAGTACCTGGGGAAGCGCCTGCAAAAGGCCGGCTATACGGTCGTGATTCCGCTGATTCCCGGTTATGGCTATGCCACAGGGCTGGGACAGTCGTACCGCACCGCCAACCACGAGCGCTGGTATCGTGAGGTGGTGCGCCATTTCGACGAACTGAAGGCTACGCATAAAACGGTATCGGTGACGGGCCTGTGTATAGGCGCGGTGCTGGCGCTGCGGCTGGCGATCGAACGCGGCGAGGAAATTGCCGCCTTGTCGCTGCTGTCGACCACGCTGGCCTACGACGGCTGGAGCCTGCCCTGGTATCGCTTCCTGCTGCCGTTGGCGTATTACACGCCGGCGCGCTACCTGTATGCTTACCACGAGCGCCATCCCTATGGTCTGAAGAACGAGAACCTGCAGCGCTGGATCGCGCGCGAAATGCAGGTCACCGGATCGTCGGCGGCGGGCGCGTCGCGCCTGTCGGCCGAAGGCATCTTCCAGGCGCATCGCCTGATCAAGGATGTGCGGCGCGATCTGGGCAAGGTGCGCTCGCCGGCGCTGATTATTCACGCGGAGGAAGACGACGTGGCCAGCCCGCGCAGCGCGGACTTCGTCGAAAGCCGGATCGCATCCACCTTCCGGCGCAAGATCATTCTGCACAACAGCTACCACATCATCACCCTGGACAACGAAAAAGAGACCGTGGCGAACGAATCGATCGCTTTCTTCGACAAGCACGCCCCCGCCTTCAACGCCAAACTCAGAATCGCTTAAGGAGCACCCCAAATGACCACCTCATTATCGACCGTCATCAACTTGCTGGCGAAGGCACTGGACGTGCCGGAAGCATCCATCACCGGACAAACCGAGCTGGAAAGCCTGGGCGCCGATTCGCTGACCGTGATCGAGCTGATCTTCGACCTCGAAGAGAAATTCAATATCCAGATCGGCGACGAGCGTCCCAACCTGGTGGTGGTGCAGGACATCGCCGACCATATCGACAGCTACCTGGTCAACCTCAAGGCGGCATCGTGAGCGGCCGGCGCGTGGTGATCACCGGGCTGGGGGCGGTGTCCTCGCTCGGCATCGGCGCCCGGCATAATTTTCAGCAGACGCTGAATGGTCACAGCGGCATCGGCATGCTGGAACTGCCGGGCAATCACCAGCGCGCCGGCCTGCCGGCGGCGCAGATCCGCATGCCGCTGCCGGAGGTGATCAGGACGGCGGAGCAGGCGCAGTTCGACCGCAACGCCTTGCTGGGATGGATCGCCGCCAGCGAAGCGCTGCAGCAGTCGGGCGCGATGGCGGACGGCGATGCGGCCGACAGCGGCGTGTTCTGGGGCACCGGCATGGGCGGGGCATCGACGGTGGAAGCCGGCTATGTCGATCTGTTCGTGGAAAACAAGGGCCGCGTGCGGCCGATGTCGGTGGTGGCCGGCATGAACAACGCGGCGGCGGCGCAGATCGCGCTGCGCTGCCAGTTCAGGGGCACGGTCAACAACTACAGCAGCGCGTGCGTCTCGTCGGCGCAGGCCATCGGCGAGGCGTACCGCCACATCCACCACGGCTATGCCGAGCGGGTGCTGGCGGGCGGTTCGGAAGCGCTGCTGACCTATGGCGTGGTCAGCGCCTGGGACGCCTTGCGCGTGCTGGCCGGCGCGGAAGCGGGCCAGGCGCAGCGGGCCTGCCGTCCGTTCGCGCAGGACCGCGCGGGCCTGGTGCTGGGCGAGGCGTCGGCCGCGGTGATGCTGGAATCGCTGGAATCGGCGCAGCGCCGCGGCGCGACCATCCTGGCCGAACTGGCCGGCTACGGCGCTAGCAACGACGCCACCCACATCACCAAGCCGGACGCCGACGGGCAGGCGCGCGCGATGGCGATGGCGCTGCGTCACGCCGGGCTGGATGGCGCCGACATCGGCTACATCAACGCGCACGGCGCCGGCACGGCGGCGGGCGACCTGGCCGAGAGCCAGTCGATCCGCAAGGCCCTGGGGGCGGCGGCGGACAAGGTGCAGGTCAGCTCCACCAAGTCCATGCACGGCCACACGCTGGGCGCGGCCGGGGCGCTGGAGTTCGTGATGACGGTGCAGGCGCTGGCCAGCGGCTCGCTGCCGCCGACCGCCTTCCTGGAACAGCCCGATCCGCAGTGCGATCTCGACTTCATTCCCTTGAAGGCGCGCCACGGCCAGTCGATGCTGGCGGCGATGTCGAATTCCTTCGCCTTCGGCGGCAGCAATGTCTCGCTGATCGTCCGGCAGTTCAACTAAGCGGCTGAAGGCAGACGAAAAAAAAGCCGTCCAGGTGGACGGCTTTTTGGCATGCGCCATGCTTAACGCTGTTTGCGGCGGCGGGCGAGCATGCCCATCACGCCGATACCGGCCAGCATCATGGCATAGGTTTCCGGCTCAGGCACGGTGCTCGGCATGCCAGTCTTGAACAGGGTGGCATCCGAAATCGACGGGATGTTGTTGGTGATGACGGTAATCCCGGTCGTGCCCGCATTGAAGCGGTAGAACGCCGTCACATCGGTTGTCGAGTTTGGTGGTGGAGGGTTGGGATTCTTGATAGCGCCGTAGTGAATACCGATGATGGTATCGCCATACAGCGTTTGACTAAAGCTGAATGGGCCAGTCCCGCTCATCCCCGACAGCATGTTGCTGGGAGAGGCAGGTCCGCTCAGGGTAACGCCCCAGGGCGCGAGGTCGGTGTTAACGGTCATCCAGGTGGTGGCGTTGCCGTTGAGGTTACCGGCGAAGTAGCCGAGGCAGGTAACCGTCCCCGCGCCGACAACTGTAATGCCTCCGGGATCGCATGGTGGTTCATCTGCCAATGCCATGCCGGAGGATAGGGAGACGGTCAGCGTTGCCGCTGCCGCGAGCAATTTCGTTAGCTTCATGTTATTTCCCCAGTGTTAGCGGCCCCCGCCGCGAATGTTGTACAGATTAACACGAACCATGTAAATATTATATTTATTTTTCCTATCGCAAAATAGGCGCCTAAATCGAGGAAACCCTTATTGTTATTGGGTTAAAAGCCTGGCGGCGGCACTTCCGGGATCTGGTTGTGCAGGCTGGCGTTGATAACGTTCCAGGCGCGGATGGTGGCGATCGCGTAGCTCAATTCGGCGATTTCGGTGTCGTTGAAATGGGCTTGCAGCAGCGCGAAATCGTCGTCGCCGGGATGCTTGTGGGGCAGGGCGTTGACCGCCTCGGCCCAGTTCAGCGCGGCCCGTTCGCGCTCGCTGAAGAAGGGGGCTTCGCGCCAGCCGGCGATGGCGTTCAGGTGGCGCGGTTCGGCTTCCTGCTTGATCAGGTCGCGCCAGTGCATGTCCACGCACACGCCGCAGCCATTGATTTGGGAGACGCGCAGGTTGACCAGTTCCACCAGGCGCGGACCCAGCGAGCTTTTCTTGACCGAGCCGGACAGGGCGATCATGGCCTGCAGATTGGCTGGCGCCAACTGGAAGAAGGGGATGCGAGCAGCTTGTTTCATGATGGTGCCTTTCAGGGAAAAGAGGGCGCACCGCGCACCCTCATGCCCTGTTAGACGCTGTTGCGTTTTCGTCTGTGACAGTTTTCCAATTGATTTTTTATATGACTTGCGAAACGCCAGCCAGCTTGTCGGGGTTGCGGACGATGAAAACCGCCACAATCCGGCCATCGTCGACCCGGAACGACTGCACCGATTCCAGCTTGCCGTCCACGTAGCGCAACACGCCCGGTTCGCCGTTGACGCGCGCTTGGCGGTAGACCACTCGCTGCGGGTACTGGTGTTCCAGCGACCAGAACGAGCCGGCCACGCGCCCCGCGCCGTGCAGGATGCGCAGGTAGGAATTGACCTTGCCGCCGCCGTCGGCGACCAGTTGCACGTCGTCGGCCAGCATGGACTTCATGGCCGCGCGGTCGCCGACCTGGGCGGCGGCGACGAAGCGCGCCAGCAGTTCCCGGTGCTGTTCCCTGGCCACCTGGAAGCGCGGCTTCTGCTGTTGGACGCGCTCCTGCGCGCGGTGCACCATCTGCCGGCAGGCCGCCTCGCTCTTGCCCAGCATGCCCGCGATGTCGGCGTAATCGTGATCGAACACCTGGCGCATGAGGAAGGCCGCGCGTTCTTCCGGCGACAGCCGCTCCAGCACCCACATGAAGGCCATGGACACTTCGCTGGCCATTTCGGCGCTGCTCTCGGGCGTGCGCTCGTCCATCTCGACGATGGGCTCGGGCAGCCACCAGCCGACGTAGGACTCGCGCTCGGCCATGCGCGCGCGCAGGCGGTCGATGGCCAGACGGGTGGTGATGGTGACCAGCCAGGCCTCGGGCGACTGCACCGCCTCGCGGTCGCTGGCGTGCCAGCGCAGCCAGGCGTCCTGCACCACGTCCTCGGCATCGGCGCGCGTGCCCAGCATGCGGTAGGCCGTTGAGAACAGGCGCGGACGCAGCGCGGAAAAAACTTCGGTGGGGTCGGTCATGGCGTTCAAAAAAGAGTGGCGGATGTCCTTAGACGCGGCAGCTTGTGTTGTTGTGACAGTGTTGCACAACTGTTGATGCCATGTTGGTTTTTCAGCAGTGTGCAAAGCACCATAGGCGCATGCGGGCTTTATCCAGAATGCGAATTTACATTGTCGGAATGATTAGTGTGCATCGCATCAAAATCCCCTTAGGCTTGGATACCAACTAATAACAATGCATGGGGTGCCGCCGTGGACAATAAACTTCTCACCTTCCCAGATCAGTCCAACATGGCCTTGTCGATAAGGGCCAAGGCCATGCTGTTTCATGATCCGCGTTCGTGCGAATTATTGCAGCAGGTGGAGCGCATCGCGCGCAGCGACGCCACCACGCTGATCATCGGCGAAACCGGCACCGGCAAGGAGCTGGTGGCGCGCCACATCCACAACCAGAGCGGGCGGCGCGGGCCTTTCGTGGCTGTCAATTGCGGCGCCTTCAGCGAAACGCTGATCGACGCCGAATTGTTCGGCCACGAGGCGGGCGCCTTCACCGGCGCCACGCAGGCGCGCTCCGGCTGGTTCGAAGCGGCCAACGGCGGCACCCTGTTCCTCGACGAGATCGGCGATTTGTCGCTGGCCTTGCAGGTCAAGCTGCTGCGCGTGCTGCAGGAACGGCAGGTGGTGCGGCTGGGCGCGCGCCAGCCGATACCGTTGAACGTGCGGCTGGTGGCGGCCACCAACGTCGACTTGCACAAGGCCATTGCGGCGGACCGCTTCCGCTCCGACCTGTACTACCGCCTCGGCGTGGCGACCGTGCACCTGCCGCCGCTGTGCGAGCGCAGCGGCGACATCCTGCCGCTGGCGCGCCACTTCATCGAGGTCTACAGCGGCAAGATGAAGCTGCAAAACGTCACGTTGTCGGCGGACGCCAAGGTGGCGCTGCTGTCCTACGAATGGCCGGGCAACATCCGCGAACTGGAGAACGTGATCCATTTCGCGCTGATCGTCTGCCGCGACGACGTGATCCAGGCCGAGGACCTGAAGCTGACCGGGGTAGCGCATCGCACCCAGTACCAGTATCCGCGCCAGTCCGCGGCCGCGGCGGCGGCCGGTGGCGACGGCTTCCAGCAGCAGTTGTCGGCGCTGGTGAACAGCATGATCGAATCCGACCAGGCGGACTTGTTCGACCGCGTGGAGGAAGGCCTGGTGCGCACCGCATTCGAAACCTGCAACCGCAACCAGGTGCAGACCGCGCGGGCGCTGGGCATCAGCCGCAACATCCTGCGCACGCATCTCAAGCGCTTCGGGCTGATCGGCTTTGACGGCGGCGGCGAGCTGGCGGTGATCGGCGCCGGCGGGGGCGATGGCCAGGAAGTGTTGCAGCACTGATGGTGGCGCAGACCATGCATTTGCAGGTGCACCGACTGGCCTGCGCGCGCGGCGAGCGGCAGTTGTTCAGCGATCTCAGTTTCGAGCTGCGCGGGGGCGAAGCCTTGTGGCTCAAGGGCCGCAACGGCAGCGGCAAGACCAGCTTGCTGCGCCTGCTGTGCGGGCTGGGACGGCCGCTGCTGGGCGAGGTGCGCTGGAACGGCGTGCCTATCCAGCGGCTGCGCGAGGACTATCACCGCCAGTTGGTCTACAGCGGCCATGCCGGCGCCGTCAAGGACGACTTGTCGGCGTGGGAGAACGTGGCGATGGGCAGCGCGCTGGCGGGCATTGCTTGCAGCCGCGCGCAGGCGCACGGGGCGCTGGCCAGCGTGGGCCTGGACGCCGTGGCCGACCGGCCGGCACGGGCCTTGTCGCAAGGGCAGCGTCGCCGAGTGGGACTGGCGCGGCTGGCGCTGGAACCCCTGCCGCCCTTGTTGCTTCTGGATGAGCCGTTTGTCGCGCTGGACCAGCCGTCGGTGCAGGCGCTGTGCGGCGCGCTGGACAGGCACCTGGAGCGCGGCGGCATGCTGGTCTACACCACGCACCAGGCGCAGCCGCTGCGGGCGGGCCGGCATGGGCAGTTCGACCTGGACCAGTGGACGTCATGCTGACCGCGCTGCTGCTTGTGATACGGCGCGACCTGCTGCTGTCCTTCCGCCGCCGCACGGACGTGCTGGGGACGCTGGTGTTCTTCATCATCGTCTGCACGCTGTTCCCGCTGGGCGTGGGGCCGGAGCCGGAGATGCTGCGGACGCTGGCGCCAGGCGTGCTGTGGGTGGCGGCGCTGTTGGCCAGCACGCTGGCGCTGCATCGCCTGTTCGGCGCGGACCAAGCGGATGGCACGCTGGAGCAGATGTTGTTGTCGCCGGTGCCACTGGCGCTGATCGTGGTTGGCAAGGTGGTCGCGCACTGGTTGGTCAGTGGTTTGCCGCTGGTGCTGTTGACGCCCTTGCTGGCGCTGCAGTTCGGCCTGGACGGCAGCGCCACGACGGCGCTGGCATTGAGCCTGTTGATCGGCACGCCGGTGCTCAGCCTGGTCGGCGCGATTGGCGCCGCGCTGACGCTGGAGGTGCGCGGTGGCGGCGTGCTGATCGCGCTGCTGGTGCTGCCGCTGTACGCGCCGGTGCTGATCTTCGGCGCCGGTGCGGCTTCGTCGGCTGTCGCGACTGGGGAAGTAGCCGCCGCTCCCGGCGTATTCGGCGCACAGGCCGACGCCAACTTTTTGCTGCTGGCCGGCCTGCTGGCCGCCGCCGCTGCACTGGCGCCCTGGGCCACCGCCTCGGCGCTGCGCATTTCGCTTGAATGAACCATGAAGGAACCGCTGTGCAGATTTCCCTGACCAACCATTCCCCGCGCACCATTCACTGGCTGCGCTACGCTGCCCCGCAAGCCTTCGTGCCGCTGGCGGACCGGCTGATCCCCTGGCTGTTTTCCGTCGCCGCGCTGTTGGTGATCGCCGGCCTGTACATCGGCCTGCTCCGCGCGCCAACCGACTTCCAGCAAGGCGACGCCTACCGCATCATCTTCATCCACGTTCCGGCAGCCTGGCTGTCGATGGTCATCTACGTGGTGATGGCTTTCTGGTCCGGTGTCGGCCTGGTGCTGAACACGCGCCTGTCCGCCATGATGGCCAGCGCACTGGCGCCCACCGGCGCGTTGTTCACCTTCCTCGCCCTGTTGACCGGCGCACTGTGGGGCAAGCCCACCTGGGGCGCGTGGTGGGTGTGGGACGCGCGCCTGACCTCGGAACTGATCCTGCTGTTCCTCTACATCGGCTTTATGGCGCTGCAGGCGGCGATAGCCGACCCGCGCCGCGCCGACCGCGCCGGCGCCGTGGTGGCGCTGGTCGGCGTGGTCAACGTCCCCGTCATCTACTTCTCGGTCCAATGGTGGAACACGCTGCACCAGGGCTCGTCCGTTTCGCTGCGCAGCGCGCCCACCATGGCGACCCTGATGCTGCAAGGGATGCTGATCATGACGCTGGCGCTGTGGGCATACGCTGCCGGCGCCGTGCTGCAGCGACTGCGCGCCATCGTGCTGGAACGCGAACGCCATGCCGACTGGGTCCAACACTACCTGGGAGCACGCGTATGACCTGGCACGGCTGGAGCGATCTGATCGCCATGGGCGGCTACGCCCGCTACGTCTGGGGCTCGTTTGGCGCGGCAGCGCTGGCGCTCGTCATCGAACAACTGTCGTTGCGCGCACGCCGCCGCGCGGCGGAGCAGCGGCCATGACGCGCCGCCAGCACCGCCTGTTGCTGCTGGCCGCCGCGCTGGGCGGCCTGGCACTGTCGGCATGGCTGATTCTGTCGGCATTCAAGAAGAACCTCGTGTTCTTCTACACGCCCACGCAGGTGCTGGCCGGCGAAGCGCCGCGCAACCGCAGCTTCCGCCTCGGCGGCATGGTGGAACGGGACAGCCTGAAACGCGAAGCGGACGGCATCACCGTCAGCTTTGTCGTCACCGACACGGCGCGCAGCCTGCCCGTGCATTACCGCGGCATCCTGCCGGACCTGTTCAGGGAAGGCAAGGGCGTGGTCGCGCAGGGCAAGCTGGGCGCCGACCAGCGCTTCGTCGCCGATGAAGTGCTGGCCAAGCACGACGAAAACTACATGCCGCCGGATGCCGCCTATGCGCTGAAGCAGGGCCGCCAGACCGCAAAGGTGGACAAATGATTCCTGAACTCGGCAATTTCGCCCTGATGCTGGCACTGAGCCTGGCGCTGGTGCAGGGCAGCCTGCCGCTGATCGGCGCGTGGCGCGGCAATGCGCGCTGGATTGCGCTGGCGCGGCCGTCCGCGGCGGGACACTTCGTGTTCATCCTGTTCGCCTTTGCCAGTCTGGTCGCGGCGTTTGTCGGCAATGACTTCTCGGTGGCCTACGTGGCGTCCAATTCCAATTCCATGCTGCCGCTGTACTACCGCGTGGCGGCGGTGTGGGGCGGCCACGAAGGCTCGCTGCTGCTGTGGGTGACGATACTGGCGAGCTGGATGGGCGCGGTCGCGCTGTTCAGTCGTCAACTGCCGCCTGCGATGACCGCGCGCGTGCTGGGCGTGATGGCGTGGATCAGCGCCGGCTTCCTGCTGTTCATGCTGTTCACGTCCAACCCTTTCGACCGTTTGCTGCCTGCCGCACGCGATGGCCGCGACCTCAATCCGCTGCTGCAGGACTTCGGCATGATCGTCCACCCGCCGCTGCTGTACATGGGCTATGTCGGCTTTTCGGTGGCGTTCGCGTTCGCCATCGCGGCCCTGTTGGGAGGACAACTGGATGCCGCCTGGGCGCGCTGGTCGCGGCCGTGGACGCTGGTGGCCTGGGCCTTCCTCACGCTCGGCATCTTCATGGGCAGCTTCTGGGCCTACTACGAGCTGGGCTGGGGCGGCTGGTGGTTCTGGGATGCGGTGGAAAACGCCTCCTTCATGCCGTGGCTGGTCGGCACCGCGCTGATTCATTCGCTGATCGTCACCGAGAAGCGCGGCAGTTTCAAGAACTGGACGGTATTGCTGGCCATCGTGGCGTTTTCCCTGTCGCTGCTGGGGACCTTCCTGGTGCGCTCGGGCGTGCTGACGTCGGTGCACGCCTTCGCCACCGACCCGCGGCGCGGATTGTTCATCCTCGCCTTCCTGGCGCTGGTGATCGGCGGTTCGCTGCTGCTGTACGCCTGGCGCGCGCCGTCGGTGGGACTGGGCGGCCGCTTCGCGCTGTTCTCGCGCGAATCGCTGCTGATGCTGAATAACGTGCTGCTGCTGACGGCGACCGCCACCATCCTGCTCGGCACCCTGTATCCCTTGTTCCTCGACGCGCTGGATCTCGGCAAGATATCGGTCGGCGCGCCGTATTTTGAATCGGTGTTCACGCCCTTGCTGCTGCCGGTACTGCTGCTGATGGCGGCAGCTCCCTTCGTCGAATGGAAGCAGGCTGCGTTCCGCGACGTGGCCTGGCGCGTGTCCCGGATCGCGCAGGCCTCGCTGCTGTTTGGCCTCACGGCCTGGCTGGGATGGAAATTCAGCCCCACCGTTGCGGGCGGCCTGATGCTGGCCGTGTGGATTTTGCTGGGTACGGCCTTACACCTGTTGCAGCGCCTGTCGGCGCGTGGCCACGGCGTTTCGGCTGGCCGCCAGGCGGCCAGGCAGCCGCTGAGTTACTGGGGCATGCTGGCCGCGCACGCCGGCGTGGCGGTGTTCGTGATCGGCGTCGCCCTGGTCAAGGGCGGCGAAGTGTCGGAAGACGCCAGCTTGCGCGTGGGCGACAGCTACGTCAGCAACGGCTGGCGTTACAGCTTCACCGATCTGCGGAAGGTGGACGGGCCGAACTACGTGGCGGCCCGCGCCACTTTCGAAGTGCGCGGCGCCGACGGCAGTGTGCTGATGCTGCAGCCCGAGAAGCGCTACTACACGGTGCAGCAGATGCCGATGACGGAGGCAGCCATCGATCGCGGCCTGACGCGGGACATCTACCTGTCGCTGGGCGAGCCGGGTGCGGACGGCGCCTGGCTGGTGCGCATCCAGAACAAGCCTTTCATGGCGTGGATATGGGCCGGTTGCTTGATGATCGCTGCCGGCGGCTTGCTGGCGGCCTCGGACCGCCGCTATCGGCTGGCCCGGCATGCGGCCTCGCCTGAGCAGGCGCCCGCGGCGGCGGTAGCGGTTTCTTGAAAAGGACAGAATATGAAACGATACATACTGCCGCTGGGCGGCTTTGCGGTGCTGCTGGTATTCCTGGGCGTGGGGTTGCGGCTCAAGCCGCAGGAAATCCCTTCGCCGCTGATCGGTAAGCCTGCGCCCGAGTTCACGCTGACCCAGGTGGAGGATGTGCGCAATGTCTTCCATTCCCGCGATATGCGCGGCAAGGTGTGGATATTGAATGTATGGGCGTCGTGGTGCGGGCCGTGCAGGGCTGAGCATCCGGCCTTGCTGGAGTTGTCGCGGCTGGCGGTGGCGCCGGTGGTGGGGCTGAACTACAACGACCTGCGCGGCGACAGCCAGCGCTGGCTGAAGGAGTTCGGCAATCCCTACCAGGTGGCCGCCTTCGACGGTGATGGCACCACGGGCATCGAGTTTGGCGTCTACGGCGTGCCGGAGACCTTCGTCATCGACAAGCAGGGATTGATACGCCTGAAGCTGACCGGCCCCGTCACTTCCGAGCAGGTCCGGGACAAGCTGGTGCCGCTGGTGCGGGAGTTGAATCATGGCTAAGCGATGGCGGGCCTTGCTGTTCTGCGCGGCGCTAGGCGTGGCGCAGGCGGGAGAGACCGATGTTGTGCTGGACCAGCGGCTCAATCATGTGGCGGAGCAGTTGCGCTGCCTCGTGTGCCAGAACCAGAGCATCGCCGACTCGCACGCCCAACTGGCGTTGGACTTGAAGCGCGAAGCGCGTCAGCAACTCGCGGAAGGCAGGTCCGAGCAGGAGGTGATCGACTTCATGGTGCAGCGGTATGGCGATTTTGTGCTGTATCGCCCGCCATTCAAGTCCGTCACCTGGGCCTTGTGGCTCGGACCATTCCTGCTGCTGGCGATAGGTCTGGCGGCGCTGCTGTACAACGTGCGCCGCTGGGATCAGCAGGCGGAGGCGCTGGAGGAACAGGCATGATAGGTTTTATTTCGGCCGCTGGCGGCATGCTGCTTGGCAGTCTGGGGTTCGTACTGCCGCCCTTGCTGCGCACGGCGACAGCCGACAAGTCCGGCGCGACCGCACGCGACGAAGCGGCGCCCGCAAAACCGGCCGGCAGTGAAGGCGAGGAGCCGCAGCGATGGCCGGCAGTCGCAGCGGCGCTGTTCGTGCCATTGACAGCGGTGACGCTGTACGCGGCGCTGGGCAATCCGAATGGCTTGCAGCCGGCGCCGGAGGCGGCGCGCACTGCCGAAATCGGCCCGGCCCAGATCGAGCAGATGGTGTCGCGGCTCGCTGCGCGCCTGGCCAGGCAGCCGGGCGACGCCAACGGCTGGCGCATGCTGGCCCGTTCGTATGAAACCCAGCGCCGCTTTAGCCAGGCTGCGGACGCCTATCGGCACTTGCAGGCGCTGGAACCGGACAATCCCGACGTGCTGGTCGATTACGCCGTGGTGCTGGGCATGACGTTGAACGGCAGCCTGCTGGGCGAGCCTGAAGCATTGCTGGCGAAGGCGCTGGCGCTCAATCCCAACCACATCCAGGCGCTGGCCTTGTCCGGCAGCGCGGCGCTGGAGCGTGGCGACGCGGACAGCGCCGTCAAGCCATGGAAGAAAATACTGGCGCTGGTGCCGGCAGACTCGGACATAGGCCGCTCGATTGCCGACAACATCACCAAAGCGCAGCAGCAGAAATAAGGCGGCGCCGTAGCGCCGCCCTGGAGCAGGGAACTAGTTGGCCGCGAAGCAGTACAGCAGGCCGGCGCCGCCGGTCGCCACCAGGTTGGCCTGGCCGCAGCCGCGGCTGGGATGCGCGGCATTCCACGACACGTTGCCGCCGCCGGTGCGGTCGAAGTGGCCCAGTTGCGCCGAACCGTCCGCCGCGCTGGACGTATAGTTCTTGCAGGTGTGGTCCGCAGCGTCCGCGTAGGCGCGGCCGTCCGGCGTGGAGCCGGTGATGATGTCATGCTCGTTCGGCTTGTCGCCCGTGCCCTTCACCGGTTCGTTCTTCTCGGTCAGCGCCGTGGTGCGCGACAGGTTGTTGCCGAGGCGCGCCTCTTCCAGCGTATCGCCGTGGAGCTGTGCCACGTCGCGCGCGATCTGCACGCCGCGCGTGTTGTACCACGGCCCTTTGCCGATGCGGTCGCGCGCGTTGACGGCCGGCTTGCCGTCCGCCGCTTGCGTGCTGAGATAGGCGCGCCAGGTCTGCTTGCCGGCGCCGACCGATTCGGCCAGCTTCTGGCAGTGCGCGTCGGCGCCTTCCAGGCCGCCGAGGTCCGCACCCTTGCCCAGGCCCTCGCTGGTGACGAAGAAGCTCAGCGGCTTGGCTGGATCGGTGGAACGGGCGGTGCTTTGCTGGGCGTAGGCGCCGGCGACTGCCAGGCACAGGGCGGCGACCGCGCCGCGCATCAGAATGGTATGTTTGGTCATGATTATTCTTTGGATTTGAAATCGTCGTGGCAGGATTTGCAGCTACGCTGCAGCTTGCCGAATTGCGCCTTGATGGCATTGAGGTCGCCGCCGACGGCCACGCTGGCCAGCTCGCCGGCTTCCTTGGCGAAAGCCGCATTCAGTTCGCCGAAATGCTTGGTGTCCTTGAAGGCTTCGGGCCTGGCGGCGGTGTCGTGCCAGCCCTTGCCCTGCTCGGTGCCGGGCGCGAACAGGCCGGGCAGGCCGGAATTGGCGATGGCGGCGATGGTGTTGGCGGCGCGCTGCACTTCATCCTTGTTGTACTGTCCCTCCACCGAAGCCTTGATGCGGCCCGTGTTCCAGGCCACGAGCTGGAAGGCCGACTGGCGCCACTTGATCAGGTTTTCCGGTTTCGGTCCCTGCTGCGCGACCGCCGCGACGGATGACGCCAGCAGGACCACTGCCAGCGAGGGGGCGAGAATTTTCTTGAAGCGTGCTTTCATCTGTATCCCATGGTGAGGTTGAAAAAAACTACTTGGCGCGTCCGCCATAGCCTTGCGCCAGCAATGCGATCTTGTAGGCCGAGCCGTGCCCGACCACGTATAGTGTCTTCTCGTCGGCACTCAACTGGATGCCGTTGGGGCGCTCGATATCGGTGGCCAGGCGTTGCAGCTCACCGGCCGCCGTGATGCGATAGACACCCGGCCTGGCCTCCTCCGCCTGCACGGCGGCGACCAGCGCAGCGGCGTGTGGCTTCCAGAGTTGATAGGGCATGCGGGCCTCCTTACGATTTTTTTCGCGCCGCGAGCTGCTGCACCGTGGCCAGCGCCTTATCGACGTTGGCTTTCGGCGTCAGGCCGCCCACGGTGGCGGCGATCTTGCCGTCCGGGGTGATGATGAAGGTGGTGCGCTCGGCGGCCGCGTGATCGATCTCGACGCCGCGCGTATCCTTGCGGCCAGCCGGAATCTCGCGTATCGCCAGGTCATAGGATTTGGCCGTATCGCCGTTGGCATCCGCCGCCACCGGGAATTTGCCGGCGCAGTAGTTGGGATCGGCCGAGAACTCGTTCAGGCGCGCGATGCTGTCCAGCGATACGCCGACCACGGTGGCGCCGGCGGCGATGAACTTGTCGTGGTTGACGGCGAAGGTGTGGGCCTGGATATTGCAGCCGCCGGTATAGGCGGATGGGTAAAAGTAGACCACGACCGGGCCTTTCTTCAGCGCTTCCCTGAGCGAATAGGAAAAGGCCTTGCCGCCCTGCGAAGCCTGCAACTGGAAAGCCGGCGCGGTGTCGCCTTCCTTCAGCGCGGCGCTAGCCGGCAGCGCCACGGCTGCGGACAGCAGGACTGCGATCAAACTGCGTTTCATACGGTACTCCTCTCTGTGTGGTTGTCTACATGCCGGAAACGTAGCGCGCCAGCGCTTCGATCTCGGCATCGCTGAGCGGACTGGCGAACTGGTTCATCACCCCGCCTGCGCTGTTGTCGCGGGCGCCGCTGCGCCAGTCCTGCAGTTGCTGCGCCAGGTAAGCCTTGCCCTGGCCGCCGATCACCGGCGCCACGCCGTCGATGCCCTTGCCGCCTTCGCCGTGACAGTCGGCGCAGGCGGGCAGGCCGCGGGCGGCGTCGCCGTGCAGGTAGAGCTGCCGGGCGGCGCCGTCCGGCGTTGCGGCGCCTGAAGCCATGGGCGGCAGCGCGGCGAAGTAGGCGGTGATGTCGGCCAGGTCGGCGTCGCTGATCCCGCGAGCCATCATCTGCATGAATTCGTGCCGGCGTTTGCCGTCGCGGAAATCCTGGATCTGCTTGACGATGTAGGCGGGCTGCTGGCCGTCCAGGCGGGCGAACTTGCCGTCGGCGCCGGTGCTGTAACCCCGGCCGTCGCCGGTCTTGCTGTGGCATTCCAGGCAGCGCTCGGTGTCGGCTTTGTCACGGCCGGCCACCGGATCGCCCGGCGGCGCAGCCAGAGCGAGAGCAGGCAGCAGCGTCGCAATCTGTATGGCTTTTGAAATGCGCTACTCCTTCTTGTAGAACGTGTGGCAGGTACGGCAGGTGCGCGACAGGGTGGTGGCCGCCGTGGTGGCCGATTCAAAATTATTGGCCGCCACCAGGCCGACGATCTGGTTCGACAAGTCCTTGCTTTGCTTCGCCAGGTCGACGGCATTCTGGGCATCTCCCTTGTGTTCGAAATAGGTTTCGACTTCCGCGAACATCTGCGTCAGCTCTTTGGCGTCGGCGGTGGCGCCGGCCTTGTTGCTGAGGGCGATGTTGGACGACAGGCTTTTGTTGGTATCCTCGATGTTCTGCATCAGGTCGACGCTCATCTCCTCCGCGGAGCGGACGCCGGCCGACAGGCACATCGAGGCTGCAACGAGCAAAATCACGTTACGCATGGAGCCCCGTGATCATGGACGCAACTGGCCGCGGATTTCGCCCGGCTTGTGGTCGGCGCTGTGCACGTTGATGTACAGGTTGCCGGCCAGGTAGGCCGCGTACTGGTCGTCGTTGAAGGCGGCGCCTTCCGGCACCGACCAGGTGTTGTCGCCGGTTTTGGCCAGCGTGATGACCGGCGGGCCGCTTTTGCCCGGCGCGCCCGCGTGGATGTGGGCGGCCGTGGCCTGCACATCCTTGACCACGATGCTGCCGCTGACCGCGTGGCCGGCGCCGTTGGCCACCGAGATGACGCCGCTGCCGCTGGCGTTGGTAGCGATGGCGGGCGTTTCTTCGGCGCCGCTCAGCACAACCTGGCTGTCGGCGGCCTGCGCCAGCGCGGCGCCCATGGCGAGAAGGAGGAATGCGATGCGATATTTGTTCATGGGGTTTCCGTTTTAAGCCAACAGTTCTTTAATGACCTTGCCGTAGACGACAGTCGGGCGTTCCGAGCGGCCGTTGTTGAGGAAGGTGGTTTTCAGGTGATCGAGGCCCAGCAATTGCAGCACGGTGGCGTGCAGGTCGTAGGTGTCGACCGCCTTGTCCTTGTCCGCGACCTGCAGGCCGATTTCGTCGGTGGCGCCGTAGGTGGTGCCGGCCTTGATGCCGCCGCCCGCCATCCACTGCGTGTAGCCCCAGGGATTGTGATCGCGTCCATTGCCGCTCTGGCCGTAGGAGGTGCGGCCGAATTCCGAGGTCCACACCACCAGCGTGGTTTCCAGCAGGCCGCGCGATTCCAGGTCGGCCAGCAGGCCGGCGATCGGCTTGTCAACCATGCGGGCGTTGACGCCGTGGTTTTTTTCCAGGTCGCTGTGGGCGTCCCAACTGGTGATCTCGGTCTGGCCGTCCGGCGCGCCGGACACCACCTGGATGAAGCGCACGCCGCGTTCCACCAGGCGGCGCGCGCGCAGCAGCGTGGTGCCGTAGCTGGCGCTGGTTTCGTCGTTCAGGCCATACAGCTCCTTGGTGGCGTCGCTTTCCTTGCTCAGGTCCACCGCTTCCGGCGCGGCGACCTGCATGCGGTCGGCCAGTTCGTAGGAACGCAGACGGGCCTTCAGTTCGGTGTCGGCCGGGTAGCGCGCCGCGCCTTCGTTGTTGAGGCGCTTGAGCAGGTCCAGCGAGGCGCGCTGCTGGTCGGCGGTGCGCAGTTCCGGGCGCTCCAGGTAGAGGATGGGCGAGGGACCGGGACGGAAGGCCGTGCCCTGGTAGACGGCCGGCAGGAAGCCGGAATTCCAGTTGACCGAACCGGCGCTGGGTTCGTTCTTGCCGTTGTAGAGCACCACGTAAGGCGGCAGGTCGGGATTGGCGGAACCCAGCGCGTAGCTGACCCACGCGCCCAGCGATGGCCGGCCGGGACTGAGATCGCCGGTGTTCAGCTTGAGGATGGAGATGTCGTGGGTGGCGCCCACGGTCACGCTGGACTTGATGAAGGCGATCTTGTCGGCCTGGGTGGCGAGGTTGGGCACCAAGTCCGAGAACCAGGCGCCGCTGTCGCCATGCTGCTTCCAGCTCCGCTTGGAGGCGTACAGCTTGCCGAGGCCGCCCTGGGTGCTGGTCTTGATCCCTTTCAGGAAGGAGGCCGGCGTTTCCTGGCCCGACAGCTTGATCAGGTCGGGCTTGTAGTCGAACAGGTCCAGCGTGCTGGGGGCGCCGTTCTGATGCAGCCAGATCACCGATTTGACCTTGGCAGGGAAGTGCGGCTGCTTGGGCGCCAGCGGGTCGATCAGCTCGGCGGCGCTGGCCGCGTGCAGCAGGCCGCCGCCCGGCAGCACGGCGGTCAGGCCGGCGGCGCCCAGGCCCATGCCGGATTTGAGCAGGAAGTCGCGGCGTGTATGGTGGTGGTGACTCATGATGCTGTCCTTTTTCTTGGAGTGGTTAGAAGCGGTATGCGAAATCGTTGGAGTTGGCGACGGCGTGCACCAGGTCGACGAAAGCGGCGGCCCGCACCGGGTTGACTTGCTGGTCCTTGGCGCCTTTCGGCACGGCGACTTCGAATTTGCCGTCGGCGTTCTTGGCCTGGATGATTTTTTCTTCCCGGTTCAGGAAGTCCTTCAGCGCCGTTTTTTCCGACTTGTTCGGCTCGCGCGAGAACAGGATTTCGTACAGCCGGCTGATCTGCGCGTTTTCATCCTTGCCGGCTTCGCGGATCACGCGGCCGGCCAGCGCCTGCGACCAACTGAACACCACGTCGCTGTTGAACAGGGCGAGCGCCTGCAGCGGGGTGGTGGTGACGTCGCGCTTGTGATGGGCGTGCGACGGATCGGCCGGGTCGAAGTTCTGCATCAGCGGATAGGGCACGCTGCGGCGCACGAACACATAGATGCTGCGGCGGTTCTGCTCCTGCGGATCGGTGGAGGCGGTCCACAGGTTGCCGGCGTTGAAGTTGTCCGGCACCTGGGGGAAGACGGCCGGGCCGCCGACCTTGTCGACCAGTTGGCCGGACGCCTCCAGCAGCGAATCGCGTATCGCTTCGGCTTCCAGGCGCTTGCGCGGATAGACCGCCAGCAGCTTGTTGTCCGGGTCGACCTTCAGCGCATCGTCGCGCTGCGCCGACGACTGACGATAGACGGAGGACAGCAGGATTTCGCGGTGCAGTTTCTTCACGCTCCAGCCGCCTTGCACGAAGTCGGTGGCCAGGTAGTCCAGCAGCTCCGGATGCGTGGGCTTCTGGCCGGCGCGGCCGAAATCGGCCACGGTGCTGACGATGCCGTTGGCGAAGTATTGCGCCCACACGCGGTTGACGAACACGCGGGCGGTGAGTGGGTTGTCGTCGCTGGCCAGCCAGTCGGCCAGCGCGGTGCGGCGGCCGGACGAGGTGGCGGTCGGCTTGATCTCCAGCTTGGCCCTGGCGCCGGCCCACAGCACCGGCAGGGCCGGCTGCACTTCCTCGGTCGGGCGCTCATGCACGCCGCCGAAGCGGACAAAGGTCGGCGGCGCATCGGCGTGACCCAGCTCGGTGGCGGTGGTCAGCGTCAGGCTGCCCTTGGCCGGGCGCAGCTTGTCGAACTTGCGCAGGTCGGCGGTCAGCTTCTGATACTGCTTCCACTTCTCGACGTTCTCCGGATTGTATTCCGGCGCATCCTTGTCCTCCGCGGTGAGGCGCAGGTACTGCGCGATATCCTGGTCGCTGCTGACGGACTTCAGGCGGAAGTTGACCCAGCGGTCCAGCGCCGTCCATTCCGCTTCCGGCTTGAAGATGGATTCGCGGCTGTCGGTCAGGTAGCGCTCCTTGTGGTACTTGAGGCCCTCGGCGCGCACCGTGTCCAGGATGGCCTTCTGCTTGGCGCGGATATCCTTGGTCGCCTCGCGGTAGGCGTTCTGCTGCCTCTCGTACGCCAGCTCGGCCTCGCCCTTGATGGCCGGGGCTTTCTCGTCGAAGCTGGTGTTGGCGAAGAAGGCCTGTAGCTGGAAGTATTCCTTCTGGCTGACCTTGTCCGCCTTGTGGTTGTGGCAGCGCGCGCAGCCGATGGTGGCGGCCAGGAAGGTTTCGCCCACCATGTCGGTCATGTCGGTGGCGATCTGGTACTTGCGCTGCACCAGGTCGCGCGAGTTGTAGTTGTCCGGGTAGCCGCCCAGGAAGCCGGTGGCGATGTGCGCCTCCTGGCTGTCCGGCCAGATTTCGTCGCCCGCGACCTGTTCGCGGATGAAGCGGTTGAACGGCTTGTCGCTGTTGAAGGCGTTGATCACGTAGTCGCGGTAGCGGTAGTTGTTCGGCCGGGTGACGTCCTGCTGGAAGCCGGCGCTGTCGGCGTAGCGCGCCAGGTCCAGCCAGCGGCGTGCCTGGCGCTCGCCGAAGTGGGGCGAGGACAGCAGGCGGTCGACCAGCTTGTCGTAGGCGTCGGGCGATTTGTCGTTGACGAATGCCTTCACTTCTTCCGGCGTCGGCAGCAGGCCCAGGGTGTCCAGCGTGGCGCGGCGGATGTAGGTGGCGCGGTCGGCGTCGGGCGAAGGCTTCAGGCCTTTCTCTTCCAGCCTGGCCAGCACGAAGGCATCGACCGGCGTGCGTACCCAGCTTTTCAATTTCACCTTTGGTAGCTCCGGGCGCTGTGGCGTGGTGTAGGCCCATGCCGTTTTGACCGGGGCGGCAGCGGGCTTGGCGGCCTCGCCCGGCTGGTTGTCCGGCGCCGCCGACAGCGCGGCCGATACGGCCAGCAGCACGGCGATCGATAGCGTCTTGATGACAGGGTGGTTCACTGCTTGCTCCTTCTGTATGCGTGGACGTGGTGGTATTGCTACTCTGATTGGCAACTATCGTGCCAGTCGATCCATCACGCTCATGTGCTTGATTTGTATGGAGATTCCTTCGTAGCGGCGCAGCGGGCCTGCTGCGTGCTGCACACTTGCTGCGGCCTGCTGTTGGCTGTGCAGCAGGCCCACTCGCTTACAGCTTGCCGCTGAAGGTCAGGCCGTACCAGCGCGGATACGGATTCGGCGAGTAGCTGAGCCAGGCCGGTTCGTGCGCGCGGTTGTCGGTCAGGTTCTTGACGATCAGGCTGACGTCGAAGCCGCTCTTGAAGCCCAGGCCGATCGCGAAGTCGGTGATCGCATTGCCCGGTACGACACCGTAGGACGACAGCGTGTCGGTATTGTTGTAGCGGCTGGTGAAGGCGGTATTGAAGCTGGTGTGGAACTGCTTGTCGTTCCACAGCGGCAGCCGGTACTCGGCGCCGACGTTGCCGGTCCACTTGGCCACGCCCGGCAGCGTCAGGCCGCTCTGGTCGATGTAGGCGCCCGGCAGGTAAGCCAGTTCGTCCGGCTTGGCGGCTTGCGGGAAGCTGATGTAGCGCGCGTCCGTGTAGGCGCCGGCGACGCGGATGCTGAGGTTCTGGATGCCGGAATAGACCGCGTCCAGCTCCAGGCCGCGCGCGCGCACCTTGGGCACGTTGCCCTGCGCCGTCACGTAAGCGATGGGGTTGACCTGGCCGTTGGCGATGTTGGTCTGGGTGGTGAAGTCGTCCACCACCCGCACCGTCGACTGGTAGTCGCGGATATTCATCTGGTAGATGTCGGCGTTGACCACCAGCGTCTTATTCAGCAGGCTGGATTTCAGGCCCAGTTCGAAGGCATTGGTTTTCTCCGGCCGCACGTTGGCGGAAGCGCCGTTGACGTTGAGCGCGGAACCGGATTTTTCGCCGTATTGCCAGGTGGCGTAACCGGTGACGTCGTCGCTGAAGCGGTAGCTGGGGCCGAGCGTGCCGGTCCACAGATTGTCGTGGTAGTAGCTGGTGATGCCGCTGATGAGCTGACCGATCTGGCCGGCGCGCAGCGCCTTGGCGGCCGCCACCTGCGCCAACTGCGCTTTGCTCAGCAGGCTGTACGAGGCCACGCCGAAATAGCGGTTGGCCACCGCGTCGGCCAGCGCCAGTTGCGCGGCCGTGTTACCGTCGGCCAGGGCGCCGCTGGCGGTCGAATTGAAGCCGCCCAGGTTCACGCCGCGCACCGCCACCGGGTCCAGCGCCGCGCCGGCGCCGTTGGCGGTCAGGAAGCGGGTGTCGGTGGTGTTGCGGTTCTCGTGCGTCAGGCGCAGGCCGCCGTTGAGACTCAGCTCGTCGGTGCGGTGCCAGGTGGCGTTGCCGTAGATGGCGGAACTCCGGGTGTGGACCACGGTGTCGCCCTTGGCGACGGCGTCGTCCAGCGCATCCTTTAGCAGGGCCAGGCCGGCGCCGCGATTGGCGCCGGCGTTGGTGTCCAGCGTGTTGTATTGGGCGGTGGTGGCGAACCAGGCGCCGGCGTCCGAGCCCCAGCCGGTCTTCGACTGGATATCGTCGTCGGTCTTCAGGTAATACAGGCCGGCCACGTAGTCGAGCGGGCCGCCGGGCTTGTTCTTGAGTTTGAACTCCTGGCTGAACTGTTGGTAGTCGACGCCGCCGCCGCCGTTGCGGTTGATGTCGAACGGCGTGCCTTCATCGTTGTGGGCGTCGAAGCTGTACTTGCGGGTGGCGGTGATGGAGGTCAGCGTGTGCTGCGGCAGATTCCAGGTCAGGTCCAACTGGCCGCCCTTGTTGCTGACGGTCTGGCCCTGGTTCTGGTCGAAGTTCAGGTTGTTGTCGCCGATATAGTTGGCGTTGTAGGTGTATGGCGTGCCGTTGAAATCGCGGCCGGCGAACCAGGCGCGGCCCGGCGTGTAGACGCCGGCGGCGTTGGTGTAGCCGGCCAGCTTGGCGCGCGCGGTGGTGCCGCTGGGATCGGTCAGCGAGCCGTCGGCAAAGCGGTCCGGCTGGTTGTGGTAGAAGGTCAGGCCGTTTTGCAGTTGCGGCGCATGCGGCTCCAGGTCGAAGCTGAGGCGGGCGTTGAAGTCCGCCGATGGCGTGAACAGGAACTGCGTGCGGCCGCTGACGCGGTTCTTGTTGTACAGGCTGTAGTTGGTGTCGAAGTTGTTGACGTAGTAGCCGCGGCTGCGGTCGACCACGAAGGAGCCGCGCCACGCCAGCAGGTCGTCGATGATGGGGCCGCCCAGGTTGGCCTTGGCCATCAGGGTGTCGCGCTGGCCGTAGGTGATCTGGTAGTCGGCGCTCGGATAGAACGAGGGCCGCTTGGTGTTGATGGTGACCACGCCGGAGCTGGCGCCCTTGCCGCCCAGCGTGCCTTGCGGGCCGCGCGCGACGTCGACCGAGTCGACATCGTAGAAATCGAAGTTGGCGAGCTGCGACAAGCCGTAAGCCACGCCATCCACCACCATGCCGACGCTGGGGTCCTGGGTTTCAGTGAAGGCGCGCTTGCCCAAGCCGCGTATCGACAGCGACGCGCCGCGCGTATTGTTCTGGTTGAACTGGACGCTGGCGGCGCGCTTGGTGATGGCGCTCAGGTCTTGCGCCAGCTCGCGGTCCAGCTCCGCACCGCTGACCACCGAGACCGATATCGGCACGTCTTTCAACAGTTCGATTTTTTTCTTGGGGCGCACGGTGATGGCGCCCAATGCCTGCGCTTCTTCCTCCTTTTGCGGCTCGGTTGCGGCGGCTGGTGCGCTGGCCGTTTCCGCTGCTGCTGCGGGGGCGGAAGCAGCAGCGGCGGCATTGCCGCCTTGTGCCGACAGGGCTTGTTTCAACCGGGCGTTCTCTGCGAGCACGCGCGCTATCTCGGCTTGAAGGTCGGCGATGGTCGGCGTGTCGGCGGCGTATGCGGTTCCAGACGCCAGCAGGCCCACGGCCACGGCAACGGCGGCAGCCAGGGGCTGCTGTCGGTATAAGGCCTTATGCGTTTTGCTCATTACTTTGCTCTCCTGAAGTAGTGGGGTGGTAGTGAGCTTCAATCCGCAAGTAGCGTGCCATCCAGCCGGCCGTGCAGGGGCATAAGCTTATGCGCCAGCACTGGCGGGCAGTGCGCGCGATGCGGCATGTAAACGGTCTTGCGCCGCGCTGTTGAAATCGCAGCAGCGCTGTTTCAAAAGCTGGTGACGGGCCAGCATTCGGCGACGTGCCAATTTCGCGGGAAGCCAGCAAATACGGGCCTTCCTGCTTTGGCACGATAGTTGCAAACGTGGTGAGCGAGGCATCTTCCCATTCACTACGAAAGCGATCTACACCATGAACAAAATCAAAACCGCAGTACTGGCCCTGGCCCTGGTGAGCAGCGTGTCCGCATGGGCGCAGCAGGCGCCGCAGGCCTGGACCTATAAAACCAAACAACTGGAGCGTGCGGAGGTCGATGCGCTGCTGGCGGCGCCGGAAAAACTGGTGGTGCTGGATGTGCGCCGTCCCGATGAAGTCACGGCCAAGGGCAGCTTCCCCGTGTTCCTGAATATCCAGGCCAAGGATGTCGAGAACCGCCTGGCCTATATTCCCAAGGATCGCGTGATCCTGACCGTTTCCAACCACGCGCATCGCGCCGGCGCGGTCGGCGACCTGCTGGCCGCCAAGGGCTACAAGGTGGCCGGCGCCGCCGGTTCCGAGGATTACGAAGCGCAGGGCGGCAAGATCACGCGCATCGCGCCGCCGTCGCCCGCCAAGCAAGTCGCAGCGGCCGCCGGCCAGAACTGAGAGCCAGCATGAACAAGCGTGCCGTTCTCGAAGAGTTGGCGCCGCCATTAACCGTGGCGGCGCCGCCGCAGCGCAGGCGCGTCCTGGTGTGGGATCTGCCGACGCGGATATTTCACTGGTCGCTGGCGGCCGCGGTCACGGTGGCCATCGTCAGCGGCGAGATCGGCGGCGACCTGATGCCCTTGCACGCCAAGGCCGGGCTGGCGATCGTCGGCCTGGTGGCGTTCCGCCTGGTGTGGGGCGTGGTCGGCGCAACGCATGCGCGCTTCACCAACTTTGCGCCCACGCCTGCCGCGCTGCGCGCCTACCTGCGCGGACACTGGCAGGGCCACGGCCACAATCCGCTGGGCGCCTTGTCGGTGTTCGCCTTGCTGGCCTTGCTGGCGGCGCAGGCCGGCACCGGCTTGTTCGGTAACGACGAGATTTCCTTCACCGGCCCGCTGGCCGCGCTGGTGGAGGAAACGACTTCACTGCGCCTGACCGGCTGGCACAAGCAGCTTGCCAACCTGCTGTTCGCGCTGCTGGCCTTGCATGTGCTGGCGATCGTCGCCTACCTGGTCATCAAGAAGAACAACCTGGTCAAGCCCATGATCACGGGCTGGAAGGAAGCCCGCTCCGGCACGTCGGCCCGCCAGGGGAGTTGGGGCGCGCTGCTGCTGTCGCTGGCGGCAGCGGCGGCGGCGGTGTATCTCGCCAGCGGCGCACACGCAATTTGAAAACTGAGAAAGGGCCTGATCATGACTGCACTGACTTTTGAGAGCGTCAATTATTCACCGCGCCGCGCCGCAGTGCGGCGCCAGGCGCGGCCGGTATCGCGGCTGAAGATCGTGGAGGCGGCACCGCCGGCCAGCGTGGCCGCGACGCATGCCGGCAGCATAGGCCGGCCGGGCAACAGGCTGGGATTGGCGGCCCTGGCCGGCGTGGCAGTGCTGCTGCACGCCGGCGTCTACATCGGTTTCCACCAGGGCGGCCATATCGATCCGCTGCCGTCCAGGGCGCCGGAGCCGCTGGCGATCGAGTTCGCGCCGCCGCCACCGCCGCCGCCCGAGCCGCCCAAGGTGCAGCCGCAGGTCGCGAAGGCGCCAGCGCCGGCCAAGGCGCCGCCGCAAGTGCCGGTGGTGCAGCAGGCGCCGGTCGACGACGGCACGCCGGGCGAGAACACGGTGCAGGTGGCGCAGGCCGCGCCGCCGGCACCGGTGGCCGCCGCGCCCGCGCCGCCGCCTCCGCCACCGGAGCCGGTCACCGAGCCGCGCGGCTACGCCGGCTACAAGAACAACCCGCCGCCCGAATACCCATCGCTGGCCCAGGACCGCGGCCTGCAGGGGCAGGTGATCCTCAAGGTGCGGGTGCTCGCTTCCGGCAAGCCGGACAGCGTGACGGTCGATAAATCCAGCGGCCACAAGATCCTCGACGACGCCGCCATCAAGGCGGTCGCCGCCTGGACCTTCGATCCCGCCAGGCGCGGCCAGACGGCCATCGATGGCTGGGTCAAGGTTCCATTGAATTTCAAACTTTCCTAACTCGGAGTCTATGCTTATGTCTTCCTACTACTTGAATCTGATCGTCCAGGGCTCCCTGTATGCACTGGTGCTGTTTTCCATCGTGACCTGGGTGCTGATCCTGGCCAAGGGCATCCAGCACTACCGCGTCGGAAAACGGGATAAACAATTTACCCGGCAGTTCTGGAGCGCCAGCACGCTGGACGCCGCCAGCGCCGTGACCAACGACGCCAGCCCCAAAGCGCGCCTGGCCCACGTGGGCTTCGACGTGCTGCATGTGAGCGAGTCGGGCGCGGGCGCCGACCTGGAACATAGCTGGGACAGGCAGGAGCTGCTGGAACGCCACCTGCGCCAGCAAATCCAGAAGGAGTACCAGTCGCTGGAAAGCGGTCTGGCGGTGCTGGCGTCCATCGGCAGCACGGCGCCTTTCGTCGGCCTGTTCGGCACGGTGTTCGGCATCATTCACGCGCTGGGTGCGATCGGCAAGAGCGGCTCGGCCAGTATCGACGTGGTGGCCGGCCCGATCGGCGAGGCGCTGATCGCCACCGGCGTCGGCATCGCGGTGGCGGTGCCGGCGGTGCTGGCGTTTAACTTCTACGTGCGCCGCCTGAAGGTGACCGCCGCGGAGCTGGACAACTACGCCACCGATTTCGTCAACCTGGCGCAGAAGAACGGCTTCCGCGTTGCCCGCCCTGCCGCCAAGGGCGCGCCGCAGCAGGCCGTGCGTCCGGTCGGCGCGCCGCAACAGGGAGCGTACGCATAATGGCCTTCACGACTGGACGCGACAGCAGCGATGTCGTCAGCGAGATCAACATCACGCCGCTGGTGGACGTGATGCTGGTGCTGCTGGTGACCTTCATCCTCACCGCGCCGCTGCTGAACAACGCGGTGCGCATCAACCTGCCCAAGACCTCGACCACCACGCCGGCCAACCCGTCGAAGACGGTGACGGTCAGCATAGACGGCGGCAACAAGATCTTCATCGACAAGCGCGAGGTGCAAGCGCCCGCGCTGGAACCGGAACTCAGGCAACTGGTGGACAAGGACCCCGAGCTGGCTTTGAGTTTGCAGGCCGACCAGGGCGTGCCGTATCGCGCGGTGGCCAAGGTCATCGCCAATATCCAGCGTTCCGGCGTGACCAAGCTGTCGGTGTTGACCGAGCCGGGCGGCTGACCGGCCAATCATTTCACAACCAGGAGAGAACGACCCATGCTGTTTAAAAAAATAATGCAATCCGCGCTGCTGTTCGGCGCTGTGGCCGGCGTGGCCCACGCTGCCGACGTCACTTTGCTCAACGTGTCCTACGATCCGACGCGCGAGCTGTACCAGGAGTTCAACACCGCGTTCGCCAAGCAGTGGAAGGCCAAGACCGGCGACAACGTCACCGTCAAGCAGTCGCACGGCGGCTCGGGCAAGCAGGCACGCACCGTGATCGATGGACTCGATGCGGACGTGGTGACGCTGGGCCTGGCCTACGATATCGACGAGGTGGCGGAGCATGGCCTGCTGGACAAGAGCTGGCAAAAGCGCCTGGCGCACAACAGCACGCCATACTCGTCCACCATCGTGTTCCTGGTCCGCAAAGGCAACCCGAAAGGCATCAAGGACTGGAACGATCTGGTCAAGCCGGGCGTGGCGGTGATCACGCCCAATCCCAAGACGTCGGGCGGCGCGCGCTGGAACTACATCGCGGCCTGGGGCTATGCGCTGAAGCAGAAGGGCGGCAGCGAAGAGACCGCCAAGGACTATATCGCCAGGCTGTACAAGAACGTGCCGGTGCTGGATTCCGGCGCCCGCGGTTCCACCGTCACTTTCGTCGAACGCGGCATCGGCGACGTGCTGATCGCCTGGGAAAACGAAGCCTACCTGGCAGTCAAGGAGCTGGGGCCGGACAAGGTCGACATCGTGGTGCCGTCGGTCAGTGTGCTGGCCGAACCGCCGGTCGCCGTGGTCGACAAGGTGGCCGCCAAGCACGGCACGGGCAAGGTGGCGCAGGCTTACCTGGAATACCTGTATTCGGACGCGGGCCAGGAGATCATCGCCAGGAACTACTACCGGCCGACGGTGGAGACGGCGGCGAAGAAGTACGCCGGCCAATTCCCCAAGCTGAAGCTGTTTACCATCAATGAGGTGGCGGGCAGTTGGGCGCAGGCGCACAAGACGCACTTCGCGGACGGCGGCCTGTTCGACCAGTTGTATCAGCCATCCGGCAAAGTAGCCCAGCAATAGGCGAGCGGCGCGGCGCCGGCGGGGTCAGGTCTTGATCTTGATCTTTTCCATCACCGGCACGCGCTCGACCATCACCTCGCCGTCGACGATGGTGCAGTCGATGACGTGGTTGCGCGAGGCGCTGGTGTGGTCGGAAGCCAGGTTGTAGTACTGGCTGGATTCTTCCAGCCGCAAGTCGATGCGGAAGCTTTGCAGGTTGTGGACGGCCTGGATCTCGCGCAGGCGCTGCCGGCGCGCGTCGGCATCTTTGTCATTGCGGCCGTGTAGCTCGGGGCCTTCGAAGTAGCGTATCAGCGCGCATTCGACCACGTCGATGCGGTCCTTGAGCAGCAGGTCGGCCGCCACCGGCGCCTTGTTTTCCGGCCGCTCGGCCGGATCGCCTTCCTCCGACATCGCTTCCACGGTCATGCGCTGGATCAGCAGCAGCATGTCGTTGTCTTCGCTGTGGCGCTGGTGGACGCGCTGCAGCGGCACCAGCCGCGCGCGGGCCAGGCGGCCCAGCGGGTCCTTGGTCTGGCCGACGTACTGCACCTTGCTCTGGAAGTTGAAGTTGTTCTCGTAGCGCTGCAGCAGGTCGTGGATGGACAGTGCTTCGATCAGGCCGCCCCAGTTGAGCGTGATGAAGTCCTCGGTCATGGTCACGGTCGGCTTTTTCAGCGTGGCGGCGAACGGCACTTCCAGTTCCACCGTCAGGCTGTCGCGCTTCGCTTCCGCGCCCACCAGCAGCGGCACGGTCAGCTTGAGCGAGAAGAAACCCCAACTGGTGCTGCGCGCGGTGTCGAAGCGCATGCGCGGCCGGGTGAGGGCAAAGTAGATCAGGCGCTTTTCGCCGGTCGCTTCCAGGTCGAACTGCATGCGGCGCAGGTGGCGGCCGATGGGATCGCGGATGTCAGGCACGGCGGGGAAGCCGGTGATCAGGTCGTACCAGTGGAACTTGGCGTCGGCCACCGTCACCACCCAGGTTTGCGGCGCGCTGCGGCGCGCTGGCATTTCCTGCCGCACCTCGTCCAGCGCCGCGGTCGACAAGGCCACCAGGTCGGGGGAGGCCGCGGGGGCGTCGGCGAACAGCGCGCCCACGCCCAATTCTTCGAGCGACGGGTCCGGGTAGTCGTCGTCGTTAACGATCAGTTCAGGATCGCCGCTCATCATGCTTGCTCCATGTGGTGATAGTGCCGTGGTCAGTGGATGGCCCAGTATAAACCGCTTCCCTGAATATTTCCATGTGGAAATATCAGGGTGTGGCGCGCTGAGCACTCAATGTAGCACCGTTCAGGCTTTGGCGCGTTTTTCGGGCTCCGGTATCGGCATGGTCGCCACGTGGGCGGCGCCGTCGGCGACGTAGCAGCTCAGCAGGTGGCGCGGGGCGGACTTCACGGTGTCCGAGCCCAGGCAGGCGTAGGAGCCCACGTCCTGCGGCTCCAGGTCGATGGTGTATTGCGATAGCTGGTTCAGGGCCTGGATCGCGGTCAGCCGCTCGCTGCGGGCCTGCAGCTCGGGCGCGCGGCGCATGCGGGTGGCAGGGCTCTCGAAATAGCGGATCAGCGCCGCCTCGACCGCGTCGATCTGCTCGGCGCGCAGGATGTCCTGCACTTCCGCCGGCTCGTTGCCGGGCAGGTCGGCCGGATCGCCGTCGGCGCAACTGACGACCACTTCCGCGCGCTGGATCAGCAGCAGGGTGTCGTACTCCAGGCCGAACAGGGCGCGCAGGCGGCGCAGCGCGGGCAGGCGGCCGCGCGCCAGGCGGCCTTCGCTGTCGCGGGTCTGGCCCACGTACATCACCTTGCTGGGCAGCTTGAGGCTGTGGTCGTAGGTCAGCAGCAGGTCATGGATGGAAAACACTTCCACCGTGCCGCCCCAGTTCAGGCTGATGAAATTCTCGGTCAGCGTCACGGTCGGCTTTTTCATGGTAGCGGCAAACGGCACCTTCAGCTCGATGGTGACGTTTTCCTTGCGTTCGTCCGCCCCCATCAGCAGCGGCAGGGTCAGCTTGAGCGAGAAGAAGCCCCAGTTGATGGCGCCGTTGACGTCGAAGCGCACGCGCGGCCGGGTGACGGCAAAGTACAGGTGGCGCTTCTCGCCGGCCGCTTCCAGGTCGAACTGCATGCGGCGCAGGTAGCGGCCGATCGGGTCGCGGATATCGGGCCTTTCCTGGACGCCCGTGATCAGATCGTACCAATGGTATTTGGCGTCCGCCAGCCGCACCATCCAGCTTTGGGGCGCGGCGCAGCGGCCGATTTGCGGCGCGAGAAGGCTGACGTCGGACTGCGGGGTCTCGGCAGCCTGGTCGACAAGATTCATATTGGTCCTGCTAGTCAAGTTGAAGTATTGACTGGCATGGCACTCACTGAAAGTAAGTATTACTACGCAGTCACCGGGAGACTATACCCATTTGTTCCTCAAGGCAACAAAATTATGCCCAATTAATAAGCAGTGCGCGCTGGGTGAATCGTCTATACAACGGTTAGCGTTATCGGATAACGGTTACTTCATTGCTGGCTTATGCCGCCAGCGCGGCATCCTTGAGCGCGCGCTGCAGCAGGGCCAGCAACTGGTCGGGATGGTCGAACAGGTAGTCGGCCTGCCAGCCATGCGGCTCGGTGGCGCCGCAATAGCCCCAGCCGCAGGCCACCGTCAGCATGGACGCCGCCTTGCCGGCCTGGATGTCGCGCAGGTCGTCGCCCACGTACCAGCACTGTTCCGGCGCCAGTTGCAAGCGGGCGGCCGCTTCCAGCAGCGGGGCGGGATGGGGCTTGGCGTGGGCCGTGGTGTCGCCCGAGATGATGCAGGCCGCGTGGCCCAGGCCGATCAGCGGCAGCAGCGGATCGGTGAAGCGGGCCGGCTTGTTGGTGACCACGCCCCATTCCAGCCCGGCCGCTTCGATCCCGGCCAGCAGCGCGGCGATGCCGGGGAACAGGGTGCTGTGCACGGCGATGGCGGCCGCGTAGTTGTCGAAGAAGCCGTCGCGCAGCTCGGCGAAGCCGGCGTCGTCCGGCGTCAGGCCGAAGGAGGCGCCTATCATGCCGCGCGCGCCGGCCGAGGCGGTGGGGCGCAGGATCTCGTAGGCGGTCGGTTCCAGGCCGCGCGCGGTGCGCAGCAGGTTGACGGCCGCGGCCAGGTCGGGCGCGGTGTCGGCCAGGGTGCCGTCCAGGTCGAACAGGATGGCGCGCGGTGCGGCGGGCAGGGGGGCGGTCATGGCTTACAGTGGGCGGCGCGCGGCCACCAGGTAGTTGACGCTGGTGTCGTCGTTGAGCGAATAAATCTTGGTCAGGGGATTGTAGCCCATGCCCTTGAACCCCTGCACTTCCAGCCCGGCGCTGCGGATGAACTGCGACAGCTCGGACGGCGTGATGAACTTTTCGTAGTCGTGGGTGCCCTTGGGCAGCAGGCGCAAGACGTACTCGGCGCCGATCACGGCAAACAGATAGGACTTGGGGTTGCGGTTCAGCGTGGAAAAGAACACGTGGCCGCCCGGCTTCACCAGCGCCGCGGCGGCGCGCACGATGGCGGCCGGATCGGGCACGTGCTCCAGCATTTCCATGCAGGTCACCACATCGTACTGGCCGGCTTCCTGGGCGGCCATCTCTTCAGCGGCGATCAGCTTGTAGCGCACCTGCACGCCCGATTCCAACGAATGCAGGTCGGCCACCTTCAGCGCTTTTTCGCCGAGGTCGATGCCGGTCACGCTGGCGCCCTTGCGCGCCATCGATTCACTGAGGATGCCGCCGCCGCAGCCGATGTCGATCACCTTCTTGCCGGCCAGCGGCGCGCGCGCGTTGATCCATTCCAGGCGCAGCGGATTGATCTCGTGCAGTGGGCGGAATTCCGAGGTCGGGTCCCACCAGCGGTGAGCGAGTTCGGCGAATTTTTGCAGTTCTAACGGATCGGCATTCATCGGTGCGGCGTCGGCGTAAGTGGTCATCCCGCTATTTTAAAGCAGCGGGGTGGGAAAGCGACAGCACGACAGGCCACCACCTTGCCAATGCATTACTGACTTGTAATCTGGTTTCATGCTAAGGCAGATACAATACGTTACAGAAACAGAAGCCATGGGGCGGACAGGGGAGATGGGAATGTTGGAAATGTCGACCAGGCTCAGGCAGGAACCCGTTTACCGGGCCTTGGCCAAGGCTTTCGATTTGACGCGCAACCTGCGCCAGCACTTTATTCTGTCGCGCCTGTTGGACGAGGCGGGACTGCTGAACCGCGAGGAATATTACGCCGGCATACGTTACCGCTACCTGCGCGCGTATTACCTTGGCTCGGATTTTTCGATCGGCCAGCGCCTGCAGGTCGCGCTGCATCACCACCGCACCGTGGCCCGGCACTGCCGGCCCGATTTCCTGCTGCTGGCCCGTCGCCACGGCCATGTGCTGTGGCGTCAGCAGCATGACGGGCTGGCGCTGCAAATCAGCCTGCGCTATCCCTACGAATACAACCACGACGGCGACCTGTGCCTGACCCTGGACGCGAATGGCGAAAACATTTGCGTCACCACCTTTTCCTTCGCGCCCGGCGCGGTGGTCGAGGCCCCGGACAGCCAGGTGCTGCTGGTCTCCAGCATCCAGGGCGTGGCCGGCAAGATCGAGCTGATCCGCCAGGCGACCGAGCTGTGCAACAACGTCTCGCCGGCCCACATGTTGCTGTTTGCGGCTGAAACGCTGAGCGAGATGCTGGGCGTGCGCGCGATCGTCGGCCTGGGCCAGAGCCGCATGCCGAGCGCCCAGTCCAAGGGGCGCAAGCGCTGCGCCTTCGATTACGACGCCTTCTGGATGCCGGTGGTGGGCGCCGAGGAGCAACGCGCCTTCTACCGCATGCCGCTGCCGTTCACCGACAAGCCGATCGAATCCATTCCCGCCAAGCACCGCAGCCGCGCCCGCAAGCGGCGCGAGCTGCGCAACCAGGTCCGCCAGGACATCGATAGCCAGGCCCGCGCCGGCCTGGCAGCCCACTGCCTGCTCTAAACTTCGGGGTCAGATCCGACATTCGGACACGAGCTCTGCCGTAGCGCGCGCTACGGCAGAGCTCGTGTCCGAATGTCGGATCTGACCCCGAAAAAAAACCGCCCAGTTTGCACTGGGCGGCTTGGTGTGCGGCGCAAGGGCCGTAGCCCTTGTCAGCAATTACTGCTTGCTGGTGCCGACCACTTCGATTTCCACGCGACGGTTCTTGGCGCGGCCTTCGGCGGTCTTGTTGTCCGCGACTGGCTGCTTCTCGCCCTTGCCTTCGGTGTACACGCGGTTGGCTTCCACGCCTTTCGACACCAGGTATGCCTTGACGGCTTCAGCGCGGCGTACCGACAGCTTCTGGTTGTAGGCATCGGTGCCCACGGAGTCGGTGTGGCCGACGGCGATGATGACTTCCAGGTTGATCGAACCCAGCTTCGAGGTCATGTCGTCCAGCTTGGCTTTGCCTTCTGGCTTCAGCACGGCCTTGTCGAAGTCGAAGAAGGCGTCAGCAGCGAAGCTCACCTTCTGTGCGGTCGGCACTGGGGCTGGCGCCGGGGCCGGTGCTGGCGGTGCTGGCGGCGGGGTCACAGGGGCTGGTGGTGGCGGCGGGGCCACGCACTTGCCGTTCTCCAGGTGCTCTGGTTCGACGCACAGCGGCAGGTCGCAGCCTGGCACGGCATCGGCCGGGGTCCAGTAGCCGGTGCGCCAGCACAGGCCGAACGGGTCGCGGGCGATGACGCCGCGGGCGTCCTGCACGTAGGCGCTCTTAGGCGTCGACGCCTGGATGTCTTTCTCGACGGGGGCGTACGGTGGAGCGGTGGGGGCGGTCTGTGCGAATGCCGAGGCGGCGAATGCGGCCGAAACTGCCAGCATCGAAATCAGTTTTTTCATATTTTTCTTCCTTTCGGGGTTCTATTTCGCAGAAAACTGCGCAATGTAGTTTAACGCGTGGGGCGAATTTTACCACGCCAGGGCGGCAAGCCCGTTTTCCGCTTGTGATTCCAGCAATTGACGACTCGTCCATCTTGCTATAAGCGATAAATGTTGTTTTGCTGCAACGCGATTATCGATAATAGTTCAGTAATGTGTCATGAATATTACATCGTGTTACACGCGCGGATTTGGTTGAGACATCGGCAATGCTGCGCAGCAGCGTGGATTTCCGCTGATCGCCCTGCGCGCATGCTAAAATCGTACGCTTGCCTGTCCCTTGGGAGAGGCGGCGCAGGAATGCCTCAACCACCAAACCACCGTTAGAGAAGACCAGTCGACCAGACTATGGATCAATTCGCAAAAGAAACAATCCCTATTTCCCTCGAAGAAGAGATGCGCAAGAGCTACCTCGACTACGCCATGAGCGTGATCGTGGGCCGCGCCTTGCCGGACGTGCGCGACGGCCTCAAGCCGGTGCACCGCCGGGTCCTGTACTCGATGCATGAATCGAACTACGTGTGGAACCGTGCTTACGTCAAGTGCGCCCGTGTGGTGGGCGACACCATGGGTAAGTACCACCCGCACGGCGATGCCTCCATTTACGACACGCTGGTGCGCATGGCGCAGGACTTCTCGCTGCGCTACATGCTGGTCGACGGCCAGGGTAACTTCGGCTCGGTCGACGGCGACGGCGCCGCGGCCATGCGTTACACCGAGTGCCGCCTGGACAAGATCTCCAGCGAGCTGCTGGCCGACATCGACAAGGACACGGTCGACTTCCAGCCCAACTACGACGGCAAGGAAAAAGAGCCGACCGTCCTGCCGACCCGCATACCCAACCTGCTGATCAACGGTTCGTCCGGTATCGCGGTGGGCATGGCCACCAACATCCCGCCGCACAACCTGCACGAGGTGATCGGCGGCGCGCTGCACGTGCTGAAGAACCCCGAGTGCACGGTGGACGAGCTGATCGAAATCATCCCGGCGCCGGACTTCCCGACCGGCGGCATCATCTACGGCGTGTCCGGCGTGCGCGACGGCTACCGCACCGGCCGCGGCCGCGTGGTGATGCGCGCCAAGACCCACTTCGAGGAATACGGCAAGGATGGCGGCCGCACCGCCATCATCGTCGACGAGCTGCCCTACCAGGTCAACAAGAAGTCGCTGCTGGAGCGCATCGCCGAGAACGTGCGCGACAAGAAGCTGGACGGCATTTCCGACATCCGCGACGAGTCCGACAAGTCGGGCATGCGCGTGGTGATCGAGCTGAAACGCGGCGAAGTGCCCGAGGTGGTGCTGAACAACCTGTACAAGCAGACCCAGTTGCAGGACACCTTCGGCATGAACATGGTGGCGCTGGTCGACGGCCAGCCGCGCCTGCTGAACCTGAAGGAGATGCTGCAGTGCTTCCTGTCGCACCGCCGCGAAGTGGTCACCCGCCGCACCGTGTTCGAACTGCGCAAGGCGCGCGAGCGCGGCCACGTGCTGGAAGGCCTGGCCGTGGCGCTGGCCAATATCGATGAATTCATCGCCATCATCAAGGCCGCGCCGACGCCGCCGTTGGCCAAGACCGCCCTGATGGAGCGCTCCTGGGATTCGTCCCTGGTGCGCGAGATGCTGGCCCGTACCGGCGAAGGCGACACCGTGGGCGGCATCGATGCCTTCCGTCCGGAGCATCTGCCGAAGCACTACGGCATGCAGGCCGACGGCATGTACAAGCTGTCGGACGACCAGGCGCAGGAAATCCTGCAGATGCGCCTGCAGCGCCTGACTGGCCTGGAACAGGACAAGATCGTCAACGAGTACAAGGACGTGATGGCCGAAATCGCCGACCTGCTGGACATCCTGGCCAAGCCGGCGCGCGTGACCACCATCATCAACGACGAACTGACCTCGGTGGTCAACGAATTCGGCGATCCGAACAAGGACCCGCGCCGTTCGCAGATCGAGCACAACGCCAGCGACCTGAATACCGAAGACCTGATCACGCCGCAGGACATGGTGGTGACCCTGTCGCACACCGGTTACATGAAGGCGCAGCCAATCTCCGAGTACCGCGCGCAGAAGCGCGGCGGCCGCGGCAAGCAGGCCATGGCCACCAAGGACGAGGACTGGATCGACCAGCTCTTCATCGCCAACACGCACGACTACATCCTGTGCTTCTCCAACCGCGGCCGCCTGTACTGGCTGAAGGTGTGGGAAGTGCCGCAGGGCTCGCGCACTTCGCGCGGCAAGCCTATCGTCAATATGTTCCCGCTGGCGGACAACGAGAAGATCACCGTGGTGCTGCCGCTGTCCGGCGTCAACCGCACCTTCCCGGAGGACCACTACGTCTTCATGTCGACCAGCCTGGGCACCGTGAAGAAGACGCCGCTGAAAGACTTCAGCAATCCACGCAAGGCCGGCATCATCGCGGTCGACCTGGACGAAGGCGACTTCCTGATCGGCGCCGCGCTGACCGACGGCGAGCACGATGTGATGCTGTTCTCCGACGCCGGCAAGGCGGTGCGCTTCGACGAGAACGACGTGCGTCCGATGGGCCGCAACGCCCGCGGCGTGCGCGGCATGAACCTGGACGAGGGCCAGCGCGTGATCGCGCTGCTGGTGGCCGAGAACGAGCAGCAGTCGGTGTTGACCGCGACCGAGAACGGTTTCGGCAAGCGCACGCCGATCATCGAGTACACCCGTCACGGCCGCGGCACCAAGGGCATGATCGCCATCCAGACCTCCGAGCGTAACGGCAAGGTGGTGGCGGCGACCCTGGTCGATTCGACGGACGAGATCATGCTGATCACCACCGGCGGTGTGCTGATCCGCACCCGCGTGTCGGAGATCCGCGAGATGGGCCGCGCGACCCAGGGCGTGACCCTGATCGCGGTGGAGGACGGCACCAAGCTGTCCGGCCTGCAGCGCGTGGTGGAAACCGACATCGACGAACCAGAGTACGAACCAGGCCCGGATTCCAAGCCGGACGACGCACCGGCCGAATAAGGCCGATACCCCCGGGCGCGAGCCCGGGCCACAGCGGGGCCAGGCTTATTGCGCGGATTGATGCGACAATAAAGACTGGCCCCGTTTTTATTTCAGGACGCTGACATGAAAAAGATCTTTGCAACTGCTGTGGCGACGCTGGCGCTGGCTTGCGCCGCCCCCGTGTTTGCGCAGCAGGCGCAGCCCGACCCGGCTGCCGTCGCCGCCGCGCGCGAAATGTTCGAATCGATGAACTACCGCAGTACCATGACCGGCGCGCTGCAGCAGATGTCGCAGGGCCTGGCCGCGTCTATCCGCAACGGCGCCGAGACCGCGATCAAGAATGATCCGCAGATGAGCGAGGAAGCCAAGCAGCAGGCGCTGGCCAAGATGGAGCGCGAACTGCCGGAGCGGATCGCCAAGCTGCAGGCCATCCTCAACGACCCCAGCCTGGTCGACGAGATCATCGCTGAAACCGTCCCGGTGTGGGCGGACACCTTCAGCGTCGACGAACTGCACCAGATCGCCGCCTTTTACCGCACCCCGCTGGGCGCCAAGATGCTGGCCTCCATGCCCAAGCTGATGGGCGAGGGCATGCGCATCGGGCAGAAGATCATGGCCCGCCGCTTCACCGCGATGATGCAACAGCCCGCGGGCGCCAAACCATAACCCCCCTCAAAGGAACGCAATGACTCAGATCTACAACTTCTCCGCCGGCCCGGCCGTTCTGCCGAAGGAAGTGCTGGCGCAAGCCGCTGCCGAAATGCTGGACTGGCATGGCAGCGGCATGTCCGTCATGGAGATGAGCCACCGCGGACCGGAATTCATGTCGATCTACAAGGCGGCCGAGCGCGACCTGCGCGAGCTGCTGGCAGTGCCGGACAATTACAAGATTTTGTTCATGCAGGGCGGCGGTCTGTCGCAGAACGCCCTGATCCCGTTGAACCTGGTGGGCCACAAGCCCGAAGGCGCAACCATCGATTTCATCCACACCGGTTCGTGGTCGGACAAATCCATCAAGGAAGCCCGCAAGTACGCCAACGTCAACGTCGCCGCCTCGTCCACCACGGCAGTGCCGGCGCAGGCCGGCTGGAAGCTGACGCCCGGCGCGGCCTACCTGCACATGTGCACCAACGAGACCATCGGCGGCATCGAGTACCAGCCCGACTTCAGCGACCCGCGCCTGCAGGACGTGCTGCTGGTGGCCGACATGTCCTCGCACATCCTGTCGCGCGAGATCGACGTGGCGAAATATGGCGTGATCTTCGCCGGCGCGCAAAAGAACATCGGCCCGGCCGGCGTCACCATCGTCATCATCCGCGACGACCTGCTGGGCAAGGCGCTGCCGATCTGCCCGTCGGCCTTCGACTTCAAGCTGGTGGCCGAGAACGAATCGATGTACAACACGCCGCCCACCTACGGCATCTACATCGCCGGCCTGGTGTTCCAGTGGCTGAAGCGGCAGGGCGGCGTGGCCGAGATGTCGCGCCGCGCCCAGGCCAAGGCCGACCTGCTGTACGCGGCGCTGGACGCCAACGATTTCTATGAAACCCGCGTGGCGAAATCCAGCCGCTCGCGCATGAACGTGCCTTTCTACCTGAAGGACGAAAGCAAGAACGAAGCATTCCTGGCCGGCGCCAAAGCGCGCGGGCTGCTGCAACTGAAGGGCCACAAGTCCGTCGGCGGTATGCGTGCATCGATTTATAACGCGATGCCTATCGAGGGCGTGCAAGCGCTCGTAGACTACCTCAACGAATTCGCGGCCCAAGCGGCAAAATGAGCAAATGAACGACAAACTGAAACCCTTGCGCGAAAAGATCGATGCGATCGACGCGCAAATCCTGGACCTGCTGAACCAGCGCGCGCGCGTCGCGCAGGATGTCGGTCACGTCAAGGCGGAAACCGGCGCGCCGGTGTTCCGTCCCGAGCGCGAGGCGCAGGTGCTGCGCGGCGTGGCCGAGCGCAATCCCGGCCCCATGGGCAATACCGAACTGCAGACCATCTGGCGCGAAATCATGTCGGCCTGCCGCGCCCTGGAAAAGCGCGTCACCGTGGCCTTCCTCGGGCCGGCCGGCACCTACAGCGAACAGGCCGTGTACCAGCAGTTCGGCACGGCGGTGGATGTGTTGCCTTGTTCGTCCATCGATGAAGTGTTCCGCGCCACCGAAGCCGGCACCGCCGAATTCGGCGTGGTGCCGGTCGAGAATTCGACCGAAGGCGCGATCGGCCGCACGCTGGACCTGCTGCTGCACACGCCGCTGACCATCAGCGGCGAAGTGTCGATCGCCGTGCGCCACAGCCTGCTGACCGCGACCGGCAACATGGATGGCGTGACCGCCATCTGCGCCCACGCGCAGGCGCTGGCGCAGTGCCAGATCTGGCTGAACAATAACTACCCGGACATCGAGCGCCGCGCCGTGTCGTCGAACGCCGAAGCGGCCATCATGGCGCGCGACGACCGCACCATCGCCGCCATCGCCGGCGAGCGGGCGGGCGTGCGCTACAGCCTGGGTACGGTCAAGGCCAACATCCAGGACGATCCGCACAACCGCACGCGCTTTGCCGTGATCGGCCAATTGCAGGCCGGCCCGTCGGGCCAGGACCGCACCTCGCTGGCGCTGGCGGCGCCGCACAAGGCCGGCTCGATCTACCGCCTGCTTGGCTCGCTGGCCCAGCACAATGTATCGATGACGCGCTTCGAATCGCGCCCGGCCCGCACCGGCACATGGGAGTACTACTTCTATGTCGATGTCGAAGGCCACATCCAGGACGCCGCCGTGGCAAAGGCACTGGCTGAATTGCAGGGCAACGCCGCATTCTTCAAGGTGCTGGGTTCCTACCCGGTGAGCCTGACCTAACCAAGAGAGACACTATGAGCAGCAAGAACTACGGTCCGGAATACGTCCGCGCCATCGCACCCTACCAGGCCGGCAAGCCGATCGCGGAAGTCGCGCGCGAATTCGGGCTGGACGAAGACAAGATCGTCAAGCTGGCGTCGAACGAGAACCCGTTCGGCGTGCCGGAATCGGCCCAAAAGGCCATGGCCGAGGCGGTGGCGGAACTGGGCCGCTACCCGGACGCCAACGGTTTCGACCTGAAGGGCGCGCTGTCCAGGCGCTACGACGTGCCGACCGACTGGATCACGCTGGGCAACGGCTCCAACGATATCCTGGAGATCGCGGCGCATGCGTTCGTGGAGCGCGGCCAGTCCATCGTGTATGCGCAGTATTCGTTCGCGGTGTACGCGCTGGCGACGCAGGGCGTGGGCGCGAAGCACATCGTGGTGCCGGCCAAGGCTTACGGCCACGACCTGCCGGCCATGCTGGCGGCGATCCGGGAAGACACGCGCCTGGTGTTCATCGCCAATCCGAACAACCCGACCGGCACCTTCATCCCGGCCGCCGAGATCCAGGCCTTCCTGGACAAGGTGCCGGCGCACGTAGTGGTGGTGCTGGACGAGGCGTACAACGAATTCCTGGCCGAGGAAAACCAGTTCGAATCGGCCGAGTGGGTGAAGAAGTATCCCAACCTGCTGGTATCGCGCACCTTCTCCAAAGCCTACGGCCTGGCGGGCCTGCGCGTGGGCTTCGCGATGGCGCAGCCGGCGCTGACCGATCTGATGAACCGCATCCGCCAGCCGTTCAACGTCAACTCGCTGGCGCAGGCGGCGGCCATCGCGGCGCTCAACGACAAGGCATTCCTGAAGAAGAGCGCGGCCAACAACGCGGCCGGCTATCGGCAGTTCGTGGAAGCGTTCGAGAAGCTGGGCCTGGAGTATGTGCCGTCGTACGGTAACTTCGTGCTGGTCAAGGTCGGCAACGATGCGGGCGCCGGCGCGCGCGTGAACCTGGCCTTGCTGAAGCAGGGCGTGATCGTGCGCCCGGTCGGCAACTACGGCCTGCCCGAGTGGCTGCGCATTTCCATCGGCCTGCCGCAGGAGAATGCCGTGCTGATCGCGGCGCTGACCAAGGCATTGGCGGAGTAAATGCTGAACAAAGTCGTTATTTTTGGCGTAGGCCTGATCGGCGGCTCGTTCGCGCGCGCGCTGAAGAAGGCCGGCGCGGTGCGCACCATCGTCGGCATGGGCCGCTCGGCCGCCTCGCTGGCGCGCGCGAAAGAGTTGGGCATCATCGACGTGGTCGGCACCACCGCCGCGCCCGCCGCGACTGGCGCCAGTGCGGCCAGCGCGACGGCGGCGCGTGGCGATGCCGCAGCGGCGCCGCTGTCGCTGGCGCAGGCGCTGCACGGCGCGGACCTGGTGCTGCTGGCCGCGCCGGTGGCGCAGACCGAGGCCATCCTGGCGGCGATCGCGCCGCACCTGGCCCCGGGCACGGTGGTCACCGACGCGGGCAGCACCAAGTCCGACGTGGTGGCGGCCGCGCGCCGCGCGCTGGGCGGCAAGATCGCGCAGTTCGTGCCTGGCCATCCGATCGCCGGCCGCGAGACCAATGGCCCGGACGCGGCCATCGACGACCTCTACGTCGGCAAGAAAGTGGTGCTGACGGCGCTGGACGAGAACGCGGCGGCGGACGTGGAGCGCGTGGCGGCCGCCTGGCGCGCCTGTCAGGCGGTCATTCACCGCCTGACGCCGCAGGAACATGACAAGGTGTTTGCCGCCGTCAGCCATCTGCCGCACCTGCTGGCATATGGCCTGGTGGACGACATTGCGAAGAAGCCGCATGCGGACTTGCTGTTCCAGTATGCGGCCAGCGGCTTCCGCGATTTCACGAGGATCGCCGGATCGTCGCCGGAGATGTGGCGCGACATCAGCCTGGCCAACCAGGCCGCGCTGCTGACGGAACTGGAGGCCTACATGGCGCAACTGACCGTGCTGCGCCAATATTTGGCCAGCGGCGACGGCGCCGCGCTGGAGCAGGTGTATGCCAACGCCCAGCACGCGCGTCACCAGTGGATTACGGCGATCGAGGCGGCCGAAGCGCCGCCGTCGCCGGACAAGGCAGATTAACCGGCACGTCGTCCCCGCGCAGGCGGGGACCCATGCCGAGCCGAGTTCTATGGTTCCCCGCTTGCGCGGGGACGACGGGACCGGCGCTAAAGGAACTTTTATGACACACGAATACCTTGACCTGCAAACGGTCTCCCACGTTGAAGGCGCGGTGCGCCTGCCGGGCTCCAAGTCCATCTCCAACCGCATCCTGCTGCTGTCCGCGCTGTCGCGGGGCCAGGTCGCCATCGTCGACCTGCTGGCCTCGGACGACACGGCCGTCATGCTGGCCGCGCTGCGCGCGCTGGGCGTGCAGTGGACCGAAGAGAAAACCGCCACCGGCACCATCCACCACGTCACCGGCGTGGCCGGCGTGCTGCCGAACAAATCGGCCGATCTGTTCATGGGCAACGCCGGCACGGCGATCCGCCCGCTGACCGCGGCGCTGGCCGTGATCGGCGGCGACTACACGCTGCACGGCGTGCCGCGCATGCACGAGCGCCCGATCGGCGACCTGGTCGACGCCCTCAACGCCGCCGGCACCAACGTCGAATACACCGGCAACCGGGGCTACCCGCCGCTGCACATCAAGCAGGGCAGGATCACCACCGACCGCCTGGCCGTGCGCGGCGACGTCTCCAGCCAGTTCCTGACCGCGCTGCTGATGGTGGCGCCGCTGATGGCCAAGGAGCACGCCATCACCATCGAGGTGATCGGCGAGCTGATCTCCAAGCCCTACATCGAAATCACGCTCAACCTGATCCGCCGCTTCGGCGTCAAGGTCGAGCAGGACGGCTGGGCCGCGTTCACCATCCAGCCGGGCCAGGTCTACCAGTCGCCCGGCACCATCCACGTCGAAGGCGATGCCTCGTCGGCGTCCTACTTCCTGGCGGCCGGCGCCATCGCCGGCGGCCCGGTGCGGGTGGAAGGCGTGGGCAGGGAGTCGATCCAGGGCGACGTGCGCTTTGCCGCCGCGCTGGAGCAGATGGGCGTGCGGATCACCATGGGCGACAACTGGATCGAAGCGCAGGCCAGCGGCCCGCTGAAAGCCATCGACGCCGATTTCAACCACATCCCGGACGCCGCCATGACCATCGCCGTGGCCGCGCTGTACGCCGACGGCACCAGCACGCTGCGCAACATCGCCAGTTGGCGCGTCAAGGAGACCGACCGCATCGCCGCCATGGCCACCGAGCTGCGCAAGGTCGGCGCCACGGTGGAGGAGGGCCCGGACTATATCCGCGTCACGCCGCCGGCCGCGCTCTCGCCTGCTACCATAGACACCTATGACGACCACCGCATGGCCATGTGCTTCTCGCTGGTGTCGCTGGACGGCGCGCTGCGCAAGGGCGCGGCCGTGCGCATCAACGATCCCAAGTGCGTGAACAAGACCTTCCCTGACTACTTCAAGGCTTTTGCCGAAATCGCAAAATAAACACAATGCCAACATCGCAGATCCCCGTCATTTCCATCGACGGCCCCACCGCATCCGGCAAGGGCACCGTCGCGCACCGCGTAGCCGATAAGCTCGGCTTCCACTACCTGGATTCTGGCGCCCTGTACCGCCTGACTGCCTTGTCGGCCCTGCGCCGCGGCACCGACCTGTCCGATGAGCACGCGCTGGCCAAGCTGGCCGAGCACCTGCACTGCAGTTTCCAGGGCGGCGAGATCATTTTGTCGCAGGAAAACGTCACCGACGCCATCCGCGCGGAAGAGGTCGGCAACACGGCCTCGAGGATCGCCACCTTCCCGGCCGTGCGCCACGCGCTGGTGGGGCTGCAACTGGGTTTCCGCAAGGCGCCCGGCCTGGTGGCTGACGGCCGCGACATGGGCTCGGTGATCTTCCCGCACTCGGTGCTCAAGGTGTTTTTGACCGCCAGCGTGGCCGCGCGCGCCGAGCGGCGGTATAAGCAATTGATAGACAAGGGATTTTCTGCTAATATGCAAGACCTACTGATGGATTTGCAGGCACGCGACGACCGGGATACCAAACGGACCATCGCGCCCCTGGTTCCGGCAGCGGGGGCGCATGTCCTGGACACCTCGCACGTGAGCGCCGACGAGGCGATCGAGCAGGTGCTGCAGTGGTATGCCGCCGCAACAAAGTGATGTTTTGATTAACCCCTAACCCAGTTGAAGTCGCATCGTGCGAGCCTTACTGGCTAACCTGGAAGTTTTATGTCTAATATGGAAAGTTTTGCAGCCCTCTTCGAAGAATCCCTGGCACGTCAAGATATGCGTTCGGGCGAGGTGATCTCGGCTGAAGTCGTTCGCCTGGATCACAACTTCGTGATCGTGAACGCCGGCCTGAAGTCGGAAGCTTTCATCCCTGTAGAAGAATTCAAGAATGACCAAGGCGAACTGGAAGTCAAAGTAGGCGACTTCGTTTCCGTGGCCATCGAATCGCTGGAAAATGGTTTCGGCGATACCATCCTGTCGCGCGACAAAGCCAAGCGTCTGGCTTCGTGGCTGGCTCTGGAAAAAGCAATGGAGTCGGGCGAGATCGTCGTCGGCACCGTGAACGGCAAAGTCAAGGGCGGCCTGACCGTTCTGACCAACGGCATCCGTGCCTTCCTGCCAGGTTCGCTGGTCGACACCCGTCCTGTCAAAGACACCACCCCGTTCGAGGGCAAGACCCTGGAATTCAAAGTCATCAAGCTGGACCGCAAGCGCAACAACGTGGTGCTGTCGCGCCGCGCTGTGATCGAAGCCTCGATGGGCGAAGAGCGCCAGAAGCTGATGGAAACCCTGAAAGAAGGCACCGTGGTGACCGGCGTGGTGAAGAACATCACCGACTACGGCGCGTTCGTGGACCTGGGCGGCATCGACGGCCTGCTGCACATCACCGACCTGGCATGGCGTCGTGTGCGTCACCCATCGGAAGTGCTGACCGTTGGCCAGGAAATCACCGCCAAGGTTCTGAAGTACGATCAGGAGAAGAACCGCGTTTCGCTGGGCGTGAAGCAACTGGGCGACGACCCATGGACCGGCCTGTCGCGTCGCTACCCACAAGGCACCCGCCTGTTCGGTAAAGTGACCAACCTGACCGACTACGGCGCGTTCGTGGAAGTGGAACAGGGCATCGAAGGCCTGGTGCACGTGTCCGAAATGGACTGGACCAACAAGAACGTCGCTCCGAACAAGGTTGTCCAACTGGGCGACGAAGTCGAAGTGATGGTCCTGGAGATCGACGAAGAGCGTCGCCGTATCTCGCTGGGCATGAAGCAGTGCAAGGCCAACCCATGGGACGACTTCGGCGTGACCCACAAGAAGGGTGACAAGGTCAAGGGCGCGATCAAGTCGATCACCGACTTCGGCGTGTTCATCGGCCTGGCTGGCAACATCGACGGCCTGGTGCACCTGTCGGACCTGTCGTGGACCGAGCCTGGCGAAGAAGCCGTGCGCAAGTTCAAGAAGGGCGACGAGCTGGAAGCCGTGGTTCTGGCCATCGACGTCGAGCGCGAGCGCGTTTCGCTGGGCGTGAAGCAACTGGAAGGCGACCCATTCAACAACTTCGCAGCCATCAACGACAAGGGCGCCCTGGTTTCGGGCACCGTCAAGTCGGTTGAGCCTAAGGGCGCTGTGATCCAGTTGTCGGATGAAGTCGAAGGCTACCTGCGCGCTTCGGAAATCTCGCGTGACCGCGTGGAAGATGCTGGCACCCACCTGAAGGTCGGCGACACCGTCGAAGCCCTGGTGATCAACATCGACCGCAAAGCACGTTCGATCCAGTTGTCGATCAAAGCCAAGGACAACGCGGACACCGCCGAAGCCATGCAGAAGATCGCCGGCGACAACAGCGCTGCTTCGGGCACCACCAGCCTGGGCGCTCTGCTGAAGGCCAAGCTGGACAACAAGAACTAAGAACTAGTCGATGACTAAGTCCGAATTGATCAACCGCCTGGCTGAGCGTTATTCTCAGTTGGTGGCCAAAGATGCGGAGTATGCCGTCAAGACCATCCTGGATGCGATGACCAACGCCCTGGCGACCGGTCAGCGCATCGAGATCCGCGGTTTTGGCAGCTTTGCCCTCAACAGCCGGCCGCCGCGCATCGGACGCAATCCGAAGTCGGGCGACAAGGTGATGGTGCCGGAAAAACGGGTGCCGCACTTCAAGCCGGGCAAGCAATTGCGCGAGCGGGTTGACGCGATGGTCGGGCAACCGATCATCGAGGACTGAAGCATTCAATAGTTAGACAAGAGCGGCGTCCTTCGGGATGCCGCTTTTTTTTTATCGGCGCCGGTGCGATATACTGGCGCTCTTGGAAAAATCACTGGAACCCTGGCTGATGAAACTGATCTCCACCTTCATAGGATTCGTGCTGTTCGTGCTGTTCTTCAGCTTCGCGCTGAAGAATACGCAGGAAGTCGATCTGCACCTGTTCCTGAACTATGAGCTGCGCGGGCCGCTGGTGCTGATGCTGCTGGGCTTCTTCGTGGCCGGTGCGGCGCTGGGCGTGCTGGCGCTGACGCCGACCGTGTTCCGTCATCGCCGCGAAACCAGCAAGCACAAATCGACCATCCACACGCTGCAAACCGCGGCGCTGCAGGTGAATACCCAGCCGCAGCCGGATGGCGTCAACCCACAATAACGATAAAACATGGAATTTGAACTCTGGTGGTTACTGGGCATCCCGGTCTTCTTCGCGCTGGGATGGCTGGCCGCGCGCGTCGACATCCGTCAACTGATTTCCGAATCGCGCACGCTGCCGCGCGGGTATTACAAGGGCTTGAACTTCCTGCTCAACGACCAGCCGGACAAGGCGGTCGACGCCTTCATCGAGATCGTGCGGCTGGACCCGGAATCGGCCGACATGCATTTCGCGCTGGGTAACCTGTTCCGCCGCCGTGGCGAGACCGAGCGCGCCATCCGCGTGCACCAGAACCTGCTGGCGCGTCCCGACCTGCCGCAGGAGCAGAAGGAGCACGCGCAGTATGAACTGGGCATGGATTACCTGAAGGCCGGTCTGCTGGACCGCGCGGAAGAGACCTTCAACACGCTGCTGAACGGCCAGTATTCGGCGCAGGCGCGGCGCGCGCTGCTGGAGATTTTCCAGCGCGAGAAGGAGTGGCCGCGCGCGATCGAAGCGGCCATCGGCTTGCAGGAATCGGGCGCCGGCGCGCGGCAGAAGGAGATCGCGCAGTTCTATTGCGAGCTGGCGCAGGACGCGCTGGTGCACATGCATCCCGGTCAGGCGCTGGAGCTGCTGGACAAGTCGCTGCACGCCGACCGCGTCAACGTACGCGCGACCTTGCTGACCGGCGATGCGCAACTGGCGCAGGGCGACGTGGAAGGCGCGCTGCTGACCTGGCGCCGCGTCGAGCAGATCAGCGTGCCGCACGTGGCGCTGGTGGCGCAGCGGCTGATGGATGGCTACACCAAGGTCGGTCGGCCGCAGGAGGGCGTCAACCTGCTGAAGTCTTACCTGGAGCAGGCCTCGTCGATCGACCTGGTGGAAGTGGTGTACAAGGCGGTGCTGGAACTGGACGGGGTGGACGCGGCCAAGCAACTGATCTCGAACGAGCTGCGGCGCACGCCGACCTTGCTGGGCCTGGACAAGTTCCTGGAAGCGCGCCTGATGGATGCGCCGGCCGCGGTGGTGCCGGAACTGTCGATGGTGAAGAACCTGGTGCACGGCTACACGCAAAAGCTGGCGCGCTACCAGTGCAGCCACTGTGGTTTCAAGGCGCGCCAGTTCTACTGGCAGTGCCCGGGATGCAGCCGCTGGGAGACTTACCCGCCGCGCCGCACGGAAGAACTCAACGTTATGAATTAACCCGCGCACGCGTCGTTCCCGCGCAAGCGGGAATCCATGCCGGGTATGCTGTCCGGCGTTCTATGGATTCCCGCCTGCGCGGGAATGACGGTGCATCGAAAGGCTAGAACTATGAAAATTACCATTATCGGCACCGGCTATGTCGGCCTGGTCACCGGCGCCTGCCTGGCGGAGCTGGGCAACGATGTCTTCTGCCTCGACGTCGACCAGAAAAAAGTCGACCTGCTGAACAACGGCGGCATCCCCATCCACGAACCGGGCCTGGAAGAAGTGGTGGCGCGCAACCGCGCGGCCGGCCGCATCCAGTTCTCGACCGACGTCGCCGCGTCGGTGGCGCACGGCGACGTGCAGTTCATCGCGGTCGGCACACCGCCCGATGAAGACGGCTCGGCCGACCTGCAATACGTGCTGGCCGCCGCCCGCAACATCGGCAAGCACATGACCGGCTTCAAGGTCATCGTCGACAAGTCGACCGTCCCGGTCGGCACGGCCGACCGCGTCAAGGCCGTGCTGCAGGAGGAAATCGCCAAGCGCGGTGCCGACGCCACCTTCTCGGTCGCCTCCAATCCCGAGTTCCTGAAAGAGGGCGCGGCAGTGGAAGACTTCATGCGCCCCGACCGCATCGTCATCGGTTGCGACAGCACGCCGGAAGGCGAGCGCGCGCGCGAAAAAATGCGCAAGCTGTACGCGCCGTTCAACCGCAACCACGAGCGCACCCACTGGATGGACGTGCGCTCGGCCGAGTTCACCAAGTACGCGGCCAACGCCATGCTGGCCACCCGCATCTCCTTCATGAACGAGCTGGCCAACCTGGCCGACCAGGTGGGCGTGGACATCGAGGCGGTCCGTCACGGCATCGGTTCCGATCCGCGCATCGGCCATAGCTTCCTGTACGCCGGCGCCGGCTATGGCGGCTCCTGCTTCCCGAAAGACGTGCAGGCGCTGGAGCGCACCGCGCGCCAGTACCAGCAGGACTTGCTGATCCTGCGCGCGGTGGAGTCGGTCAACGACCGCCAGAAGCTGATCCTGGGCCAGAAGGTGGTGGCCCGTTTCGGCGCTGACCTGAGCGGCAAGCACTTCGCGGTCTGGGGCCTGGCCTTCAAGCCGAATACCGACGACATGCGCGAAGCGCCGTCGCGCGTGCTGCTGCGCCAGTTGATCGATGCCGGCGCCACGGTGGCGGTGTACGATCCGGTGGCCATGGCCGAAGCGCAGCGCGTGCTGGCGCTGGACCTGACGCCGGAACAACTGGCGCGCATCCGTTTCGCCTCCAGCCCGATGGATACGCTGACCGGCGCCGAGGCGCTGGTGATCGTCACCGAATGGAAAGCCTTCCGCAGCCCGGACTTCGACAAGATCAAGGCCGCGCTCAAGCATGCCGTGATCTTCGATGGCCGCAACCTGTTCGAGCCGGAAGTGATGGCCGAAGCGGGCTTCGAGTACCACGGCATCGGCCGCTCGGTGCTGACCCGTACCTGATCGGCACAGCCGCGGCTTGACCTGCCTCAGGCGTGCGGGTCAACTTGCATGGGGTGCGCTCGTTGAGTGAGGACGCAAGGTGCGATGGTCGCCCTTGCCGACACTTAAGGAGACACCATCATGATGAAGAAACTGTTGCTGGCAGGTGCGGCGTTGTTGCTGGGCATGCAGTTGGCCCTGGCCCAGGTCGAGGTCAACAAGGCCGACGAGGCCGCGCTGGACAGCGTGCGCGGCCTGGGGCCGGCCAAGACCAAGGCCATCCTGGACGAGCGCAAGAAGGGCGAGTTCAAGGACTGGGCCGATCTGGAGCAGCGCGTCAAAGGCATCGGCGAGAAGAGCGCCGTCAAGCTGTCGCAGGCCGGGCTGCAAGTGAACGGCAAGGCCAAGGACGGCGCGCCGGCGCAGTCGCAGGCCAAGCCAGCCCGGTCGTCCAAGTAAGATTTATTTTGTGTTGACAACTCCCTGGGGTTTCGCGACAATTATTGGTTTTACAATAAAAAATAACCATAATTGTTCCACTCAGGGAGTCTCATTTGAAGCATCTTTTCACTGGCCTCGTGCTGGCGACCGCGCTGGTCGCCTGCGGTGGCGGTGGGGGCGGCAGCAGCGCCGCACCGCCGCCAGCGCTGGCAGCCACGCTGTCATTCGCGTCCTCGCCGGTCACGGCGACCATCCAGGGCGGACAATCCTCGGTCCTGACGGTCAACGCCACCGTCAACCGCCCATCCGATTTCAACAACGCCTCGCAGGTGTTCGTGCTGGTCACCGACACCAAGGGCGTGCTGCTGCCGCAACTGGAATTCACCGCGACCACGCCCACCACCTACACCGCGGCGCTGCACACGTCGCCGTCGCTGGCGGCCGGCAGCTACAGTGGAAATTTCACGGTCAGCGTCTGCTATGACAGCGGCTGCGCGCGCCACTATCCCGGCTCGCCCATGCAACTGCCATACCAGATCACGGTCACACCGGGCGCGCCGCAACCCTTCGTGGTCACCCCGAGCAGCGCGCTGAACGCCACCCTCACCCAGGGCAGCAGTCTGGCGGCCCCCACCACGGTATCGGTGTCGGCCAGCGGGCGGCAATGGAGTGCCACCACCCAGAACGCCTGGATCAAGCTGTCCAACGCCAGTGGCAAGGATGTCGGCAGTTTCGGCATCGTCCTGGACCCGACCGGCCTGGCGCCCGGCGCCTACCAGGGCACCGTCACGGTCAGCGCCAACGATGGCCAGACCAGCATGCTGCCCGTCAATATGACGGTGGTGCAGGCCGGTTTCGTGGTGGACCAGTTCGGCATCCAGTTCAGCGCCGTCAACGGCGCGCCCATCTTGCCGCAGAATGTCAGCTTCAACATCGGCTCGGTGCCGGACGGTAGCGCCTGGAGCGCCACCACCGATCAGGCCGCCAGTAGCTGGCTCAACGTGACGCCAAGCAGTGGCGTCACGCCCGGCCTGGCCACGTTGTCGGTCAAGTCGGGTGCGCTGGTCAGCGGCAACTATGCCGGCAACCTGCAACTGAGTTCGCCGCTGGCCGCCACGCGCCAGGTGCCGGTCTCGCTCACCCTGATCAAGCCGACGCTGGCGCTGTCGACCAGCAGCATCACGCTGGGCGGCCCCCTGGGGCGCGACAGCAGTGGCGCCAGCCTGAGCCTGAACCTGAACACCGGCGTGAATAGCTGGCCGTGGAGCCTGAGCGCGCTGCCGGCCTGGGTGCAAGCCAGCAGCACTGGCGGCAAGGTCGGCGCAGATGGCGTCACCGTCAACTTCAGCCCGCTGGCGTCCGCCCCGGCCGGCACCAGCACGGTCACGCTGAATGCGGGCGCGGTGGTCAACGGCGATGTCCTGACCCAGCCGCTGACCATCTCGCTCAACAGGGACAAGCACCGCCTGCTGCCGTCGCAGACCGGGATCGGCCTGGCCAACATGCCGGGCTGGTCGCGCCTGACGCGCACGCTGACCGTCAGCGACAACCTGGGCTTGTCGCCGTCGTGGAGCGCCAGTTCCAATCAGAGCTGGCTGAGCGTGACCCGCTCCGGCAATACCCTGTCGCTGAGTGCCAATCCGGCCGGCCTGGCAGCCAATACGGTGAACCTGGCCACCGTCACCCTGAGCAGCAGCGACGCCAGCGTGGCGCCGCCCGAGCCGATCCGGGTCGCGCTGTGGAATGGCGCAGCGGCGCCTGCGGGCATCGTCAAGAGCACGCAGACTTACACCCGCATGATCGCCGATCCGGTGCGCCCGTATGTCTACCTGCATAGCGGCGGTGCTGCCATCGATGTGTACAACGTCTATACCGCGCAGCGCATCGCCACCATCGGCGGCGTTGCCGCGGCGCTGGGCGACATGGCGGTCAGCCCGAACGGCGACCGCCTGTATGTGTACGATACCGCCAACCGCGCCATGATCGTGGTCGACCTGGCCGCGCAGGCACGGAGCGTGTCGTGGTCGCTGGCCTCGGCGGTGTCGACCGCCTCGCGCATCAAGGTGATCCGCCCGAACGGCGTGGAAGTGGTGCTGGCCGCCGACGGCAAGGCTTACCTGAGCAGCGGCAAAGCGGTGGGCGACAGCCCGGCCGCGACCGGCCACATGGCCGCCACCGCCGACGGCAAGCACCTGTATGTGCAGGATGAAGGCCTCAGTCCCGCCAGCATCACCGGCTACAACGTCGATTATTCGGAAGTGGGCGGCGGCACGCTGTCGCTGGCGCAAAGCGGCTCCGGCTGGTTCCTCGGCGGCGCTTCCAACGGCGCCGACATCGCCGTCAGCGCAACCGGCGACAAGGTGTACGCGGCCAGCGGCGCGCCTTACGCCTGCCGCAGCATCAACGCATCCGACCTCAGTTATATCGGCTCCCTGCCGGGTGGCGAGCCGTATCCGGACAACGTCGAGGTGGGCAGCGACGGCCGTATCTACTGCGGCATCGCGGGTTATTACTCGGCGTCGGACATCTGGATGTATGCCACGGACGGCACGCTGCTCAACACCTTCAAGGTGGTCGGCTATGCCCAGACCCTGCTGGCCCAGCAGATGACGGTGTCCGCCGACGGCATGATGCTGATGACGCTGACCAGCGATCCGCTGCTGGTGTTCATTCCGGTCGGTCCTTAAGCGCGACCACGCGAGGGGCTTGCATTTCGCAGCAACGGCAATCCGTGAGAAGATACGGCGTCTTTTCACCGGAAACCGTTGCCATGCGATGCAAGCCCCCCGTCCGTTTGATGGCAGCCGCCCCGATTGCGCCGCCTGCCGCTGAATCCAGGGCCGGCCGCCATCAGGAGCGCCGAGCATGAAGATATCCCGCATACTGCACGCCGGCTACGTATTCGACAGCGGTGCGACGCGGATCCTGTTCGATCCGGTGTTCGAAAATCCGTTCAGCCGCAACTGCCACGCCTTTCCCGACGTGCGCTTCGACCATGCGCAGATACGCGGCTTGCGGCCGGACGCAGTGTTCATCTCGCACTTCCACGACGACCACTGCTCGATGGAGAGCCTGGACTACCTGGACCGCGCGACGCCGGTCTACCTGTACTGCCTGTTCGACGAGCTGTTCGCGATGCTGCGCGCGCTGGGCTTTATTCACGTGCACAGGCTGGAGATCGATGTGCCCGTGCGGGTGGGCGCCTTCCAGATCATCCCGCGCCGGGCGCTGGATGCGGAGGTCGACTCGATGTTCCACATCCGCGCGGAAGGCTTGAACGTGCTGAACGTGGTCGATGCGTGGATGGACCCGGAGACGCTGGAACAGCTCACGCCTTTTGCCCCGTGGGACATGGTGCTGTGGCCTTTCCAGACCATGCGCGAGGTGGACGTGATCGCGCCGTCGCGCGCCGCGCGCGGGCCGGTGGCCTTGCCGGAGGAGTGGCCGGAGCAGTTGCAGGCGCTGGCGCCGCGCCATGTGGTGCCGAGTTCCTGCCAGTTCAGGCAGGAACCCTGGTCCTGGTACAACCACGCGCTGTTCCCGATCACCTACCGCCGCTTTGCGGATGAGGTGGGCGCATGGCTGCCAGAGGCGCGCATCGTGCGCCTGAATCCGTCGGTGGCGGTGGAGCTGAGCGCGGCCGGCCTCGCGCCAGCCGCGCCGCTGCCATGGGTGCTGCCGGTGGGCGGGCAGGATGTCGATTACGACTACGATCCCGCCATCGTGCCGCCGCCCACCTCGGAGATCGCGCGCCGTTTCTCGGCCCTGACGGCGGAGCAGAGCGCGCTGGCGCTGGACTTCTGCCGCGTCGGCCTGCTGGAGCGCTACCGGGACATGGAGCTGCCGGACGATAGTTACTTCGCCACGCCGTGCGTGTGGCAGTTGTCGGTGTACGACCATGAAGGCCGCGTGCAGCGGTTCCGCTATCGCGTGCACGGCGACAGCATCGCGCTGACCGATGACGCGGAAGCGCCTACCTGGGCGACCGAAATCCCCATCGCCAAGCTGTACGCCGGGCTGGCGCTGGGTGAATCGCTGACTTCCATGTACCTGCGCATCGAGGGCGCGCCGGCCGATGCGGACATCGTCGACGATCCGCTGATACGCTGCCTGTTCGACGACGCCTTCGGCGCTTATCAAGCCGCGCAATTGCGGCGACTGGGGATAGCCATATGAAGAAAATACTGGCCTGGATGGCGCTGGGCGTCGGCCTGCATGCGCAGGCGCAGTCGGTGGCCTTTACCTTTGACGACGGCCCGCGCGTGGCCGCGACGCCGCTGCTGTCGCCGCAGCAGCGCAACCAGGCACTGCTCGATGCGCTGGCGGCCCAGCACGTGTCGGCCGCGCTGTTCGTCACCTGCGGCAATGGCGCAGACCGGCCGGAGGGCTATGCGTTGGCGCAGGCTTGGGGCAAGGCCGGGCATGCGATCGGCAATCACACCATGACCCACCTGGACCTGAACAGCGCCAAGGTCACGCTGGCGCAGTACGAGCAGGAGATCACGGATTGCGACCGCATCACGTCCACGCTGCCGGGTTATCAGAAATGGTTCCGCTTCACCTTCCTGCGCGAAGGGAATACGCCGGAGAAGAGCGCCGGCATGCGCGCCTTCCTGGCGCAGACAGGCTACCGCAATGCCTACGTGAGCCTGGACACCAGCGACTGGCGTCTCGATGAAAAACTGGTGCAGGTGCTGGAGAAAAATCCGCAGGCCGACATCGCGCCGATCAGGCAGGCTTATTTGTCGCACATCCGCCAGCGCGCGCTGGCCTACCGCGACCTGTCGCGTCAACTGGAGGGACGCGACATCCCGCAGATCATCCTGATGCACCATAACCTGATCAATGCGCTGTGGCTGAAGGACGCGATCCAGCAGTTCAGGGACATGGGCTGGACCATCACCACGCCTGCCGCGGCCTTCAGCGATCCGGTTTACCAGCAGGCGCCTGAGCGCCTGGTGCCCGGACAAAGCCTGCTGCTATCCATCGCCCGCAGCAAAGGCCTGGGCAAGTTCGAGGGCTGGGATCGCCTGGTGGACGATGGCGACTATGAAATCGATCGGTTGAAAAGCCAGGGCCTGTGAAGGCCTATTGCTGATCGTCCTTGGCGACGTATGCCGGATACGCCTGCTCGATGGCCTTGACGATGTCGGCGGCTTCCGCTGCATAACCGGCATAGCGCTCATAGAGCTGTTGCGACGCGATCTGCTGGCGCAGCAGGCGGCGGCCTTTCGGGGCGGTGGCCAGGCGGTAGTGGCGTTCCAGGCTGTCGTCGCCATCCAGCTCGTTTTCCAGGTAAGCGCGATAGGTGTTCTGCCGGCCGGACCAGCCGTTTTCCGAAAACCTGATCTGCGTGATGCGGTTCTCGTAGAGGTCGAGCAGCTTTTCCATCAGCTTCTCGTCTTCGATATTCCCCAGCTTGCCCGATGATTTGAAGCCCTGGTAACGGCTGGTCAGCGGATTGAAAAAGAGATTCGCGTCGGCGCGCAGGTAGGCTTGCTCGAATTTTTCAGCCTCCGGTGCGGCGTGGGCATCGAGCTGGCTCAGATAGGAGAAATTGCTGTCGGACTGGTGGTAAGACGCCTGGATCTGCCCCAGCGCGTTGATGTCCCGCTTCAGGTCGTGGCGCAAGCCGAGCAGGAAATTACGCACCTGTTCCTGCTCGTGCCGGTGTTCCCCCAGGCTGTGCAGCCAGATGCTCAGGCTGACGGCGAACACGATGGTAACGATCTCCAGCAAGACCTCGGACAGCTTGTGTCGCCAGCCGTGGCTTGCGTGCGGCTGCTGGTCGCGCCCGAACAGGCCAATGATGTTTTTGGTGTGCTTCGCGATTTCCTGTTCTGCCACGCTTCTTCCCTCACGGTTGCCGGTCATGAGAAAAATGATAACGTTGTGCGCGTGGCTGCGCAAGCGCCGGATCAGGCGTTGTTCGCCTTGTCCGCCGGCAGATTGGCCAGGAACTGGTGGATCTGCGCCACCACCGCCGCGCCTTCGCCCACCGCCGCGGCCACCCGCTTGGTGGAGGCGGCGCGCACGTCGCCGATCGCAAACACGCCCGGCACGCTGGTCTCCAGCGCCGCGCGCGCGGGCAAGTCTTTCGGATACACGCCGTTGGCGAAGTTGGCGCGGCACTGCGCCTTGGCGACGTCGAAGCCGGTGCGGATGAAGCCGTGCGAATCGACGTCCACGCCGCAGTCGCTCAGCCAGGCCGTGTTGGGATCGGCGCCGATGAACAGGAACACGCGGCACACGTCGAAATCGCATTCCTCGCCGCTCTTGGCGTTGCGGATGCGGACCTGCTTCAAGCCATCCTCGTCGCCTTCCAGCGCCACGATCTCGCTGCAGGTGTGCAGCTCGATGTTGGGTGTGGCCTTGATGCGCTCGATCAGGTAGCTGGACATGGTGGACGACAGGCTGTCCTTGCGGATCAGCATGTGCACCTTGGCCGCATAGCCCGACAAGAACACGGCCGCCTGGCCGGCCGAATTGCCGCCGCCGACCAGCACGATCTCTTCCGTCTTGCACAGCTTGGCCTCGACCGGCGAAGCCCAGTAGTACACGCCGCGGCCCTCGAACTGCTTGAGGTTGGCCAGCGATGGGCGGCGGTAGCGCGCGCCGCAGGACAACACCACCGTGCGCGCCTTCAGGCGCTGCAGGCTGCCGCACATCTCCACCTGCAAGGGATAGGTGTCGCAGATCAGCCGCCCGGCCGGCGCGGGAATCGCCACCTCGACGCCGAACTTTTGCGCCTGCACGTAAGCGCGGCCGGCCAGCGCGCGGCCGGACACGCCGGTGGGGAAGCCCAGGTAGTTCTCGATGCGCGCGCTGGCGCCAGCCTGGCCGCCATAGGCGCGCGTTTCCAGCGCCAGCACCGACAAGCCTTCGGAGGCCGCGTACACCGCGGTGGCCAGGCCGGCCGGCCCGGCGCCGACCACGATCACGTCCCACACTTTGTCGCTGTCCAGGTCCGGCAGCATGCCCAGGCAGCGGCCGATGTCCACCACGGTCGGGTTTTTCTTGACCACGCCGTCCGGACACACCACCAGCGGCAGTTCTTCCGGCTTGGGCTGGTAGTGCGCCATCAGGTCGGCCGCCTGCTGGTCGTGTTCCGGGTCCAGCACCACGTGCGGATGGCCGTTCGCCTGCAGGAAGGTTTGCAGCGTGTGGATGCGGCCATGGCCGCGCGGGCCGACGATCACCGGGCCGCCCGAAGCCTGTTCGATCAGGCCGACGCGGCGCAGGATCAGGGCGCGCACGATGCGCTCGCCGAGGTCGGCATGGGCCACCAGCAGCGCGCGCAGCGATTCGGACGGCACCACCAGCACTTCCACGTCGCCCACCGCGCGGCCGTTGGCCAGCGACGGCCGGCCGGACAGTTGCGCCACCTCGCCGCTGAACTGGCCGGGCAGGTGAGTGGTCACGTAGGAGGTATTGCCCAGGCCATCGTAGCGGCTGATCTCGATGCCGCCTTTTAGCGTCAGCATCAGGCCGAAGCTGGTCTTGCCGGCCTCGAAAATCATCTCGCCGTCGCGGAAGCAGCGTACGTGACCGAAGCGCTGCATGTGGCGGATATCGGTCTCGTTCAGGGTCGGGAACATCTGGTGGCGGCGTTTTTCCAGGTCGGTGGTCGGCAGCGGCGCCGTTACGTCCGGGGTTTCTTCGGGCAGCAGTTCCGTGGAGGTGGTGGCCATGGGGAGTCCGGTGGAAGATGGTGGTAGAAATGTTGCAAGTCTAGCGCATGACCACCCGCGCGGCTACTGATTCGGAAGAGGGAGGCGGCGCCGCACGCCCGGCGCCAACTCGGATTAAAATGGCTGTTTTGGCGAACTCACAAGAACTGAACTCGATGGCTTACAAGACTCTGGAAGATACGATAGGCAACACGCCGCTGGTGCAGCTAACCCGTTTGCCCGGCGCTGACGCCGTGGCGCGCAACAATGTCATCCTCGGCAAACTGGAAGGCAATAACCCGGCCGGTTCGGTCAAGGACCGCGCCGCCATGTCCATGCTCAAGCGCGCGGAAGAGCGCGGCGACATCAAGCCCGGCGATACCCTGATCGAGGCCACCAGCGGCAACACCGGCATCGCGCTGGCGATGGCGGCCGCCATCCGCGGCTACAAGATGCTGCTGCTGATGCCGGAAAACCTGAGCGTGGAGCGGCGCCAGAGCATGGCCGCCTACGGCGCGCAGATCATGCTGACGCCCAAGACCGGCGGCATGGAGTACGCGCGCGACATGGCCGAGCAACTGCAAAAGGATGGCAAGGGCTTGATCCTCGACCAGTTCGCCAACTTCGACAATTCGCGCGCCCACTACGAGAGCACCGGTCCGGAAATCTGGCGCGACACCGAGGGCCGCATCACCCACTTCGTCAGCGCCATGGGCACCACCGGCACCATCATGGGCTGCTCGCGCTACCTGAAGGAACAGAACCCGGCCGTGCAGATCATCGGCGCCGAGCCGGAAGAGGGCTCGTCCATTCCCGGCATCCGCAAGTGGCCGGAAGCTTACCTGCCCAAGATCTACGACCGCGCGCGGGTGGACCGCATCGAATCGGTGTCGCAGGCGGCAGCGGAACGCATGGCGCGCCGGTTGGCGGCCGAGGAAGGCATCTTCTGCGGGATTTCGGCGGCAGGCGCCTGTGAGATTGCGTTGCGGATTTCGCAAACGGTAGAGAATGCGACGATTGTGTTCATCGTCTGCGATCGGGGCGACCGCTACTTGTCCACCGGGGTATTCCCGGCATAAGCCGTGCGCGTCATTCCGGCGAACGCCGGAATCCACGCCGCGCTGGCAGACCAGCGGCCTATGGATTCCGGCCTGCGCCGGAATGACGTGTCAGGCCAACAAGGGCTGGATCAGCCGTTGTTGTTGTTATTGCCGCTGCCGCCGCCTGGGGTTTCGCCTTCTTTCGGCTTGAACTGTTTGTCGCTGATGCGGAACTTGTTGCGGCGGTCGCCCATCAAGTAACGCAGGTCGCGAATGCTCAGATCGCTCACCTCGTGCATGCGGATCAGCAGCGAAGCGCCGACCGGCAGGCGGTGGTGACGGATCTTGCTGATGACGGGCGGTGCCACTTCCAGCGCCCGCGACAGCGCTGCGTCGTTTTTCAGGCGCAGGTTCTCGATCAGGGTATCGAGCAGGCGGTTGGGATTGTATTGCAACAGATCATCGCCATCCGCATCGTTGTTCATATCAATACCGACTTGGTTTGTCATGATTTCGTTTTTCCTTCTGTAAAGTTGTCCTGCAAGTACAACACTTGGGAGCTCGCTTTGCTGCGTTATGTACATCCTTACCAGGGAACGAATTCACACGCGGACACGGATTCCTGGATAACAAGTTTCATAATATATACACAATTGTACAACAGCACGCTATCTCATACCCAACAGCAATACGAAAATGCCTTTGCTTAGGGGCTATTGTTGTCCGACTGCAACATTGTGTGAGAATTATACACCTTGTGATGTGATATGCTGTGGTGCACACGTTTGGCGGACGGGCAACGTTAATTGTATAACAATTTCCTCCGAAGGCAGTCTATCGTGCGCTGCCAATACCCGAAGTGTGTACAATTTATTTCCAAGTGTCAACAAGACAATACCCCTCGGCAATTCGACCGACAAGGCGATTTACGCTTACTTACATTCCCGCAGCTAGCGTTGCATTGCGCGCCTGCCGTACCGCGCGGCCCAGTTCCACCACCGACATCGCATAGAAATAACTGCGGTTGTACTGCGTGATGGCAAAGAAATTATTGTTCACGACCCAGTATTCCGTCGGATCGGCGCCGTTCTGCAAGTCCACCAGCCCGTAGGTCTGCTGTTCCGGCAGCGCCGCGTCGACCGTCACGCCGGCAGCGGCAAGCTCCTGTGGATGATACTTGGCGGTAAGACCCTGGTTTATCAAGGGCTCCCAGGCGCGGTTGGGCGAGACCGTGGCGGCATAGGCCACCGGCCCGGCCGGCTTGCGCTGCCAGCCGTGGGCGGCCAGGAAGGCGGCCACGCTGCCGATGGCGTCGGTGGGCGAGCCCAGCAGGTCGATGCTGCCGTTGCCGTCGAAGTCCACCGCGTATTTCACCAGGCTGCTGGGCATGAACTGCGGCATGCCGACCGCGCCCGCATACGAGCCTTTCAGCGACAGGGGATCGAGGTTGCTGCTGCGCGCGAACAGCAGCGTGGCTTCCAGTTCGCCGCGGAAGAAGTCCATGCGCTCGCGCCGCTGCGGCGCTTCCGGGTAAGAGAAGGCCAGGGTGGTCAGCGCGTCCAGCACGCGGAAGCGGCCGGTGTTGCGGCCGTAGACGGTTTCCACGCCGATGATGCCGACCAGGATCTCGGCCGGCACGCCGTACAGCGACTCGGCCCGCGCCAGCGCCTCGGCGTTGTCGTTCCAGAACTTGACGCCGCCGTCGATGCGCACCGGGTCGATCATCAGCTTGCTGTAGGCTTGCCAGTTCTTGGGCTTGCCCGGCGGCGCCGGCTTGACCAGTTGCACGGCCGCGTCCACGTAGCGCACCTGGCCGATCAGGGTGTCCAGCTCCTTGCGGTCGAAGCCGTCGCGCGCGGCCAAGTCGTCGAGGAAGGCGCGCACGTCGCGCCACTCGCCGAAGTTGACGTACTCGCCCACGTAATCGATGGGCGGCGGACCTTTCTTCTTGGGCGCGGCCTTTTTCTTTTTCGGCTGCATGCTGGGCGGCAGCTTGTAGCCGTAGGGATCGACCGGCGCTGCCTGGCTCAGGGTCGCTGCGCTCAGCAGCAGGGCGGAAATCAAAGTCTTCATCGGCATAGAGATAACAGGTTTTTCAGCGTCGCCAGCGACGCCGTGCGTATATCGGGCCCGACGGCGCCATACTTCAGCTTGCCATACAGGTGTAAAAACTGGTCCATCGCGGCGTGCTTTTCCTCGCTGGCCGGCATGCCGCGCAGCCGCGCCGCGTAGCGCTGCGGGCCTTCGTCCGGGCGGCGCCCATAACCGTGGCCCGCCTGCTGCCGGCTGAAGGCGGCGTACAGTCCGTCCAGCGCATCGGCCGGCTGCCGCTGCCGCATCCGGCGCAGCCCGTATCCCAGGCCGCCCACCAGCACCGCCCCGAGGGCGCTGCGCCAGTTGCCGAAGGCTGCGGCTAGTTCCGCAAGGAAATTTCGCTGCCTGTCAGGATTGTAATCCAGTACCCATTGATTCCAAGAATTATTCAGCGCCGCGTAGGCATATCTGAGTTGGGATAACCACGAAGTGGGATCGTTTTCCAGCGCCATCAAGGGGGCCAGGCCGAAAGTGGCGGGCGGCGGCAGCGCGCGCGCCAGATTGTGCTCGATGCGCTCGGGGGCGATGGCGGCGGTCGGGTCGACCCGCAGCCAGCCGGCGCCGGGACGCCAGATTTCGGCCCAGGCATGGGCATCGGACTGGCGCACGTCGAGGTAGCCGTCCACTGGGTTCAGCTCGCCGCCCTGGTAGCCGGTGACCACCCGCGCCGGCACGCCCATGGCGCGCATCAGCACCACGTAGGCGCCGGCATAGTGCTCGCAAAAGCCGGCCCGGGTGGTGAACAGGAATTCGTCGACCGCATCGCGCCCCAGCAGCGGCGGCGCCAGCGTGTAGCGGTAGGCTTGCTGGCGGAAGCGCGCCAGCACCGCCTGGCTCAGTTGCTGCGCGCCCGCGCCCGGCAGGCTGGCGGCGATCCGCTGCGCCAGCGCCAGCGTGCGCGGATTGAAGCCGGCCGGCAGTTCCCGCCAGCGCGCCAGTTGCGGCGGGCTGGCGTCGGCCTGCAGGTCGAAGGCCAGGTAGGCGGTGGCGCCGAAGCGCACGCGCTCGCGGATCGGTTCGGTGGTGAACTGTTCCATTTCCTCGGAATCGCGCAGGCGGTAGCCGGGCACGGCTTGCAGCGGGGCGGCCAGCTCCAGCAGCGCCAGCCAGCGGGTATTGGTGGGTTCCAGCGTGAGTTCGTAGTTGAGTGGCTGGCCGTGGGCGCGCACCGTGATCTCCTGGCGTTGCAGGCCGCGCCTGCGCGGCACGCGGGTCCAGGTGCGGCCGTCGTAATCGCCCAGCACGATGCTGCGCCAGTACAGCAGCGTTTGCGGCGGCGCCGCGCCGTGGAAGCGGACGCGGAAGGCGATGTCGTCCGACTGCGCCAGCGTCGACAGCGAGCCGGGCGCCATGGTGTCGCCCAGGCCGGTATGGCCGGCGTGGGCGTCGCCAGGCAAGCCCCACAGCGGCCCCTGGATGCGCGGGAAGCCGAAGAACAGCAGCAGCGCCAGCGGCGTCGCCAGCATCGCCAGCTTGAGCGCGGCGCGCAGGCGCTGCGCCAGCGGCGGCACCCGGCCGGTGTACTGGAAGGACTGCTGCGCGGTCAGCAACACGATCAGGGTGGCGGCCATGAACAGCGCGGTCGGCATCGACTGCGAATAAAAGAAGCCGGTCAGCAGGACGAAGAAGCTGAGGAACAGCACCACGAACAGGTCGCGCCGGGCGTGCATCTCCAGCAGCTTGAAGGCCAGCAGCAGCACCAGCATGGTGACGCCGGCGTCGCGGCCCAGCAGGGTGTGGAAGCTGTGGTAGACGCCGCCCATGGCGGCCGCCGCGACCGGCAGCAGCACGGCGATCGGCGGCAGGCGCTTGCCCAGCCAGGTCAGCGCCGCGCGCCACAGCAGGGTGGCGCATGCGGTCAGGCTGATCCATAGCGGCAGATGCGCGAAGTGCGGCGCCAGCACCATCAGCGCGGCGACCAGCAACAGCAGCGTGTCCGCCTTGTCGCGCGTGAGCCGCGACGCAAGGCGCGCGCCGCCGTCGCCAACCATGCCGCGTGCCGGCGCAGCGGTCGCAATCGCGCCGGCGGCAGCGCGCACGGGCTCGGCGGCGGCAGTCGCTCCGATGGTGTCGCGTGGCGGCGTCGCAGGCGCCTGCGGGCCATCGCCTGGCGCGGCGTTGGAGGCAGCATCGTCGCCGGTGCCGCGCGGCTGGGCGGGCGCGGCGGCAGGGACGGCAGGGGCGGGTGCGGGCGGCTGCGGGGCACTCATGCGCGATCCTCCTGGCCGTACAGGGCCAGCGCGCGCAGGCAGGCGGCGCGGTGGGCGTCGCCGAGGGCGGGACCGTAGTCGTGGCGGCCGAGGCGGAAGCGGTAGGGCAGGGCGCGCTGTTCGGCTTCCAGCACCCAGCGCGTCATGCGCGACAGGCGCAGTTCGAGATCGAGGTATCCCGGCAGCTCAGCGAAATCGAGCGACAGCTCGGCCACCGCGCCGCCTTCGAAATGCTTGGTCACCAGTTGCCCGCCCAACGCCGGATCGTGGCGCGCGATCTGCCGCCACGCCAGGTGCCGCAGCGGATCGCCGGCCTGGTAGCTGCGGATGCCGGCAAAATTATCCAACCCCACCGTGCCATGCCCATCCTCGCTGGCCGCGCCCGACGATGGCAAGGGCTGCGCCGGCAGCTCGGGCGCCGGATACACCAGCACCCTGAGATCGGGCCGCCAGTAACTCCACGCACGGAACAAGCCCAGCGGAAAGCGCGTCACCAGCCGGATGCGCGGCGCGGCCAGCCAGCCGCGCTGCGCGCCCGGCGCCGACAAGCGCACCATGCTGCTGCCGCCGGCCGCGACGTCGGTCACCGCGCGCGGCTCGCCGTCGGCTTGAAAACCCAGCCACAAGGCATAGCGCTCCTGCCGGCTGCCGTTATGCAGGTGCAGTTCGAACTGCACGGCCTCGCCGGCAAACACCGGCTGCGCGCGGCCCGGCGACAATGCCAGCCCGGCGAGGTTCTTCGCGGTCAGATACATGTCGGCCACCGCGCAGGCGCCGGCAAAGAAGGTCAGCGCGAAGCCCAGCCCCAGGTTGTAATTGAGCGCCCCGATCAGCATCACCAGCAGCAGCCCGCTGAAGGCCATGCCGGCGCGCGTCGGCACGATGAAGACGCGGCGCATGGTCAGCGTCACCGTGCCCGGCTCGCTGTCGCGCAACTGGAACAGCCACTTGTCGCGCCCCTTGCGGTACAGGGCTTGCAACGCCGCCGCCATCGCGTCTCAGACCGGCACCGACTGCTGCAATTGCAGCACCAGGTCGCGGCTGGCCAGCGCCACGCCATGCGCCGACTTCAAGGGGCGCAAGCGGTGCGCGCACACCGGCACCAGCACCGCTTGCACATCTTCCGGCAGCACATGGTCGCGCCCTTCCAGCGCGGCCCAGGCGCGCGCCGCCTGCAGCAGGGCGATCGCCGCGCGCGGACTCAGGCCTTCTGCGAACATGCCGTTCTGGCGCGAAGCCGCCGCCAGCGCCTGCACGTAATCGATCAGCGCCGGCGCCGCGTGGATTTGGCGCAGCCCTTGCTGCGCCTGGGCCAGTTCGTCCGGCGTCATGGCGGCCGGCAGCGCCTGCAGCAGCACGCGGCGGTCTTCACCGAGCAGCAGCGCGCGTTCGGCCGCCGCGTCGGGATAGCCGAGCGAGAGGCACATCAGGAAACGGTCCAACTGCGATTCCGGCAGCGGGAAGGTGCCGATCTGGTGCGTCGGGTTCTGCGTGGCGATCACGAAGAAAGGCACAGGCAGCGGCCGCGTCACGCCGTCCGCGCTGACCTGGCGTTCCTCCATCGCTTCCAGCAGGCCCGATTGCGTCTTGGGCGTGGCGCGGTTGATCTCGTCGGCCAGCAGCACCTGGGTGAAGATGGGGCCGGGATGGAACACGAAGCCGTTGCGCTCGCGCTCGTAAATCGAAATGCCGTTGACGTCGGCCGGCAGCAGGTCGCTGGTGAACTGGATGCGGTTGAACTGCAAGCCCAGCGAGATGGCCAGCGCATGCGCCAGCGTGGTCTTGCCGACCCCCGGCACATCCTCGACCAGCAGGTGGCCGCCGGCCAGCAAACAGGTCAGCGCCTGCCGGATCTGCAGGTCCTTGCCGACAATGATGTTCCCCACCTGCCGCGCGACGGCATGCAATTTTGTGTACATGATATGTATGGTAGATTAGCGCCTGTGGGGAGATTCTATAACACATGACTACAGCCATTTACAGCCATCCCGATTGCCAGCGTCACGACATGGGCGACTGGCATCCCGAATCCCCGGCGCGCCTGCAAGCCATCGCCGACCAACTGATCGCCTCGCACATCAGCGACCTGCTGGAATACCGCGACGCGCCGCTGGTGGCGATGGCCGACCTGGAGCGCAACCACAGCAAGAACGCCATCGCCATCGTGCGCGACAACGTGCCGGCCGACGGCGACACGTATCCGCTGGACGCCGACACCTCGCTCAACGCCTGGAGCTGGAACGCGGCCCAGCGCGCGGCCGGCGCCGCGGTGGCCGCCACCGACGCCGTGATCGACGGCGAAATCGACAACGCCTTTTGCGCGGTGCGCCCACCCGGCCACCACGCGCGGCCCAGCGAGCCGATGGGCTTCTGCCTGTTCAACAACGTCGCTGTGGCGGCGCGCCACGCGCTCGATGCGCGCGGCCTGTCGCGCGTGGCCATCATCGACTTCGATGTCCACCACGGCAACGGCACCGAGGAATCCTTCCTGCACGAGCCGCGCGTGCTGATGGCCAGCTTTTACCAGCACCCGTTTTATCCCTATTGCGCGCCGCAGCCGATTACCGACCACCTGGTCAACGTGCCGGTGCCGGCTCATACCAAGGGCGACGTGGTGCGCAAGATCGTGACCGAACAATGGCTGCCGGCGCTGCATGCCTTCCAGCCGGAGATGATCTTCATCTCGGCCGGCTTCGACGCCCACCGCGAAGACGATATCGGCGGCATGGGGCTGGTGGAAGCCGACTACGCCTGGATCACCCAGCAGATCATGGACGTGGCGCGCCTGTACAGCAAGGGCCGCATCGTCAGTTGCCTGGAAGGCGGCTACAACCTGTCGGCGCTGGGCCGCAGCGTGGTGGCCCACCTCAAGGCGCTGGCGGAAATCTAGGCGCCCGGCCGCAGGATCACCTTGCGGCAGTGGTCTTCCTTCTTGTCGAACATGCGATAGCCCGCGGCCGCCTGCTCCAGCGGCAAGCGGTGGCTGATGATGGCGTCCGGCTTGAGCCGCCCCGCGCGGATATGCTCCAGCAGCTCCGGCAGATAGCGCTGCACATGCGTCTGCCCCATGCGGAAGCTGATGCCCTTGTCGAAGGCGTCGCCAAACAGGAAGGCGTGGATGAAGCCCGCGTACACGCCCGGCACGCTGACCACGCCGCCGCGCCGCACCGCCGCGATGGCCTGGCGCAGCGCGGCGCCGCTGCTGCCTTCCAGCTTGATGGTGGTGAGCGCCGTCTCCAGCGCGCTGCCCTTGGCCTCGAAGCCGATCGCATCGACCACCGCGTCCACGCCGCGGTTGCTGGTGTGTTCAATGATGAAGGCGGCGGCATCCATCTTGTCGAAATCGATGGGGATCACGCCATAGGCCGCCTGCGCGTATTCCAGGCGGTAGGGATGGTGGTCGATCATGAAAATGGTTTCCGCGCCCAGCATGCGCGCGCAGGCCGCAGCCATCAGGCCGACCGGGCCGGCGCCGAAGATGGCCAGGCTGGAACCGGGGCCGACTTCCGCATTCAGCACCGCCTGGTAGCCGGTCGGCAGGATATCGCTGAGGAACAGCACCTGCTCGTCGCTGAGCCCATCGGGAATCTGGATCGGGCCGGCATCGGCCTTGGGCACGCGCACGTATTCGGCCTGGCCGCCCGGTACGCCGCCGTACAGATGGGTGTAGCCGAACATGGCCGCGCCCGAGCGTATCGATTTCTTGTTCAGGATGGCGCCGCGGTCGGGGTTGGTGGTTTCGCAGGCGGCATACAACTGCTTCTGGCAAAAGTAGCAGTCGCCGCAGGCAATGACGAAGGGGACCACCACGCGGTCGCCCTTGTGCAGCCGGCTGACGTTGGCGCCTGTCTCCACCACCTCGCCCATGAATTCGTGGCCAAGGATGTCGCCCGAAATCATGCCCGGCACCTTGCCGCGGTACAGGTGCAGGTCGGAGCCGCAGATGGCGGTGGCCGTGACTTTGAGGAGAATGTCGTCGCCATCCTGCAGGATAGGATCGGGCACGGTTTCGACCCGGACATCGTGGGCGGACTGGTAGACGAGCGCGCGCATGGCACACCTCCTGAGATGGGCTGGTGCGCCCATCATGGAACGCGGGCCGTGCGCACGCCATCGGCGCACGGCCCACGCCCGGGTAGGAATGGGCCTATGCGCCGTGCTTGAGGTAGCGGTCGAGGAAGGCGTCGACCTTGTTCCAGAAATCGATGCGGTCGTCTTCGTGGCGCCAGCCGTGGCCCTCTTCGGGATAGACGATGGATTCGACGTGCGGATTGCCGGCCTTGACGGCGTTGAGGAAACGGTCGGCGTGCTCCAGCGGCACGCGGCGGTCCTGCGCGCCGTGCGCCATCAATAGAGGCTGTTTCAGCTCGGCCGCGCGCTCGGCCGGCGAGTTCCTGCTGAACAGTTGCGCGTCCTTGTCGGGATCGCCGATCAGGGTGCGCATGCTGTAGTGCAGGGATTCCTGCGAGGCGTCCGACTGCGCGCTGGTGAACATCAGGTGCAGGTCGGTGACGCCGGCCCATTCGACGCCGCAGCGGAACGTGTCCGGGTTCTTGATCAGTCCCATCAGCGTGGCATAGCCGCCGTAGCTGGCGCCCATGATGGCGATGCGCCTGGGATCGGCCCAGCCCTGCTTGACCGCCCATTGCGCGGCGTCGGCCAGGTCGTCCTGCATGGTGCCGCCCCATTGCTTCCAGCCGGCGCGGAAGTGATCGATGCCATAGCCGGTGCTGCCGCGGAATTCCGGCTGGATCACCAGGTAGCCGCGCGCGGCCAGGAATTGCGCTTCCTGATCCCATTCCCAGTACCCGCCGCGCACGCTGGGACCGCCGTGCACCAGCACCACCGCCGGACGCGGACCGTCGGCCTTGCCGGCCGGCTGGGTGACGTAGACCGGTATCTGGCGGCCGTCGCGCGCGGTGTAGCGGTGGAAGTCGCGCAGGCCCATCTGGCGCGCATCGATGTCCGGATAGGCCGAGCCGAGGCTGCTCAGCTTGCCGCCGGCGCGCTGGTACAGGATGTATTCGGTGGGTTGGCGGTCCGAGGCCGAGGCCACCAGCAGCACTGGCGCGTTCAGGCAGTCCTGGCCGCAGTGCAGGGTGTTGCTGCGGCCGGGCAGCAGCGCATCGACCCTGGCCTGGTCGGCCTTCATCTGCGGGTTGAACCAGAAGCTCGCACCGGCGTCGGTCTGCAGGTGGATGCCGAGCAGGCGGTGAGTCGCGTGGTCGATTTCCGGCGCGCCGGCGTAGTCGAAGCCGGGGGCGTCGACCAGCGGCTCGCTGGCCAGCTTCCTGGCTTTCAGGTCATAGCGGAACAGGGCGCTGTAACCCTTGTAGGGCGCGGCCACGTACAGCGTGTCGTCGCCGTCGAAGAACAGCGGCGTGAAGCGCACGTTCTCGTAGCAGGTGCCGTTTTCCAGTTCGCTCCAGGCGGTGTCGCCGTCCTGGCGGTAGGAGACGATGCAGCGGCCCTTGGCGCGCGAACGCACGATGCGCGGCACATCGCGGCTGTCGGTCAGCCAGGTCAGCGCGGCTTCCGGCTGCGGGCCTTCCAGCACGGGGCGCAACTGGCGGCTGCGCGTGTTCAGGCGGTACAGGCGCGAATGGTCGGGCGCCATGTCCAGGTTGTTCCAACTGTATTTCTCGACCAGGATGTCGTCCGAGCCGTCATGCGCCACGCCGTAGTAGGCGTAGTCGGCGGTCAGCACGCTGGACTTGATATTGCTGCCCAGGCTCTGCGCCTGATGCTGCCAGTTGCCGGAGATGAGGTGGACCAGGTTGTCGCCGTCGCGGTCGGCCGCCATCTCGTCGTAGTTGCCGTCGAATTCCACGCGCAGGTTCTTGACCGTGAAGCCGATGCGGTTCTCATTGATCCAGTGGACAGCGGTGATGCGCTCATTTGCCGTGCTGCGGATGACGACGTTGACCTTTTTGGGATCGCTGCTGTCGCGCACCGCCAGCGCCGCCTCGCCGTTGGGCAGGGCGTTGACCATGGCCACATAGCCGCCCTTGGGCGACATTTGAACGTGGGAGATTTGCGGATCGCGGAAGAAGGCTGCGGCGTCGGGCGCCGCGGCGTGCGCCAGGCCGGCGGCGCAGCCCAGCAAAAGGGAGAAGAATCGGAAGCGTGTCATGCAGCCCTCTATGGTTGCCAATTCGGCAATCATAGAGGGCCTTTGTTTTTTTGTCTACGCCTTGGCGACGTGGCGGCCGTTACGGCCGGACCAGCGGTACAGGCCCCACACCAGGGCGACGCCGATCACCAGCGCGATCAGCATGGTCTGGGTTTCGCTGAGCGCGTTGGCGATGGCCAGCGGTTCGCCCTTGCCGGTGATGACGATCAGGCCGGCCAGCGCGACGTTGAACAGGCTCTCGCCGACGATGAAGCCGGACATCACCAGCACGCCCAGGCGCTTGGCCACGTCGCCGCCGGCGTACCTGTCGGACGCACGGTCGAACAGGTAGCCGGTGACGGCGCCGACCACCACCGGCGTGATCACCGCGCTGGGCAGGTAGATCGCCAGGCCCACGCCCAGCGGCGGCAGGCTGTACTTGCCGTCGCTGGACTTCTTCAGCGCGTAGTTGATCAGCACCAGCGCCAGGCCGACCAGGGCGCCATAGCCCAGCAAGTCCCATTGCAGCGTGCCGCCGACGACGCCCTTGGCCAGCGTGGAAATCAGCAGCGCCTGCGGTGCGGCCAGCGGCTGGTCCGAGATGGCGTCGAGGTTGGGCGCGCCCTGGAAACCGTTGGCGTGATTGAGCAGCTCCAGCACCGGCGGCACCACGCAGGAACCGGCGATCACGCCGATCAGCAGGCCGACCTGCTGCTTCCACGGGGTGGCGTCAACCAGTTGGCCGGTCTTCAGGTCCTGCAGATTGTCGTTGCCGATCACCGCCACCGCCAGCACCACGGTGGTGACGAACAGCGCGAAGGCGATCAATGCCGGCGCGGTGTCCGGTCCCATGATAGAGCGGCCCACCATGCCCACGCTGAGCGCGGCGCCGAGGATGGTCAGGATGGCGATGCCGGAAACCGGCGAGTTGGAAGAGCCGATCAGGCCGGCCATGTAGCCGCACACGGCGGCCGCGAACATGCCGGCGATGAGGATGTAGCCTATGCCCACCGCCACCAGCGGCACCGACAGCGACACCAGCGGGCCGCCTTGCAGGAAGCTGGACAGCAGCCAGCCGGCCGGCACCATGGAGATCAAGGTCACCAGGCCGACGATAAAGATGGGCAGGTCCTGCTCGGTGCGGTCCAGCGTGGCGCCGCCCTGCTTGGCCTTGCGAGCGGTTTCCATGGCCGACTTCAGGCCGGCGAAGATGGGCTTGGCCAGGCCGGCCAGGGTGATGATGGCGGCCATGCCGATCACGCCCGCGCCCATCATGCGCACTTCCTTGGACCAGATGGACAGCGCGTGGTCGGCGGCGCTCATGCCGGCAGCGGCTGGCGTCAGGTGCGTCATCAGCGGCACCATGATGCCCCAGGCGATGACCAGGCCGGCCAGCATGGCGATACCCACCGTGATGCCCATCAGGTGGCCGGCGCCGATCAGGGCCAGCGAACTGGAACAGCCGATGCCGGTGGCGCCGCCACCGCCGGTGCGGAAGTAGATCGCCACTTCGCCGGCCATCAGCTTGACGGCGGAACCGGCGGCGTAGGCGGCGGAAGCCACGCTGCCCCAGATCACCGCCCACAGGCCGGCCTTGCCTTCGGCGGCGCCCTCGCGCGAGGACATGCCGACCTTGAGCACTTCGGCCGCCGCCACGCCTTCCGGATAGGGCAGGTCGGACTGCGACACCAGCGCGCGGCGCAGCGGCATGGTGTACATCACGCCCAGCACGCCGCCGACGGCGCAGGCGCCGAAGGTCGGCCAGAACGGCACATGCGCCCACCAGCCCACCATCAGCAGGCCGGGCAGGACGAAGATCACCGAGGCCAGCGTGCCCGCGGCGGAGGCGATGGTCTGGACGATGTTGTTTTCCTGGATAGTGGCGTCCTTGAAGGCGCTAAGCAGCGCCATCGAGATCACGGCGGCGGGGATGGAAGTGGCGAAGGTCAGGCCGACCTTCAGTCCCAGGTAGACCTGGGCGGCGGTGAACACCAGGGTAATCAGAATGCCCAGAATAATCCCGCGAAGGGTGATTTCCTTCGGGGTGGAGGGGGCAGCTATGCTCATCTTCAGCACTCCGGTTCAAGAAAAGCGCCCATCATATCCGAATCCCGGCCGGGGCTGCGGGTAAAATAGCGGATTGTCAGAACGTTTTTGAAGGTCAGAGCATGTCCATACAATGGTATCCGGGGCACATGAACGCCGCCAAGAAGAAGGCGGCGGAGCAGATGGAGAACACCGATCTGGTGATCGAAGTGGTCGACGCGCGTCTGCCGGAAGCCAGCACCAATCCCATGGTGGAAGAGCTGCGCAAATTCCGCCAGCGGCCCTGCCTGAAGATATTGAACAAGGTCGACCTGGCCGATCCCGAGGCCACGGCCGCCTGGGTCGCCTATTACAACGCGCAGGAAGGCGTGAGCGCATACGCCATGACCACCAAGAAGCCGGCCGACGTGGCGCGCATCCCGGAGCTGGCCAAACAACTGGCGCCGCACCGCGGCGTGCCGACCAAGCCGCTGCGCATCATGATCATGGGGATCCCCAACGTCGGCAAGTCGACGCTGATGAACGCGCTGCTGAAAAAGCGCGTGGCCAAGGTCGGCGACGAGCCGGCGGTGACCAAGCAGCAGCAGAAGCTTTACCTGGACAAGAACACCGTGCTGGTCGACACGCCCGGCATGTTGTGGCCCAAGATCGAACTGCCGACCGATGGTTTGATGCTGGCGGCCAGCCACGCCATCGGCTCCAACGCGCTGATCGAAGAGGAAGTGGCCGAGTTCCTGGCCAACGAACTGCTGGTGCACTACCCGCAATTGCTGGTGGCGCGCTATGGCTTCAAGGAGATCGAGAAGTTCGACGGCATCGCCGTGGTGGAAGGCGTCGCCGCCAAGCGCGGCTTCCGCCAGCGCGGCGGCGACCTGGATTACGAGAAGGGTGCACACACCTTCCTGGGCGACTACCGCAGCGGGGCGCTGGGGCGCATCTCGCTGGAGACGCCGGAGACGCGCAAGCTGCGCCTGGCCAAGCACGCGGAAGACGTCGCGGCCAAGGCTGCCGAGAAAGCCGCCATCGCCGCGGAAAAAGCCCGCGCCGCCGCCAACGGCAAGCGCGGCACCTGAACTTCGGGGTCAGTTCCGACATTCGGACACGGCCTCTGCCGTAGCAGCCACTACGGCAGAGGCCGTGTCCGAATGTCGGAACTGACCCCGGTGGATCAGCCGAAGCGGAAGCTGGTCACGGCTAGCGCGCCCATGAAGGCGTCTTCATGGTACGGCACGGTGGCCGCTTCCTGTTCCGCCGCGCCCAGCACCACCATCAGCGGCAGCAAATGCTCTTCGCGCGGATGCGCCCAGCGCGCGGCCGGCGCCTTTTCCCATTCGATCAGTTCGGCCGTGCGCTCCTGCGGCGGCAGGGCCATGGCCTTGCGCAGCCAGCCGTCGAAGGCATGCGAGGCCGCTGCGCCCTGCGCGTTGAAGGCGCGCAGGTTGTGGTAACTTAGTCCACTGCCGACGATCAGCACGCCCTGCTCGCGCAAGGGCGCCAGCAGGCGGCCGACCGCGACGTGCGTGGCCGGATCCAGCCCGTGCTTCAGCGACAACTGCACGATGGGCACGTCCGCCTGCGGATACACGGGGTACATGGCGCTGAAGGTGCCGTGGTCGAAGCCGCGCTGCGGATCCAGCACCGCCGGATAGCCGCCCGCGTCCAGCAAGGCCTTCACCTGCGCCGCCAGCTCGGGCGAGCCGGGCGCGTTGTACTGCACCTCGTAGGTGTGCGGCGGGAAGCCGCCGTAGTCGTAGATCATGGGCGGCTTGGGCGACGCCGACAGCGTGAAGTCGCGGCCTTCCCAGTGCGCGGTAATCACCAGCACCGCCTTGGGCGTGACGCCGATCTGGCGCGGAATGTCGCGCAGCGAGGCGTCCAGCTTGGCGTACAGGTGCCCGACCTGGTCCATCATGAAGGGCCAGGGGCCGCCGCCGTGCGACAGGAAATAGGTGGGTAGTGCGTTCATGTGCAACTCCTTTCAGCCTTCACTATAAGGACACGCAGGGCCAGCATCAATGCGGTAAATGTAGATAGATCCTATCGAAATCCTGAATGATGGCTTATCGGGCGTATAATGCCCGCTGTTCTGGCGCCAGGGAAGCACAGAGCCGCTGCACGTTCACCGTGCCGGCTAAGGTGCGCTGCCCCCGCAACGGTAACGCGGCCCGCGGTTCATCGCGCGCTGCAAGCCCGGATACCGGCCAGACAAGGGGGAAGCCGCGCGCCGGCTTCCGTACGCTTCCGAACTGCGGGGACGCAGGACGGATGTCTTCTTTAGAAAACGATAATTATGATTTCCTCCGCCTTCCGTCCGCGCCTGATGGCCGCCGCCGTTGCACTCTGCTTCACTCTTCCTGTCCACGCTGAAGACGCCCTCCAGGCCGGCCAGGCGCTGACCACCGTGGTCGTCACCGGCGCGCGCTTTGACGCCGCCCCTGAATTGGCGCCGATCGGCGCCACCGTCATCAGCGCCGACGAGATCCGCCGCGCCGGCGTCAACGACGTCAACGCGGCCATCCGCAAGATCGGCGGCGTGTACGGCCGCCAGAGCCTGGACGGCAGCCCGGACTTCGGCCTGGACCTGCGCGGCTTCGGCACCAATAGCGCGCAGAACATGGTGATCGTGCTGGACGGCGTGCGCCTGTCCGAAAATGAGCTGAGCAACGCTGTCCTGTCCACCATCCCGATCGACACCGTGGACCGCATCGAGATCACGCGCGGCGGCGCCAGCGTGTTGTACGGCGACGGCGCCACCGGCGGCGTGATCAACATCGTCACCAAGCGTCCGGGCAAGAACACGGGCCACGGCAGCGTCTACCTGGAAGACGGCCAGTTCCACGAAGGCGATGCGCGCATCTCGGCGGCGCAGGCCTGGAACGGTTACGCGGCCGACGCCACGCTGGAACACCAGCGCACCGACAACTACCGCGACAACAACGAATTCAAGCAGACCCACTTCAGCGGCGGCGCCCAGTGGTACAGCAACGACGGCGTCAACCGCGCCGGCTTCCGCTATGAGGGCGCGCGCCAGGATTCGCGCTTCGCCGGTTCGCTGGACGAAGCACAGTTCCAGGCCAATCCGCGCCAGACGCTGACCCCGGACGATCATGGCTCGCTGGACAGCGACCGCCTGACCCTGTTCGGCCAGTCCCGCCTGTACGGCAACGACCTGGCGGCCGATCTGTCGTACCGCAAGAAGACGGTCGACGCCGTGTACGTGTTCGGCGGCTTCCCGTCCGGTTCGACCTACGACAGCAAGCAGGTCCAGTTCTCTCCGCGCGTGCGCCGCCTGGGCGCCATCGATGGCATGCTGAACGAGATGGTGGCCGGTGTCGACCTGATGTTCTGGAACCGCACCACGACCACCACCGCGCTGTATTCGGCCGCCGACGCCAGCCAGCATTCGAAAGCCGTGTACCTGCGCGACGAGCTGCGTTTCGACGCCGCGCACGAGGGCCGCATCTCGGCCGGCGTGCGCCGAGAAATCTTCGACAAGGACTTCGCCGATCCGCTCAACTACGCGACCACCGCTTATCAAGTGGCGCAAGGCTTGAACGCATGGGAACTGCAGGCCAGCTACATGCCGGTCGCCGACTGGACCGTGTACGGCAAGCTGGGACAGAGCTACCGCGTGGCCAACTCCGACGAAAACGCCGTCACGCCGGTGAACAACCAGCCGCTGAAGGCGCAGCAGTCGCATGATGGGGAGTTCGGCGTCAGCTACGCCAACGCGACGCGCAAGATCACCGGCCGCGTGTTCCGCCATAACCTGGCCAACGAAATCTTCTACGACCCGACGCTGAACGGCGGCTACGGCGCCAACACCAACCTCGATCCAACCCGTCGCCAGGGCTTCGAGCTGGATGCCGAGCAACGCATCAACGCCGACTGGAGCGTGAGCGCGCATTACCAGCACGTGCAGGCGCAGTTCACCGAAGGCGTCAACGACGGCAAGGAGATTGTGCTGGTGCCGAAGAATATCCTGACGGCGCGCGTGAGCTGGATTCCGGCCAGCGGCCAGAGCGCCGACTTCGGCGCGCAGTGGGTGGACAAGCAGCGCTATGGCGATGACTTCAGCAATACCTGCTCGGGCGAGATCCCAGCCTACACCACGCTGGACGCACGCTATGCGATCAAGTTCGGCCGGTGGGAACTGGCGCTGTCGGGCCTGAACCTGGCCGACAAGCAGTACTACTCGCAAGCGTTCGCCTGCCGGAAGGGAATCTACCCATCCGACGGTCGCCAGCTCAAAGTCTCGGCGCGCTACGACTTCTGATGCGCGCCGCCAGCAAGCGCCGGGTAACGCTGTCCGGCACGGTCTTCGTTGCGCCGGCGCTGCTGCTGGCGCTTGCGGCCGGACCAAGCGCCGCCGCGCAGGCGGCGCCGGCCGCCATCACGGTGCAGGATGACGCCGGCAACAGCGTCACCCTGGCCCGCCCGGCGCAGCGCGTGATTGCGATGGCGCCGCACATCACTGAGCTGCTGTTCGCGGCCGGTGGTGGCGAGCGCGTGGCCGGCGTGATGAATTACAGCGACTATCCGGAAGCCGCCAAGCGCCTGCCGCTGATCGGCAGCGACGCCCAGATCGACATGGAGCGCTTGGTGGCGTTGCGCCCGGACTTGCTGGTGGTCTGGCAGTCCGGGAACACCGCGCGCCAGTTGACGCAACTGAAAAGCCTCAACATCCCGATCTTCTACAGCGAGCCGAAGAAGCTGGACGACGTGGCCTCCAGCCTGACCCGCCTGGGCCGATTGCTGGGCACTGAAGCGGCCGCCGACGCCGCCGCGCGCGACTACCGCCAGAAAATCGCCGCGCTGGCCGGCGCCTACGCCCAGCGTCCGCCGGTGCGGGTGTTCTACCAGGTCTGGGAAAAGCCGCTGTACACGCTGAACGGCGACCACATCATCAGCGACGCGCTGCGCGTGTGCGGCGGGCGTAACGTGTTCGCCGGGCTGAAAGTGATCGCGCCCTCGGTCAGCACCGAGGCGGTGTTGCAGGAAAATCCAGAAGCCATTCTCGGCGGCGAGCGCTACGACGACCAGGCCGGCATCAACATCTGGAAGCCCTACAAAACCCTGCTGGCGGTCCAGCGCGGCAACCTGTTCATGCTGGACAGCGAAGTGCTGGTGCGCGCCACGCCCCGCATCGCCGATGGCGTCGCCACCCTGTGCGAAAAGCTGGAGACAGCGCGCCGGCGCCGTCCTTAAGCCACACTTAATTCATAGGCTCAAGACTGAAAAAAGTGGTAATCTCCCGGCGTTTGCCACTTACCTTGATGAAGGACTATTATGCGTTTCCTGAGCTTCCTGCGCCCCCTGATAGCCACCGCCGCCTTCATGGCCGCTGCCGCTGGCGTCCATGCCGCCGATTTCAAGGAAGGCACGGATTACTACACCGTCAATGCGGCGCGTCCTGACACCGGCAAGAAGGTCGAGGTGCTGGAAGTGTTCATGTACCACTGCCCGCACTGCAACGCGCTGGATCCCAAGCTGGAAGAGTGGGTGAAAAAGCAGGGCGACAAGATTGTGTTCCGCCGCCTGCACATGGGTGAGGACCCGCAGGCGCATGCCTTCTACACGCTGGAAGCGCTGAACCTGCTGACGCCTGAGCTGCACAAGAAGCTGTTCCACGCCATCCACGTCGAGCACAACCGCCTGGCCACCGACGCGGCCCTGCAGGACTTCCTGTTCAAGAACGGCGTGGACAAGGCCAAGTATATGGATGCGTTCAATTCCTTCGGCGTGCAGACCCGGATGAAGCGTGGCGTGCAACTCACGAATCAGTATAAACTGGATGGTGTGCCTGCCCTGGTGATCGATGGCCATTACGTCACCTCGCCGGCGCAGGCTGGTCGCGGTCAGATGCCGGAAGGCGCCGCGCAGGATGCGATGTTTGCAGTGGCCGATACGCTGGTCGCCAAATCCCTGCAGGAACGCGCCGGCAAGAAGTAAAAAGGAAGGATGGGTAAGGCTATGAAATTCCCCAACAACGAGCAGGAGGCCGCTGAAGGCCAGGTCATGAAGATCTACAAGGAGTCGTTTCCCATGCTGGAGCGGCTGTTCGAGTGGAGCTACATCAACCACCTGGCGTGGAGCCTGGCCCTGATTTTCCTGGGCGTGATCTTCTGGATGTCGCTGGCGCTGATCAACGCCGAGAACCAGCGCAACGCCCTGATGACGCACCAGTGCATGGACCGCGTGTTCAAGAATGAGCTGGACAAGAAGTGCCTGCTGACCGTGCAGTCGCGCGAACACTGGTGGCAGCACCTGAGCTATGCGATGACGCACCTCAGCCCCGAAAAATAAGTCTGAAAGCCCGCAGCCGCGGGCTTTTTCACAAGAGGCGTAGGCGATGAAGCAAGTGTTACTGGTTACCGGCAGCAGCCGGGGCATAGGCGCGGCCACCGCGCTGCTGGCGAGCCGGCGCGGCTATGCGGTCTGCATCAATTACCACAGCAATGCGGCGGCGGCCGAGCGCCTGCGGGCGCAGATCGCGGCGGAAGGCGGCGAAGCCATCGCCGTGCAGGCCGACGTTGGCGTGGAGGCGGACGTGCTGCGCCTGTTCGCCACCATCGACCGGGAGCTGGGGCCGCTGACCGCGCTGGTCAACAACGTCGGTGTGCTGGAGCAGCAGGGCAAGCTGGCCGACATGTCGACCGGGCGGCTGCAGCGCGTCTTCAACACCAACATCCTCAGCTACTTCTTGTGCAGCCGCGAAGCGGTGCGCCGCATGTCGACCGCGCGCGGCGGGCAGGGCGGCGCCATCGTCAATGTCTCGTCGGGCGCATCGCGCCACGGCGGCGGCAATGTGTATGTCGATTATGCGGCGTCCAAGGGCGCCATCGATGTGCTGACGCTGGGCTTGTCCAAGGAAGTCGGCCCGGAAGGCATACGGGTCAACTGCGTGCGGCCGGGGATCATCTACACGGACATCCACGCCAGCGGCGGCGATCCGGGCAGGGTGGACAAGCTGGCGGCCACCGTGCCGCTGGGCCGGGGCGGCCAGCCGGAGGAAATCGCCGAGACCATCCTGTGGCTGCTCGGCCCACAGGCCTCCTACGTCAGCGGCGCCATCGTCGACGCGGGCGGCGCACGCTAGCGGTCCGCCGCCGCTGCTGGCCGCCGCATTTTTTATCCTCGCACTGGCGCAAAGCGTTCACCGGCCGCTTCAGCGGCAGGTTCGGCGAGGTGCAGGGACAAGGGCAGGCGATCGACTTCCAGGCCTTCGACCTTTACCAGCGACGGCGCGGCGCACACCACGCGGCGGCTGGGTGCAAGCTGCCGCGCCACCATCTCGCTGTCGGCCAACTGGCCGTAGCGCAGCGCCAGGTCGATATCGTCCTGCACCAGGTTGGAAGTGGAATCGCTGAGCGTCAGCGCATACTGCACGTCCGGATGGCGCGCGCGGAACTCGTCCAGCATGGGCATCAGCACGTTGCGGCCCAGGTCGGACGGCGCCGAGATCTTGACCACGCCTTGCACCGCGCCGCTGCCGTCCTGCACGCTGCTCTCCGCTTCCGCCATCAGCGCCATCGCCTGCTCGCTGAAATGACGGTACAGGCGGCCTTCCTCGGTCAGCCGGAGTTGGCGCGTGGTGCGCTCGAACAGCTTGACCTGCAAGGATGCTTCCAGCCGCTGGATTGCAGGCGCTGGCTGCCGCGGGCGACAAGCCCTGCTTGCGGCCGGCTGCGGAAAAGCTGCCCAGTTGGGCGGCATCCAGGAACAGGCGGATGACCGTGAACCGGTCAGTGCCGCTTTTCAGGTCGGGCGTGGTCATGACGTTCATTATCCATGAATCACGACCGTGCAGGTGGTGCCCGCCACCAGCGCCAGTTGTTCCGGCTTGCGGTCGATGTGGATGCGCACCGGCACGCGCTGCGCCAGCCGCACCCAATTGAAGGTCGGGTTGACGTCGGCCAGCAGTTCGCGCCCGAGGCTGGCGTCGCGGTCGGTGATGCCATGCGCGATGCTTTCGATATGGCCTTGCAGTTGGGCCTGGCCGCTCATCATCTGGATGTCCACCTTGTCGTTCAGCTTCAGCAGCGGCAGCTTGGTTTCTTCGAAATAGCCCACCACGTAAAAGGAAGCGCTGTCGATCAGCGCCAGCTTGGCCGCACCGACGGCGGCGAAATCGCCGGGATGCACGTTCAGGTTGGTGACATAGCCGCTGACCGGCGCGCGCACCACGGTGCGTGCTAGGTTCAGCTCCGCCAGGTTGCGCGCGCTGAGCGCGGCCTGGTACTGCGCCGACGCGGCGCCAACCGCGAAGGCCGCGGTTTCCTTGCTCTCGGCCGAGACGATGGCGTTGTCCAGCCCGAGGCGGCGCTGGGCCTCGCTGTTGCGGCGGCCTTTTTCCACCTGCTGCGCGGCCAGCACGGCATTGGCCTGGGCCAGCGCGTTGGCGTAGCGCGCCTTGTCGACCACGAACAGCACGTCGCCCTGGCGCACCAGTTGGTTGTCGCGCACCAGCACCTCGGTCACGGTGCCGGCTACGTCGGCGCTGATGGTGACCACGTCGGCCTTGACGCGGCCATCGCGGGTCCAGGCGGATTCCATGTAGTGGTCCCAGGCCGAACGGCCAGCCCACAGGGCCGCCGCCAGCAACAGCATGGTCAGGCAGAATCGGAAAAGTTTAGTAGCGCTCACAGCAAAGCTTTCGCAAAGGTTGGTGTTATCGGTACAGCGCGATCAACAGGGCGCTGAAGACGCAGGTGAACAGGCACAGGCGCACCAGCGCCGGGTGCCAGCTACGGCGGTAGACGCCGAGGCTGCCCAACGCGCTGTCGAGCACAATGTGCACGCCGACGCTGAGCAGGAAGACCGGCAGCACGCCGGGCAGCAGCACGCCGAAAAAATCGATCTCACGGGGCAGATGGGGCACGGTGCAATTCTCCTGTTGATAGCTGGTCCAGCAAGGACGTGTAGATGGCATGCAGATCGGCCAGCGCGGTGCGCAGGCGCGCGCGCCGTTCGGGCGGGGCGTCCGGCAGGGCGGCGCGCACGGCCACGCCGGCTTGCAGGATGGCGCGCAGCGCCGCGTCGCCGCCGCTGTGCGACGGCGCGTGCAGGTAGCCGGCCAGGTGGTCCTGCACCGCTTGCAGCGCCGCGCGCGCTTCGCCGGCGTGGGCGGCCGCGATCAACTGGCGCAGTTCGATCACGGCGTGGCCCAGCTCCAGCAGCGTCAGCCCCTGGCGCACCACGGCGCGGGTGACGGCATCCGGCGCCGGTCCGGCGGCGGCATTCAGTTGGCTCAGCAGATCGCGCACGCGGTTGTCGTAGCGGCGCTTCAGGCGAGGCAGCGAGGCGGTGCAGGCGTGCTGCGCTTCGCGCCACAGCGCGGCGGCGACGTGGCCGCGATGGCCCATCGTATGCTCGGGCAGCACCACCTTGAACATCAGGTAGGCCACGGCCACGCCCAGCGTCAGCGACAGCTCGCTGCTCAAAAAGGATTCCACGTCGTAGCGCATCAGGTTGGCCGGCACCAGCAGCGTGGCCGAGAACATGCCCAGTCCGATGCCGATGCCGCCGGTGCGCGGGGCGCTGGCCAGGTAGGCGCCCAGCGCGAACAGCGGCAGCGCCGCCAGCACCAGCGGGTAGAAATTGTCGGCCTTGGCCACCAGCAGGAATTCGGTGGCGAAGGCCAGCGGCATGCCGGCGATGAAGCCGGTCAGCACCTGCTGGATCAGGGCGGTCGGGCGCGGCGAGGACGAGGCCAGCGCGCAGAAGATGGTGGCCATCAGCACGGCGTTGGTCATGTAGGGCCAGGCCAGCCAGTACCACGCGCCGGCCGTGGCCAGCAGCGTGACGGCGGCACGGAAGCCGCTGGCGGCAATGATGGCGGGCGGCGTCTTTGGCGAGTAGGCGCCGGGATCGCTGACCTGCTGCCGCCGCTGCTGCGTCAGGCCATGGTACAGGCCGGCGAAGTCGGCCAGGTTGGCGGCAAAGCGTTCCAGCAGTTCCGTCGCCGTGTCGAAGCCGATCTGCTGTTCGCGCGCCACGCCTGGCTTCTGCGCCAATTGCGCGCGGGCCGATGCAATATCGGCGGCCAGCTCGGTGCGCATCTGCGCCAGCCGCGCCGGCGTCAGTTCGGCCTCCAAGGCGCGCGCCAGGTGCGCGTACATCGGTTCCAGCAGGGACGGCATCGGGCTGGCGCCATCCTGGCGCAGGCGGTGGCTGAGGCGGTGCAGCGTGTAGAAGGTGGTCAGCGCCGTCATGAAGGCGGCGTTGAAGGCGTGTAGCTGGCGCGTGTGCCAGCGCGAATGGCCCGCTTCAAAGAAGGCGGCCGCGCGCCCCGATTCCAGCGCGGCGATGTCGGCCGCATAGCGCAGGTGATGCAGTTCCGCCTGTTCCGGCGTGATGCGGTGCGCCAGCACCGCGCGGCAGAAAACGATGAAGCCCGCGTAGCGCGCCTGCACGGTGCGCATCACGGCGCGCGCATGCGGGCGGGGGAAGACCAGGTCGTGCACCACGGCCGAGCAGATGATGCCGAGGCCGACTTCGGTCACGCGCGTCACGGCCAGGTTGAAGACGTTGACCGGCGCGTCGATCGCCGGCACCGCGATCATCACGGCCGTGTACCCGGCCAGCACGAAGCTGTAAGACTGCTGGTTGCGGTGCATGGCCGCGCCGCCGGTGCACAGCGCCACCCACAGCACCAGGCCGACGAACAGCGGCGGCGCCGACTGCGGGAACAGGCCCACCAGCGCCAGCGCCGCCGCGCAGCCGACCAACGTGCCGAGAAAACGGTAGAAGGCTTTTTCCAGCACCATGCCGCTGCTGGGCATGGCGAGGATGACGGTGGTGGCTAGCGCGGTGTAGGGAGCGTCGAGGCCGAGGCGGAAGGCCAGCCACAGCGCGGAGAAGGAGGCCAGCATGGCGCGGGCCACGAAGATCCAGCGTTCCCCTTCGCTGTTTAGCCAGCCGGCGGTTTCGTTTAGTAGCCAGCGCCAGGCTTTCCCCGCCGCGCTGTGGTCCGGGGAGGAGGGAGCGGCGGGGAGAGGATTCATGTACTCAGTTCAGGCTAGGTTAGTGCTTCTAAATTATCGAGCGCCCGTTTCAGCAGCGCCTCCAGTTGTTTTACTTCTTCCGCGCTGAAGCCGTCGTAGGCGCGCGTGGTCTGTGTCCACACTTCGGGCAGCACCTTCTCGGCCAGTGCGCGGCCTTCGTCGGTCAGCGAGATCATCACGCAGCGGCGGTCGCCGGGGCGGTTGCCGCGCGTGATCAGGCCCTGCGACTCCAGGTCATTGCAAACCCGCGTCAGGTTGGCCGGTTTTTCCATGCAGGCCTCGCCCAGCGTGGAGGCGGTCGATGTCTCGTTTTCCGAACCGTACAACACCGCCAGCACCATGTAGCTGGCGTCGACCAGCTCGTAGGGGCGCAGCGCCGCGTTGCTCAGATCTTTCATCCTTTTCTGGATGTGATAAGTCATGCGCACCAGGCGCATCAAGTCCTCGGGGAACTCCGGCATACGGGCATGGATGTTTTTCAGGCGCTTTCTAGTCGCTTCAAAACGGCTCATTCCCTCTCCTCTGATATTTTTTTAAAGGATTTGATTGTAAGGCTAAGATTCAATTCAAATCCAGTTTTATGCCTCCGCCCAGTGCTGCCATTAACAATGCGTAGTTATCTAGTTGTTTGCCAGCCACTTGCGCCATCTGCTGCTCTTCGTTCAATAGCGCGAGCTGCGCGCCGATGACGTTCAGCGTATCGGTCAGCCCCGACTTGTAGGCTTGTTCGGCCAGTTGCTGCTGGCGCCGTGCCGAGGCCAGCGCGCGCTGCGCCAACCGGTCCTGCTGGCGCACCGAGGCAATCCTGACCACGGCGTTTGCCACTTCGGACATGGCTTGTACCAGCGCGGCGTTGTATTGCTCGACCGCGCCATCGTAAAGGGCGGTCTGGTCGCCCAGTTGGCCGCGCAGTCGGCCGCCGTCGAACACGGGCAGGCTGATGGCCGGCGCCACGCCGCGCATCTGCGCGCTGTGATCGAGAAAGTGGCCGAAGCCCAGCGACTGCATGCCGGTGAAGGCGGCCAGGTTGATATTCGGGTAGAACGCAGCCTTGGCGCCGGCCACGCGCGCACCGGCCGCTTCCACGCGCCAGCGCTGCGCCACGATGTCGGGACGGTGTCCCAGCAGCTCCGCCGGCAGGTTGGCCGGTACTGCCCCGGTGTGGCTGGCGTCCAGGGCCAGCATCGGCCGGGCGATCGCATCGCCGTCGCCCGGTCCTTTGCCGATCAGTGCCGCCAACTGGTTGCGTAGCAGGGCGATCGATTCGTCGAGCTGCTCGTGGTCGCGGCGACCAGCGGGCAGCGTGGTTTCTACATTGGCCACATCGAGGTCGGTGGCCAGGCCGGCAGCCTTGCGGCGGCGCGTGATGTCGAGGATGCGCTCGCGCTGCGCCAGGTTGTCGGCCACGCTGTCGCGCAGCGTGTACGCCAGCGATAGCTGGATGTAGCAGCGGACAATGGCCGTTTCCAGCGCCAGCCGCGCCATCTGCGCTTCGGCGGCGGCCATGTGCGCCTCGTCCAGCGCAGCGGCCAGCGCGTCGCGGTTGCGGCCCCACAGGTCCAGGTCGTAGGAACCGGATAGCGTGGCGTTGTTCTGCCACGCGTAGTTCCCGGCCAGCGGGGACGGCACCGTGCTGTGCGCCGGGTACAGCGCGCGGTTGGCGCTGGCCGCGGCGTCGGCGCGCGGACCGGTGGCCGCTTGCGCCACGCCGGCCAGCGACTGGGCCTGGCGCACGCGCGCCTGGGCCGCGTGCAGCGTCGGGCTGTCGTGCAGGGCGGCGGCCACCAGCCGGTCCAGTTGCGCATCGTGCAGCGCGGCCCACCAGTGCTCGTCCGGCCAGGCGATATCGGCGCTGGCGGCAGCGATGGCTTGGCCCGGATGCAGTTCAGCGGGCTTGAGCGCGACTGCCCGCGGCCGCACCGCGCCCATGTCGGCGCACCCGGCCAGCAGCGCCAGCATGCTGGCGAGCAGGGGGAGGGCGAGGCGCGGCAAGGTCACAGGCAAGGTCGCGGTCCCGGCTTACTTGGCGTGCTGCTTGCGGGTCTGGGCCACGTCCAGGTCGGCCTCGGTTTCGATCAGGGCGCCGTTCTTGCGGGCTTCCAGGAATTCCTTTTGCACCTGCGCGCGGGTCAGGCCGGCAGGCTGGGCGGCCTGGGCGGCGCTGCCTTGGGCGGCAGCGCCGGCGGCGGTCGCGGTGGCCGCGGCTTGCGCTTGCGCGGTGGGGGCGGTTTGCGCGAAGGCGTTGCTTACCGTGGTCGCGGTGGCGGCAATGGTGAACAGGACGGTGGCGGCAGCGGTCAGCAGGTGTTTGGTGGTGGTGCTCATGATTTCCTCCTTGTCTTGATGAGTTAACTATAGGGATGAATATTACATTTGTAAAGTAAAAAATTCTTATCGGCACGATAGCCTGTGATAACTGGCGCACCGAAAGAGCCCGGCAGGCGTGATGAAATGGGCTTTTCAGGAGGAACAGACATGGCTGACAGTACTTTGGATCCGGACAATATCCCGGCCGGCACCGACCGCATCCTGGGGCGCGGCCATGGCACACGGGCGCTGGGACCCAGCGACAATTCCGACAGCGGCAGCGACGTGGCCGGCGAGCCGCGCAACGAGCTCGATAGCGACACCGACGCCGAAGGCACGGGCGAGCGTCCGGGCGTGGGCATGGACAGCGTGGAAGGACAGGCCGAGATCGGCTTCGATCACGTCGAGACGATCCCCGGTGCGGACCGCGAATTCCGCGAGGCGGTGGAAGCGCTGGATGAAGAGGACGAGAACGCCGACCGCGAAACGCCGCCCCAGGAACCGCGCGAGGAACGGCGCGACTGGTCGCGCACGGGCGGCTAGCTTGCCGCCGCCATGACGTCGGCCATCCAGTCGACGAACACGCGCACGCGCGGCGAGAGCTGGCGCTGGTGCGGGTACAGCACCGACACCTGCATGGGGCGGGGACGCCATTGCGCCAGCACTTCGCGGAAGGCGCCGCTGCGCAGTTGGGATTCGACGTGGTAGCGCGGGCATTGGATCAGCCCGAGGTCGTTGGCGCAGCAGGCGGCGTACGCTTCGGCATTGCTGACCGAGACGCTACCGGGCAGCATCACGCTGCGCGCTTCGCCGTCCACGATGAAATCGAAGGGAAACAGCTTGCCGGTGGCCGAGGAATAGAAATTGACCGCGCGGTGGCCCTGCGCGTGCAGGTCTTCCAGCGTGTGCGGCGTGCCTTGCCGGTCCAGGTAGGCGGCGGTGGCCACCGTCACCTGCTGCAGCGTGGCCACGCGCCGCGCCACCATGCTGGAGTCGCGCAGGTCGCCCACGCGCAGCACGCAATCCACGCCGTCGCGCACCAGGTCGACCAGGCGGTCGTCCATGCCGATTTCCAGTTCGATGTCCGGATAGCGGGCGAAGAATTCGCGCAGGCGCGGCAGCACATAGTGCTGGGCCAGCGTGCCCTGCAAATCCACCCGCAGCTTGCCGCGCGGCGCCACGCCGCTGGTGCCGAAGCCGGCTTCGGTTTCCTCCACGTCGGCCAGGATGCGCACGCAGCGCTCGTAGTAGGCCTGGCCGTCCAGCGTGGCGCTGACGTGGCGCGTGGTCCGCTGCAGCAGGCGCACGCCCAGCCGCGCTTCCAGTTGCTTGATGGTGTAGGTCGCCGTGGCGGCGGGGATTTGCATGTCCTCCGCCGCCTTGCTGAAGCTGCCCAGCTCCACGATGCGGGTGAAGACGCGCATGGCGTTGAAGCGGTCCATGGGTCGCCGCGCGCTGCGCTCAGCGATGCGATGACGAGCCGGCCCACAGGTTGATCGCGCCTTCCTGTGCCAGCTTGTCGATCGCCTGCAGCTCGGCCTCGCTGAACGCGAGGTTCTTCAGGGCCGCCACGTTTTCGCGGATCTGCGCGGCGTTGCTGGCGCCGATCAGGGTCGAGGTGATGCGCGGATCGCGCAGCACCCAGGCCAGCGCCATCTGCGCCAGTGTCTGGCCGCGCTGCTTGGCGATCTCGTTCAGGCCGCGCACGCGCTTGAGGTTGTCCTCGCTCAGGTGCGACTGCTGCAGCGAGCCGCCGCCGGGACGGTTGACGCGCGAATCGGCCGGAATGCCGTTCAGGTATTTGTCGCTCAGGATGCCCTGCGCCAGCGCGGTGAAGGTGATGCAGCCTATGCCTTGCTTGCCGAGCGTGTCGAGCAGGCCTTCGGTTTCGATCCAGCGGTTCAGCATATTGTAGGAAGGCTGGTGGATCAGGCAGGGCACCTTCCACTCCTTCAGCATGCGCGCGGCTTCGGCGGTTTTCTCGGCCGAGTAGGACGACACGCCCACGTACAAGGCCTTGCCCTGCTGGACCGCGTGGGCCAGCGCGCCCATGGTTTCTTCCAGCGGCGTGTCGGGATCGTAGCGGTGCGAATAAAAGATGTCGACGTACTCCAGGCCCATGCGCTTGAGCGACTGGTCCAGGCTGGCCAGCACGTACTTGCGCGAGCCGCCGCCCTGGCCGTAAGGACCGGGCCACATGTCCCAGCCGGCCTTGGTGGAGATGATCAGCTCATCGCGGTAAGGCTTGAAGTCCTGGGCATACAGGTGGCCGAAATTGGTTTCTGCCGAACCGTAGGGCGGGCCGTAGTTGTTGGCCAGGTCGAAGTGGGTAATGCCGAGGTCGAAGGCGGTGCGCAGCATCTCGCGCTGCATGGCGAGGTTGTGGGTGTCGCCGAAGTTGTGCCACAGGCCGAGCGACATCAGCGGCAGTTTCAACCCGCTGCGGCCGCAGGTGCGGAACTGCATGTCGTCGTAGCGGTGCGGGGAAGCGAGGTAGGTCATACAGCGGTCTCTCGATGTGTGGGGATGAAAAAAGCCCGAACCGGGGTTCGGGCTTCTCGTCGGGGCAGATCGCCGGGCCGGGATCAGGCGAAGTTGGCGGCCGCGAAGTCCCAGTTGGCGAGCTTGAAGAAAGTCTCGATGTACTTGGGACGCAGGTTGCGGTAGTCGATGTAGTAGGCGTGTTCCCACAGGTCGCAGGTGATCAGCGCCTTGGCGTCGGTGGTCAGCGGGGTGGCGGCATTGGAGGTGTTGACGATGTCCAGCGAACCGTCAGCCTTCTTCACCAGCCAGGTCCAGCTCGAACCGAAGTTGCCGACGGCCGACTTGGTGAACTCTTCCTTGAATTTGTCGAACGAACCCCACTTGGCGTTGATCGCGTCGGCCAGCGCGCCGCTTGGTGCGCCTTTGCCGTTCGGGGTCAGGCTGTTCCAGTAGAAGGTGTGGTTCCATACCTGGGCCGAGTTGTTGAAGACGCCGCCGGACGATTTCTTGATGATCTCTTCCAGCGACAGGTTTTCGAACTCGGTGCCCTTGATCAGGTTGTTCAGGTTGGTGACATACGCTTGGTGGTGCTTACCGTAGTGGTATTCCAGCGTTTCTTGCGAGATGTGCGGGGCCAGGGCGTCGATGGCGTACGGCAGGGGTGGCAGGGTATGTTCCATTATTCTTCCTTAGGTTGGTGGTGTTAAACCGGGTGTTTTTATTGAAACGTCCACCATTGTAAAACGGATGGACCATCCATGCTGAAATGGCCCGCCGTTTCGTGTGGATACTGGGGAGGGCGGCTCAACGCACCCGGCGCGTGGTCTCGCGCACGATCAGCTCCAGCGGCGGCACGTCGCCGCGCGCCTCTTCGCCGTTGATGATGCGCAGCAGGGCTTGGGTGGCGATGCGGCCGATGTCGTACAGCGGCTGGCGGATGGTGGTCAGCGGCGGCGTGGTGTAGGAGGAGCCCGGCAAGTCGTCGAAGCCGACCAGCGAGATATCGTCCGGCACCCGGATGCCCTTGCGGTACAGGGCCAGCCGCGCGCCGTACGCGCTCAGGTCGTTGGCCGCGAACACGCCAGTGAATTGCTGGTGGGTCTCGAACAGCCGGTTCATGGCCAGCATGCCGCTGGATTCGTGGTAATTGCCCTCGACCACCAGGTTCTGGTCGATCTCGATATTGGCTTCCTGCAGGGCGCGCATGTAGCCGGCCAGGCGCTCGTCGGCGTCGCTGTTGTTGCTGGGGCCGGAGATGAAGGCGATGCGGCGGTGGCCCAGTTCGATCAGGTGGCGCACGGCCAGGTAGGCGCCCTGTTCGTTGTCCATCTTGAAGCCCAGCGCGCTGCGGGTTTGCAGCGCGCGGCCGGTCGAAACGATGGGGCGCTGGGCCGAGAAATTCAGCACGGTCTCGTCGGCCATGCGGCCCGACAGCAGGATGATGCCATCCACCTTGCGCGCCAGTAGCAACCGGATGCGGTCGGCTTCCTCTTCCGCGTTCCAGTGGCCGCTGACGATCACCGAGGCATAGCCGGTGCCCTTGAGGCCATCGTCCACGCCGCGCAGCGTTTCGTCGAAGAAGGGGGAGGAGATATCCTGCACCACGATGCCGATGGTCATGGAGCGGCCGCGCTTCAAGCCCTGCGCCATCTGGTTGGGCGCGAAATTCATTTGCTCGATGGCGGCCAGCACGGCCTGGCGCTTATCGTCCGAGACCTTGGCCGTGCCGTTGAGGATGCGTGAAACCGTACTGGGCGACACTCCCGCTTTACGTGCAACATCCATCAGGGTCGATGGGCCGGAGGGTTGAGGGGTGTCTGCCAAAGCGCGGGTTCCTTTGTCGGTGTAGTTATGAAAACCTTTTCGGCGCAAGATTACCATAAATTGACAATATTGCCCCCGATTTGGTGAATGGGAGCGTATCCATTTGCTGGTTTTTTAGGCATTTCTTCAAAAAGGTGTTTGAAAACGTTTTCATCCCGCGTTTTTGTCCTATAATCAGGCAGCAACGCATGACAAAGAGACAGCAGGGAACAAGACATGAAACGCGATTCTTTTGCCCACCTTTCACTGGGCCCGCGCCTCCTGGCCGACATCGGCGGCACCAGCGCCAGCTTCGCCCTGGAAACCGCGCCCAACCAGATCGAAGCGATCTGGGTGACGGACTGCGCGGCCTACCCGACGCTGGGCGCGGCCCTCGTGGCCTACCTGTCGCAGCCGGCGACGGTGGCGGCGGGCGGCTACCAGGCGCGTTTCGCCGGCATCGCCATCGCCAATCCCATCGACGGCGACTGGGTGACCATGACCAACCACCACTGGTCGTTCTCGATCGAGGCCGTGTGTTCGCAATTCAGCCTGAAATCCCTGGTGGTGGTGAACGACTTCAAGGCCCTGGCCAGCGCCTTGCCGTACCTGGAGCCGGAACACAAGCACCAGGTCGGCGGCGGCATCATCCGCCACGGCGCCACCGTGGGGCTGGTGGGCGCCGACGCGGGGCTGGGCGTGTCGGGCCTGGTGCCGGCCGGCGACCGCTGGATCGCCATCGACAGCGAGGGCGGCCACGCCACCTTCGCGCCGATGAACGAGCGCGAGATCGATATCCTGCGTTACGCGCGCCGCTACCACGAGCACGTGTCGAGCGAGCGCCTGGTGTCGGGCATCGGCCTGGTGCTGGCCTACCGCGCCTTGTGCGAACGGGCGCGCGTGGCACCGCAGGACCTCAACACCGCCGAGATCATGGAGCGCGGCCTGCGTCGCCTGGACCCGGTGTGCGAAGAAACCCTGATGACCTTCTGCGAAATGCTGGGCACCGTGGCCGGCAACGTCGCGCTGACCCTGGGCGCGAAAGGCGGCATCTACATCGGTGGTCGCACCGTGCTGAAGATGAGCGAATTCTTCGAGCGTTCCGGCTTCCGCGCCCGCTTCGAACAGAAGGGCCGGTTCTCGGACTACCTGGCCAACATCCCCACCTACATCATCATCGAAAAATATCCGGCGCTGATCGGCATGTCGGCCATGCTGTCGGAAGCTTAGTCCAGCGACGGCTGCACCGCATCGATGCCCACCTGCGCGCTGCCTTCGGCCAGGCGCAGGGTCAGCGTACTGCGCGGCTTGAGCTGCGACGGCGCGCGCAGCACGGCGCCTTTGCCGTCGGTGACGATGGCGTAGCCGCGTTCCAGCGTGCGCTGGGGATTCAGCAGTTCGAGCTGCGCGGCCAGCGCCGACAGGGCGTCGCGCTGGCGATGCAACTGGCGCGCCATGCCGGTGGCGGCGCGGTGCCGCAGGCTGTCCAGCGCGGCGCGGGCGGGCGCCGCGTCGGGCTTGCGCGCGCCCAGGCGGCCGCGCAGGCGGTCGAGCTGGTGAAGGGCCTGCGCCAGCGGCGTGCGGTTCGCATGCGTCATGGCGCTGGCCATCGCGTGCAGCTTCATGCGCTGCTGGCGGATCTGCGCGCCGGGATTCAGCAGGCGGCGCGCGTAGCCATCCAGGGTCTGTTCCGCATCGTTGAGCGCGCGCCGCATGGCGCGGCGCAAATCGGTCGCGTCCGCGCGCAGCGAGGCCATCCAGTCGGCGTGCGGCGTGGCAGCCAGTTCGGCCGCCGCGGTGGGCGTGGCCGCGCGCAGGTCGGCGGCGAAATCGCAGATGGTGAAATCAGTCTCGTGGCCCACGCCGGAAATCACCGGCATGCGGCAGTTGGCCACCGCGTACGCCACTTCCTCGTCGTTGAAGGACCACAGGTCTTCGATGCTGCCGCCGCCGCGGCAGACGATCAGCACATCGCACTCGCCGCGCAGCGAGGCCGTGTCGATGGCGGCGGCGATCTTCTGCGCCGAGAACTGGCCCTGCACCGGCGCGGGGTAGAGGATCACCTGCACATGCGGGGCGCGGCGCTTGAGGGCAGTCAGCACGTCGCGCAGCGCGGCCGCCTGCGGGCTGGTGACGATGCCCACGGTGCGGGCGAACATCGGCAGGGCGCGCTTGCGGTCGGGGTGGAACAGGCCGGCCGCGTCCAGTTTTTCCTTCAGCCGCTGGAAGGCTTCGAACAGCGAGCCGACGCCGGCGCGGCGTATCGCCTCCACGTTGATCTGATAATCTCCGCGCGGGCCGTACAGCGTGACCAGCGCCCGCACCTCGACCTTGTCGCCTTCACGCGGCACAAAGCCGGCGTACTGCGCGCGGCCGCGGAACATCACGGCGCGCACCTGGGCGGCGTCATCCTTCAAAGTGAAATACCAGTGGCCCGAGGCGGCGCGGGTGAAGTTGGACACTTCGCCGGATATCCACTGCAGGGGATAGCTGCGCTCCAGCAGGCGCGCCACGGACTGGTTCAGCGCGCTGACGGTGATGACAGGCGCGGCGGCAGGGGCGGAATCGGTACGGTCGTCGAAGTTCATGGATTTCAAAAATGGAAACTATCCACACTATGTGCGCTTGGTAACACAGCGGTCACGGAGTACAGAAAACACGAGATATTACAGCTAGATGCATGATTTTAAAGGATAAACCATCTTGCCGTATTTGCGTGCAAAGAGGAAAAAACCTTATGGATCAAGTACTTTGCCGTTGCCATGGGCGGTTACGCACAAAGTTATCCACAAAAGATGTGTGGAACTTTTGTGAGCGATAGCCTTTTTCTTCTTGTTGATTTTGCTATGCTTAAAATTTATGCACGGAAAGTATATTGTGACAAATCAATGACTTATGGCTGGTCATCCACTATTTCACACACTTTTATCCACAGAATTTGTGCAAAACTCGGGACTTTCCCCCAGGAGCAGTGATGAACTGAATATCCATCCAGCAGTACGTTTTCCCCGTCCGGGCCGCCGGGCCTTGCCGAAAATCATCTGCTTGATTTTTGCGCATGAAAAAAATCTCTTTTAAATCAAACGCTTTGTTGGCTGTCGAGTCGCTTGCCAACAATCTTATCCACACAAAATGTGTAGAAGTGCGCGATAGCTGGAACTTATCGGTATCGGGGCGATCGCGGCCGGTGGAAAACCCGTTTTCACCGGTAAAAACAGGGCAAAAGTGTAGCTATGCTAAATTTTTACTCAGGGCAAAAAGTCACATAAGAATCAAGGAGATAGTCGCTTGTTTATATGCTTGCCAACAATTTTATCCACACGAAGTGTGCAGAAGTTCGCGGGATAGCGGCCTGCCAGTGGTGCGCTTTTTTTGCGCAGAAAAAAAATATCCTTATAAATCAAGCGCTTTACCTGCCGTGCTCATCCTTGCGCACAATCTTATCCACATTTTTTGTGCAGAACTCGGGGCTGTAGCATAGCTACGAAGCCTGCCTGATTTTCGTGCTTCACAACAATGTCTTTATAAATCAATGGCTTGGATTGTGTATGGTTGCCTTGCTCACATTATTGTCCACAGAAAATGTGAAGAACTCCACCTCTTGCCGTGATCGCCCCAACAGGATACATTGCGCCTTCGGGTGATTTTCTACTTACAGGAGTTCGTTTTGCTCGCCATTTTTCAAGCTGCCGGTTGGCCCATCTGGCTGTTGCTGATTGCATCCATCGTCGCGACCGCCCTGATCATCGAACGCTTGCTGTATCTCCGCCGCGGCAGAATCATCCCGAAGCAGTTGCTGGACGAAGTCGTGCAGGTCTACCGCAGCGGCAACATCACCAACGACATCATCCAGAAACTGGAAAACAGCTCGCCGCTGGGCGTGGTGCTGTCGGCCGCGCTGCGCAACGTGGATGCGCCGCGCGAGGTGATGAAGGAGTCCATCGAGGAAGCGGGCAGCGGCGTGGCGCACACGCTGGAGCGCTTCCTGACCACCCTGGGCACCATCGCCACGCTGGCGCCGCTGATGGGCTTGTTCGGCACGGTGGTCGGCATGATCGAGATTTTCGGTGCGCAGAACGCCAGCGGGGCCAATCCGGCGCAACTGGCGCACGGCATTTCGGTGGCGCTGTATAACACCGGCTTCGGCCTGGCGATCGCGATGCCGGCGCTGGTCTTCTACCGCCACTTCCGCGCGCTGGTCGACAGCTTCATCATCGACATGGAGCAGCAGGCGGTGAAGTTCGTCGACATCGTGCACAGCAAGCGCAAATAAGGACGCGCCATGAATTTCCGCAAAGGCCAGCGCCGCGAGGACCCGGAGATCAACCTGATCCCGTTCATCGACGTGCTGCTGGTGATCCTGATCTTCCTGATGGTGACCACCACCTACAGCAAGTTCACCGAGCTGCAGATCACGCTGCCCACCGCCGATGCGCAGAAGGCCACCGAGAAGCCGTTCGAGCTGAACGTAACGGTGGACGCCAAGGGTAATTACACCATCAACAACGAGCCGGTCTCCTTCCGCGACGTGAACGGCTTCGCGCAGGCCATGCGCGATGCGGCGGCCAAGGCGGGCGATGCGGGCAAGTCGCCGGTGGTGATCGTCAACGCCGACCAGTTCGCGATGCACCAGATGGTGATCAACGTGATGGAGGCCGCGCGCATCGCCGGCTACGACAAACTCACCTTCGCGGCACAGACCGGTGTCGCAAAATAAACCCCGTCATTCCCGCGCAGGCGGGAATCCACAGGATGCGGACCGGGATGCTCAGCATGGATTCCCGCTTGCGCGGGAACGACGGGGCGAAGCGGCATCCGCGCACGAAAGGCGCGGTGGCGGGGCGCCGGCGCTGGAATCCACGCTGACCAGGGCATGGCTGAAGCGCGGGCCGCTGGCCTGCGCCTTGTGGCCGATCTCGCTCTTGTTCCGTTTGCTGAGCAGCGCGCGCGCGGCCTTGTTCCGCGCGGGCGCGCTGAAATCGTCGCGGCTGCCGGTGCCGGTGGTCGTGGTGGGGAATATCTACATCGGCGGCACCGGCAAGACGCCGCTGACCATCTGGCTGGTGCAAGCCTTGCAGCAGGTCGGCATGACGCCGGGCGTGATCTCGCGCGGCTTCGGCAGCGATGCGGACGGCGCGCGTGAAGTCAGCGCGGCGTCAACGCCGGCGCAGGTCGGCGACGAACCTTTGCTGATCCGCCAGCGCACCGGCGCGCCGGTGATGGTCGGCCGCAACCGCGCCGCCACTGGCCGCGCGCTGCTGGCCGCGCATCCCGAGGTGAACATCCTGCTGACCGACGACGGCTTGCAGCACTACGCCTTGCAGCGCGATGTGGAAATCATTTTGTTCGACGGCCGCGGCGCCGGCAACGGCTGGCTGCTGCCGGCCGGTCCGCTGCGCGAGCCGGTCTCGCGCCGCCGCGACTTCACGGTGATTAATGCGCCGCAGTTGACGGCCGAACTGGCGGCTGCGGTTGGGGCGGGGCAGGGCGATGCCGGCCCGGTACAGATGACGCTCGTGGGCGACGTCGCCGAGCAACTGCGCGACCGCGCACAGCGCCGCACCTTGGCCGAGCTGGCGGTGGCATCGTCCGTAGGCGCAGGCACGGGCCCAAGCGCCGGCGCCGGCGATGGTGACGCTGGTGCGGCAGCCGGCGTGCCTGGCGCGTGGGTGGATGACCAGGCCGGGGACGCGGACGGCGAGGGCGCGGACCAGCCGGCGCGGCGCGGCGGCCTGCGCATCGTGGCCGCTGCCGGCATCGGCAATCCCGCGCGTTTTTTCGGCATGCTGAAAGCCGCCGGGCTGCGCATAGCCGAGCTGCCTTTGCCCGATCATCACGACTTCCGGGACCAGCCGTTCGCCGGCCTGGACGCCGACCTGATCTTGATGACCGAGAAGGATGCAGTAAAATGTGCGCAAATTGAAGAACTCAGAGACGACCCGCGACTATGGGTCGTCCCGGTGACAGCCCGCATCGACCGCGCGCTGGCCGACCAAATTGTGGAGAAATGTCGTGGACGCTCGATTGCTTGATATCCTGGTGTGCCCGGTCTGCAAAGGACCGCTGGAGTACGATAAAAAGGCGCAGGAAATGATCTGCAAGGGCGACCGCCTGGCCTATCCGATCCGCGACGGCATCCCCATCATGTGGGCCGACGAAGCGCGCACCCTGCAGGACAAGGCGGAATAAGCAGTGTCCTTCATCGTCATCATCCCGGCGCGCCTGGCCTCGACCCGGCTGCCGAACAAGCCGCTGGCTGACCTGGGCGGCAAGCCCATGGTGGTGCGCGTGGCCGAGCGCGCGCAGCAGTCCGGCGCAGCCCGCATCATCGTCGCCACTGATCACGCCGACATCCAGGCCGCCTGCCAGCAGCACGGCGTGGAAGTGTGCATGACCCGCGCCGACCATCCGTCCGGCACCGACCGCATCGCCGAAGTGGCGCGCGCGCTCAGGTTGCCGGCCGACGCCGTGGTGGTCAACCTGCAGGGCGACGAACCGCTGATCGATCCGGCCCTGCTGCAGGCGGCCGCCGCCCGCATCGGCGCCGACGTGCCCATGTCCACCTGCGCCCATCCGCTGCACGACGCGGCCGACGCCTTCAACCCCAACGTGGTGAAGGTGGTGCTGGACAAGGCCGGCCGCGCCCTGTACTTCTCCCGCGCGACCATACCGTGGAACCGCGACGCCTTCGCGCAGTCCAAAGACGCGCTGCCCGCCGGCTATGTACCGCTCCGCCACATCGGACTGTACGCCTACCGTAACGACTTCCTGCAAGCCTACCCGGCGCTGGCGGTCTCGCCGCTGGAAAACATCGAAGCGCTGGAACAATTGCGCGTGCTCTGGCACGGCTATCCGATCGCGGTCCACGTGACCGACACCGCCCCCGCGGCCGGTGTGGATACGCCGGAAGACCTGGAACGCGTGCGCCGGCACTATTGATTCGTACAAAAAAGACACGTCAGCCAGCCGTCAGCAATCGCTGATATAACGGTTATAACTGTGCGATATTCACACGGAATATCTCCTAGAAATTGGCGTTGTGACGAACTTTTGTGGTAAGTTTCGTACGATCCGACACTAACTAACCATATCTACATATCTGTTTTAGGAAATTTCATGCGTCTTATTCTGTTAGGAGCACCCGGTGCCGGCAAGGGCACTCAGGCCAATTTCATCAAAGAAAAATATAACATTCCACAAATTTCCACTGGTGACATGCTGCGTGCTGCTATTAAAGAAGGCACGGAGTTGGGCCTGGCTGCCAAGAAGGTGATGGACGCCGGCGGCCTGGTGTCGGACGACATCATCATCGGCCTGGTCAAGGACCGCCTGAAGCAGCCGGACTGCGCCAACGGCTACCTGTTCGACGGTTTCCCGCGCACCATCGCGCAGGCGGACGCCATGAAAGACAGCGGCGTGGCCATCGACTACGTGCTGGAAATCGCCGTGCCGGACGAACAGATCATCGAGCGCATGGATGGCCGCCGCTGCCACCCGGCGTCGGGCCGCGTCTACCACGTCAAGTTCAACCCGCCTAAAGTGCCGGGCAAGGACGACGTCACCGGCGAAGACCTGGTGCAGCGTCCGGACGACAAGGCCGAAGTGGTGCAGAAGCGCCTGGACGTCTACCACAACCAGACTGAAGTGCTGGTCAGCTACTACAACAACTGGGCCGAATCGGGCCAGCCAGGCGCGCCGAAGTACCGACGCATCGAGGGCGTCGGCCCGGTAGAGCAAATTCGCGACGCCGCGTTTGCCGCATTGAGCAAATAAGCGTTACAGTAGAGCGGACCGACGGTCCGCTTTTTTTTCGCCATCCCGTTTTCGTTTTTGAAGTTTTGCAGTTCGCAGGTTAGCGGCGTCTTCACAAGAGACTGTTCGTTGAAGTGTGGTTTGTAGGCTTGATCAATAAAAATAAGGGGACACTATGGCAGCTAGTCTATGGTTAGCAGTTGCGTGCGGCATCATCGCCGTGGTCTATGGTTTATGGTCGCGCAGCTGGATCTTGCGACAGGACGCGGGCAACCCGCGTATGCAGGAAATCGCACTGGCGATTCAACAGGGCGCCGCCGCCTATCTCGCGCGCCAGTATCGCACCATCGGCATGGTCGGGGTGGTGCTCCTTATCCTCATTGGTGTTCTGCTCGACATGAGCACGGCGATCGGCTTCCTGATCGGCGCGGTGCTGTCGGGCGCGTGCGGCTTCATCGGCATGAATGTCTCGGTGCGCGCCAACGTGCGCACGGCGCAGGCCGCGGCCAAGGGCATGAATGAGGCGCTGGAAGTGGCCTTCAAGGGTGGGGCGATCACCGGCATGCTGGTGGTGGGCCTGGGCCTGCTGGGCGTGGCGCTGTTCTATGTGTTCCTGGTGGCCGGCACCGGGCCGGGCATGGACTTGCACAAGGTGATCGAGCCGCTGATCGGGCTGGCCTTTGGCGCCTCGCTGATCTCGATCTTTGCCCGGCTGGGCGGCGGCATCTTCACCAAGGGCGCCGACGTCGGCGCGGACCTGGTCGGCAAGGTGGAGGCCGGCATCCCGGAAGACGATCCGCGCAATCCGGCCGTGATCGCCGATAACGTGGGCGACAACGTCGGCGACTGCGCCGGCATGGCGGCCGACCTGTTTGAAACCTATGTGGTGACGCTGATCGCCACCATGCTGCTGGGCGCCTTGCTGATGGGCGCGGCCGGCAGCGGCGCCGTGATCTATCCGCTGCTGCTGGGCGCGGTGTCCATCATCGCTTCCATCATCGGCTGCTCGATGGTCAAGGCCAGGCCGGGCAAGAAGATCATGTCGGCCCTGTACACCGGCCTGTGGTGGGCGGCCGGCCTGTCGCTGATCGGCTTTGCCGTGGTGACCTGGCAGTTGTGGCCGGACCCGGCCATGCGCATGAAAATGATGGGCTGCACCGTGGTCGGCATCGCGCTGACCGGGCTGATGGTCTACATCACCGAATACTACACGGGCACCGATTTCCAGCCGGTGAAACACATCGCCGAAGCCTCGACCACGGGGCACGGCACCAACATCATCGCCGGCCTGGGCGTGTCGATGAAGGCCACCGCCTGGCCGGTGCTGGCCGTGTGCGTGGCGATCCTGGTGTCCTACCAACTGGGCCAGTTGTACGGCGTGGCGATTGCCGCCACCTCGATGTTGTCCATGGCCGGCATCGTGGTGGCGCTGGACGCTTACGGTCCCATCACCGACAACGCCGGCGGCATCGCTGAAATGTCGGGCATGCCCGATTCCGTGCGCGCGATCACCGATCCGCTCGACGCGGTGGGCAACACCACCAAGGCCGTCACCAAGGGCTATGCGATCGGCTCGGCCGGCCTGGCCTCGCTGGTGCTGTTCGCCGACTACACGCATGCGCTGGAGTCGGCCGGCAAAACGATCGTGTTTGACTTGTCGAACCCGATGGTGATCGTGGGCCTGATCGTCGGCGGCCTGATCCCCTACCTGTTCGGCGCGATGGCGATGGAAGCGGTGGGCCGCGCGGCCGGCGCGGTGGTGGTGGAAGTGCGGCGCCAGTTCCGCGACATCAAGGGCATCATGGAAGGCACGGGCAAGCCCGAGTACGACAAGGCGGTCGACATGCTGACCGCGTCGGCGATCAAGGAAATGATCGTGCCCTCGCTGCTGCCGGTGGTGGTGCCCATCATCGTCGGCATGCTGCTGGGGGCGGCCGCGCTGGGCGGCATGCTGATGGGGACCATCATCACCGGCCTGTTCGTGGCGATCTCCATGACCACCGGCGGCGGCGCCTGGGACAACGCCAAGAAATACATCGAAGACGGCCATCACGGCGGCAAGGGGTCGGAAGCGCACAAGGCGGCCGTGACCGGCGACACGGTGGGCGATCCCTACAAGGACACGGCCGGCCCGGCCGTGAACCCGCTGATCAAGATCATCAACATCGTGGCCCTGCTGCTGGTGCCGCTGTTGCCGGCGGCTGGCTGGCTGGCGGTCGCGGTGCCGCCTACCCATCCGGCGCCGCTGGTGGCCCCGGCCGAGGTGCCGCCGCCACCGGCCATGCCGCCGGGGGCCGAGAAGTAAGTATTTGTTTCCATGGCTTCCCTCCGGCAGCCGGGCTGCTAATAATGTAAGCAGGGGAGGGAAGCACATGGACCTGGCCAAACCTGCTGCGATGACCGTCGTGCTGTTGTTCGGCATGCTGATCTGCACCGACGCCTGGGCACAGAACCCAGCCAAAACCGAATCGCTGGCCGATTACGCCAAGCTGCCGATCTGCACGCTGGCGCCGGACGGCAAAAGCCTGGCGATCGAGCCCTGTCGCACAGCGCCGTCCAAGTCGCCCATGCCGCGCCGTCCCGTTCCGCAATTCATCGAGCGCATGCCGCAGGTGAAGCGTGCGCCGCCGGTGGCCATGCCCGGCATGCCGGCGTCCAAAAGCCTGGAGAGCCTGACCCGTCCGCCGGGCGCGCCGGTGCCGGTGACCGGCTGCGACAGCGCCGGCTGTTACGGCGCCAACGGCGTGCGCTACAACAACGCGCCGGGCGGCGGCGTCGTCACCCCCTCGGGCAAAACCTGCAGCCGCGCTGGCGGCCTGGTCCAGTGTTAATTCGGGGTCAGTTCCGACATTCGGACACGGGCTCTGCCGTAGTCAATGTTACGGCAGAGCCCGTGTCCGAATGTCGGAACTGACCCCGAAGTTGAAGCGTTCAGGCGATCACCGGTTCGCAGCGGATGGGGAACTTGACGGAGTTGGCGATGTAGCACTTCTCGTGCGCTGTGTGGTGCAGGCGCTCGGCCAGCGCGCGGTCGGCGCCGGCCGCCAGCGTCACCCGCGGACGCAGCACGATTTCCGTGAAGTGGCCCTGGGGCGCGCTGTCGTCCATCGTTCCTTCGGCCTGGTCTTCGTAAGCCGTCACCACCACCCCCGCGTCCGCGCACAGGTGCAGATACCACAGCTTGTGGCAGGCCGAGGCCGACGCCACCAGCAATTCCTCCGGATTCCAGCGCGCCGCGTCGCCAAGAAAGGCCGGGTCCGACGAGCCCGGAATCGGCGGCTTGCCCGCCACGCTGATGACGTGATCGCGCCGGTACGCGCGGTAGCCCGACGTGCCGCTGCCCTGGTTGCCGGTCCATGCCACCGAGACCTGGTAATGATGTGTGCCAAACGCCATGCTTGCCTCCCGCTGTGATTAAGGATAGCCATGCTACACCGATTTGGTATTTTGGTATACCATTTCGCCCATGCATACATCCGATTCCATCGCCGCTGCCTTGCGCAGCATGATCGCACAAGGCCAGTTGCCCGACGGCGCGCGGCTGGTCGAGCGCGACCTGGCCGCGCGCTTCGAGGTCAGCCGCATCCCGCTGCGCGAAGCCATCCAGCGCCTGGCGGCCGAAGGCCTGGTCGAGCTGCAGCGCAACCGCGGCGCCGCCGTGCGCACCCTGACACCCGCCGACATCGCGGAAATCTACAGCCTGCGCAAGCTGCTGGAAGGCGACGCCATCCACCGCGCGGTCCAGCACATGGACCACGAGACCCTGGCCCGCGCCGCGCTGGTGCACCGCCTGCTGGGCGAGGCGGGCACGCCCGCCAAGCAGGGCGAACTCAATCGCGAATTCCACGCGCTGCTGTACGCCCCCTGCGGCAACCAGCGCCAGCTCAAGGCCATCGCCGAGCTGCGCGCCCAGGTCGAACGCTACGAACGCCTGCAAACCACGCTGCTGGCCGACACCGCCGCCTTCCAGCACGAGCACGCGGCCATCCTGCACGCCTGCCGCGCCGGCGACGCCCGGCGCGCGCGCATGATGACAATTGAACATCTTTCGTCGGCTGAAAGTGTCGTCATGAAAACCTTCAATTCGCTTAATGTCTGACTTGGCAGGCGTGGTTTTACGCAAACCAGGTTCAGACAGTCTAAAATAGCGGTTTTACCCGGGGCAGGTCACCATCCGCGCACCCGGGACGGCGATTAACCATCAGGTCTCCAACCTGCATACGAGGGAATGAAAATGGCAACACAAAATTCGAAAATCATTTACACGCTCACCGACGAGGCGCCGCTGCTGGCAACCTATTCCCTGCTGCCGATTATCAAGAAGTTCACGGCGCAAGCTGGCGTGGACGTGGTGCCTAGCGATATTTCGGTGGCCGCGCGTGTACTGGCCGAATTCCCCGAATGCCTGACCGATGCGCAGAAAGTCCCGAACAACCTGGCCGAACTGGGCGCCCTGACCCTGAAGCCGGAAGCCAACATCATCAAGCTGCCGAACATCTCGGCATCGGTGGCCCAGTTGCAGGCGGCCATCCGCGAACTGCAAGGCAAGGGCTACAAGCTGCCGGACTACCCGGAAGAAGCCAAGACCGACGAAGAGAAAGCGCTGAAGGCCCGCTACGGCAAGTGCATCGGCTCGGCCGTGAACCCAGTCCTGCGCGAAGGTAACTCCGACCGCCGCGCGCCGAAAGCGGTGAAGGAATACGCCCGCAAGCACCCCCATTCGATGGGCGAGTGGAGCCAGGCTTCGCGCACCCACGTCTCGCACATGCACCACGGCGACTTCTACCACGGCGAAAAGTCCATGACCCTGGACAAGGCCCGTGAAGTCAAGATGGAACTGATCACCGCCTCCGGCAAGACCATCGTGCTGAAGCCGAAGGTCGCGCTGCAAGCCGGCGAGATCATCGACTCCATGTTCATGAGCAAAAAGGCCCTGCTGGAGTTCTACGAAAAGGAAATCGACGACGCCTACAAGACCGGCGTGATGTTCTCGCTGCACGTCAAGGCGACCATGATGAAGGTGTCGCACCCGATCGTGTTCGGCCACTGCGTGCGCATCTTCTACAAGGAAGCGTTCGAGAAGCACGCCAAGCTGTTCGATGAACTGGGCGTGAACGTCAACAACGGCATGGTCAACCTGTACGAGAAAATCGAAAAGCTGCCGGCCTCGCAGAAGGACGAAATCCTGAAAGACCTGCACGCCTGCCTGGAGCACCGTCCCAAGCTGGCCATGGTCGATTCGGCCAAGGGCATCACCAACTTCCATTCGCCGAACGACATCATCGTCGACGCCTCGATGCCGGCCATGATCCGCATCGGCGGCAAGATGTGGGGCGCCGATGGCCGCACCGCCGACGTCAAGGCCGTGATGCCGGAATCGACCTTCGCCCGCATCTACCAGGAGATGATCAACTTCTGCAAATGGCATGGCAACTTCGACCCGACCACCATGGGCACCGTGCCTAACGTCGGCCTGATGGCGCAGCAGGCGGAAGAGTACGGTTCGCACGACAAGACCTTCGAGGTGCCGGAAGCCGGCGTGGCCAACATCACCGACCTGGCCACCGGCGAAGTGCTGCTGACCCAGAACGTGGAGCAGGGCGACATCTGGCGCATGTGCCAGGTGAAGGACGCGCCGATCCGCGACTGGGTCAAGCTGGCCGTCACCCGCGCCCGCAACTCCGGCATGCCGGCCGTGTTCTGGCTGGACACCTACCGTCCGCACGAAGCCGAAGTGATCAAGAAGGTGCAGACCTACCTGAAAGACCACGACACCAGCGGCCTGGACATCCAGATCATGTCGCAGACCCGCGCCATGCGCTACACCCTGGAGCGCGTCTCGCGCGGCCTGGACACCATCTCGGTGACCGGCAACATCCTGCGCGACTACCTGACCGACCTGTTCCCTATCCTGGAATTGGGCACCTCGGCCAAGATGCTGTCCATCGTGCCGCTGATGGCCGGTGGCGGCATGTACGAAACCGGCGCCGGCGGTTCGGCGCCCAAGCACGTCAAGCAACTGGTGGAAGAGAACCACCTGCGCTGGGACTCGCTGGGTGAATTCCTGGCGCTGGCCGTGTCGCTGGAAGAGCTGGGCATCAAGAACAACAACGCCAAGGCCAAGATCCTGGCCAAGGCGCTGGACGACGCCACCGGCAAGCTGCTGGACAACAGCAAGTCGCCATCGGCGCGCACCGGCGAACTGGACAACCGTGGCAGCCACTTCTACCTGGCCATGTACTGGGCGCAGGCGCTGGCCGCGCAAACCGAAGACGCGGAACTGGCCGCGCACTTCGCGCCGCTGGCCAAGTCGCTGAGTGAGAACGAAGCCAAGATCGTCGAGGAACTGAACAGCGTGCAGGGCAAGGCCATGGACATCGGCGGCTACTACGCCCCGGATCCAGCCAAGACCGAAGCCGTGATGCGTCCTAGCGCGACCTTCAACGCCGCGATCGCCGCCGTTTAAGGCCATCCCGCAAACCGTGCAGTCCAGGCTGCGCGGTTTTTTTTGACTTTAATGTGACGTTTACGTAAACGTAAAAAAGACCAAGGAGACAGACATGCAGATTCAGGATCAGGTATTCATCATCACCGGCGGTGCATCGGGCCTGGGCGCGGCCACCGCGCGCATGGTCGTGGCGGCCGGCGGCAAGGTGGTGCTGGCCGACGTGCAGGCCGAAGCGGGCGCCGCGCTGGCGGCCGAGCTGCAAGGCGTGTTCGTGCGCTGCGACGTGACCGCGGAAGCGGACGGCAAGGCCGTGGTGGCGGCGGCGCTGGCGCAAGGCACGCTGCGCGGCATCGTCAACTGCGCGGGGGTGGCGCCGGCGTCCAAGACCGTGGGCAAGGAAGGCCCGCACCCGCTGGAGCTGTTCCAGAAAGTGGTCAACATCAACCTGGTCGGCACCTTCAACATGTGCCGCCTGGCGGCCGATGCGATGAGCAAAAACGAAGCGCTGGACACGGGCGAACGGGGCGTCATCATCAACACCGCGTCGGTGGCTGCCTTCGACGGCCAGATCGGCCAGGCCGCGTATGCCGCCTCCAAGGCGGCCGTGGCCGGCATGACCCTGCCGATGGCGCGCGACCTGTCGCGCAACGGCATCCGCGTGATGACCATCGCGCCGGGCATCTTCGAGACCCCGATGTTGATGGGCATGCCGCAGGAAGTGCAGGCCGCGCTGGGCGCCATGGTGCCGTTCCCGCCGCGCCTGGGCAAGCCGGCCGAGTATGCAAAGCTGGCTCAGGCTATCATAGAGAATCCTATGCTGAACGGCGAAACCATCCGTCTCGACGGCGCGATTCGCATGCAGCCCAAATAAGTAAACTTTTAAGCGATACATGAACCCTGTCTACGTAGGTTATTTTTGGTGCGCGCTGGCCTCGGTGGCCAGCGCCGCCGCGACTTTCCTGATCAAGCTCTCCAGCCAGCACGGCGCCGGCCTGAATCTGATGCGCCTGGTGTATTTGGGCGGCGCCTGCGGTGCCTATGGCCTGGGTTTCGTCTGCTATGCGGCGGCGCTGTCGCGGATGCAGATCACGCTGGCCTATCCGGTGATGACCGCCGTTACCATGGTGATGGTGGCGGCGATGGGATGCTTCTTGCTTCAGGAAGCGCTGACGCCTGCGAAGATCATCGGCATGTTGTTGGTGACGACAGGCGCCTTCGTGCTGGCGCGCTGAGCCACAAAACGGTGTACACGATTTCGTGTACGATGCCGGATGATCAGGCGCGCTGCCGGCCGCACGCCCTTTACCTGGAGAGTACATGCACCGTTTGAAGACACTCGCGCTCAGCCTCGCCCTGTTGGGCACGCTGCACCTTCCCGCCTACGCGCAACGCAGCACGCCGGATGCCGCGCCCGAAATCGCCACCGGCTATGCCGCCAAGGCCGGCAAGTCGGCCTACAAATTCATGGTGGCCGCGGCCAATCCGCTGGCCACGCAGGCCGGCTACCAGATGCTCAGGCAGGGCGGCGCCGCCATCGACGCGGCCATCGCCGTGCAGATGGTGCTGACGCTGGTCGAGCCGCAATCGTCCGGCATCGGCGGCGGCTCCTTCCTGATGTACAGCGACGGCAAGCGCGTGCAATCCTATGACGGCCGCGAAACCGCGCCCGCCTCTGCGGACGAACACCTGTTCCAGGACCAGGACGGCAAGCCCCTGTCGCGCGAGCAGGGCATCGTCGGCGGCCGCTCGGTCGGCGCGCCCGGCGTGCTGCGCATGCTGGCGCTGGCCCACCGGCAGCACGGCAGGCTGCCGTGGAAGACCCTGTTCCAGCCGGCGATCAAGCTGGCGGAAGACGGCTTCGCGGTCAGCCCGCGTCTGAACGCGCTGATCAATTACGACATCAAATACCTGTCGCGCGACCCGGTGGCGCGCGCCTACTTCTTCGACGCCGACGGCAAGCCGCGCCCGGTCGGCTACATCCTGAAGAACCCCGAGCTGGCCCGCACGCTGCGTGAAATCGCCGACGGTGGCGCGGAAGTGTTCTACAAGGGCCATATCGCGCAGGACATCGCCGTCAAGGTGGCCTCGCATCCGACCAATCCCGGCAAGCTGACCGCCGCCGACATCGCCGGCTACCAGGCCAAGGAGCGCGAGCCGGTCTGCAGCGACTACAAGGCCTGGACCGTGTGCGGCGCGCCGCCGCCTTCGTCCGGCGGCATCGCCATCGCGCAGATGCTGGGCATCCTGGAGAACAAGGACATCAGCCCGTACAAGCCGGTCAACGGCCAGTTGACGGCGCAAGGCATCCACCTGTTCACCGAAGCCGGCCGCCTGGCCTACGCGGACCGCGACCACTACGTGGCCGACACCGACTTCGTGCCGCTGCCGGGCAAGGGCGTGGCGGCCATGCTGGACAAGGCTTACCTCAAGCAGCGCGCATCGCTGATCGGCGAGAACTCCATGGGCCGCGCCCACTATGGCACGCCGGACACCATGCAGGTGGCCTGGGGCGAGGACAACGCCATCCAGAAACCGTCCACCTCGCACCTGGTGGCGGTGGACCAGTATGGCGGCGGCCTGTCCATGACCACGTCGGTGGAGGACGCCTTCGGCGCGCGCCAGATGGTGGACGGTTTCATGCTCAACAACCAGCTCACTGATTTTTCCTTCGCCTCGGAAGATGAGAACGGGCCGATCGCCAACCGCGTCCAGGCCGGCAAGCGCCCGCGCAGCGCGATGTCGCCGACCCTGGTGTTTGACAAGGGCACGCACAAGCTGGTGCTGGCCACCGGTTCGCCGGGCGGCTCGGCCATCATCAACTACGTGGCCAAGGTGCTGGTCGGGACCCTGGACTGGGGCCTGGACGTGCAGCAGGCCATCAACCTGCCCAACATCGGCAGCCGCAACGGCCCGACCGAGCTGGAAGCGGAGCGGGTCAGCCGCGAGGTGGTGGAACAGCTCAAGGCGCGCGGCCACGTGATACGCGAGTTCGACCAGAATTCCGGCCTGCAGGGCATACAGCGCCGCACCGTCAACGGCAAGCAGGAATGGTTCGGCGGCGCCGACCCGCGCCGCGAAGGCGTGGTGCTGGGCGACTGATTCCATCCCGTCATTCCCGCCTGCGCGGGAATGACGGGCCGAACTTGACGCATTTCCCTCCCCAAACCGCATAGACCCTGCTAATCTTCCCGAATGGGAATACAAAAGAAAACAGGATTGGTCCTGACGGGCGGCGGCGCCCGCGCCGCCTACCAGGTCGGCGTGCTGCAGGCCATATCGGAGATACTGTGGGAAGAGGGCTGGCCGCCGGCCCGCAATCCCTTCGAGATCATCTGCGGCACCTCGGCCGGCGCCATCAACGCCACAGCGCTGGCCTGCCGCGCCGACAACTTCGGCGAGGGCGTGCAAAAGCTGCTGGACGTCTGGGAGCACATCGAGGTCGGCCAGGTCTACCGCGCCGATTCGCTGGGCGTGATCCGCTCCGGCGCGCGCTGGCTGTCGCTGTTGTCGTTCGGCTGGCTGCTGCGCAAATGGCGCGCCGCACCGCCGCGCTCCCTGCTCGACAATACACCGCTGGTCGGCCTGCTGCACCGCATGCTGGACCTGCCGCGCCTGGACACCGTGCTGTCGGAAGGCTTGCTGCACGCGCTGGCCGTCACCGCCTCGTCCTACACGGCCGGCAACCACCTGACCTTTTATCAGACCATCTCCGACATCGCGCCTTGGGTGCGCTCGCAGCGGCTGGCGCTGCAGGACCAGATCGGCGTCGAGCATTTGCTGGCGTCGTCGGCGATTCCCTTCATTTTCCCGGCCACGCCGCTGTACATGGGCGGCCACCGCGAATACTGCGGTGACGGCTCGATGCGCCAACTGGCGCCGATCTCGCCGGCCATCCATCTCGGCGCCAGCAAGGTGCTGGTGGTGGGCTCAGGCCGGCTGAGCGAGCCGCCCCGCAGCAACGCCGAGAACAACGCGGCCCGCTACCCCAGCCTGGCGCAGATCGCCGGCCATGCGCTGTCGTCCATCTTCCTCGACGGCCTGGCGGTGGATATCGAGCGGCTGGAGCGCATCAACAAGACGCTGTCGCTGATGCCGGCCGAGTACCTGGAGAAAACGCCGCTGCGCAAGGTGGACCTGCTGGTGATCGCGCCGTCCGAGCGGCTGGACGATATCGCCAGCCGCCACATCGCCAGCCTGCCGGCGCCGATACGCACCATGTTGTCGGGCATCGGCGCCACCGAGACCCGCGGCGCGGCGCTGGCTTCCTACCTGTTGTTCGAATCGACGTATACTTGCGAGTTGATCCGCCTCGGCCAGCGCGACACCCATGCGCGCAGGAGCGATGTGCTGGCCTTCTTTGCATCCTCATAAATGGTACGGCTGTGCTGTCTGTTCAACGCCTATGCTGCAGGCTGTTGTTGCCTGCCCTTTTGCTGTGGTCGGCCGCGGCGGGGGCCGGTGCGCCGCCGCGCACCCTGCGTTTCGAGCAGCTCAGCGTGGAGCACGGCCTGGCGCAGGAAACCGTGCTGGCCATCGCGCAGGACAAGCAGGGCTTTATCTGGCTGGGCACGCAGGCCGGCCTGACCCGCTACGACGGCTACCGCACGACCACCTACAAGAGCGCCATCTCCGATCCGCGCAGCCTGGTGGACAACTGGGTGCGCGTGCTGCACCTGGACCGCAGCGGCCAACTGTGGGTGGGCACCGACGGCGGCCTCGATCGCTACAACGCCGGCAGCCACACCTTCAGCCATTTCCTGCCGCAGGAATCGCCGCAGCGCGGCAATGGCAACCGCCATGTGCGGGCCATCGCCGACGACGGCCTGGGCGGGCTGTGGATCGCCACCGCCGACGGTCTGCAGCATGTCGACCCGGCCGGCAAGCGCTTCACCAGTTGGCACCACGACCCGGCCGACGCCGGCAGCCTGGCCAGCGACCAGGTCAATGCGCTGGCGCGCGACGCGGCCGGCCGCCTGTGGGTGGGCACCGGCGCGGGACTGGACATGCTGGCGCCGGGCGCCGCGCGCTTCCGCCACTACACGGTGGATGCCGGCGCCGACCGCAAGTTCAACGCGGTCAGCGCATTGCAGGTGGACGATGCGCAGACGCTGTGGGTGGGCACGCAGGGCGGACTGGAACAATGGCGCCTGCTGGGCGCGGAACCGCAGCGCCGCCGGCTCGGCGCGCGCGAGGGACTGAAGCCGGGCGTCGCCATCACCGCGCTGTACCAGGACAGCGAAAACCAGGTATGGGCCGGCACCCAGGCCGACGGCCTGCTGCGCTGGATGCCGGCCGACGGCCGCATGGTGCAGTACCGCCACCAGCTCAACGATGCGCACAGCGTGGCCGACAACCAGATTTCCGCGCTGTTCCGCGACCGCGTGGGCACCTTCTGGGTCGGCACCTGGAACGAGGGCGTGAGCCGGGTCGACATGGGCAGCGGTGGTTTCGCCCGCATCGTGCGCCAGGCCGACTTGCCGAATACCCTGTCGGACAACAAGATCCGCGCCATCGCATCGGACGGCCACGGCAAGCTGTGGCTGGGCAGCAGCGACGGCCTGAATCTCTACGACCCGGCCAGCGGCGAGAGCCAGGTCTGGCGCCACGATGCGCGGCGCCCCAGCCTGGCCAGCGACCTGGTGACCGCGCTGTGGCGCGGGAAGAACGGCGACCTGTGGGTGGGCGGCATGGCCGGCGTCAGCCGCATGGACGCGGCCAGCGGCGAGATACGCACGCTGTCCTTCGCGCGCGGCGATCCGGCCAGCGACACCGTCCGCAACATCGTGGCCGACCGCAGCGGCGTGATGTGGATCGCGTCGCGCGGCGGCCTGCACCGGCTGGACCCGCGCACCATGGAAGTGCGCACCTTCCGCCATGATCCATCCGACAGCCGCAGCCTGGCCGACAACGTGGTGCGGCCTATCCTGGAGGACAGCCGCGGCAGGCTGTGGGTCGGCACCTTCAACGGCCTGGACCTGATGGACCGCCAGAGCGGCACCTTCCGCCACTTCCGGCGCGACCCCAACGATCCGGCCAGCCTCAGTCACGACGAGGTGCACTACCTGTACGAGGACCCGCGCGGCGCGATCTGGGTCGGCACGGCGGCGGGCCTGAACAAGCTGGAGACCGCGGCCGACGGCAGCATCCGCTTCCGCCGCTACCTGCGCAAGGACGGCATCGCCGACGACGCCATCGCTGCGATCCTGCCGGACGATGCGGGCAACCTGTGGATGAGCACCAACAGCGGCCTGTCGCGCCTGAACACCGGCACCGGCATCGTGCGCAACTACAGCGGCGCCGACGGCACCATCGAGGGCGCCTACTTCGACGGCGCCGCGCTGCGCACGCCGGACGGTACGCTGTACTTCGGCGGCTTCAACGGCATCACCGCCTTCGCGCCGTCCGAGGTGCGCGAGAACAGCGTGGCGCCGACCGTGGCCATCACCGACTTCCAGATCTTTAACAAGTCGCTCAGGCCGGGGCGGGGCGAACGGCCGGACGTGCTGAAGACCGCCATCGAGCACACCAGTGCGCTGACCCTGCGCGAATCCGATTCCGTGTTCTCGCTGGAGTTCGCGGCCCTGCACTACGCGGCGCCGCAGCGCAACCGCTTCGCCTACCAGTTGCAGGGCTTCGACGACGACTGGGTGGTGACCGACGCCAGCAAGCGCTTCGCCACCTACACCAATCTCGATCCGGGCCATTACGTGTTCCGGGTCAAGGCCGCCAACAAGGACGGTATCTGGAACGACAACGCGGCCACGCTGGACCTCACCATCCAGCCGCCGTTCTGGAAGACCTGGTGGTTCCGTTCGGTGCTGGCGCTGATGGCGCTGGGCGCCGGCTACGCCGCCTATCACGGCCGCGTGCGCAGCCTGAGGCACCAGCAACTGCGGCTGGAGCAACTGGTGGGCACCCGCACCGCCGAGGTCGAGCACAAGAATCACCAGCTACGCCAGCAGAAGCAGGAGCTGGAACGGCGCCGCGTGGAAGCGGAAGCGCAGCGCGCCGAGGCCGAGCAGCGCCGCATCGACACCGAGCGGCAGAAGGAAATCATCGAGCAGGCGCACCGCAACATCTCGGTGCTGAGCGAGCTGGGACGCGAGATGAGCGCCTCGCTGGACATGGAAACCACCATGCAGACGCTGTACCGTCACGTCAACCACCTGATGAACGCGCAGATCTTCGGCATTGGCTTCGTGCGCGCGGAGGAGGGCGTGATCGATATCCCGTTCTCGATCGAAGGCGGCGTGCGTACCTTCCCCTATCAGCGCCGCCTGGACGAGCCCAACCAGTTGGCCGTGTGGTGCCTGACGCACCGGGCGCCCATCTTCATCAACGACTTCGACGCCGAGTACCGGCTGTACATGGACAGTTCCGGCCTGGACCTGCTGACGCCGTGCACGCGCGAGGACGGCCAGCCGGTGCAACGCGCCCATTCGATGATGTACACGCCGCTGATCGTCGGCGACGAGGTGATCGGCCTGCTGTGCGTGCAGGCCACGGAGCGCAACAGCTACCAGCGCGTGCACCTGGACATGCTGCAGACGCTGGCCGCCCACGCCGCCGCCGGCCTGGAAAATGCCCGCGCTTACCAGCAGCTCGAAGAAACACTGCAGAAGCTGCGCCAGACCCAGGACCGCCTGCTGGCGCAGGAAAGGCAGGTGCGGCTGCATACCGAAGAGCTGGCGCTGGCCAACCGCGCCCTGCAGGAAAACGAGGAGCGCCTGCGCCAGGCCAAGCACAAGGCCGAGGATGCGACGCGCCAGAAATCCGAATTCCTGGCCAATATGAGCCACGAAATGCGCACGCCGCTGGCCGGCGTGATCGGCATGCTGAGCTTCGCGCTGCGCGACAGCCGTTTGTCCGACAGCACGCGCGAGCAGATCCTGCGCGGCCAGGCCAATGCGCAGTCGCTGCTGGCCATCATCAACGACCTGCTGGATTTCTCCAAGATCGAGGCGGGCAAGCTGACCATCGAGAATATCGACTATTCGCTGGCGGCGGCGGTGGAGAACGTGGTCAGCCTGTTCGAGGAACAGGCCGCCGCGCAGAGCGTGGGCTTCAGCCTGGAGATCGGCGAGGACTTGCCGCAGTTCGTGGTGGGCGACCCGACGCGCCTGCGGCAGGTGTTGGTCAACCTGGTCGGCAACGCCTTCAAGTTTACCCAGCAGGGCGCGATCCGCATGCGCGTGGAGCGCGTGGCGGAGCCGGACGGTGCGCCGCGCAGCCACCAGCGCGGGGCGTCCAACCGCGTGCGCTTCATCGTGTCCGACACCGGCATCGGCATCGAACAGGAGGCGATACCGCGCCTGTTCCAGCAATTCGAGCAGGCCGACGCGTCGACCACGCGCCGCTACGGCGGCACCGGCCTGGGACTGGCGATCTGCCGCCAACTGGTGGAACTGATGGGCGGCAGCATCAGCGCCGTCAGCACGCCCGGTGTGGGCAGCACGTTCACGTTTGAACTGCCGCTGGCGAACGGCGTGGCGCCGCCGCTGGTGCAGCATGTGCCGCGCGTGCCGCACACCCACCAGCTCAAAGTGCTGTGCGCCGAGGACTTCCCGACCAACCAGATCATCATCCGCATGATGCTGGAGGATATGGGGCACAAGGTCGATATCGCCGCCAACGGCGCGTTGGCGGTCAAGGCGTGCGCGCTGACGCGCTACGACCTGATCCTGATGGATGGCCGCATGCCGGAAATGGACGGCGCCAGCGCCACCCGCTTGATCCGCTCGGGCGGCCCGGTGGATGCGCCGGTGCGCGACCAGGAACTGATGATCATTGCCCTGACCGCCAACGCCAGCGACGAGGACCGCAGCCGTTACCTGGCCTCGGGCATGGACGATTTCCTCACCAAGCCGATCGACGAGGACAAGCTGCACTTCCAGTTGAGCCGCGCCATCGAACGCCAGTTGCAGCGCGGCTTCCAGCTACCGCGCATGCAGGCGCAGCGCCATCCGCCGCCGGCCGCCTCCGAACTCGACGCCATGTTCGGCGTGGCGCCCGCCGCGCCGGAACCCTCCCGCGCGGCGCAGCCGGGCGGCGCCGGCGACCTGAGGGCACGCCTGCGCGCCGCCTTCAACCAGGACGCGCCGCTGCGGCTGGCCGACCTGGAACACGCGCTGGAGCAGCAGGACCGCGAAATGGCTGGCCGCCTGCTGCATGGCTTGAAGGGCAGCGCCGGTTATCTCGAGGAGCAGGAACTGCACATCCTGTGCGGGGATTTGGAGATGGAGGCGGATCATGGCAACTGGCAGCAGGTACGCGCCGCCATGCCGCAGTTGCGCCGCCTGTTGCTGCAATTGTCCGACACTAGCAACGTGTAAGCTGTATGCTTTCTCTGTCCAGGACGTGACATATCTTAGTTATAATGTAAGATCGATAAAAGTGCCGTACTGAGGTCGCGTGTTTTCATCATTAATGGCACAAGGAGTCACATGAAAGTTCTGGTAGTGGACGACGATGTCGTCTCCCGTATGGTGTTGATGCACTTGATCGATAGCTGCGGCAAGTTTGATATCGTGGAGGCGGAAGACGGCGCCGACGCGTGGCAGCAATTGGAAGCGGGCCTGCGGCCGGCCATCTGCTTCTGCGATCTGCGCATGCCCCGACTGTCGGGCATGGAGCTGCTGTCGAAGGTGAAAAGCCATCCCGACTTCAGCGCCATGCCGTTTGTGCTGGTCACATCGGCCAACGACAAGGACACGGTGGAGGAAGCACTCAGCGCCGGCGCGGCCGGTTATATCGTCAAGCCTTTCCAGGCCGACCAGGTGCGCGTGCACCTGTCGGAATTCCTGGGGCAGGCGGCCAACGGCTCCGCGCACCATGCGGAAGCGCCGGCCGACACCCTGCGCCGGCTGGGCATCAGCGGCGAGCGGCTGCTGGTCTATCTCAACGGTTTCAACAACCAGTTGAGCGCGGCCGCCTCCGACCTGGAAGCCTTGCTGGACAAGGGCGAACAGCAGGAGGCGCGGGTGCGGCTGGAGCGTTTGCATGCCGGCTGCGTCACGCTGGGCCTGCACGGCGCAGCCGCCGTGCTGACGAGCTTCGGGCCGGGGCACCTGGTCAACGTGGAAGTGCAGGCGGTGCTGGCGGACGTGGTGCGCGCGGCGCAGCACCAGTCCGAGCTGGTGCGGCGGGGCGGGGTAGCCTGACGCGCCCCTTGATGGCGAGATAGTTTAAGTTTAAAGTATCTGCTGCGTGAGCAGCAGCTACCCGTTGACTTTTACTCAGGGCGACCATGACCAGCCATACTACCCCCAGCGTCACCGCCAGCGCATACACCGATCATTTCGCCCGCGAGCACCTGCCGCCGCCGGAATTGTGGCCGGAGTTACGCTTCGATCTGCCGGAACTCCATTATCCGCCGCGCCTCAACTGCGCGCACGTCTTGCTGGCCGAGGGCGAGGCCGGCCACGCGGCCATCCGCAGCGCCCTGGCGACGTGGAGTTATGGCCAACTGCGCGAGAAGGTGGACCGCATCGCCCATGTGCTGCGCGGCGCCATGGGACTCCAGGCTGGCAACCGCGTGCTGCTGCGCGGCGCGAATACGCCGATGATGGCGGCCGCCATCCTGGCCGTGATCAAGGCCGGCTGCATCGCCGTGCCGACCATGCCGCTGTTGCGCGCGCGCGAACTGGGCGTCATCGCCAACAAGGCGGAAATCGATGCGGTGTTGTGCGCCGACAGCCTGCGCGAAGAGCTGGAGCAGGCCGCGCTGCCGCCGGCCGCGCGCGCCAGGACCGTGTGGTTCTGCAGCGATTTCGGTCCCGGTACGCTGGAGGCGATGATGGCCGAGCAGCCGTCCAGCTTCGATGCGGTGGATACGGCGGCCGACGACATCTGCCTGATCAGCTTCACCTCCGGTACCACCGGCGTCCCCAAGGGCACCATGCACTTTCACCGCGACGTGATGGCCATCTGCGACTGCTTCCCGCGTTCGGTGCTGCATGCGCGGCGCAGCGACATCTTCATCGGCACGCCGCCGCTGGCCTTTACCTTCGGTCTCGGCGGCCTGCTGCTGTTTCCCTTGCGCGTAGGCGGCACCGCCGTGCTGCTGGAAAAACTGACGCCGGAAACGCTGCTGCAGGCGGTGCAAAGCTACCGTGCCACGGTGTGCTTTACCGCGCCGACCTTCTACCGCCAGATGGCCGCGCTGGCCGGCAAGTTCGACCTGTCCAGCCTGCGGGAAACCGTGTCGGCCGGCGAGGCGCTGCCGCTGGCCACGCGCGAAAGCTGGCGCCAGGCCACTGGCCTGAACATGATAGACGGCATAGGCGCGACCGAGCTGCTGCACATCTTTATCTCGGCGTCGGGCGACGATGTGCGGCCGGGCGCGACCGGCAAGCCGGTGCCGGGCTACCAGGCCTGCGTCCTCGGCCGCGACGGCAAGCCGGTGGGACCGGGCGTGATCGGCCGGCTGGCGGTGAAGGGGCCGACCGGCTGCCGCTACCTGGCCGACGAACGCCAGCGCGACTACGTGCTGAACGGCTGGAACCTGACCGGCGACGCCTACGAGATGGACGCGGACGGCTATTTCTATTACCGCTCGCGCACCGACGACATGATTATCTCGGCCGGCTACAACATCGCCGGGCCGGAAGTGGAAGACGCGCTGCTGTGTCATCCGGCGGTGGCCGAGTGCGGCGTGATCGGCCGGCCGGACGAGGAGCGCGGGCAGATCGTGGAAGCCTGCGTGGTGCTGAAACCGGGCTACGGGGAATCGGCCGAGATGGCGGCGGAGTTGCAGGAATTCGCCAAGCGGCAGATCGCGCCCTACAAGTATCCGCGCTCGGTGCGCTTCCTGAAATCCCTGCCGCGCACCGAGACCGGCAAGCTGCAGCGCTTCAAGCTGCGCGACGTGTGATGGAACTGGTATGAAGATCGTATGCATAGGCGGCGGCCCGGCGGGCCTGTATTTCGGCCTGCTGATGAAAAAGCAGAATCCGGCCCACGAGATCACGGTGGTGGAGCGCAACCGGCCCTACGATACCTTCGGCTGGGGCGTGGTGTTTTCCGACCAGACGCTGGGCAACCTGGCCGCGGCGGACGAGCAGACCGCGCGTGCCATCCTGGCCTCCTTCAACCACTGGGACGATATCGATGTCTTCTTCAAGGGGCAGAAGGTGACCTCGGGCGGACACGGTTTCTGCGGCATAGGCCGCAAGCATTTGCTCAACATCCTGCAGCACCGCTGCGAAGAACTGGGCGTGTCGCTGGTGTTTGAAACCGAGGTGACGGATGACCAGGAAATCGCGGCACGCTACGGCGCGGACCTGGTGATCGCCTCGGATGGCCTCAACAGCCGTACTCGCGCGCGCTACGCGGACAGCTACCGGCCGCAGATCGAAGCGCGCCAATGCCGCTTTGTGTGGCTGGGCACGCGCAAGAAGTTCGACGCCTTCACTTTTGCCTTCAGGCAGACCGAGCACGGCTGGTTCCAGGCCCACATCTACCAGTACGATGCCGATACCTCGACCTTTATCGTGGAGACGCCGGAATCGGTGTGGCGCGCGGCCGGACTGGAAGACATGAGCCAGGAAGCATCGATCGCTTTCTGCGAGCGCCTGTTCGCCGACCAACTGGACGACCACAAGCTGATGTCCAATGCCGCGCACCTGCGCGGTTCGGCCATGTGGATCAAGTTCCCGCGCATCGTCTGCGACAAGTGGGTGCATTGGAACGGCAGGGTGCCGGTGGTGCTGATGGGCGATGCGGCGCACAGCGCGCACTATTCGATAGGCTCGGGCACCAGGCTGGCGCTGGAGGACGCGATCGAACTGGCGCGCTGTTTCGGCCAGCATGAGGACACTGCCGCCGCGCTGTCGGCGTATGAGGCGGTGCGGGCGGTGGAAGTGGTCAAGCTGCAAAGCGCGGCGCGCAATTCCATGGAGTGGTTCGAGAACGTGGAGCGCTACACGGCCATGGAGGCGCCGCAGTTTGCCTATTCGATGCTGACGCGCAGCCAGCGTTTGTCGCATGAAAACCTGCGCCAGCGGGACCATGCCTATGTGGCCGGCTACGAGCACTGGTTTGCCGACCGCGCCTTTGCGCAGGCCGGCCTGCCCGCACCCGGCGTGCCGACGCCGCCGATGTTCACGCCGTTCAAGGTGCGCGGCCTGACGCTAAAGAACCGCGTGCTGGTGTCGCCGATGGCGCAGTACAGCGCGGTGAATGGCGTGGCGGGCGATTATCACCTTGCGCATCTCGGCGCACGCGCGATGGGCGGCGCGGCGCTGGTGTTTGCCGAAATGACCTGCGTGTCGGCCGATGCGCGCATTACGCCATTCTGCCCCGGCATATATGCGCCCGAGCACACCGTGGCCTGGAAGCGCATCGTCGATTTCGTGCATCGCCATACGGATGCGGCGATTGCGCTGCAACTGGGGCATGCCGGCGCCAAGGGCTCCACGCGGGCCATGTGGGACGGGATCGACCTGCCGCTGGACAGGGATAACTGGCCGCTGGTGTCGGCCTCGCCGCAGCAGTATCTGCAGGGCGTGTCGCAGATCGCGCGCGCGATGACGGCGGCGGACATGGACCGCGTGCAGGACGATTTCGTGCGCGCGACCCTGGCTGCTGACGCGGCGGGCTTCGACTGGCTGGAGCTGCATTGCGCGCACGGCTATCTGCTGTCGTCCTTTATTTCGCCGCTGACCAATCAGCGCGAGGATGAATATGGCGGCAGCCTGGAAAACCGCTGCCGTTATCCCTTGCGGGTGTTTGCGGCCATGCGGGCGGCATGGCCGTCGCAGAAGCCGATGAGCGTGCGCATCTCTGCGCACGACTGGGTGGAGGGCGGCATCACGCCGGACGAAGCGGTGCAGATCGCCAGGCTGTTCAAGGCGGCGGGCGCGGACATGATCGATTGCTCGTCGGGACAGGTCAGCAAGCTGGAACGGCCGGTGTACGGCCGCATGTTCCAGACGCCGTTCGCGGACCGCATACGCAACGAGGCCGGGATTGGCGCGATCGCGGTGGGCTCGATTTTCGAGGCGGACCATGTGAACGGGATCATCGCGGCCGGCCGCGCCGACCTGTGCGCGGTGGGCAGGCCGCATCTGGCCAATCCGGCGTGGACGCTGAACGAGGCGGCGCGCATGGGCTACACCGCGATCGGCTGGCCGAAGCAGTACCTGGCGGGCAAGCAGCAACTGGAGCGCAACCTGGAACGCGAGCGCCAACTCGCCGCCGCCAACACTGGCCTGACGCCGCAGCAGGTCGCCGCCAAGCTGCTGGAGGGATGAAGCGATGACACAGCCAGCAGATATGCCCGCAGCGGCAGCAAGGTCCGCGGCGGCCGGCGCGTCGCCGGGACTCGCGCCGGCACGCGCGGATGCGCAACAGCCTGCCGCGCTGCCGCTCGCTGGCAAGCACGCATTGATCACCGGCGGCGGCCGTGGCATCGGCGCCGCGTGCGCGCAAGCCTTGCTGCTGCGCGGCGCCCGCGTCACGCTGGCCGGCCGCGATGCGCGGACGCTGGCCGCAACGGCCGAATCGCTGCGCGCGCTCATCGCAGCGCCGGGAACTGCTGCCGCAGCGGTCGCATCGGTCGCGCGGGATGCCGCCATGGCCGGGCGGGGAGCCGACCTGGTTGCGACCGTGGCGCTTGACGTCACCGACGAAGATTCCGTGCGGGCCGCCTTCGCCCGCGTGGGTGCTGTCGACATCCTGGTCAACAACGCCGGCCAGGCGGTCTCCGCACCGTTTGCCAAGACCGACGCCCAACTCTGGCAGCGCATGCTGGACGTGAACCTGACCGGCGCCTTCCACTGCACCCAGGCCGCATTGCCCGCCATGCTGGCCACGCAGTGGGGACGCATTATCAATGTCGCCTCCACCGCCGGCCTGACCGGCTACCGTTATGTTGCCGCCTACGTCGCTGCCAAGCACGGCATGGTCGGCCTGACGCGCGCGCTGGCCCTGGAACTGGCGACCCAAGGCATCACCGTCAACGCTGTCTGCCCCGGCTACACGGAAACCGACATCGTGCGCGAGGCGGTCGCCAACATCGTCGCCAAGACTGGCCGCAGCGAGGACGAAGCGCGCGCCGAACTGGCCGCCGGCAACCCGCAAAAGCGCCTGGTGCAGCCGGACGAAGTGGCCAACACTGTCGCCTGGCTCTGCCTGCCCGAATCCGCCGCCATGAATGGACAAACCATCGCCGTCGCCGGCGGTGAAGTCATGTAAGAGGAAATGATGCGAGACGAAGACGAACAACTGGACCTCGCCAGCCGCCTGACGCAGGACCATCACCAGTCGCTCAAGCTCTGGCTGCGCATGTTGTCCTGCACGGTCAAGATCGAGAACGAGATCCGCAGCCGCCTGCGGGCGCAATTCGGCATCACGCTGCCGCGTTTCGACCTGATGGCGCAACTGGAGCGCTACCCGGATGGCCTGCGCATGGGCGAACTGTCCAGGCGCATGATGGTCACGGGCGGGAACATCACCGGCATCACCGACCAGCTCGCGCAGGAAAACCTGGTGCAGCGCGTGCCCGATCCCAAGGACGGCCGCGCCTACAGCGTCAAGCTCACGCCGGCCGGCCGCAAGGCCTTCGCCGCCATGGCCGCCGTGCACGAAGAATGGATCGCCGAACTGCTGCAGGATGTCTCCAGCAAGGACAAGGCGCAATTGATCGAACTGCTGTCCCACATGAAGCGCGGCCTGAATGCGCGGGACGAAAAATAAGGAACCCACCATGCGATATCTCACCGGCCAGGCCCACCAGCTCCCCGGCAACCGCAATACACTGGCCAACTACCAGGCCAGCCATTTTCTATTTGAAGTCAGCGGCGGCGTGGCCACGCTCACGCTGGACCGTCCCGAACGCAAGAATCCGCTGACCTTCGATTCCTACGCCGAGCTGCGCGACCTGTTCCGTGCGCTGGCATACGCGGACGATGTGCACGCCATCGTCATCACCGGCGCCGGCGAAAACTTCTGCTCCGGCGGCGACGTGCACGACATCATCGGCCCGCTGACCAAACTGGACATGCCCGGCCTGCTGGCCTTCACCCGCATGACCGGCGACCTGGTGAAGGCCATGCGCGCCTGCCCGCAACCCATCGTCGCGGCGGTGGACGGCGTGTGCGCCGGCGCCGGTGCGATCCTGGCGCTGTCTGCCGACATCCGCATCGGCACCGCGCGCAGCAAGACCGCCTTCCTGTTCACGCGCGTGGGCCTGGCGGGCTGCGACATGGGCGCGTGTTCGTTGCTGCCGCGCCTGATCGGCCAGGGTCGCGCCGCCGAGCTGCTGTACACGGGACGCTCGATGTCGGGCGAGGAGGGCGAACGCTGGGGCTTCTTCAACAGCCTGCAGCAGCCGGAAACGCTGCTGTCCGCCGCGCGCGGCTTCGCGCAAAACCTGGCCGACGGCCCCACCTTCGCCCACGGTATGACCAAGAAGATGCTGCAGCAGGAATGGAACATGGGCGTCGACGAAGCCATCGAAGCGGAAGCGCAGGCGCAGGCGATCTGCATGGCCACCAACGATTTTCACCGCGCTTACCACGCTTTCGTGGCCAAGCAAAAACCCGTATTCGAAGGCGATTGAACCATGGCCGATAAAACCTATCTTGCGTGGCCGTTCTTTGAGCCGCGCCACGCCGCGCTGGAGCAGGCGCTGGATGCCTGGGCCGCGCGGCACGTCGCCGATCAGCACGGCGCCGACGTGGATGCGTCCTGCCGCCAACTGGTGCGCCAGCTTGGCGACGCGGGCTGGCTGCAACATGCCATCGCCGGTGAAGGCGGCAGCATCGATACCCGCGCCATCTGCCTGATCCGCGAAACGCTGGCACGCCACAACGGCCTGGCCGACTTTGCGTTCGCCATGCAGGGCCTGGGCTCGGGCGCGATCAGCCTGTTCGGCAGCGCCGCCAACCGTGACGCGTATTTGCCGCGCGTGTCGCGCGGCGAGGCTATCGCCGCGTTTGCGCTGTCCGAGCCGCAGGCTGGTTCCGATGTCGCGGCCATGCAGTGCGCGGCCGTGCGCGATGGCGGCCACTACGTGCTGAATGGCGAGAAGACCTGGATCTCCAACGGCGGCATCGCCGATTTCTACGTGGTGTTTGCGCGCACCGGCGAAGCGCCCGGCGCGCGCGGCATCAGCGCCTTCATCGTCGACGCGGATACGCCGGGCCTGGAGATCGCCGAGCGCATCAACGTGATCGCGCCGCATCCGTTGGCGCGGCTGCGCTTCAGCGATTGCCGCGTCCCGGCTGGACAGCGCCTGGGCGAGGCGGGGCAGGGCTTCAAGGTGGCGATGGCCACGCTGGACGTGTTCCGCACCTCGGTGGCCGCCGCCGCGCTGGGCTTCGCGCGGCGCGCGCTGGACGAGGCGCTGGCGCGCTCCACGCAGCGCCAGATGTTCGGCCAGGTGCTGGCCGATTTCCAGCTCACGCAGGCCAAGTTGGCGCAGATGGCCACCAGTATCGACGCCGCCGCGCTGCTCACCTACCGCGCGGCCTGGCAGCGCGACCAGGGCCGCAAGGTCACCAGGGAGGCGGCGATGGCCAAGATGCAGGCCACCGAAAGCGCGCAACAGGTCATCGACGCCGCGCTGCAAATGTTCGGCGGCTTGGGCGTGGTCAGCGAGCAGCCGGTGGAGCGCCTGTACCGCGAAATCCGCGCGCTGCGCATTTACGAAGGCGCGACCGAGGTGCAGCAATTGATCATCGCGCGCGAACTGCTGCGCGAAAACAACAGCAAGGAAGCATGATGGAGATTCTTCAACCGCCAGGCTGGCCCCGTCCGCGCGGTTACGCCAACGGCATTGCCACCAGCGGCCGCATGGTGTTCGTCAGCGGCATGATAGGGTGGGACGAGCACGGCGTTTTTCACAGCGACGATTTCGCCGCGCAGGTGCGGCAGGCGCTGCTCAACATCGTGGCGGTGCTGGCCGAAGCCGGCGCGCGGCCGGAACATATCGCGCGCATGACGTGGTACGTGGTGGACAAGCAGGAATACATCGCGGCCTACAAGCAGGTCGGCGCGGCCTACCGCGAGATCATCGGCGCGCATTATCCGGCCATGACCGCGGTGCAGGTGGCGGGCCTGGTCGAGGACCAGGCCCGGGTGGAAATCGAAGTGACGGCGGTGGTGCCGTGACTTCTTAATTCCTGGTCAGCCAGCCGTGCACGGCGGACGCGGTGCCGATGCCGCTTTGCGCGTACAGCGTGATCACCAGCGGCTGGGTGCTGCTGCTGGTCGGCCAGGTGAAGGTGGCGGAACTGCCGCTCTTCAGGTAGCCGCTGTCGAACACGGTGTTGTAGCCGGTCCGCACCTGCAAGCGCGTGCTGGCGCCGCCGGTGGCGGTGGCGGTGAAGCGCATTACGGTGCCCGGCGCCGGCTTGGCCCAGTTCACATTGGTCAAGCCGGTATTGCTGTAGTTGACCATGATGGACGGCTTGTCCGTGTACGGGAAGACCACCGCCTGCTGCTGCATGTCGTAGTGGCCGATGGCCGGCCCTTGCAGCGTTCCCCAGGAGCCGCGGTAGGACAGGATGTTGGGCGCCGGCGGCGATGGCTTGGTGTAGCCGTTACCGTCCAGCCAACTGCCGGCATATTCGACCTTGCGCAGCGCCAGGCGGATCGCTTCGAGCTGGTTGTTGACCGAGGTGGTGTACGGCAGGCTGAAGTTGGCGCCGTTTTCAACGTAGATGGTGTACGCGGTGTCGCTGTTGCGGTCGACCACGTAGGCGCCGTACAGCTTCAGCGTTTGCGCGATTTTTCGCAGCGCCGGGTCGGTGATGGTGTTCAGGTCGAAGGAGGGCGGCAGCATCAGCAGCGAGCCTTCCGGTATCTTGCCGGTGTTGGTGGACGCGGAGTAGTCGGCAATGGTGGCAGGCGCGATATAGGCAGCCGTGCCGGACCCGCCGGCCAGCGCGATGCTCTGCAGCGACATCGCCAGCGCGTGTTCGTAATAGGGTTTGCCGTCGCTGATTTCGTTCAGGCGGATCAGGCCGCCCATGCCGGGCACGCCGGTCGCGCGCACGCCCTGGTACCAGTGGGCGGGGTCGCCGAAGCCCTGGCCGGTGATGCGGCTCCAGCCATAGCTGCTGGCGGTCCAGACGCCGTTGGTCTTATGCAATTGCCAGAACGAGTGGACAACGCCGGTGGTTTCGTCGACGATGTCGGCGTGACCGTCGCTGCCGGAGGCTGGCGCCACGGTCGAGGGCCAGTGCGGGATCGTCACGCTGCGGTAGATGCCGTTGTCGGGATCTGACACGCCGGACTGGCCGGAAATGCCGTAGACGGTGACGGCCGGATCAGAGGCGGTGCCCTTGAATACGCCCAGCGAATACGGGCCGTCATCGATGGATGGACGGTAAGCCGGATTGGCCGAGGGCGGCAGCACGAAGTTGCTGAACACGGGATTGACAGGACGGGAATTCCACGGCGAGGTGGCGGCAAACGGCTTGAGGTAAGTTCCCCAGGCGGTTTGTGCCTGGGCAGGGGAGAGGGTAAGGGCGATGGCCGTCAGGCCCGCCAGGGTACATCGACACACAGTTTGCTGCATGGGGTCTTCCTTTACGGTTGAGAGAAAACGTTATCAGCGGAAGCTTACTTTATTAAAGTTTCTTAATGCATATGCGGTTTTCAATCGTGCGCGGGGTATTGACGGAAGAAAATTGAATAAGGACGAGCGTCCAGGAGGAAAAATGATGCATGAAATGGTGGCGATGAATGCCGAAGATGCGGAAAGCCTGAAGCAGGCGCATCGCTTGCTGGAAAACCCGGGCTGGGTGGCGCGCGCGGCCAGCCTGATCGGCAAGCCTATCGAGTACGGGCTGGACAGCCTGTCGGACAAGACCAGGGCGGCGATCGACCAGGCGGTGAAAAAAGCCCTGCACGCGGCGCTGGATGTTGCGCTCAAGACCATGGACCACGAGACACCGGCGGTGGCTGCGGCGGCGCCCAAGGCGTCCAATTGGTGGCACAAGGCTGCGGTGGCGACCAGCGGCGCGGTGGGCGGGGCGTTCGGCTTCACCGCGCTGGCGGTGGAGTTGCCGATTTCCACCACGATCATGATACGGTCGATCGCCGACGTGGCGCGCAGCGAAGGCGCCGACCTCAACGACCGGCAAATGCAGATGGAATGCCTGCAGGTGCTGGCCCTGGGCGGTCCCTCCAAGGCCGACGATGAGGCCGACATCGGTTATTTCGCCGTCCGCCAGGCGATGACTGCCGCGGTCCAGGAAGCGGCGGCGCACATCGCCACCCAGGGCGCGAGCGCCAATGCGCCGGCCTTGATACGCCTGATTATGCAAATCGCCGAGCGTTTCGGCATCGTGGTCACGGAAAAAGCGCTGGTGCAAGCCATCCCGGTGATCGGCGCGGTCAGCGGCGCGGCGGTCAACACGGCCTTCATCGACCATTTCCAGGACATGGCGAAAGGGCACTTCACCATGCTCAGGCTGGAGCGGATTTACGGGCAGGAACTGGTGCAGGCTGCGTACGACAGGCTATCGGCTGGGCAGCACAATCCCTAAAATGAAACACATTGCCAGACATAAATAAGATAGATATTGCGATACCTTTGCCAGCAATGTCATCTGATGCCGCTGAAAAATGAATGAAATAATTTCCTTCAGATTTTTACTGTTACCCGACTTTAAATCCGTATTCATTAAGCTAAAGATTTGGCTTGAAATGGATAGGCATAGAAAAAACAATAGCTTATTGTTATTGTAGGCAAAGGAAATTCCGAGAAAAAATAATGCCAAAGAAAGTGCGTATAGTGCGGTTCTCATAAGATCGTCAATGCCCGTTGCCGGGCATTGAGTTAGAAGAATTAATAACCGAAATTGCTGCGATAAGAGTAGTAGGCCACGGTACCGATTGTGTAACCGATACCAAATGCCCAAACCAGAGGTCCAAGCGATGCAGTATCAGCCAAAGCGACCATGGCGGGCGTGGTCCAGGGAAGGCCGCCAGAAACTTCCTCAATCTCTTGAATTTCCAAATCTTGAATAGCCACAATATTCTCCTATAGTGATAAGATTGCAATCGACCCAAGCTGATTCTATATAGGGCCGTTTTTTTTAGCCTGACCAGGATCAATGTCGTCTGCAAGAAGCTTGTGTGCAAGAGACATTGCTGGATGAACTGCAAAACGATAGTTCATGTGCCAATACTTGCCTGCCGCCTGTGTGGACGTTGCTTTGGAATGGTTGGGGCAAGAAAAAGCCCGCTCTCCTGTGACGGAGGCGGGCTTCTTGAGGGGAGACTGTATGGTCCCCCCGACTGGAATCGAACCAGTATCCCACGCTTAGGAGGCATGTGCACTATCCATTGTGCTACGGGGAGGACGCGGCGCAATTATAGCCGCCAGCGGCAATAAATGGTAAGGGGGCCGCTCTGTCGTTACAATGCTTGTTTCTTCCCCCTTCTTTTCGCATTATGGCAGTCATTTCCCTTTCCTCCGCCCAACTGGCCTTCGGCCACGTGGCGCTGCTCGACCACGCCGAATTCTCCCTGGAGACCGGCGAGCGCGTCGGCCTGATCGGCCGCAACGGTACCGGCAAGTCCTCCTTGCTGAAGATTATCTCCGGCCGTTTCAAGCTGGACGACGGCCTGCTGGTGATGCAGCAGAACCTGAACATCGTCTATGTCGAGCAGGAACCGGTGTTCGAGCCGGAGATGACGGTGCATGACGCGGTGGCCTCCGGCCTGGGCGAGTTGCCGGCGCTGCTGAAGGAATACGATGCGCTGACCGGCCAGTTTGGCCAGGGCAACGATGACGCCGTGATGGCGCGCATGCACGATATCCAGGTGCTGCTGGACGCGGCCGACGCCTGGAACCTGACGCACAAGGTGGAGACCGTGCTCGACAGACTGAACCTGCCCGGCACCCTGCTGATGAAGGAACTGTCGGGCGGCATGCAAAAGCGCGTGGCGCTGGCGCGCGCGCTGGTGTCGGCGCCGGACGTGCTGCTGCTGGACGAACCGACCAACCACCTGGACTTCACCTCCATCCAGTGGCTGGAAGGCTTGCTGCGCGACTTCAAGGGCAGCGTGCTGTTCATCACCCACGACCGCTCCTTCCTGGACAACGTGGCCACCCGCATCCTGGAGCTGGACCGCGGCCGCTTGCTGTCCTTCCCCGGCAACTTCAGCGCCTACCAGGCCCGCAAGGCCGAGCTGCTGGCCATCGAGGAAGTGGAGAACGCCAAGTTCGACAAGGTACTGGCGCAGGAAGAAGTCTGGATACGCAAAGGCGTGGAAGCGCGCCGCACCCGCAACGAAGGCCGGGTGCGCCGCCTGGAGCGCCTGCGCGAGCAGCGCGCCGCGCGCCGCGACCAGCAGGGCCAGGTGCGGCTGGAAGTGGCCACCGGCGAGCGCTCGGGCAAGATCGTGGCGGAACTGGAGCAAGTCTCTAAGGCCTACGGCGACAAGACCATCGTGCGCAACTTCAGCGCCACCATCCTGCGCGGCGACAAGATCGGCCTGATCGGCGCCAACGGCGCCGGCAAGACCACCTTGCTCAAGCTGATCCTGGGCGAGCTGGCGCCCGACAGCGGCAGCGCCAAGCTGGGCACCAAGCTGCAGGTGGCGTATTTCGACCAGATGCGCACCCAGCTCAACGAGGAGGCCAGCCTGTCCGACACCATCTCGCCCGGCAGCGACTGGGTGGAGATCAACGGCCAGCGCAAGCATGTGATGAGCTACCTGGGCGATTTCCTGTTCTCGCCGGAGCGCGCGCGTTCGCCGGTCAAATCGCTGTCCGGTGGCGAGCGCAACCGTTTGCTGCTGGCGCGCCTGTTCGCCAAGCCGGCCAACTGCCTGGTGTTGGACGAGCCGACCAACGACCTCGACATCGAAACCCTGGAATTGCTGGAAGAATTGCTGGAAGACTATGCCGGCACCGTATTCCTGGTCAGCCACGACCGCACCTTCCTGGACAATGTGGTGACCCAGGTGATCGTGGCCGAGGGCGGCGGCAACTGGCGCGAATTCGTCGGCGGCTACAGCGACTGGGAGCGGGTGCGCGACACGGTGGCCACGCCGACCAAGGCGGTCGCCAAGCCGGCGTCCAAGGCCGAATCCGTCCCCGCGCCAGCTCCGGTCGCTGCCGCCAAGGCGAAAAAGCTGAGTTTCAAGGAGCAACGCGAACTGGACGAGTTGCCGCAGCAGATCGCCGCCCTGGAAGATGAGCAGACCGCGCTGACCCTGCAACTGTCCGACCCGGATTTTTATAAGAAAAATGCGGCCGAGGCCAAGCGGGTCATGCAGCGCATCGAGGAAATCGAGGCGGCCCTGACCGCCGCTCTTGAGAGGTGGGAACAAATAGAATCGCGCATTTGACCCCGGCGCAGAGAGAATTTTTGACGCACTGCGGTATCGTGTGGACACATAAGATTGCCTCAAATATAATTCAGTGGACTGAAGATTAATTTATTTGAGGCGCCTCATGCCTGTTGCTAGTTGTGGACAGTGTGGAGGGTTTGGCAACTCGGTGCTACCATGCCGCAAGGCGTCAATGTGCAACCTGCGGACCGCGCGAGCGGCCTCTCTCTACGGCGAAGGCGAAAATGTTGAAATCCTTAACAACAAAAACATTGCAATTCAGGGGCGCAGGGCAACAGGCACTGCCGTTGATTATCATGTCGCTGTTCTGCCTGCCGGCCAGGGCTGAGCTCAGCGACACCATCCAGCCGTTCGTCAGCGTCGGCATCACCCACGACGACAACCTGCTGCGGCTGGACCAGGATGCCAATCCCGGCGTGGACCTGTCCGACACTTACCGCTCGACCATCGCCGGGGTGAAGCTGGAACGCGAGATCGGCCGCCAAAAGCTGACCGCTTCGGCCAAGGTCAGCAAGCTGGACTTCGACCGCTTCTCGGCGCTGAACTACACTGGCAAGGACGCCTCGGTCAATCTGGACTGGCAACTGGCCGGCCACCTGAACGGCCGCCTGGGCGGCACGTATTCGGAAGCGCTGGCCTCGTTCGAGGATTTCCACACGGCCGCGCGCAACCTGCGTACCGATAAAAAGGTCTACGGCGAAGCCTACTGGCGCTTCCACCCGTCCTGGCAGGTGCACGGCGCCCATGTGCGGGAAGAGTTCCACTTCGACCTGCCGGCCTACGCCTACAACAACCGCACCGAGGAAACCACCGATGCCGGCTTCGACTACATCGCCGCCGACACCAGCACCTTCGGCTTGATGGCGCGCCGCATGAAGGGCATTTATCCCGACACCGTGTTCGGCACCACCGTCATCGATAACGGCTACGTGCAGGACTCGATCAACCTCAACGTCAGTTGGGTGGCCAGCGCGGTGACCCAGGTGACCTTCCTGGGCGGCCGCGCGCGCCGCCGCAACAATGCCAGCAGCCTGCGCGACGAGAGCGGCAACAACGGCCGCCTGATCGTCAACTGGATCCCGCGCCAGCGCCTGCAGATCAGCGGTTCGGCCTGGCGCGAGTTCGGCGTCACCGAGGGCTTGCAGGTCAACAGCGCGCTATCCACCGGCACCAACTTGACCGTGACCTGGACTTACAGCCCCAAGATTACCGTCAGTGGCGTGATCCAAAACGAGAAACGCGACTTCCGCCCGCTGTCCGGCGTGGTGATCACCAGCGGCCTGACCGACCGCACCCACAACGCTAACGTGGGCGTCGCCTACGAGCCGTGGCGCGGGGTCACGATGGGCCTGAGCGCCTTTGCCAACGGCCGCAGCGGCAGCAGGGCTGCTTTCACGAACAGCTACCACGACAAAGGTGCTTCCTTTAACGTCGGCCTAAAGTTCTGAGCATGACTGTCAATGATCTTCCCCTGGCCCTGTTCTTTCAGCGCGTCGTCGACCCGCTGATCATCATGGGCATGCTGTATTTTTGTACCGTCGTAGAAGGGCAGCAATTCACCGGCTATTCGCTGGTGCTGATGATCCTGGCGTTTTTCATTTCCTCGCTGGCCTACCAGTACATCGACCCTTACCGCACCTGGCACAGCGGCCGGCTGCTGCCGTTCGCGCGCGACATCTTTTCCGGCTGGGCGCTGGCGGTGGGCATGCTGTGGCTGATCGGCGTGGCCAGCGGCCTGTCGTTCCAGTACCAGCCGCAAGTGCTGCTGCTGTGGGTGGTGGCGACGCCGGTGGTGCTGCTGGTCTGCCACCTGGCGGCCAATGTCTTCGACACCAAGCCGGCGCGCGACCAGTCCATGCGCTCGCTGGTGCTGGTCGGCGCCAATGACGTCAGCGTCAAGTTTGCCGCCATGGCCGTGCGCAATCCCAACCTGTTCCTGGAAGTGCACGGCTATTTCGACGACCGCTCGGAAGACCGCCGCCCGCACGGCCTGCAACAGCCCATCCTGGGCGGCATGGACGACATCGCCGCCTACGTGCGCCAGCACCAGATCAAGATGATCGTCATCAGCCAGCCGATTTCGGCCCAGCCGCGCATCCGCAAGCTGCTCGACGAGCTGGAAGACACCACGGTGTCGGTCTACTTCCTGCCGGATATCTACGTGTTCGACCTGATGCAGGCGCGCTTTGCCAGCGTGGGCGGCATGCCCATGATCGCCATCCGCGAGACGCCGTTCACCGGCATCAACAGCCTGATCAAGCGCATCAGCGACATCGTGCTGGCGCTGCTGATCCAAATCATGCTGACCCCCATCATGCTGGCGATCGCGCTGGCCATCAAGCTGACCTCGCCGGGGCCGGTGATCTTCCGCCAGCGCCGCTATGGCTTGAACGGCGAGGAAATCATCGTCTACAAGTTCCGCTCCATGACGGTGACCGAGGATGGCGCCAAAGTGGTGCAGGCCAAGAAGGGCGACCAGCGCGTGACCCCGATCGGCGGCTTCCTGCGCCGCACCTCGCTGGACGAGCTGCCGCAGTTCATCAACGTGCTGCAGGGCCGGATGAGCATCGTCGGCCCGCGCCCGCACGCGGTGGCGCACAACGAGCAGTACCGCAAGCTGATCAAGGGGTATATGCTGCGCCACAAGGTCAAGCCGGGCATCACCGGCTGGGCGCAAGTCAACGGCCTGCGCGGCGAAACCGAGACGCTGGACAAGATGGCCACGCGCATCCAGTACGACCTGGATTACCTGCGCAACTGGTCGCTGTGGCTGGATATCTGGATCATTCTGAAGACGGTGCACGTGGTGTTGAAACGGGAGAATGCCCACTGATGGGGCACACCGTAGACCGGCGGCAGTGTCATGCGGCCGTAAGAATCAGGTATGATAATTGCATCACAATTGTTTAAAATATCACTTATTGAAGTGTGTCAAATTTGCTTAAAATATTGACAATCGTATAGCAAGACGCATAATCTAAACGCTTCCGGCGAGCTAGCCCCGTGCCGGCGCCATCCACGCGTAACTAAGGAAAACACATCTTGAAACTTAACGATCGTACCCACGCCCCCGCCGGCCGCCAGTTGGCCAGCGTCGCCGCCGCCGTGCTGATGCTGTCGCTGCTGGCGGGCTGCGGGCCGAAGGCGCAGAAGTCCGGCCAGGCGCTGGTCAGCGTCGATGGCGAGGAAATCACCACCTCGCAGCTCAACGATGAACTGCAGCGCTCCGGCGTCAATGCGAGCCAGCAGCAGGCGCTCAGCAAGCAGTTGCTGGAGTCGCTGGTCGACCGCCAGTTGCTGCTCAACGAGGCCACCAAGGAAAAGGTCGACCGTGAACCCAAGGTGGTGCAAGCCATCGAGCGCGCCAAGGCCATGATCATCGCCCAGGCTTATCTGCAAAAGAAAATCGGCATGCCGGCCAAGCCCACCAAGGCCGAGGTGCAAGCGTATTTCGACCAGCACCCCGAGCAGTTCGGCGGCCGCAAGCAACTCGACATGCGCCAACTGGTGGTGGCCAACAGCGACATCAGCGACGAGCTGAAGAAGCTGATGGACAACGCCAAGTCGCTGGACGAGGTGGCGAGCTGGATGGATCAGCACCGCATCAGCTATGTGCCGAATGACGTGTCGCGCAGCAGCGTCGACCTGCCGCAGCCGCTGGTGTCGCGCCTGCTGAGCGCGCCCAAGGGCCAGTTGTTCGTGATACGCGAAGGCGATCGCAGCGTGCTGGTGGCGGTCACCGCGATCAAGGACACGCCGGTCGACCTGGCCACGGGCACCCCGCAAATCGAGCAATACCTGATGAACTCGCGCTCCAAGGACGCCGCCAACGCCGAAGTGGCGCGGCTGCGGGCCAGCGCCAAGGTGGAATATTTGAACAAGGCTGCCGGCGAAGCGCCGGCGGCCCCGGCCCCGGCACCCGCCCCGGCCAAGCAGGATGGCGCCATCGCACGCGGCGTCGAAGGACTGAAGTAAGCGGGCCGGCGCGGGGCGGCGGCATGATCTGGAACCAAACTTAAGAAGATAGAGCAAACCATGAAAAGACTCGTACTGTGGATAGTGGCCACCCTGCTGGCGTGGAATCTGGGCGCGGCAGGCGCCACCGAACTGACGCTGGGGCCGGGTGACGTGCTCAAGATCTCGGTGTATAACAACCCTGACCTGGCCACCGAGACCCGCGTCAGCGCCAACGGCTTCATCACCTTCCCGCTGGTCGGCCAGGTGCAGGTGGCCGGCATGCCGGCCGCGGCGGCGGAAAAGAAAATCGCCAGCGCCCTGGTGTCGGGCGGCTTCGTCAAGGACCCGCAAGTGAACATCCTGGTCACCCTGCTGCAAAGCCAGTTGGTGTCGGTACTGGGCCAGGTGAACCGCCCCGGCCGCTACCCGCTGGACGCCAGCCGCAACCTGCTGGACGTGCTGGCCCTGGCCGGCGGCGCCAGCACCGACGGCAGCGACGTGGTCACCGTGCTGCACCAGCGCGACGGCAAGACCGTCAAGGAAAACATCGACGTGGTCGAGGTGGTGCGCAGCGGCCAGTCGCAAACCGAACTGACCGGCGGCGACGTGGTCTATGTCGAGCGCGCGCCACGCTTCTACATCTACGGTGAAGTGCAGCGTCCGGGCCAGTTCCGCATCGAGCGTTCGATGACGGTGCTGCAGGCGCTGGCCGTCGGCGGCGGCCTGACCGCGCGCGGCACCGAACGCGGTCTGCGCATCCAGCGCCGCGACGCCAACGGCAAGCTGCAGCAACTGGATGCCAAGCCGGACGACCTGGTACAGAGCGACGATGTCGTGTACGTGCGGGAAAGCCTGTTCTAAACGAACCTGAGAAAGACCAAGATGAACTTCACCCATTTGTTCCTCGCGCTGCGCGCGCGCTACAAGATCGTCCTGCTGACCATGCTGGTCACAGTGGCGGTCACCGCAGCCCTGAGCCTGCTGCTGCCCAAGACGTATAAGGCCACCACCTCGCTGGTGCTGAACTCCAAGGGCATCGACGCCGTCACCGGCGTCACCCTGCCGGCGCAACTGATGACCGGCTACGTCGCCACCCAGGTCGACATCCTCAAGAGCCAGAGCGTGGCCCTGCGCGTGGTGGACAACCTGCACCTGGCCGACAACCCGGCCGTGATCCAGCAGTTCCGCGACGCCGGCGCCCAGGGCACGGTGCGCGAATGGCTGGCCGACCTGCTGCTGGCCAAGCTGGACGTCGAGCCGGCGCGCGAAAGCAGCGTGCTGACCGTGACCTTCAAGGGCGCCGACCCGCAGTTCGTGGCGGCCGTGGTCAATGAATTCGCCATCGCCTACCAGCAGTTCAGCGTGCAACTGAAGACCGACCCGGCGCAACAGGCGTCCGGCTACATCAACACCCAGATCAAGACCCTGCGCGACCAGTACGAAGCGGCGCAGAGCCGGGTTTCCAAGTACCAGCGCGAGAACAACATCTATAACGCCGACAACCGCGTCGACGTCGAAACCGCGCGCCTGAACGACCTGTCCAGCCAACTGGTCGGCGTGCAGAGCCAGTTGATGGATGCGCAGTCGCGTTCGCGGGAAGCCACCGGCAGCGCCGGCACCTCGCCGGACGTGCTGAACAACTCGCTGATCCAGTCGCTGAAGTCCAGCCTGGCGCTGTCCGAAGCCAAGCTGGCCGACACCGCCCAGCGCCTGGGCACCAACCACCCGCAATACATCGCGGCCAAGTCCGAGGTTGAAAAGCTGCGCGCCAGCCTGAGCGAGCAGATCGCGCTGGCCTCGCACGGCGTGACCAGCAACAGCAACATCCTCAAGCAGCGCGAGAGCGAGCTGCGCACCGCGCTGGCGGCGCAAAAGGCCAAGGTGCTGGAACTGAACACCGCGCGCGATGAATTCTCCGTGCTGAGCAACGAGGCCGACAACGCCCGCCGCGCCTACGAGACCGCCATGCAGCGCTACAGCCAGACCAGCCTGGAAGGCCAGTCCAAGCAGACCGACATCGCCGTGCTGGCCACCGCCGCGCCGCCGAGCAGCCCATCGTTCCCGCGCCTGCCGCTGAACGTGGCGCTGGCCGTGGTGGTCGGCCTGATCCTGGGCGTGGGCGCGGTCCTGGTGCTGGAACTGCTGGACCAGCGCGTGCGTTCGGTCGAGCACATGGTCGAAGCCTTCGGCTTGCCGGTCCTGGGCGTGATCGAAAAACCGCGCGCTGTCGCCAAGCGCAGCAAACAGACGGTCCCGGCGTTGTCCGCCCCGGGCGCCGCCAGCTAATCCCGGCATTGACCTAGATGGAGCAATAACATGAATCCGAATACCCCAGTCCAACCGTACGTGGTGCAGGACTTGCGCGATAAAGCAGCCCCGGGCGCAGGCGTCCCTGACCGGTCGATCGGCGCCATCTTGATCAAGCTCGGCCGCTTGTCGGTGGCCGATGCCGAGAAAGTCATGCGTTACCAGGTCGAGCGCAACGTGCGCTTCGGCGACGCCGCCCTGGCCCTGGGCGTGCTGACCCAGGCCGACATCGAGTTCGCGCTGTCGCGCCAGTACGACTATCCCTACCTGCTGCGCGGCGAAAGCAGCATCAGCGAGGAAGTGATCGCCGCCTACGAACCGTTCACCAGCCGCGTGGAATCGCTGCGCGCCCTGCGCAACCAACTGATGTGGCGCTGGTTCGACACCGGCGAAGACCGCAAGGTGCTGACCATCGCCGGCGCCGAGCGCGGCGACGGCCGCAGCTTCCTGGCCGCCAACCTGGCCGTGGTGTTCTCGCAGCAGGGCCAGCGCACGCTGCTGATCGACGCCGACATGCGCAACCCGCGCCAGCACGAAACCTTCAGCCTGGAGAACCGCGCCGGCCTGTCGTCCATCCTGTCCGGCCGCGCCGGCATCGAGGCCGTGCAGCGCGTGCCGGCGCTGCTGGACCTGTCGGTGCTGACCGCCGGCGCGCCGCCGCCGAACCCGTCCGAGCTGCTGGGCCGCCCGGCCCTGGGCCATGCGCTGCGCGACCTGGCGCCGCAGTACGACGTGATCCTGATCGACACCCCGGCCAGCAGCGAATGCTCGGACGTGCAGATGGTGGCCGGCCGCGCCGGCGCGGCGCTGGTGGTCACGCGCCAGAACGTCACCCACGTCAACCTGGTGCGCGACCTGATCGGCAGCCTGGGCGAGGCCCATGCCCACCTGGTCGGCACGGTGCTGAACGACTTCTGACCCATGTCGAGCATGCTCAACCAGCCGGCCCCCGCCGTGGCGCCGGTGTCACTGTCGCCGTGGCTGCTGTTGCTGGCCGGGTTGGGCGTGCTGTATCTGCCGACCTTCATCGACCTGTTCCAGGGCCCCTGGGGCTCGGACCGCAATGCCCACGGCCCCATCGTCATGGTGGTGGCCTTCGGTTTCCTGTATTTCCGCATCCGCCAGTTGCTGTCGACCCAGTTGTTGCAGCGCCAGCCGGCGCCGCTGGCCGGCGCCGCGCTGCTGGTGCTGGGCCTGCTGGCCTATGCGCTGGGCCGCTCGCAGGGCGTGCTGCTGCTGGAAGTCGGCTCGCTGATCCTGGTGCTGAGCGGGGTGCTGGTCAGCTTCTTCGGCGGCCGCACCTGGACCCGGCTGTGGTTCGCCTTCTTCTTCATGCTGTTCATGATCCCGCTGCCGGCCTCGGTGGTGGACGTGGTCACGCTGCCCATGAAGATCGCGGTTTCGGCCGCCACCGAACACCTGCTGTACTGGCTGGGCTACCCGATCTCGCGCAGCGGCGTGATCCTGGCCATCGGCCAGTACCAGTTGCTGGTGGCCGACGCCTGCGCCGGCCTGAACTCGCTGTTCACGCTGGAGGCGCTGGGCCTGCTGTACATGAACCTGGTGCGCCACCCGTCGGTGGTGCGCAACGTGGTGCTGGCCTCGCTGATCGTGCCGATCTCGTTCACCGCCAACACCATCCGCATCATGTTCCTGGCGCTGATCACCTACCACATGGGCGACGCCGCCGGCCAGGGCTTCATGCACAGCTTCTCCGGCATGGTGCTGTTCCTGTCGGCGCTGATGCTGATCATCGGCGTCGACAGCCTGCTCAACTGGCTGGTGGAAAAGGGCCATCACGGCAAATCCAGCAATGACGGCGAGCGCGGCCTGCAACTGCCGGTGGTGGCGCCCGGCGCCTGGCGCGCCAGCACGGCGGTGCGCTATTCGCCGGCGGCCTATATGCTGGCCGGCATGCTGGTGGCCACCGTGCTGGCCCATGTGCTGACGCCCAAGCTGGAAGCCAATCCCAACACGGTGCCGCTGGCCGACAGCGTGCCGCTGCAGTTCGGCGACTGGAAGGCGATGCCGGAAGCGTCCATGCAGGCCGAGCTGTCGACCGCCGAGGATGGCAGCAAGAGCCTGGAGCAGCCCTACGACGACGTGCTGATGCGCACCTATGTCAACCGCGACGGCGCCCAGGTGATGCTGGCGCTGGCGTATTCGCGCGAGCAGCGCCAGGACGTCAAGCTGCACCTGCCGGAGATCTGCTACCCGGCCCAGGGGTACAAGGTGTTGAACCTGATGCCGACCGCGCTGCAAGTGACGGCCGACGGCAGCACGCTGCCGGGCAAGCACATGCTGGCCACCGGCAATGGCCGGCTGGAAGCGGTGACCTACTGGACCCGCATCAGCGACGCCTACCCGGACGGCGGCTTCGCCATGCGCATGAAGATCTTCCGCGACGGCCTGCACGGCAAGGTCAGCGACGGCATCCTGGTGCGCGCCTCCATGCTGGTGCGCGACGACAGCGAGGCGACCGCCTCGTACGCCGTGCAGCAGGACTTCCTCAAGCAACTGGTGGCGGCGGTCGGTCCGCGCGGCCACGCACTGGTGGCGGCGCGCTAAGACCGGCGCCTAGCCGATCGCGCTGGTCCACGACCAGCGGAAGCGGCGCCGGCGTAGCTGGCGCAGCGCCTCGCCGCTGTAATCCCCGCTGAAGATCAACTGGCACAGGTCGCGCAGGCTCATGCGCATCTGCTCGTAGGCCATCAGCGAGGCCAGGATGCCCAGCATCTGGTGACGGTTGGCGCCGTGCTTGCGGTAGAACAGGCGCGCCGCCTGCACGATCTTGTCCGACGATTTGAGCGTGATGCGCTCGAACTCGTGCGACACATCCATGATGTAGCTGTTGGCGGCGATGTTGTAGGCCGGGCCGTCCTGCTGCAGCAAACGCACCCACATGTCCCAGTCCTGCCAGGCCGGCATGGCCGGGTCGAAACCGCCGGCCGCGCGCATGCGCTCGGGCGTGGTGAAGATCTGGTTGCCGATGGCGTTGTCGGCCAGGAGCTGTTCGGCGCTCACGCTGGCGGCCATGTTGCCGAGGATGACGCGGTGGCCGTGGTCGAAGATGCGGCGGTCGAACAGGCAGGAAAAGCGCTCGCCGGCCTGTTCGCGGCGGCGCCATTCGGCCAGGAAGCGGCTGATGCGGTGCGGCAGGAAGATGTCGTCGTCGTCCAGGCCGGTGATGAACTGGCCGCGCGCGGCCTGCAGCGCCTGGTTGCGGGCGGCGCAGGCGCCCACCGATTGCGGGTTGTGGATCAGTTGGACGCTGACGTCGGTCTGCAGGCTGCGCACGTAGTCGCAGGTGCCGTCGGTCGAGCCGTCCGAGACGATGATCAGTTCCAGCGGCCGGTGGGTCTGTGCCAGCACCGAGTGCACGGCGCGCTGCAGCAGCGCCAGCCGGTTCTTGGTCGGGATGTAGATGGAAACCAGGTTGTCCATAGCGGGGAATACTCCAGGATAAAAACTAGCCGGCGCTCAGCCCCAGCATGCGTTTGCAATCGTGCACCAGCTCCTTGGAAAACAGCAGGGTCAGCAGGCCGTAGATCACGGCGCCCAGGGCGGCGATGCTGAACAACACGGTCTGCGGCCGGGCCTGCGCCTGCTGCAGCCAGGCCAGGGCCGGGTACAGCATGCCCAGCATGATCAGCGAGAACAGCGGCGGCTGCCACAGCGCGCGGCCCAGGCCCATCAGGCTGGAGCCGAGCAGGCGGGCGGCGAAATAAAAGTGCGGCAGGCCGTTCAGCACATTGGCCGCCAGGTAGCAAATGGTCACGCCCTCGATGCCCCAGTGGACGCCGATCAGGAAGCTGCCCACCTGCAGCACCGTGCCCAGCAGGCCCAGGCGCATCATCAGGTCGGTGCGGCCGGTGGACATGAAGACCGTGCCGGTGGTGGTGATCAGCGATTGCAGGAAGCCGACCGGGGCCAGCCAGGCCAGCAGGATGGGCACCTCGTGCCAGCGGTCGCCCAGCGCCACCAGCACGAAGGGTTCGCGCAGCAGCCACAGGCCGGCCATCAGCGGCGCGGTCAGGGTGGCGATCAGGCGCAGCGCGCGGAAGTACAGGCGGGCCATCTGCTGGCGGTCGTTCTGCTGGCGGCTCATGACGGGGAACAGGGCGCGCCCGGCCACCGCGCTCATGCTTTGCAGCGGGAACATCATGATCTTGTAGGCTTGCGAATACACGCCCAGCAGCACCGAGCCCAGCACGCGGCCGATCACCAGGCTGTCGGCATTGCGCGCGAAGAAATTGATGAAGCTGAAGCCGGCCAGGTTGCCGCTGAAGCCCCACAGCGAGCGGAATTCCTCCATGCTCCAGATGCGGCGCGGGCGCCAGTTGCTGGCCAACCACAGTTGCAGCGAGGAAGTGGCGGCGGCCGTCACGGTCTGCCACACCAGGCTGTACACGCCGAAGCCCAGGTAGGCCAGCACGATGGCCACGGCCAGGCCGCAGATGGCCGACACCAGTTCCACCCGCGCCAGCGTGCGGAAGCCGGAGCGGCGCTCGATCAGCGCCTGGTGCACGGCGCTGGCGCTGGTGATGGGGAAGGACAGCGCCAGCAGCGCCAGCACCGGCGCCAGGCGGTCGCTGCGGAAGTAATCGGCCAGCAGCGGTGACAGCACGGCCAGGCCCACGGCCAGCGCCAGGCCCATGCCGACGTTCAGCCAGAACACGGTGTTGGAAGTGTGCTCGGTCAAGTCTTCCTTCTGCACGATGGCGGCGGCGGTGCCCATGTCGCGCAGCAGGTAGGCGAAATTCATGGCGACGGTGGCCATGGCCAGCACGCCGTATTCGGCCGGCGGCAGCAGCCGCGCCAGCACCAGCATGGACACGAGCTGCAAGCCGATGCGCGAGATTTGCGCCAGCGTCAGCCAGCGCGCGTTGGACATGGCGGACATCATACGGCGGTGCTTTCCGGGGTAAAACCAAAGTGGGCGATCATGGCGCGCAGTTGCTCATCGTTGAAGTTGTTGCCGATGTTATCCAGCCACAGCGCGACTTCCTGGGTGCCATCCCAACAGTATAGTTCGTGCGCGCTGGCGGCGCGCTTGAAGCTGGCGCCGCGCGCGCGCGCCATCCACCAGAACCAGATGTCGTCGCCGCGCGGGCACAGGCGCATGCAGGTGGCGGTGTCCAGCACGGCCGCGTCGAACAGGCCGGCCGGGTACAGGGTGCCGCCGATGCCGGTCGGGAAATTGAGCGGGCTGGCCTCGCGCTGGTCCGACTCGAATTCCCAGGCGGTGTAGGGCAGGGGCGTGCCGTCCGGCGCCAGCCGCATGCGGTGCATGCGGTGGCAGATCACTTCCAGCTTGCCGGGCACGCGGGCGTCGGCCAGTTCCCGCAGCCAGTCGCGCCAGTAATAGACGTCGTCGTCGGCCGTGACCACGGTGTAGTCCAGGCTTTCCTGCAGCAGGGGCAGCATTTTCTTGTACGACTTCCAATCCTCGCAGGCGCGGATCTCCAACCCGGCGTCCTGCAGCGCGGTCACGGCCGGCGGCAACTGCGCCATGTCGCCGTGGGCGATCCACAGCACCACCCGCTCCGGCAGGCAGGACTGCGACAGCAGCGACTTCAGGGTCAGGTGCAGGGTGGCAAAGCGCGGCGGATAAGAGGTCAGGGAGACCACGATGCGGTTGCCCGCACTCCGCCGCTCGGCATAGTGCCGGCCGTATAACTGCCAATCGCGCTCCAGCGCCGCCAGGCGCGCGCGGTCGCGGGCCTGCCGCTGCAGGTCCGCGACCTTGTTTCTCAATCTAGCCAACATCGTCTTGTTTATCCGCGCTGATAGGGGGCGGTGGAACGCCCGATAGCCCAGTATTCTATGCCAGCGCGCTGCATGCTGACCGGTTCATACAGGTTGCGGCCATCAAAAATGATGGGGTGTTGCAATGCCGCCTTGAGCGCCTGGAAGTCCGGGCTCTTGAAGGCCTTCCATTCGGTGGCGATGATCAGGGCGTCGGCGCCCTGCGCGGCCTCCATCGCGCCCTCGGCGTACTGCAGGCGCCGCTGGGCCGGGGGCAGGGCGGCCAGGTCGGTCTCGAAGGCATGGCGCGCCTCGTCCATGGACACCGGGTCGTAGGCGGTCACGGTGGCGCCGCGGCGCAGCAGCTCGTACACGATCACCCGGCTGGGGGCGGCCCGCATGTCGTCGGTGTTGGGCTTGAACGCCAGGCCCCACAGGGCGAAGTGCTTGCCCTGCAAGTCTTCGCCAAAGCGGGCGGTGATCTTGCGCAGCAGGACGTGTTTTTGCTTGTCGTTCACCGATTCGACCGCATTGAGGATTTCCAGTTGCTGGTCGAACTCGCCGGCCGTGCGCACCAGGGCCTGCACGTCTTTCGGGAAGCAGGAGCCGCCGTAGCCGGTGCCGGCGTACAGGAAGCTGAAGCCGATGCGCGGATCCGAGCCTATGCCCTTGCGCACGTGCTCGATGTCGACGCCGAGGCGGTCGGCCAGGTTGGCCAGCTCGTTCATGAACGAGATGCGGGTGGCCAGCATGGCGTTGGCCGCGTACTTGGTGAACTCGGCCGAGCGCACGTCCATGGTCAGGATGCGGTCGTGGTTGCGGTTCAGCGGCGCGTACAGCTCGCGCATCACGGCCTGGGCCTGCTGGCCCAGGGTATCGCTGTCGGCGCCCACCACCACGCGGTCGGGGCGCATGAAATCGTCCACCGCCGCGCCTTCCTTGAGGAACTCGGGGTTGGACACCACGGTCAACTGGTGCTGGACGTGGCGGGCGGCCAATTCCTGCTGGATCGCGGCCCGCACTTTCTCGCCGGTACCCACCGGCACCGTGGACTTGTCGACCACGATGGTGAAGCGCTGCATGTGGCGGCCGATGTTGCGCGCGGCCGCCAGCACGTATTGCAGGTCGGCCGAGCCGTCCTCGCCGGGCGGGGTGCCGACGGCGATGAACTGGATGTCGCCGTGCGCCACGCTGGCGGCCACGTCGGTGGAAAACACCAGGCGTCCGGCCGCGCGGTTGCGGGCGATGATTTCCTTCAGGCCAGGCTCGTAAATCGGCACGCCACCATTGTTGAGTATGTCGATTTTGCGGGCGTCGACATCCAGGCAAAACACCGAATTGCCCAATTCTGCCAGGCAAGCGCCCGTAACCAGGCCGACATAACCCGACCCTATGACCGTAATATTCATTAATCCTCCATTCGTGCGTTGCTAGTCGCGTGATATGCTTCACTGCAGCATTGTTGGGAATACTACACGTTTTGACGAAAAATCATCACTTTATTTTCAACCGTACCAGGGGTGTGTCGGTATGGACACGATGTAATTCGATTACTAGAGATTAACTTTTATGCATGTTAAAATGCGCGGTAGTGCGGCGCACGGCGTGCATGCACCAGCGGACTAACGTGTTTCAGGAGCGCGAATTTGGCAAAGATAGACATACTGTTGCCGGTCAAAAATGGCTTGGATTTCCTGGCTGAATCGATCGACAGCGTGCAGGCGCAGACTTTCCGCGACTGGCGCCTGCTGGTGCTGGACCACGGCTCGACCGACGGCAGCCGCGAGCTGGCCGAGGAATACGGCCGGCGCGACCCGCGCGTGGTGGTGCATTCCTTCCCCGACGCCAAGGGCCTGTCCGGCCTGCTCAACTGCGGCCTGGAGATCGCCGACTGCGACTACGTGATGCGCCACGATGCCGACGATGTCTGCCTGCCCGACCGCATGGCCATCGCGCTGGCCGCTTTCGAAGCCCAGCCGGACTGCATCGCCATCGGCGGCCAGTCGGACGTGATCGATGCGGCCGGCAACAATATCGGCGTGATGAGCATGCCGATCGGCACCGCGCGGGTGGGGGCGGCCAGCCTGTTCCGCAATCCAGTGTCGCACCCGACCGCCATGCTGCGGTATGCTGAGGTCCAGCGCAGGGGCGTGCGCTACGGTATTGACACCCTGAAAGTGTTGCCCGAAGAGCAGCGCATCGAGGTGCCGTCCCTGGCCGAGGATTATTTCCTGTTCGGCCAGCTGGCCATCCTGGGCAAGGCGTCCAACGTGCCGCAAAAGCTGATCCGCTACCGTTGGCACGGCAACAATGTCAGCGCCACCCGCTTCTTCGAGCAGATGGAAGTGTCGCTGACCATCTCGCGCTCGCTGGTGCGCTCGTTCTGCACCATGCATGGCCTGCCGTGGTTCGACCCGGCGCCGTTCTGCAATCACGGCGGTATCTTGCTCGATGTCGGAGGGAAGATGAACTTCGATGAGGAATACGAAAAAATGGCGGCCGCGCTGCGCCTCGGCTTTGGCGACTCGCCCGAGCTGGAGCGCGAGCTGCGTTACCGCAAGGCGATCTCGACGCGCAACGAGGCGGCGCTGTTGTGGCGCTTCCACCGCTTCCGCAACGCCCACGTCCCGGAAACGGGCGAGTGGAATGCGGTGCGCGCCTGGCTGATACGGCGCTTCCCCGGCAAGCGCCGCATGCAGGTGGCGCCGGAACTGGCCTGATAACACAACGCTGACAAGGTAAAAATAATATGGCTGCCCTACTCAAATTCCCTGGCTCGATCGCACTGCCGGACTTTATCCGCAATCCCTTCCGCCCCACGTATGTGATCGTGGCGCTGGTGATGCTGGTCGCCTGCTTCCTGGGCTTGCTGACGCCCATTTTCGTGGCGCTGACCGACGGCAAGCTGTCCAAGGTGGTGGCGCTGCCGGCCGCCATGCTGTTCGGCCTGATGCTGCTGTACGACCGCCGCGCCAGCCTGCTGCTGATCATCCTGCTGCGCTCCAGCGCCGATAACGTGCTGGAACTGACCCGCCTGAACCTGTTCGGCTACGCGCTGGGCGTGGGCGCGCTGATCAATGGCTGCGTGATCCTGATCGCCATGCTGCTGGTGTTCGAGCGCCCGCGCGTGACGCCGGGCAGCGCGTACGCCGCCTGGGTGCCGCTGCTGATTTCGATCGCGATCGGGGTGGTGATGTCGCCGGTCAAGGGCGACGCCATCCGCTTCTACCTGTCGGTGCTGTCTTACTTCATGGTCTTCATTGCCGCCTACCACTGCGTTAACGACCGCACGCAATTCCGCCAGTGCCTGCGGGTGATCGTCTGGTCCTCGCTGATCCCGGTGCTGTACAGCGCGGTGGATGTGGCGCTGCACCACGGCGTCGGCGAGTTCCGCCTGCAAAGCACCTTCAGCCACCCGAATGTGCTGGCCTTCTACACCACCACCGTGATCGCGGTGGCCTTCTACCTGCTGAAGACCCAGCCGCCCGGCCCGCTGACCCGCGACAAGGTGTTCCTGTCGTGCTATCTGGTGGTGCTGCTGGGCGTGCTGGTGCTGACCAAGACCCGCAGCGCCTGGGCCGCGGTGGCCTTCAGCTTTGCCCTGTACGCGCTGCTGTTCGAGCGCCGCTACCTGCTCTACATGTTCGTGCTGGGCTGCATCGGCCTGATGATACCGGGCGTGCTGGACCGCCTGACCGACCTGCAGCAGGGTAACACCGTCGCCACCTATGCCACGCTGAACTCCTTCGCCTGGCGCCTCTACCTGTGGCAGACCGCGATGGAATGGATCAAGCCGGCCACCTATGTGCTGGGCAATGGCTTCCAGTCGTTCAAGGAATACTCGCCGATCTTCTTCCCGTTCGCCGGCACCACCAACTTCGGCGCGCACAGCGTGTACGTGCAACTGTTCTTCGAGCTGGGCGCGGTCGGCGTGCTGACCTTTTGCTGGCTGTACTACCGCGTGCTGCGCGAACTGGTCAAGCTGGTCAAGGTGGACAAGCTGGCGGCCTTCTCGCTGATCCTGGTGGTGGTCAATTTCCTGATCTGCTGCTTCAGCGACAACATGCTCGATTACCTGGTGTACGCCTGGTATATGTGGTTTGCCGTCGGGGCTGGCTGCGCAATGGTGCGCAACGCCGCGCGCGACGCGGCGGCAGCTTCCCGACGTTGAGCCGATATGACGAACGCTCCGGTCCCCAGTCCCGATGCAGGCCATGGCGCGCACCTGGCCGTGCTTGATGGTTGGCGCGGTCTCAGCATCCTGTGCGTGCTGGCCGCCCACCTGCTGCCGCTAGGGCCGCATGCGCTGCTGTTCAACTACAGCATCGGCATCCTGGGCATGGTGATTTTCTTTAACCTGTCCGGCTTCCTGATCACCTCTTTCCTGCTGCGGGACCAGCGCATCGCCGGCTTCCTGATCAAGCGCTTTTGCCGCGTGCTGCCGCTGGCCTGGCTATACCTGGCGATCGCGCTGAGCCTGTCGGCGGCGCCGCTGTCGAGCTGGATCAGCCACTACCTGTTCTATGCCAACATGCCGCCCAAGGATTTGCTGGGCATGACCGAGCACCTGTGGAGCCTGTGCGTGGAAGTGCAGTTCTATGTGGGCGTGGCGCTGCTGGTGCTGCTGCTGCGCGCGCGCGGCCTGTACCTGCTGCCGCTGCTGGGCCTGGGCTTCACCCTGCTGCGTGCCTGGAAGGGCGTGCAGGCGTCCAGCATCAGCTACTACCGCATCGATGAAATCCTGGCCGGCTGCACGCTGGCCCTGCTGTATCACAGCCGGCTGGGGGCGCGCTGCCACCGTCTGCTGGCCTTGGTGCCGCAGTGGCCGCTGTTGCTGCTGCTGGCCCTGTCCTGCATGCCGCAGAGCGGGGCGCTGAATTTCCTGCGCCCCTATTTGGCGGCCCTGCTGATCTGGGCCACCCTGGCCAATCCCGAGACCCAGTTGGTCAACCTGCTGGGCTGGCGCTTCCTGCTGTTCTGCGCCTCGATTTCGTATGCGCTGTACGTGATCCACCCCATGCTGTCCTACACCTGGCTGGGCGACAGCGTGGTCTACATCAAGTACGCCAAGCGCCCGGCCTTCTTCGCGGTGCTGTTCGCGCTGGCCTATTTGTCGACCCACTGTTACGAGAGCTGGTTCATCGCGCGCGGCCGCGACTGGGCGCGGCGCTGGAACCGGCCGGCGCCGGCGGCAGTGCCGGCGGCCGAGCCGGCGCGGCAACTGGTTTCCTCCGAAGACTGACTTACCTCACTAATGAAAATCGCTTACTTCATCAATCAATACCCGAAAGTCAGCCACAGTTTTATTCGCCGTGAAATCCTGGCCCTGGAAAAGCAGGGCTTCGACGTGCAGCGCATCGCCCTGCGCGGCTGGGGCGACGTGCTGGTCGACAGCGCCGACCAGCGCGAGCGCGAGCGCACCCTCTACATCCTGCAAGGCGGCGTCCTGGGCCTGCTGAAAGGCACGCTGGGCGTGCTGCTGACCCGCCCCGCACGCTTCGTCTCGGCCCTGGGCCTGGCCCTGCGCATGGCCAGGCGCGCCGACCGGCCGTGGCCGCTGCACCTGATCTACCTGGCCGAAGCCTGCGTCATGCTGGGCTGGCTGCGCGCCAGCGGCGCCTGCCATGTGCACGCCCACTTCGGCACCAATTCGGCCGAGGTGGCCATGCTGGCGGCCGCGCTGGGCGGCCCGGCCTACAGTTTCACCGTGCACGGACCGGAAGAATTCGACAAGCCGGGCGCCTTGCACCTGGCGGAAAAAATCCGCCGCGCGGCCTTTGTGGTGGGCATCAGTTCCTTTGGCCGCAGCCAGTTGTACCGCTGGATTCCCTACACGGAATGGCCCAAGGTGGCGGTGGTGCACTGCGGCCTGGAGGCTGATTTCTACGCCGGCGCGGCGCGCCCGGTGCAGGTCGCGCCGCGCCTGGTCTGCGTCGGCCGGCTGTGCGAGCAGAAGGGCCAGCTGCTGCTGGTGCGCGCGGTGGCGCAACTGGCGGCCAAGGGCGTGGCGATCGAACTGGTACTGGCCGGCGACGGCGAGATGCGCGGCGAGATCGAAGCGCTGATCGCGCGCCACCAGTTGCAGTCGGCGGTGCGCATCACCGGCTGGATCAGCAGCGAGCAGGTGCGCGAGGAACTGCTGTCGGCGCGCGCGATGGTGCTGCCCAGCTTTGCGGAAGGCTTGCCGGTGGTGGTGATGGAAGCGATGGCGCTGCGCCGCCCGGTGCTGACCACCTACGTGGCCGGCATCCCCGAGCTGGTGCGCGATGGCCAGGATGGCTGGCTGATTCCGGCCGGCGACGTCGACGCGCTGGCGGCCGCGCTGGAGCGCGTGCTGGCCACCCCGCTGGACACGCTGGCGGCCATGGGCGAGGATGCCCACCTGCGCGCGGTGGCGCGCCATTCCATCGATACCGAGGCGGCCAAGCTGGCCAGCCTGATCCGCAACTGCCAGGCCGCCTGAGCGGCCGCGCCGCTTACTTCAGGAAGCTGCTTTGCCAGCGCCAGGCATCGGCGCACATTTGCTCGATGCCGCGCGCGGCCTTCCAGCCCAGCTCGCGCTCGGCCAGGTCGGTGGCGGCGTAGCAGATCGGGATATCGCCCGGCCGGCGCGGCATGATGGTGTAGGGGATGGGACGGCCGCTGGCCGTTTCAAAGGCGCGCACCATTTCCAGCACGCTGGTGGCCTTGCCGGTGCCGAGGTTGTAGGTCAGCACCCCGGCCGACCGGGCCAGCTTGTCCAGCGCCTTGACGTGGCCGATGGCCAGGTCCACCACGTGGATGTAGTCGCGCATGCCGGTGCCGTCCACGGTCGGGTAATCGTTGCCCCACACCGACAGGCGCTCGCGCCGGCCTTCCGCCACCTGGGCGATGAAGGGCAGCAGGTTGTTGGGGATGCCGCGCGGGTTCTCGCCGATCAGGCCGCTGTCATGCGCGCCCACCGGGTTGAAATAGCGCAGCAGGCCGATGTGCCAGTCGGGCTGGGCCACCGCCAGATCGCGCAGGATGTTCTCGATCATCAGCTTGGAGGCGCCGTAGGGATTGGTGGTGTGCAGCGGGAAGTCTTCCGTGATGGGCGTGCTGGCCGGCTCGCCGTACACCGTGGCCGAGGAACTGAAGATCAGCGTCTTGACGCCGAACTTCTGCATGGTTTCAAACAGCACCAGGCTGCCGTAGACGTTGACGTCGTAGTAGCGCAGCGGCTCGGCCACCGATTCGCCCACCGCCTTCAGGCCGGCGAAATGCACCACGGCCTGGAAGCCGTGCGCGGCGAAGGTCTGTTCGAGCAGGGCGCGGTCGCGCAGGTCGCCGTGCACGAAGGCCGGGGTGGTGCCGGTGATGCGGCCGATGCGGTCGATCACGTCCGCCTCGGCGTTGGACAAGTCGTCCAGCACCACCACCTCGTGCCCGCTCTGCAGCAGTTCGACGCAGGTATGGGAGCCGATATAACCGGCGCCGCCGGTGACCAGGATGTTCATCGTTGTTTCCTTTGCTTGAGAATTGCTGTCTTCATTCGCTGTCGCGCTTGGAGCGCACCCATTCGACCTGGCGGTTGATCACAAAGCCGATGTACACCGGCACTTTCCAGAACACGTAGACGGCCGCCATCAACAGGTTGGCGGCGCTCAGGATCTGCCGCCCATAGCGCCACCATGACTGTAGCACCGCCACGCCGATGGCGGCCACGAGCAAGGCCGCGCACAGCAGCGGACCGGCGCCGCCGACCAGCGCGTACACGGCGCACACCAGGCCCATGGCCAGCACCGCCAGGATCAGCAGGGCCAGCGGCGGCACCAGCATGTCCAGCGCCAGCGCCACCATGGCGGCGCTGCGCTGGCGCAGGCCCTGCAGCAGGTAGCGCGGGCCGTCCGACACGATCATGCTCAGGTGGCCGTGCTCCCAGCGCTTGCGCTGGGTCTGGGTGCCGCTGTCGCTGGACGGGAACTGGCTGGACACCAGGGCGTGCGGGCAGAACAGCGGCGGCGTGCCGGCGCGAGCCAGGTCCATGCCCAGCTTCAGGTCTTCCACCACGTGGCCGGTGGCCAGCGCGGCGCCGCTGATCACGCGCCAGGGGAAGGCCATGCCGCTGCCCATCAGTTGGCACGGCAGGCCGAGGCGGAGGTAGCCCAGCGGGCGCACCAGGTTTTTCACGGTCCACGCGAACTCGGCGATTTTCTTCATCGGGCCGCTGCCGGGCGGGGCCGACATCAGGTACAGCGCCTGCACCGGGCGGCCGCTGCGCAGCGCCTCGCGCGCCAGGCGGTCGATGGCGCCGGGCGCGGCCACGCAGTCGGCGTCGACGATCAGCGCCACTTCCGGCGGATGCTCGGCCAGGCAGCGCACGCCGAAGTCCAGCGCATAGCCCTTGCCGCGCAAGCTGCTGTCGAAGCGCTCGCGCACCTCGGCGCCGGCGGCGCGGGCGGCCGCTGCCGTGCCGTCGCTGCAATTGTCGGCGATGACCAGCACGCGGTCGCCGGGCAGCAACTGCGGCATCAGGGTGGCCAGGGTGGCGCCGATGCCGTCCTGCTCGTTATGGGCCGGCACCAGGATGGCCAGGCGCGGACGGCGCCCGCTCAGCGGCGGCGTGGCGCCCGGCCGGGCCAGGGCCAGCGTCGATTGCAGCAGCAACAGCAGCACCGGCACGGCCAGCAGGGCCAGCGCCAGGTAGAGCAGGGCGGACAGCAGGGACAGGACGATCATGCGGACTCCCGGGCGGCGTCGCGCGGATAAATGATGCGGGCCGGGGCGCCGACCGCGGTGGCGCCGTCCGGCACGTCGCACAGCACCACCGACAGCGCGCCGATGCGGCAGTTGTCGCCGATGCGCACGCCGCCCAGCACCTGGGCGTAGGCGCCGAAGTCGACGTTGTCGCCGATCACCGGCGTCGGCCCGTCTTCGTGGCGGTTGCCGATGGTGACGCCCTGGCGCAGCGTGCAGTTGGCGCCCAGCACGGCATCAGCGTGCAGGAAGATGCCGCCGAAGTGCCAGATGCGCAGGCCGGGGCCGATGCGCGCGGTCTTGGGCAGGCTGATGCCGGTGGCCGTTTCGATCAGGCGGAACTGCAGCCAGTACCAGGCGGTGGCCAGCTTGCGGCGCAGCCCGGCGGGCAGGGCGTCGATGCGGCGGCCGCGGCGGTACAGCCAGATGGCCCAGATCGATTGTTCCTTGAGGAAGGGACGGCGCATGCCGTAGCGGGCCAGGTCGGCGGCCCAATCTGCATCATGACTCATGGCTGGCTCATTGCGTGGTAAGGGTGAAAGGGATTAGCGGGCGGCCGGGTCGGCATACAGCTCGGCGCGCACGGCCGACGCCTGGCCGACGCCGCTGACGGCGTGCAGCTCCGTGCGCGCGTTGCTGGCCGGGCAGGGGAATTGCGGCGTTTCGCCGTCGCCCAGTTCGCCGCTGTCGTACAACACCTTGGCGTAGTCCATGCTGCGCAGTTGCAGGCGCAGCTTGGCGCCGCCGCTGGCGTGCACCTGCAGTTGGCAGGACTGGCCCGGCGCCGGCGCCGCCCAGCGGATGCGGTAGGGATCGAACAAGCCCAGGCTGACCAGGCGCTGGGCCTGGTCGACGGCCGGGAACACCAGGGCGTCGCGCTGCGGATCGTAGCGGCCGCCGTCGGGACCGCGCCAGCGGCCCTGCATGGTCAGCAGGTTGAGGCGGGGCGAGGGCGTGTAGGCGCGGCCGTTGCCGTCCACCCAGCCCTTGGCCCCCACCACCTGGCGCAGGGCGGCGCGGATGCGTTGCAGTTCGTTGGCGATCTTCTGGTTCCAGCCGCCCAGCGCGTGCAGGTTGAAGCCGCTGCCGTTTTCCGCGTAGATGTAGAACGGCGTGCCGTCGTTGCGGTCGACTACGTAGGCGCCGTACAGCTTGAGGGTGTCGGCCACCTTGCGCAACTGCGGGTCGGCGATCTTGGTGCTGTCGAACGACGGCGGCAGCATCATCAGCGCGCCTTCCGGGATTTGGCCGCTGTTGGTGGTGGCGGCGTCGCCGTCGGCCGCGGTGGCGGGAAACACATACGCCGGGTCGCGCGCCAGCGCATTGTAGGTCAGCGACATGGCCAGCGCGTGGTGGTAGACCGGGTCGCCGTCGTGGATTTCCGCGGTGCGTATCAGGCCGGCCATGGTCGGCACGCCGGTGGCCCGCGCGCCCTGGTAGTAGTGGGCCGGATCGCCCCAGCCGCGGCCGTCCAGGCGCGACCAGGCGTACAGGGTGGCGCTCCAGCGCCCGTCCTGCTGCTTGAGTTGCCAGAAGGAATGGATGATGCCGGCCACCGGGTCAACGATGTCGGCGTGGCCGTCGCTGCCGCTGGCGGCGCTGACCTTGGCCGGCCAGTGCGGCACGGTAATCACGCGGGCGGCGCCGGTGTCGGCTTCCATCACGCCGGCCTTGCCCTTGGGGCCGCCGATCTCGACCGCCGGATCCTGCTCGCTGGCGACGAACACGCCGGTGGAAAACGGGCCACTGCCCACTGCCGGGTAGTAGCGCGATTCGGGGATCACGAAGTTGCCGAACACGGGCTCGACCGGGCGCGAGTTCCACAGGGAATCGGCGGCGAAGGGCCGCGCCGGGGTGCCGAAATCGCTGGCGGTGGCGGCCAGGGCGGCGCCGCTGGCCGCCAGCAGCGCCAGTCCGGCCAGGCGGCGAGGAAAGTGCTTGTACATGGTCCGTAATCGCGCCCCGCATGGGCGGCTGCGCAATGGTTGTTAGTCACAGAGCATGCATTTTAATCTACTTGTCGCCTCCACAGCGTTCTTTTGGTGCGCCGCAAAATAAAACTGCGCAGGACCGGCCGGGGCCGGTGCTGCGCAGTCGTGGTCGGCCGCCCAGGGGCGGCGCGGGACTTACGGGCTGACCTGGGACAGGTCGGCGCTGACGCTGGACGGCACGCCGACGCCGCTGGTGGCGGTCAGCACGAACCAGGCGCCGCTCGGCCAGGTGAAGCGGGCCGAGCCGCCGTTGCCCAGGGCTCCGGTGTCGGCCACCAGGGCGCCCTTGCCGCTGTATAACTGCATGCGCAGGGTGGCGCCGCCGGTGGCAGTGACGGTGAACTTCTGCGTGGTGCCGGCGGCCGCGGTGGCCCACTTGACCTTGGTCATGCCGGTCGAGTTACCGTTGCTGACCACGGTCTTGGTCGACGAGGTCGAGAACTTCAGCGCCTGCGACCACGAATCGAAGGTAGCCGTGCCGGTGCCCGAGGTGCGGTTCCAGGGGCCGCGCATCGACAGCTTGTTTTCGGTGGCGGTGGGCGCCATGGTGGTCACCACGCCGTTGCCGTCCACCCAGCTCGTGGCCGACGTCACCTGGCGCAGGTTGGCGCGGATGTTGTCCAGTTGCGAGGCCACGGTGGTGTCCCAGGTGCCGTGCATCAGGTCGAAGCCGGAGCCGTTTTCCACGTAGATGGCAAACGGCGTGCCGACGTTGCGGTCGACCACGTAGGCGCCATACAGCTTGAGCGTATCGGCCACTTTCTTGAGGGCCGCGTTGGTGATCTTGCTGGTGTCGTAGCTCGGCGGCAGCATCATCAGCGCGCCCTCCGGGATCTGGCCGCTGTTGGTGGCGGCGGCGTCATAGTCCGCGGCGGTGGCCGGGTAGATGTAAGGCGTGGTGGCCGACAGCGCATTGTAGGTCAGCGACATGGCCAGCGCGTGCTGGTAGGTCGGCTTGCCGTCGTTGATCTCGGCAGTACGGATCAGACCGGCAGCAGCAGGGACGGCCGTGGCGCGGGCGCCGTGGTAGAAGTGCGCCGGGGCGCCCCAGCCCTTGCCGGCGATCGGCGTCCAGGCATACATATTGGCTTGCCACTGGCCGGTGGTGGTGTTCTTTTTCAACTGCCAGAACGAGTGCAGGATGCCGGTGGTCGGATCGTAGATGTCGCAGTGGCCATCGCTGCCACTGGCCGGCAGGGTGTTGGCCGGCCAGTGCGGCAGGGTCACCGTGTGCTGGACGGTGGTGTCCGGGTCATTCACGCCGGTGTTGGAGCCGATGCCATACACCGTCATCGGACCGTCGGTGGCCGAAGCCTGGAAGATACCGGTCGAATACGGGCCGGGGCCGACCATCGGGTAATAGGAGGAGGTCGGGATCACGAAGTTGCCGAACGACGGATTGACCGGGCGCGAGTTCCACGGCGAATTGGCGGCGAACGGGCGCTGGAAGGTGCCGAACGCCGGCGTGGCCGTGGTCGTGGTCGTAGTGGTCGTGGTGGTCGTCGTGCTGGTTTGAGCGCTTACCTGGGGCGCAAAGGCGAACGCCAACGCGGATATGAGTAATGCACTGACACCCAACTCTCGGCGGCCGTTTGACTTACTAGACATTTGCATGCTCCTTAATATTGGCTGTTGAGATAGGAAACAATCGTTCCTCCATGGGAACAATTATACACACACATAAACGCCGGAAAATTCTGCATTACCGATTTATTTCATACGGAATTTACGCTTATTCAAGCCACTTTATTTTACGGCTAGAAAGAGAGTAATAGTAAAAAAATATCTCGATAAACATATTTTTAAAGTTTTTATTTTATAAATTGCAAAACAATATTCAGTCATAGCGGCGCGGCATGGCGCATGTCTGGCCGGTTTGGCCCTATCCCCATGGCAAATGTTTGGCCGGATTCCCTATGGGCTGCACGAATACCAAGCGGGGCACGTAATTTTTATCACAGACAAGGACGGCATGGCGTGCGGCACGCATGGGCTCATGACGGCTGTGGTATTTTTGTCGGCGACGTGTCCGTATGGCATTAAATGTTGCGAAAAATAATTTCTGCCGCGCGCGCGGGGCTGCAGTATTGCGCCCGGCGCCGCATTGGTCCTAATTTATATATGTTTTAGGCAACAATCGCGGCCTTGGCGGAGCGGGCCGCGCGGGGTTTTTTTGCTGCCAGGCGAATCGTGCGCGCTCAACCGCATGGTACTGTAGTAATATTGTGTCAATTTACATGTTTGTTGTTTATCATTTTTAGTGGAGGAACCTAATGAAAGCGATGATTCTGGCGGCGGGGAAGGGGACGCGGGTTCGGCCACTGACTTACGATCTGCCCAAGCCCATGATCCCTATCCTGGGCAAGCCGGTGATGGCTTACATCATCGAACACCTGGCCAAGTATGGTGTCCGGGAAATCATGGTCAACGTCAGCTATCTGCATGAGAAGATCGAGGAGTATTTCGGCGAAGGTCACCAGTTCGGCGTCCAGGTCGGCTATTCCTTCGAGGGCTACACCACGGACGACGGCGAAGTGGTGCCGGAAGCCTTGGGCTCGGCCGGCGGCATGAAGAAAATCCAGGAATTCGGCGGCTTCTTCGACGACACCACCATCGTGCTGTGCGGCGACGCCGTGATCAACCTCGATATCCAGGCGGCCCTGTTCGAGCATCGCCGCAAGGGCGCGCTGGCCAGCGTGATTTGCCGCGAGGTGCCGTGGGACAAGGTGTCCAGCTACGGCGTGGTGGTCAGCGACAAGGATGGCCGGGTCAAGCAATTCCAGGAGAAGCCGAGCCAGGAGCAAGCCTTGTCCAACTTCGCCAGCACCGGCATCTATATCTTCGAACCGGAAGTGCTGGACCTGATCCCCAGCGGCGAAGTGTTCGATATCGGTTCCCAGTTGTTCCCGCTGCTGGCCGAGCGCGGCCTGCCGTTTTATGCGCAGAACCGCAGCTTTAGCTGGATCGATATCGGCAGCGTCAAGGATTACTGGGAAGTGTGCCAGAGCGTGATGATGGGCGAGGTGGCCCACATGGACATGCCGGGCATCCAGATCGAAGACGGCCTGTGGGTGGGCTTGAATACCTCGATCGACTGGGAAGGCACGACCATCGTCGGCCCGGTCTACCTCGGTTCCGGCTGCAAGATCGAGGCCGGCAGCACCATCGTCGGCCCGACCTGGATCGGTCATGGCAGCCACATCTGCCGCGGCGCCAACGTCGTGCGCAGCGTGCTGTTCGAGTACACCCGCGTACTGCCGGACGTCACGCTGGAAGAAATGATCGTGTTCAAGGACTACAGCGTGGACCGGGCCGGCGTGATGCGCCACGTGCACGAGTATTCCAGCGAGGAGTGGACCAACTCGCGCGACCGCCGCAGCAAGCGCCGCGTGGACACCGCGGCCGTGCGTCCGGTGCCGGCCGTGGCCTGACGCGAACTTCGCCCCGACGCCGGGCAGCCAGCCCGGCGTCGGCGGCATCAGCGGTACTTATAGCATTGGCGCAGGAAGACCAGGATATCCCAGGTATAGCGGCGCAGCAGGCGGCCCGGTTCCTGCGCCAGGCGGAACAGCCACTCCAGCCGCAGGCGGCGCACCAGCAGGGGCGCCCGCACCTTGTCCCCCGCCCAGAAATCGAACAGCGCGCCGACGCCGATGATGATTTTGGCGTCCAGCGCGTGACGGTGCTCCAGCATCCACGCCTCCTGGATCGGATTGCCCATGGCCACCAGCACCAGCTGGGCGCCGGCCGCATTGATACGGCTGTCCAGGTCGGCCGTCTGGCGCACGCCGGCATAGCCGTCGCAAGTCCCGACCACCTGTTGCCCGAGCCGGTCGCGCACGTGGGCGGCCGCCCGTTCCAGCACGTCCGGCCGCGCGCCCACCATGTAGACGCGCAGCGGCGCCGGCGCGCACTCGAACAGATACGGCGTGAAATCGGTGCCGTTCAAGTTTTCCCGGAAGGTCACGCCATGCATCAGCCTGGCCGCGATGTCGAGGCCGATGCCGTCATTGGCCAGGATCACGCCGGGATCGTCCTGGTGGGCCAGCAGCGCGCGCCCCTTGACCACCAGGTTGGTGTTGACGAAGAACAGCAGTTGCTGCCGGCCCTGTGCCAGGCCGTCGAGCAGGCGCCGGGCCAGGGTGGGGCGGTCGGTGCTGATGACGTTGAAACCGCCGATGGCGAGCGTTTGATCTGTTTGCATGTGGAATCCTGAAGCCGGGTTGGCGCTTACTTTAGCCGCGCATGGCTTTTTTGCCAAGCGTGCGCGCCCTGTGGCCGGCGGCGCGGAGCGCTCTGATACAATTAGCGTTCTTGCATGATAGTCATCGTGGCGGCGGACGCCGGCCTCAGCCCGGCATGTTACATAGTGTAAGGATTGCTGTCGGGCCGATGCGCGGCCAGTAGAGTGTCGCTGGAATTTGCCGGGCGCTGTCCGGCACGATTGCTCGCTTTTTATAGGGAAGTAGTATGAAAATTTATCCGGTAATCTTGTCCGGCGGGGCCGGAACCCGCCTGTGGCCATTGTCGCGCGCGGTCTTGCCCAAGCAGTTGCTGCCGCTGGTCTCGGGCCGCACCATGCTGCAGGAAACCGTGCTGCGCGTGGCCGAGTGGCCGGAGATGATGGCGCCGCTGATCGTGTGCGGCCAGGAGCACCGCTTCCTGGTGGCGGAACAACTGCGTGAAAGCGGCATCACCCCGCTGGGCATCCTGCTGGAACCGGTGGGCCGCAACACCGCGCCGGCCGTGGCCGCCGCCGCGCTCTATCTGAACGACATCGATCCCGAAGCCATGATGCTGGTGCTGCCGGCCGACCATGTGATTACCGATGGCGCGGCGTTTCACCGCGCGGTGCTGAGCGCGGCGCCGCTGGCGCTGGAGGGCGGCCTGGCCACCTTCGGCATCGTGCCCGACCGGCCGGAAACCGGCTACGGCTATATCCGCAGCGGCGCGGCCACCGGCGGCGGTTTCCGTGTCGCCCAGTTTGTCGAAAAGCCGGAGCGCGCCAAGGCCGAGGCCTTCCTGGCCGCCGGCGGCTATTACTGGAACAGCGGCATGTTCCTGTTCCGCGCCGAGCGCTACCTGGCGGAGTTGCACAGCTTCCAGCCCGACATGGCGAGCGCGGTCGCCGCAGCGGTCGGCCAGGCCGGCCGCGACATGGACTTCTTCCGCCTGGACGAGCAAGCGTTTGCGGCCGCGCCGTCCGATTCCATCGATTACGCGGTCATGGAGCACACCAGCCACGCGGTGGTGATCCCGGCCGATATCGGCTGGAGCGATGTCGGCTCGTGGTCGGCCCTGTGGGAAGTGTCCTCGCGCGACGCGCAGGGCAATGCGCTGCGCGGCGACGTCTACGTGGACGGCGTCAGCAATTCGCTGGTGCGCGCCGAGAGCCGCATCGTGGCCGTGATCGGGCTGCAGGACGTGGTGGTGGTGGAAACCGCCGACGCCGTCATGGTCGCGCACAAGGACCAGGCGCAGCGCGTGAAGCAGGTGGTCGACCACCTGAAGCTGGCGCAGCGCACCGAACACCTGCACCACACCAAGGTGTACCGCCCCTGGGGCTGCTACGAAGGCATCGACAACGGCGACCGCTTCCAGGTCAAGCGCATCACGGTCAACCCGGGCGGCAAGCTGTCGCTGCAAATGCATCACCACCGCGCCGAGCACTGGGTGGTGGTCAGCGGCACCGCCAAGGTCACCTGCGGCGACACGGTCAGCCTGCTGTCGGAAAACCAGTCGACCTACATCCCGATCGGCATGAGCCATCGCCTGGAAAACCCCGGCAAGCTGCCGCTGCACCTGATCGAAGTGCAGTCGGGCAGCTACCTGGGCGAAGACGACATCGTCCGCTTCGAAGACGTCTACCAGCGCACCTGAGCGAGGAGGGGCGATGCGCTTGCCGCTAGTGCTGCTGTGCCTGCTGGCCGTTTGCCTGCGCGCGGCAGCGGTGCCCGCCGGCGCGGCGCTGACCGCCGACCATCTGGGCCTGGTGATCAACGATGCCGAGCCCAATAGCGTCACGATCGGCGAGCTGTACCGGACCGAACACCAGGTGCCGGCCAAGAACGTGGCCCACGTCCGCATTCCCGGCAAGCCGCACAAGCTCAGCGCAGAGGAATTCGCGGCCCTGAAAAGCCGCATCGACGCCCAGTTCGGGCCGGAGGTGCAGGCTGTGCTGATGGTATGGACGGCGCCGTATGCGGTCGAGTGCAATTCCATCACCTCGGCCTACACCAACGGCTACGATGCCCAGCAGTGCAACAAGCCCTGCGGGCCGGGCAAGCCCAGCCCGTATTTCGATGCGCCGCATCCGGCGGCCACGGGACGCATCAGCATGCTGATGCCGACCGAATCGGTGGCGCTGGCGCGGGACGTGATTGCGCGCGGCACCGAGCACTATTTCCAGTTGCCCAAGGCGACCGCGTATTTTCTGAACACCAGCGACCGCGCGCGCAGCAGCCGCGCGGTCACGTTCCCGCCGCCGGGCCGCATCACGGCGCGCGAGTTGACGATCAAGACCATGAACGCCGATGCGCTGGAAGGCGCGCAGGACATCATCCTGTACCACATCGGCGCGGTCCGGGTAGACAAACTGGAGACCCTGCATTTCCTGCCGGGCGCGTTGGCCGACCACCTGACCTCGGCCGGCGGCGACCTGCTGGGCGACAGCCAGATGAGCAGCCTGCGCTGGCTGCAGGCTGGCGCCACCGCCAGCTATGGCACGGTCTCGGAACCGTGTAATTATTGGCAGAAGTTTCCCCATTCCAGTCTGCTGCTCAAGCACTACATCAACGGCGATAGCGCGATTGAAGCCTACTGGGCCAGTGTGGCTTGGCCGGCCCAGGGGGTGTTTATCGGTGATCCGCTGGCGGCGCCGTACCGCCGCTGAGCCCATTTGTGGCATCAAAAAGACATTTCTTGTTTCCGTATAGATATGTTTTTCATCAAGTGGAAAAAATTGTAAAAATTAAACTTAAAATTCAAAAAACACAATTTTTCCCTTGATCTATGTTAAGATGGGACCTAGCTGTTAACTCCGATAAACCTTGATGGAAAGAACTCAATATGAAATTTAAGTCACTGGTAGGGGCAGCCGCACTGGCAGCCGTCGCTTTTGGTGCCCATGCGGATGACCAAGTCGTTCACCTGAACCCGAACGCAGTCACTTCGTTCACCGCAGAAGGCACCGTCCTGGCAGGCGGCGATGACGTCATTTCGCTGGCTGACCTGGTCGTCGGCCAGAAATACGATATCGATGTGACTGTCAGCTCGCAGGGCATCAAATGGGACCAGAAGCATACCAACCTGAACGGCGTGACCGGCACCTACTCCGGCAAGGGCTTCAAGTTCATCGACATCCTGTACACCGGCGTCAATCCATTCACGCTGACCCTGGTTGGCACCAAGACCGCTTCGGTCTTCGGCTACAGCGGCGATGTCTCGGCCACCGCAGTACCGGAACCTGAAACCTACGGCATGATGCTGGGTGGTCTGGCTGTGCTGGGCATGGTTGCCCGCCGCAAGGCCCGCAAAGCAGCCTGATACGCCAGAACGCGTCACCCCGATACCCTGCAAGCCTGTGCTTGCAGGGTATTTTTTTAGCGGGCGATGCGCCTGAAGTCGCGCAGGCGGAAGCCCATGCCCAGCAGGGCGGCGAAGTAGACCGCGGCGCAGACGGCGATCAGCAGCAGCAGGGCGCCGGCGCGCAATATGGCATGGCGTTGCAGGGCCAGCCAGTCGATCTGTTGCGCGCCATACCAGGCGGCGGCGGCCATCAGGGCACAGGCGGCCAGCAGCTTCAGGCAGAACACGGGCCAGCCCGGCGCTGGCTGATAGATGCCGCGGCGGCGCAGGCCGGTGTACAGGCAGGCCGCGTTCAGGCAGGCGCCCAGGCCGATCGACAGCGCCAGGCCGGACACCTGGATGTAGGGCACGAACAGGAAGTTCATCACCTGGGTTGCCACCAGCACCACCAGGGCGATGCGCACCGGGGTGCGGATGTCCTGCTGCGCGTAGAAGGCCGGCGCCAGGGTCTTGACCAGGATAATGCCCAGCAGGCCGGCGCAATAGGCGATCAGCGGCCGCGCCGATTCAGTGGCGGCCTTGTCGGTGAAGGCGCCGTAGTGGAACAGGGTGGCGATCATGGGCTTGGCCAGCACCGCCATGCCCACCGCCGCCGGCAGCGACAGCAAAAAGGTCAGGCGCAAGCCCCAGTCCAGCAGGCCGGAGTATTCGTGGTGGTCGCCGTCGGCCTGCGCCTTGGACAGGCTGGGCAGCAGGATGGTGCCCAGCGCCACGCCCAGCAGGGCGGTCGGAAATTCCATCAGGCGGTCGGCGTAGGACAGCCAGGAAATGCTGCCTTCCTGCAGGCGCGAGGCGATGCTGGTGTTGATCATCAGGCTGATCTGCGCGGCCGACACGGCAAACACGGCCGGCCCCATCTTCTTCAGCACGCGGCGCACGCCGGGATCGCCGAGGCCGGCGGCGGGATTCCACGACAGCCGCGGCAGCATGCCGATCCGTATCAGCGCCGGGATTTGGATCGCCACCTGCAGCACGCCGCCGACGAACACGGCGATGGCCATGGCGTAGATGGGGCGCTGCAGGTGCTGCTGCAGGAACAGCGAGGCCAGGATGGACGCCAGATTCAGCAGCACCGGCGTGAAGGCCGGGATCTTGAATTCGCGCCAGGTGTTGAGCACGCCGCCGGCCAGGGCCACGAAGGCCATGAAGCTAATGTAGGGGAACATCACGCGCGTCATCCACACGGCGGCGTCGAATTCCTCCAGGCCGGTGGCGATCAGGTAGACGAACAGCGGCGAGGCGACGATGCCGATCACGGTCACGATCAAGGTCGACCACACCAGGGTGTTGGCCACGTGGTCGGTCAGCGTCTTGCTGGCCTCGTGGCCCTGCTTGTTCTTGTATTCGGCCAGGATGGGCACGAAAGCCTGGGAAAACGCGCCTTCGGCAAACAGCCGGCGCAACAGGTTGGGAATGCGGAAGGCGACGATGTACGCATCGGTGTAACCGCCGGCGCCAAAGGCGCGGGCTATCAGGGTTTCGCGAAGCAGGCCGGTAATCCGGGACAGCATGGTCATGCTGGAAATGGCGGAGAGTGTTTTAAGCAAGTTCATGGGTCGTGATTATAGTTGCTCCTGCCCAGAAATATCGCTATAATCACAGGCTGTACAAAATTCTGTTGCGCAGACATTAATGTTTGGCAAGCAGTAGTTTGACTCACACGGTTCGCTTTCATCGCAACCCGGAACGTACCTGTTTGGCAAACAATAATGTTTGCAAACGCATCATTTACCTGATTTAGGAATTTTCATGGCAAATACCGCACAAGCACGTAAACGTGCTCGTCAAGCAGTTAAGCAGAACGCCCACAACTCGGCTCAGCGTTCGACCCTGCGCACCGCTATCAAGGCAGTGCGCAAGGCGATCCAGGCTGGTGACAAGGCCGCTGCAACCGCTATCTTCCAGTCGTCCGTGTCGACCATCGACAGCATCGCCGACAAGAAGATCATCCACAAAAACAAGGCAGCTCGTCACAAGAGCCGTCTGGCAGCAGCCCTGAAGGCACTGTCCGCTTAATTCCCGTCAGGGGAGCAAGCAAAAACCCGCACTGGCGCGAGCCGGTGCGGGTTTTGTCGTTTGCGGCTCAGGAAACTTGCAAATCCTGCGGCGACACGGCCATCCATTCGCCCGGCAGCAAGGGATGGCTGGCCAGCGAGATCGGGCCGATGGCGCTGCGCACCAGGCGCAAGGTCGGCAGGCCGACCGCGGCCGTCATGCGCCGCACCTGGCGGTTCTTGCCTTCCTGTAGCGTGATGGCCAGCCAACTGGTCGGCTGACCGGCGCGCTGGCGGATGGGCGGATTGCGCGGCCACAGCCATTCCGGTTCGGCGATGCGCATCGCCTGGCACGGCTTGGTGACGAAATCGCCGAGGTCCAGCGGCGCCTGCAGGCGGGCCAGGGCGGCGGCGTCCGGCACGCCTTCCACCTGCACCAGATACGTCTTGCCTTCCTTGCGCTCGGGGTGGGCGATGGCGTGCTGCAGCTTGCCGTCGTCGGTCAGCAGCATCAAGCCTTCGCTGTCGTAGTCGAGGCGGCCGGCGGGGTAAATCTTCGGGATGTCCAGGTAATCGGCCAGGGTGGCCTTGCCGTCTTGCGGCGAGAACTGGCACAGGACTTGAAACGGTTTGTTGAATAAAATGAGGGGCATGCGTGGTCAGTCTGATTGGTGTAGGCTTGCAAAAATCGTGGCGCCCTGCAATTTACTGGTGCATAATGCGAAACAATCGTCTTATATCTTATAGAAGACTTGGCTCATCCCCCTTCGGAGAATCACGATGTATCAACATATCAACGTACCTGCGGACGGCCAGAAAATCACCGTCAACGCCGATTTTTCCCTGAATGTACCAGATAACCCGATCATTCCCTACATCGAGGGCGATGGCACCGGCGTCGACATCACCCCGGTGATGGTGAAGGTGGTCGATGCGGCGGTGGCCAAGTCTTACGGCGGCAAGCGCAAGATCCAGTGGATGGAAGTGTTTGCCGGCGAAAAGTCGACCAAGGTGTACGGCCCCGACGTCTGGCTGCCGGACGAGACCCTGGCGGCCGTCAAGGATTACGTGGTGTCGATCAAAGGTCCGCTGACCACGCCGGTGGGCGGCGGCATCCGCTCGCTGAACGTGGCGCTGCGCCAGCAGCTCGACCTGTACGTCTGCCTGCGCCCGGTGCGCTACTTCACCGGCGTGCCGTCGCCGCTGAAAGAGCCGGAGAAGACCGACATGGTGATCTTCCGCGAAAACTCGGAAGACATTTACGCCGGCATCGAATACGCGCAGGGCTCGGAAGGCGCCAAGAAACTGCTGAATTTCCTGATCAAGGAAATGGGCGTGAGCAAGATCCGCTTCCCGGAAACCTCCGGCCTCGGCATCAAGCCGGTGTCGATCGAAGGCACGCAGCGCCTGGTGCGCAAGGCCATCCAGTACGCGATCGACAATGACAAGCCGTCGGTGACCATCGTCCACAAGGGCAACATCATGAAGTACACCGAGGGCGGCTTCCGCGACTGGGCTTACGAGTTGGCGCAAAAAGAATTCGGCGCCGAGCTGATCGATGGCGGCCCATGGTGCAAGTTCAAGAATCCCAAGACCGGCCGCGACATCACGGTCAAGGATTCCATCGCCGACGCCTTCCTGCAGCAGATCCTGCTGCGCCCGGCCGAGTACAGCGTGATCGCCACCCTGAACCTGAACGGCGACTACATCTCGGACGCGCTGGCCGCGCAAGTGGGCGGCATCGGCATCGCCCCGGGCGCCAACCTGTCCGACTCGGTGGCCATGTTCGAAGCCACCCACGGCACCGCGCCCAAGTACGCCGGCAAGGATTACGTGAACCCGGGCTCGCTGATCCTGTCGGCCGAAATGATGTTGCGTCACATGGGCTGGACCGAAGCGGCTGACCTGATCATCAAGGCCATGGAGAAGGCCATCGATTCCAAGCGCGTGACCTACGATTTCGCCCGCCTGATGGAAAACGCGACCCAGGTGTCGTGCTCCGGTTTCGGCGACGTGATGATCGAGCAAATGTAGGCGGCATACAACACTGCCGCCTGCGGCCAGCGCCGCAGGCGAAAAAAAACCCCGCGTCGCGGGGTTTTTTTGTTTGCCGGGCCGAAAAAATCAGGCCTGGACGATATTGGAAGCTTGCTTGCCTTTAGGGCCTTGCGTGACTTCGAATTGAACTTTCTGACCTTCTTTGAGGGTCTTGAAACCGTTCATGTTGATTGCGGAGAAGTGAGCGAACAAATCTTCGCCGCCGTCATCAGGAGTGATGAAGCCAAAACCTTTGGAATCATTGAACCACTTAACAGTACCTGTTGCCATAAAAAGAACTTTCAAAATTAAAACAGATCACACGAGCCTAAAAGCAAGAAGCTTCTTGCCCCTCTCCTCACGCCCACTTCTTATCAACATGTACATTTCTGCACACGGCCGATAACGCATTGTTAGCGGACCAATTTTGAATGTCAAGCAGATTTGTGGGCATTTTGCTACTTTGGAGCGGATTGGCGAAAAAGCAACTCTTGATTTTGCGGAATAGGGCGCCATCTGCGTCAAACCGGGAAAGCGCGTAAGATGGGAAACAATTGGATTTGTGCAGTGAAATGCACATTGCATCAACCCCGAAAGCATTAGAATATAAGCGTATGGCAACCAAGCATGACACCGAAACCCTCTTGGAGAGGCAAACGCTGAAGCCGCCACCTTTGTACCAAGTGGCGTTGCTGAATGACGACTACACACCGATGGAATTTGTGGTCGCCATCATCCAGGAATATTTCAACAAGGACCGAGAAACCGCCACCCAAATCATGCTGAGTGTTCATCGCTACGGCAAAGGCGTGTGCGGTGTGTTTTCCAAAGATATCGCCTGTACCAAAGTGGAGTTCGTTTTAACGCATGCGCGCAAGGCAGGGCATCCCCTGCAGTGTGTGATGGAGGAAGTATGATTGCGCAGGAATTGGAAGTAAGTTTGCACATGGCTTTCGTCGAAGCCCGACAAGCCAGGCACGAATTCATCACGGTGGAGCATCTGCTGCTGGCACTGCTGGACAACCCTTCGGCTGCCGAGGTGTTGCGCGCATGCGCCGTCAACATTGAAGATCTGCGCAAAACCCTGACCAATTTTATTGGTGATAACACGCCTACCGTGCCCGGCACGGGCGAGGTCGATACCCAGCCGACGCTGGGTTTCCAGCGCGTGATCCAGCGTGCCATCATGCACGTGCAGTCGGCGTCCAACGGCAAGAAGGAAGTCACCGGCGCCAACGTGCTGGTGGCCATCTTCGGCGAGAAGGATTCGCACGCCGTGTACTACCTGCACCAGCAGGGCGTGACGCGCCTGGACGTGGTCAACTTCATTTCGCACGGCGTGCGCAAGGACCAGTCGGGCGACGCGGCCAAGGCGTCGGAAGGCGTGGAAGAGGGCGCGCCGGCCGGCGAAGGCCAGAGCAAGGAAAGCCCGCTCGACCAGTTCACCCAGAACCTGAACAAGTCGGCCGCCGACGGCAAGATCGACCCGCTGATCGGCCGCGAAGAGGAAGTGGATCGCGTGATCCAGATCCTGTGCCGCCGCCGCAAGAACAACCCGCTGCTGGTGGGCGAGGCCGGCGTCGGCAAGACCGCCATCGCCGAAGGCCTGGCCTACCGCATCACCCAGGGCGACGTGCCCGAGATCCTGCAGAACGCGGTCGTGTATTCGCTCGACATGGGCGCGCTGCTGGCCGGCACCAAGTACCGCGGCGATTTCGAGCAGCGCCTGAAGGCGGTGCTCAAGCAGCTCAAGGACAACCCGCACGGCATCCTGTTCATCGACGAAATCCACACCATCATCGGCGCCGGTTCGGCGTCGGGCGGCACGCTGGATGCGTCCAACCTGCTGAAGCCGGCGCTGGCCAACGGCCAGCTCAAGTGCGTGGGCGCGACCACCTACACCGAGTTCCGCGGCGTGTTCGAGAAGGACCACGCGCTGAGCCGCCGCTTCCAGAAAGTGGACGTCAACGAGCCGACCATCGAGCAGACCGTGCAGATCCTGCGTGGCCTGAAGTCGCGCTTCGAGGAGCACCACGGCGTGAAGTATTCCTCGTCGGCGCTGTCCAGCGCGGCTGAGCTGGCGGCCCGCTTCATCAACGACCGCCACCTGCCGGACAAGGCCATCGACGTCATCGACGAAGCGGGCGCGGCGCAGCGCATCCTGCCGAAGTCCAAGCAGAAGAAGACCATTGGCAAGACCGAGATCGAGGACATCATTTCCAAGATCGCGCGCATCCCGCCCCAGAGCGTCAACCAGGACGACCGCAGCAAGCTGCAGACCATCGACCGCGACCTGCGCAACGTGGTGTTCGGCCAGGACCCGGCGATCGAAGCACTGGCTTCGGCGATCAAGATGGCGCGCGCCGGCCTGGGCAAGACCGACAAGCCGATCGGCTCCTTCCTGTTCTCCGGTCCTACCGGCGTCGGCAAGACCGAGGTGGCCAAGCAACTGGCCTTCATCCTGGGCATCGAGCTGGTGCGTTTCGACATGTCGGAATACATGGAGCGCCACGCCGTGTCGCGCCTGATCGGCGCGCCGCCGGGCTACGTCGGCTTCGACCAGGGCGGCCTGCTGACCGAGGCCATCACCAAGAAGCCGCACGCGGTGCTGCTGCTGGACGAGATCGAGAAAGCCCATCCGGACATCTTCAACATCCTGTTGCAGGTGATGGACCATGGCACGCTGACCGACAACAACGGCCGCAAGGCCGACTTCCGCAACGTGATCATCATCATGACCACCAACGCGGGCGCGGAGAGCTTGCAGAAGGCTACCATCGGCTTTACGACCAGCAAGCAGGCCGGCGACGAGATGGGCGACATCAAGCGCATGTTCACGCCGGAATTCCGCAACCGCCTGGACGCCATCATCAGCTTCCGTGCGCTGGACGAGGACATCATCCTGCGCGTGGTCGACAAGTTCCTGATGCAGTTGGAAGAGCAGTTGCACGAGAAGAAGGTCGAAGCCATCTTCAGCGAGAAACTGCGCAAGTTCCTGGCCAAGAAGGGCTTCGATCCGCTGATGGGCGCGCGGCCAATGTCGCGCCTGATCCAGGACATGATACGCAAGGCGCTGGCCGACGAACTGCTGTTCGGTCGTCTGGTCAGCGGCGGCAAGGTCATCGTCGACCTGGACGACAAGGATGTGGTCAAGCTGGACTTCCCGGAACCGCCCGACGCGGCGCCGACCCAGCCGCCGGAGACCGTCGAAGTCGATTAAGCCAGCCCGTTTCACAAACCAAACCCGCGCCAGTCGCGGGTTTTTTTGTGCCGGATCAAGTTACAGTCCGACACATCTGTAACAGTCATGTATGCATTTGCGTCGTAATGTAACGCATTGTAAATATCAACTGTGGCGTGTATCCAAGTGGTTACTTCGTAAATGTTTACACGAGTGCCATGCATCACCGACCATGGTTGTGTTTCAGTCTATACAAGTGCTGGAAACATCGACCCGCCGAACGACGGAGGGCGAAAATGGGCAATTTTTAAATCAGTAATAAAAAATATTCGGGAGTTAGCACCCATGTTAAGAAAGACTGTATTGGCGCGTACCCTGTCGCTGGCGTTTGCCACGATGGCGTTGAGTGCCGTTGTTGCGCCGAATGCCATGGCGCAATCCAACGCCTCGGGTAACATCTATGGCCGCGTTGACGCGGCTGCGGGCACAACCATTTTGATGACCAATACCGACACCGGTCTGAAGCGTACGGTGACCCCGACCGCAGACGGCCGCTATATCGCCACAGCAATGCCTATCGGCCACTACAAGGTCGAGCTGCAGAAAAATGGCCAAACCGTCAGCACCTCGGAAGTCGACGTGTTGGTCGGTAGCGGCGTGGAAGCGTCGTTTGGCGCAGTGCAGTCGGTGCAGGTGACCGGCCGCCGTTCGCGCATCGACGTGTCCAACGCCACCAACGGCGCGACCTTCACCGCCAAGGAACTGGCCCAGTTGCCGATCAGCCAGAGCGTGGACGCCATCGTTCAATTGGCGCCGAACACCACCCGTGCCGACCCGCGCTACGCGGCAGGCGCCTCGTTCGGCGGCGGCGGCGCTTCCGAAAATGCTTACTACATCAACGGCTTCCCGGTCACCAACCCGCTGACCCAGTTGGGCGCTTCCGAACTGCCATTCGGCGCGATCGCCCAGGCCAACGTGCTGACCGGCGGCTTCGGCGCGGAATTCGGCCGTTCCGTGGGCGGTGTGGTCAACATCACCACCAAGAGCGGTACCAACACCTGGGAAGCTGGTGCGCAATACAGCATCGAGCCGAACTCCCTGCGCGCCAAGCAGAAGGACGTGTACTACGCCCACACTGGCGACCCGAACAACGTCAATACCGACGGCAAGATCTACGCGATCAACCGCTTCAACACCGACACCACGAAGAAATACGGTGCATACGTCGGCGGTCCTATCGTCGAAGACAAGCTGTTCATGTTCATCGCTGCCGAGCAGACCAAGCAGGACACCGGCAAAGTCGCCCAGACTTCCGATTCCGCTTCGCAGGATCAGAATGGCTGGCAGGACGATCGCAACAAGACTACCCGCTACGTAGCCAAGTTTGACTGGCAGATTACCGACAACCATCGCCTGGAATGGACCAGCATCGGCGACAAGCCTGAAACCGACCAGGCCCTGTCCGGCTTCATCTACGACACGGATGCGAACGGCGTCCCAACCGGCGGCGGCCACCGCAATGGTATCGTCACCGCGACCGGCCACTACGAGAGCATCGCCAACACCACCCCAACCACCGGTGCGCGTAGCAACATTCTGAAGTACACCGGCAACCTGACCGACGACCTGACCGTCAGCGCTCTGTATGGCCGCATGCACACCAGCCACGTATTCTCGCTGGGTGGCTATGATCCAACCATGCCGCAGATTATCGTGTCCTCCACCGGTCACGCGCCTGGCATCGACTATCCGAACAAGCAGCCGTTCTCGGGCACCGTCCTGTCGCCATCGTCGTACGACGAAGTGACCTCGTCGCGCCTGGACCTGGAATACAAGCTGAACAATCACAAGCTGCGTGGCGGCTTCGACAACAACAAGCTGTCGTCGTTCGGCGCGGGTGAACAGACCGCTGGCGGCAATAGCTGGAACTATGCCTTCACGAAGACGCCTAACGACCCGATCACCCTGAACGGCTACACCGTGACCAACGGCGTAGCATCCGGCGGTGGCCTGGGTACCCAGGGCTACTACGTCAGCAAGCGTATCTTCAGCGACATCACCGCGGCGTTCTCCGACCAGTCGGCGCAATACCTGGAAGACCAGTGGCAAGTCAACAAAGACGTGCTGGTCACCCTGGGCCTGCGTGACGAGCAGTACAAGAACAAGAACGGTCTGGGCCAGACCTTCCTGAAGATCAATAACCAGATCAACCCGCGCGCTTCCGTGGTATGGGATGCAAACGGCGATTCGTCGATGAAGGTATTCGGTAGCGCCGGCCGCTACTCGATCCAGATCCCGACCCACGTCGCCGTGCGCGGCGCGTCGGTATCGACCCTGACCCGCCAGTACTTCACCTACACCGGCGTGGACGCCAATGGCGTACCGACCGGCACCACGGCGATCACTCCGTTGACCTCGGCGGACAACGAGTTCGGTCAGCCTAAGCTGTACCAGACCGTTGCGGCACAAGACCTGAAGCCTAGCTACCAGGACGAAGCCACCATCGGCTTCGAAAAATCCTGGTCGCCAGACCTGAACTTCGGTGTCAAGGCTACCTACCGCAAACTGCAGTCGACCATCGACGACTTCTGCGACCAGCGTCCATTCGACACCTGGGCTGCAGCACACGGCGTGGATGAATCGAACTGGGGCGGCTTCATGTGCGCATCGATCAACCCTGGCCGCGACAACACCTTCCTGGTGGACTTCGCCGGCACCGGCACCAACCTGACCAAGGTGGTACTGAGCGCCAAGGACATGGGCTTCGACCAGCCTAGCCGTACCTATGCCGCACTGGACTTCTTCGCAGAACACCCAATGCGCAACGGCTGGTATGGCCGCGTGAACTACACCCTGGCTCGCAACAAGGGCAACACCGAAGGTCAGACCCTGTCCGCAGTGGCGCAGACCGACGTGGCCGCGACCGAGACCTGGGACCACCGCGAGATCATGGAGCACGCCTATGGCACGCTGCCTAACGATCGTCGTCACCAGATCAAAGCCTTTGGTATCTATGAGATCACCAAGGAATGGTCGATCGGCGGTAATGGTCTGATCTCCTCGGGCGAGCCTATCACCTGCCTGGGTAACTACCCTGCACCGTTCGTAGCTAACGATCCTGGCTTCCCTGACTACGGTTCGGCCTACCACTACTGCAACAACAACCGGACCTCGACCCAACCGTCGCCACCAGGCGCCGCTGGCCGTCTGCCTTGGGATATCCGCTTCGACATGGATATCATCTACAAGCCGCAGCAGGTCAAGGGCCTGGCTGTGAAGCTGGACGTCTTCAACGTGTTCAACAAGCAGACCGTGCAGCAGATCGACCAGCAGTACAACAACGCGGACTACAGCATCTCGCCGACCTACGGTACCCCAGGTCCGTTCATCGGCTACACCTCGCCACGCAGCGCGAAGTTCACGGTGGAGTACAACCATCGCTTCTGATGATGGGTGCTTAACGATATAAATCGTTTTCCCGAACGCCCAGCAATGGCGTTAATTCAAAGCCCGCACCACGCAAGTGGCGCGGGCTTTTTTTATAGTGTTCGTAACCGAACAGCGGCGCCGTCCGGAACCGCACAGAACCGGGTGGTTTCGCGGTAAGCGTAACATGGTATGGTTGTTGCAGATGGAGGATATCGACTTCACACGGATCGGCTTATGAAACTACGGGACTTTCGCATCGGCTGGCGCACCTTGATACAGGAGCCGGCCTACACGCTGGCGGTGATACTGGGGCTCGGCATAGGGCTGGCGGCCAGCCTGCTGTTGCTGGGCTTTGTGCGCTATTCGGCGGAATACGATGCATACATACCCGATGCGGACAACATCTACGTCGTACGCCATCGCTTCAATGTCGATCCCGGCGCGCCCTTGTATGACCTGGCGCCGATGTTCCTGCGCGCAGCGGCGGAGAAGCTACCCGGCGTCATCGACGCGACCTGCTACATCCCGGCGCGGGAAGAAGTGCTGCCGCTGGCGGTGCGCGTCGACCGCAATGTGATGAGAGTGCGTGCGCTGATCGTGCTGCCTGGCTTTGTACGCATACTGGGCATGCATGCATTGCGGGGAGATCTGGAATCCGCGCTGGACAAGCCGGACCGTGTCGTGCTGACCGAGGCCGCGGCGCTGCGCTTCTTCGGCACGACCGACGTCATCGGCCGCGTCCTGCATGCCGAAGGCAAGCCGCAACAAGTGGGAGCGGTGGTGCCGACGCCGCCATCCAACACCACCATTCCGTTCGAGATGCTGTTTGGCGTGAACGCCGATTTTTCCAACGAGGTCAGACACGAAATGCTCACCGGCGAGAGTGGCTGGATGGGCAAGCTGCTGGTGCATGTCCGTCCGGGCACGTCGATCGCAGCACTCAAGGACAGCCTGCAGCAGGTGGTGGACCATACGCCCAGCATGCAGCGTTTTCCGCCCGAAGTGATGGCGCGGCTGGGGCAGCGCAAGGCAGTGGAAATCTCGCTGTCGCCGCTGCGTGGCGCCTACTTCACGACCCAGTTGCAAAACAATCCGATCGCCGGCGCGGGGCAACGCGGCAGTCCGCTGCTGCTCAGCGGGCTGGCTGCGCTGGCCTGCCTGATCCTGGGACTGGCGGCGATCAACTACGTCAACCTGACCACCGTGCGGGTGCTGCGGCGTCAACGCGAGCTGGCGATGCGCAAGGTGCTGGGCGCGGGCGTGGCGCAGATCGCGCTGCAGTTTCTGCTTGAATCGCTGCTGGTGTCGCTGGTGGCGACCGCGCTGGGATTGCTGCTGGCCTGGCTGGCGCTGCCCATCTTCTCGCAACTGGTCGGGCGCGAATTGGAGCAGATGTTCGCGGCGACGAATATCGCCGCAGCCATCGGCATAGGCGTGCTGCTGGGCGTCGCGACTGCCGTCTACCCGGCCATGGTGGCGTTGCGCGTCCATCCCACGCAGGCGCTGGCCGCGCGTCCCGGTACGGAGTCGGTGAACGGCACGCGCTTGCGGCGCTTGTTGACGGTCACGCAGATCGCCGCCGCGATGGGGCTGACGGGCGTGACCATCGCGATCGCTTGGCAAACCCACTACGCGATGACCTCGTCGCCCGGCTTCGATCCATCGCCGCTGCTGGTGGTCGATATGCCGGAGCGCGTGCGTGACAGCGCTGCCGCGCGCGGCTTGTACGCGGCGCTGTCGGCCCAGCCCGGCGTGGCGGGCGTCGCCATCTCGGAAGACCCGGTGGGCCGCCTGGACTGGTCCTGGAACCGCGAACTGAAGCGCCCGGGCGCGCAGCCGGCGATGATGGACATGAAATCGGTCAGCGCCAACTTCTTTGAACAGTTGCGCATCAAGCCGGTGGCGGGACGCTTGTTCCAGCACGGACTGGATCAGGAAGATGACAAGGTCCCCGTCATCATCAATGCCATCGCCGCGCGTGAACTGGGCTTCGCGACGCCCGAAGCGGCCTTGGGCGAGACGGTGCTGTTCACCGGCTTCGACAACAAGACCATCCGTAAAACCATCGTCGGCATCGCGCCCGAATTACGCTTCCGCTCCCTGCGCGAAGCGCCGCGCGCCACCGCCTATGAACTCTGGACCGCCGGCGGCGCTTTGACGATACGCGTGGATGGATCGATGGCAGACATCGAACGCAAGGTGCAGGAACTGTGGCCGCGCTACTTCCCCGAATCGCTGATCAGGATGCACAGGGCAGGCGACATACTAGCCGTGAACTACGTCGAAGACGAACGGCTGGCCAAGCTCTTGGCCGTGGCCGCAGGCATCGCCTTGCTGATCTCGGCCTTCGGCACCTATGCGCTGTCTGCCACGACCGTGCAACACCGCGCCAAGGAAATCGTGCTGCGCAAGCTGCACGGCGCGCGCGGCAGCGACATTGGAATGCTGGTGGTGCGCGAGACCGGCGCGCTGACCCTGGCGGCGGCAATCGTCGCCTTGCCGCTGGCCGCAGTCGCCATCCAGCGCTACCTGTCGGGCTATGTCGAACATGCGCCGATCGGCTACTGGACCCTGCTGCTGGCGCTGGCGCTCACCCTGGCCACCGCGCTGGCCGCCATCACTCGCCACGCCTGGCTGGCCATGCGCATCTCGCCCACCGAAGCGCTGCGGACTTAACTCGATTGAGGGACTGTTTCGATATGACTATCCAGAAGAACGGCTGGATGTATCTTGAGAGCATGGGCGAGAAGCTCGGCGTTCGCGGTCGATAGCTCAAGCTGGTCTGCCTCGATAGCTTCCAGCACGGCTGTCGGCATGTTGACTAATTCTGCCAGCTCGTCCTGGGTGAGCTCCTGCATTTCTCGAATAATGCGAACGGACTCTCCAGATGATACCGCGATATGTTTTTTCGCAGGTAGGAAATCGTCTGGTTCAATGCTGTTTGTAGTCATGTGTATTTACCTCTACAACTTGAACGAGCAGAATATCTGTGCGGATTTTATAGATCACTCGCCACTGTCGCCCTAAACGTGAAGAGCGGTAACCGGCCCACTGTCCCAGCAAGGCTTCGTCATGAAATCCTTTAATCATCCTTAGCCCCTGCGGCCCCTGATGGAAAACAATGCTTTTCCATTTCTCATAACGCTTCTTTACCTCAGTTGGAACCGAAGTAGTAAATCGCTTTTGCAAATCACGATGTTCGACGATGCGCCACATGCGCTATGGTGGTCATATCCACTATAGCAGGTCAAACAAACATTGAAAGCGCGCTGATCTGCTTCAATCTACAAGCTGGTCAGCGCCTTGAAGTCGGCGGTGCGGCGGCGGGAGACTTCTACCTGGAGCTGGTCGCGCAGCGTCAGTTCCAGACCGCCGGCGTCGTTGGGCTCGACGTTTTCGATATAGTCGAGATTGACGATATGGCGGCGGTTAGCGCGGAAGAAACGCTGCGGATCCAGGCGCTCCTCCAACTGGTTCAAGGAGCGCAGCATCAAGGGCTGCTGCTGTTCGAAATAGACGCGCGTGTAGTTACCGTCCGATTCAAACAGCCGCACATCCTGTAGCGGCACGAACCAGCAGCGCTCGCCGTCCTTGATGAACAGCTTCTTCGCCATAGTCGATGCCGCCGATCCTGCGTAACCCAGCGCACGCTGGCGCCGCGCCGAGCAACGTTGCAGGGCCGTGGCCATGCGCGCCGCCTGGATCGGCTTCTGCAGGTAATCCAGCGCGTTCACTTCAAATGCCTGCAGCGCATACTGGTCGAAGGCTGTGGTGAAGATCACTTCCGGCGCTTCATCCAGCGAGGCCAGCATGTCGAAGCCACTCCCGCCGGGCATCTGTACGTCGAGGAAAATCAGGTCCGGCTTAAGCGCGGCGATCTGCTGCACGCCGTCGGCCGCATTGGCCGCTTCGCCCACGATCTCCACTTCAGGATGCGCAGCCAGCAGGCGGCGCAGTTCGGCGCGCGCGAGGCGCTCATCGTCGATCAGTAATGCCCGCATCAGGCAGCCTCCGGCAAGGTGAGGGTGGCGCGTACCCAGCCACTGTTTTCGCTCAGGTCCAGGTTGGCGTCTTCGCCCAGCGCCAGCGCCAGGCGCTTGCGGGTGTTGACCAGGCCAACCTTGGTCGAATTCGCAAACGGCAGGATGGCGCCGAGGTTGGCGATTTCGATGTGTATCTTGCCGCTGTCCAGGCGGCGCGCAAGGATGCGGATTTCGCTGCCGGTAGGACTGGCTTCCACGCCGTACTTGACCGCGTTCTCCACCAGCGTTTGCAAGGACATCGGTGGAATGCGCACGCGATCCAGCCCCATGCCGATTTCCACGCTGACACGCATCCGTTCTTCAAAGCGTATCTTCTCGATGGCGAGATAAGCCTGCACCGCCTCGATCTCGGCCGCCAGCGGCACCGTGTCCGTGTGGCCCGACTGCAGCGCATAGCGCATCACGCTGGCCAGTTGGTCGATCATCTGCGCGGCTGCGTTCTGGTCTTCGTAGATCAGCGCCCGCACGCTGTTCATGCTGTTGAAGAAAAAGTGCGGGTTGACCTGTGCCTGCAAGGCGCGCAGTTCGGCGTCCTTGGCGGCCACTTCCAGCCGCAGCGCTTCGGCCTCGGCGCGGGTGGCGCGGCGCAGCGACAGCACCGCCATGTAAAAAGTATTCCAGACCAAGTGAACTCCCCACCAGAACATCAGCGCCCCGGGCAGCCACGCGATGCCATGCACTTCGCCAAAGGGTTTGATGACCAGATAGCCGACCGTCTGCACGCCGGTATGGATCGTCGCCAGTATCACTATCGCCAGCAGCATCGACTTCCAGTTGATCGTGACACCGTTGCGTATCCGGCGCTTGAGCATGCGGTGCCAGATGTCGGAGATGATCACGCCGGCCACCGTGCCCCAGGTTGCGATAGCCAGTACCTTGCCGGTACGTTCGCCGCTGGGTGTCATGGCAAGCAGCAGCAGCGGCAGGAATCCCCAGCCGGCGATCTGGCAGATCCAGTACCAGTTCAGCCGGGGAAGCGGTGGACGGTTGTTGTTCATGGGCTCAGTTCAAAAAGTTATCAATGCGATCATACATCCAAGCCGGATCGTCGTACATGATGAAATGACGGGCGTTGTCCGCCAACTCCACCTTGACGCCGGCCAGTTGCTGGTACTGCGTCTTGTACAGTTGCTCGAACATGGGCTTGCTGCCGAAGTTTTTGTAAGCGATCCAGCTACCCAGCACCAGTGTCGGCGCCTTGATGCGGCTGACGTCCTGGCGCAAATCTTCGCTCATCATTTCGGCCATGGAGTTGGCGATAGTGGCGCAGTCGGAACGCTCACCCCAGCCTTCCGCGCGCTGTATGTCTTCCGGCTTGGTGATCATGTTGGCCAGCGTTTGCTGGCGCATGGCCTTCGCTGCCGGTTTGTCCATGGACAGCATCCGGGCGCGCATGGTTTCAGCCGCTTCCTTCATCTGGGCCGGCGTGATATTGGGCATCTGCGTGGCCATCAGCGCGGGCAGGGTGTCGACGATGATCAGGCGGCCCACCTGGTCCGGGTGATCGGCGGCCAGCTTCATGCCGAGGAAGCCGCCCATGCTGTGGCCGATGATGATGGGATGGTCGAATTTGTTGGCGGCGATGTAGTCGCTGATCTGCTGCTCAACGGTAGGCAGGAAAGGGCCCTGAATCGCGGGAACGCCGGCGAAGCCGGCCAGCGTCAGCACATGGCACTGGTACTTGGCGCCGCAGTAGTGCGCGACCGTGCCATTCCATACTTCGCCAGCGGAAGCCAGCCCAGGAATCAGGATAATAGGAGCGCCCTTGCCGGTGACTTCAACCTTGAAGGCGGGATGTTCCGGCGCGGCAGCAGCGGCGGCGGAATGCGACTGCATCAGGCTGGCGGCAATAGCGGCGATGACGGCGATGGATTTGATCAGCGAGCGTGACATCTGTTTCTCCTTTAGCGTGGTTAAGTGAAGCCATGCTATCGGGCTGCCATCGCCGTCGCGACGATTACTTGATGAGCGGTTTTTACGGCTGGATGAGCGGTTGTCTGCGCCGCTTGTACAGGGGCAGAATGAACCAGAGGCTGAGCAGCAGCGCCAGCGTCAGCAGGGCGGCAACACTGCTGGCCATCGCCGATTCGGTGACTATCCGGACCACCACATACATATCGAGCGCCATGCCGACCGACAGCGGCGCCAGCGCGAGAAAAATCAGGCGCGACGCCAGCGTGACGATGGCTTCCGAGGCCTCGTGCGGCGCAGCGATGCGATGGCAGGCGGCCGGTGCCATGCACAGCGCGATGGCGACCACCACCATGGCCAGCGCCAGCAAGTGGATGAACTGGACACCTTCCGGCAAATCATTGAAACGCTGATTGAACACGGCCACGGTCTGGAAGCCAAACAGCGCCTGTATGCCAGGCAGTATCATGCGCGCCTCTTCGATGATGTTGCGCAGTTGTTCCTTGAGCGTGATTTGTTCGGTGGGCCTCATGGGCCGATTGTAGCCAGCGCCCACGCCGGCCGGCGCACGGATCAGCGTTCGCTCTCGGCCTTCAGCTTGCGCCACAAGGTGGTGCGGCTGATGCCCAGATACTCGGCGGCGGCGTCGCGCCGGCCGCCGAAGCGCGCCAGTACAGCGGTGGCGCTGTCGTCGCCGTGGCGTGCCGGCGACGGTCCGGCGATAGCGGCAACCGTGGCAGCGCCGCCGGGCAGAATGGCAGGGGCGGTCGCAGGCATGGTGCGTGCACCCAGCTCCGGCGCGACGCTGAGCACGAAGGCGGGCGTCAGCGCCTGTAGCGGCTCGGCGGCCAGGAACAGGGCCAGCCGCTCGGTCAGGTTGCGCAGCTCGCGCACATTGCCGGGCCAGTCATAGCGCTGCAGCAGCGGTGCGCAGGCAGCGATTTCGGCGTGTAGGTTGGGATGGGGACGCGCGCCCAGCGAGGCCAGCGCATTCTTGAGCGACCATACGGCCAGCGTCATCACGTCGTCGGGCCGAGCGCGCAGCGGCGGCAAAGTCAGGCGCAGCACAGCCAGGCGGTAGAACAAATCGGCGCGGAAGCGGCCTTCGCGCACACGCTGCTCCAGGTCGCAGTGGGTGGCGCTGATGATGCGCACGCTGACCGGGATCGGCCGCGTGCCACCGACCCGCACCACTTCGCGTTCCTCCAGCACGCGCAGCAACCGCGTTTGCAGCGCCAGCGGCATCTCGCCGATCTCGTCCAGGAACAGCGTGCCGCGATTGGCCGCTTCAAACAAGCCGGCGTGGCCGCCGCGGCGCGCGCCGGTGAAAGCGCCTTCCTCGTGGCCGAACAGTTCGGACTCCAGCAGCGATTCCGCAATCGCGCCGCAGTTCACCGCCACGAACGGACGGTTGACGCCCAGGCTGCGCGGGCTTTCGCGGTGGATGGCCTGCGCCACCAGCTCCTTGCCGCAGCCGGTTTCGCCTTGTATCAGCACGGTCGCCGGGGACTTCGCATACAGCACCACGGCTTGCCGCACCTTCTCCATCTCCTGCGAATCGCCGCGCAGGTCGTTGATGCCGTGCTTGGCGCGCAGCGTGTCGGTGACCACGGCGCCGCGCACGCGGCTGCGGTTGGCTTCCAGTTGCGTCAGCCGCGCCATCTCCAGCGCATCGTCGAAGGCGTGGCGGATCGAGGCGGCGGAGTAGACGAACACACCGGTCAGCCCCGCTTCCTCGGCCAGGTCGGTGATCAGGCCGGCGCCGACGATGGCCTTGATGCCGGCGGCCTTCAGATCGTTGATCTGGGCGCGCGCATCTTCCTCCGTCACGTATGTACGCTGCTCGACATCGAAACCGAAAGTGCCGGAAAACTCCGCCAGCTCGGCCAACCGGTCCTGGTAGGTGATGATGCCGATGCGGTCCGAGATGCGCCGCGCCCGCGCCAGCGCCTGCATCACGTCGAAGCCGCTGAACTTGGCCACTACCACCGGCACCGACAGCCGACCCTTCAGGTAGGCGGCGTTGGAGCCGGCCGAGATCACCGCGTCGCAGCGCTCCGTGGCGAGCCGTTCGCGGATGTGTTTGGTCGCTTCGTCGAAGCCCAGGTTGATCGGCTCGATGGTCGCCAGGCTGTCGTATTCCAGCGTGATGTCGCGGAACAGGTCGGACAGGCGCGACACGGAAACCGTCCAGATGACCGGCTTGTCGTTGGCGTCGAAGGGCAGGGGCGTGGAATGGCGCATATTTCAATTATAGTTCAAATTTGTTTCAGTGTTTCATGTTGAAACGCCTCGCCCCGGCTAAGTGCTTGATTTGTATAGCTGACATCTCTGGCACACGGCTTGCACTAGAGTAGCCAACTTCAACGCAACACCGAAAGGTTCACAACATGAGTCAATACTCCGCTGGCGCCGCGTTCCGCAAAGCCGTCCAGGAAGAACCCCCCTTGCAGGTGGTCGGCGCGATCAACGCCAACCATGCATTGCTGGCCAAGCGCGCCGGCTTCAAGGCGATCTACCTGTCGGGCGGCGGCGTGGCAGCCGGCTCGCTGGGTCTGCCGGACCTGGGCATCTCCAACCTGGACGACGTGCTGACCGACGTGCGCCGCATCACCGACGTGTGCGACCTGCCGCTGCTGGTCGATGTCGATACGGGCTTTGGCGCTTCCGCCTTCAACGTCGCCCGCACCGTCAAGTCGATGATCAAGTTCGGCGCCGCCGCCATGCATATCGAAGACCAGGTGGGCGCCAAGCGCTGCGGCCACCGTCCGGGCAAGGAAATCGTGTCGAAGCAGGAGATGGTGGACCGCATCAGCGCCGCCGTCGATGCGCGTACCGACGACCAGTTCGTCATCATGGCCCGCACCGATGCGCTGGCCGTGGAAGGCCTGGACGCCGCCATCGAGCGCGCCGTGGCCTGCGTGGAAGCGGGCGCGGACATGATCTTCCCCGAGGCGATGATCAGCCTGGATATGTACAAGCAGTTCGCCGCCGCCGTCAAAGTGCCGGTGCTGGCCAACATTACCGAATTCGGCTCGACCCCGTTGTTCACGGTCGATGAGCTGCGCAGTGCGGACGTGGGGCTGGTGCTGTACCCGCTGTCCGCTTTCCGCGCCATGAACAAGGCCGCGGAAAACGTCTATGGCGCGATCCGCCGCGACGGCACGCAAAAGAACGTGGTCGACACCATGCAGACCCGCGCTGAACTTTACGAGCGCATCAACTATCACGCTTTTGAACAGAAGCTGGACGCCCTGTTCGCCGCACAGAAAAAATAACCCGTCGCTCCCGCGCAAGCGGGAGTCCATACTCAGCATGGATTCCCGCCTGCGCGGGAATGACGTATCACCGGAGATAAATAACATGACCGAAGCCACCACTTTCAAGCCCAAGAAATCCGTCGCCCTGTCGGGTGTCGCCGCCGGTAACACCGCACTGTGCTCCGTCGGCAAAACCGGCAACGACCTGCACTACCGCGGCTACGACATCCTCGACGTCGCCAACACCTGCGAGTTCGAAGAAATCGCCTACCTGCTGGTGCACGGTAAGCTGCCGACCGTGGCGGAACTGAAGGGCTACAAAGCCAAGCTGAAATCTCTGCGCGGCCTGCCGCAAGCGGTGAAGTCCGCGCTGGAAGCACTGCCGGCATCGGCGCACCCGATGGACGTGATGCGCACCGGCGTGTCCGTGCTGGGCTGCGTGCTGCCGGAGAAGGACGACCACAACATCCCGGGCGCGCGCGACATCGCCGACCGCCTGATGGCCTCCTTCGGCTCCATGCTGCTGTACTGGTATCACTACAGCCACAACGGCAAGCGCATCGAAGTGGAAACCGATGACGATTCGATCGGCGGCCACTTCCTGCACCTGCTGCACGGCGAGAAGCCGGCGGAATCGTGGGTGCGCGCGATGCACACCTCGCTGATCCTGTACGCTGAACACGAGTTCAACGCCTCCACCTTTACCAGCCGCGTGATCTCCGGCACCGGCTCGGACATCTACTCGGCCATCACCGGCGCCATCGGCGCGCTGCGCGGTCCCAAGCACGGCGGCGCCAACGAAGTCGCCTTCGAAATCCAGAAACGCTACGAGAACCCGGACGAGGCGGAAGCCGATATCCGCAACCGCGTCGCCAACAAGGAAGTGGTGATCGGCTTCGGCCACCCGGTGTACACCGTCTCCGATCCGCGCAACGTCGTCATCAAGGAAGTGGCGCGCACGCTGTCGCAGGAAGCCGGTTCGACCAAGATGTTCGACATCGCCGAGCGCCTGGAGTCCGTGATGTGGGAGATCAAGAAGATGTTCCCCAACCTGGACTGGTTCTCCGCCGTGTCCTACCACATGATGGGCGTGCCGACCGCGATGTTCACGCCGCTGTTCGTCATCTCGCGCACGTCCGGCTGGTCGGCGCACATCATCGAGCAGCGCATCGACAACAAGATCATCCGTCCAAGCGCCAACTACGTCGGCCCTGAAGACCTGCAGTTCGTTCCGATCAAGGACCGCAAATAATGAATACCGCCTACCGTAAGAATCTGCCCGGCACCAAGCTGGATTTCTTCGACGCGCGTGAAGCGGTCGATGCGATCCAGCCGGGGGCCTGGGGCAAGCTGCCGTACACCTCGCGCGTACTGGCGGAAAACCTGGTGCGCCGCTGCGATCCGGCCGCGCTGAACGCCTCGCTGTCGCAACTGATCGAGCGCAAGCGCGACCTGGACTTTCCGTGGTTCCCGGCGCGCGTGGTCTGCCACGACATCCTGGGCCAGACCGCGCTGGTCGACCTGGCCGGCTTGCGCGATGCCATCGCGGAGCAGGGCGGCGATCCGTCGCTGGTCAATCCCGTGGTGCCGACCCAGTTGGTGGTGGACCACTCGCTGGCCGTGGAGTGCGGCGGTTTCGACCCGGACGCCTTCGACAAGAACCGCGCCATCGAAGACCGCCGCAACGAAGACCGCTTCCATTTCATCGACTGGACCAAGAAAGCCTTCCAGAACGTGGACGTGATCCCGCCGGGGAACGGCATCCTGCACCAGATTAACCTGGAGCGCATGTCGCCAGTGATCCAGGTCAGCGATGGCGTGGCCTATCCCGACACGCTGGTCGGCACCGATTCGCACACGCCCATGGTCGATGCGTTGGGCGTGATCGCCATCGGCGTGGGTGGCCTGGAAGCCGAGACCGTGATGCTGGGCCGCGCATCGTGGATGCGCTTGCCGGACATCGTCGGCGTGGAACTGAGCGGCAAGCCGCAGCCGGGCATCACGGCCACCGATATCGTGCTGGCGCTGACCGAATTCCTGCGCAAGGAAAAAGTGGTGTCGGCCTACCTGGAGTTTTACGGTGAAGGCGCGACCGCGCTGACGCTGGGCGACCGCGCCACCATCTCCAACATGGCGCCGGAATTCGGCGCCACCGCCGCGATGTTCTCCATCGACGAGCAGACCATCAAGTACCTCAAGCTGACCGGCCGCGACGACGCGCTGGTGGCGCTGGTCGAGCAGTACGCCAAACACACGGGCCTGTGGTCGGACAGCCTGAAGACCGCCGAGTACGAGCGCGTGCTGAAGTTCGACCTGTCGACGGTGGTGCGCAATATCGCCGGCCCGTCCAATCCGCACAAGCGCGTGGCGACCACCGACCTGGCGGCACGCGGCATCGCAGGCGTGGTGGAAAACGAACCGGGCAAAATGCCCGACGGCGCGGTCATCATCGCGGCCATCACGAGCTGCACCAACACCAACAACCCGCGCAACATGATCGCCGCCGGCCTGTTGGCGCGCAATGCGAACAAGGCTGGCCTGCTGCGCAAGCCGTGGGTCAAGTCCTCGCTGGCGCCCGGATCGAAAGCCGTCACGCTGTACCTGGAAGAGGCGGGCCTGCTACCTGAACTGGAAAAGCTGGGCTTTGGCGTGGTGGCCTATGCCTGCACCTCGTGCAACGGCATGTCCGGCGCGCTGGATCCCGCGATTCAACAGGAAGTGGTGGAGCGCGACCTGTACGCGACCGCTGTCCTGTCGGGCAACCGCAACTTCGACGGCCGCATTCATCCGTACGCCAAGCAGGCCTTCCTGGCGTCGCCGCCGCTGGTGGTGGCCTACGCCATCGCCGGCACGATCCGCTTCGACATCGAGAAGGATGTGCTGGGCCATGATGCGAGCGGTAAGCCGGTTACGCTGAAAGACCTGTGGCCCAGCGATGAAGAGATCGACGCCATCGTGGCGGCCAGCGTGAAGCCGGATCACTTCCGCAAGGTCTACATCCCGATGTTTGCGCCCAGCGAAGGCGAGGCAGAGCGTGCTGCGCCGCTGTACGACTGGCGGCCGCAATCGACCTACATCCGCCGTCCGCCGTATTGGGAAGGCGCTTTGGCGGGCGAGCGCACGTTGAAGGGCATGCGTCCGCTGGCGCTCCTGGGCGATAACATCACCACCGACCACCTGTCGCCGTCTAACGCGATCATGCTGAACAGCGCGGCCGGCGAGTATCTGGCAAAAATGGGCCTGCCGGAAGAGGATTTCAACTCCTACGCGACGCATCGCGGCGACCACCTGACCGCGCAGCGTGCCACCTTCGCCAATCCGACGCTGAAGAACGAAATGGTGCGCGATGCCGACGGCAATGTGAAAGCCGGTTCGCTGGCCCGCGTCGAGCCGGAAGGCAAAGTCACGCGCATGTGGGAAGCCATCGAGACCTACATGGAGCGCAAGCAGCCGCTGATCGTGATCGCCGGTGCCGACTACGGCCAGGGCTCGTCGCGCGACTGGGCGGCCAAGGGCGTGCGCCTGGCGGGTGTGGAAGCCATCGTGGGGAAGGTTTCGAGCGCATCCATTCGCACCAACCTGGTGGGCATGGGCGTGCTGCCGCTGGAGTTCAAGCCGGGCACCAACCGCCTGACGCTGGGACTGGACGGCACCGAGACTTACGACGTGATCGGCGCGCGCGCGCCGCGTGCGCCGCTGACGCTGGTCATCCACCGCAAGAACGGCGAGCGGGTGGAAGTGCCGGTGACCTGCCGCCTCGATTCGTCGGAAGACGTATCGATCTATGAAGCGGGCGGCGTGCTGCAGCGCTTCGCGCAGGACTTCCTCGAATCGGCAAAGGCAGCTTAACGTCGTCGTCCCCGCGAAAGCGGGGACCCATGCTGAGCGTGCCTTGCATGGACTCCCGCTTTCGCGGGAGCGACGGCAAACTAACGGTAACGTCATGACACACAAACCGCAAATCAAAATCCCCGCCACCTACATGCGTGGCGGCACCAGCAAAGGCGTATTCTTCCGCCTGCAGGACCTGCCGGAATCCGCGCAACGGCCCGGCGCCGCGCGCGACCAATTGCTGCTGCGTGTGATCGGCAGTCCCGACCCTTACGGCAAGCAGATCGACGGCATGGGCGGCGCCACCTCCAGCACCAGCAAGACAGTGATACTGTCGCAGAGCACGCGGCCGGACCACGACGTCGACTACCTGTTCGGCCAGGTCTCCATCGACAAGGCTTTCGTGGACTGGAGCGGCAACTGCGGCAACCTGTCGGCGGCGGTGGGCGCCTTCGCCATCAGCGGCGGCCTGGTCGATCCGGCCCGCGTGCCGCGCGATGGCGTGGCGGTGGTGCGCGTATGGCAGGCCAATATCGGCAAAACCATCATCGCCCACATCCCGATGACCAACGGCGAAGTGCAGGAAACCGGCGACTTTGAACTGGACGGCGTGACCTTCCCGGCGGCCGAAGTGCAGTTGGAGTTCATGGAGCCGGCAGCGGAGGAAGAGGGCGCCGGCGGCGCGATGTTCCCGACCGGCCGCCTGGTCGACGACCTGGAGGTTCCCGGCATCGGCACGCTGAAGGCCACCATGATCAACGCCGGGATCCCGACCATCTTCGTTAATGCCGACGCCATCGGGTACACCGGCACCGAACTGCAGGACGCGATCAACGGCGATGCCAAGGCGCTGGCCATGTTCGAAACCATACGTGCACACGGCGCGCTGCGCATGGGCCTCATCAAGGACCTGAGCGAGGCCGCCACGCGCCAGCACACGCCGAAAGTAGCCTTTGTGGCGCCGCCGGCATCGTACAAGGCGTCCAGCGGAAAAACGGTGAAAGCAGAAGACATCGACCTGCTGGTGCGCGCGCTCTCCATGGGCAAGCTGCACCACGCCATGATGGGCACGGCGGCCGTGGCCATCGGCACCGCCGCTGCCATTCCCGGCACGCTGGTGAACCTGGCGGCGGGCGGCGGCGCGCGCAACGCCGTGCGCTTCGGCCATCCATCCGGCACCCTGCGGGTCGGGGCGGAAGCGGTGCAGAAAGACGGCGAGTGGAGCGTAACAAAAGCGGTCATGAGCCGCAGCGCGCGCGTGCTGATGGAAGGCTGGGTCCGCGTTCCCGCCTAAAAATTCGGGGTCAGTTCCGACATTCGGACACGGGCTCAACCGCTGTAAGGCCGAGTTCGTGTCCGAATGTCGGAACTGACCCCGAAGTGGACATCACGATATCGGAGGAGACATGAAGTACGCTGAGTTTTATCAGCGCTCTATCGTCGCGCCTGAACAATTCTGGCAGGACGAAGCTGCGCTCATCGATTGGGATACGCCCAGCACGCAGGTGCTGGATTTTTCCAACCCTCCGTTCGCCCGCTGGTTCGTCGGCGGCCGCACGAATCTCTGCCATAACGCGGTGGACCGCTGGTGCGCCACGCAGTGCGACCAGCCGGCGCTGATCGCCATCTCCACCGAAACCGATACTGAACGCAGCTACTCCTTCAATGAGTTGCGCGCCGAAGTCGAACGCTGTGCGGCGATGATGCAATCGCTGGGCGTGCGCAAGGGTGACCGTGTGCTGATCTACATGCCGATGATCGCCGAAGCGGCATTCGCCATGCTGGCCTGCGCGCGCATCGGTGCGATTCACTCGGTGGTGTTCGGCGGCTTTGCCGCCAACAGCCTGGCCAGCCGCATCGACGACGCCAAGCCGGTGCTGATCGTCTCCGCCGATGCGGGCTCGCGCAACCGCAAGGCCATTCCCTACAAGCCGCTGCTGGATGAAGCGATCGCGCTGTCGTCCGCCAAGCCGGCCAAGGTGCTGCTGGTGGACCGCGGCCTGGCGCCGATCGAGCGCATTGATGGTCGCGATGTCGACTACGCCCAGTTGCGGGCGCAGCACCTGGACGCCCAGGTGCGGGTGACCTGGATGGAATCCAACGAGCCATCCTACATCCTGTACACCTCCGGCACCACCGGCAAGCCGAAAGGCGTGCAGCGCGACGTCGGCGGCTACGCGGTGGCGCTGGCCGCCTCGATGAAGTACAACTTCTGCGCCAAGGCCGGCGAGACCTTCTTCGCCACTTCCGACATCGGCTGGGTGGTCGGGCATTCCTACATTGTCTACGGCCCGCTGATCGCCGGCATGGCGACCGTCATGTACGAAGGCTTGCCGGTCTGTCCCGATCCCGGCATCTGGTGGAGCATCGTCGAGAAGTACAAGGTCACGCGCATGTTCTCGGCGCCGACCGCGATCCGCGTGCTGCGCAAGCAGCCGCAGGACTACATGCGCAAGTACGACAAGTCGTCGCTGAAGGCGCTGTACCTGGCCGGCGAGCCGCTGGATGAAACCACCTCGGCCTGGATCGCCGAGGAACTGAACGTGCCGATCATCGACAATTACTGGCAGACCGAAACCGGCTGGCCCATCCTGTCCATCGCCAAGGGCGTCGAAGACTTGCCGACGCGGCTGGGCAGCCCCGGCGTGCCGATGTACGGCTACAAGGTCAAGCTGCTGAACGAGTCTACCGGCGAGGAGTGCGGCCCCAACGAGAAGGGCGTGGTGGCGATCGAAGGTCCGCTGCCGCCGGGCTGCATGCAGACGGTGTATGGCGACGACCAGCGTTTCGTCGATACCTATTGGTCCACCGTCAGCGACCGGCAGGTGTATTCGACCTTCGACTGGGGCATGCGCGACGCCGACGGCTATTACTTCATCCTGGGCCGCACCGACGATGTGATCAACTGCGCCGGCCACCGGCTCGGCACCCGCGAGATCGAGGAATCCATCACCAGCCACCCCAATGTGTCGGAAGTGGCCGTGGTGGGGGTGGAAGACAAGATCAAGGGCCAGGTGGCGGTGGCCTTCGCCATCCTCAAGCAGGCAGGCGGCGCCGATCACGCCGCGCTGGAGCGTGAAATCATGGCGCTGGTCGACCACCAACTGGGCGCGGTGGCGCGGCCGGCGCGCGTGCACTTTGTGACGATGCTGCCGAAGACCCGCTCGGGGAAACTGCTGCGCCGCTCGATCCAGGCGATTTGCGAAGGCCGCAATCCCGGCGACCTGACAGTTATCGAAGACCCGGCGTCGCTGCAGCAGATCAGGAACGCATTGCAATAAAAGTAAACTGTCGTTTTTCGGGCCATGCCTGGGGAGCCATAGATGGCGGACGGTGGCAATGTGGGATATGATCCACCAGTTATGCTGCCGTAAAGTCATAGTGGTGGCATTTTTTTCAAGGTGCCACTGGTGTACATGAACCGTGTTTCTACCAACCCTGACTTCGTTGCAGACGCGCTGGCGCTGATTGGCGTGCCGGCCTGCGCGGCCGGCGTCGACGGCGCGGTGATGGCGGCGAACGCGGAACTGTGCGACTTGCTGGGCTTCGATCCCGCCGGCGGCCCGGTGGCCGAACTATTCGCACGCCATGTGCGCGACGCCAGCCTGGCCCAACTGCGCAACGCCGCACCTGGCCAGCGCTGGGATAGCTGCCTGAAGTCGGCCGATGGATTCTATCTGTCGGTGCAAGCCTGGTCCAAGCCGCTGCCCGCCGGCGCCGCCTTCGACGGCGTGGTGGTGGTCTTCCACGACATCACCGAAGTCGAACGCGATCAGCGCGCGCTGCGCAAGGCGCTGCTGGAGCAGCAGGCCATCCTCGACAACGCCGCGGTCGGCATCCTGTTCAGCAAGGACAACGTCATCGAGGAATGCAATATCCGCTGCGCCGAGATGTTCGGCTACAGCCGCAGCGAGATGGAGGGCGCATCGACCGCGATCGTGCATCACAATGAAGAGGCTTATCTGCGCCTGGGCCGCGAGGCCGTGCCGCTGCTGGCGCGCGGCCATTCGTACATGACCGAAGTGCAGTTGCGGCGCAAGGATGGCTCCCTGTTCTGGGCGCGCCTGTTCGGCCGGGCGATCGATCCGCAGCATCCGGCCGACGGCACGGTGTGGATCGCGGAAGACATCAACGAGCACCGCATCGACGAGGAAAAGCTGCGCCGCGCGCTGCTGGAGATGCAGGCTATCATGGACAGCGCGCCGCTGGCCATCGGCTTCCAGCGCGACAACCGCATCCTGCGTTACAACCATCGCTTTGCCGAAGCGTTTGGTTTTGTCGGCGACGGCGGCATCGGGCGGCTGACGTCGTCGCTGTATCCGTCGCAGGAAGCCTACGACGCGGTGGTCAAGAAAGCCCGGCCGCTGCTGGCGCGCGGTAAGGCCTACCAGGCCGAGATGGAAATGCGCCGCACCGACGGCTCGCTGTTCTGGGCGCATGCGTTCGGCTACGTGATCAATCCCGGCCGCACGCAGCAGGACACGATCTGGATCTTCGACGACCGCAGCGCCCAGAAGCAGCAGGAGGAAGCCACGCGCCGCCTGCTGCTGGAGCAGAAGGCCATTCTCGACAATGCATCGGTCGGCATCCTGTTCACCAAGTCGCAGGTTATGCTGAGCTGCAATCTGCGCCTGGCGCAGATGTTCGGCTACGGGCCGGGCGAGATGGAGGGGCAGCACGCGTCCCTGGTATTCCAGACGCGCGAGATGTTCGATGCCTTTGCCGACGAGGCCGAGCCGCTGCTGAGCGCCGGCCAGTCCTTTGAAAAGAAGGAGTACGAATTCCGCCGCAAGGATGGCAGCCTGTTGTGGTGCCGCGTGCGCGCCAAGACGGTGGACACGGAGCACAACGACGGCGGCGCCATCTGGATCCTGGAAGACGTGACGCACACGCGCCAGACGCAGATGGAAGTGGAAGCCATCATGACCAATGCGTCGATGAGCATCCTGTTCACCAAGAATCGCCTGATCACGCGCTACAACCGCGGCTTTGCCGAGATGTTCGGTTACGATGAGCAGTCCGGCCTGGGCTTGCCGGGCCGCGCGCTCTATCCTTCGCAGGAAGCCTACGAGCGGCTCAGCGCGGAAGCCTCTCCGCTGCTGTCCATCGCCCGGCCGTTCCAGACCGAGATCGAGATGCAGCGCGCGGATGGCTCGCGCCTGTGGGCGCAACTGATCGGCTACGTGGTCAATCCCGAGGAACCGGAACAGGGCACGATCTGGGTGATCGAAGACCGCACCGAGCAAAAGCGCGCGGAGGAAGCGCTGCGCAATGCGCTGCTGGAAAACCAGGCCATCCTGGACAGCGCCGTGCTGGGCATCTCGGTGGTGGAGAACGGCCGCAACCTGCGCTGCAACCGCAAGATGGAAGAATTGTTTGGCTACGGGCCGGGCGAGATGAACCACCTGAGCGTGCAAGCCTTCTACGCCGGCGTCGAGGCCTGGCAGGCGGCGCGCGAGGAGACCGCGCGCGATTTCCGCGCCGGCCGCGTCAACGTCTCGGAGTATGAACTGGTGCGCAAGGATGGCACCACGTTCTGGGCGCGCCTGTCGGGGCGTCCGTTCGACTTGGCCAAGGCCACCGGCCGTTCGGTATGGCTGGTGGACGACATCACCACGCGGCGCGAAGCGGCGGAGGCGGTGGCCCGCGCGCGGGACGAGCTGGAAGTGCGGGTGCTGGAGCGCACCGCCGAACTGGCCGGCGCCAACGCGCTGCTGCAGGGCGAGATCGTCGAACGCCGCCAGGCCGAGGCGCGCGTGCACCACATGGCCTACCACGACAGCCTGACCGGACTGCCCAACCGCGCGCTGCTGTCGGATCGCCTGGACCGCGCCATGCTGGCCGCGCAGCGCACCGAGCGCAAGCTGGCCGTGATGTTCATCGACCTGGACCGCTTCAAGACCATCAACGATTCGCTGGGCCACATGACCGGCGACCAGTTGCTGAAGGAGGTGGCCAGCCGCCTGTGCCGCGCGGTGCGCGTCAGCGATACGGTGGCGCGCCTGGGCGGCGACGAATTCGTGGTGCTGGTGCCCGGCATCCGCACGGCGGAAGAATCCAGCCAGGTGGCGGAGAAAATCATCGAGGCGCTGTCGGACAGCTTCCCGCTGGATGGACGCAACCTGCACATCACGCCCTCGATCGGCATCTGCGTCTATCCCGACGACGGCGCCGACGTCGATACGCTGATGCGCAACGCGGACGGCGCCATGTACCACGCCAAGGCCAGCGGCCGCAACAACTACCAGTTCTACAAGGAGGCGATGAACCAGACGGCGGCGCGCCACCTGGAGCTGGAGTCCAGCCTGCGCGGCGCGCTGGCGGCGGACGAATTCGAGCTGCACTTCCAGCCCATCATGGACATCGACACGCGCCGCCTGCATGCGATGGAAGTGCTGCTGCGCTGGCGCCGCGAGGGCGAGCTGGTGACGCCGGACCACTTCATCCCCATCATCGAAGAGAATGGCCTGATCGTGCCGATCGGCGAATGGGTGATACGCCAGGCCTGCATGCAGAGCATGGCGTGGCAGGCGCAGGGCCTGCGGCCGGTGCCGCTGGCGGTCAATTTGTCGCCGCGCCAGTTCATGCACCGCGGGCTGGTGGAATCCATACGCGCCATCCTGGACGAGACAGGCATGCCGCCCGCGCTGCTGGAATTCGAAATCACCGAGACCGCGCTGATGCAGCACGGCGAACAGACGCTGGAGATTCTCGGCCAGATCAACGCCATGGGCATCCGCCTGTCGATCGACGACTTCGGCACCGGCTATTCCAGCCTGGCTTACCTGAAGCGCTTCCCGGTCAAGAAGATCAAGATCGACCGCGCCTTCATCAAGGACCTGGAGCAGAGCGCGGAAGACCGCGCCATCGTGGAGGCGATCATCGCCCTGTCGGACAGCCTGCAGTTGTCGGTGGTGGCGGAGGGCGTGGAGACGGAAGGGCAGTACGCGCTATTGCAGCGCAAAGGCTGCCAGTACGCGCAGGGCTATCTGTTCTCGCAGCCGGTGCCGCACGAGACGGCGCGGCTGCTGCTGCCGCGCGCCTAGCGCTTTAAGCGAAGGTGGCGATCACCGGCGCGTGGTCGGATGGCTGCTCCCATTTGCGCGGCACGCGGTCGATCACGCAGGCGGTGCAGCGCTGCTTCAGCGCGTCCGACAGCAGGATGTGGTCGATGCGCAGGCCTTTGTTGAGGCGGAAGCCGAGGTTGCGGTAGTCCCACCAGCTATACGATTTCTCCGGCTGCTCGAACAGGCGGAAGGAATCCACCAGGCCGATGTCCAGCAGGCGCTGGAGCGCGGCCCGTTCCTGCTCCGAGACATGCACCATGCCGACCCAGGCGGCTGGATCGTGGACGTCGCGGTCCTCGGGCGCGATGTTGTAGTCGCCCACCACCGCCAGTTGCGGGTGCAGCGCGGCTTCTTCGCGTATCCAGTCGTGGAAGGCGGACAGCCAGGCCATCTTGTAGATGTATTTTTCCGAATCGACGGCCTGGCCGTTGGGCACGTAGGCGCACACCACGCGCACGCCGGCGATGGTCGCGGCCAGGATGCGCTGCTGCACGTCCTCGAACCTGGGGTTGTTCTTGACCACGTCGGTGATGGGCAGCTTGGACAGAATGGCGACGCCGTTATACGTTTTCTGGCCGGTGTAGGCGACGTGATAGCCGGCAGCTTCAATGGCGGCCGCAGGGAACTTGTCGTCGGTTAATTTTGTTTCTTGGATGCAGAGCACATCGGTGGGATTTTCCTCTAGCCATTTCAAAACGTGCGGCAGTCGAACGTTCAGTGAGTTAACATTCCAGGTGGCTAGTTTCATGAGGGGACGATTCCTTGTCTTTTGATAGGGGTGTTGCACGATACCGAATGCATCTTACCGCAACTTGATTTAACATATGTACTTAGTAAATTGAAAATTTGTATGAATAAACATGAAAAAGCCTTTCGGAAACGCATCGTAAGGGCATAAAATGTTGCAAAAGATGTGAAATCCAAAAAAAATTGCCAAATATGTCTCATTGTTATCAGAATATAACGAAATAACGAGACATTCGGGCGGAATGGAAATATACTTAGTACACTGAATGTAAAACTTGAGTTGCTATTCGGTAACAGTGGAAGTACAAATTGCGCACATTTCTTCGTTGCAGTAGCACAAGAAGTGATACCATACGGAAATTAATTAGTATTTGAGTGAAGGCGTTATGGACGCATTTGCAAAGGAATCGAAAATGCGAAGTGCATTTGAAGCGTGGGCACAACGCGACGGCCACATCGTGCGCCGCCGTGAAGACAAACCGGATGAATATCTGGTTTTCGAGACGCAACGCCGCTGGGTGATCTGGCAGGCTGCACTGGAACACGGCAAGCCTGCGGGCGGCCGCAAGAGCGCCGCGCAGAAGGAAGCGGAGAAGCGTGCCGCCGCCGCTGTGCAGCGCCCGCCTGAAGTCGCTTCCGACCAGGCCGCGGTGCGCAACCAGGTGCTGAACGAAGTGCTGGATGCTTTCTCGTCGCTGGGCGGCGAAGGCGGCATGGATGACATCCTCAAGGTCATCCAGGGCCTGAAGCAAAAGCAGGAGCCGGCAACGGAAACCCCGGCCAAGGCCAAGACTGCGGAGCGCCACAGCGCCTGATGGTCGGCAGGCGTAAAAGTGCAACGCTTTACGCCGCTTGATTGAATGAATGAAGCCCGCGGCGGGCTGCTACACTGGTCTGTATCTCCATCTCAGAGGCAGACCATGTTTCTCCGTCCCGCTGCAGCGGTTATCGCGTTGCCGGCCTTGCTGGCTGGCTGCGCATCCCTAACTGAATCCACCCAACAAAGCGTGCTGGTACAGACTGTACTGGAGCACCGCGAGATCGCGGGCGTGGGCTGCGTGCTGTACAACGACGTGGGCAAATGGTTTGTCACCACGCCGGGCCGCGTCACGCTGCGCAAGAGCGCGGGACCGCTGCGCATCGACTGCCAGAAGGAAGGCAAGGGCTGGGCCTACGAGAAGGTCGAGTCCAAGGCGGACGGCAACCTGTGGGGGAACGTGGTGCTGACGGCGGGCGTCGGCTATTTCGTCGACAAGAATACCGGCGCGGGCTACGACTACCCGGCCACGCTGACCGTGGTCATGCACCCCGCCCAGCAGAAAGAAGAAGGGCCACCGCCGGCTGCCGGGGTGACCCTGTTCTAACGGGCTCCCGCCTGCGCGGGCGCGACGGCGTCATTCCGGCGCAAGCCGGAATCCATGCCGTGCCCGATCAGGCGCTACGATTGATCAGGAAGTTGGACAGCAGCGGAACCGGACGGCCGGTCGCGCCCTTGGCGGCGCCCGATTTCCACGCGGTGCCGGCGATGTCCAGGTGCGCCCAGGTGTACTTGCGGGTGAAGTTTTCCAGGAACGCGGCCGCCGTGCACGAGGCGCCGCCCGGCGTGCCGATGTTGGCCAGGTCGGCGAAGTTGGACTTCAACTGCTCGTTGTATTCCTCGCCGATCGGCAGGCGCCATGCGGTATCGTTGGCGTTGCGGCCGGCGGCCAGGATCTCTTCCGCCAGCTTGTTGTGCACCTCGTCGTCGCGGGTGAACAGGCCGCTCTTGTGGTGGCCCAGGGCGACGATGCAGGCGCCGGTCAGGGTGGCGATGTCGATCACGGTGGCCGGGTTGAAGCGCTCGGCGTAGGTCAGCGCGTCGCACAGGATCAAGCGGCCTTCGGCGTCGGTGTTCAGGATCTCGATGGTCAGGCCGTTCATGGAGGTGACGATGTCGCCCGGCTTGGTGGCGCGGCCCGACGGCATGTTCTCGCACGAGGCGATAATGCCGATCACGTTCAGCTTCAGGTTCATCTCGCCGATGGCGCGGAAGGTGCCCAGCACCGAAGCGGCGCCGCCCATGTCGTACTTCATCTCATCCATGCCTGGACCCGGCTTCAGCGAAATGCCGCCGGTGTCGAAGGTGATGCCTTTCCCGACCAGCACCACCGGCGCATCTTTCGGCTTGCCGCCCATGTGCTTGATGACGATGAATTTCGGCGGCTGCTCGCTGCCATTGGTGACCGACAGGAAGCTGTTCATCTTCAGCGCTTCCAACTGCTTGCGGTCCAGGATCTCGACGTCGAACTTGTAGTCCTTGCCCAGCTTCTTGGCGGTGTTGGCCAGGTAGGTCGGGGTGCAGACGTTGGCCGAGGTATTGCCCAGTTCCTTGGTCAGGTTCATGCCGTTGGCGATGGCCACGGCTTGCGCCAGCGCCAGCTTGGTGGCGGCATTGTTCGGCACGGCCAGGGCGATTTTCTTCACGCCGGCGGCGGCCGGATCTTTCTTGCTCTTCTGGGCATCGGTGCGGAACACGGATTCATGGCCGCTCTGGACCACGCAGCGAATCGCCCAGTTCACATCGCGGTCTTTCACTTCGGTCATCGGCAGTGCGATAATAGCGTCGCTCGAACCCAGGGAAGCGAATGCCTTCAAGGTCGCGTTCACGCCGCTGGCGAAATTCTTTTCGCTGACGGCGTCATCGCTGCCCAGGCCGACCAGCAGCACGCGCTCGGCGGCGGCGCCTTTCACGCCGCGCAGCAGCAGGCTGGTGCCGGCCTTGCCGGTAATGTCGCCGGACTTGAGCGCAGCCGTGATTTCACCGGAACCATCCAGCGCTTTGGCAGCCTGCGACAGCTTCTTGTTCTCGTAGACCGCTACCGCGATGACGCCGGTTTTGGCCGTGGCGATGGTGTTTTTTGTGTCGAATGCTTTTATGCTAAAGTCCATTGGATTCTCCGTGTCGTGTACGTTTCAGCCCGACCGGCTGGATAAGCCTGATAAAGCCTGACAGGCCGGGCTGCTATTTTAAACTCGTGGTCCTGTAGGGACCAAAACTACAGAATTATAATCGCCGAATGATTTTTCAACGCGCCCTACGTCGTGAAATGGCCAGCGCCGCCGGGGCCACCTTCACCGTGTTGTTCAGTATCAGCGTCACCTGGACCCTGATTGGTGTCCTCGGCAAGGCCGCGGGCGGCAAGGTCGCTTCCAGCGACGTGATCGCGCTGATCGCGTTCGCGGTTCTGAATTATCTGCCAACTCTCGTTATCCTCACCAGTTTTATTTCCGTGCTCATTGTGGTCACGCGCACCTACCGCGATTCGGAAATGGTGGTGTGGTTCGCTTCGGGCCTGAGCCTGGCGCGCTGGATACGCCCGGTGCTGACCTTCGGCTTGCCGCTGGTGCTGATCACGGCGGGCCTGAGTTTCGTCGCCACGCCATGGGCCAAGCAGAAAAGCGCGGAATACGTGGAGCGCTTCGAAAAGCGCGAAGACCTGCAGAAGGTTTCGCCCGGCCAGTTCAAGGAATCGGCGTCGGCCAATCGCATCTTCTTCGTCGAAGGCGTGGCCGGCAAGACGGCCGTGGTGCAGAACGTGTTCGTCAACACGGTCGATGAACGCGGCACGGCGGTGATCGTCGCGCGCGAAGGCGAGATCAACACCGGCCCCAAGGGCGAACGCTACCTGGTGCTGAAGAATGGCCGCCGCTACCAGGGCACGCCGGGCCAGTCCGATTTCCAGAGCATGGAGTTCGAACGCTACAGCATGCGCGTGGGCCAGCGCACCGAGGAACTGGACGGCGATCACGAGGCGGGCGCACTGACCATGGCGCAACTGCTGGCGCAGAGCGATAGCGTGTCGCGCGCCGAACTGCTGTGGCGTATCGCGCAGCCCCTGACCTGTCTGGTGCTGATCCTGCTGGCGGTGCCGCTGGGCTTCGTCAATCCGCGCGCCGGCAGTTCGGCCAACCTGATCATCGCGCTGCTGATCTTCTTCAGCTACAGCAACCTGGTCAAGCTGGTCGAGGCCAGCGTCAAGCAGGGCAAGTCGGGCTTCGCGCTGTCGTGGTGGCCGCTGCACCTGGCGGTGGCGCTGATCGTGTTCGGCCTGTTCGCATGGCGTTTGAACCTGAACCACCGCTACCATCCGTTGGCCTTGATCGCCGCGTATAAGCGTTCGCGCAACAAGAAAGGCTGATCGCATGAAAATCCTGCAACGCTATTTCGCGGTCTCCATCCTGCAGGCGGTGGCCTTTGTGCTGGTGGCCTTCCTGGCCCTGCAAGCCTTCATGGACCTGACCGGCGAGCTGCCTTCGGTCGGCAAGAACGGCTATGCGATCCAGTATGCCTTCCTGTATGTGCTGGTCGGACTGCCGGGCCACGTCTATGAAGTGATGCCGTTGGCCGCGCTGATCGGCACCATCTACACCATGGCGCAGTTTGCGGCGACTTCCGAATTCACCATCATGCGCGCTTCCAGCATGTCGACCGGGATGGTAGCCAAGATGCTGGCGAAAATAGGCCTGGTGCTGGTGATTATCACCTTCATCTTCGGCGAGCTGATTGCGCCGCGCACCGCGCCCTTGGCCGAGAAGATCCGTCTGAGCGCACGCGGCACGGCGATTTCGTCGGAGTTCCGCTCCGGGCTGTGGACCAAGGACATCGTCAAGTCGGAAGGCATGACCGGCGTCGTCACGGGTTCCCGCTTCTTCAACGTGCATTCGGTGGCGCCGGACGGCACGCTGAACGACGTCAAGCTGTACGAGTTCGACACCAGCCTGCGCCTGCGCTCGATCACCCTGGCCAAGAGCGGCACCTTCCAGGGCAACAGCCTGTGGCGCCTGAAGGATGTGACGGAAAACGTGTTCTCCAATCCGCAACTGCTCAAGCCGGGCGCGGAGGCCAACCTGGCGAATAACTTCGCCCAGGACACCAGCATGATCGAGACCCGCCACCTCGATACCAAGGACCTGGTCTCGGAGATCACGCCCAAGATCCTGTCGGTGGCCGGCTCGGATCCCGAGCGCATGTCGGCCAACGAGCTGGCCGTGTACACCCGCCACCTGCAGGAGAACAAGCAGGAGACCGAGCGCTTCAAGATCGCGTTCTGGAAAAAGCTGTTCGATCCGCTGGCCATCTTCGTGATGATGGCGCTGGCACTGCCGTTCGGCTACCTGCACACGCGCAGCGGCGGCGTCAGCCTGAAGATCTTCGTCGGCATCATGATAGGCGTGAGCTTCCTGCTGGTGAACACGCTGTTCTCGCACCTGGGCCTGTTGAGCACCTGGCCGGCCTTCATGACGGCGATCGCGCCCAGCCTGCTGTTCCTGGCGCTGGCGATATGGGCCCTTTGGTGGGTGGAGAGGCATTAGCATGAGCCAGCGCGCACTGATCCTGTTTGCACACGGCGCCCGCGCCGCATCGTGGGCGGCGCCGTTCGAACGCCTGCGCGACCTGGCGCAGGCACGCGAGCCGGACGTGCGCGTCTCGCTGGCTTTCCTGGAATTGATGTCGCCGCGCTTGCCGGACCATGTGGCGCAACTGGTGGCGGATGGCGTGAGCGACATCACCCTGGTGCCGGTGTTCCTGGGGCAGGGAGGCCACGTCCTGCGCGACCTGCCGGTGATCGTGGATGAGCTGCGCGCGACCTATCCCGACACCACCATCAAGGTCGTGGAAGCGGCCGGCGAAAACGCGGCCGTGCTCAATGCCTTGTGCGATTACTGCGTCGGCGCGCTGTCATCGGACGCGTCGCCACACTGACAACGGTATGCTGCCGTCCGGCCTGGCCGGGACACGGTAGCGCAATTCGTCCCCCTGCAATTCATAGCTACGCTGCTGGCGCGTGCCTTCCCAGTTGGGATAGCCCGCGCGCTCGATCTCGAAGGTCAGGGTATGGGCTTCCTCGTCCATGCTGACCCGGCCGAAATGGGCGCTCGATCCCATGACCGCCGCTTCAAACTCGGCAGCCGTGCCGTTCTTCTTGTCCGCGCCAAGGAAGCGCGGACGTTCCGCCTTGTAGATCTGGATGCTGTAGCGGCCCTGCTCGTCGATCATCATCAGGCCGGACGGCGCCTCGCCGTAGTCGCGGACCCGCGTGCCATCGGGCTTGATCTGGTCGGCGGCGACCAGCGTCCAGGTGCCGGCCAGCGGAAAGGGACGGGCCGCCAGCGCGGCCTGGCTGGCGGGCACCCACATCAACAGGCAAAACATCCGGTTCAACAGTTTCATGGCATCTCCTTGCAAAAGAAGGACACGATAGCGTCGATACCGTTTGAACGAAATTGCAAAAACTTCGCCGGATGTGTGCATAATTGCACAATGAGCCAACCTGACTGGGACGACCTGCGCTACCTGCTCGCGCTGCACGACGCCGGCACGCTGACCGGCGCTGCGCGCGCGATCGGCGTCGAGCACACCACGGTAGCGCGCCGCATCGATGCGCTGGAGGCGGCGCTGGCCGTCAAGCTGTTCGACCGCTTCCCGAAAGGCTGGTCGCTGACGGCCGCCGGCAAGGCCTTGATGCCGCATGCGCGCAAGATGGAAGACGGCTTGCACGGGCTGTTGCGCGCGGCCACCAGTGCGACGGAATTGCGCGGCAAGGTGCGCGTGTCGGCGCCGCCCGCGCTGACTGCGTATCTGCTGGCACCGCGCTTGCGCCAGATGCTGCATCGATTGCCTGGCATCGAGATCGACCTGCGCGGCGAAGCGCGCGAGACGGATTTGATGCGGCGCGAATCCGATATCGCTTTGCGCTATGCCCGCCCGGCCGCGCCAGGCTTGGCGGCACGCAGCCTGGCCACGATAACGTACCGGCTGTGCGCCAGCGCCGGCTACCTGGACACGCGCACGCCGGATCAATGGGAATTCCTGGGCTATGACGAACTGCTGCAGCACACGCCGCAGCATCAATGGCTGGAAAAGATACGGGATGGGCGACGCTATTGTTTGCGCTCCAACGATCTGGGCACGCTGTATCAGGCGGCGGTCGCGGGCAGCGGGGTGACCGTGCTGCCCGATTACTTTCCGCAGTCCGGGCTGGTCGACGTGGCAACGCCGCCATGCCCGGTCAAGCGCAAGCTATGGATCGTGATGCACGAAGACGTGCGCCGGGCTGCCCCGGTGCGCGCCGTCGCTGACGAGATCATTGCCTTGTTTAGCGCCGGGGGTTAAACCGCATTATTTGGCGATCACGGTATTGTCTGCCGGGCCGGTCGCGCTGGCCGGCGCAGCGACGGTTGCGCCGGCCGAGGTATTAACGGTGTTGTTGTCCCCGCCGACGTTGACCACGCTGCCGCCCGGCGCAGTGACCACCGTCCCTGCCGGGACCTTGATGGAATCACCGGACGACAGCGTGAAGGACTGGCCTGGCAACAGTGTCGACGGCACCGTGCTGCCCGGCGCATTGTTACCGCCGCCGCCACACGCCGCCAGCGCGGTCACACAAAAGATCGAAGCTACTGCAAATTTTAGATTTCGCATTGAGTTGAAGAGTTAAGTTTTGGGCAATGCGAGTGTGCCTGATATTTGCATAAATAATATTACAATTTGGAAAGCATCATCGCGCAGCCAGCACGCTATCGATCAGGCCATATTCGCTGGCGGCTGCGGCCGACATGTAGTTGTCGCGGTCCGTATCCTTTTCGATTTGCGCCAGCGTTTGTCCGGTGCGTTCGGCCAGGATGGTGTTGAGGCGGTGGCGCTGGTACAGCATTTCGCGCGCCTGGATTTCGATATCGGCCGCCACGCCTTGCGATCCGCCATGCGGCTGGTGAATCATGATGCGCGCGTTGGGCAAGGCATAGCGCTTGCCGATCGCGCCCGCCGCCAGCAGGAAGGAACCCATGCTGGCGGCGAATCCCGTGCACAAGGTCGACACGTCAGGTTTGATGAACTGCATGGTGTCGTAGACCGCCATGCCGGCGTACACCGAGCCGCCCGGCGAATTAATGTAGAGCGAAATATCCTTCTCGGGATTGTCCGATTCCAGGAACAGCAACTGCGCCACGATCAGGTTGGCCGACTGTTCGGTCACCTCACCGACCAGGAATATGATGCGCTCCTTCAGCAGGCAGGAATAGATATCGAAGGCACGCTCGCCGCGGCCGGTCTGTTCGATCACGGTCGGCACCAGGCCTAAATTTTTAATCACGACGGTCCTTTCGCGGTAAAGTGGTGTCACTGCCCGCTTGACGCTTGCGGCCGGGACCGCGTGACGGCATCAAAAATATTTGGCCGGCCTGTCACATCCGGGCCGCGCCGGGCGTCAAGCGGCAACAGCACCGCATGAGGGGATCACCATGGATATCGACGGCTCCATATTTGAACAACTGCGTCCGCGCCTGAAAGCGATCAGCTTGCGCATCGTCGGCAGCGAAGCGGAAGCGGAGGACATCGTGCAGGATTGTTTTCTCAAGTGGCATGGCGCTGAGCAGGCGGCCTTGGCAACGCCAGCCGCCTGGCTGACCACGGTGGTGCAGCATCAGTCCATCGACCGTTTGCGCAAGCGGGTGCGGGATGAGATGGCGGCGCGCATCGCGACAGAGCTGGCGCCGGATGCGCCGTCGTCGCCGCCCGAGCACGATCTGCTGCGGCGCGCGGAAGTGGCGGAGGCGCTGGCGCGCATGCTGGCCTGCCTGTCGCCTGCCGAGCGCCTGGCGCTGGTGCTGCATGAAGTCCTGGAATGCGAACATGCCGACATTGCGGCGGTGCTGGGCACCAAGGCGGTGAACGCGCGCCAATACCTGCTGCGCGCCCGCCGGCGGCTGCGGGAAGCGGCGGCCGAAGCGCTACCGGAAAAGAAGCTGAGCCGCGAGCTGATACGCCGCTTTCAGGCCGCGATCAACAACCTGGATGTGCCGGCGGTGGTGACGCTGCTGACGGATATGCAGCCTTATGCGGTCGCCTGCGCCAACGATGCGTCGTATGCCCTGGCGGCTTAGGGATCAGGCGCCGGCAGCCTTTTTGCAGATCCAGAAAGCGTTCAGCGTCAAACGCCCGCTGGCCGGATCGGCAGTGAGCAATTCGGGCCGGGTGATATGGCTGTTGTGGAAGATGCTGCCGTCGTAGAAGATCGCGCGGTTGTAGGCGGCGGGAACGGTGGCCAGCAGTTCGAAATAATCGTTCGACGCGGTGAGGTAGGCGGGTTCGGCGCCCATCAGTTGCGTGAATGCTGCATCCGTCATGCCGGCCCAGATGTCGAGCAGGGCGTGGGTTTCGGGCACCGACTGCCTGGGCCGATAAAAACTGGTACCGCCCAGTTCCGGGTCCTTGAACAGGTACAGCACCGAAGCGGGAAAACATTCGGTGGGCGAGCTGGCGTAGTTATCGTGATGGCAGACGCGCTGCAGCGGGCGCAATTGGCCGGGCGCCAGGCTGACCATCGATAAGCGGCTGAACATCTGGCTGGTGCGGCGCGCACCCAGACGGCTGCGGATGTGCTGCATGAAGAACTCGTTCAGCCTGGCCGAGAACATCTCCGTCATGCGCAGTTCCTGGCCGGGAAACGCGTTGTGCGGCGCCGGCGCGAAGCCCGCGCGGTTGCGCACCGCTTCCGCCACCAGCCCATCCGGGTCGAGCAGAAAATCATCGATCACCACGCAGGGCAGTTGGCCCGGTATCGGGATCAATTGGACGCGCGGATCCGGGTTGAACATTATTTCTTCCGCGGGACGATCTTCACTTCATACACCTTGGGCCACAGTTTGCCGGTCACGAACAGGCGCTTCTTCGCGGCGTCGTAGGCGATGCCATTCATGACGTTCTCGCCGGTCGGGCCTTTGCCCGCATCGGGATACAGTTTGCCGAAATCGATCCAGCCGGTGATCTTGCCGTTCGCGGGATCGATGCGGGCGATGGTGTTGGTGTGCCAGATGTTGGCGAAGATTTCGTCGCCGACCACCTCCAGTTCGTTCAACTGGTCGACCGCGATGCCGTCGGCCGTGACCTTGATGCGGCGGACTTCCAGGAAGGTCTTGGGATCGAGGAAGCGCAGCGTGGCGGTGCCGTCGCTCATGATCAGCTCTTTGCCGTTCTGCGTCAGGCCCCAGCCCTCGCCGGGATAGGCGAACTGGGTTTTGAATTCAAAGGACTTCAGGTCGAACACGAAGCCGGTCTGCGTCTGCCAGGTCAGGCTGACCAGCGTGTCGCCCCAGATGGCGATGCCCTCGCCGAAGTACTGCGGCGGGATGTCCTTGCTCTGTACGACCTTGCCGGTTTCCAGGTTCACCTTGCGGATGGAGGACTTGCCGTTCAAGCCGGTGCTCTCGTACAAAAAGCCGTCGTAGTAGTTGAGGCCTTCGGTGAAGGCTTGCGGATCGTGCGGATAAGTGCGGACCACTTTGAAATCGTAGGTGGGAACCGCGGCCGGCGCGAGCGCAGCTAGGGGCGACAGGAAAGCGAAGAGCAGGGCTTGAGCGTATTGTCGTTTCACTATGCAGATACCGAATTTTGTAGTTCAACCATGGCGTCAAGCGTGGTGCCGGGAGCGTCCAGCTCCGCCTGCACGCAGGCGCGCGCTGCCGGCGCCTCGACCAGGTCGACCGCCTGCCGGCGCGCTTCCGCCGCAGCAGCAGTATCGCCGCAGCCGTCCAGCAAGTCCAGTACCTGCACGACTTCGGTGGTGTAGTTGAATACTTCGGCCAGCAGGGCGGACATGCCTTCGTTGGTCAGCGCATCGCAGCTCTGCAGATTGGCGTTGAGGCGGGCGGCCGCCTGCTTCAGGTGTTGTTCGGGATGCGGCAAATAGCGGCGCGCCAGCGCGAAATCGCCGCAGGCCATCAGCGACAGCAGGGCGATGGGCGCAACCTGCTGCGCAAAGGCTTCCGGCAGTTGCTGGAACAAGCGGTAGGTGTTCTGCAGGTCGCCCAGCTTGTCGTTGATGACGCGGATGTCCTTGAACAGGTCGGGATCCTGCTTGCTTGCCAGGTCCGCGCTGAGGCGGTCGCGCAGCGCGACCAGGGCGTGCCGGGCCGGCAGGTGCGCTTCCGCCAGCTTGGCCCACGACGCCAGGACGTAGGACAGGCGCAGTTGCGCGTGCTCGGAGCCGGGCGCGGTGGCGTCGAACAGCCAGGTGTAGTCGTTCAGGGCAGGCTCGAATTCACCTGCGGAGTGGGCGCTCCAGGCGCGCTCCAGTACTTCCAGTACAGTGTCCATTCATACCTCTAGGCTAAGAATGGACATTTTAGTACGGTTAACGGGAAGTCAGGCGCTGAGCTGAGTGGCTATCGTGCCGCTAATCCCATTATCGAACTGCTGGTGGGCGCGCGGACGCATCGCTTCGCCTATCATCACCAGCACCGGGCCGTGCGGCGTGCCCAGGCCTTGCGCCAACTGGGCCACGTTCATGCGGTGGATTTTCTGGTCGGCGCGGCTGACGTTTTCGATCACCACCACCGGGGTATCGGGCTGGTGCCCGTGTTTCAGCAGGCGCTCCGCCGTGGAGATGGCTTCGCGGCCGCCCATGTACTGGACCAGGGTGTCGGTTTCCGGAATCGCGTCATGGTCCGAATGCTCGGGCGCGGTGGAGGAGGTGAAGAAGGCCACGCTGCGCGCCACGCCGCGCTTGGTCAGCGGCTGCTTGGTGGCGGCCGCCGCGGCCAGGGCGGTGGTGATGCCGGGGACGATGTCGACCTCAATGCCGGCTTCTTCCAGCGCGCGCAGTTCTTCGTCGGCGCGGCCGAAAATCATCGGGTCCCCGCCTTTCAGGCGCACCACCAGCTTGGCGCGCTGGGCGCATTCGATCAATTGCTGGTTGATGACCTGCTGGGCGACCGAGCGTTGGCCGCTGCGTTTGCCGACCAGGATTTTCTCGGCCTGTGGGCACAGCGCCAGCATCTCGGGCGTGACCAGCGCGTCGTACAGAACGATGTCGGCTTGCGCCAGCAGGCGCGCGCCGCGCAGGGTGATGAGGTCCTGGGCGCCGGGACCGGCGCCGATAAGATAGACTTTTCCGGGAACAGGCATAGTGGTTTCTTCGCTCGCGCGTCGTTCCCGCGCAGGCGGGAACCCATAGAACGCTGGGCGGAATGCGCAGCATGGACTCCCGCTTGCGCGGGAGTGACGGGGACTATTTTACTGCGCCAGGCGGATCATGCCCGCGGCCACGGTCTGGTGGGTCACTTCATCGATCAGGATGAAGGCGCCGGTGGCGCGGATGTCGCTGTAGGCATCGGCCGCCAGCGGCTGCTGCACGGTCAGCGCCACGGTGGCGATGTCGTTCAGCTTCAGGCCTTCGGCCGCATGGCGCTGCTGGGTGTTGATGTCCAGCAGGGACTCGATGCCGGTCACCTTGGCGGCGGTCTGCTTGGTGCCGTGCTTGATCCAGTACTTGCGGCGCAGGTCCAGCGGCTCGTCGGACATCCAGCACACGTCGGCCTGCAGTTGCTTCAACTGGGCGGCCGGCTGCTCGGCGCTGGACAGCATGTCGCCGCGCGAAATGTCCAGGTACTCGTTCAGCAGCAGGGTCACCGACTGGCCGGCGACGGCCGACTGGTGCGAGCCTTCGAAGGTCAGGATGTCTTTCACGGTCGCGCTCTGGCCGGAAGGCTGGACCACCAGCTTGTCGCCCACCGACACCTTGCCGGCTTCGATGCGGCCCATGTAGCCGCGGAAGTCGTTGGCTTCGTGGCCGTTGTGGCGCGCCACCAGTTGCACCGGGAAGCGGAACGGCGAGTTGTGCGATTCGTCGTACACCGACAGCGATTCCAGCAGCTCGATCAGGGTCGGACCCTGGTACCAGCCCAGCTTCTCGCTCTTGTCGACCACGTTGTCGCCGGTCAGGGCCGACAGCGGGATCGGCGTGATGTCCTTCAGGCCCAGCGAGGCGGCGAACTCGCCATACGCCTTGACGATGCGGTTGTAGATGTCCTGGTCGTAGTTCACCAGGTCCATCTTGTTGACCGCGACGATCACATGTTCGATCTGCAGCAGGTGGGCGATGGTCGAATGGCGCTTGGTCTGGATCAGCAGGTCGACGCCGCCGTCTTCGCGCAGCTTCACTTTCGACACGTCGACCAGGATGATCACGGCGTCGGCGGTGGAGGCGCCGGTCACCATGTTGCGGGTGTACTGCTCGTGACCCGGCGTGTCGGCGATGATGAACTTGCGCTTGGGCGTGGCGAAGTAGCGGTAAGCCACGTCGATGGTGATGCCTTGTTCGCGCTCGGCTTCCAGCCCGTCGGTCAGCAGCGACAGGTCGATGGTGTCGCCCACGGTGCGCTTGTGCTTGGAGCGCGACACGGCGGCCAACTGGTCTTCGAAAATGCCTTTGCTGTCGAACAGCAGGCGGCCGATCAGGGTGGACTTGCCATCGTCGACGGAGCCGGCGGTGATGAAGCGCAGCAGGCTGTGTTCGGTCAGGTTTTGGTTCAGAGGTGCGTTCATCAGAAGTATCCTGCTTTTTTACGTTTTTCCATCGAGGCTTCGGAGGTCTGGTCGTCCATGCGGGTGGCGCCACGTTCCGTCACTTGGGTGATCGCGGTTTCGGCGATGATCTGCTCCACGGTCGCCGCGTCCGAAGACACGGGGCAGGTGCAGGAGATGTCGCCGACGGTGCGGAAGCGCACGATCTGCTTCTCCACGGTCTCGCCTTCGCGGGCCGGGGTCAGGTCGGTCAGCGGCACCAGCAGGCCGTTGCGTGGGATGACCTGGCGCTCGTGGGCGAAGTAGATCGACGGCAGTTCCAGCTTTTCGCGGGCGATGTACTGCCACACATCCAGCTCGGTCCAGTTCGAGATCGGGAACACGCGCATGTTCTCGCCGGGATGGACGCGGGTGTTATACAGGTCCCACAGTTCCGGGCGCTGCGACTTCGGGTCCCATTGGCCGAATTCGTCGCGGAAGGAGAAGATGCGCTCCTTGGCGCGGGCCTTCTCTTCGTCGCGGCGGGCGCCGCCGATGCAGGCGTCGAAGCCGTGTTCGGCGATGGTTTCCAGCAGCGTCACAGCCTGCGCGGCGTTGCGCGAATCGGTTTGCGGATTACGCAGGCGCACGGTGCCGCGCTTGATCGACTCTTCGACCGAGCCGACGATCAGGCGCTCGCCCAGTTCGGCCACGCGCTTGTCGCGGAAGGCGATCACTTCTTCGAAGTTGTGGCCGGTGTCCACGTGCACCAGCGGGAAAGGGAATTTACCGGGACGGAAAGCCTTCTCGGCGATGCGCAGCAGGACCACCGAGTCCTTACCGCCCGAGAACAGCAGGGCAGGGTTGCTGCATTCAGCCGCGACCTCGCGCATGATGTGGATCGCTTCGGATTCCAGGGCATCGAGGTGGCGCGAATTCACGTGCGCGTTGTTTTCAACTAAAGCGTTCATTTGGACTTATCTCTCTTGTCGTTCCCGCGCAAGCGGGAATCCATGCTGAGTAACTTCGGATGCGGTCTATGGATTCCCGCTTGCGCGGGAATGACTTTAGGCCGCAACAGATTTAATGCGTATCAGTTTGCCATCGACCATGTGCAGGCCGCATTCCTTGGACTCCGGGTTCTCCCACCACCAGCGGCCGGCGCGGATGTCTTCGCCCGGCTCGATGGCGCGGGTGCAGGGCTCGCAGCCGATCGACGGATAGCCTTGGTCGTGCAGGGCATTGTACGGCACATTGTTCTCGCGGATGTAGTTCCACACATCCTGCTCGGACCAGTCGGCCAGCGGATTAAACTTGGTCATGAAGTGGGCCGGATCGTCCTCTTCCACCATCAGCGAGGTGCGGGTGGCCGATTGCGCGCGGCGCTGGCCGGTGATCCAGGCCTTCTTGCCCAGCAGGGCGCGGCCCAGCGGCTCGACCTTGCGGATGCGGCAGCATTCCTTGCGCATCTCGATGCTGTCGTAGAAGGCGTTCAGGCCGTTCTGCGCGACGTAGGCGTCCACCGCTTCCTGCTGCGGCTTGAACACGGCGATCTCGTAGCCGTAGTGCTGCTTCACCTTGTCCAGCATGGCCAGCGTTTCCTTGTGCAGACGGCCGGTCTCCAGCGAGAAGATGCCGATGTCGAGCTTGGCCTTCAGTATCAGGTCGGTCAGCACCATGTCTTCCGCCGCCAGGCTGGAGGCGAATACCGCCGGCGAGAATTCGCTGGCGATGCGGTTCAACGTGGCGTGCGTGTCCGCGATCAGCTTGCTCAGGTCACTCATGGAAGCTCCCTTTAAATGCCGGCGCCGTCGTTGTTGGCGCCGACGGCCACGCGGGCGTGGCGGCGGAACAGCGGCAGTTTCTGGTCCACCGATGCCTGGTAGGTTTCCGAGAAATCGGACAGGCCTTTCAGGGCGTCGTGGATGCTGCGGTCGGGGCGGGTGGCGTAAGCGTCAAAGCCCACGCGCTGCATGGAGAACAACTGGTCGCGCAGCACGTCGCCGATGGCGCGCAGTTCGCCGGTCCAGCCCAGGCGCACGCGCAGGTTGTAAGCGATCGAGTAGCCGCGGCCGTCGGTGAACTTGGGGAAGTCGACCGCGATCAGCGCGAACTTGGACAGGTCGTCCTTGATCGCTTCCGGGCGCTCATCGCTGGCGATCCAGACGCCGATCTCGCCGGCGGCAGCGCGCGCGGCCAGCAGCTCGCGCTGCACCAGCCATACCTTCTGCGGCACGATCACTTTGCCTTCCGGGACGTGCACGGTGGCGGGATCGATGGACGGCGCGCCTTCGACCGGCTCGGCCAGGCGCAGCACCTGCCACGCGTCCTCAACGATTTCGCGGCCCTTGATAATCAGGTTCTTCACTGCTTCAGACATATTCATCCTCTCCAACCAGGCGGCCGCCTTTTTCTGCGATCGGCGTGGCGTACACAAATTCCTTGAACGGGGCGACGCCGATGCGCGCCACGCAGTCTGCAAACGACTCGTCTTCAAAGCGGTCGCGCAGGTAGACCTGCAGCAGGCGGTCTATCACTTCCGGCATTTGCAGCGCGGAGAACGACGGTCCGATGATCTTGCCGATGGCGGCGTGGTTGCCTTGCGCGCCGCCGATCGATACCTGGTACCACTCGCTGCCATCCTTGTCCACGCCCAGCACACCGATGTTGCCGACGTGGTGGTGGCCGCAGGCGTTGATGCAGCCCGAGATATTCAATTCGATCTCGCCGATGTCGTGCTGGTAGTCGAGGTTATCGAAACGCTCGGTGATCGCGGCCGCGATCGGGATCGACTTGGCGTTGGCCAGCGAGCAGAAGTCACCGCCAGGGCAGCAGATGATGTCGGTCAGCAGGCCGATGTTCGGCGTGGCCAGGCCGTGCGCCTTGGCTTCCTGCCACAGCGCGAACAACTGCGACTGTTCGACGTCGGCCAGCACGATGTTTTGTTCGTGGGTGACGCGCAGTTCGCCGAAGCTGTAGCGGTCGGCCAGGTCGGCCATGAAATCCATCTGTTCCGCGGTGGCGTCGCCCGGCGGCACGCCGGTCTTCTTCAGCGACAGCACCACGGCCGCATAGCCCGGCACCTTGTGCGGCTTGACGTTGCGGTTGACCCAGTTGGCGAAAGCCTTGTTGCCTGGTTGCGCGGCGACCACGTCGCTGTCGTCCAGTTGCTTGTAGGCTGGCGGCTGGAAGAAATCGATCACGCGCTGCATCTCTTCCACGGTCAGGGTTTCGGGGCCGTCTTTCAGGTGCGCCCATTCCTCATTGACCTGGCGGGCGAATTCCTCGACGCCGAGGGCCTTCAGCAGGATCTTGATGCGGGCCTTGTACTTGTTGTCGCGGCGGCCGTACTGGTTATACACGCGCATCACGGCTTCGGTGTAGGTCAGCATGTGCTGCCATGGCACGAATTCGTTGATCACGCTGCCGATGATGGGCGTGCGACCCAGGCCGCCGCCGACCATGAACTTGAAGCCGATCTCGCCGGCGTCGTTGCGCACCACGGTCAGGCCGATGTCGTGCACGGCGATGGCGGCGCGGTCGTCCACGGCGCCGTTGACGGCCACCTTGAACTTGCGCGGCAGGGCGATGAATTCAGGGTGGAAGGTCGACCACTGGCGCAGCACCTCGCAGTACGGGCGCGGATCGATGATCTCGTCGGCGGCCACGCCGGCGAAGGGATCGGTGGTGGTGTTGCGGATGCAGTTGCCCGAGGTCTGGATGGCGTGCATCTCCACCGAGGCCAGGTCGGTCAGGATATCGGGTGTCTGTTCCAGCTCGATCCAGTTAAACTGGATGTTTTGACGGGTGGTGAAGTGGCCATAGCCGCGGTCATACTTGCGGGCGATGTGGGCGAACATGCGCATCTGCTTAGACGCCAGCAGGCCGTAAGGCACGGCGATACGCAGCATGTAGGCGTGACGCTGCATGTACAGGCCATTTTGCAGGCGCAGTGGCAGGAATTCGGCCTCGGTCAGCTCATCGGCAAGGCGGCGGCGCACCTGGTCCCGGTATTGGGCGATGCGTTCGCGGACGATGAGGTGGTCGTATTGGTCATACTGATACATATATATTCTTCCTGGATAGTCGCTGAGTCCCCAAACTAGCGCTAATAGTAATAAACTTCATCCTTATTCCATACGACTTAGTCTTTATTTGCTTATATAAGGATTGGGCATATGTATGGGCGCTAATCATTTAAGATGGGTCCAGACCTGCAATGAATCTTCATCAACTGCGCTTCGTGCGCGAAGCGGTACGCCAAAATTACAATCTGACCGATGCCGCCAAGGCGCTATTTACCTCGCAGCCGGGGGTGTCCAAGGCGATCATCGAGCTGGAAGAGGAGCTGGGAGTTGATATTTTTACACGTCACGGCAAGCGCATCCGTGGCCTGACCGAGCCGGGGCGGCTGGTGCTGCAATCGGTGGAGTTGATCATGCAGGAGATCGACAGCCTCAAGCGCATCGGCAAGGAATACGCGGCCCAGGACAGCGGCAGCTTCACCATCGCCACCACCCACACCCAAGCGCGCTACACCTTGCCCAAGGTGGTCCAGGCCTTCATGCAGAAATTCCCTAAGGTAAGATTGTCTTTGCTGCAAGGCAATCCGCAGCAGATCGCCGAGATGGTGCAGCGCGACCAGGCCGACCTGTGCATCGCCACCGAATCGATCGCCGGCGTCACCGGCCTGGTCACCTTGCCATGTTATCAATGGGAGCACGTGGTGGTGGTGCCGCCCGACCACCCGCTGCTGCGCGCCAAGCAGCCGACGCTGGAAGAAATTGCCGCTTTCCCCATCATCACGTACGATGGCGCCTTCGCCGGCCGCAGCAAGATCGACCATGCCTTCTCCCTGCGCGGGCTGAAGCTGGACGTGCTGCTGGAAGCCATCGACGCGGACGTCATCAAGACGTACGTGGAGCTGGGCATGGGGATAGGTATCATTGCGGGCATGGCTTTTGACGCCGAGCGCGACAAGAACCTGCGCGCCATCCCCGTCGGCCACCTGTTCGGCATGAATGTGTCGCGGGTGGCGGTCAAGCAGGGGGCTTACCTGCGCAGCTATATCTACACCTTTATCGAACTGCTCGCGCCTACGCTCAACCGCAAGTTGATCGAACAGGCCATGAGCGGCGACAAGGAAAACTACGAACTATAAAGAAAGCATCACCATGATTACCAATCAGTTGACCCAATACTACGCCGTCAACGCCGATAACTATGACCAGGTTTACGCCGACGAGGCACGCTTCGACGACCTGGACGATTTGCAGGAAATGGTCGCCGAGCTGTTCGAAGGCCATAAGGTGCTGGAACTGGGCTGCGGCACGGCCTACTGGACCGACCTGATCGCGGAAGTGGCCGAATCGGTCTACGCCACCGATATTTCGCAGGAAATGCTGGACCTGGCCGAGACCCGCGGCCTGGACGAGGACATCGTCACCTTCGGCCAGATGGACGCGTTTGACCTGCCGGACGGCATGCAGGGCCAGTACACGGCTGTCTTCATCGGCAACCTGTGGCGCCACGTCCGCCGCGAAGAGCAGGAAAAATACTTGAAAACCCTGCGCGCCAAGCTGGGCAAGGACGTGTTGCTGGTGGTGCTGGACGAGTCGGCCGTGGAAGGCCAGACCGTGACCGCCCGCACCGATGCGGACGGCAACACTTACCAGTTCGTGACCGCCGACGACGGCGAGCGCTATGAAATCATGGTCAACTACCTGACCGACAGCACCTTGCGCAAGCGCTTCGGCGACCACGCGCGCCAGATCAAGATCGCGCGCTTGCAGTATTACTTCCTGCTGAGCTGCCGCCTCAAGTAAGCCGGCATTGCAAGCCGTTTCATCCAAAGCCGCGTTCAGCGTTTTTTTTTTCACTGTTGACGTTGATTTACAACAAATGTTGTTTGTCACATTGTTGAAGTAATTGATAGGCATGATTCCGCCCGTGGAATTTAACCCCTTCTTTCAACCTCAAGTAGAGAAAATCAAGTGAAAAAACTGACTCTGGCAGCAATGATCATCGGCGGCTTCGCGGCCCAGGCACAAGCGCAAACCAACGTGACCATCTACGGCCTGGCCGACGCAGGTATCGTCAGCGAGCGCGGTGGCGCTGCCGGCAATGTGACCAAACTCACCAGCGGCATCGGCGGCCAGTCTCGCCTGGGCTTCAAGGGTACGGAAGATCTGGGCGGCGGTCTGTCGGCCATCTTCACCGTGGAAGCCGGTTTCCGTGTGGATGACGGCTCGCTGGACAACACCAACAGCCAGTTGTTCAACCGCCAGTCGTTCGTCGGCCTGAAGTCGAAAGACGCCGGCCAGCTCACCCTGGGCCGCCAGTACACCATGCTGTATAACGCCATGAGCCAGGTTGCCGATCCTTTCGGCGCAGGCTATGCCGGCACCATCAAGAATCTGTTCCCTGCAGCCGGCGCCAACACCCGCGTCAGCAACGCTGTGGTGTACGCCACCCCGACCGTCGAAGGCTTCAGCGCTGAAGCCCTGTACGCCCTGGGCGAGCAAGCTGGCAGCGCCAGCGCCGGTCGCCAGTTCGGCCTGGGCCTGAACTACGCGCAAGGCCCGCTGAACGCGCGCCTGGTGTACAACAACAAGAACAACGACACCGCCGCCACCCCGACCACCGCCGCCAAGGTGCAGGACACCGGCCGCAACACCCTGCTGGCAGTGAACTACGACTTCCAGGTGGTGAAGGCCTACTTCGCCTACAGCGCGGACAAGGGCGTGAACAGCGCCCAACTGCCAGTGGCCAACGCCTACAACTACGCGGTGGCGCCGAAGGCCAGCCTGGACAGCAACGACCTGCTGATCGGCGCCCAGGTGCCAGTCGGCGCCGGCACCATCATGGCGTCGTACATCCGCAAGAACGACAAGACCGTCTACAACCAGGACGCCGACCAATGGGCGCTGGGCTATCTGTATTCGCTGTCGAAGCGTACCGGTCTGTACGTGGCTTACGCCAAGATCAAGAACAAGAACGGCGCCGGCTACACCGTTGGTAACAACAACGAAGCCGGCTCCGGCGACAAGGCCTTCAACCTGGGCATGCGTCACGCGTTCTGATCGGGTTTAGCCGGCAGCGGCAGGCGGATCATGATCCGCGTGCCGCCATCGCTGACGATGACGATCTCGCCGTCCAGCGCCAAAACACGTTCGCGCATCCCGAGCAGTCCCAAGGACGATACCTTGTCCATGTCCTGTTCGGTGATGCCGCGGCCGTCGTCGTGTATCAAGATCTGCAATCCCCCCTCCTGGCGGTACAACGACAGCATGACCTGATGCGCTGCGGCGTGACGGGCGACGTTGGTCAGCGCTTCCTGCACGATGCGGAAGATGGCCGTGCTGTAGTTGTCGTCCAGTGTCAACTCTTCCTCATTCGCATCCAGCGTGCAGGCGATGCCGTGGCGCGCGATGAATTCCTGTCGCAGGCTGCGCAGCGCGAAATACAGGCCGCCTTCGTCCAGCGCATGCGGGCGCAAGTTGCTGGCGATGCGGCGCAGCGAGGCGATGGCCGCCATCAACCGTTCGTCCATGCCCAGTTGCAGCCGGCGCGCGGCCGCGCTATCGGCGGGCAGGCGTTGCAGCACGGCCAGGTCGCTGCGCAGCGTGGCCAGCAACTGGCCGAGGTCGTCGTGCAGTTCGCGCGCGATGTGCTTGCGCTCCTCTTCGCGTATGGTTTGCAGCGCGGCCGACAGTTCGCGCAGCCGGGCATACGATTGTTCGATGGCGGGATGCGCTTGCGCGCGGCTCAGGCGCCAAGACAGGCGGCAGACTATCGCCAGCACGGCGGCCAGCATCAGCAGGGAGCGTAGGCGGGACATGTGATTCTCCAGGCAGCCGGGCGGCCGCGTGGAGTTCACACTAAATCAGGTAGGCAGAAGATGTTTGCGCTGGCGCAGCCGGGCTTACATCTGCTTGAACAGGTGCAGGAAGCTGCGGCTGACTTCCAGCTTTTCCGGGCGGCCCTTGATCATCACCAGGTGACGGCCGCGGATGTCGCGCGTCACGCCTTCGATGGCGTTGACGTTGACCAGCGTGGCGCGATGGATTTGCCAGAACAGCGCCGGGTCCAGTTCCTCGGCCAGGTCGCGCACCGGCTTGCGTATCAGCGCTTCGTATTTCTCGGTCTGGACGCAGGTGTATTTTTCGTCGGACCGGAAGAACAGGATTTCCTCGACCGGAATCATGCGCAAGTCCTGGCCGATGCTGGCCTGTATCCATTGCAGATGGGCCGGCTTGGGCGCGGCGATCTTCTCGGCCAGTTGGGACAGCATGGCGGTCACGCTGGCGTTGATGTCGCCGCTGGCGGCGGGCTTGTCCAGCCGGCTCTTCAGGCGGTCGACCGTGATCTGCAGGCGCTCTTGCTCGGGCGGCTTCAGCACGTAGTCGATGGCGCCGCGCTCGAAAGCCTCCACCGCGTACTGGTCATAGGCGGTGACGAAGACGATGCGGCTCTTGTTGCCGATGATGGCGGCGGCTTCCATACCGGTCTTGCCGGGCATGCGGATATCGAGGAAAGTGAAATCGGGCTTGAGCTGGTCCACCAGTTCGACCGCCTCATCGCCGTTCTTGGCTTCCCCCAGGATTTCCAGTTCAGGCCAAACCTGGCCCAGGCGCATGCGCAACTGATCGCGCATCAAACGTTCGTCGTCGGCAATGATTGCTGTAGGCATCGTAGTCGGGTGTGAAGTGTTAATTAGCTAAATTATTATTCAACGAATTGGCGTAATTGGCAACGCGTTATTTTTTGGTTGCGAGCTGATAGGGGACTTCGATGGTGGCGATGACACCGCTCGGGCTGTTGGCGGCGATCAGTAGCTGGCCTTGTTCGCCATGCAGCAGCTTCAGGCGTTCGCGGATATTGGACAGGCCGAGGCCGGTGCCGTCGCTGGGCTTGGCGCCGAAGCCCAAGCCGTCGTCGGTGACGATCACGCGCAGCTTGTTGTGGGCGACGTCGGCGTGCACCTTCAGGGTGCCGCCTTCCGGCTTGCCTTCCAGGCCGTGCTTGATGGCGTTTTCCACCATCGATTGCAGCATCATGGGCGGGAAGGCGGCGGTGCGCAAGCCGTCGGGGATGTCGAAATCGACGGTCAGGCGTTCTTCCATGCGCATCTTCAGCAGGTTCAGATAGGCCAGCACCATGTCGGCTTCGCGGCCGAGGTTGGTGGTCAGCGAGCTGTCGCGCATCTGCGGCAGCACGGCGCGCAGGTATTTGATCAGGCTGCGCTGCATGGCCGAGGCGCGCGGCGGATCGGTCTCGATCAGGTGTTCGACCGAGGCCAGGGTGTTGAACAGGAAGTGCGGCTCGACCTGGGCCTGCATGGTCTGCATCTTGGCCTCGCTGAGCTGGCGTTGCATGGATTCACGCTCGGCGGCGGCGTTGGCGGTCTGCATCTCGGCTTCCGCGCGCTTCTTGCCGCCCATCAGCGCCTTGGTGCCGAACAGCGCCAGGACCAGCAGGGTAATGAAGCTCTTGAACCAAGTGGATGCCTGGCCGTGGTAGCGGGCGACCTTCTGTTCGGCGGCATTGTCGACCGCCTCCTCGATCGCGTTCGACAGCTCTTCGCCGATTTGCGGCGGCAAGTCGATGTGGACCTCTTCGCCCGGCAGCGCCGGCAGGGCGGGGACGGAAGCGGCGCTGCCGCCTTTGCCGGCCTTGCCTGTTTTGACCGGGGCTTCCGGTTTCTCTGGTGCTTCCGGGGCGGCGGGCGCCTCAGGCGCTTCCGGCGGCTCGACCGGCTTGGCTTGATCGTCGCTACTGGATTCGGACTTGTTGCGCAGCTTGCCGCGCGGGTTGAAGTGAATGCCGCTGTCGTCGATCAGGATATTGGTGTCGTTGGCGCGCTTCCCGTGCTTGGCGGCGTTCACCACTTCTTCTTCGACCGGGTTGGACGAGAACAGCTCATCCTGCAGGATGGAGCCGGCGATCAGCATCAAGATGGCGAAGACCAGGAACTTCCACCACGATAACTGGGTGACCCAGGTGGCGGTCGCATCGAAGCCGCGGTGCAACCAGCCGCCGACGGTCTTCAAGGTGTCTTGCGCTTTAGGAGTGGGAAACATACTAAGCAGTGTAACGAATTTTGGGATGATGCAACTGTAAAGATCAATGGTCCGATCTGCCATGGACATGCGACAGTCTGCAAGAAACAGGGATTGGACGGCGCAGAACTGGGAGCGGAAAAGAAACCCTTGCACAGTTGCTTGCGGCTTGCTATGATTCTGTCCCTCGCGATTGACGCAGCAAAGCAGCGAAATCGCAGGGGTTGACGAGATAAACGAAACACTTCATAATCTCGCTTCTGTGCTGATGAACACAACGCTTCAACAGCAGCAACACAGATCTTTAAAAATTCACAGTCGATAAATGTGGGCGTTTGATGCTGCAACAAAAAGCATTAAATGCTCAAACAAGAAATACTGTCAGTATTTTGAGTAGAGCGAACCATCCCGGTAAAACGGGATAAAACAGAGATTGAACTGAAGAGTTTGATCCTGGCTCAGATTGAACGCTGGCGGCATGCTTTACACATGCAAGTCGAACGGCAGCGCGGGCTTCGGCCTGGCGGCGAGTGGC